>JAESFH010000023.1_pt1 | contig 413184 bp, 398 predicted proteins | sample 9269381 | NCBI WGS metagenome assembly JAESFH01 (sample SAMN14504062, study PRJNA617094) | algae metagenome | isolation source: Aphanothece sp. CMT-3BRIN-NPC111 and co-occurring heterotrophs from well... | place: USA: Clark Mountains Wilderness, California | collected 2010-04-18
TGGCGATGATCTTACAGAAGAGGTTCGTCTGCAGTTCGAGCAGAACTTGAGCTCGGCAATCGACCAGGGTGCGAGCCTCGCCGTGCCCGAGCCCGCTACCTGGGCCATGATGATTGGCGGATTTGGTCTGGTCGGAGCAGCTACCCGCCGCCGCGCTCGTGCTTCAGTAACCTACGCTTAGGCTCCCCGCCCAAAGCATAGGTAGTGCCGCCAGTTGAGACGCTGGCGGCGCTTTCTTTCCGCTCCGAGAGGGTGGACGATCACCGGTTGGCGCGATGCTTTCGCGCTTCAATCCCATGCTCAATGGCCCTTAGGCAGAGCGGGGCTGATCAAACGAGCAGACCCCTAGGTCGGCATGGGAGAAGTTCCGGCTCACCCTTCAGCAAGCCATGCCTCTGGCTGGGCGAAGTTGTGGAAGATGGCGGAGTTGTCGCGCAGCGCTGCGAGACGCCGCGGCTGCCCGCGTTGATCCAGTCGAACGTAAATCCAGAGGGTTCGCTGACCTCCACAAAAATGGTTGCGGTGCTGGTTCCGCCATAATAACTGCGCGTTTGTAGTAACTTGACGAGCTTTGGAACGTGACGAACGAGACAGAGAATGACCGATTTGACGCAATCCAGCAGGAGCAGGACAACCTCAAAAAGAGCATCGAGAGATCCAAGGAACTGACTGAGCGATCACAAAAGATTCTTGATGCGCACAGGCGGAAGCACCCCCAAGACGCAGACAGCGGGCGAGCCGCCTGAAATGCGCGACTTTCTCGACCTTCGTTGCCCTGAGTGCGACAGCAACAACTTCGCTTTCCCCCCGGGTGGCACCGATAATGACTCTGTCTCCTGCGCGGACTGTGATCATCTGATCGATACGTTGGGTGGTTTGAAGGATCACCTCGCCCAGCAGATTACCAAAAGGCAAAGCGTCCCTTAGCGGAATATCCCGCGGTCCGAGCCGAGCACGGACGAACGTCCCCTTTGGGTCGTTAGCGGACATTCGCGGTTGGGCTACGCAACGGTAGTTATGGGCGCTAAGCGGAAGTTCAAGTCCGGAGCGTCGTCAACATGACGGGATGGTCTTCAACCGGGAAACATGAAGGTGAGCACCTGTCGGTCCCAACCGCGCCAGAACGCCGAGGCCCGACCACATCGCACCCGGTCAGGACGGGGAGCAGGAGCGCCACATGGTCAGGGCCAGCATCGGCAAAGAAGGGCGCCGCACTGACGAAACTGCCCTGGGATATCCGAGTGGCTCAACAGCGAGCCTGCCGATCCGAGTTAGGCGGGGCACCCCGGATCAGCGCTCGGCGACGCTCGCCTGGCGAATGACGCCGAATTCCACTCCCGGGTTCCAGCCTGGCCATGTGTGCGAATTCGCCAGCTCGCGCCCAAGAGCATAGGCTACCGAGGCCTCCTGCGCTGCCGCCTCCATCGTCCAGCGCGGGTCCGCCTCGTCGCAGGGCTGATGATAACAGCGGGCATTGTAGGCGTTCACGATAGCCGAGCCTGCGGGGGTCCCGCCCTGCTGGAGGTCGCGCCCTGCGCGAAAGGCCAATGCCGGCACGCCCTTCTTGGCGAGGGCATAATGATCGGACCGGTAGTACCAGCCCGCTTCCGGATTTGGCTCGTCGGTGACCGCAAGCCCCTGCGCGCGCGCGACACGGGCAAGATCGCCCTCCAGCGTCGTCCGCCCGCCGCCGATCAGCTCCAGGTTGCGGGTCCGGGGAAGCGCCACGTGCGGATCGAGGTTGATGACCGCCGCAGTCCTGGCAAGCGGATAGAGAGGGTAGGCGGCGTAATATTCAGCGCCGAGCAGGCCCTTCTCCTCCGCCGTCCAGGCCGCGAAGACGACAGAGCGCGACGGCCGTGCGGCCTTGCCGAAGGCACGTGCGACCTCAATCAGCTCCGCCGTCCCGATGCCATTATCGATGGCGCCGTTGCGGATCGCGTCGCCACGCGCATCAGGGCCATTCGTCCCGTTCGCGTCCCAATGCGCGCCATAGAGGATATATTCGGACGCACGCGACGCACCGCCGACGATGCCGACAACGTTGCGGCTGGTAATGGGCGTCGCCTTCAGCGTGCCTTCGATGCTGATCGCCAAGCCGCTGAGCGGAACGGCCCTGAAGTCCGGCTTGCGTGCCTGCCGCTTCAGCCGGTCGAGGTTGAGCCCGGACCGGGCGAGGAGACGCTGCGCGGATCCCAAGGCAAGCCAGCCGGTGAAGCGGGTGGGGGCAGGAGCGAGCGGCGCCAGCGCGAACGCCGGGAGTGCATCGCCGCTTGCGACCTGGGAGAAGGGGTAGCTGGCCGCCGCTTCTTCATGGATGACCAGCACGCCGACGGCACCGCCCCGGGCAGCGGCTTCGACCTTCGCTCCGAAGCGCCCCGGATAGGCCATCCGCCGGCCTTGGAACCCGAGATCCGTTCCAGCCTCGAAGTCGGGATCGTTGGCCAGGACAAGCGCGACCTTGCCGGCCATGTCGATGCCTCGATAGGCATCCCAGCCCCTGCTCCTATCGACGACGCCATACCCCGCGAACACGATCGGCGCGGCAGCGACGCTGGTAGATCCGGCGCTCCTGAGGCCAAGGGTCATGTCTCGCCCGATCGCCAGGTCAAGGCGTCCGGACCCAGTGACGAGAACGGCCTTCGCGCCTGGCAGCCGGTCGAGACGCACGAGCGGGACTGGCTGGAACCAGCTTCCGTCCACGCCTCCGGGCGTCAGGCCGGCCTTCTCGAACTCCCGCGCGATATATCCCACCGTCCGGGTTTCGCCGATCTCGCCGGGGCCGCGCCCTGCAAATGCGTCGGACGCCAGCACCGCGACGTCGGCTTTCAGCCGGTCAGCGCTGATCGGAGAGGCGAAGGCGGCTGCAGCAGCAAGAGCGAGGAGAGTGACCATGCTGGTTCACTGGCACAATGAACCCATCGTGCAAACGGAGTTGGTGTCAGGAGACGTTTGCGGCTTCACCGAACCACTGGCAGACGTCACGGGGCGCCGCTGTTGTGCATCGCACGATCGACCGTTTCATCCGGGTTGACCCGATCCCCCCGCCAGGGGCATTGTCGTGCCTATGGGCCGGGGAGGCGACGGCGCGGCATCGACTCGGGGCGCGGCTGGAGACGAACCCTCATGTGCGCAGAAGGTCTGTCTCGAGCGAGATGCGGCGGCGGACACGGGAAAGCAGGGCTGCCGTGTGCTCCGCAAAAAGGTCCCATTGCGCCGCCGCCGACTCCTCGTCCCAGCTGGCGAGGCATTCTTCCCAATCCCATCTGAGCCGCTCCAGTTCCTCGTCGAGCCGTTTCCGGGAGAATTGGTCGCCATTTCCTCGCCGCGCCAGCGCCAGCTCGAGCACGTCATGCTCCTTCAGAAGATGCTCGGAGAGGTCATTCGCGAAGGTCGACCTTGCCTCCAGGATGAGCGGGAGCTTTTCAGGTCCTTCGTGCAACAAAGCTTCGAGCGATCCTGCCGCGGAGTCGAGATCGTCATGCTCGCGGATGACCCGCTTCAACTCCTCTTCCATCGTTCCCCCGTTATGCCCAAAGCCGAATGTCCGGGTCATGGCCTGTGCGTCTATCCTGCTGATCGGACTAGTGAGGCGGGGCTGTTCCGACCAGATAAACTCCTTCCAAAATGGGAAGTTGCCTGTTCGCGGTCCGCGACGACCATCCTGGCGTCGGGAAGCGGGAGTCCGGTAGCGCCGCATCCTGAAGGAGCTGACAAGTGGCCCTGCCGCGTCGGCAGCTGCTCGTTGCAGGGGAGATCAAGCGGCCGGTCCGCCAATGGCTGATGGGCGGCCCTTCCATATCGGAAGAGCCGCCCATGGCACGCCAAGCTACAGTTACGCCGCCTGCGGCGACTATGGGAAGGCGATCGCAGACCGTGCCGGTTTAGCCCTCCAGCATTAATCCCGTGTGACCGGAACAGTCGCGGTGCATCCGCGGGCCATCCAGCGTGAACGCTCTGGGGGCCGGGCCGTCCTGCGGGCTCGGTACCGAGCCGAGGCGGGCAGCCGCGGAGTGCAGGTGAGTAGCTCGCGAAGCGCAATGCATCGGCGGGCGGGAATTGGCGGTCCGCGCGAGGTTCGGGCCGCGTGGCGAGTGCTTGTGATCGCCTCGAGCGCAGCGACCCTGCGGGCGCCTAGTGACCGAACAGCCGGCGCAGGAACATGGTCTCGACTTCGCGCCGCAGATCGTTGTTCGGCTTCTTCTGGAAGCCATGCCCTTCGTCGGCAAACAGGACATACCATGTCTCGTTGCCGTTGGCGCGGAGGCTTGCCACGACCTGGTCGGACTCCGACTGGGGCACGCGCGGGTCATTCGCGCCCTGCATCACCAGCATCGGCTTGGTGATGCGGCCGACATTGGCGATGGGCGAGATGCGTGCGAACACCTTCTGCATGCGAGGGTCGCGCTCATCGCCATATTCGGCGCGCCGATTGTCGCGGCGATAAGCCTCGGTGTTCTGCAGGAACGTGGTCCAATTGCTGATTCCGTACCGCTCCACGCCGCCGACCAGCCGGTCGGAATAATGGGTCATCACGGCCAGACTCATATAGCCGCCATAGGATTGCCCGTAGACTCCGACCCGCTGGGGATCGAGCCCCGGCTGGGTGCCGATCCAGTCGAGCAGCGCGCCGATGTCCCGAACCGAATCCTCGCGCTTTTCGGCATTGTCGAGATTGAGGTAGCGCTTGCCATAGCCGTCGCTGCCGCGGACATTCGGCAGGATCACGGGGCCTTCAGAACATCGGCGAAATATTGCGCTCCGTAGTTCCACGCGGGCCGGGTCTGGGACTCCGGCCCGCCATGGATATCGATGATGACGGGGGTCCGCGCCTCCGCCGGCAGGCCCTTGGGCCGGTAGACAAAGGCGGGCACCGACAGGCCGTCGAAGGACCTGAAGCGGATCAATTCGGGCTCGGCGAGCCGGGACGGATCAAGCTCGCCCAGTTCCGATATGGTCCACCGCGTCAGCGCCGCGCCGGCGACGTCCCAGCTCCAAACGTCTCCCGCCGATGTCGCCGAGGTGAGGCCGATTGCCAGCTGGCGGCCACCCGGTGAGAATTCGAGTGCGGTGAGCACGCCCCGGGGAAGCCGGGGTTGCGGCAGCGCTCGCCCGGTGATGCGGTCCTGGACGACAACACGCGAGAAGCCGTCCTCGTTGACCGAATAGGCCAGGGTCCGGCCATCGTCGGTCAGGTCATAGCGTTCGACATCCCATTTGAGCCCCGGCGTCAGCACTGTCTGCGCACCGGTCGCGAGATCGATCTCGACGAGCTGACGCGTGTCGCTGTCATGGTCCGAGATGGCGATCAGGCGCTTGCCGCAGGGCAGATAGCGGGGATCCTGGTAGACGGCAGGTGCCGCTTTCGGTGCGATACGCGCAGCCGCGCCGCGGGCGAGGTCGAGTTCGAACAGCTGGTCCTCCCGGTTGGAGATACCGCGCACGAACACGAGCCGCGATTTGTCATCGGCGATGTCTGCGGGAGCAACGGCACCTTCGGCACGGTAGAGGGTACGCGGCGTGCCCCCTTGCTTTGGATCGAGACCGAGCAGCGTGTAGGCGGCGGAGCCCTTTCGCGCCTGTGCCCAGGCGAGGAGCGACCCGTCCTTGCTGAACACCGGCGACTGGTTGCGCGTGCCCGGTACAGTCAACTGGGTGGCCGTGCCGGCGATACCGCGCGCATGGAGCTGGAACCACTCGTCGCCGCCGGTATCGCGGCTCATCACGAAACGGTCGCTGCCGGGAATGACTCTTGCGCCCGCGACCGGCTCTGCGCCGAAGGTGATCTGCGTGCGTGCCGCTCCCGGCGCCTTCACATGGTGCAGTTGCTGCGTCGCTCCGAAGCGGGTCGCGATCAGCATCGATCCGTCGGGAAGCCAGTCCTCGAACTGGCCGGCACGGCTGTTCTGGTAGCGCTGTACTGCTTCGCGAACATCCGGCGGGATGCCCGGCACGCCCTGCAGGGTGGCGGTGCCGACCTGCCGCGTCACGACATTCTGGGCTGAAGCTGAGACCGTGATCGCGATCGAAAGGGCGGTTGCAAGAGCAGGTCTGTACATGACGCCTGCAATCGGGGTTCCCTGCCTCCGCCGTCAAGCCGAATGTCCATGCCGCCGCAGCAGGTCGCAAGGCAATCCGCATGCGATAGGCCGGACGGAGCAAAGCTCGCAATCGGCTGATCCAGCTTGCAATTGCGTCGGCGACGGGTGAGCCTTGCATCCTGCCTTGAGGGGGATGCGGAAGATGAGTTTGAGAGATGCCTTGCTGAGCGGCCTGCTTGTCGCAGCCGCCCCCGCGCTCGCTGCAGGCGATGACCTCGCGGCCAGAATCGAGGCGTTCGGCCGCATCAGCAGCGCCACCTCACCCAGCCTCTCACCCGATGGCCGGCAGCTGGCCTATCTGTCCAATGCCAGCGGCAGCCCCCAGATCTGGATACGCGACCTGCGCGCAGGCACGGCCCGGCAGGTCACGAACCTGCCTGATCCGGTCGGGGCCGTCTTCTGGTCGCCGACCGGCAACCAACTCGCCTATAGCGTGCTGCCGGGCGGGGGCCTGAACACGCAGGTCTGGGTCGTCAACGCCGACGGATCGAGTGCCAGGCGCCTCACACCCGGAGGCAAGGAGAATAACGGTTTGGCCGGCTGGAGCCGCGACGGCACGGCGCTGTTCGTCGACACCAACAAGGACAATCCGTCAGCCCGCGACCCGGCGCTGATCGACGTCGCGACGGGCCGGTGGACCAAGCTGGCATCCAACAAGGGGCTGAACTCTATCGCCGACATGCGGGGCGATCATGTGGTGATCGGACGGCTGCTCGGGCGTGGTGACATCAATGCGTATCTGATCGATCGATCGACCGGGGCCGAGACGCTGCTCACGCCGCATGATGGCAAGGCCGAGACGAGCTGGGGTGAGCTCGCTCCCGACGGCCGGACCGTTTATGTCATCTCGAACGTCGATCGGGACCGGCAGGCGTTCGGAAAAATCGCCCTTGGTGCCGACGGCAAGCCTGGCCCGATCAAATACTTCGCCACGCGCGAGGACGCCGTTGCGGAGAGCGCGGTGCTGAGCGACGATGGCCGCACCGCCGCCCTGTTCTGGAATGCAGGCGGCCGGGCAGAGCTGGCCTGGCTGGACACGGCTAGCGGGCGGGTGCGCCCGGGCCCCAAGCTTCCCTTCGACCTGGCGTTCCCGACCAGGTTCAGCGCCGATGGCCGGACCCTGGCGGTGACCGGAGCCGGCGCCGACCGGACGACCGACATCTATCTGGTGGATGTGGCTTCGGGCAGCGTCGTCCGCGCGACCCAAAGCAGGCACGAAGACATCGACCTGGCATCCCTCGTCCGGCCCGAGCTGATCACCTACAAGGCGCATGACGGCGTGCCGCTCTCGGGCTGGCTCTACCGGCCCAGAAACGCATCGGGGCCGATGCCGGTCGTTTTCAATTATCATGGCGGACCGGAGGGGCAGGCGCGGCCGACGATGAGCCCGGACGCACAGGCGCTGGTCGCGAGCGGTATCGCCGTGTTCGCGCCCAATGTCCGCGGTTCGTCCGGCTTCGGAAAGGCGTTCATGGCGATGGACGACGGCGCCAAGCGCGTCGACGGCGTCAGGGACATCGAGGCCACCACCAACGCGCTCGTGTCCCGCGGTATCGCCGATCCCAAGCGGCTGGGGATCATGGGCGGCAGCTATGGCGGCTATATGGTGATGGCGGGCGTCACCGAGTTCCCGGACATGTTCGCCGCGGGCGCCAACCTGTTCGGCGTAGTCAATTTCGAGACCTTCTTCCGCGAGAGCGAGCCCTGGATGGCCGCGATCTCGACCACGGAATATGGCGACCCCGCCACCCAGGCGGACATGCTGAAAAGCCTTTCGCCGATCCATAAGCTCGACAGGATCAAGACGCCTCTGTTCGTGCTGCACGGAGCGAACGACACCAACGTGCCGGTGGTCGAGGCGGAGCAGATCGTCTCCGCGATGAAGGCGCGTGGCGTGCCGGTGAAGTACACGCTGTTTCCCGACGAGGGGCATGGCTGGCGCAAAACGCCCAATCGCGTGAGGTCGACAACCGAGATCGTCGGCTTCTTCGTGGAGCATCTGAAGCCTGGCGCGCCCGATGCGAGCAGGGCTCCAGCGGACGCCGACGCTTCTCGAGACGGCGCATCGAAGCTGCGTTGATCAGTCCGGGACGAGTTCGCCAAGCAGATGCTCGGCTGCCAGCAGGCGGGCGGCTTCATCGCCAAAGTCACCGTTGAGCAGCCAGCGGTCGTTCTTCCGGACGAGATCGGCGTGCTCGACAGAAGGCTCCGCTCCCGCCTGAAAGGTCAGGGCGATTGCTGCCGGGCCGGCATCGACTCTGCGCACCTTTGCCATCCTCGCTGTGATCTGAAGCCGCGCTCGCTCGAACAGGAGCCGCGCGTCGGGCGGAGGCTCGCCAAAACGATCGGCGAGCTCATCCTCGAAGCTGTCCAGTTCGTGCTTGTCACGAAGGCGGGCGAAGCGTCCGTAGAGGCCGATACGAATGTCCTCATCGGCGATCCAGCTTTCCGGAAAACGGCCGGTCACGCCGATGTTGATCTCCGGGGCCGAGTCCTCGACCTCTTCGCCGCGAACGCTGCGCAGGGCCTGCTCGAGCAGATGCTGGTAGAGATCGACGCCGATCAGCTTGACGTGCCCCGCCTGTTCCTCACCGAGCAGATCGCCTGCGCCACGCATGTCGAGATCGCGAGCACTGATCGCGAAACCTGCACCCAGCCGGTCAAAGGCCTGGAGTGTCTGGAGCCGCGACATGGTCCTGGGCGCGATCTTCGCCCCCGCTTCGGTCAGCAGATAGATTTGGCCTCGCCTGGCGCCCCGACCAACCCTGCCTCTCAGCTGGTGCAGCTGGGACAGCCCAAAGCGGTCCGCCTTCCACACGATCATCGTGTTCGCGCGGGGTACGTCCAGACCTGCTTCTATGATGTTGGTGGCCAGAAGGACATCGCCGTCCCCGGCCGCGAACCCGACCATGGCCTCGTCGATCTGGGCCGCCGGCATCCTGCCGTGTGCCTCTCGAACCTCCAGCTCAGGCACCAGTGCCCGCAGCTTATCGGCCATGGCCGGCATATCCTCGATCCGAGGCACCACGACAAAGCTCTGCCCACGGCGGCTTCGCTCACGAAGCAGCGCGGTGCGGACCAGTTGCTCGTCGAAAGCCATGACTGACGTGCGGATGGGCTGCCGCCGCGCGGGCGGCGTCGCAATGATCGACATCTGCTGCAGGCCGACCAGTGCCTGTTGTAGTGTCCGGGGAATGGGCGTCGCGCTCAATGTCAGCACGTGCTTGGCGCCCAGACTGCGGAGCTTGATCTTGTCCGCCGCTCCAAATCGCTGCTCTTCATCGACGATGACGAGGCCTAGGTCCTTGTACGCGACGCCCTTGCCGGCGACCGCACCAGTGCCGAGCACCACCTGCACCGATCCGTCTTCCAGGCCGGCGACAACCTTTTTCCGCTCGGCTGGCGTCGACAGGCGCGAAAGGCCGGCGACCTGGATGCCGGCCTCCTCGAACCTGTCTCTGAAAGTCTCCAGGTGCTGGCGCACGAGGACGGTGGTTGGCGCGGCGAGCACGACCTGCTTGCCTGCGAACGCTGCAACAGCTGCCGCACGGAGCGCGACTTCGGTCTTGCCATAGCCGACATCGCCAATGACGAGCCGATCCATGGGCCTGCCCGATGCCAGATCCGATCGCACGGCCGCGATCGCCCGCATCTGATCGACCGTCTCGGTGAAGGGGAAGCCTGCCGCGAAACGCTCGTAAGCCGCCGGGTCGGGCTCAAGAACAGGTGCAGTCTCCCTGAGCCGCTCCTCGGCCAGCGTGACGAGAGCGCGGGCACTGTCCGCAATCGTTCGATCGATCTCCTCGCGCCGCTTCGCCCAGGATGAGCCGTCGAGCTTGTCCAGCGTGATCGAGCCTTCCTCGGCGCCATAGCGCCAGATCCGGTGTGCCTCGGTGGCAGGTACGAGCCGGCGTGCTTCGCCCGCGAAGCGGAGGACGATCGCGTCCTCGCCGGTCGGCAGCACCTCCAGGCCCGCGACTGCTGCCAGCCCATGATCCTCGTGCACGACCACATCGCCGGCCTTGATCTCGCCGATGCGGAATTGATCGAAATCGACCGTGCCTGCCTGCTCGTCTCCCCTTTGCGCTCGGCTTCCCAGCAGGTCACCGGCGGCGATGGCGACGATGTCCTGGACCCGGAAGCCTCGCGTCAGCGGCAGCTCGAGCGACAGGACTGACCCTGCATGGGCAGATGCAACGTCTCGCCAGGCGGAAACCGAGACCGGAGCCACGTTCAGGAGCTTCTCGGCGCGCCGCGCGAGGAATCTGAGATCGCGCGCAGTCCCGAGAAGAACGAGTTTGCAACCCGTCTGCAGCTCACCCCGCGCGAAGCTGACGAAGGCTCGCGAGGGGTTCCGTTGCTCCACGAAGCGGGGCGGCGGCTCGCCGATGCCGTGACCCAGGCGGAGCACCCAATGGTCTGCCGCGGCCGTCCGCCAGCATTCGTCGGAGCAGACATCCCGCAAAGCGCGCCTTGGCTGGCGGCGCCCCGCATCGGCCGCGAGCCTGAGGAAGCGCTTGCGGCGCTCGTCCGCTCCCCGGTCGAAGGCCAGCGCCGCCGATGGCAGGTGATGGAGCAGGGGCACGCCTTCGCCAAGCTCAGGCTCTTGCGCGCGACCCACTTCCAGCGACCGGCAGTCGCCGGTCGTCAGCTGTGAGACCGGATCATAGGGACGAATGAACGAGATGGAGCCGTCCTGGACCTCGATGCGATATGGCTCGCCTGCGTCTGCCGGGAAGACGTCCAGGACCTGGCCGCGCAGCGCTATCTCGCCCGGCTCGTCCACGCGATCGTCCTGGACGTAGCCGAGCTGCTCCAGCCGCAGGGCAAGTTCATTCAGATCACACTGCTCGCCCAACTGCAGGATCGGAGGCGCTGTCTCGAACGCATGCGGTGAAGGATAGAGCCGAGCGGCAGCCTCGGCCGTCGCGATCAGCGCTATCGGAGGCCGGTCCGGTGTTGCGAACGCAGCCCGCACGCGCCGCAAGGCCGCGACCCTCTGACCGGCATTTGCCGCGGAAGGCGGCGTGTCCTCCCCAGGCAGTGCATCGCTGCCCGGGCATGAAGCGACAGTCGCATCGGGCACCATCGCTGCGAGCGCCTGCGCTAGGCCGGTCGCTCGCGCTTCATCTCTTGCGACGAAGATCAGATCGCCATGCTCGATGGCTCCAACGAGCCCGAGGGCGATCTCCCCGATTTCCTCGGGTAAGCGGTCCGTAGCTTCGGCCGCGGCCGCTGGCTTGTTCATGCGTCAGACCGAACGGATCGGGCTCGGCTGTGTTCCGGGACGGGAAGGAAGGGGCGGAGTTCGCTGCGTTGGAGCAGCAGTTCGCATCCTCGTTATCGCCCGGCAGTTCCAGACCATTGCCTCGTCGAGAGGAGCAAGCCTAGGGCGGCAGGATGACCTATGATGAGGTGATCCTGGGGCGCCGCAGCATTCGCGGCTACAAGCCCGATCCCGTGCCCCGAGCGCTCGTCGAAGAGATCTTGCGGCTGGCGATGCGCGCGCCCTCGTCGATGAATACGCAGCCCTGGAACTTTCATGTGATCACGGGTGCGGCCCTGGATCGCATTCGCGCAGGGAATAGCGAGCGGATGCTCGCCGGCGTGCCACAATCACGGGAGTTCAGGACGGGACAAGGCTTTGGCGGGCGCCATCGGGAACGTCAGATCGGCGTCGCCAAACAGCTCTTCTCGGCCATGGGAATCGCGCGCGACGACACCGAACGACGTCAGGACTGGGTGATGCGGGGCTTTCGTCAGTTCGACGCTCCCGTCTGCGTGATCATCACTTACGATCGGGAGCTTGCCGACAGCGACGACACGGCATTCGACTGCGGCGGCGTTGCCAACGCCCTCGTGAACGCCGCCTGGTCGCGTGGGCTTGGCGCGGTGATCAACAGCCAGGGGATCATGCAGTCACCGGTCGTGCGGGAGCATGCCGGGATTCCGGGCGACCAGGTGATCATGAAAAGCATCGCGCTCGGATGGCCCGACGAGACGTTCCAAGCCAATGCGGTCATCTCCGAGCGGAAATCTGTAGACGAGGCGGCAGTTTTCGTGGGTTTTCAGGACTGATCCGGCGCCGCCCGTCATCTTCTGTCGGCAGCAGCGGCTGGCCGCCGCACGGTCCGGCAGCTATGTCATCGCCATGGATTTCGACCAGCTGCTCGTCCGCTTTTTCGGCACCGAGGAGATCGCCTCGCTGCCCGCTGACCAGCTCTTGGGAGGGGTCGAACGCCTGCGCCTGCAGTTCGGCCTCGAAAAGGACTCAGGGCGTCGCCTTGCACTCTGGTGCCTTCTCTACATGCTTGGCGCTGCACCTGAACTGAACAAGGCCTTTGAGGACGAAGCGGACCGCGAGGCAGCGCGGGACTTCATGGACGCAGCCGACCAGGAACTTGAAGAGGGCGAGGAGCAGTAATCGGCTCACCGATCATGATCCCGGAGATCTGTTGCTGGGGATGGGCCTTCCGACCATACTCCAGGCATTGGCGGCTCCCCGCTGCAACCAGAGTCCAGGCTGAGGATTGAGGTCCTTGGGCAATCTGAGGCTGACTCAAGATGATCAGGACATCCGCTTCACTGGCAGCCGCGCTTGCCGCTTGCGCCGCCGGCGCTCAAACCGAACCGCCGGTGCCGTCGCCCCAGTCGGCGGAAGCTCCGGCAGGAGCGTTCAACGCCCGCAGGAGCCGCCAGGTGCTGGCTGCACAGGTGCTGCTCGACCGCGCACGCTTCTCGCCCGGTGTGATCGACGGCCTGGGCGGTGCCAATGTGTCCCAGGCCGAGCGCGCGTTCCGGGAGGCGCATGGGCTGCCCGCAAGTGACAGCGTGGATGCGCAGATGATCGCCAAGTTGCAGGAGGTCAGCCCGGGTCCTGTGCTCGTGAAACATCAGGTGACCGAGGCCGAACTCGGGCGTCCCTATCTCCCCTCCATTCCCGGTGATCTTGCCGCACAGGCAGAGTTGGAGCATCTCGGCTACACCAGCGCATTGGAGGCGCTCGCGGAGCGCTTCCACATGTCGGAGGATCTGCTCCGCGCCCTCAATCCGGACGTGGAACTCGACAAGGGCGCGTGCGTGCAGACACCGGTTGCCGCCATGCCGGGTGAGCGGGTCAAGATCACGTCCGGCACACTGAACACTGAACCGGATCGGGCGGATCTCCTGGGTCGAGGGCGCACGGGCGGGTGTCGTTTTCGACTGAAGCACGCGAGCGACTCAGCGGTGGCTGGAGCACTCGGGGCTAACGACTGCGGCCGCAGTCTGAACGGCGAATCCGCTGCAGTTCGCAGTTATGTACAAGGACTCATATTGCACGAAGAACAAACCATGAAAATCTGCGCGAACTCTAGAAGAAAAGTCAGCGATATCATGGATTTGCAGTCCTCTGCGTAACCACTCCGCCATCGGGCCGCGGGGCGCAAATCCGCCATTCTCCCCTGTTCGTCAACGCGAAAGTGCGCAGCTCGGCGGTGAGACTTTACATTGAGAGGATATGCTGCCGCGAGTTTTGGCGGTTTTCTGCGGCGGCCGCGACGTCAATCCGCTGCTAAAGCGTCGCTTCGATCGCTCTTGCGGCAAGGTCCGGGTCTTCGGCGCCTGTGATCGGGCGGCCGATGACCAGGATGGAGGCACCGTCGTTCAGCGCCTGGCGAGGCGTGACCACGCGCTTCTGGTCCCCGGCGCTGGCGTCCGCCGGCCGCACGCCGGGCACGACGAAAAAGCCGCCGGGCCAGAGCCTTTTGGCTGCCTTCACTTCGGCACCCGAGCAGACGACGCCGTCCAGCCCTGCCTCGCGCGCCAAGGCTGTAAGCCGTTCGACCTGACTGTGCGGGTCAGCGGGAAGGCCGATCGACTGCAGATCCTCGCCGTCCAGACTGGTCAGCACGGTCACGCCCACGACCTTGGTGCCGGCCGGAGCAGCGGCTTTGGCATCCTCCATCATGGCGCGGCCGCCAGCGGCGTGCACGGTGAGCACCGCAGGCTCGAGATCGCGCAGCGACTGCACCGCCTTCGCGACGGTGTTCGGAATGTCGTGCAGCTTCAGGTCGAGGAAAATGGGGAGGCCGAGATGCGCCATCTCCTTGACGCCCGAGCGGCCATTGGCAGCGAAGAACTCAAGGCCCAGCTTGATGCCGCCGACATGGTTGCGGACGCGGGTGGCGATCGCCTTGGCGCGCTCCAGGTCCGGCGTGTCGAGTGCGACGAAGATCGGGCCCTTCATGCGCCCCCCGGCGGCACGGGGCTGATCGGAGCGGCGGAGGGCAAAGGCTCCAGCACCGGCGGAGCGGCAGGCTGGGGCGGCGGTGCGACGACGAAGCCGGTGCTCGCATGCGCCTGCCGCTTCAGGCGGTAGCGCGCGGCTTGCCACAGCAGCAGGGGCGGGATCAGGCCCAACAGGAAGAAGAAGCCGAGCAGCAGCGGCAGCTTGGTCTCGAGGATCATGCCGTTCCACAGATTGACCGCGACCACCGTCCAATTGTTGAAGCAGAAGAGCGCGACGGTCACCGCCACCACGATCCAGAACAGGGTCTTCAGGAACGACATGCCGTGTTCTTAGGGCGTCGAAACGATCAAGGCTAGCCGATCTCCGCCCGCAGTTTCTGGACCAGGCCCGGCACTGCGAGCAGCCGCGGCGCTTCCTCGTCCAGGATGGCATGGAAGAGCGAACGCTTCAGCTCCGCAGCAGCGCCCGGCGGCAGGGTGCGATGCGGGGGCAGGGTGGACAGGACGATGTCGATCAGCCGGTCGGCGCCGTGGAGCCGGCCCCACAGATAGTCGTTCTCGCGATAGCCGCGGCTGAAGAATGCGCCGAAGCTGTTGAAGCGGACGCCCTTCAGCGTCGCCTCGGCACCGCCCGCCCGAATGGTGGTGGCGTCGTCGGGCGAGATGCGGTCGACCTTGACCGTGTCGAACTCGCCGTCCCGCTCGCCGGTGATGGAGAGCGTGGTGAGGTCGTAAAAGGCGAAGCCGAGATAGGCGAACAGCATCTCGCGCTTTTCGGACTTGGGCAATTCCCTCAATGCTTCGGAAAGCAGCCGGTCGGCATCGTCGTCGATCCGGCGGAGGTCGCGCGCCACGCCGATCGCGTCGAGCACGGTTCCCGCCTCGTCCTTGATGCGGCAGGCGAGGGTGCGGATATCGTCGCCGAAGAAGCTGGCGACTTCCCGCTCCAGATACAAAGCGAGGATGTTGTAGATGCAGCGTTCGAAGCTCTCGCAGGCGGCAGCGAGGCGGGGGTCCGTCTCCCTGATCCCGGCGAGCTTGCGGGCGAGGAAGCGGAGTCGGCGGATGCGGAAGCCAAGGTCATGCTCGCGGAAAAAGGCGATCGCCGGAGCGGTGGCTCCACCACCCGGCGCGGTCACGCGTTCCAGGCCCCGCCGCTGCAGCTCGGCCCAGATTGCTTCGCGGGCCTGGGTGCGGGTGGGGCCAATTCCCTGCGGCGTGATCCGTCTGATCAGCCCGGCCAGTTCTTCGACAATGCCGGAGAGCTTCAGATGGCCATAAGCGGCGTATGCCGGGCCGGAGCGCCGCGCCGCCTCCGTCTGTGCCCGTGAGCGCCAGGTCGCGATCCGCGCCGGCGTTGGGCTGTCGAGGAAGAAGCTGCCGCCGAACAGCTGCACGATCGCTTCGTCCACCTCGTCCTTGAGCGCGTCGATCACGCGGCGGAGCCGCTCCACCCGCTCCGATCGGCCCTGCAACGCCTCGAGATTGTCGCGGATCGGCTGTTCGCGCGGGATTTCGGCGAGCGCGCCGAGGATGGTCGAAAAGAATCCGGGCGTCTCGCTGCCCTTGGTTCCGCCGACGCTGATGCTGCGGATTCCGGGCTTTGGGTCGATATAGACGAAGCGGCGATCGATCTCGCGCCGCGCGGAGCGGTTCTTGAGCGCGTCCATCGCCGGCTTGAACGGCGCATTGGCGAGCACCGAGCCGTCGATCAGCACCGCGGACTCGGCCATGTTGGCGGCGAAATGGCGGGGCAGGGCGCGGGCGAGGAAAGCCTCCCGCCCCGTCCAGTCGACGCCGCGGCTCTTGAGCACCGCGTCCAGTTCGCCGACAGTGAAGGGCGGGAAGGCGCCGGGGAAGCTGGCGGTGGCGCGGGCGGCGAAGGCGAGTTCCGCGAGGTGCCCCAGGTTCCGCTCCGGTCCGCCGCGATCCGAGAAGCCGACGGTCAGGCGATGCTCCGTCTCGACCACTTCGGGCGGGCTGTTGAGGCGCAGCCGCTGCGGATGGCCGCGATAGTCGGTGACGGTGACGAACAGGTCGAGCGGCTGCTCGTCCGGCAGCAAGGGCTCGCCGTGCGGGGAGGCGGCCATGGCGTCGAGCGCGTCGAGCAGCAGGCCGGTGAACACCTCGCCTCCGAACGGCGGCTCGAACCAGCGCGAGCGGATGAAGCTGGACAGTTTCCGCCGCACTTCCGCGCGCGTGTCCGGATCGACGCTCTCCATCGCTTCGCCGCCACGATCGGCATACATGGCCAGTGGAATGGCCCAGAGCTTGGACATGCGGGTGGCGCGCGCTTGCGGGTCGATCAGCCGCTCGACATCGGCTTCTTCCAGCCACAGGTCGGTGAGCGGGTCGAGCGACTGGCCGGTCGCCATGGCCTGGGCGAGGAAAATGCCGTTGATGCCGCCGGCGCTCGCCCCGGCGATGATGTCCGAAAAGACGGTGAGCCGCAGCCCGGCATGGGCTTCGATCCGGTCGAGCAGCTGGCGATAGACTTCCTGCGATCCGGTGCAGAAGCGGCCGTCGTGAAAGGCGCGGCTGGCGCGGGCGAGGCGCCAGATCTCCTTGGTGATGCCGTGCATGTAGACGGCAAGGCTGATGCCGCCATAGCAGATCAGCGCCAGCCGCAGCTCCTTCTCCCGCATGGGACGGAGCCTGACGCAAACCGGTCAGCCTGTCGAGGCGAAGTCGGCCCAGATCGGCAGATGGTCCGATGCCTTGCGCGCGGCGGCGGAAAGATGGACGCCGCAGCCGACCAACTCTAACCCCGCGAACATGATGCGGTCGAGCGCCGCGACTTGCCGCCGCGCATGAAAGCTCCGCCCGGTGGGCGCGAAGGCGTAATGATGGCCGAAATCGCGCAGGCAGCCGCCGTTCGGCGTCCATTCGTTCAGATCGCCCATCAGCACGGTGGGCAGCTTGGGGCGGTGTTCGACATGATGGAGGATGGCGCGGCTCTGGCGGCGCCGCCACAGGCCGGAGAGATCGAGATGCATGCCGACCACCCGCAACGGCGTGCCGCGCACGTCCAGCTCGGCGGATACGGCGCCGCGCGGTTCCAGCGCCGGAATGTGCAAGGCCTCGCAATGGCTCATCCCGACATCGCGGCGAACGAGGATCGCGTTGCCGTGCCAGCCGATGCCGCCAGTGCGGTGGGGCAAAGTGAGCGCGCGATAGGGGCTGTGTTCTTCCAGCAGATGCGCCGGCAGGGCGCTGATCCGTTCGCCGAAGCGCCGGTCGGCTTCCTGCAGCGCGATCACATCGGCGTCGATCTCGCAGAGCACCTCGATGGTCCGCTCGGGATTGCGCCTGCGATCGGTGCCGATCGCCTTGCGCATATTGTAGCTCGCCACGCGGATCATCGCCGCCGCACCTAGGGACGAAGCGGAGGCGGAGCAACGGGTTGGCGGGCCCCGGCGTGATCTGACATGGGGAGGCCATGGCCGGAAGCACAGCCCGCAAGCTTAAGCTGATCGCCGCGCTGCTGGGCGTGGTGCTCGCCGGCTATGTGGTCGGAACCGCAATCGATCGGGTGCGGCTCCCCGGTGTCGATCTCGATGAGACCCCGGTTCTAGCGGAACTCAGAGCCGGCAGCGGCGCACCCGCAACGGGCAACGCGGATGCACGTGTGACCGTCGTGGTGTTCACCGATTATCAGTGCGGTGTCTGCCGAATCGATCATGATGGCATCGCGAGGATCGCGGCGGGCCGGCCGGACCTGCGCTTCGTATTCAAGGAATGGGCGATCCTCGGACCGGCCTCGCGTCGGGCCGCGCGCGTGGCGCTCGCGGCGGGCTATCAGGGGCGCTACCTTGAGGCACGGGATGCGCTGATGCGGGTCAGCGTCTCTGATCAGAATGCCATGGCATCGGCACTCTACGGTGCGGGAGTGGACCTGCCCAGGCTGTCCAGCGACCTCGTGGGGCATGGCGGCGAGATCGACCGAGAACTCGCGCGCACCTCGCGTCAGGCCTTTTCGCTCGGGCTGGCTGGCACACCAGCCTATCTGATCGGGCGGCGGCTGGTGATCGGGCGGCTGACGGAAAGCAAGCTCGAGCGGCTGATCGCGCGGGCGGAGAGCGCTCGTTAGAGGATGATCCGGAAGCGGGCGCCGCCGAGTTCGCTGCCTTCGACATCGATGCTGCCGTCATGGGCGAGCACGATCTGCCGCGCGAGGCTCAGGCCGACGCCGGTGCCTTTGGCCTTCGTGGTGAAGAAGGGGAGGAAAATCTCGCTGCGCTTTGCCTCCGGCACGCCGGGGCCATTGTCCTCGACCAGGATGGTCGCGCCGCTGCCGCGGATCGCCTGGAAGCGAAGCGCGACGCGCGGTCCCTCTCCGTGCGCGTCCGCCGCCTCGGCGCCGTTGCGCAGCAGGTTGATCAGCACCTGGGCGAGCAGGTCCGGATCCGCGTCGATCATCATCGATTTCGGCTCGACGCTCATTTCGAAGCCGATCCGCTTTGCCGGCCAGTCCGCCTGGAACAGCCGCTTCAACTCGCCGGCAAAGGGCGACGCAACAAAGGTCTGGCGATTGACCTGCGGCGTGCGGCTGATCTGGCGATAGCTTTCGACGAAGTGCATCACCCCGTCGGCGCGCCGTGCCAGCGTTTCGACAGCGGCGCGCGCATCGGCGATGGTTTCGTCGGCGCCGGTGTCGGCCCCCTTCATCAGGTCCGCGGCGGTGCGGGCGAGGGAGGTCACCGGCGTCATCGAATTCATGATTTCGTGGGTGAGCACGCGCACTAGGTCGCTCTGGGTGGCGATCTCGACTGCGTTCAGCGCCTCCTGGATCGGCTGCACCGTGATCACCCGGTGCGCGCCGCCCAGCCTGTGCACCGCGGCGGCGCGCAGCAGCGCGCGCTGGGTGCGGCCGCCGTCCAGTGTCAGCGTGACGAGCTGGCGCTTGCCGGCCTCCATATTGGCGAGGCAGCGGGCAAAGCCTTCGCCGAACTCGGCATAATCGTCGACCCGCACGCCATCGAGCGCACCGAACATCCGCCGCGCGGTCTTGCCAATGGGCTCCACGCGCAGTTCCTGATCGATCAGCAGCAGGGCCACCGGCAGGTCGTCGACGATTGCCTGGTAGAAGCGGCTCTCGTCCGCCATGCGCGAGCGTTCCTCGCGCAAGCTGCGAATGCCGCTGTCCAGCGCCTCCCCGAGCGCTTCGAAGCCAGAGCCCGCCTCCGGCCGCGCAAAGCTCGCCGACATGTCGCTGAAGCGGATCGCCTCGATAAAGCGGGTCACTTCGTGGTTGGTGCGCTGAATATAGTTCCAGAGCATGGCCGCGGCGCCGACCACCAGCGCAAAGGCGATGATCCGCGCCGCGCCCAGATTCGGGTTCGACAAGGCCCCCGCGAACGCCGCCAGCGCCGCCAGCAGCAGCAGCATCCGCCAGGCGAGGCCCAGCGCGAACCGCCCTTTGAAGCTGGTGGATTCGAGGCTCAGAAGCCCCTCCCCCTTGTGGGGAGGGGCTGGGGTGGGGGCCAGCCGCGTCTGCGGCTGAAAGACTCTTCTGGCCCGCAGACGCGGGCCGCCCCCCACCAACCTCCCCCACAAGGGGGGAGGCGAAGAAGAAGCCTACAGCCCATGTTTTTCCATCCGGCGGTAGAGCGAGGCACGGGTGAGGCCGAGCTCGTTTGCCGCGAGCGAGATGTTATACGCATTCTTCTTCAGCGCGCGCTCGATCATCTGCTTTTCCGCACGCTCCAGGTTCAGGTCGGCGTCGCTGGTGACGGCGACCACCGGGATGTGCTCGGCCTGGCGGCGGATCGAGAAGTCGTCGACCGTGAGCGGCCCGCCGTCGGACAGGATCACCGCCCGCTCGGCGGCATGACGCAAGGCGCGGATGTTGCCGGGCCAGTCGTAAACGGTGAGCGCTGCCAGCACGTCGCCGCCGAGGGGCTGGACCGGCTTGTCATATTTGCGCGCGTACATGCCGATATAATGGTCCAGCAGAACGGGGATGTCCTCGCGCCGCTGGCGAAGCGGCGGCAGCTCGATCTCGACCGTGTTGAGCCGGAACAGCAGGTCGGGCCGGAAGCGGCTCTCGTCCGACAAGGCTTCGGGCGCCAGGTTGGTGGCGGCGACGACGCGGACGTCGAACGGCACCGATTTGTTGGAGCCGACGGGAGTCACCCGCCGCTGTTCCAATGCCGTCAGAAGCTTGGGCTGCAAGTGCAGCGGCAGATTTCCGATTTCGTCGAGGAACAGGGTGCCGCCATCCGCCGCCTGCAGCCGCCCGACGCGGTCGGAGCGGGCGTCGGTGAAGGCGCCCTTCACATGGCCGAACAGCTCGGAATCGAACAGGCTTTCGGCAACGGCGCCAAGATCGACCGACAGCATCACGCGATCGGCGCGGCGCGAGCTGCGGTGCAGCTCTCGCGCAACCAGTTCCTTGCCGGTGCCGTTTTCGCCGAGGATCAGGACATTGGCGTCGGTCGGCGCCGCGCGCTCGATCAGCTGCATCACCCGCTTGATCGCCGGCGAGTTGCCCAGCAGCGGCGTCTCCGAGCCGGCCGCGGGCGCGGCGGCGGCGACGACTTTCTGGCGCTCGGTGGTGACCGCCTTGCGCGACTGGCGCAGCGACGCGGCGGTGCGCACCGTGGCGAGCAGCCGCTCGTTCGACCAGGGCTTGGAGACGAAGTCGGTGGCGCCTCGCTTCATCGCTTCCACGGCAATCTGTACTCCTCCATGGGCGGTGATCATCACGACGACCACTTCCGGATCGCGCTCTATGAACCGGGCGAGCGCTTCGAACCCTTCGGCGGCGTTGGTCGCGCCGCGCGCGAAATTGGCATCGAGCAGGATCACATCGGGATTGCGCCCGGCGGTCTTGGCGAGCGCCTCGTCCGGCTGCTCGGCGACGATGACTTCAGCGAACAACTCGCGCAGCAACAGCCGCGCCGCCAAGAGAATGTCGGGATCGTCATCGACGACCAAAGCGAGTTCGAAAGGCTTGGCGCTCACCGCGTCCGGCTCCGCACAGTGCGTGTTCGATTTCGGACATAGGCTATCCGATCCGGTTGCGCACGCCCGAAGAGCCGAGAAATGGCTTCAGCCGAAGACTCAAGCTTTTCTGCGGCTTTCCGCAGCTTGGCATGGCTTTCGCTGAAGCTTGATCGACCGGGTGATCCGCCCGACAACGCATTTCCAAGGAGCCGAGGGATGTTCAAGATTCGCCTTTCCTTCGCATTGGCCGCGACCGTGGCTGCCGCACTGACTACATTTGTAACCGTAGCCCCGCAAGCCGCGACTGCAGGCACGTTCGCGTGCGTTGAAACTTTGCATGAACCGGTGCGCGCCTGAATGAGCGCAGGATCGTCCCTGGTTCTGTTCGGGATCGGACACTCCTGTTCGCTTTCGAACAGGGGAAATGGAGCGATTTCCGCAACTCCCTCTCGACTACATCTGTTTTCGTGGCTGGCACGATGCTTGCTGAACTGCCGTTGGAGACCCGTGAATGAGCGTCGTTCGAATGAATTCTGAGGCCAAGAACCCACGCGAGCCGGTCAGCGGCGGCGCGATGGACAAGGTCGTCGAGCGCAAGGGGCTCTCCAACAAGCTGAAGGCCGGCATTGCCGCCGGTGTGCTCGCCGTCGCCGGCATCGCCTTCTACTCCTATGCGCCGAGCAGCAACTCGCAGACCGTCGCGGCCGAACGCCTTACCATTTCCACGGTCGAGCGGGGCACGTTCGACGACTTCCTCCCGCTCCGCGCGCGCGTGACGCCGCTGCTGACGGTGTTCCTCGACTCGATCGAAGGCGGTCGCGTCGAAGAGGTCCTCGTCGAAGACGGCGCCAACGTTCAGAAGGGCCAGATGCTGGCGGTGCTCTCGAATGCAGAGCTGCAGCTGTCGGTGCTCGCGCGCCAGACCGAAGTCACCCAGCAGATCAACTCGCTGCGCAGCCAGGAATTGGCACTGTCGCAGACCCGCCTCGCCGACGAGCGCGGCATCTATGATGCCAAGGCCGCGCTGGACAAATCGGAACGGCAGTTTGCCCGTGAAAAGTCGTTGGCCGACCGCGGTTTCGTCGCGCGCAAGCAGTTCGAAGATACGCGTGCCGATTACGAGGCCAATCGCGGCCGCTACGCCGTTCAGGCCCGCACGCGTGCGACCAACGAGCGGCTGCAGTCGAGCCAGCTCGGCCAGCTGCGCGAGGCAGCCCAGTCGATGAATGCCGGCCTGGCGCTTGCCCGCGCCAATCTCGACTCGCTCAACCTTCGTGCCCCGGTGTCGGGCCAGCTGTCCGGCTTCTCGATCCAGGTCGGCCAGTCGCTCGCCCGCGGCGAGCGCGTCGGGCAGATCGACAGCCCCGGCTCCAACAAGCTGATCGCCGGCGTCGACGAATTCTATCTCGGCCGCGTGCAGGTCGGGCAGAAGGCGACGATCGAGCAGGGCGGCAAGACCTATCAGATGAAGGTCACCAAGATTTACCCGCAGGTCCGCAACGGCCAGTTCGAGGTCGACCTCCAGTTCGTCGGCGGCGAGCCGCAGGGGCTGCAGCGCGGCCAGACCCTCCAGGCGAAGCTGACGCTGGGCGATCCGACGCCGGCGGTGCTGATCCCGAACGGCAGTTTCTACAACGATACCGGCGGGTCCTGGGTGTTCGTGGTGACGCCGGACGGTTCGGAGGCAGTGAAGCGCACCGTTCGTCTCGGCCGCCGCAACGCCGATCATATCGAAGTGCTCGACGGGCTGCAGCCCGGCGAGAAAGTCCTCACCTCTCCGTACACCGGCTTTGCAGACAAAGACCGGCTCGATCTCCAGAAGCAGTGAAAGGAAGCGTCACATGCTGAGCATGCGTGAACTCTCGCGGGTCTACCGCACCGACACCGTCGAGACGACCGCGCTCGACCGGATCGACCTCGAAATCGCGGACGGCGAGTTCGTCGCGATCATGGGCCCGTCCGGTTGCGGCAAGTCGACCCTGCTGAACGTGATCGGCATGCTGGATAGCCCGTCGAGCGGTTCCTACGTCTTCAACGGCGAGGAAGTGGCCGGGCTGCCCGAAGCCAAGCTCGCGGACATCCGCAAGCGCCACATCGGCTTCATCTTCCAGAGCTTCAACCTGATCGACGAGCTCTCAGTGCGGGAGAATGTCGAGCTCGCGCTGCTTTATCACGACATTCCGGCGTCCGAGCGGAAGAGCCGCGTCGATGCGGTGATGGACAAGGTCGGCATCGCCCACCGCGCCAAGCACCGGCCGAGCCAGCTGTCGGGCGGCCAGCAGCAGCGCGTCGCGGTAGCCCGCGCCGTCGTCGGCGAGCCGAAGATGATCCTGGCCGACGAGCCGACCGGCAACCTCGACACCCAGCATGGCGAGGAAGTCATGCGCATGCTGCAGAAGCTGAACAGCGAAGGCTCCACGATCGTCATGGTCACCCACTCGCCGGCCCATGCCGATTATGCCGGCCGTGTCGTCAACATGCTCGACGGCCGGGTTCTCGTGGAGCGGCGGCGCGCGGCATGATCGGCGCCCCGTTCCTGCTGTTGCTGAGCGTCGTCGGCCCTGCCGAGATCGAGGATATGCCTGCCCAGGCAACGCCCGCGTCTCGCCCTGCGCCCGCCGCCAGCGGCCTGCCTCCAATCCTGAAAAAGGGTGAGAAGCGCGTCCGCGCCGTGCGGCGCGCGAGGCGCAACGACATCACCGAGACGCTGCGTGCGATGAACCTGATGCGGATCGGCATGGAGCCGCCCGCGGACCAGAGAACCGGCAACCAGTAAGGGAGAGAAGGGGATGTGGGGGAATTACCTGACGCTCGGCTTCCGGTCGCTGATGAAGAACGGCACTTACGCCTTCATCAACATCTTCGGCCTGGCGCTCGGGCTCGCCGCCTGTCTCCTCCTGCTCCTCTATGTCCGTCACGAGACCAGCTTCGACGCGTGGCTGCCGGAGGCCGAGCGCGTCTATCAGGTCCAGGCGGTGAACACGGATCCGGAAACCGGCCGCGTCACCACCAACCAGGGCTCGCATGGAGCGGTCGCCGCGCCGCTCAAAAAGGACTTTCCCCAAGTCGAATATGCGGTGCGCGCGGATGATTCGAAGATGGTTCTCGCCCGTGGTGCCGAGCCGGTCTTTGCCGATGTCTGGATGACCGAGCCCGACTTCTTCCGCATCCTCCAGCTCAAGTTTCTGGCCGGCGACCCGATGACCGCGCTCAATGGCGCGGACAATCTCGTGCTGAGCCGCAGCGAGGCGATCCGGCTGTTCGGCACGACGGAGGTGCTCGGCCGCTCGATCACCAATATTCGTCGCGGCAAGAAGATCGAGAAGCGCATCACCGGCGTGTTCGAGGACGTGCCGCGCAACAGCCACCTGAACGTCAAGAATGTCGGCCGGATCAGCGAAGAGGACGCCGCCGGGTGCAGCTGGGGCTGCATCAACGGCACCGTCTATGTGAAGCTGCGCGCAGGCGCCTCGGTGGACGCCCTCCATGCCGGCCTGCCAGCCTGGGAAAAGCGCAACATTCCGCCTCAGGACGTCGGCGGCCAGAAGGTCAGCGAAGGCGACACGTTCGACTGGCGCCTGGTCAATGTCAGGGACGTGCATCTGAGCGGTGCCGAGCCGCTGACGCCGGAAAAGCCGACCAATGACCGCGCGACGATCGTCACCTTCACGGTGATCGCGCTGCTGATCCTGGGCATCGCTTCCGCCAACTTCGTCAACCTGGCGACGGCACGTGCGGGACAGCGGGCGCGGGAAGTCGCGCTGCGCAAGGTGCTCGGCGCCAATCGCCGCCAGTTGATCGTGCAGTTCCTGGGTGAGTCGCTGCTGCTGACCGCCATCGCGATGCTGATCGCGCTCGCGTTGGCCGAACTCGTCATGCCCTGGCTCTCGGCCTTTCTGAATGCGGATCTGAAGCTTGCCTATGTCGGCACCGAAGGCGTGCTGGCGGCAGTGGTCGGGCTCTGGCTGCTCGTCGGACTGGCAGGCGGGCTCTATCCTGCCTTCTACCTGTCGCGCTTTCAGCCGGGCGCCGTGCTCAAGGCCAATCGCTCCAACGCAGAAACGCCCGGCTCCGGCCGTATCCGCAGCACGCTGGTGGTCGCTCAGTTCGCGGTGTCGATCGGCCTGATCGCCTGCACGATCGTGATCTACGCGCAGACGCAGTTCGTGCGGACGACGGACGCCGGGTATCAGCGCGAGGGGCTGTTCACCGTCGCCAATATGGACCGCGCCGCCGTCGTGCCGGTGGCCGACACGCTCATCCGTGAAGTCCAGCGCGTTCCCGGCGTCCGCGCCGCCGCCGGCGGCGCCATCTTCCCGGCGAGCGGGACCACGCTGAACAGCGGCGTACTGGTTCCCGGGCGCACCAAGCCGGTGACGATCGGCTGGTACAGCGTCTCGCCCGAATTCTTCGAGACGCTCGGCACCAAGCTGCTCGCCGGCCGCACGCTGTCGCCCCGCTTCGCCAACGACTCCATCCGGATTTCGGACGTGGTCATGGAAGGCGAGGAGGCGCTGCGGCAGCGGCAGAGCCAGTGGGCGGCGCGCGGCGGAAACATCGTCATCAACCGCACCGCCGCCAAGCAGATGGGCTTTGGCGAGCCCGCCCAGGCGCTGGGCAAGACGGTGCGGGTGAACACGTTCGAGGACAGTATCGGCCTGCTGCCTGCGACGATCGTCGGCGTGGTCGAGGACAGCCGCTTCCGCTCGATGCGCGAGCCGCCCGAGCCGATGATGTTCTACGATGACGGCCTGCGTCTGCGGCTAGTGGTGCGCTTCGACACCGACGATCCGGAGCGGGTCCGCCAGGCGGTAGGCCAAGTGTGGCGGCGCCTCGCCCCCGACGTGCCCTATGAGGCGGACTACGCCGAAGCGGAGCTGGCCGAGCTCTACAAGACGGACCGGGCGCGCGGCATCAGCTTTGCCGGCTTCGCGCTGCTCGCCGTCGTGATCGCCGCGTTGGGGCTGTTCGGCCTCGCCGCCTTCACGGCCGACCGCCGCACCAAGGAGATCGGCATTCGCAAGGTGTTCGGCGCGACCGTCGCCGACATCGTCAAGCTGCTTGCCTGGCAATTTTCCAAGCCGGTGATCATCGCCAACCTGATCGCCTGGCCGGTGGCCTGGTGGATCATGCGCGACTGGCTGAACCAGTTCGATGCCCGCATCGCGCTGACGCCGGGACCGTTCGTCGTCGCCGGCCTGCTCGCGCTCGCAATCGCGATCGGCACCGTCTCCAGCCACGCGATCCGCGTCGCCCGCACCAACCCCATTCACGCTCTCCGCTACGAGTAGGACAGACCCCATGTGGCGCAATTATCTGACGGTCGGCCTCCGGTCCCTGCTGAAGAACCGGACCTACGCCTTCATCAACATATTGGGTCTGGCGATCGGCATGGCCGCGTGCCTGATGATCCTGCTCTTCGTCCGCTATGAGTTCAGCTACGACAAGTGGCTGCCGGACGCCGCGAACACCTACCAGTTCCAGACCTCGTTCAAGAACCCGGACACGGGCGAGGAAAGCTTCGGGCAAATGGCCGCCTATCGCGCGGGCGAGATGCTGAAGAAGGATTATCCGCAGATCGAGGGCAAGGTTTACGGCCTCTCGACCGAGCCGGTGTTCGTCAAGGATGGCCAGGCGGTCACGCTTGACGACTTCATCTATGTCGACAACAACTTCCTCGACGTCGTGAACCTGCCGATGGTGGCCGGCGACAAGTCGGCGCTGTCGAAGCTCAACACCGCCGTTATTACCCGGTCCGAGGCGATCAAGCGCTACGGCACCGACCAGGTGCTGGGCCGCACGATGAGCCTGATCAGCCGCGGCAAGACGCGCGATTTCACCCTCACCGGCGTGCTCGAGGACCTGCCCAAGAACTCGCACATGAAGATCACGGCGATGGCGCGGGTGGACTTCAACGCCTTCTTCGCGGACACGCCCGACTTCCTGACCTGCTGGGGCTGCCATAGCGGCTGGGTCTGGATCAAGCTGAAGCCCGGCACCGACGCTGGCACGATCAACAGCCAGTTCCAGGCCTGGGAAAAGCGCAACATCCCGGACGAAAATGCCGGCGAGGCGCGCTTTAATCAGGGCGACTTCGCCGAATATCAAATCCTGAACGTGCGCGACGTGCATCTGGGCAAGGCGCAGGAAGCGGCGATGGCACCGGGTAACGACCGCGGCACGATCATCACCTTTGCGGTCATCGCGCTGCTGATCCTTGGCATGGCGGTGGTGAACTTCACCAATCTGGCCACCGCTCGCGCCAGCCAGCGTGCTCGCGAGGTCGCTCTGCGCAAGGTGCTCGGAGCCAACCGCAAGCAGCTGATCGTCCAGTTCATCGGCGAATCCGTGCTGATCGCGCTGATCGCGATGCTGATCGCGTTGGCGCTGACTGAGCTGCTGATGCCCAGCTTTGCCGCTTTTCTCGATGCCGATATCAAGGTCAGCTATTTCGGATTGGACGGCATCGGCCTGCCAATCATCCTGCTGGTGCTGATCGTCGGCGTGCTCGGCGGTCTATATCCCGCCTTCTTCCTGTCGCGCTTTCAGCCCGCATCGGTGCTGAAGGCCAATAAATCCTCCGCCGAGACGGCCGGGACCGGCCGCCTGCGCCAGATCCTGGTGGTCGGCCAGTTCGCCGTGTCGATCGGCCTCATCATCTGCACCGGCGTCATCTATGCCCAGACGGTCTACGCCCGCACCGTCGATCCCGGCTATAAGCGCGACCACATCCTGCAGGTGGACGAGCTCAGCCGGTACCAGCTGCTCGACAAGGGCGAGATGATCGTCGAGCGCACGCGGCGCATCCCCGGCGTCCAGGCGGTCGGCCGCACCACCATCGGCGTCGCCACCCAGAACAACAACAATACCGGCGTGATGGTCCCCGGCCGGTCGGAGCCGGTGAGCATCGGCTTCTACAATGCCGATGAGGGGCTGAAGGACGCGATGGGGCTCGAGCTGCTCGCCGGCCGCTGGTTCGACGCGCAGCGGCCGATGGACGACATGACCATCCCCTATCCGCCGGAGCCGGAAAGCCAGAAGGCGCTGGTCGCGCGCGGCGGCAACATCATCATCAACAAGCTCGCGGCTCAGCGGCTCGGCTTCAACAACCCGGCCGATGCAGTGGGCAAGACCGTGCGCATCGCGATCGTCGACAATGAGCTGGGGCTGGTCCCGGTGACCATCATCGGGGTGCTGAAGGACAGCCGCTTCCGCTCCATCCGCGAGCCGATCGACCCGCTGATGTTCATCAATACCAACAGCGGCCACACTCATATGATCGTCCGCTTCAATGGCGACCCGGCGGCCGTCCGTGGCTCGATCGAAAATATGTGGAAGTCGATCACCTCCGACGTGCCGTTCGATGCCAAGTATAGCGACGACATCATCGGCGAGCTCTACGAGGCCGAGGATGCGCGGGCCGCGACCTTTGCCGCCTTCGCAGTGCTGGCCGTCATCGTCGGCTGCCTGGGCCTGTTCGGTCTCGCCGCCTTCACAGCCGAGCGCCGGACCAAGGAGATCGGCATCCGCAAGGTGCTGGGTGCCCGCACCCGCGACATCGTGCGGCTGCTGGTCTGGCAGTTCACCCGGCCGGTGATCATCGCCAACCTGATCGCCTGGCCGATCGCCTGGTGGCTGATGCGCGACTGGCTCAACACCTTCGACGACCGCATCGCGCTGTCGCCGACGCCGTTTGTCGCGGCCGGCGCGCTCGCGCTGCTGATCGCGATCGGCACCATCGCTGCGCACGCCTTCAAGGTCGCCAGCGCCAACCCCATCCGCGCCCTGCGCTACGAGTAGAAGGACCCACATCCATGTGGCGCAATTATTTCACGGTCGGCATCCGGTCGCTGCTGAAGAACCGGGTCTATGCCGGGATCAACATCCTTGGCCTGGCGATCGGCATGGCCGCGTGCCTGATGATCCTGCTCTTCGTCCGTTATGAGCTGAGCCACGACAAGTGGCTGCCGAACAACGAGAACGTGTACCAGTTCCAGAGCTGGTATGCGGACCAGGAGACGGGCGAGCGCAACCCGCTGCAGATGACGGCCTGGATCGCCGGCAAGCGCGCCGCCAAGGATTTTCCGCAGATCGAGAAAGAGGTCTACGCCTTTTCGACCGAGCCGGTGATGCTCGAAAAAGGCACGGCGATCACCATCGAGGACTTCATCTACACCGACGGCAATCTGCTGGAGGTGCTGGAGCTTCCGCTGCTCTCCGGCAACCGCGCCGATCTGAACGCGCCCGGGACCGCGGCTCTCTCCCGCTCCCAGGCGCTGGCCCGCTTCGGCACGGAGAATGCCGTCGGCCGCACGCTGACCGTCATCAGCCGGGGCAAGAGCCGCGATTTCCGGATCGTGGCGATCTACAAGGACTTACCGAAGAACTCGCACATGGAGGCGAACGCCGTCGCGCGGATCGACTTTACGGCTTGGAACGCCGACACGCCCGACGCGCTCGACTGCTGGGGCTGCCAGAGCGGCTATGTCTATCTGAAGCTGAAGCCCGGCACTGATCCGAAATCGATCGAAGCGGGTCTTCCCGCCTGGGAAAAGCGCAACATCCCGATCCAGCGCACCGGCGAAGCCGTGTTCGACGCCGGCGAGGAGCAGGATTGGCACGTCGTCAACGTTAAGGACATTCACCTGGGCGAGGGCCAATCCGGCGCGATGAAGCCAGGCAACGACCGCGGCACGATCACGACCTTCGCGATCATTGCCCTGTTGATCCTCGGCATGGCGGTGGTGAACTTCACCAACCTGGCCACGGCGCGGGCCAGCCAGCGAGCCCGCGAAGTCGCGCTCCGCAAGGTGCTCGGCGCCGACCGGCGGCAGCTGATCGTGCAGTTCATCGGTGAATCGCTGCTCGTCGCCTTTCTGGCGATGATGATCGCGCTGGCTCTGGTCGAACTGCTGACGCCGGCCTTTTCGTCGTTCCTGAGTGCCGACCTGAAGGTGCGCTACTTCGGCAGCGAGGGGATCATCCTGCCGGTGATCGGCCTGGTGCTGGTGGTGGGCGTGCTGGGCGGGCTCTACCCGGCATTCTTCCTGTCGCGCTTCCAGCCGGCTTCGGTGCTCAAGGCGAACAAGTCTTCGGCGGAAACACCGGGCACCGGCCGGCTGCGCCAGGCGCTGGTCGTCGCACAATTCGCGGTGTCCATCGGGCTGATCATTTGCACCGGCGTGGTCTATGCCCAGACCGTCTACGCCCGCACGGTGGACCCGGGCTATAAGCGCGACCACATCCTGCAGGTCGACGAACTCAGCCGCTATCAGCTGCTGGGCAAGGGACAGGCGATCGCCGATGGTGCCAAGCGGGTTCCGGGCGTGGTCGCGGTCGGCCGCACCGCCATCGGTGTCGCAACCACCAACAACAGCAATACCGGCGTGATGGTCCCCGGCCGCAAGGACCCGGTGAGCATCGGCATCTACGGCGTCGATCAGGGCTTCAAGGACGCCATGGGCATGGATCTGGTCGCCGGCCGCTGGTACCGGCAGGATGCCCCGATGGACGAGATCAACGGGCCCTATCCGCCCGATCCGGCCATCGAGAAGCAGCTGACCGCGCGCGGCGGCAATCTCGTCATTAACGAGCTGGCGGCGCAACGTCTGGGCTATAACGACCCCAGATCAATCGTCGGCAAGACGTTCCGCGTCGCCATGTTCAGCGAAGAGGCGGGGCTGATGCCCGTCACCATTATCGGCGTGGTCAAGGACGCGCGCTTCCGCTCGATCCGCGAACCGCTCGACCCGATGATGTTCGTGAACTCGTCGACCGGCGGGCACACCCACATGATCGTGCGCTTCAACGGCGATCCCGCAGCCGTGCGCGCGGGTGTGGAGCGGGCCTGGAAAGCGGCGGCGCCCGAGGTGCCGTTCGACGCAGATTTCAGCGAGGACGTGATCCAGGAACTGTACGACGCCGAGGAAGCGAGAGCGCAGATTTTCGCGGCGTTCGCGGTGCTGGCGGTGATCGTCGGCTGCCTCGGCCTGTTCGGTCTCGCCGCCTTTACCGCCGATCGCCGCACCAAGGAGATCGGTATCCGCAAGGTGCTCGGTGCCCGCACGCGCGACATCGTGCGGCTGCTGGTGTGGCAGTTCACGCGGCCGGTGATCGTGGCGAACCTGATCGCATGGCCGGTGGCCTGGTGGCTGATGCGCGACTGGCTGAACAGTTTCGACGATCGCATCACCTTGGGGCCGACGCCGTTCCTCGCGGCCGGTCTGCTGGCGCTGCTAATCGCGGTTGGCACCATCGCCGGCCACGCAATGAAGGTGGCGAGCGCCAATCCGATCCGCGCGCTGCGCTACGAATAGACAGGGAGGCAGGTCGCCATGTGGCGCAATTATCTGACCGTCGGTGTCCGCGCCTTGATGAAGAGCCGCGTCTATGCGGCGATCAACATCCTGGGCCTGGCGATCGGTATGGCGGCCTGCCTGCTGCTGCTGCTCTATGTCCGCTACGAGCGGAGCTATGATGCCTGGCTCCCCAATGCGGAGAATATCTATCAGGTCCAGAGCTGGTCGCGTGATCCGGAGACGGGCGACAGTTTCAAGCTGCGCATGTCCCAATATGTCGCGATGACGTCGCTGAAGAAGGACTTTCCCCAGATCGAGGGCACGGCCTACGCACTGAGCGCGGGGCCGGTGGTGCTGCGCAATGGTCAGGCGCTGTCGGTGGACGACGCGGTGCGCACCGACAGCCTGTTCTTTCACGTGTTCCGTTTCCCCATGGTGGCCGGCGATCCCAAGACGGCCTTGCAGCAGCCGGGCCGCGTGGCGCTCAGCGAAAGCGAGGCGATCCGGCTCTACGGGCGCCGCGATCCCGTCGGCGAAACGCTGACGATGATCGAGCGGGGCAAGCATGTCGATTACACCGTCGCGGCGGTGTTCAAGGACCTGCCGAAGAACAGTCACATGAAGATGACGATGGTCATCCGCTTCGATCCGGTCAGCTTCTTTGTCGATTACCCGACCTGGCCGACGACCTGGGGCGAGATTTCCGGCTGGGGTTATATCGCCCTCAAGCCCGGCACTGATCCCAGGACGATCACCGACCAGCTTGCCGCCTGGGAAAAGCGCAACATCCCGGACAGCATGTTCGAGGGCCGTGCCGAAAATCCCGGCCGCGACCAGGACTGGAAAATCGTCAATGTGCGCGACGTGCATCTGGGCGAGGCGCAGATGGCGGCGGCGCGGCCGGGGAACGACCGCACCACCATCGTCACTTTCTCGATCGTCGCGCTGCTGATCCTCGGCGTCGCCTGTGTGAACTTCATCAACCTGGCGACGGCGCGGGCCAGCCAGCGGGCACGGGAAGTGGCGCTACGCAAGGTGCTCGGCGCCACGCGGACCCAGCTGGTGGTGCAGTTCATCGGCGAGTCGCTGCTGATCGCGAGCATTGCCATGGTGGTGGCGCTCGCCATTGCCGAGCTGTTCATGCCTTCGCTGGCCGCGTTCCTCGATGCCGATCTGAAGCTCAATTACTTCGGCGGCGACGGCGTGGCGCTGCCGGTGATCGGCCTGCTGATCCTGGTGGGTGCGGCCGGCGGGGTTTATCCGGCGCTCTATCTGTCCCGCTACAAGCCGGCGCAGGTGCTGAAGGCGAATAAATCGTCCGCGGAATCCGCGGGCACGGGGCGGCTGCGCAGCATCCTGGTGGTCGCGCAGTTCGCCGTCTCGATCGGCCTGATCATCTGCACGAGCATCGTTTATGCGCAGACCGTCTATGCCCGCACGGCCGATCCGGGCTTCAAGCGGGAAGGCCTGTTGCAGGTGAATATCGGCTATCGCAGCCTGATCCCGAACAGCGAGGCGCTTGCGCGCGCAATCGAGCGGGTACCGGGCGTGGTCGGTGCCGCGCGCACGGCGATCGGCGTTTCGCCCAACAGCACCATGGGCCGTGCGGTCAAAGTGCCGGGCCGGAACGAGACCGTCGGGATCGGCAACTACGCGATCGACGAGGGCTTTTTCGACACGATGCGCATCCGGCTGATCGCCGGCCGGCTGCTCGACCGCGAGCGCGAAATGGACGTCGTCTCCGTGCCCTATCCGGGAAATGACCCGGCAGCGGAGCGGGCGCTCGCGGCGCGTGGCGGCAATGTCGTCATCAACGCACTCGCCGCCGAACGGCTCGGCTTCAAGCAGCCGCAGGATGCAGTCGGCAAGGATGTGCGGGTGGCCTTGAGCCTCGATACCAATCAGCCGCTGGTCCCGGTGCGGATCGTCGGCGTGGTCGCGGACTCGCGCTTCCGCGACATTCGCACGCCGGTTGAGCCGATCATGTACCGGCTTGGCAATGACTATCAGTCGGCGCTGATGGTGCGTTACGACGATCCGAACCCGGCCGCCGTGCGCGACCGCATCGCGCAGGTGTGGAAGCGCTTCGGCCCGGACCTGCCTTTCGAGGCGGAGTTCAGCGAAGACATCGTCGCCGAACTCTACACCGCCGAGCAGTCGCGGGCGACGATCTTCGCCGGCTTCGCGGTGCTGGCGGTGGTGATCGGATGCCTCGGCCTGTTCGGTCTCGCCACCTTCACGGCGGAGCGGCGCACCAAGGAGATCGGGATCCGTAAGGTGCTAGGTGCCCGCACCCGCGACATCGTGCAGCTGCTGGTGTGGCAGTTCACCCGGCCTGTGATCATTGCCAACCTGATCGCCTGGCCGATCGCCTGGTGGGTGATGCGCGACTGGCTGAACACGTTCGACACGCGCATCGACCTGGGGCCGACGCCGTTTGTCCTGGCCGGCCTCATCGCGCTGGTCATCGCCGTTGTCACTGTCGGCAGCCACGCCATGCGGATCGCGCGCACCAACCCGATCCACGCCCTTCGCTACGAGTAGGCCAACTGCTCCGCCCCGGCATTGCAAGCGCCGGGGCGGAGGCTTTCTTCTCCCGGTCGGCGGGCCTAAGGGCAGCAGATGCGCTGGTCCCAAAATCTTCTCTCCACCCGAAGCACTTACGTCACCCATCTCGAATGCTCGATTAGCGGCGAGCGTTACGAGGCGGACCGGGTGCATGGGCTGTCCGGCAAGGGGCGGCCGCTGCTCGTCCGCTATGATCTGGACGCGGTGCGGGCCGGCTTGTCCCGCGACGAACTTGATCGCCGCCCGAGCGACATGTGGCGTTGGCGCGAGCTGCTGCCGGTGCGCGATGTCACGAACATCGTCAGCCTGGGCGAAATCGAGACGCCGCTGGTGCCGCTGCCCAAGAGCGGCGGTGCGAATGTGCTGGTCAAGGACGAGAGCCGGCTGCCGACCGGATCGTTCAAGGCGCGCGGCCTCGTCATGGCGGTGTCGATGGCGAAGGCGCTGGGCATCACCCGCATCGCCATGCCGACCAACGGCAATGCCGGCGCCGCGCTTGCCGCTTATGCGAGCCGCTGCGGCATCGAGACCATCGTCTTCTGTCCGGATGACACGCCGGAGATCAACATCCGTGAGACGGCGCTGCAGGGCGCGCGCGTCTACCGCGTGAATGGCCTGATCGATGAGTGCGGGGCGATCGTGGGCAAGGGTGCGGCCGAGGGCCACTGGTTCGACTTCTCGACGCTGAAGGAGCCGTACCGGATCGAGGGAAAGAAGACGATGGGGCTGGAGCTGGCGGCCCAGCTGGGCTGGCAGCTGCCCGACGCGATCTTCTACCCGACCGGCGGCGGCACCGGTTTGATCGGCATGTGGAAAGCGTTCGACGAGCTGGAGGCGCTCGGCTGGATCGGCGCCGAGCGGCCGAAGATGTTCGCCGTTCAAGCGGCCGGCTGCGCGCCGATCGTCAAAGCCTTTGAGGATGGCGTGGAGCATGCCGAGCGCTGGGAGAATGGCCAGACCGTGGCTGCCGGCATTCGCGTGCCCAAGGCGGTCGGCGACTTCCTGATCCTGCGCGCCGTGCGCTCGAGCGGGGGGAGGGCCATCGCGGTGCCCGATGATGCCATCCTCGCGGCCGTCGCCGACGCCGCGCGGGAGGACGGGCTGCTGCTATGCCCGGAGGCGGGCGCCACGCTCGCCGCCTATCGCCAGGCGCGGGCGGACGGGCTGGTGAGCGAGGACGACCAGGCAGTGCTCTTCAACTGCGCTTCCGGCCTCAAATACCCGATGCCGGAAGCGGGCGAGGTGCTCGACAAGGAGCGACGGATCGACTTCGGCGCACTCTGAAGGCGTCAGTCCACGACTTCGCGCAGACGGGCGTACCAGGGTGCGTCCGCACGCCCGAGCGCGACATGGGCGTCGAAATGGGATGAGTCCGGCAGGACCTCGTGAGTGACCGCGCTCCCGTGGCGGGTCAGCCGCTCGACCATTTCGCCGCTGCTGCGGATCACGTAGTCCAAATCTCGGTCACCCCACATGATGTGGAACGGAATGTCGGCGCGCTCCGCAAGATGAATGGGACTTGCGTCGCGATCCTGCTCCCGCGCGTCGAACAAATATTTGTAGACGCGGCCCGGCTCGCTCTCGAGCGGCACATCGCCATGTTCGAGACTGAAGGGGCAGCTGACCGGGAAACAGGCGGCGAGCGGCGGGGCGTCTCCCTGAAGCGCCACCAGCGACGTCAGCTGCCCGCCTGCCGAATGGCCACCGATCACCAACTTGGCCGGATTGCCGCCCCATTCGGCAGCATGTTCTGAGACGAACCGGACTGCGGCGGTCACGTCATCGATCTGCGCCGGCCATTTGCATCGGGGCGCCAGCCGATAGGTTCCGGCGACCAGTATAAAGCCGCTTGCAAGCGTCGGCTCCGCCATGAATCGAAGCCAGCCCAGATCGCCGTTGATCCATGCGCCGCCATGAAAGAACAGCAGCACCGGCAGGTCGCGCGCGCCCGGCGGCGCGTAGACGTCCAGCCACTGGCCGCGATCGGAGCCGTAGCTGAGCTGCAGGCTCGGTTCCGGCCCGGCCGCACCCATGCGCTCGATGGTCTCGACGTAATCGACCACGACCGGGTTAGCCGATGGAATTCGGTCAGGGTCGGGACTGTGAAAAGGAACTTTGCTCATATCCGTCTAAGTCGCCTGGTCGGGTTGGGCCGCCCGGCGCAGCATGAAACGTTGCAATTTGCCGGTCGCGGTGCGGGGGAGGGCTTCGCAAAAGGTGATCACGCGCGGATATTTGTAGGGCGCAATCACCGCTTTCACATGATCCTGCAGGGCTTTGACGAGTGCGCCGTCTGGCTCCTGGCCCTCTGCGGGGACGATGTGCGCGGAGACGATCATTCCCCGATCCACATTAGGGATGCCGACGACCGCGCACTCCGCCACGGCCGGATGGGACAGCAGGGCATTCTCCACTTCCGGCCCCGCTATGTTGTAGCCCGCCGACACGATCATGTCGTCGGAGCGGGCAATGAACCAGAAATAGCCGTTTTCGTCGAGGCGGTAGGTGTCGCCGGTGACGTTCCAGCCATTCTGGACGTAGCTGCTTTGCCGGTCATCGTCGAAATAGCGGCAGCCGGTCGGGCCCTTGACGGCGAGGCGACCGATGCCGCTGGTGAGCGGCTCGCCCGCATCGTCCAGCACGCAGGCAGTGTAGCCGGGTACCGCCATGCCGGTCGCGCCGGGCCGAATGTCCTCGCCGGATGCTGAGATGAAGATGTGCATCATCTCGGTCGCGCCGATCCCGTCGACGATCCTGAGTCCGGTCGCCTGATGCCAGGCCTTCCAGGTGACGGCAGGCAGATGCTCACCGGCGGCCACGCAGGTCTTTAGGGTCGAGATGTCGCGCCCGCCCAACTGCCCCAGCATCGCCTTATAGGCGGTGGGCGCGGTGTAGAGCGTCGTCACTTTGTGCCGCTCGATCGCGTCGAGCAGCGCAGCGGGGCCGGGCTGGGCGACCGTGACCGTGGTGCCGCGCGAGCGGAAGGGGAACATGACGAGGGCGCCAAGCCCGAAGGTGAAGGCGATCGGCGGCGATCCGCAATGCACGTCGCCGGGCTGCGGGTTCAAGATGTGCCGGGAGAAAGTGTCCGCCGGAGCGAGGATGTCGCGGTGAAACTGGACGCAGCCCTTGGGCTTGCCGGTGGTGCCTGAAGTAAAAGCAACCATCGCCGGGTCGTCGCGTCCGGTGTCGACGGCAGAGAAGCCGCCCGCCACCTTTGTCAGCCTCTCCTCCAGCGGACCTGAGCCGGTGCCGCCGGCATAGACCAGCGCCGAGGGCAGGGCACCGGCTTCGCACTCGGCCGCCCGGAAATCCTCCAAACAGCCTTGATCGACGATGGCGTGGTGGATTTCGGCCCGGCGCAGCAAAGTCGCAATCTCGCCGCCGCGTAGCATCGGCATGGTGGTCACGAGCACGCCGCCCGCCTTCAGCACCGCGAACCAGGCGGCGAACAGGAACATGGAGTTGGGCCCGCGGAGCAGCACGCGATTGCCGGGAATCAGGCCTTCTTCTTCGACCAGCAGGCGCGCGATGCGATCGGATAGGTCCTTCAGTTCGGCATAGGTCCATTCACCAAGGTCGTTGCGCACGGCGACCCGCGCGCCTTCACCGTCCGCCACCGCGCGGTCGAGCAGTTCGACGGCGGCATTCAGCCGCTCCGGATAGTGCAGCTCGGGCATGTCGAAGCGGAACTCGGGCAGCTCGTCCGCTGGCGGGAGTCGGTCCACTACGAAGCTGTCATAGCAGTGCGAAGCCATCGCGGTTGCTCCCCGGAGTATTTCAAGTCTAAAATAACTGTGGGAGAAAGCCAATGCGGATTGCGTGCTTGGGCGGCGGGCCGGCGGGGCTCTACTTCGCCATCTCGATGAAGCTGCGCAATCCGGCGCATCAGGTCGAGGTGTTCGAGCGCAACAAGCCCGGCGAGACCTTCGGCTGGGGTGTGGTCTTTTCCGACCAGACAGTCGAAAACCTGATGGCCAACGATCCCGTCAGCGGCCGCACCATAGCGGACGAGTTCGCGCATTGGGACGATATCGAGGTCCATATCCATGGCCAGACGGTGCGCTCTTCGGGACACGGCTTTATCGGCATTGGCCGCAAGCGGCTACTCAGCATCCTTGAAGACCGCGCGCGCGAACTCGGCGTTATGCTCCACCACGAGAGCGAGGTCGAGCCGGACCTGGAGCTCTGGACGGGGTTCGACCTCGTTATCGCTGCCGATGGTGTGAACTCCAAGGCGCGGGAGCGTTACGCCGAGCATTTCGGCGTCGATATTCAGGACCGCGCGAACAAGTTCGTCTGGCTCGGCACGCACAAGGTGTTCGACGCCTTCACCTTCGCCTTCGAGAAGACTGAGGTCGGGTGGATCTGGGCGCACGCCTATCGCTTCGACGACGATCTCTCGACCTTCATCGTCGAATGTTCGGAAGAGACCTGGCGCGGCCTGGGCCTCGACCAGATGGAGCAGGCCGAGGCGATCGCACTGTGCGAGCGGATCTTCGCCCGATATCTGGACGGCAACAGCCTGATGACCAATGCCGCGCATCTCCGCGGATCGGCGGCGTGGCTGAACTTCCGCCGCGTGCTGTGCGAGCGCTGGGCTCATGACAAGCTGATCCTGCTCGGCGACGCGGCCCACACCGCGCATTTCTCGATCGGCTCCGGTACCAAGCTGGCGCTCGAAGACGCGATCAAGCTCGCCGAAGTGCTGAACCGCCCCGGCATGACCCGCGAGCAGGTGCTCGAGGAATATCAGGCGGAGCGCACGGTCGAGGTGCTCAAGCTGCAGAACTCGGCGCGAAACTCGACCGAATGGTTCGAGACGCTTGACCGCTATCTGCCGTTCGAGCCGCTTCAATTCACCTATTCGCTGCTCACACGCAGCCAGCGGATCAGCCATGAAAATCTGCGCGAGCGCGACCCTGAATGGCTGGAGCAGGTCGAGCGCTGGTTTTGGTCCACCGCCACCGGGCGCGAAGCGAACCGGGCCGCACCGCCGATGTTCGCGCCGTTCAGGCTGCGCGACATGGAGGTGGAGAATCGCATCGTCATGTCGCCCATGGCCATGTATTCGGCGGTGGACGGCACCCCGACCGATTTCCACCTCGTTCATTACGGCGCGCGGGCGCAGGGCGGCGCGGGGCTGGTCTTCACCGAAATGACCTGCGTTTCCTCGACGGGGCGGATCACGCCGGGCTGCCCCGGCATGTACGCGCCGGAGCATGTCGAGGGCTGGCGCCGGATCACCGACTTCGTGCACGCGAACAGCGCCGCGCGCATCTGCCTGCAGCTCGGCCATTCGGGCGCCAAGGGTTCGACCCGGATCGGCTGGGAAGGAATGGATGAGCCGCTGCCAGACGGGAACTGGCCGCTCATCGCGGCCTCCGACGTGTCCTGGTCCCCCGGCAATCAGGCGCCGCGGCCAATGACGCGGGATGATATGGACGAGGTGCGCGACCAGTTCGTCCGTGCCACCGAGATGGCGGTTGAGGCAGGCTTCGACATGGTCGAGATGCACGCCGCCCACGGTTATTTGCTGTCGAGCTTCATCACGCCGCTCCAGAACAAGCGGCCGGACGAATATGGCGGCAGCCTTGAGAACCGGCTGCGCTATCCATTGGAAGTGTTCCGCGCGATGCGGGCTGCCTGGCCCGCGCACAAGCCGATGTCGGTGCGCATTTCCGCCACCGACTGGATGGGCGAGGCCGGGGTAACGCCCGACGAGGCGGTGCTGATCGCCGAAGCGTTCTCGGAAGCAGGCGCGGACCTGATCGATGTGTCGGCAGGCCAGACCTGGGCGGAAGCGGCCCCGGTCTATGGACGCATGTTCCAGACGCCCTTTGCCGACAAGATCAGGAACGAGGCGCGGCTTTCGACCATGGCGGTCGGCAACATCTTCGAGACGGATCACGCCAACTCGATCCTCGCCGCGGGCCGCGCCGACCTGGTGGCACTTGGCCGTCCGCATCTGATCGATCCCATGTGGACGCTGCGCGCGGCGGCGGGGGCCGATTACCGTAACATCCGCGTGCCGCCGCCTTACCTTGGCGGCCAGGCCCAGCTCGGCCGCAACATGAAGCGTGCGGCCGAAATGGCCGCGGCGCTCAAGGCATGATGCGCCTCGCCGGCAGGCACGCGCTGGTGACCGGCGGCGGCAGCGGTATCGGCGCCGCCATTGCCCGGGCACTTGCGGCGGAGAAGGCACGGGTGACTTTGGTGGGGCGGCGCCAAGAGGCCTTGGATGCAATAGCTACAGAACTCCGCTCGTCCCGAGCGAAGTCGAGGGGCGCACGTCCGGACCTGTCGGGAGAGCGCCCCTCGACTACGCTCGGGACGAGCGAGGTGGGGGTTTTTGCGGCGGACATTACCGACCCCGCACAGGTGGCGGCTGCGATGCAGGCAGCCCGCTCGGCAAATGGCCCGATCGACATCCTCATCAACAATGCCGGTGCCGCGGAAAGCGCGCCGTTCCACAAGCTGACGCTGGATGCGTGGCGTCAGGCCTTGGCCGTCAATCTCGACGCGCTGTTCCTCGTCACGCAGGCGGCTTTGCCCGACCTGCGCGCAGCCGAACATGGCCGTGTCGTCACCATCGCCAGCACGGCGGGCCTCAAAGGCTATGGCTATACCGCGCCTTATGTCGCGGCGAAGCACGGCGCGATCGGCTTCACGCGCGCGCTCGCGGCCGAGTTCGCCAGGACCAACCTGACGGTCAACGCCGTCTGCCCCGGCTTCACCGAGACCGAGATCGTCGAGCGCTCCGTCGAAACCATCAAGGCGAAGAGCGGCCGCACGGCGGATGAGGCGCGGGCGGAGCTGGCACGATTCAATCCGCAGGGCCGGCTCATCCAGCCGCAGGAAGTCGCCGATGCCGTGCTCTGGCTGTGCCTTCCGTCCAGCCAGTCCGTGACGGGCCAAGCGATCGTCGTCGCAGGCGGAGAAGTAACGTGAACCTCCCGGCCCTGGCGGAGAAGCATGGCGGGGCACTGGCCGACCGCCTGAGCGTGCGAATGTGGCTGCGGCTCCTGTCCTGCGCGATGATAATCGAGAAGCGGCTGCGCCGCGGCTTCGAACAGCGGCATGGTACGACCCTGCCGCGCTTCGACGTGATGGCCGCGCTCGACCGGCATCCAGAGGGGCTACGGCTAAGCGACCTGTCGAAGCAATTGCTCGTGTCGAACGGCAATATCACTGGGCTGGTGCAGGGCCTGCGCAGCCAGGGGCTGGTCGAACTGACATCGGTGGCGAGTGACCGCCGGGCATCACTGGCGCGTCTGACGGACGAGGGGCGGGCACTGTTCGCGGAGCTGTCGGCCGCTCACCATGGCTGGATCGACACGATGCTGCGCGACCTGACCCTGCGCGAGCGTGAGTTGCTGCACGACCTGCTCGGCCGGCTGAAGAAGTCGGTCGCCAACAATAGCGCCCCGGAGACCCCGCATGAACCCGCATGATTTTCAGCCGCAGCACTTCCTCTGGGAGTTCGCCGACGGCGTGGCGACGATCACGCTCAACCGGCCGGAGCGCAAGAACCCGCTGACCTTCGAAAGCTATGCCGAGTTGCGCGACACGTTCCGGGCGCTCGTCTATGCCAGGGAGGTGAAGGCGGTGGTGGTCGCCGGTGCCGGCGGCAATTTCTCCTCGGGCGGGGACGTGTTCGAGATCATCGGGCCGCTGACCGAAATGGACATGGTCGGCCTGCTCGATTTCACCCGCATGACCGGCGATCTGGTCAAGGCGATGCGCGCATGCCCGCAGCCGGTCATCGCGGCGCTGGACGGGATTTGCGTCGGCGCGGGGGCGATCATGGCGATGGCGTCCGATCTGCGCATTGCGACGCCGCGCACCAAGACTGCCTTCCTTTTCACGCGCGTCGGCCTGGCCGGCTGCGACATGGGCGCCTGTGCGATCCTGCCGCGCATCATCGGCCAGGGGCGAGCCAGCGAGCTGCTGTTCACCGGCCGCGTGATGACGGCGGAAGAAGGCGAGCGCTGGGGTTTTCACAACCGGCTGGTGGCGCCGGAGGTTGTGCTGGACGAAGCGCGGAAGCTGGCGCGGGAATTGGTCGCCGGTCCTACCTTCGCGCACGGCATCACCAAGACCCAGCTCAACACCGAATGGAATGTGAGCCTGGAGACGGCCATCGAGATGGAAGCGCAGGCCCAGGCGATCTGCATGCAGACCCAGGATTTCCGCCGCGCGTTCGAAGCCTTCGCCGACAAGCGTACGCCGGTATTCGAGGGGAACTAGGGAATGGCTGAGGATGTGATCCTCCCCTGCAAGGAGAGGGGGTGTCCGGGCGAGGTCATGTCCCCCGGACATGACCTTCGGCTGCCTGGGGCAGCCGAAAGCCCGAACACTCGCGAAGCGAGAGTTGGAGGGGTGTCCCGCCTGGTGAGTCTCACCACCTCTGACACCCCTCCGTCGCGCCTGCGGCGCGCCACCTCCCCTTACAGGGGAGGATCTTTGTCTGGAGCCTCGCATGCCTGACCGGACCTTTCTAGACTGGCCTTTCTTCGCCGACTCGCACCGCGCGCTCGCGCAGGAACTCGACGCTTGGTGCGCCGCTGAACTCACGCATCATCATGGTGCGGATATCGACGCCGAATGCCGGGCCCTGGTGCGAAAGCTCGCCGATGGGGGCTGGCTGCGCTATGCCGTGCCGGCCGCCTATGGGGGCGTCCATGAGCAGCTCGACGTGCGCTCGCTCTGCCTCATTCGCGAGACGCTGGCGCGCCACTCCGGCCTCGCCGACTTCGTATTCGCGATGCAGGGACTGGGATCCGGCACGATCCAGCTGTTCGGCACGGAAGCGCAAAAGGCGGCCTATCTGCCCGCGGTCGCCCGTGGCGAAAAGATTGCGGCATTCGCGCTGACCGAGCTCAAGTCCGGCTCCGACGTAGCGGCGATGGACACGACTGCCCGGCCGCAGGGCGATGGCTGGCTGGTCGACGGCGCCAAGACCTATATCTCAAACGGCGGCATCGCCGATTTCTACGTGCTGTTCGCCCGCACGGGGGAGGCGCCCGGCTCGAAAGGCATTTCGGCCTTTATCGTCGGCAAGGATGCAGACGGGCTGGAGATTGCAGAGCGGATCGAGGTGATCGCGCCGCATCCCCTTGCGACGCTTCGGTTCAACGGCATGATGCTGCCCGGCGACGCGCTGCTGGGCGAAGCGGGCAAGGGGTTCGGGCAGGCCATGTCCAATCTCGATATCTTCCGGCCGACCGTCGGGGCGGCTGCGCTGGGCTTTGCGCGCAGGGCTCTCGACGAAGCCACGACACGGGCAATGAGCCGGGAGCTGTTCGGCGCGAGGCTTTCCGACAATCCGATCACCCAGTCCAAGCTCGCAGAGATGGCGCTCGACGTGGATGCGTCGGCGCTGCTCGTCTATCGGGCTGCCTGGACCCGCGACACCGGCAAGCGCAACACGCGCGAGGCGGCGATGGGCAAGCTGTTCGCGACCGAAGCCGCCCAGCAGGTGATCGACAAGGCGGTACAGATCTTCGGCGGCCTGGGGGTGGTCTCGGGAGTGCCCGTCGAGAGCCTCTACCGCGAGGTGCGCGCTCTCCGCATCTACGAAGGCGCATCAGAGGTGCAGAAGATCGTGATCGCCCGCCAGCATCTCGCCGGCATGATCTCGTGACCTTCAGCCGCACCTATCCCTTGCGCTTCGCCCACTGCGACCCGGCGGGCATCGCCTATTATCCGCGCTACTTCGAGATTTGCGACGGGGCGATCGAGGATTGGACCGAAGCGGTGATCGGCGTGCCCCGGCGCGTGATGCACCTCGATATGGGGCTGGCGCTGCCGACCGTGACGCTGGACGCGGAGTTCACAGCCGTGAGCAGGCTCGGCGACCCGCTCGACATCGCGATCGAAGTGACCAGCGTCGGCAACTCCTCGGTCGGGCTGCGCGCAGAGGTGAGTTCGAACGGAGAGCAGCGCTTTGCCGTCCGCTACAAACAGGTACTGATGACGATGGTGACGGGCGAGGCCATGCCGTGGCCGGATGAGTGGCGCGCGCGGCTCGCAGGAGAAATCAGCGAATGAGCATGCATCAGACCCTGCTTCCCCCCGGTTGGCCGCGACCGCGCGGCTATGCGAACGGCGTGCTCGCCAAAGGGACGATGATCTTCACCGGCGGCGTCGTCGGCTGGGACGAGCAGGAACGCTTTGCCGGACCTGATCTCGCCAGCCAGTTCCGCCAGGTGCTCGTCAATACGCTCGCCATCTTGAAGGAGGCGGGTGCGGGCCCGGAGCATGTCGTGCGGATGACCTGGTATGTCGTCGATCGCGACGAATATGTCCGCGAGCTGCCGGCCATCGGCGCTGCCTATAAGGAACTGTTCGGCCGCAACTTTCCGGCCATGGCGGTGGTGCAGGTGACAGCACTGGTCGAGGCGGCAGCGCGGGTCGAGATCGAGACGACGGCCGTGCTGCCCTGACTTGGTCGGCCTCCGATCGACGGAGTCCCGACGCTAACGTGCAGTAAGTTCGTCGAAGCGTTCGAACTCATAGGCGATCGAACCTTCGACCAGCACCTCATATAGCTGCGCGATCAGGTCGGGCGGAAACCCCAGCCTGGCCGCGCTCGCACGAGCATGTGCGATAACGGCAGCCTTGCGGTTCTCATCGCGCACGTTTTCGCGTCTCCGCTTGATACGGGCGGCGGCATCCATGAACCGCATCCGCTTTGCCAGAAGGGTGACGATCTGCTCGTCCAGCTCATCCACCCCGGCCCGGACTTCGTTCATCGTTTCACATGCTTCTGGGTCGATCATGCCCTGCATCTAGAGTCGTCGTTCTGCCGGCGCAAAGGGCTGCTTGTTATGGTGCGGACGGCGGGAGTATGACCGGCCCTCAGCAACCACTGGAAAACATAGGCTTTTTTGTAGGCCGGTGTTTCGGTTGTGACACCCGGATGTAACAGTTCGAAGGGGCCGTCAAGCGGCCTGCCTTCTCACCGTTCCTTAATCCCCTCATGCCAGCGCCTGAGCACGTCGGCATCGTGCAGCCACGATTGAACCTCTCCGGCATTGTCTTTCGCCGCCGCTGCAAAGACATGAGCGATGGCGCCGATAGCCGCGTTACGGCTAACCTCGCCTACCTTGTACCAATCCAAAATCTGACCGAGCATTGCGTCAAGCCGGTTGTGATCCTTCTCTGTTAGGTCGATTGCCATATATGCCTCACTAAACTGCCTTGACGCGCTATCGCAGTGCAGCGCGTCATTGCCAACCTTCGTACAAGCAGGGTGTTCCGCTCATGCCTTTAGGAGCTTGGATCGATGAGACCGGCCTCGTGCTTAAGGACGGCCACCGCACTATCCTGCGGGTTGATGACGGCGGGGAGTGGCAGCTAGACCTGCGGTGGCGGCACGGGGACCCTGTGGGGACGCGGGTGCGGGTGCAAGGTAAGCGCAGCGGCTTCAACTTGATCGACGTAGAGAAGCTGGACCCGGTGTAGGAGGGCTCGCCTACTTCCGCCCGCTATGCTTTTTCACGTTCAACGCGATGCCCGCTATGTAGCCGCCGATGTCGGGCAGCCCGCAGGCATAGAACATCCCGATCAGCAGGGAGGATGAGATATATGCGGCGGGTTCATCCCGAACCGCGTTGGCTACCCGCTTTGCATACCGCGCGGCTTCGGCTGCCAAGCCTTGGCCTAACTCATCCTCAAGGTGCCCGCTATCGGCTGCGCTCAAAAGCTCGCCTAGCGTTCGGTGCAACTCCCTTAGCTGGGCTATCGCCTTTTCCCGGCTATCTAGGATCGGCCCGCCGTTCGGATTGGGGGCCGAAAGCGTTTCGATCATTCCCTCGACTGCCGCCTGCGCTAAGGGAAGCAGCTCCCGCACTACCTTCAGCCGGACAGTTGAACTCTGCACACCTGTCCAGTCACTAGCGTCTGTGTGGGCTTGCTTTGCACATAAGGCGAGCAAGGGTGCGAACTCTTCACGCACCATGGCCACCCTGTCTCTCTTGGTTGGAACGCCTTTGATGAAAGCAGTGAAAGAGTTCACCGATGGATGCTTTTGGACAAATGGAGGCGCGGGCAAAGGTCGCCGCATCAGTTCACGTCTTAGGTCCGGGTATTGAGCGTCGTCCCCGACGCTGCGCTGCCCCTCCGCTGCATTGATGAGGATAGATTGAACCCGCTCGATTATCGCCGGATCGTCCAAGTCCTTTAGCCGCACTGCCGTCCCCGCCAATACCGATCCCATCGCGCGACGGTGCCCGTGCGAAGCATCGCACAGGACAAATCACCAAGCCGGGGAGCCTCGCACCATGCCGCCGTGCGAGACCCGCCTGCGGAGCCCGTGGAGCTGCATTGGAGCACCGGGCGGCCTCGCACAAGGACGTGCCCTTCCGGCGAGCGTCCAGTGAAGCCCCCAAGGAGCCTGACAAGCCGGTCCCGTGCCGCCGTGGCGGATGCCGGGGGGCACGGATGCCCAGGTCGGCAGGTGCCATCCATTTCGCGCGCCGCGATCCCCGCCAATCGGACATTCGGCCCCTCTGCGCACCAAATCGGGCCATTGCCGTCCCACACGCGCACGGGGGTGCAGGTGAAGGTAAGCCCGGCCGCAAGGGCAGCGGCCATCATTCGGGCTCGCTTCCGACAAGCCAGTTAGCTTCAACCTGATCCAAATCCTGTCGGAACTGGCGAGGGTATCCTCGGCTCGGTCCAACACGTTCGTGGCGAACAGATGGATGTCGCCCTGATCGTCCAGTCCGAACACCATGAAGGCGCGCTCGTGTTCTTCTGCCATTGCCACCTACCTGCTTTGGGCGCGGGGCACCGGCGCAATCTTGACGCTGCCCTTGGTACCACAACGCGAGCATCGTAGCCGCTTCATTGCTGCGCTCAAGCGAGCCGGGATGGGGAACATGGTAGCCAGATCGGCAGGGCTCGCGCACGTAGTATGCTGGCACTCGGTACAGCGGATCATCGCATTCGCCCCGTGCCGCCCATAGCAGCCGGTAGTCTCAAATCGAGCGTTTGCCATCGCCGCCACGCGCGTCCCGTAGCTTGCAGATGAGGTCCGGGGTGCGATCCATCCTCGCCGCACGGCAGATGCCGTTCATGCAGGCTTCTAGGGTCTGCCGCCTTGCCAACGCGGACATGTAATCAACACCGGGCGGGCTGACGGCGGTGCGCCAGAAATCATCAAACAGCCACCGCTCGCCTCCGGTGCTGGCATACAGGTAAGCTAGGGCGAACCGCAGTGCGAAGCTCTTGTGTACCGGCCCCACGCTCGCAGCCGCCTCATCCAGCGCCACCAGTGCCTTGAACGTCAAATGCTCCTTGCTGAACCGCATGGTGCCCAGATGCACCAATGAGAACACAAAGGGAACATTTCTGCTGTCCTATTTCCACAGGTTTGTGCTTCAAGCTGGGCTTTACCGTGGAGGATGCCCATGGAGTTCCTTACGCATTTGATCCTAGCTGTGCCTGCGATGATGCTCGGTTGGGCAGCAATCCGGCGCGCGGAGGCGCTGGTAATCTGGCTAGGCGGCGGTCACCGGGTCTGCCTGATCCGATACAGGATTATCGTTCCAGCCTTGACACGAAGAGGAATAAAGAGCCCCGTAGGTAACAGCTCGACTCACGAGTGGAGAACAGGGGAAATACTATGAAGCGGATCATTCTCGCAGCCTTAGCGCTTGTGGTGAGCACCTCTGCCTTTGCTCAAGTTAAGGTCAGAGGGTACACTCGGAGCGACGGGACGTACGTAGCTCCGCATTACCGCTCATCTCCGAACTCCACGCGGCTGGACAACTACTCGACTCGCGGCAACGTCAATCCGTACACTGGCCAAGTTGGTAATAGAAACCCGTATGGTTCCAACAGCTTTGGCTATGGGACGAATACCCGCAGCACCGGATCAGTATTCGGTTCGACCTCGAACGGCTCACTGTACGACGACGATGAGCCGAACCAGTAAGGGTGGCCTAAGCAACTGACCTTGGGGGAAGTTATGCGCCTACTATCGGGGTTGGCCGTGGCGGCTTGCGCGGCGGTTTTGATCGCGCCCAGCGCACAAGCCAAGGGTGGCAGCCTTTCGGATGCTCAGATCAAGCAGAGGATCATTAGGGCATCCATCGCCAGCTATCCGGGCAACTGTCCCTGCCCTTACAACTCCGCTCGAAACGGGTCGAGCTGCGGAGGCAGGAGTGCATGGAGCCGCGCTGGCGGGTTTGCTCCGATTTGCTATCCAAACGACGTGAGCAAGGCAGACGTAGCCCGCTGGCGAGCATCCCACTGACAACAGGCTAGGCTGGCAATCGGACCTACTCCATGCCAGCCTACTCATCATGTGCAATCGCTACCGCATGACGGCCAAGCAGGCCGAGCTAGCCGCAAGGTTTGGCGTGGAGCCCATCTACGCACCAGATGAGAGCTACCCGCCACCCGAGCTGTTTCCCAAGCGGATGGGCTGGGTTGTCCGGGATGACGGCGGGGTGCGCGCCCTTGACGTTATGCAGTGGGGTGTCCCGCTCAAGATGAAAGGTGCCAAGGGGCAGCCGATTACCAAGCAAGTCACCAATGTGCGAAACCTGACGAGCCCCTTCTGGAAATCCGCTATCGCAAAGGCTGACTTTCGCTGCTTGGTCCCGGTGACGGACTTCTGCGAATGGGAGGCGGAGACTGGGGCTAAGCAGGAGCGGTGGTTCAGCGTTCCGTCCAGGCCGATCTTTGCGTTCGCTGGCGTGTGGCGTCCGACAGAGCAGGGCAAGGCGTTCGCCTTCCTTACCTGCGAGCCTAACGAGGTGGTCCGCCCGGTGCACCCCAAGGCGATGCCAGTGATCCTGCATGATGAGGATTTTGATGGCTGGCTTAGTGGGGAGTATGACAGCGTTTGCGCGCTGGCTTCGCCGTACCCTTCGCAGCTAATGGCTATTGTTTAAGGAGCTTACACGCGTGGCACGACCCAGCAAACCTGCGCAGGCTTCGTCATCTACGGAGGATGCCGAGAATCAGGACGCCAGCCCAACTTGCGGGATCATCATGCCTATCAGCGGCATGGCAGGCTATGAGCCTAATCATTGGACCGAAGTACGAGAAGTACTCGAGCGAGCTATAGAAACAGCAGGGTTCAAGCCGCAGCCAGTCTGGGAGGGAGGCGACGCAGACATCATTCATGACCGCATCGTAAATCACCTTTACTCAATCCCGATTGCCGTCTGTGATGCTAGCGGTCTTAATCCCAACGTTATGCTGGAACTCGGGATGAGGCTTAGCTTTGCAAAGCCTGTCGTGATTGTATCAGACGACCTAAGCACCTTGCCGTTCGATACTCGGATTATCGAACACATGGGCTACCCGAGAGACCTGCACATATTCCGAGCAGAGAAGTTCATCGAAGCGCTAGCCGATAAGATAAAGTCGGTTCATTCAAGGGCGGTGGAAGGAACTTATAAGCCGTTCATCAAGAACTTCGGCCCCATCGAACCCGGATCGCCGGGTAATGAGGAGAAGTCGTTATCTGACTACATAGTCAGCAGACTAGACCAGCTATCCTCAAGTGTAGCGACCTTATCGCGACGGGTGGGGAGTACGGCTACACAGGTTTTCCCAAGTTCAGAGCCTGGGTTTGCTAGCGCTGCCGCAGGCTTGTATCCGCCACGATATGTCGTAATCGAATGCGAACCCAATGCTGCGCCTCAAATAGCTGCGGTGCTTCAGTCGCACTTCCCGTTTGAAGTCGGGCCGAACATAAACATAGCCGCGCTGGGATCGAATCAAGCCACTGTCACCGGGAAGCTTGCCATAGTAGCCGATAAGGCCGTCCAAGATCGTTTGACGAGACTGGTAACGAGCATGGTTCGAGGTGCCAAGGTCAGCTTCAATCCTTGATGACCTGAAAACGATGTATTTATCCGAGGGCACAACTCCGACAAAACGCGCGCGGTAATCCCCCCATAGGGGTTGCCACTTGCCAAGAAAGCCGCCTGAAAACAATGCGATGAGCCGAGTGACGTTCGCCGCAAAGCCTGTTGCCGTCGCCTTCCAAATCCGCCTAACGAACGATGCTAGCATTTGGAAAGGGCAGTCGATGTGCAAGGTTGTGGCCTACTATCGCGTCTCCACAGAGGGGCAGGGCCGTTCGGGACTGGGGCTAGAAGCCCAGAGGGAAGCCGTCGCCAAGCTCTGCGAGGCAAGGGGCTGGGCGATAGCTGCGGAGTTTACAGAGGTGGAGAGCGGGAAGCGGGATGATCGGCCGCAGCTCGCCACCGCCTTGCACCGGGCCAAGGTCACAGGGGCTACGCTAGTAGTAGCCAAGCTGGACCGCCTCTCGCGCAACGTGGCCTTCCTAGCGGCCCTACAGGATAGCGGTGCCAAGTTCATCGCGGCAGACATGCCGGAGGCCAACGAGCTGACGGTGCACATCATGGCAGCTGTTGCCCAGGCGGAACGCAAAATGATCGGCGCTCGCACCCGCGATGCTCTCGCAGCGGTGAGGGCGCAGGGGCGTAAGCTGGGCAATCCGAATGGCGCTGCGGCACTGCGGCGGGCTGGAAGGGGAAACGCTGCGGGGATCGAGGCAGTGCGGGCCGCTGCGGCTAGCCGCGCGCTCGACTACGCGCCCATTGTGGCTGACATCCGCGCCTCGGGAAAGCTCTCGCTGCCTGCCATCGCCAAAGAGCTAAACGAGCGGGGCATCCTCACCCCGCGTGGCGGACGCTGGCATCCCTCCTCTGTTAGCAACCTGCTCTCGCGGCTATCGCTTCGAAGTTGACCGCTTGCGTGACTTCCCATCGACGGTAAGAGCCGAATTGAGGGGGAGCAGCTATGCAGTCTTTGATGGCGAACGCGACTGAGTTTATCGACGTAGCGTCGGCTGTGCTGAGTTCCGTCGCCCTTGCAGCCGTCGCGGCGACTGCAATCCTTGCAGGTCGGTCGCTAAGGCGCGTTAGCATTGGTTCTGTCTCGTTTGGTTCTGGCGAGAGCGGTATCACACCATCCGAAGTCGCAGAAAGCGTAGGGTCCGACCTTAAGGAGAAGCCCTTTGAGACGAAAGCGCTTTCCGATTATTATAATCAGGCGCTTAGACAAGCGAAGGTGAGTTTCTGGTTCAGTCTCTTGTTCGCGTCCATTGGCTTCGGTGTGATTCTACTTGCCTTTGCAACCTACGACAAAAGCGATTTAACCGGCGCGCTGATCAAGGTATCGAGCGGCGCTATCATCGACGCCATATCAGCTCTATTCTTCGTTCAGTCCAATAATGCCCAACGCGCGATGGGAGAGTTCTTCGAGAAGTTGCGGCTGGATCGGCTGAATGTTGAGGCTAGGCAGCTGATTTCAGAGATAGAGAATGAAGCCATGCGAGACCAGCTGCGTGGGCAGATGGTCTTGAAATACTCCGGCATCGACAAGCTCCTGAGTGGAGCCAGCCTAGCTGCGCCGCCAGGAATAGCCGCCCCGTAGAAAGCGCGCCTCCCCGTGGACTGATTTGGTACCGTCATGCACAGGAAGCGCTCGCTTCCGGGCGGGCCTGAACTGGTACCGTCATGGACAAAACTGTCTGAACGTCCGGGGGGACGCTAATCGCCATGACGCTGATAGGCCGCACGGCCGGAGGATCGATGCGGGCTTAAGCCTGTAGCTAAGCGTCACCGGGCTGCCACCGTACCGCTCATCCCGATAAGGGTCAGGTTCGTTGGCCGGTAGTCATCCGCATCTATGATGATCGGAGGATCGCCGGGCAGCTCCACCCGCTTTCCCTCCAAGGGTCAGCATAAGGGTACCCCATGGGTAAGCCTCGCGCGCTGATCTGCAAGTGCCCAGAGGTGAACCTTGGACCAACCATGTAAGTATTGGGCCCATGTGGTTTAGTATTTCCAAAGCAACAGTCAAAATAGATTGCAGAGAGGGAACTTATGAGCTTGTAGAGCATGCACTCTCCTTAGTAGCTCCCGCTAACCGATAACGGGGGGACTACATGAAGACTGCCACTACTGCTCTACTAATCACCATCGGTCGCTACCTAGCTCGCACCGGCATGACTGCCACCGCCTTCGGCTCTGCCGCTGCGAATGATCCTGGCTTCGTCCCTGGGCTGCGCAACGGTCGCACTCCACGGGCGCTCATGGAGACACGGGTGCGAACCTTTATGGAAGCAAACCCACTGCCGCTCACTGGCAAGCAAATGCGCGAACAGCGGATTGCCCAAAGGTTGGCCGATGCTAGCGCATGGCGAGCCCGCATGAAGCCCTACTTCGACAGCCTCTATGGTCCCGATGAATGGGCAGAGGATCGACGGCTCGGCCCCACGCGGAAGCAGGTTGCCGCCGCTGCGCTCAAGGAGGCTGCTTAGCCGGGCTTGCCCTCAAACGTATCCAGGCGGGCCATCTATCGTAATCCCGTGGACTACTTCTCCTGTGTCCGCCCGTTCACCCCCACCCGTAATCACCATGGTGCCCAGCCTTCGGCTGTAGCTTCGTGGACTACTTCTCCTGAAAGGATCGAACCATCATGGCCGTAGTCACGGTCACTGACACGCTTACCCATAATCCCGAGCTGGCTGCCTACTTCGCCAGCCCGAGTACCGACCGCCGCATCCGCACTGGTTTCCGCTTGGCCCTTGAGTGGCTGGGCCTGCCAATCCCTGACTATGCCCGCCGTGGAGAGGCGGGGCGCATCAAAGGCGTTCGCCAAATCACCGCCGCGTACAACGCCGATCATGGCACCGGGAACTACAGCAAGCACATCAAGGGCACTTCGTTGGCCCAGCTCGCAGATAACGGCTGGCAAGGCCGAAGCTGACCCTGCCGCACTCCATGACTTCAAGCCGCGCAACTGACGCGCGCTCCTACTAACCCTCACAAGGACACCGAATGATGAATACCCGTAGCTCCGCTGCCATCCGTGCGGAGCTGACCGAGACTACCAAGGCATTCAATGCCGCCCGCGAAGACGCGATCACGTTTGAGCGGATGAAGGCTGCGGCGGATGCCGCTGCGGCCCTTGCTGCCAAGGATAGCGACTTGCGAGCCGAGCTGCTGCGGGCAGAGCAGCGCGAAGATCAAGAGCGCAGGGAAGCCCAGTACGCTAACATCCGCAACATGCGGGTGCGGACATCGACAGGGCAGGTCCACAGCGGCTCTCCCTTGGCTGCCCAGTACGTCATCACCTTCGAGCGGCTGGCGTACAGCTCATCCACGAGGCGCAACGAGTGGACGGCGACAGAGGTGAACGGCTTTGCCTCGCTCGCCCCAGACCAGTTCGGCTACTTGGTTGATAAGGCAGCCGATCAAATCCCCGCTGGCATCGTGGCACTCGCGCCCGGCGAACCGCGCAAAGCCTTCGACACTTACTTCCTTGGCATGAGCCGGGGGCACCTTCGCGGATGAGCGATCGAATGACGCTCAAGCGGCTTCGCAGCCTGCACCCTGCCGACATGCACAACGACAAGGCCCTGCGGCTGCCTCCGCGCCAGCCATACCGGCACTATGCCTTGAACATGCCGGTGAAGGTTAAGCCGCACACCTTGGCCCAGCTTCGCCGCAGCTTCCATTGGCGTGGCCCGCTAGCCGCTGCCCAGGCGGAATGGTCCGCTGTATTGGCTTGGCTGCGAAAGACCAAGCAGGGGGCGCTAGCAGCGACCACAGTGGCGCTCATAACCGGCTCCTACGCCCGCCGATTGAAACGGTGGGCTAGCGGTTTGCAGGACAAGGACCGAACCGAGCTGAAGGAGCTGGGCACCCTTGCGGCTGCTTGCCGCGAAGCGTGGCGGCGCGTCGGACAGCCGGGTTTGCGGGAGAGTATTCGTGAAGCCCGGCACTATGCTGCTGTTTGTGAGCGGATTGAGCAGGAGCGCTACGCGAGGCGAGCTGCGGGGTTAGGCGAATGAGCCTCCTTGGTCCGCTGCGCAGACAGGCCGGAGAGGATGGGGCAGCCCTTGCCCGGTGGATTGCCCTTACCCGGTGGCTGATTAGCGAGGGGGCCCCTGCCGACATTACCGCTGCGGCCGGGAACAAGGTAGCGCACATCCGCCGCACTCTACGAGGTGAGCCCGAAAGCCGGTGCGAGGCCGCGCAACCTATCGCGCTCGCCAGCTCGCCTATGACGCATTGGATGCGTGGCGTTCCTGCGGGCAGCCCGGCATCCGCGCCGCCACTATGATTGCTCTCCGCATGATTTCAACACAGCGCCGCTTGGCGCAACAATAAGGACTTAATTTGACTGCACTTACCCCGAGACAGCGGACGGCGATTAACGCCACGCTCGCTCTCATTCACGACGCTGGGCACACCGCCACCGCTATCAGTCAGCAGGCGAAGGCCGCAGCCGCCAAGGGCGTTCCGCTTAAGCAGGCATACGACCGGGCAGTAGAGGGCTTCATGGCCGCGCAGCCGGACTTGGCCGGGCCAATCTCCAAAGTGGCCCGCCTTGTCATGGCCAGCGATGATGCCACGGTTGCCCAGTACGGCCGGGCGCTCGACAGCTACAATGCGACCGGGGACGCCACTGCACTGAACGCGCTGGCACCGACCATTGCGCGGGACAGCATCGCCCTGGCCATAAAGCATGGCGAGCTGACGCCCGGCGCGACCGGCGCAGACGCCCTCACAGCCGCGCTGGGGAGCGAGGCGAGCCCGACGATGGTTGAGGCCCTGAACGCCCCGGCACCCGCTGTGAGCGCCTCAGAGGCCGCCCCGCAGGCAATCTCGCAAGCGGCTCCACAGACGTTCCAGTTCAAGCCCGCCGCTGCGCAGCCGAGCGCGGCCGGATACGGCACCGGCCATGGCGGCGGCGTGGTTTCCGCCAAGGCACAAGCTCGCATCGCACGGGACACGCCCGGTGGCGGCGCTCCGCAGGGCTGGGCGCGGGGGCAGGGCGGTGGCGTCGTGTCTCCCTCCGCGCAGGCGCGCTGGGCTCGGGACTTCCCCGGTGGCATTGTGCCCGAAGGTGCTCGCCTTGCGGCCCACGAGGGCAACCTCCCAGGCTAGATCAGGACCTGGCATGACAGGGAGCCACGCCACCCTGGGGGGTGTGGCTCCCTCGTCCCCCCGGGGAGTGACCGTCAGCCTACTTGCATGACAGCACCGCTGCCATTCTTTCAGTTGCGATTAGCTGGCGACCATCCTCGGTCCACCACTCACCATCCGCTGCGCGTTTAAAGATGGACGCGATGGGCACCGCTCCCAACGCATTGTTGACCACGTACACCACGTACCTGTCTCGGTTCGCAACGAGGTTCATCTGCTTGTACTCGTTAGGCGTAAGCTCGCAGAGCAGGTCTGTCCCTTGCAGCCCCTTCACCTCAACGAGAAGGCAGCCCTCCCCGTTGGTGGCTTCAAGATCCCAGCCTTTCCCGAAGGGTTCAACGCTCACTACAGTGTGCGATCCGCCCTCAGCACTTTCCAGATAGCCCCAGGCGTGCTGGACAGCGGCCTTCTCAACCCTCCTCCGAAGTTCAGGATCGGTGTTGATCGGCGGCTTCTTCACTTTCTTGGTCTGACCGGTAGGCTGTCGCTTGCCCCCCTGAATGGATTGCACGTAAGCCCATACTCTCTGGTTCACCTCGTCCGTACCATACCAAGTGGGGCTCATACCGAAGCCACCAGGCGAAGTTCGCGCGCTTTGTAGCTGGAAGGTGCGAGCGCGCTCCGGAACCAAATAGCTGTCTTGTTGTCGTGCCGAGACGGAGTAAGGCCATGATACGCCGTTGATTGTGCGGCTTTGCGGCTGAGCTTCGGCATAAACTGTCGCATTCTGATACCAACCGACGATCATCTGCCGCTTGGTCGCGGGTTCCCTGGCCATCCAGATCACAAGGACACCGTCGAGCGAGGAAGTGCCCGTAGGAGCACATAAGCGGGTCAGGCTTAGCCGGTTCGCGTGCCCCGGCCGGTAGCCCAGCAGCATCCCTTCAGCACCTGGGAGAAAGTTGTAAGCCTCCGCGCCATGTTGATGGTCGGCTAGGTACCCCATGCCGCCTAGCGTGAAATCTTCCGGTGAGGGGCCTGCGTAGTGCTTCATCCATCCTATGTTAAAGTAGATGATGGGCGGCTGCTTCAGCGACGATAACTCCTGAACGACCAGGGACCACAGCTTGTCAGCGATGGCCCTGCCAACGTTCTTTGCTGGAACGTAGCCATTCAATACTGGCTGCGCGTGCGCGGCCAGTACGGCGGAAATGTTTCTCATGCGAAACTCCACCGAAGCGTTATTGCGGCCCTTCAAAGCCCCTGCCAGCAGGTCACGCCTGTAGCTCGCTTTGGAGTAGGGCTCGCCTCTCTCCTGATGGTCACGCATCCGTAGGTACGCTCTCACAGTAGCGCGCAGCTCTCCCTCGCTCCAATCGGCCATTTCGTCCCCCCATTTTCTCGTCCAAGGTCTTCCACTAGCAGGCGTTTCCACGATCAGGGAGTAGCGCCGGGTCGCAGCTGCCGTTGATTGAAGCTTTGAGAGTTATGGCCGCGCGTGGCTTCAACGCCAATCGGCCGGACACCGTGCCGCACAACTGGCGTACCCGGCCGATCATCCGGCCCGAGCTGCTGAACTGACGATGGAACCTGCCCCGTGCATCTGTGCGGGGCAGGTAAGCGCCGCACCGAGCTGAACTATGCTGCCTGAAAAATGGTCTCCACCGGCTTATTAATCATGTGCAGCTCTATGCGGGCGATCCCCTGCTTCGGAAAAAGTTGAGCCGCCTCTCTCAAGTTTGCCTCGTAGTTCGGGGCTGGGAGGATGCTTCCAATCTCGCGGCCTACGCGGGTGAACTCGATGTGGGGCCAAGTCGCGCTAGTTCCCTGTTGAAATAGAACGTGCACCCATCCGGCGCTCGTTTGCATCGGTGCCCACAGGCCGCAGCCATTGAAGATCGGCTGGAATGGAGGTGGAAACTGCACGATGTTTGATGGAGCCATTAGTCCAGCTTCGCTAAGTCGCTTCCACAACGAGAAGCCATCGCCACGTTGCCAGTAGTCGGAGAAGTGTACCCCCTTCCCGACGCTCCTTGCCCAAGCGGCCGTGAAGTCGCCCGCGATAGCCTGATCCAGCTCACTAACCGCTCTCAATGTTGCAGCAGCGAATGACCCCGGTCGCGTCACTTGACCAGCTAGGATACGGCCAAACAGGTCCTGGAGCCTTTCCGAAGAGGCGTCTTCTGCGAACCGAGCGAACAGGTTCAGCCAGTCTTCGTCAGGAGGGGCCGCGTTGGTAGCGTCGCCACTGTCCGACGCGACATGCTCTGCTGCCCGCAACGCTACCTGAACCTTATTACGACCCTTCTTGATCGCTGCTGGGAGATAAAGCTCTGTCGCAGCTTGCATTATTTCTGGATCGGCAACAGCCTGTTCCGCCACAGCTTTCGCCAGAGCAGCCGCTACCTGCGAGCGGCCTGTGGTCGTATCTTCGTACGCCTGCACGGGACGCTTCAACCAAGATGTCGGTATGGCGGTTAGGCCGCCCAGAAGTTGCCCCAGGGTCTTCAAGAACGGCGTCTTGAGGGGCGCGGCGACATTACCGAAGGCTTCTGCCGCTACAACTAGCGCGCGCTCGTTCTCTTCCGTCATGCCTTACCTCACCTTCGTCTGAGGAAGCTTCAAGCCGGGCACCTTGTACAGCTTCATAGCTTCCACAAGCCGGTGCAAGCTGTACCCGCTGCCGTAATCATCGTGCACGTCATCGCCCCTGTGCCCCACAATCTGACGCTGCACGCCTTCTGCGATGCCCGCGTTACGCATGTAGTCATGGAAGGTGTGTCGGAAGGAGTGGAACACCATTCGCTTATCCGTCACCCCCACGCTCCGGCGATACGCAGTGAACCACTGGCCCCACTTATCGGTAAGCCGCCCAAAAGTGTTGACCTTAAGCGCAGGGAACAGTCGCTTCTGCCGTTTGTCACGAGCGGCCTGCGCAAAGGCGACAAAGCCCAGTCGCTCAAGCTCGGGATGAACTGGCACTAGGCGTTCGCTGGCCGCGTTCTTCAACTTAGTAACCGCGCCCTCTTCATCGTCGGTTTCCAGAAGTTTGAGGAACCAAGCAGAGCGCTCCTCCCCATGCTCATCAGGGTAGGTGAGGTTTACCACGTCTTCCGGCCGCAGCTGGCCAAGCTCCTCTCTGCGGGCACCCGTGAATAGGGCAAGCAGGGGTATCCAATAGGCCGCCACGCCAGCGGCTCGGCTGTCGCCCGGCAGCTGCCGGTCTGAATAGAGGGGGCTGCCGAACAGGGCGTTGAGGGAAGCTAGGTCAAACGACCGGCGCTTGTTCTTAGCTGCCGTCGCATCGCGGATGGTGACGCCATCAAACGGGTTACCGTCAGCCTCGCCGTTATCGGCCGCGAACTGAAACAGGGTCCGAAGGCGGCTGATCTTGTTTTTGATGTTGGATGAGGTGTGCCCTTCCTCCACGAGCTTAGTTTTGAACCTCACCGCGTCGGCCTTGGTGTACTCGTTCACCGGCTTCTTCCCGACGCGCTCCTCAAACCAGCGCACAGCCGCGCGGTACATCTGCTCCCCCTGCGGCTGCGGCTTCCGCTCGGCTGCCCACAGATCGACTACAGTGGGGTCCATCATGGTTCCGGGGGTTTGCCCGGCTGGGACCGATGCCGCGCTCTGCGGGGCCTCTGCGAGCGCCTGCGAGGGCGCTGGCGAGTGCCCCTGTTTGAGCTGCGCTATCTCCGCACGGGCAGCGGTAAGTTGATCCTGCAACAGTGTCGTTTTGAACTCGCCTCGCTCTATCAGGTAACGAAACGCCCGAAGGTGGCGCGGCATCTGTGCCGTGGAGCCTTTCAGCCGCCGCTCAAGGAAATCGGTCCACTCGCTTAGCTCCTCCCGCCGATGCTCCTTTTCAGACAGTTCGTGGCCCTCGCGTTCCGCCTGCTCGATTTCGGCTGGGCTGATCGGTCGGGCATGGGGGCGCTGGGCCTCCACGGGGGCCGCGTGGAGCCCCAGGTGGGCGCGGGCACTCTCAAGCAGCCCGTCCGTTCGCAGTGCCTCCACAGAGCGCCTGCGCTTTGCCTCTTCCTTGTCTTTCGTTTTCAGCGAGAAGGTCAGCTCGCGCTTGCCGCCGAACGCGGGCCAAAGTTCATCGGGTATGGCGCGGCGGAAATAATAGGTGGAGCCGCGTTTGGTGAGGTACAGGCACATGACTGTTACATCCCTTACAAATGTAACACCCGCCTGTCCAAAACTGGCTGTTTTCCGGGCTTTTCTAGGGCTTTCAGCCCCTTAAGAAGCCTTGGTGCGGACGGCGGGACTCGAACCCGCACTCTCATGAAGAAGCGGATTTTAAGTCCGCTGCGTCTACCGATTTCGCCACGTCCGCTCGGGCTCGCTTGATCGGAGCCGCTGGAGGCGGGGTCAAGCCCATGGTTGCGGAGGCGGATCGAATGAAGCTACGCAGCCGGCCATGGACCCGATCATCCGCATCGCCGGCCTCACCAAGACGTACGACTCCGGCCATCAGGCGCTAAAACCCGTCGATCTGGAGATCGGGCGCGGCGAGATCTTCGCGCTGTTGGGCCCGAACGGCGCGGGCAAGACGACGCTGATCTCGATCATCTGCGGGATCGTGCGGCCGAGTTCGGGCAGTGTCACGGTGGATGGGCACGACATTCTCAGCGGCTATCGGGCGGCGCGGCGGACGATCGGGCTGGTGCCGCAGGAACTGACCACCGACGCCTTTGAAACCGTGTGGGACACCGTCAGCTTCAGCCGCGGCCTGTTCGGCAAGCCGCGCGATCCCGCGCATATCGAACGCACGCTCAAGCAGTTGTCGCTGTGGGACAAGCGCGACACCAAGATCAAGGAGCTGTCGGGCGGGATGAAGCGCCGGGTGATGATCGCCAAGGCGCTCAGCCACGAGCCGCGCATCCTGTTCCTCGACGAGCCGAGCGCCGGCGTCGATGTCGAGCTGCGCCGCGGCATGTGGGAGATGGTGCGCGGCCTGCGCGACCAGGGCGTCACCATCATTCTGACCACCCACTATATCGAGGAGGCCGAGGAGATGGCCGACCGGGTGGGCGTGATCAGCCGCGGCGAGCTGATCCTGGTCGAGGACACGCGCGCGCTGATGGCGAAGCTCGGCAAGCGCGAACTGGCGCTCACCCTCGCCGAGCCCCTGGAGATCATCCCGCCGGAGCTGGGCGAATGGCAGCTGGAACTACGCGACGAGGGCAATCAGCTGCTTTACAGCTTCGACGCCAATGCGGAGCGGACCGGCATTGCCTCGCTGATCCGCCGGCTCACCGATCTAGGCATCGGCTTCAAGGATCTGGCGACGCGCGAAAGCTCGCTCGAGGATATCTTCGTCAATCTGGTGCATGAGGAGCAGCGGCCATGAACCTTCGCGGCGTGCTCGCCATCTACAAATTCGAGATGCACCGCTTCAAGCGGACGCTGTGGACGGGCCTCGCGGTGCCGGTCATCACCACCTCGCTCTATTTCATCGTGTTCGGCTCGGCGATCGGATCGCGGATGACCGAGATCGATGGCGTGCCGTACGGCGCCTTTATCGTGCCCGGACTGATGATGCTGTCGCTGTTTACCGAGAGCATCTTCAACGCCTCGTTCGGCATTCACATGCCGCGCTTCACCGGCACCATCTACGAGATATTGTCGGCGCCGCTGTCGCCCTTCGAAACCGTGCTCGGCTATGTCGGGGCGGCGATGACCAAGTCGGTGATCGTCGCGCTGGTAATCCTCGCCACCGCCAACCTGTTCGTGCCCGTGAGGATCGAGCATCCGTTGGTGATGATCGCGTTCCTGCTGCTGATCGCGGCGACCTTCTGTCTGTTCGGCTTCATCGTCGGCATCTGGGCGAAGGGCTTCGAGCAATTGCAGGTGATCCCGCTGCTGATCGTCACGCCGATGACCTTTCTCGGCGGCGCCTTCTACTCGATCGACATGCTACCCGAGACCTGGCGCACGGTGACCTTGTTCAACCCCATCGTCTATCTGATCAACGCCTTCCGCTGGAGCTTCTACGGCACCTCGGACGTAGCGGTGGGCCTGAGCTTTGCGATCACGCTGGCGATCTTCCTGATCTGCCTGGGCGTGGTCGCCTGGATCTTCCGCACGGGATATCGGCTGAAGAGCTAAACCGTTCGACAGACGACTTTTACCGGCCGAAGGACATCCGGCACCATCGCCGCTCCTGATGGAGGCGGTGAATGGCAATCTATACGGTCTTGATGCTGGCCTCGCTGTCGTCCGCACCGCCTTCCAGCCTCGGCTGCGCCGTCGGCGAGGACGCGATAGCCGAGGTGCAGGCGGCGCACGAAGCGGCGCGGCGCGCGCATCTCGAGGGCAATGTGGAGCTGATGGCGCCGGGGATGGCCGACCAGATGGTTCTGGCGAGCAATGGCGAACTGACGGTCAATCCCAAAGAAAAGACCATCGCCTTTTTCCGAGGCTATTTCGCGCGCGTGAACTATCTTGAATGGAGCGATGCCGCGCCGCCGATCATCACCGTCTCCCCAGACGGAAGGATGGCGTGGATGGCGGTCAAGATTCGGGCGCGCTACCTCGATCGGACCAGGCCCGAGGCCGGCGAGAAGGCGTTCAAGAGCAGCTGGATCGCCACATATGAGCGCGTCGGGTGCGCGTGGAAAATGACGGGGAATGCGTCGGCCGTTGTCAGGGAGTGACGGCGGCCAACAGAGCCGACGACTGTCAGGTCGCCGCATTCAGCCGCGAGCCGCCTGGCAAGCTTGGACCATCGAGGGGCGGGAGCAACGGCTGAAGAGCTGATGCAACCGCAGCGGCGGCGCGCCGTTGTGGGCAGGCATGCCCAAAGCCATCCTGCTGCTCATCGCGATCGCCGCGGCGCCCCTGCACGCGGCGCCGCTTACGTTCGGCGAGATCGATGGCCGGCAGGATTTCTCCCGCCGTCCGGATGTTGCCGTCTGTTCAAGCAAGGCGAACGGCTTCGACTGCGTCCTGACGCGGACCAGTTTCGGCGGGCTGCCGCTGAGCCAGGGGCGGATGGTGCTGGACGCCTGGGGCCGCGTCCGATCGCTGCAGTTGGAGCTGGAGCCCGAGGACTATGACCGCGCGCGGACCTTGCTCGTCGGGCGCTACGGCAAGCCAGCCGCGCTGGAGCCGCGATCGCTATGGGACCGGTTCGACGACGATGCGCGGATCAGCCTCAGGCGAGAGCGGCCGCGCACATTGGTCATGTTCGACTATCCGCGCAACGACGCCGCCGCCTATGATCTTCGGCCATCGGTGATCTGGACACTGCTGCTGTTCACGCTGGGCGGGATTGCGGCCGGGGCTGCGCTGCGGCGCGCGCGCAACAGGCGCCCCGCCCAGCCGGTGTCGATGAAGCAGACGCTGGAGCGGCGGATGCGCGAAGGACGCGAACTGAACTTCTAGCGAGCCGCTCAGACGTTCAGGCGCTGGCGCATTTCCTTGCCGGGCTTGAAATAGGGGACGCGCTTGGCATCGACCTCGACCGTCTCGCCGGTGCGCGGGTTGCGGCCGGTGCGGGCGTCGCGGCCGCGGGTCGAAAAGGCGCCGAAGCCACGCAGCTCGACACGGCCTCCGGCAGCAAGCCGCTCGCTGATCTCATCGAAGAAGATGGAGACGATCTGATCGATTTCCTTGATGGACAGGCCGGGATTGTCGGCTGCCAGCATCTGGACGAGTTCGGACCGGATCATGTGGCTCCCTTTCATGCCTGAGGGGCTAAGGCTGGAGCGGTATCCCAACGCCTAAGCGCTGATCCCCCGCCAATCTCTGACGATCCCCCCAGACCGTCATTGGACTGAATACGCTGCGATAGTTCGGTTAACATAGCGCACCGGCCGCAGTCTTGCGAGTCACTCAAGAAAAAACCGCCACCCCGGCAGGAGTGGCGGTTTTCCGTGACTTACTTGTTCTCTTCGCGCGCCTTGTTGAGCGCGGCGCCGAGAATGTCGCCCAGCGACGCGCCCGAATCGGACGAGCCATATTGCGCCACTGCCTTCTTCTCTTCCTCGATCTGCATCGCCTTGACGGAGAAGGTCGGCTTCTTGGAACGATCGAAGCCGGTCACCATCGCGTCGAACTTCTGACCGACCTGATAACGCTCGGAGCGCTGCTCGTCGCGATCGCGGCCAAGGTCCGAACGCTTGAGGAAGCCGGTGGCGCCATCGTCGCCGGCCTGCACTTCGAGGCCGCCATCGCGGACTTCGAGGACGGTGACGGTGACGACTTCACCCTTGCGCAGCTTGGACGCATCGCTGCTGGCGCCCGACGGGGCGCCGCGCTCGAGCTGCTTCATGCCGAGCGAGATGCGCTCCTTTTCGACATCCACATCGAGCACGATGGCCTGAACCGTCTCGCCCTTGCGGTGCAGGTTGAGCGCGTCTTCGCCCGAAATGCCCCAGGCGATGTCCGACATATGGACCATGCCGTCCACATCGCCTTCCAGGCCGATGAACAGGCCGAATTCGGTGGCGTTCTTGACTTCGCCCTCGACGGTCGAACCCACCGGGTGCTTCTCGAAAAAGGCTTCCCACGGATTCTGCTGCGCCTGCTTCAGGCCCAGCGAAATGCGGCGCTTCTCTTCGTCCACCTCGAGGATAATCACGTCCACTTCCTGCGAAGTGCTGACGATCTTGCCCGGGTGCACGTTCTTCTTCGTCCAGCTCATCTCCGAGACATGGACCAGGCCCTCGATGCCCGCTTCGAGCTCGACGAAAGCGCCATATTCGGTGATGTTGGTCACGCGGCCATGCAGCTTGCCGCCGATCGGATATTTGGCCGAAGCGCCTTCCCACGGATCGCTTTCCAGCTGCTTCATGCCGAGCGAAATGCGCTGCGTCTCGCGGTTGATGCGGATGATCTGCACCTTCACCGTGTCGCCGATGTTCAGCACTTCGGACGGGTGGTTGACCCGCTTGTAGCTGAGGTCGGTGACATGGAGCAGGCCGTCGATGCCGCCCAGATCCACGAACGCGCCGTAATCGGTGATGTTCTTGACGACGCCGTCGATCACCTGGCCCTCGGCCAGCGACTGGATCAGGCCGGTGCGCTGTTCGGCGCGGGTTTCTTCGAGCACAGCGCGGCGCGACACAACGATGTTGCCGCGGCGGCGGTCCATCTTCAGCACCTGGAAGGGCTGGGGAATGTCCATCAGCGGCTGGACGTCGCGCACCGGACGGATGTCGACCTGGCTGCCGGGCAGGAAGGCCACGGCGCCACCGAGATCGACGGTGAAGCCGCCCTTCACGCGGCCGAAGATCACGCCATCGACGCGGTTGCCGGAGGCGAACTCGCCCTCCAGCTTGTCCCAGGCGGCTTCGCGGCGCGCGCGGTCGCGCGACAGCATCGCTTCGCCGGAGTGATTCTCGACGCGGTCCACGAACACTTCGACTTCGTCGCCGACATTCAGCTCGGCCTTCTGGCCCGGCGCTGCGAACTCGCGCAGCGGCACGCGGCCTTCGGACTTCAGGCCGACATCGATGACGGCCATATCGTTTTCGATGGCGGTGACGGTGCCCTTGACGACGCGGCCTTCAAAGCCTTCGTTCGCACCGCCGAGAGTTTCGTTGAGCAGCGCTTCGAAATCGGAGCGCGTGGGAAAAGCCGCAGTGGCCATAGAGGAGATAACTTCCTACTTCACAGTTGCTGGCCAGCCGGTTGGTTCCGGCGGTCTATTCTCCTTCGCGCGAGGCTATGGAGAACAAGGCCAATCCGCCTCACCGGCCCCATGCCGGTGAAGCATCAAGCGGACCCGAACTCGCAGAGGCGATCGACAAAAATGCCAAAAGGGCGCACCGGAACACCGTTGCGCCTCCCTCCGCGAAACCTGGGCTCGCCGGACGCGCGCGCCTTAGTCGAATGCCTCTGCAGAGGCAAGCGAAAGCGCGGCTTGGAACCCATTCATCATCTCGTTCATTTGACGGCAAGGAGTCGCGGGGGTAATCCGGCGGCGTAACGGAGCGTGCCCCGGTCCTCGGGAGCGCGCCCATTGTCTATGTCTGGGAGGGGTCTCTTGGCCGACCGCGTGCCTGCTTTTTCGCTCGCCTCAATGGGCATCGAAACCGGAGCCGAGCTCCATTGGAACCTGACCACTGCACCGCTGATCGAGCATGCCGTGCGCCGTGGCGAAGGCGTGCTCGCCAAGGACGGCCCACTGGTCGTCGCCACGGGCAAGCACACCGGTCGCTCTGCCAACGACAAGTTCATCGTCCGCGACGCCGAAACCGAGCAGACCGTCTGGTGGGGCAAGACCAACAAGGGCATGACGCCCGATCACTTCCAGGCGCTGAAGCAGGACTTTCTCGCCCATCTGAAGACCAAGCCGACGCTGTTCGTGCAGGATCTGTTCGGCGGCTCGCAGCCCGAGCACCGGGTGCGCGTGCGCGTGATCAACGAATTTGCCTGGCATAACCTCTTCATCCGCACTTTGCTGGTGCGTCCGGAAGAAGGCGACCTCGCGAGTTTCGCGCCCGAGTACACGATCATCGATCTGCCGAGCTTCCAAGCCGATCCGGAGCGCCACGGCACGCGTTCGGAGACGGTCATTGCCGTCAACTTCAGCGAGAAGCTGATCCTGATTGGCGGCACTGCCTATGCCGGCGAGATGAAGAAGTCGGTGTTCGGCATCCTCAACTATCTGCTGCCGACCAAGGGCGTGATGCCGATGCATTGCTCGGCGAACGTCGGGCCCGATGGCCGCACCGCCGTGTTCTTCGGCCTCAGCGGCACCGGCAAGACGACGCTTTCGGCCGATGCCAGCCGCACGCTGATCGGCGACGACGAGCATGGCTGGTCCGACACCGCGGTCTTCAACTTCGAAGGCGGCTGCTACGCCAAGATGATCCGCCTTTCGCCCGAGGCCGAGCCGGAGATTTACGCGACCACCAAGCGGTTCGGCACGGTGCTTGAGAATGTCGTGATCGACCCTGTCACCCGCGAGCTCGACTTCGACGACAACAGCCTCGCGGAGAACAGCCGCGGCGCCTATCCGATCGAGTTCATCCCGAACTGCTCCGAGAAGAATCTGGGGCCGGTGCCGGCCAACATGATCTTCCTGACGGCCGATGCGTATGGCGTGCTGCCGCCGATCGCGAAGCTGACGCCCGATCAGGCCATGTATCACTTCCTGTCCGGCTATACCGCGCGCGTGGCGGGCACCGAGATCGGCGTGACCGAGCCGGATGCGACCTTCTCCACCTGCTTCGGCGCGCCGTTCATGCCGCGCCATCCCAGCGTCTATGGTAACCTCCTCAAGGAGCGGATCGCCAAGGGCGGCGTCGATTGCTGGCTGGTCAACACCGGCTGGACCGGCGGCAAATATGGCACCGGTTCGCGCATGCCGATCAAGGCGACCCGGGCGCTGCTCAACGCCGCGCTCGACGGAAGCCTCAACAATGCCGAGTTCCGCACCGATCCGAATTTCGGCTTCAAGGTGCCGGTCAGCGTGCCCGGCGTCGATCAGGCGATCCTCGATCCGCGCAGCACCTGGGCCGATAAGGCCGCTTACGACCAAACCGCGGCGAAGCTCGTCCAACAGTTCATCGACAACTTCGCCCAATTCGAAAGCCATGTGGACGAGGGCGTCCGCCAAAGCGCGCCCAAAGCCGCCTAACCAGCCCGGTCTCTGACGGATCGGGCGCCCTGACAAGGAGCCCGACCCAGATGACCGACCATCCCCCACGCCTGTTCGATGCCGCCGGGGCGATCCGCCGCCTCGGCAACGGCCTGCTCGCCTGCACGCTCGAACGGGCCGACTGGACGCACGAGGCACATCTCGGCGCCACCCTCTACCTGGTCGTGGAGCGGCCGGAGATAGACCTCGATGCCGAACTGCCCCGCATCATCCGCCGCTTCAATGAGAGCGTGGGCGGGCGGAACACCGACAGCGAAGGCTATCACCACACCATCACGCTCGCCTATCTGGCCGCCATTCGCGATCATGCGGTGGAGACGGAAGGACAGGATCTGTGCGGACGGGCGAATGCGCTGCTGCTGAGCGACCGCGGCCGCCGCGACTGGCCCTTGCGCTTCTATACGCCCGAGCGGCTCTTCTCCGTCGAGGCGCGCCTGGGGTTCGTGCCGCCCGACTTGTGATGCGCTAAAATGTCGATTTTATACAAGACCGCGCCGCTTCCGTGCTTTAGCCTCTGCGCCGGAGTTGGGGGGCTCCGCCAATGGATGGCAAGGGGTGGGCAGCTGCGTCGGGACCGGCGGAGCCGCACGGCAGTTACGACGATGACCCGCAAGTGGAGCGCGTCGCGCGCATCCTGGCGGTCGTGCTCGGCTGCCTCCGCGAGCATTTCCCGCGCGATTATTACCGCCGCTGCGCCTTTGCCGCGCACGGTATCCGAACCCTCCTCACGAGGGACGGGATTCAGAACCGAGTCGTCGGCGGCCGCTTCACGGCATTGGTGGTGGCGAAATTCGGGTCGCGCTACGCTCTGCAGGGCTTCGAGGATGGACCGGAGCTCTATCCTCATCTCTGGGTCGAGACGGATGATCGGCTGATCGATCTCGGGCCCTATCTGCTGCCATTCGGTTCTCCCTTCCCCGTCGCTTCCATGCCGCCGCTGGTGTGGCGCAGGAGCGAGGCTCTGCCTGCCGCTCTGCGCTATGAGATGATCGATGTGGTACCGGACCAAGCCCCGTTCAGCGTCGATCCGGAAGTCGCGAAGCAGGGAGAGGCGTTTGCGACGCTGTGCCTCGACCGATGCCATGGTCCGATCGATTTCCCGCACTGGATCGCGACGGGCGACGCGGCTTTGGCCGTCGCGGAGGGGTCGGGGGATCGGTGGGTGCATGGCGTGCGCCACTTCGAGCAGGTGGTGAAGAAGCTTCCCAACTTGCCGCAATAAGGCTTCGCGACTGAGGTTGAGCTTTCCACCACTAGCGCCGGTCCCGCTTTGTTCCTAAGGTTCGGGAATGGCCAAACCCCAGAAACGCTATGTCTGCCAGGCGTGCGGATCGGTTTCCCCGAAATGGGCAGGGCAATGCGCCGACTGCGCGGAGTGGAATACGCTGGTGGACGACGCCGGCGCGGTGGTGACGCCCTTTCAGGCGCGGCATAATCTTCAGTCCGGCGGGCGAGCGATAGATCTGGTCGGGCTGAACGCCGACGTCCCGCTGCCGCCACGCATGCCGACCGGGATTGCCGAGTTGGACCGGGCGCTCGGCGGCGGCTTTGTGGCTGGGTCGGCGACCTTGATCGGCGGCGACCCCGGCATCGGCAAGTCGACGCTCCTGCTGCAGGCAACCGCCAAGCTCGCAAGCGCTGGCAAGAGCGTCGCCTATGTGTCTGGGGAAGAAGCCGCCGATCAGGTGCGCCTGCGTGCGCGCCGGCTTGGCCTCGGTCAGGCGCCGGTGCAGCTCGCGGCGGCGACTTCGGTGCGCGACATTCTGACCACATTGCAGACGAGCGCGCCCGATCTGCTGGTGATCGACTCCATCCAGACCATGCATTCGGACCTGATCGAGGGCGCGCCGGGAACCGTCAGCCAGGTCCGCGCCTCCGCCGGCGAGCTGATCCGCTTCGCCAAGGAACGCGGCACTGCCGTGGTGCTGGTTGGGCATGTGACCAAGGACGGCAGCATCGCGGGGCCGCGCGTGCTGGAGCATATGGTCGACACGGTGCTCAGCTTCGAAGGCGAACGCAGCCACCAATATCGCATCCTCCGCGCAATCAAGAACCGCTTTGGCGGCACCGACGAGATCGGCGTCTTCGCGATGGGCGAGGGCGGATTGGACGAAGTTTCAAACCCTTCCGCTCTGTTCCTCACCCACCGTGACGAGAATGTGAGCGGCGCCATCGTGTTTCCGGCGCTGGAAGGCACGCGGCCGGTGCTGGTCGAGATCCAGGCGCTGGTCGTGCGGCTCGCGAGCGGCGCGACGCCGCGCCGGGCAGTCGTGGGTTGGGACTCGGGCCGGCTGGCGATGATCCTCGCCGTGCTGGAGGCGCGCTGCGGGCTCAGCTTCTCGAGCGCCGAAGTCTATCTGAACGTTGCCGGCGGCTATCGCCTGTCCGACCCGGCGGCCGATCTGGCGGTGGCCGCGGCTTTGGTTTCGGCGCTGAGCGAGCGACCGATAGCGGCCGAAGCGGTCGCGTTCGGGGAAGTGGCGCTGTCCGGCGAGCTTCGCCCGGTCGCGCATGGCGCGCTGCGGCTGAAGGAAGCGGCCAAGCTCGGCTTCGAGCGTGCTTTGGTGCCCAAGGGACTGAAGGAGGGCAACGGCCTGTCGCTGTCCGGCTTTACGCGCCTCGGCGCCCTCGTTGACCATCTGCTTGGCCGCGGTTAGCCCGGCAAAATGACGGCGCTCGACATCCTTGCCCTGGTGCTGCTCGGCAGCGGCGCCGCGATGGGCGCGATGCGCGGCTTCGTGCAGGAGGCGCTGTCGCTGATTGCCTGGGTGCTGGCGGTGCTGGCGGTCAAGTTCCTGCACACGCCGGTGACGAACGCGTTGGCTTCCCCGGTCGGCAGCGGCTCGGGCGCGGCGGCCTTGGCGGTGGTTATTCTGTTCGGCGTCACCTTCCTGCTCGGCAAATTGCTCGCCCAGTCACTCGGCAAGCGGACGCGGACTTCGGTGCTCGGGCCCGTGGACCGCGTGCTCGGGCTCGGCTTCGGCTTCCTGAAAGGGCTGATCCTCGCCTCGCTGCTGTTCCTGCTGGCGACCTTGGTGATCGATACGGTCCGCGGCGGCCCGTCCAATCGCCCCGAATGGCTGAAGAATGCGCGCACCTATACGCTGCTGGATGCGAGCAGCCGGGCAATGGCCGATTGGGTGAACCGCCGCCGCACCGCCGCGCCGCCCGCGCAGAGCCGATGAACGCGCCCCTCTACGACACCGGCTTGCTGCGGCTGGCGGCGAGCATCCCGCATCTCGGCCGGCTGGAGGCGCCGCACGGCACGGCGGAGAAGCGCTCGCCCGTCTGCGGCAGCCGGGTGATCGCCGATGTGAGGCTGGACAGTGACGGCCGCATCGCTGCGCTGGGCCTCGAAGTCTCCGCCTGTGCGCTCGGTCAAGCCTCGGCCAATATCATGGCGTCGCATGCAATCGGCCGCACTGCCGAGGAACTGGCCGGAGCACGGGATGCTCTCGCCGCCTGGCTCGCGAGCGAACGCGACGAACCCGGCGGCTGGCCCGGTATCGGCCAACTGGCGCGGGCACGGGCGCATCCCGGGCGTCATGGCGCCATTCGCCTGCCGTTCGAAGCCGTTGCCGCCGCTGCGCTGAGCGCCGGTCGCTGATGGAGGCGCACGGCCCGGCGACGATGCTGCGCGACGGGCTGGTCATGCTGGGCGCCGCTTTGGTCCTGGTGCTGGTGTTCCGGCGGCTCGGCCTCGGCGCGACGCTGGGTTATCTTGTCGCCGGCGTGCTGATCGGCCCGGAGATATTCGGGCTGGTCGGGGACGCGGAAGCAAAGCTCGGCATTGCCGAACTCGGCATCGCGCTGCTGCTGTTTCTGGTGGGCCTGGAACTCTCGCCGGCGCGGCTGTGGCGGCTGAAGAGCGATATTTTCGGCTTCGGCCTGCTGCAAGTGGTGCTGTGCGGCGCGGCGTTGACGGCGTTCGTCTATGCGATCACGCCGCTCACGGCCGCTGCGGCGATCGCGATCGGCTTGCCGCTGGCGCTGTCGTCGACGGCGCAAGTGCTGCCGATGCTGGAGTCCGCTGGCCGGCTGCGGACGCCCTTCGGCCAGCGCGCTTTCTCGGTGCTGCTGCTGCAGGACCTGTCGATCGTGCCGCTGATCACGATTGTCGCCGCGCTCTCCCGCGCGCCCGCTCCGGCCGATGCACCGCCGGGCTGGCTGCTTGGCCTCTACACAGCCGGCGCCGTGATCGGCCTGATCCTGGCCGGCCGCTATATCCTGAACCCGCTGTTCCGACTGATCGGTGGCCTGGGCGAGCGCGAGCTGTTCGTGGCCGCCGGGCTGTTCGCGGTGCTGGCGAGCGCGGCGCTGATGCAGGCGCTCGGCCTGTCGAGCGCGCTCGGCGCCTTCATCGCCGGCGTCATGCTGGCCGACTCGCCCTATCGTCATGAGCTGGAGGCGGATGTCGAGCCGTTCCGCTCGCTGCTGCTGGGCCTGTTCTTTGTCGCCGTGGGCATGCTGCTGGACCTGGGCGCGGTGTTCGAGCGGCCGCTGTTCGTGTTGGCGGCGGCGGCCGGGCTGGTGGTGATCAAGACGGGCATCATCTTCGCCATCGCGCGCTGGTTCGGCATGGCGTGGCGCGAGGCGCTCGCGATCGGCCTGCTGCTGAGCCAGGGCGGCGAGTTCGGCTTCGTGCTGTTCGCGCAGGCGCAGAACGGCCTGCTGATCGAGCGCGAGGCTGCCAGTCTGTTCAGCGCCGTCGTGACCCTGTCGATGGCGGCAACGCCGTTCCTGATGCAGCTCAGCCGCCGTTTTCGCGAGCCGCCCAAGGCCGAACGGGCCGATCTGGCCGGGCCGAGCCATGACGGCGCCAGCGCGATCGTGGTCGGCTGGGGACGGTTCGGCCAGACGGTCGGCTTCATGCTGGCGGGGCAGGGGCTGTCGGTGACCATGATCGACAAAAAGGCGGCGCAGATCGACGTCAGCACCGAGTTCGGCATCAAGGTCTATTATGGCGACGGGACGCGGATCGACCTGCTGCGTCTCGCCGGTGCGGCGGACGCGCAGCTGATCCTGTTCTGCATCGATGGCGACGATCTGGGACCGGAGCGGCTGGACGTTGTCGCCCGCAGCTTCCCGCAGGCGCAGATTTTCGTGCGCGCCTATGACCGGCGGCATCTGATGAAGCTGCATGGTGCCCCGATCGCCGGGACGGTCCGCGAGGTGTATGAATCGGCCATCTGCATGGCACGCCTGGCGATGAGCGCGCTCGACATCGGTCCGGACGAACTCGACCGCGCCGAGACCTATTACCGCGATGTGGATACCAGACGCCTCAGCGCCCAGTCGGAGGCGGGCGACCTGCATGCGGGCAGCGACATGATGATCAGGCCGGGCGAGGACCTGCCCGTCCCGCCCGTGCCGATCCCGGCGGAGAGCGGCTGATGGCCTGGCTGACGAAGCTCGCCGCCCTGTCGGCCGCGATCGCCATCGCCGCGGGAGCGTTCGGCGCCCACCGCTTTGCCGGCAAGGAAGCGGAGTGGCTGCGCACCGGCGGCTTCTATCAGCTGGTGCATGCGGTGGCGGTGCTGGCACTCGTGCGGCATGCGGCGCCTGCCGCGCTTTGGCTGCTGCTCGGGGGAGCGACGCTGTTTGCGGGGACGCTCTACGCCATGGCCTTTGGCGCGCCGCGCTGGCTGGGGGCGGTGACGCCGATCGGGGGCGGATTGATGATCCTGGGATGGCTCTGGCTCGGCTGGCGCCTGCGCTAGCGCGGCCGGCCGAGAAAGCTAGCGACATCCTGCAGATCGACCGACTTGTCGACGAATGCCTGGCCGATCCCGCGTGCGAGAATGAACGGCACCCGGCCGCCCGATTTCTTCTTGTCATGCGCCATGTGGGCCGAGAGCCGTTCGCCCGGAGCATTCACGCCCGCCGACAGCGCATCGTGCGGCAGCCCCAGCCGGCGCAGATGCTCGGTGACGCGGACCGCATCGGCTTCGGAGCACAGGCCGCGCTCGGCAGAGAAGCGGAAGGCGAGGCCCATTCCTGCCGCGACGGCTTCGCCGTGCAGCAGGGCGGAGGAAAAGCCGGTCTCCGCCTCGAGCGCATGGCCGAATGTGTGCCCGAGATTGAGCAAGGCACGGCGATCGGCGGTCTCACGCTCATCCTCGGCGACGATCCGGGCCTTGGCGGCGACGCTATGGGCAATCGCGTGGGCGCGCCCCTCCGCGTCGCCGGCGAGCAGTTCGCCGGCATGGGCCTCGCACCAGGCGAAGAATTCGGGATCGTCGATCAGCCCATATTTGACCACTTCGGCATAGCCGGCGCGGAGCTCGCGTGCCGGAACCGTGTCGAGGACAGTCGGGTCGATCAGCACGAAGCTGGGCTGGTGAAAGGCGCCGATCAGGTTCTTGCCGGCGCCGGCGTTGATTGCGGTCTTGCCGCCCACCGAGCTGTCGACCTGGGCGAGCAACGTGGTCGGCACCTGCACGAAGCCGACGCCCCGCTTCAGGATTGCGGCGGCGAAGCCGGTCAGGTCGCCGATCACGCCGCCGCCTAATGCAACGACATGCTCGCCGCGCTCGATCTCCAATTCCAGCAGCCGGTCGCACAGGCTTTCGAGCTGGCTCCAGCTCTTGGTGGACTCGCCCGCGGGGAGGATGATCGGCTCCAGCCGAGGGTGCCGCAGCCGCCCCAGTTGTGCTTCCGCAACTTGCTCGTCTGTGACGACGATCAGGCGATCGGGTGTGTAGGGCGCCAGGAGATCGGCGGCACGGTCCAGCGCACCGGCTTCGATCAGCACGTCATAGCTGCGCGCGCCGAGCTGGACGGGGACGATGGTCATGCGGACAGCGCTTTTAGGATCGCGCGGACGGTGGCGTCATGGGGGGAAGGCTGGCTGCGGACATGGATTGGCGCCAGCGCATAGACCGGATCGCGCTTCGCGGCCAAATCGGTCAGCACTTCGCGCGGGTCGCGGTCCTTGAGCAGGGGACGGGTGGAGCGGCGGCGGACGCGGTCGATCAGCGTCTCGATATCCGCCTGCAGCCACACCGCCGTCGCGCGGTCGAGGATCAGCGTCCGGGTCAGTTCGTTCATGAAGGCGCCGCCGCCGGTGGCGATCACCTTGGGGCTGCCGTCGATGAGGCGAGCAATCACGCGCCGCTCGCCATCGCGGAAATAGGGTTCGCCGAACCGCTCGAAGATCTCGGCGATGCTGAGCCCGGCCGCGGCTTCGATCTCCTCATCGGCATCGACGAAGGACACGCCGAGCTTCTGCGCGAGCCGCCGTCCCACCGTAGTCTTGCCCGCGCCCATCAGCCCGACGAGCACAATGGGCCGGTTGAGGGGGGCGAGGGCGTCCATGCCGCCATGGCTAGGGGCTGCGCCGCCAGCCGCCAAGCAGTTCAAAGCGCCTTCATGCACTGCGATTGGTCGGGCCGCGCGAATTCCTTGCAGTTCCACAGCATCTTTTCGAAGCCGTTCGACTTGTTGCGGAGATAGCTGAAGGACAAGGCCTTGTGCGCCTGGTCGGTGATCGGGAATCCCTTCGGCGCCCTGTCAGCATCGGTCCAGCCCATGAACTTGCAGAATTCCTTCTGCCCGCAGGCGGCGAGGGCGAGGGCGGGATAGCGGTTCGCGGGCACCTTGCGGTCGAGCACGACCACAAAGGCATCGCCGCCGGGCGAGACGATCTTTAGCTGCTTGGCGCCGCGCTCGGTCAGCTGTTCGGGCGTGATCGCCTTGTCCGCTTCGGCGAGCTGGACCTCGGCGGCGCCGGCATGGGCAGGCGACAGCGCGGCCATCTTGGCGATTGCCGTCTCGCTGCCGGCGTGGCCGCCACGGAATGCGCCGGGCGTGCCCCACCAGCCCTGCCAGCGGAAGAAGAGGTGCGTGCCGACCTGCGCCACCTTGTCGAGCGAGCTGCTCCAGTAAGGCACGACCCAGTTGGTGTGGTAGTGGGTCGAATGGCCGACGGGCTTGTAGACCTTGCCCTTGAGCGCCGCCGCCGCGACGTCGCGCGCCTGGCGCCACAGCGAGGGGATCGGCGTGCGGCCGATGGCGCCGTCGCAGGTGAAGGTGAACTGGCAGCCGGTGCTCCGCTCGGAGCCCTGGAACACCACCCCGCACACCGTCTTGGGGAAGGCTGGGTGGCGGAGCCGGTTGATCACCACCTGAACCACGGCGCGCATGCCGTCGGCGCCCTCGGTCGCGGCTTCATAATAGGCGGCCGCGGTCAGGCAATCGATGGCACGGGTCTGGTCGTCGCTGCCGACCGCGAGCTTGAACGCCTTCGCGGCGGGGTTGGCACCGCTGGAGAAGGGAATGGCTTCGTTGATCTTGACCGCGTCTTCCGGCGCCACCTCGACATATTTGACCGGCTCGACCGGAGGGGCGGGCGGCAGCACGCGCGGCACGGCCGTCCCGCCCAGCTGGACGACCGTTCCGGACTCGCCGAAAAAGCCGGCGCTGCGAACCTGGGCCGCCCAAATTCCGGCGGCGACGAGCAGCACGACGAAAGCGGCGGCGAGCCAGTCGCGGGCGTCACGATGCTGTGTCAGCCTGGCGAACAATCAATCTCTCCGAAAAACGCGGTTGGAGATGAGGGCTGCCGCCGGTGCGATCAAGCCTCGGGCAGGAAATCGGGCACGGAGAGATAGCGCTCGCCCGTGTCATAGTTGAAGCCGAGCACGCGGACATTGTCGGGCAGGTCGGGGAGCTTCTGCAGGATGGCGGCGAGCGTCGCGCCGGAGCTGATGCCGACTAGCATGCCCTCTTCGCGCGCGGCTCTCCGCGCCATGTCCTTGGCGACGGCCGGGTCGACCTGGATCACGCCGTCGAGCAGCTGGGTGTGGAGATTGGCGGGCACGAAGCCGGCGCCGATGCCCTGGATCGGGTGCGGGCCCGGCTGACCGCCCGAAATCACCGGCGACAGCGTCGGCTCGACCGCGAAAACCTTGAGGTTCGGCCATTCGCGCTTGAGCACCTGGGCACAGCCGGTGATGTGACCGCCGGTGCCGACGCCGGTGACCAGCACGTCCAAGGGCGCGTCGCGAAAGTCGTTCAGGATTTCCTGTGCGGTGGTGCGCACATGCACCTCGATGTTCGCAGCATTCTCGAACTGCTGCGGCATCCAGGCGCCGGGCGTGGTGTCGACGATCTCAAGGCCCCGCTCAATGGCGCCTTTCATGCCCTTCTCCTTGGGCGTCAGGTCGAAAGTCGCGCCATAGGCCAGCATCAGGCGGCGGCGTTCGAGCGACATGCTTTCCGGCATCACCAGCACAAGCTTATAGCCCTTGACTGCCGCGACCATGGCGAGGCCGATGCCAGTATTGCCGGAGGTCGGCTCGACGATGGTGCCGCCAGGCTGCAGCTTGCCCGAACGCTCGGCATCTTCGATCATGGCGAGCGCGATGCGGTCCTTGATCGAGCCGCCGGGGTTCGACCGCTCCGACTTGATCCAGACCTCGCTGTTCGGAAACAGCCGGTTGATCCGGATGTGCGGCGTCCGGCCGATGGTTTCGAGAATATTGGCGGCTTTCATGCGGGCTTCTCCTGCATAACGGCTTCGGGAAGGGCGGTTTCGGGCGGATCGAAGGTGCGGGCGCGGCGGAGTTCGGGGAACCAGTAATACCAAGCAGCGGCGACGGCTATGGCCGCGATGCCACCGCTGGCCACGGCGAACTTCGCACCGAGCAAAGCCGCGGCCACGCCGCCGCGCAGTTCGCCAAGCTCGTTGGACGCGGAGATTGCGAGGCCCGACACGGCCGAGACGCGGCCGCGCATCGCGTCGGGCGTGTGCAGCTGGACCAGCGAGGAGCGGACATAGACCGACAGCATGTCGAACCCACCCAACGCAACGAGCGCGGCCAGGGACAGCGGCATCCATTCGGACAGTCCGAACACCGTCGTGGCAGCACCGAAGGCGGCCACCGACAGCAGCATCTTGACGCCGACATTATAGTGGAGCGGGCGCCATGCGAACCACAGGGCGACCACCGCCGCACCGACGGCCGGGGCCGCGCGCAGCTGACCCAGCCCCTCCGGTCCGACGTGAAGGATGTCGCGCGCATAGACGGGCAGCAGGACCGTCGCGCCGCTCAGGATGACCGCGAACAGGTCCAAAGTCACGGCGCCGAGCAGGAAGCGATGATTGCGGACATAGGCAAGGCCGTCGAGCATCTGCCGGACCGGATGGGCCTTGCCCGCCATTGCCGGCGGATGGACCGGGCGAATAAGGCCCACCAGCACCGTCGTCAGGGCCAGACAGGCTGCCCCCACCCAATAAGGAAGCGCCGGATCGCCGGCGTAGAGGAAGCCGCCGAGCGCCGGGCCGGCGACGGACGCGCTTTGCCAGGCGATCGAACTCATCGCGATCGCGCGCGGCAGGAGCGCGGGCGGAACGATGTTCGGTGCGATGGCCGACATGGCCGGCCCGACGAACACCCGGGCAACGCCGTGCATCGCGGCGAGACCGAACAACAGGGGCAGCGACAGCATGTCGAGCGAAGTCGTGACCCCAAGCGCGAGGCAGATGCCGAGATCGATGGTGTTGGCGAAACGCGCCACCAGCCGCCGCTCCAGCCGGTCCGCCGCCCAACCGGCCACTGGGGTCAGCAGCGCCAGGGGGACGAACTGGACGAGACCGAGCAGGCCCAGCTGAAACGCCGCCTCGCGCGGGGTCATGCCGTAATCGGTGCGGGCGAGATCATAGACCTGCCAGCCAATCACCACCACCATCGCCATGGTCGCGAGCACGGCCGAAAAGCGGGCGATCCAATAGTAGCGGAAATCGAGGATGGCGAGCGGCGAGGAGGGCAGCGCGGCAGCGGTCACGCTGGTGCTCCTAGGTTGGTGGCAAGGGAGCGGCAACCGGGTTCGGCTTTACCCCGCACAAGCTGCACAAAGGTAACAAAGGTAACGGGGCGTTGCCTGTGCAAGATGTGAAGTTTGTGCAGCTCCGTCCTGCCAGTGAAGGCTGGCATCTCGTCGCCGGGGAGACCCCAGCCTTCGCTGGGGTGACGGGGAGCGAGAGGGAGACGCTCACCACCCTTCGAACCCGCCGCCGGCATATTTCGGGTGTTTGGCGCGGAGGACGGCGATCAGCAATTTGTCGTTATAGACGGTGCGCTCGCCGACCTGCCGGCCCTGGTAGAAGATCGGGCGGCGCTCTCCGTGCATAGCGCGATCGATAGCCTGCACTTCGGCGGCAAAGCGACCGAGCCCGACCGCCTCGTCCCAGGCATTGGCGAAATCCTCCGCGCCGGGGCGCTTGCGCAAGGCGTAGGCGGATTTCGCCGACATGCCGACCGCCCGGGCACAGACCGCGACCAGGCCGATCTGCGCGAGCAGCTCGATGAAGCGCTGCTGCCGCTCGGCCGACCAGCCGTCGCGGCGGCTGCGCGCGAGGGGCACGGGGGTGAAGGCGATTTCGGGCGAGTCCTGCATCGGCGAGTCTATGGCTGCCGCCGTGCGAATAGGACAGGAAAAGCTGCAAGGCTTTCCTTTCGCCGCTTCACGCCCTATATAGGCGGTGCTGACGTCGCATTGACGGATTGAGGGCCCGCTTTGGCTCTCCCTTAGTCCCTTTCTAGCCTCACGAAGCCGGGACGTGCCGCTTTGGCCCGTGCCCGCACCAGGGATAAAGGATATCCTCATGATCACCGGCACCGTGAAATTCTTCAACGCCGACAAGGGCTATGGCTTTATCGCTCCCGAAGGCGGCGGCGCGGACGCGTTCGTGCACATTTCGGCAGTCGAGCGCGCCGGCATGCGCACGCTCGATAAGGACCAGCGCGTCTCCTACGATCTGGAAACCGACAACCGCGGCAAGACCTCGGCCGTCAACCTCCAGTCCGCGTAAGCGCCTGAACTGCAGCGGGCGTCGCGAAAGCGGCGCCCGTTTCATTTGTGCGTCACGTGCGTTTCAGACCCGGAGGAAGACATGTCCAGAGCGATCAACATCAACGCGCCCCAGGCGCACATCCAGGCCGCCTGCGCCAAGCGCAAGCTGGCGATCAGCACCATCGAGACGCTGCGGAGCGGCGGCACCCGCGTGGTGATGAACAATGCAGCGGACGCGGCTTTGGTCTCGGGGCTTTATGGCCGCAAGGTCATCTCGGGCGAAGTGCGGCGCACTCCGTTGCGGCTGGCGACCGGAGCATAAGCAGGGTGGCCGGCTTCAAGGACCCGTCGTTCCAGGAACGCACCGCCGCCGCCGCCAAGGCCAAGGCCAAGGCGCTCGAGGCCTTGCGCGCCAGGCCGGCCGTGGACGAGGCGACGCTCGCCGAGCGCGCCGCGCGGAACGAAGCGCGGGAGGCGGCCGAAGCGCAGAAGCGCGCGGCCAAGCAGGCGGAGCGGGAAGCCGCGCAGGCTGCCAAAGAGGCCGCAGCGCAGGCCGCGGCTGAAGCCAAGGCTGCGGCGTCCGAGAATGCGAAGCTCAGCGAAGCCGACAAGAAGGCGGCGCGGGACGCTCGCTACGCCGCGCGCAAGGCCCGCAAATAAGATTGCCCGGCGAGCGGCGTCTGCTCGTCCAAGAGGAGTGACACCATGTCGAGAATCCCGCTGCGCCCGTTCCTGATCGCGAAGGACGAAAATGGCGACGTGCGCCTGACCGTCCGCGAGACGCGCTACAATTCGCAAAACTACCCGCTGATCACCTCGATCCTGCAGGAAGAGACGTTCAAAACCGCCGCCGCCGCGCGTGCGCACGCGACGAAGCACTTTGGTGCCGAGCCGGGTCAGTTCGCGGCGAAGTAGGCCAACGAGTCACTCACCCGTCACCCCGGGCTTGACCCGGGGTCTCGCTTCTCCTGTTCTGATCATGGGTCGGGAACATCGCGGCGGCTGGGTCTACATCATGGCCGACCGCTACCGCGGCACCATCTATGTCGGCGTCACCGCGCACCTTGCCGCCCGCGTACACCAGCACCGAGCCGGCGACGGCTCCGTTTTCTGCGCCCGCTACGGCCTCACCCGCCTGGTCTGGGCGGAGCGCGGCGACACCATCGACAACTGCATCGCCCACGAAAAGCGCGTGAAACGCTGGCGGCGCGAGTACAAGTTCGCCTTGATCGAGCGCGGCAATCCCGAGTGGAACGACGTTACCACCCTCCTCCTCGCCTGAGCACCAGAAAGAAGAAGCGGGACCCCGGCTCAAGGCCGGGGTGACGAGGTCTGGGATCTTATTGCGCCCGCCAATTGGGGACTCCACGGACGCAGTCTAGAATGCTTCCGGCCAGAAATGCGCGGCAAGAATCAGGACCAAGAAGGCAAATAGTGGCAGCATCAACACCCACCAAAGCCACCTCGGCACGATGTGAATAAGCCAGTCGTAAACGAGATCGAACATAGCTCCTTTTTTTTGCGCCGCATGCGGATTAGGTCAACTTCTCCCGTAACCTAGGTCGCGGGCCGTTAGCGGGCCTTCGCTTCAATACTCACCCCACCGTCACAAAGCTGTCCATCACGCGCTTCCGCCCGGCCTGTTCGAAGTCGATCTCCAGCTTGTTGCCTTCGATCTCCGCGATGACGCCGTAGCCGAATTTTTGGTGGAAGACGCGTTGGCCCAGCGCGAGGTCGCTGCGGCCCTTGTTGCCGAGGCTGATGGCGGAGGCGCGGGCTTCGACGACGCGGGCGGGGGCGGGGTCGAACTGGCCGGCGCCGACGGCGCGCTGCCAGCCGGGGCCGCGGGTGGTGGCGCGGGCGACGTTGGCGAACGGGTCGGCGCGTTCGGACCAGTTCGCACGCCACAGGCTTTCGCCACCGGTCATGCTGGTTTCCTCCTCGACGTGCGGCGCCGGCAGTTCGGCGACGAAGCGGGAGGGGATTGAGCTGGTCCATTGGCCGTAGATGCGGCGGTTGGCGGCGTGCAGGATGAAGCACTTACGCCGCGCTCTTGTAATCGCGACATAAGCCAGGCGACGCTCTTCCTCCAGGCTGGCATTGCCGCCTTCGTCCAGCGAGCGCTGCGACGGGAACAGGCCTTCTTCCCAGCCGGCGAGGAAGACGGTGTCGAACTCCAGTCCCTTGGCGGCGTGGATGGTCATGATCGTGACCTGCGCCTCACCGACCGCCGCGTCATTGTCCATGACGAGGCTGACATGCTCGAGGAACGCGCCGAGCGTCTCATATTCCTCCATCGCGCGGGCGAGTTCGGTGAGGTTTTCGAGCCGGCCGGCGGCCTCGGCCGAGCGGTCGGCCTGCCACATGGCGGTGTAGCCGCTCTCGTCGAGGATCTGGCGGGCGAGCTCGGCATGGGGGAGCTGCGCGGACATGTCGCGCCAGCGCGCGATGTCGCCGATCAGGTTGCCGAGCGCGCGGCGGGCCTGGGGCGTCAGCTCATCGGTATCGAGGATGCGCGCGGCGGCGAGGGTGAGCGGCACGTTCTGCGCACGGGCGAGGCTGTGGACGCGGGCCAGCGCCTTGTCGCCCAGCCCCCGCTTGGGCGTGTTGACGATGCGGTCGAAGGCCAGGTCATCGTTCGGCTGATGGACGACGCGGAGATAGGCGAGGGCGTCGCGGATTTCGGCGCGTTCGTAGAAGCGGAAGCCGCCGATGATGCGATAGGGGATGCCGATCGCGATGAACCGGTCTTCGAACTCGCGGGTCTGGTGCTGGGCGCGGACGAGGATGGCGATGTCATCGAGCGATCCGCGCCCACGCTGGTGATCCTCGATCAGCTCGCCGACGCGCCGCGCTTCCTCCGGACCGTCCCAGACGCCGAGCACACGGACCTTCTCACCCTCGCCATGCTCGGTCCAGAGCGTCTTGCCGAGCCGTCCGCTATTGGCCGCGATCAGGCCGGACGCTGCGCCGAGAATGTGCGGCGTGGAGCGGTAATTCTGTTCCAGCCGGATGATAACCGCACCGGGAAAGTCCTTCTCGAAGCGCAATATATTGGCGACTTCGGCACCGCGCCAGGAGTAGATGGACTGGTCGTCGTCGCCAACGCAGCAGATGTTCTTGCGCTGCTGGGCGAGCAGGCGGAGCCAGAGATACTGGCTGGCGTTGGTGTCCTGATACTCGTCGACGAGGATGTATTTGAAACGCTGCTGATACTGCTCGAGCACGTCGCGGTGAGTCTTGAGGATCACCAGCATGTGGAGCAGCAGGTCGCCGAAATCGCAGGCGTTCACCGCCTTCAGGCGGGCCTGATACTGGGCGTAGAGTTCGGCGCCGCGGCCGTTGGCGAACAGTTCGGACTCGCCGGCGTCGACGTCGGCGGGCGTCCAGCCGCGATTTTTCCATTTGTCGATCAGGCTGGCGAGGCTGCGCGCGGGCCAGCGTTTTTCGTCCAGGTCCGAGGCGGCAATGAGCTGCTTCAGGAGCCGCAGCTGGTCGTCGGTGTCGAGGATGGTGAAGTTCGATTGCAACCCGACCAGCTCGGCATGGCGGCGGAGCATCTTGGCGGCGATCGAGTGGAAAGTGCCGAGCCAGGGCATGCCCTCGACCGCATCGCCGACCATGCGCCCGATCCGGTCCCGCATCTCCCGCGCCGCCTTGTTGGTGAAGGTGACGGCGAGGATCTCCGACGGCCAGGCGCGGCGGGTATAGACGAGGTGGGCGAGCCGGGCGGTCAGCGCCGCCGTCTTGCCGGTGCCCGCGCCGGCGAGGACGAGCACAGGCCCCTCGGCCGTCAGCACAGCCTCGCGCTGCGGAGCGTTCAGGCCGCGGACGTAAGGAGGTTCGGGGCTGGCGGGGGCAGGCTGACTCACTCGGGAACAGCTAGGGAACGGCGGGCGCTGCGACAACCTCTAGTTCGTCATTCCCGCGACAGCGGGAACCCAGGAGCCGCTAAGAAGAAGCTGGGTCCCCGCTTACGCGGGGATGACGAGAGGAGAGGCGTAGGAGCCTTCCATCGATCGCCGCCAATCCCAGCGCGATCAGGGTCATGCCGGCATAGTGACGGCCTTCCAGCACTTCGCCGAGGGCGAGGGCGCCGAGCAGGATTGCCGTCACGGGGATCAGGAAGGTGACGAGGAGGGCGTTGGTGGCGCCGGCGGTCTCCAGCAGGCGGAAATAGAGCCAATAGGCGAAGCTGGTGCAGATCAGCGCGAAGCCGGCAATGGCCCACCAGGTGGCGGCGCTCGGCGTGGGGATGGTCCAAGGCTGTTCGATAAGGAGGCTGAGCGGAAGCAGCAGTAGGCTGGCGCCGATCAACTGACCGGTGGCGACCGTCAGCGGCGGGACGCCGAGCGGGCGGAAGCGGCGGCTATAGACGGCGGCGACGGCGTAGCTGAGCGTTGCGCCCAGGCACATCAGGATGGCGAGCGCTTCGCCGTCGAGCCTGGCGCCGGTGCCGATCATCACCGCAACGCCGGCAAAGCCGAGCAGCACGCCGGCGATCTTGGCCGAGGTCGCGCGTTCGTCACGGGTGTAGAAATGCGCGACCAGCACGCCCCAGAGCGGCGTCGTCGCGTTCAGGATCGAGGCGAGGCCGCTTTCGATCCGCAGCTGGGCATAGGCGTAGAGCACGAAGGGCAGGGCGTTGTTGAGGAGCCCAAGGATCAGGAACATGCCCCAGATGCGAAGAGAGGCGGGCAGGCGCTCGCCGCGCAGGCTGAGAAAGGCGAGCAGGGGCAGTGCGCCGAGCGCCACGCGCAGCAGCATGATGGTGATCGGCGGCAGTTCCTTCAGCGCCACGGCCAGGAAGAAGAAGGAGCCGCCCCACAGCACCGACAGCAGCAGCAGGACGCCCCATTCGCGGCCATTCATCGTGTTCGCCATGGGCGGGGTCTCGCATGCGGTGCGGCGCCACACCATCCCGGTCCTTGCGGTCAAAGCATAAGGGGAGCTTGTGGTCAGGCCTTGCGCAGCAGAGTGAGCTTGGCCTTGCCGTGGGTGCGAACGGCGTCGGTGTCGAAGCCGGGGACGTCGACGTCCTCATTATAGGCGGTCTCGATGCTGGCCCAGGCGCCGGGTTCCAGCGTCAGGCGGGGCAGCAGCTTCTGGCCGAGGCTGGAGCCATAAGGCGGGTCCATGAAGACGATGTCGAACGGACCGCCGGTGAAGCCCTCCGCAGCCTGGGCGCGGACATCGGTCCCGGTGGCACCGAGCTTTTCGATATTTGCCTTGAGCGCGGCCAGCGCTTCGCGGTCGCGTTCGACGAAGGTGCAGTGGGCGGCGCCCCGCGAAAGAGCTTCGAGGCCGAGGGCGCCGGTGCCGGCGAAAATGTCGGCGGCGCGCAGTTCCTCGAAGCTGCCAAGGCGGGAGGTGAGCATCGAGAAGAGCGCCTCGCGGGTGCGGTCGGCGGTGGGGCGGGTAGCCTCGCCCGGTGGCGCGAGCAGGGTGCGGCCGCGCCACCGGCCGGCGATGATTCTCACGGCCTTGATCCTCCTCGGGACGGGGAGGGGGACCGTCGCCGCCCTTGCGGCGATGGTGGAGGGGGCCCTCCGGAAGTTCGACGTGGTGGAGGGCCCCCTCCACCACGCTTCGCGTGGTTCCCCTCCCCGTGCCGGGGAGGATTTTTCAGGGACTTCCTGAACACCACCAGGTCGTGCTGCCGCACTTCGTCGACGGCGCCGGCGGGCAGGTCGGCGAGGGGGAAGGGGCCGTAGGCGGTGCGGATCAGACGGGAGACGCGGAGGCCCAGATGTTCGAGGACGCGGCGGACTTCGCGGTTCTTGCCCTCGGCCAGGGTGAGCTCGATCCAGACATTGGTGCCGGTGCGGCGCTCGATGTTCGCGTCGATCGAGCCATAGCGCACGCCTTCGATCTTGACGCCGTGGATCAGCTCCTCGAGCATCGCCTGGGTGACATGGCCATAGGCGCGGGCGCGGTAGGTGCGGGGCACGCCGGTGGCGGGCAGTTCCAGCTGGCGCTTCAGCTCGCCGTCGGTGGTCAGCAGCAACAGACCTTCGGTGGCGAGGTCCAGCCGGCCGACCGGCATCACGCGCGGCAGGCCTTCGGGCAGGCGGTCGTAGATGGTGGGACGGCCCTTGGGATCGCGCTCGGTGGTGAGCAGGCCCGACGGCTTGTGATAGCGGAACAGGCGGGCGGGCGCAGGCGCCTTCACGGGATTGCCGTCGACGGTGACGCCGTGCAGCGACTCGATGATCGTGGCGGGCGTGTCGATGACGGTGCCGTTGATCGCCACCCGACCTTCGCCGATCATCCGCTCGATCTCACGCCGTGAGGCAATGCCGGCGCGGGCGAGCAGCTTGGCGATCCGCTGCCCTTCCCGTGGCTTAGACGAAGATACGGCCATGTGACGGCTCCAAAAATCTTTTCAGGCGTGCGCTACGAAATCGTTGTTCAAGCGTTGTGATCGGCAAGTCGAAATGGGCGCCAGACAGGGCGCGCTCAATGACGGAGGATTGGCGGGGCGGCAATGCTGTTCGGAAAGAAGGCTCAGCGGATCAAGCGGATCCTCATCGTCGAGGATGAGCCGCTGATCGCCTTCGACACCGAGCATTCGCTGAACGAGTTCGGCTATACGGTCGTCGGCACCGTCGACAGCGTCGAAGCGGCGCTGGAGTTCGTCGCCAAGGAAAAGCTCGACCTGCTGCTGGTCGATCTGGGGCTGACCGATGGCGGCAATGGGGTCGAAGTGGCGGCCGAGGCGCGCCGATATGGCATGCACGTGCTGTTCGTGACCGGCCGCTGCCCCAAGGGCGCCGAGTCGCTCGGCATCGGCTGCCTGGAAAAGCCGTTCACGCAGCGGGACCTGAAAGCGGCGCTGGACGCGATCGAGACGCTGCTGAGCCGCGGTTCGGTGAAGAAAGTGCCGCCTGGTCTGACGCTGTTCGTGGAGAATGCTTCGGCGGCTTAAGTTCCCCTCCCGCTTGCGGGAGGGGTTAGGGGTGGGCGAGAGCGTTCAAGGTCACAGATTTAAACAGGCCCACCCCCGGCCCCTCCCGCAAGCGGGAGGGGAGAGAGACGCTCCTCGACCTGGTCGTGGAAGGCGCGGATGCCGGTTTCCATGGTGCCGAGCGTCAGGTGCTCGAGCGCGCCAGTCGAAAGCCCCTGCTGGCCAAGCGCCGCGGCGCGGAAATCCTCGGCGCCGAACACGCCCTGATCGAGCAGCCGCCAGCTTTTCCGCCAATGCGCGAGCGCCTTCTCCGTCTGCGGCGGTTCCGGGATCAGCATGAAATCCTCGACCAACGTCCGGTCCACGCCCTGCGGCATCAGCACCATCAGGTTCACATAATCGGGACTGGCGATCAGGATGCCGCCCGGGAAAATCTGATAGGCATAGGTGACGGCGGAGCGGAGCGCCGCCCAGTCGGTCAGGTCCAGGCCTTCGAGTTCGGCGGCGCGGCCGACGGCAGAGCGCTGGTGCGGACCGACCTTGTCGCCGGCGGTCACGCCGTCCTGGAACATCGGTCCGATCGTCTCGGCGTGCAGGCGCTGGACGTGGTAGCTTTCGGAGAAAGCGTCGACGATCAGCTTCCAGTTCGCCTTCACGTCATGGGTGTTGCGCGCGAACAGATGCTGGCCGGCCAGGCTCAGCGCATCGAAATCATGGGCGAGCGCTTTCACCTGCGTGAAGTCGGCGGCTCCGTCGAAAGCGAACCAGATCAGGCCGCCCACTTCCAGCGACGGCAGTTCCTTGAGCCCGTGCGCGCTCTTGTCGAGGCCGGGAAAAGTGTCGGGCCGGGGCAGGCCGGTGAGGCGGCCGTCCAGCGCATAGGACCAGGCGTGATAGGGGCAGATGAGGCGCGGCGCGCAGACCGGCTCGCCGCCTTCGATCAGCCGCGTGCCGCGGTGCCGGCAGACATTCAGGAAGACATGCGCCTGGCCGCCCTTGTCGCGGGTGATCAGCAGCGGCTGGCCATAGCCGTCATGCGGCACCGCCATGTTCGGCTCCGGCAGCAGCGCGGACGGCGCGACGACGTTCGGCATCAGCTGGAACAGCGCGCTCCATTCGCGCGCGTGGCGGGCGGGATCGGTATAAGCGGCGGCTGGTACGGTGGTGATCGCGTCGTCGCGGGCGCGGGCGCCTTCGACGAGGGTGTCGGCAAGGGCCAGCTGGCCCGGCGTGGGCGTGAGCGCGTTCATGGGCAGCAGTGTGCGCCGAGTCGCGGATCGGCTCAAGAGGCGGCAGCTTGCCAGCCGCCGTGCGATGCGGGAAAAGCCGGAACATGCTCCTTTCCGCCCTGGCGCTGGTCGGCGCGGCTCCAGCCGAGCCGGTCCGCCTCGCCACCTATAGCTACCCTCGCTACGACCGCGCCCAGGCGCTGGAGCCGCTCAGGGCATCTCTGGAAAGCCGGCTGAAGCGGCCGGTGACCGTGCAGATCTTCGCATCGCCCGACGCCTTGCGGGATGCGGTCAAATCCGGCGCCGTCGATATCGCGATGACGAACCTCGCCAGCTATTTGGGCATGAGCGGGACGCCGCGGCTGAGCGCGGTGGCGGTGCTGGACGTGCCCGCCGCGACGCTCGACCGCTATCGCGGCGTGTTGCTGGCGCGGAGGGATGTGGGGCTTGGTTCTGCCGCAGCATTGGCCCCGCGCGCGGCGAGCCTGCGCTATGCCAAAGTGCTGCCGGGCTCGACCTCGGGCGCGCTGGTGCAGGGCTCCTATCTCCGCAGCCTTGGGGTGGACCCCGCCCGGTTCGCATTGCGGAGCCATGCCGGCACGCATGACGGCGCGCTTGCCGCCTTGATCGAGGGCAGAGCCGATCTGGCGGCGCTTGCGGAAGAGCCCTGGCGGAACGCGCCGGCGCAGGTGCGGGCGCAGGTCGTGCAGCTCTGGCGCTCGGCGCCGCTGCCGCCGGGGCCGCTGATCTGCGTCGGGCGTGTGCGCATCGATTGCGGCGCCGTGCGGCGGATCGTGCTCGGCAAGGGTGGAGCGCTCGCCGCAGCCGAGCTCGCCAAGGGCTGGTCGGAGACCGAAGGGGCAGTGCGGTTCCGGCGCGTGCGGTCGGGGGATTATGGCCGCTTCCTTACGAAATAAGAAGGTGGGTCCCCGCTTTCGCGGGAATGACGAGCAGGGGGGAGGGGTCAGGACGTCACATCCGCCGCCAGCTGGTCGAGGAACCTCACCAGCGCCCGTTGCGGGTCGCGCTCGCCGTTGCTGAGCACGGTGATGCCCCATTGGCCGAGCACGGCGTCGCGCACCGGATCGGGCCGGGCGGCGAAAACGAAGGAGGCGGGGCGGTCCTTCATTCGGCCGGAATCGGCCCAGGTGCGCCAGAGTTTGTGCAGCAGCAGGCGGATGTTCATGTCTGACATCGAATAGCCGATGAACAGCACGGTGCGGCCGAGCGCGTCGGCGCGGAACTTTACATCCAGCGGCGATTCGAAGTTCAGCCGGTCGAAATAGTCGGTTTCGGCCAGGACCAGCGAACTGTCCTCCTCGAAATCGCCATGGAATTTGACGATCTGGGTGCAGCCATCCTCGGCGCGGGTGAGGTCGCGGGCGTTGACGATCTTGGCGAAGCCGCGCTCTGCCAGCCGGTAGGCGACTTCGAGATTATTGTCGTAATTGGTGGTGTAGAGGATCGGAAAGTCGAGCTGCACGATCAGCTGGTGGATGCGCGACTTGGCTACCTTGGCTTCCGACACGCTCCAGCTGCGGTCCATCCAGCTGCGAAGCGCACCGATGCTGCCTTTCTCCAGCCGGTAATATTCGGCGAGCGTCTGATAGCCGGCATCGGTCACGTCCTCCGCCAGGTCGAGCTCCCGTCGCATATGCTCGATCAGCTGCGACCAGGAGGGGAGGCCGACCGCCATCGACAGCCCGGCGCCGGCGAACAGGATGCAGCGGCGCGCGCGCACCGCTTCGACCAGCTCGCCATAGGCATGCGCGGCGCGGACTTCTTCCATCGCCGGAACAAACACGGGCGCGTGCCGCACGTTCCGGATTGCGAGCGACGGCGCGCTTCGCTAGGCGTGCGGCCTTCGCTGCGGGCGTGGTGAAACTGGTAGACGCGCTGGACTCAAAATCCAGTTCCGCAAGGAGTGTCGGTTCGAGCCCGACCGCCCGCACCATCCTTCAACTCAGGCGCTGTGCCTCCTGCACATCCTGCAATCGCGTGCGGGCGAGGCGCGGTTCGCGGTCCATGGCACCGGCCTGCTTGATCTCCTTGCGAAGCTCGTCGCGCTTCTCGTGAATCGAGGCGATGACCGGGCCCATGGCGACGCCGAGATCGACGAGCACGGCTTCCGACAGCTGCAGCGAGCTTTCCAGCGTCTCCGGCACCGCATCGGTTACGCCGGCGCGGTAGAGTTCGGCGGCGTGGTCGGTGTCGCGGGCGCGGGCGACGATGCACAGGTCCGGCACCCAGCCGCGAACCCGGCGCGTCAGGCGCACGCTCAGCACCGGGTCGTCCATGGTGAGGACGAGCGCCTCGGCGTGGCCCAATCGCAGCCGGTCGATGAAGTCGGAACGGGAGGCGTCGCCGAACAGGACGTTATAGCCGTCCTTGCGGGCGGCGGATACGGCATCGATGTCGCTTTCGACCGCGGTGAAGGGCTTGTTGTGCGCCCGCAGCAGGTCGGCAACCATGCGGCCGACGCGGCCGAAGCCGATGATCACGGTGCCGACATTGGCCTGTTCCTGCGGTTCGTCCCCCTGCTGTTCGAGTCGGCGGGCCAAGTCCTTGCCGACGCGAGCGAGCAGAGGCGTGAGAGTAAGGCCGATCGCCGTGACCGTCTGCCAGAAGGCCGCGGTGCCGGCGCCGATCAGACCGGCGGCAGACGCGGCGCCGAGCACGATCAGGGTGGTCTCGGAGGGCGACGCCATCAATATGCCGGTCTGCAGCGCGACGCCTTTGGTCGTCTTGATAACGCGCAGCAGCAGGAAAGTGACGAGCGTCTTGACCAGCATGACGCCGACCACGGCCATCACCAGCGACTGCCAGTTGGCGGCGATCGCGCCGAGATCGAGGCTCATCCCGACCGTGATCAGGAACACGCCCAGCGCGAGGCCGCGAAAGGGGGCTGTGATCGATTCGACTTCGCCGCGATAGTCGGTCTCGGCGATGCTGAGGCCCGCGATCAGCGCGCCGACAATCGGGGACAGGCCGGCGGCGCTGGTGGCAAGGCTGGCGACGATCACGGCGAGCAGGCTGGCGGCGAGGAACAGCTCCGGATTCTTGGCGCGCGCGGCCTGGGCGAACAGGCGCGGCAGCAGGAAGCGGCCGGCGACGAGCAGCGCGACGATGACGATGAAGCCGACCGCAACCGTCGAGCCGAGGCTCGTCAGTGACGCTGCGCCTCCAAGCGCGCCGAGGATGAAGATGATGGGGACGAGCGCCACATCCTCGAACAGCAGCATGGCAAAGGCGGGCCGGCCGACAGGACCGTGGATGCCCGTCATCGGCAGCACCAGGGCGGTCGAGGACAGGGCAAGCGCGAGGCCGAGGCCGAAGGCGCCGGTCCAGGGCTGGCCCAAGGCGAGCAAAGCGGCCCCGATCAGCGCGGCCGACAGGATCAGCTCCGCCGCGCCGACGCCGAAGACGAGCGCGCGCATGTCCCATAGTCGCTTGAGCGACAGCTCCAGCCCGATGGCGAACAGCAGCAGCACGATGCCGAGTTCTGCGAACGGCTCGATGGCGGCGGGGTCGGAAATGGTGACGTAATAAAGCCACGGCGCCTGCGGTACGAGGTGGCCAAGCCCGAACGGCCCCACCAATGCGCCGACCAGGATGAAGCCGATCACGGGGTTGACGCGCACGCGCGCAAATGCGGGAATGACGATCCCGGCCGCGCCAAGGATCACGAGCGCGTCGGAAAAGCCGGTCGAGTTCAGCGTAAAGGCCACGCCGCCTCTTAAGCGGCGGAAGTGCTGCTTGTCAGCCCAAAGGAACGGCGAAATGTCCGAGCATGACCTGGTGATCGTCGGCGGAGGGCCCGCGGGGATGATGGCGGGCCTGCTCTTCGCCCGCGCCGGCGTGAAGACGCTGGTGCTGGAGAAACATGGCGACTTCCTCCGCGATTTCCGGGGCGATACGGTGCACCCGTCGACAATGGACCTGATGGATCAGCTGGGACTGCTCGATCGCTTCCTGGAGCGGCCGCACGACAAGGTGCAGACGCTGGGCGGACGCGCGGCCGGCCGGATGTTCACCATCGCCGACTTCTCGCATCTGCCGGCGCGGGCGCCGTTCATCGCGATGATGCCGCAATGGGAGTTTCTCGACTTTCTGGCGGACGAAGCGCGGCGCTATCCGACCTTCACGCTGCGGATGAATGCCGAAGCCGTTGGGCTGGAGATGTCGGGTAACCGCGCGGTCGGCGCCAGACTGGCGGACGGCAGCCTCTGCACGGGAAAGCTCATCATTGCCGCAGACGGACGGCGCTCGGTGCTGCGCGGTGCGGCGAAGCTGCCGCTCAGGGATCTGGGCGCGCCGATCGATGTGCTCTGGTTCCGGCTGCCGCGCCGCGCCACCGATCCCTCGGTCACGGGCGGCACCTTCGGTCCGGGCACTCTGGTCGTGCAGATCAATCGCGGAGATTATTGGCAATGCGCCTATGTCGTGCCCAAGGGCGCCGCGGACACGCTGCGCGCTGCCGGAATGGCGCAGATGCGGCGGAACATCGCCATCGCCAGTCCGCAGCTGGCGGAGGCGGCGGAGACGCTCACCGGCTGGGATCAGCTGAAGCTCCTGTCCGTGTCGCTCGATCGGCTGGAGCGCTGGTTCATGCCCGGGCTCCTCGCGATCGGCGACGCGGCGCATGCGATGTCGCCGGTGGGCGGTGTCGGCATCAACCTTGCCATCCAGGACGCGGTCGCGGCGGCGAATATCCTGGCCGAGCCACTGGCGAGAGGTGCGGCCGTCGATGACCTGCTGGTCAAGCTTCAGGGACGGCGCATGCTGCCGACCCGGGTGATCCAGGGCTTGCAGCGCACCATCCACGACCGGCTACTGAAGCCGCTCGTCTCAGGCCAGATCAACTTCAGCGAGGCGCCGCTGCCGATGCGACTGTTGAACCGCTTCCCGCTGCTGCAGCGCATCCCCGCCCGGCTGGTCGGCATGGGCGTCCGGCGTGAGCACATTCGCTCGCCGGACGCGTTTGCCGCTTAGGACCAGTTCGCCATTTCCTTTTCGAGGTTGGCGCGGATCGTCTCGAAGAACTGCTCCGTCGTCATCCAGGGCTGGTCGGGGCCGATCAGGATGGCGAGGTCCTTGGTCATCGCGCCTTGCTCGACGCTGGCGATGCAGACGCGCTCCAAGGTCTCGGCGAAGCGGGTGACGTCGGGGGTGCCATCGAAGCGGCCGCGATATTTGAGGCCGCCGGTCCAGGCGAAGATCGAGGCGAGCGGATTGGTGGAAGTCGCCTTGCCCTGCTGATGCTGGCGGTAGTGGCGGGTGACGGTGCCGTGCGCCGCTTCGGCCTCGACCGTCTTGCCGTCGGGCGAGAGCAGTACCGACGTCATCAGGCCCAGCGACCCGAAGCCCTGAGCGACCATGTCCGACTGCACGTCGCCGTCGTAATTCTTGCAGGCCCAGACGAACTTGCCGCTCCACTTGAGCGCCGACGCCACCAGGTCGTCGATCAGGCGGTGTTCGTACACGGTCCCAGCTTTGTCGAACTGCGGCTTGAATTCATTCTCGAAAACTTCGGCGAAGATATCCTTGAAGCGGCCGTCATAGGCTTTGAGGATGGTGTTCTTGGTCGACAGATAGACCGGCCATTCGCGCAGCAGGCCATAGTTGAAGGAGGCGCGCGCGAAGTCGCGGATGGAGTCGTCCAGATTGTACATGCCCATGGCGACGCCGGAGGAGGGGAATTGGAACACCTCCTCGTCGATCACGGTCCCGTCATCGCCCTCGAACACCATGCGCAGCTTGCCGGGGCCGGGCACGCGGAAATCGGTCGCCTTATACTGGTCGCCGAACGCATGGCGGCCGACGACGATCGGGTCGGTCCAGCCGGGCACCAGCCGGGGTACGTTTTTGATCACGATCGGCTCACGGAAGACGACGCCACCGAGGATGTTGCGGATCGTGCCGTTGGGCGACTTCCACATCTTCTTGAGGCCGAATTCCTCGACCCGCGCCTCGTCGGGGGTGATGGTCGCGCACTTCACGCCGACGCCGTATTTCTTGATGGCGCGCGCGGATTCGACGGTGATCCTGTCCTCGGTCTCGTCGCGCTTCTCGATGCCGAGGTCGTAATATTCGAGGTCGATGTCGAGATAGGGGAGGATCAGCCGCTCGCGAATCCAGGCCCAGATGATCCGCGTCATCTCGTCGCCGTCGAGTTCGACAACGGGGGTTTTCACCTTGATCTTGGCCATCGCGCGGTCTTCCTGAAATCTGGGTTGCGCGGCTCTTAAGGGGCGGGGACGGAACGATCAACGGCCCATCCGGCGTTGTGCACGGGCAAGCCCGAGCCTCAGGGTCCAGACCCATAGCCGGCAACGCCCTGGACGGAGCGAATTTTGGCGCCAGACTAGGAGTGAGGAGGGAGCGATGCCGGGGCATCGTAACCGACGAACGACGACGACTGGCGCCAAAAGCCGCCCGCCGCTGCGCGGTTGCGCTGGGAGGTCCGCTGGCCGCGTCGCTTGCTTGCGCGTAGCTCCTGCTACGCATCTGCGCCGCGCTCCTCGCCAGCGGACCTCCCAGCGCAATCCAGGGCATTGCCGGCTATGGGTCTGGACCCTAAGCAGGACCTATGCCATCATTAGACAAGCCGCCGGTCGTCACCACCAATGTGAAGTGGCGCTGGCCCGCCGTGCACCCGGACGGCCGCAAATTCGTCCTGATTTCGGCGGTGATCGCCTTTGCCTTCACCTTCTTCATCTGGGACGAGATCGGCTTTGCGCTGATCGCACTGACAGTTTGGGTGGCGGCATTCTTCCGCGATCCGATTCGCAGCGTGCCGCAAGGGGAGGGGCTGGTGATCGCGCCGGCCGATGGGCTGATCACCCTGATCCAGAGCGTGCCGCCGCCGCGCGAGCTGGCGGGGCCGGACGGGCTGGGCGACGCGCCCATGATGCGCGTGTCGATTTTCATGAGCGTGTTCGACGTGCACATCAATCGCAGCCCGATTGCGGGCACGATCCGGCAGGTCGTCTATATTTCCGGCAAGTTCCTCAACGCCGACCTCGACAAGGCGAGTGAGGATAATGAGCGGCAGCATTTCCTGGTTGAAGGCAGCGACGGCACCCGGATCGGCTTTACGCAGATCGCCGGGCTCGTCGCGCGCCGCATCGTGCCGTTCGTGAAGCCGGGCGCCGTGGTCGGCCGCGGCCAGCGCGTCGGCCTGATCCGGTTCGGTAGCCGGGTCGATGTCTATCTGCCCGCCGGCACGCACCCGCGCGTGGCACTGGGCCAGCGCACCATCGCCGGCGAAACCGTGATCGCGAAGATCGGCGAAACCGAGACGGTGGTGGGCGTTCCCCAATGAACAGGGGAGACGCGGACCGCCGGGGCATCCCGCTGCGGGCGGTCGTGCCCAATGCGGTCACGGCGCTGGCGCTGTGCGTCGGCTTGACCGGCGTGCGTTTTGCGATCGCGGGCCAATGGGAAAATGCCATGTTCGCGATCGTTGCGGCCGGCGTGCTGGACGCGATGGACGGCCGCATCGCACGGGCGCTGAAAGGGCAGAGCCGGTTCGGCGCCGAACTCGATTCGCTGTCGGACGTGATTGCCTTTGGCGTCTCGCCGGCGCTGATCATCCATCTCTGGGCGCTGCAGCAATGGCCGCGCGTCGGCTGGATCTTCGCGCTTGCCTATGCCGTGTGCATGGCGCTGCGCCTCGCCCGCTTCAACGCGCGCATCGATGCGGAGGATCAGCCGCATAAATCGGCGGGCTTCCTGACCGGCGTGCCGGCACCTGTGGGGGCAGGGCTGTTGTTCCTGCCGATCTTCCTGTGGCTGGCGAGCGACCGGCAATGGACCTGGCTGCAGGACTATCGACTGCTCGCGCCCTGGGCGGCGATGATTGCGTTCCTCGCCATTTCCAACGTAGCCACGTTCTCCTGGGGCTCGCTGCGATTGCGGCGCAACGTGCGGCTGGAAGCGATCGTGGTGATCGCGCTGCTGGGCGCGGCCGTCTTCTCCGCGCCCTGGGAAACGCTGATCGTGATCAGCCTGGTCTATCTGGCACTGATCCCGTTCAGCGTGCGCGCCTATGCCAAGGTCAAGCGGCGGCGGCGCGCCGCTGCGGCACAGGGCGCAGCTCCGGACGGCCCCACGCCCGCTGTCTGATCCGGACGCGCGCAGCGGAGGCGCGGGCGCTGGCGAGTTCGGCTCCGGTGAGGATCGCTGCCACGCGATCCCATTCGCTCCGCAGCATGGCGACGATCAGCGCAAGCGCGCCCAACGCAGCCAAGCTGAAGAAAACACCCAAGAAAATCTGCGCCATCCGAACCTCCCTGAGGTCATGAACACCAATGCGCCATGACTCTGTTGGTTCCTATGTTCATGATATGTTCCAGCTCTGTCAAGCTTGCTTTTGACTCGGCTCGCCGCTAAGGGCCGCCGCATTCCACATGGAAGGCGCTCATACCGGTGCTCCACGCCACGCGCGGGGTCACTGCCTTCCAGAGGTAAAACCGGGTAAGGAGATACATCCTATGGCGGCTCCCACCGTCTCTTTGCAGGCGCTCATCGAAGCGGGCGCGCATTTCGGCCACCAGACGCATCGCTGGAATCCCAAGATGAAGCCGTACATCTACGGCGAGCGGAACGGCGTCCATATTCTCGACCTGTCGCAGTCGGTGCCGCTGTTCGCGCGCGCGCTCGAGTTCGTCAGCGCGTCGGTCGCGTCGGGCGGCAAGGTGCTGTTCGTCGGCACCAAGCGCCAGGCGCAGGAGCCGATCGCGGAAGCCGCGCGCCGTTCGGGCCAGCATTTCGTCAACCACCGCTGGCTGGGCGGCATGCTCACCAACTGGAAGACGATCTCCAACTCGATCAAGCGCTTCAAGGCGCTGGAAGAGCAGCTGGCGGGCGACACGCATGGCCTGACCAAGAAGGAAGTGCTGCAGCTGACCCGCGAGCGCGACAAGTTCGAGCTGTCGCTGGGCGGCATCCGCGACATGGGCGGCATTCCGGACGTGATGTTCGTGATCGACGCCAACAAGGAAGAGCTGGCGATCAAGGAAGCCAATACGCTGGGCATCCCGGTCGTCGCGATCCTCGATTCGAACGTCTCGCCGGACGGCATCGCTTTCCCGGTGCCCGGCAATGACGATGCGGCGCGTGCGATCCGCCTTTATTGCGACGCGATCGCCACGGCGGCGACCCGCGGCGGCCAGCAGGGCCAGGCGCAGCGCGGCGTCGACATCGGCGCCATGGCCGAACCGCCCGCCGAGGAAGCGCTGACCGAAGCGGCCCCGGCTGAAGCACCGGCGGCCGAAGGCGAGCCCGCAGCGGCTTAAGCACGGCACTCGGCCCCTGCTCTTACGTCACCCCAGCGAAGGCTGGGGTCTCTAGAGTGGGGGCACTTCGGCTGAGATGCCAGCCTTCGCTGGCATGACGACTTAGTTGAATGCCAGCCTTTGCTGGCACGACGATTGATCAACAGGAGCATGAACATGGCGGAAATCACGGCCGCGATGGTGAAGGATCTGCGCGAGCGTTCGGGCGCCGGCATGATGGATTGCAAGAAGGCGCTGAACGAGACGAACGGCGATATCGAAGCGGCGATCGACTGGCTGCGCGCCAAGGGTCTCGCCGCGGCGGGCAAGAAGGCGGGCCGCACGGCTGCCGAAGGTCTGGTCGGCGTCGCCGTCCAGGGCACCAAGGGCGTGGTGGTCGAGGTCAACTCCGAGACCGATTTCGTTGCGAAGAACGAGCAGTTCCAGGGCTTTGTGCGCGACGTGACGCAGCTGGCGCTGACCAGCGGCGATGATGTCCAGGCGCTGCTCACCGCGCCGATGAACGGCAGCACGGTGCAGGAAGTGCTCACCGCCAACATCGCAACGATCGGCGAGAACCAGAATCTGCGCCGTGCGAAAAGCCTGAGCGTGGGCCAGGGTGCGGTCGTGTCCTATGTGCACAACGCCGCGGCGCCGGGCATGGGCAAGATCGGCGTGCTGGTCGCGCTTGAGGGCGACGCGCCGGCCGACAAGATGGAAGCGCTCGGCAAGCAGCTGGCGATGCATATCGCCGCGGCGGCTCCGCTGGCGCTGAGCGGCGACGCCATCGATCCGGCGATAATCGAGCGCGAAGCTGCCATCGCCAAGGAAAAGGCTGCCGACAAGATCGCCGGCAAGCCGCCCGAAGTGGTCGAGAAGATCGTGCGCGGCCCGGTCGACAAGTTCCGCAAGGAAAACGCGCTGCTGACCCAGGCCGTGGTGTTCGACGGCAAGACCCCAGTGCAGGATTTCGTCGCGGCGGAAGCCAAGGCGGCGGGCGGCTCGGTCCGCATTGCCGACTTCGTCCGCTTCCAGCTCGGCGAAGGCATTGAGAAGGCGCAGAGCGACTTCGCGGCCGAGGTCGCGGCGACGGCCGGGATCAAGAAGGACGAGCCGGTCGCTTGATTGCCTTCCCTCTCCCGCTAGCGGGAGAGGGTGGTCGAGCGAAGCGAGACCGGGGGAGGGTAGTCGCTGACTTGCCCTCACCCTGGCCGCTGTGCGGCCGTCCCTCTCCCCGTCGGGGAGAGGGTTTTCTTTGGCGCATCTGCCAACTAAGACACCTCACCTTTGCCCGAACGGACCTGCATGACTCGCCCCCGCTTCAACCGCATTCTCCTGAAGCTGTCCGGCGAAGTTTTGATGGGCGAGGGGCATGCGATCGATCCTGCCGTGACCGCTCGCGTCGCGCGCGAGATCGCCGATGTGAAGGCGCAAGGTTACGAGATTTGCGTCGTCGTGGGCGGCGGCAATATCTTTCGCGGGCTGGCGGCGGCAGCCAAGGGCTTCGAGCGGGCGACGGCCGATTATATGGGCATGCTCGCCACGGTGATGAACGCGCTGGCGGTGCAGAATGCGCTCGAGCAGATCGGCGTCGATACCCGCGTCCAGTCCGCCATTCCGATGGCATCGGTGTGCGAGCCGTTCATTCGCCGCCGCGCTGCCCGGCATCTGGAAAAGGGGCGGGTGGTGATCTTCGCCGCCGGCGTGGGCAGCCCGTTCTTCACCACCGACTCCGGCGCTGCGCTGCGGGCTGCGGAAATGAAGTGCGATGCGCTGTTCAAGGGCACTTCGGTCGATGGCGTTTACGACGCCGATCCGAAGAAGGTCGCGTCTGCCAAGCGTTTCGATACAATCAGTTACGACTATGTTCTCGCGAACAATCTGAAGGTGATGGACGCATCCGCCGTCGCCTTGTGCCGCGACAACAATATTCCGATCGTGGTCTTCAACATCCGCGAGCAGGGCAATCTTTCCAAGGTGCTCGGCGGCGGCGGCGTGGCGACCATCGTTCAGGCCGAGAGGGAGTAAGATGCCAGCCTATAGCAAGAGCGATATCGAGCGCCGCATGCATGGTGCGGTCGAGTCCCTGAAGCACGACCTGCAGGGCCTGCGCACCGGGCGTGCCTCGACCACCTTGCTCGATCCGGTGAATGTCGAGGTTTACGGCGCGCAGATGCCGCTCAATCAATGCGCGACCGTCTCCGCGCCGGAACCGCGCATGCTGTCGGTGCAGGTGTGGGACAAGTCGAATGTCGGCCCGGTCGACAAGGCGATCCGCTCGGCGGGCCTTGGCCTCAATCCGATCGTCGACGGGCAGACGCTGCGGCTGCCGATCCCCGATTTGACGGAAGAACGGCGCAAGGAACTTGCGAAGCTCGCCTCGCAATATGCTGAAAAGGCGCGCATTGCGGTTCGCAACGTGCGCCGCGACGGCAATGATGCGCTGAAGGCCGACGAGAAGAAGCACGAGATCAGCGAGGACGAGCGCAAGCGGCTGGAAACCGAAGTCCAGAAGCTGACCGACGCGACCATCGCCGAGATCGATGCGGCAACGGCGGCCAAAGAGAAAGAAATCCTCGGCAAGTGAGCATTTCCAAACCTTCTCCCCTCCCGCTTGCGGGAGGGGCCGGGGGTGGGCCAGGAGCATCTCCGGCCGTCTCGATGATCGACGTTCCCACCCCTAGCCCCTCCCGCAAGCGGGAGGGGAATATGCCGCGCCACGTCGCGATCATCATGGACGGCAATGGCCGCTGGGCAAAGGCGCGGCGGCTGCCGCGCGTGGCCGGGCACCGCAAGGGCGTCCAGGCGGCGCGGGACGTTGTGCGGGCCGCGGGCGACCTGGGGCTCGAAGTTCTGACCCTCTATGCCTTTTCCTCGGAGAATTGGCGCCGTCCGGCGGAGGAAATCTCGGACCTGATGGGGCTGCTGCGGCGCTTCATCATCGACGATATCGACGAGCTGGCCGAAGCGGGTGTCCGCCTGCGGGTGATCGGCGACTATCAGGCGTTTCAGCCCGACGTGGTGCGCCTGATCGACGATGCCGTTGCGCGCACGGCGGCGAACAGCAAGACGACTTTGGTGGTCGCGCTCAATTACGGCTCGCAAAATGAGCTGGCTCGTGGCGCCCGCTTTCTCGCGGAACAGGTGCAACGCGGCGACATCGGTCCTGATGAGATTACGGCCGAAGCGCTGTCGCGCACCCTCTACACGGCCGACCTGCCGCCGGTCGATCTGCTGATCCGCACCTCGGGCGAGCGGCGCCTGTCCAACTTCCTGCTGTGGCAGACCGCCTATGCGGAGCTGTTGTTCGTTGAGACGCTCTGGCCCGATTTCGGCAAGGCCGAACTCGCGGCCGCCCTGGACGACTTTGCCCGGCGGGAGCGCCGCTTCGGCGGGCTATGAGCTCGAAGGGCAGCGCCGGCTCGGACCTGGGCGTGCGAACGCTCAGCGGCGTCGCGATGATCGCTCTGGCGGTCGCCGCCTTGTGGTTCGGCGGCATTGCCTTTTGGGTGCTGACCTCGGTCGCGGCGATGCTGATGCTGGCCGAATGGGGCGAGCTGGTGCAGGACGACCCCAAGCACAAGCGCCTGGCGCTATTCGCCGGCTGCGTGCCGCTCGCGATCATGTCGCCGCTGGCTGCGGGACCTGATTTCTTCGCGCTGGGCCTAACGGTCGGTGCCGCCTTTTTCGTCACGATTATCACGCGCAAGCCGCGGCTGGGCTTCGGCATCGCCTATGTCGCCTTGCCCGCGCTGGCGCTGCTGCTGCTGCGCGGGCAGGAGAATGGGCTGCTGCTGGCGCTGTGGGCGCTGGCGACGGTGTGGGTCACCGATATCGGCGCCTATGCGGCGGGGCGGAGCATTGGCGGGCCCAAGCTGGCGCCGAGCGTCAGCCCCAACAAGACCTGGGCGGGGCTGATTGGCGGCGTCGTTGCCGCGCTCGTGCTCGGGCTGCTGCTCTGGCACTATGCCGGGCTGCGGCTGCAGCTCGCCTTTGCCAGCCCGATCCTGGCGGTGATCGCCCAGATCGGCGATCTTTACGAGAGCTGGCTCAAGCGCCAGGCGGGCGTGAAGGACAGCGGCAAGCTGCTCCCCGGCCATGGCGGCGTGCTCGACCGGCTCGATGGACTGGTGCCGGTCGCGCCGGCCGCCGCCGGGCTGATCCTGCTGGACAAATTCCTGTGAGGCGCAGCGTCTCCATCCTCGGCGCGACCGGTTCGATCGGCACCTCGACGCTCGACCTGATCGAGCGCGAGCCGGACCGGTTCCGCATCGTTGCGCTGACGGCCCATTCGGAAGTGCGTAAGCTGGCGGAGATCGCGCGCCGGACCAATGCGGAGTTCGCCGTCATCGCCGACGAGCGGCGGCTGCCCGAGTTGCGGGAGGCGCTGAGCGGCACCGGCATTCGCGCGGGCGGCGGCGCTGCGGCGGTGGTGGAGGCCGCGTCCTCCGGCGCGGACTGGACGATGGCGGCGATCGTCGGCTGTGCGGGGCTGGAGCCGGTCATGGCGGCGGTGGAGCAGGGCGGCACCGTCGTCCTCGCCAACAAGGAGCCTTTGGTGTCCGCCGGCGAGCTGATCCCGCAGGCGGCGCGGCGTTCGGGCGCCACCATCCTGCCCGCCGATTCCGAGCATAACGCCATCTTCCAATGCTTCGATTTCGCGCGGCCGGAGCGGGTGCGCCGGATCGTGCTGACGGCGAGCGGCGGCCCGTTCCGCGACCTCTCCCTCGCCGAGATGGCGCATGTGACTGTCGAACAGGCGGTCGCGCATCCGGTCTGGTCGATGGGCGCGAAAATCTCGATCGATTCCGCCACGCTGATGAACAAGGGGTTGGAGCAGATCGAGGCGGCACGGCTGTTCCCGGTCGCCCCCGAGCGGATCGAGATCATCCTGCACCGCCAGTCGGTCATCCACTCGCTGGTCGAATATGTCGACGGATCGACGCTCGCGCAGCTGGGCTCGCCGGACATGCGGACGCCGATCGCGCACACGTTGGCCTGGCCCGACCGGATGGAGACGCCGGTCACGCCGCTCGATCTCGCCAGCATCGGCCGGCTCGACTTCGCCGCGCCCGATCCGGAGCGCTTTCCGGCGCTGCGGCTGGCGCGGGAGGCGCTGGAAGCCGGCGGGGCGCGTCCTGCCGTGCTGAATGCGGCCAATGAAATGGCGGTCGCCGCATTTCTCGACCGGCGCATCGCCTTCCTCCGAATCGCCGCAATTGTGGATGAGACGATGCACCGCTATGACCCGGCGGCGCCTCGGCGGATCGAAGACGTGATCGCGATCGATCGAGAGGCCCGCTCCCACGCCGCCGAGGCGATGAAGGTGTTCGTCGATTGAGCAACGCTCCCGGTCTGCTACTCACTGTACTCGCCTTTCTCGCCGTGATCGGACCGCTCGTGTTCGTGCACGAGCTTGGCCATTATCTCGTCGGCCGCTGGTTCGGCGTGAAGGCGGAGGCGTTTTCGATCGGCTTTGGCCGCGAGATTTTCGGCTTTACGGACAAGCTCGGCACGCGCTGGAAGTTCGGCTGGCTGCCGCTGGGCGGCTATGTCCGCTTCGCCGGCGACATGAACCCGGCCAGCCAGCCCGATCCCAAATGGATGCAGCTGCCGGCCGAAGAGCGCAACCGCACCTTCCACGCGAAGCCGGTGTGGCAGCGTGCGCTGATCGTCGCAGCCGGGCCGGTCACCAACTTCCTGCTCGCGATCCTGATCCTGGCCGTGTTCGCCATGGCGATCGGCGTGAACCGCACGCCGCCGGTCGCCGGAACGGTGCAGCCGGGCAGCGCCGCGGCTTCCGCCGGCATGCGCGCGGGCGACAAAGTGCTGTCGGTCAATGGTCGCGGCATGGACGATTTCGGCGACTTCGCCGAATATGTGATCGCGCGCCCCAATCAGCTGCTGAACGTCAAGATCGAGCGGGGAGGGCAGGTGCTCGACCTGCCGGTCACGCCGGGCACGCATTATCGCGAGGACCGGTTCGGCAATAAATATCCGTTCGGGCGGCTGGGCGTCGCCTCGCCGCGGCCGGTGATCGAGCGCGTCGGACTGCTCGAAGCACCCGGCGTGGCGGTCGGGCAGACGATCGGGATCGTGCGCATGATGATCGATGGCCTCGGCCAGATCATCGCCGGCATGCGCAGTGCCAAGGAACTTGGCGGGCCGCTGCGCATCGCCCAATTCTCAGGTGAGGCGGCGAGCGCGGGCGCGATCAGCTTTGCCTATCTGGTCGCGCTGATCTCGATAAATCTCGGGTTCATCAATCTTTTGCCAGTCCCCATGCTGGATGGCGGGCATCTGCTCTTTTACGCGCTGGAAGCGGTGCGGCGGAAGCCAGTCGCACCGGAAGTGCAGGAATGGGCCTTTCGGTCCGGGCTGTTGCTGCTGTTGGGATTGATGCTGTTCGTGACGTTCAACGACCTGTCCGCATTCGGCCTCTGGCGAGGGCTTAGCGGCTTGATCGGCTAGGCGGGTTCGGGCAGGGCGCGAGCGACTTTTTCTTTGCACAATCCAGTTGATTTTCGGGGTGGGTATCTGGTGACGGCCTCTATGACGCAGATTTTTCGTATCCGGCCGACCTCCGCCTTGCTGGCCGGGACGATCTTGACCGGCCTGTCCGCGCCGCTGATGGCGCAGACGACCGGCACCGCCGCGCCGGCGCCAGCCGCTCCGGCGGCACCGGTGAGCGCTGCGGTCGCTCCGGTCGCCGAGACCATCACCCAGATCAACGTGATCGGATCGCAGCGTATCGAGCCGGATACGGTGCGATCCTATATCAAGCCGCGGCCGGGCGATCCCTATACCGCCGAGGTCGGCGACCAGATCATCAAGGACCTGTTCGCGACCGAGCTGTTCGCCGATGTGACAGTGCGCCAGGCGGGCGGCGTGGTGACGATCGAGATTCGCGAGAACCCGGTCGTCAACCGCATCATCTTCGAAGGCAATAAGCGGCTGAAAGAGGACAAAATCCTCAAGGAAATCCGCCTCGCGCCACGCCAGATCTTCACCCGATCAAAAGTACGCGCCGACGTTGCCCGCATCATCGAGCTGTACCGCCGCCAGGGCCGCTATGCTGCGACCGTCGATCCGCAGATGGTCACGCTGGACCAGAACCGCGTCGACATCGTCTATGCGATCGTCGAGGGCGCCAAGTCGCGCGTCCAGCAGATCAACATCATCGGCAACGAGAAGTACGACGACGATCAGCTGCGCGGCGAGATGGCGACCAAGCAGTCGCGGCTGACCAGCTTCTTCAGCTCGAACACCAGCTTCGATCCCGACCGCCTGGCCTATGACCAGCAGAAGCTGCGGCAATTCTACCTGACCCAGGGCTATGCCGATTTCCGGGTGATTTCGGCCATTGCCGAGCTGACGCCCGACAAGCGCGACTTCATCATCACCTATGTCGTCGAAGAGGGCGACCGCTACAAATATGGTGACGTGAAGGTCGAGAGCGACCTGCGCGACTTCAAGCCGGAATTCGCCCAGACCATCATCCCGATGAAGAAGGGCGATTTCTACAACGCCAAACAGGTCGAGGACACGGTCAACGGCCTGAACGAGACCGCCGGCCTGCTCGGCTATGCCTTTGCCGAGGCCGATCCGCAGTTCGAACGCGACGCCGAGAAGAAGGAGATGAACCTCACCTTCCGGGTTGCGGAGACGCCGCGCGTCTATGTCGAGCGGCTGAACATCAACGGCAACACCATCACTCAGGACAAGGTCGTACGGCGCGAGTTCCGGCTTCAGGAAGGCGATCCGTTCAACAGCTTCCAGGTGAAGCGCTCCAAGGACCGCATCCAGTCGCTCGGCTATTTCCAGGAAAAGTTCGAGATCGACCAGAAGCCGGGCTCCACGCCCGACCGGGTGATCCTGGAGGCGAACCTCGAGGAAAAACCCACCGGATCGCTGTCGCTGTCGGCCGGTTTCTCGAGTCTCGAGCGGTTCATCGTCAATGCGTCGATCGAGCAGAATAACTTCCGCGGCCTCGGCCAGACTCTGTCGGCATCGGTCAACTACTCGCAATTCTCCAAGTCGATCGAGCTGGGCTTTGCCGAGCCCTATCTGTTCGACCGCAACATCGCGCTGGGCGGCAACATTTTTCGGCGCGACTATAGCTCGTTCAACTTCGTCAACGGCAATGAGCGCAACACGACCTACAGCCAGGTCTCGACCGGCTTCCAGCTGCGCCTGGGCATACCGCTGACCGAGTTCGCGCAGCTGCAGACACGCTACAGCCTGTCGGTCGACGATGTGACGCTGGGCAACGAGTTCTTCACCAACGGCGTGTGCGACCAGCTCCTCGCCGGGCGCTTCCTGTGCGACGCGATCGGCACGCGCACGACCTCGTCGATCGGCTATTCGCTCGTCTACAGCACGCTCGACAATGGCCTGCGGCCGACGCGCGGCAATCGGATCGTGTTGAACCAGGATTTCGCCGGGCTCGGTGGCAGCGTGAAATATCTGAAGACGCGGCTGAACGCGGACAAGTATGTCAATCTCGGCCGCGGCTTCATCGTCAATCTCAGCGCCGAGGGCGGCTACATCCACTCGTTCGAAGGCAAGCGCTTCGATGCGTCCGGAGTGGAAGTCGATCCCGTCCGCCTGATCGATCGCTTCTATCTCGGCCAGCCTCAGTTCCGCGGCTTCGACATTCGTGGCGTAGGGCCGCGCGTGCAGCGCCTCGCCTATGCAGTCGACGACAACGGAAATTATATCGCCGATCCGGCCGGTCCGAATGGGTTCCGCCTCAATACCAACCGCAAGGAGTTCCTGGCGGACGACGCGATCGGCGGCCGCGCCTATTATCTCGGTCATATCGAGATGCAGATCCCGCTCGGCGCCGGCGCGCGTGAGCTGGGCCTGCGCCCGTCCGTCTTCATGGATGTCGGCGCGGTATTCGGGGTCAAGCGGCCGAACACGATCGATCTTTTCCCGGGAAGGCCGGAACTCACCCGCAACATCGTCGACCAGAACGGCAATGCCCAGTGCGTCGTGCCGGGGCAGAATGGCGGCCAGGGCTCGCTGATCGTCCGGCCGCCCGCCGGCTGCCCGACGGGCACGACGCCGTTCACCCAGACGCTGCCTGCTTTCCAGGAACGGTTCTTGGGGAATACGCCCAAGCCCCGCGTCTCCGTGGGCTTCGGCGTCAACTGGAACTCGCCCTTCGGACCCTTCCGCATCGACATCGCCAAGGCCCTGGTTACGCAGCCGGGCGACGATCCGCAGCTCATCACCTTCAACGTAGGAACGCAATTCTGATGAACACTTCACTCAAGGCGGCTATGGCCGCGCTAGTCCTGCTCGCTCCCGCCGCTGCCAGCGCCCAGCGCCTGAGCCCGGCTGCCGTGGCCGTGGTCGATACCGACCGCATCCTGCGCGAATGCACCGCCTGCCGCGCCGCTCAGGCGACGCTGGCCAGCCAGGTGCAGGCGCTGCAGACCCGCCAGCAGCAGCTCGCGACGCCGCTGCAGACCGAAGCGCAGGCGATCCAGACCGCGGTCAATGCGCTGCAGGGCAAGCAGCCCGACGCGGCGCTGCAGGCCCGAGTCCAGTCGCTGCGCACGCGCCAGGAAAGCGCCAACCAGGAGCTGGGCCGGCAGGAGCAGACGATCCGTTCCACGCAGCAGCACGTCGTGCAGCAGATCAACACGCGCCTGGGGCCGATCATCAACGCCCAGCTGGCGACGACCGGCGCGTCGGTGATCGTCGATCGCGGCGCGGCTTTGGCCTTTGCTCCGAATGTCGACATCACCAACACGGTGCTGGCGGCGCTCAACCAGCAGCTGCCGGCCGTCAGCGTCACGCCGCTGCCGCAGCAGACCCCGCCGGCCCAGCCGCAGAGCCGCTAAGATGAACGCGGGCGAGGGGAGCTCGATCGGGCCCTTGGACATCACCAGGGTCTTGGCCGCGCTCCCCCACCGCTATCCGATGCTGCTGGTCGACCGGGTCGAGGAACTCGTCCCCGACCAGCGCATCGCCGCGATCAAGGCGGTCACCTTCAACGAAGGCTTTTTCCAGGGGCATTTTCCCGGCCGCCCGATCATGCCCGGCGTGCTGATCGTCGAGGCGCTCGCCCAAGCGGCGGGCGTGCTCGCAGTCGAATCGCTGGGGCTCAGCGGCACCGGCAAGCTCGTCTTTTTCATGGCGATCGAGGAAGCGAAGTTCAGGAAGCCGGTCGAACCCGGCGTGCTCCTCCGCCTTGAGGTCGAGTTCGTGCAGAAGCGGTCGAAAGTGTGCAAGTTTGCCGGCCGTGCGACAATCGACGGCCAGGTCGCGGCTGAGGCAAGCTTCACGGCGATGATCGCCGACCCGCCAAGCACTTAATCGTCATGCCAGCGAAGGCTGGCATCTTGGGCGCCGAGACCCCAGCCTTCGCTGGGGTGACGATAGATGGTTGAGATTCCCGCAGGCAGCCGCTACAGGCGCGCCTTCCTTTTCGAGGCCGGTCGGAACCGGCCACTCCGGAGACCAAGCATGAAGCAGGGCGTTCACCCCGATTATCACATGATCACCGTTCAGATGACGGATGGATCGACCTACCAGACCCGTTCGACCTGGGGCAAGGAAGGCGACACGCTGGCGCTCGAGATCGATCCGCTGGCGCACCCGGCCTGGACCGGCGGCACCGGCAAGCTGCTCGACCAGGGCGGCCAGGTCGCGCGCTTCAACAAGCGCTTTGGCGGCCTGACGCTGGGCAAGAAGTAAGCTTCAGATCCTCCCCTGTAAGGGGAGGTGGCGCGCGCAGCGCGACGGAGGGGTGTCAGCGCTTGTGAGACTCACAGCGTGGTGACACCCCTCCACCACCGCTTCGCGGCGGTCCCCCTCCCCTTGCAGGGGAGGAGCTTAGACTACCGCATGAAGTCGCCGGGGTTGGGCGTCGGGCGGTTGCAGGCGAACTGGAAACCGCGTTCGCAATCGCGGACCTGCATCCGCCACACATACATGGCATCGGCATAGGCGCGCTGCTGGCGCTCATATTGCGCGGCATTGGCAGCCATCTTTGCGTCGCGGCTGCGCATCGTGCTGAGCCAGGACGCCATGTCGCTGTTATACTGAGCCGCGAGATCGGACTGCACCGCCGCGGCGCTCACCGAGCTGCCGGAGGTGATGTTCGCGGTCGAGTTGGCGGCGGCGACGTCGTCGCGGGTCTGGGCGTTGATCGCTTCGGTCCGGACCTGCGGCTTATCATAGCCCCGGTCTTCCGGCAGCGGCGCGCGCGGCGTGCCCGGATCGTCCTTCGATCCCGGCTGGGTCGGCGGCGAGGTCGTGGCGGCGGACTGGGCAATCGCCGGGGCGGCCATCGTGATCAGCGCGACGCCGGCAACAAGGTGCTTGAGCATTCCATCTCTCCTGACTGGACGAGCACTGGCCGGATGAACGGCCATGGTGCCGCAACCGTTCCAGATGGGCCTGTCCTGGCCAAGCGGAGGCGCCGTGACGGAGCCGATTTTGATACAGGGCGAGGCGCGAGAAGGGAGCGATGCAGACGCATCGTGACCGACGAGCAACGTGGCCATGGATCAAAAGCGGCCCGCCGCTTCGCGGTCGCTCTGCGAGGCCCGCTGGCGGCGTCGCTTACTTGCGCGTAGCTCCGGCTACGCGTCTGCGCTGCGCTTCTAGCCAGCGGGCCTCGCAAAGCGATCACGGCACCTCCACTTGACCAGGACAGGCCCTTAGGCGGGATGGAAGGCGCCGTCGTCTCCGAGCAGGTTCAGCACGCCGTCGGCAATCGCGAAATAGGCGCCATGCAGCTTGAGCTTGCCGGCATTCTCCCGCTCGGTGACGAAGGGGAAGGTGCGGAGGTTGGCGAGGCTGACCTTGACCGCCTCCAATTCCATAGCGCGGCCAGTTTCCGGGCCTTCGCCGTGCCGGTGCAGCACCCGTTCGCGCGCTTCGTCGAGCAGCTCCATCCAGCCGGCGATGAAGCCGCCTTCGCCGGGCGCCGCCTGGTGGAAGCGGCGAGTGAGGGCGGCGTTGACGCCGCCACAGGCGCCATGGCCCATGACGACGATCTCAGGCACTTCGAGCTGGGTGACGGCGAACTCCAGCGCGGCCGAGACGCCATGGCGTCCGCCGCCGGTCTCGAACGGCGGCACCATCGCGGCGACGTTACGCACAACGAACATTTCGCCCGGCGAGGTATCGAAGATCTGGCTGGGATCGACGCGGCTGTCGGAACAGGCGATCACCATCACCTTGGGCGTCTGGCCGTCCTTGAGCTCGGCCCAGCGCTCGCGCTGCTGGCGCCAGCCGGTGTCGCGGAAGCGGCGATAGCCACTGATGAGTGCGTCGAAACCTTGCGTCATGGCGTCGCCCGTTAAGACAGGGAGGCAAGGGGTGGCAAGCGGGGGCGGGGCTCGCTATCTGCACCTGCATGAGCGAAGCCGATCCCGTCCTTAGAACCCCGCGTGTCCGCAAGCCCGACTGGATCCGGGTGAAGGCGCCGACCAGCGTTGGGTTCGCGGAGACGCGGCAGCTGATGCGGCGGCTCAATCTGGCGACGGTGTGCGAGGAAGCGGCCTGCCCGAATATCGGCGAGTGCTGGACCAAGAAGCACGCCACGGTGATGATCCTGGGCGACACCTGCACCCGCGCCTGCGCCTTCTGCAACGTGAAGACGGGGATGCCGCGGGCAGTTGACGCGAAGGAGCCGCAGCATGTCGCCGACGCGGCGGCCGAGCTGGGTCTGGAGCATATCGTCGTCACCTCGGTCGATCGCGACGATCTGCCGGATGGCGGCGCGTCGCAATTCGTAAAGGTGATCGAGGCGCTGCGCCGGACGACGCCGTCCACGACCATCGAAATCCTCACACCGGATTTCAGGAACAAGCATGAAGCCGCTGTGGAAGCGATCGTTTCCGCGCGGCCTGACGTGTATAATCACAATCTGGAGACGGTGCCGCGGCTCTATCCGACGATCCGTCCTGGCGCGCGCTATTACGCCTCGCTGCGGCTGCTGGAGAGCGTGAAGATGCTCGACCCGTCGATCTTCACCAAGTCCGGCATCATGCTGGGCCTGGGCGAGCAGAGGCTGGAAGTGCATCAGGTGATGGACGACATGCGCTCGGCCGATGTCGATTTCCTGACCATGGGCCAGTATCTCCAGCCAACCCCTCGCCACGCGAAGGTCGACGAGTTCGTGCCGCCCAAGTCGTTCGATGCCTATGCTGCGATCGCCCGGGCCAAGGGCTTCCTGCTCGTCGCATCCTCGCCTCTAACGCGGTCGAGCTATCACGCCGGCGACGATTTCGCGAAGATGCGTGCGAAGCGGGAAGCGAAGCTGGCAAAGTCCTCGCTCGTCCCGAGCGCAGTCGAGGGGCGCGTCTCCTCGGGTGGACCAGCGCCCCTCGACTTCGCTCGGGACGAGCGGACAGGGGGCTAGGATGCCCCGCCACTCCGAAACCCGGCAGCTGCCCTATACCCCCGAACAGATGTTCGACTTGGTCGCGGATGTCGCTCGCTATGGCGAGTTCCTGCCCTGGGTGGCGGCGGTGCGGGTGCGTTCGAACAACGCGACGGAAATGGTCGCGGACCTGATCGTCGGCTTCAAGGCGCTGCGCGAGCGCTTCACCAGCCGGGTGGTCAAGCACCGGCCCAATCACATCCATGTCGATTATCTGGAGGGACCGCTCAAGCATCTGAGCAACGACTGGAAGTTCCGGCCCGACGGGCAGGGCGGCACCATGGTCGACTTCTGCGTCGACTTCGCCTTTCGCAACCGGTTGTTCGAGGCGCTGGCCGGGCAGATGTTCGACACCGCGCTGCGGCGGATGATCAACGCGTTCGAGGAGCGCGCGAACGTGCTCTACGGGGAAGGCGGAAGCGCGGCTTCCGGCATCAGCAGTTCGAGCGCGCACAGCGCCGCCTGAAGCCGCACGCCGCCACGGCCGAGATCGCCGAACTCGCGCCGCTCCGCTTTGATCTTGTCGGGTGGGGCATCGCGTTCGGCGCGGGCGAAGACGACGGTGCCGACCGGCTTCTTCTCGGTGCCTCCGTCAGGCCCTGCAATGCCGGTGATCGCGACGGCCACATCCGCCCCGCTCTTGATCATCGCGCCCTGCGCCATTGCCCAGGCAGTGGCGATCGAGACGGCGCCGAACGTCTCCAGCACATCGCTGGACACGCCGAGCATCCGCATCTTGGCATCATTGCCATAGGTGACGAAGCTCGCCTCGAACACGTCGGAGGAGCCGGAAATCTCAGTCAGCGCGGCACCGACTAGTCCGCCGGTGCAGCTTTCGGCGACCGCAATGCGGCGACCGGCGGCGCGGTTGGCGGCCACGACCTCCATCGCCTTTTGGACCAGCTCAGGGGGCAGCAGCGCGTCGGCATGGCGGTGATCGGTCATTCGAATGCCTCGTAAGCACTAACGGTGGCAACCGCCTGGCCGGCGATGCCTTCGCCCCGCCCGGTGAAACCCAGCCGCTCGGTGGTGGTTGCCTTGACGCTGACGCGGGCGGGCGAGAGCTGGAGCAGGCCGGCGATGCGGGCGCGCATGGCTTCCCGGTGCGGACCGATCTTCGGCGCTTCGCAGATGATGGTGAGGTCGAGATGCTCGATGCGGGCGCCGGCCCGAGTGACAAGGGCCGCCGCGTGCTGGAGGAAGCGGTCCGACGAGGCGCCGCGCCATTGCGGGTCGCTCGGCGGGAAATGCTGGCCGATATCGCCCGCTGCGATGGCGCCGAGGATTGCGTCCGTGAGCGCGTGAAGCGCCACGTCCGCGTCGGAATGGCCGGCGAGACCTCTCGAATGGGGGATTAGCAGGCCGCCCAGCCAGAGTTCTTCGTCGTCAGCAAGACGGTGCACGTCATAACCCATGCCGGTGCGGAAGATGCGCTGGCCCAGCCGAGCTTCAGCCGCGGCGAAATCCTCGGGCCGAGTGATTTTGTCGAGCCGCGGGTCGCCGGCTACGGTGGCGACCGCATGGCCGGCGGCGCGGACCATCTGCGCGTCGTCGGTCGGCTCCGCATCGCTGATCCACCGGGCATGAGCATCGGCGACGACGTCGTAGCGAAAGGCCTGCGGCGTCTGCACGCGGAGCAGGCCTGCGCGATCGACAACTTCGCCGAGTTGCTCGCCGGAGCGGGCGAGGGTGTCGGCGACGGGCAGCACAGGAACTGCGCCTTCATGGTCCTGAAGCGCGGCGAGCAGACTGTCGGTCACCTGAGCGGGCACGAACGGGCGCGCGGCGTCGTGGATCAGGACCGTGTCGGCAGCCTCGATCGCTTCCAGGCCGGAGCGAACGGACAGGCGCCGCGTCGCACCGCCCGGTGCTGTGGCGAGCAGTAAGCGCCCACCCAGCGCTTCGCTGAGCGCCTGCTCCTGCCCCTGGGCGATAACAACGGCCACGCCCGACACAGCCGGGTGCCGGGCGAGGCTGTCATAAGCGTGCGCGATCAGCGCCTTGCCGGCGATCTTGCGGAACTGTTTGGGCACACCGCCGCCGGCGCGTTCGCCCTTGCCGGCGGCGACGATCAGGGCGACGGTCTTGCTCACCGTCGTGCGTTAGCGGTCCGCCGCCTTGTCGAAAAGGGGCGCAGACGCTATGTGCCCGCCCCTCAATGGCACAGTTGAAGCCCATCCAGGTCGGCCCGGTGCGGATCGACAGCCCCGTGCTGCTGGCACCGATGACCGGCGTCACCGACCTGCCGTTCCGGCGGATCGTGCGGCGCTATGGCTCCGGGCTCAATGTCACCGAGATGATCGCCAGCCAGGCGATGATCCGCGAAACGCGCCAGTCGCTGCAGAAAGCGGCCTGGGATCCGATCGAGGAGCCGGTTTCGATGCAGCTCGCCGGCTGCAGTCCCAAAGAGATGGGCGAGGCAGCCAAGCTGAACGAGGATCGCGGCGCCGCGATCATCGACATCAACATGGGATGTCCGGTCAAGAAGGTCGTGAATGGCGACGCCGGCTCGGCGCTGATGCGCCAGCTGCCGCTTGCGACCGCGATCATCGAGGCGACGGTGAAAGCCGTGAAAGTGCCGGTCACGCTCAAGATGCGGATGGGCTGGGATCATCACAGCCTCAACGCGCCGGAACTCGCCCGCATCGCCGAGGATCTGGGCGTGCAGATGATCACCGTCCATGGCCGCACCCGCTGCCAGATGTACCGCGACAACGCGGACTGGGCGTTCGTGCGCCAGGTCAAGGATGCGGTGAAGCTGCCGGTCATCGTCAATGGCGACATCTGCGCGATCGCCGATGCCGAGCAGGCTCTGGAGCAGTCCGGCGCTGACGGGGTGATGATCGGCCGCGGCGCTTACGGCAAGCCGTGGCTGCTCAAGCAGGTGATGCACTGGTTTGCGACGGGGCAGGAGCTACCGGAGCCCAGCATCGAGGAACAATATCATTTGATCGTCGAGCATTATCACGCAATGCTCGAACATTATGGCGAGCTGACCGGCGTCAACATGGCCCGCAAGCATATCGGCTGGTACACGCGCGGGCTGCACGGATCGGCCGAGTTCCGCAACCGGGTGAACCAGGAAGCGAGCAGCGCCACCGCTTTGGCCATGTTGCGCGAATTCTACACTCCCTGGCTGTCGCGCGCCGCAGCCTGACGCCGCCGCGAGCCAAGCTGTTGTTGCCAAAGCGCAACAGAGGTTTGGCATCGCCTGAAACTGTTGTATCGTTGCAACGATGACGGCCGCTTCGGCTTCCACTTCCCGTTTTCCGCGCTGGCGCCGGACCCTGGCGGTGATCTGGCGCCGGTCGCGCTATATGCCCGCGGTCGAGCTCTTGACGCTGGCTGTTGCCGTCGCGGTGGGCGTCGGCAGCTATTTCCTGCTCGATCGCCAGCCCAGCAACCAGCCGCTGACGCCGCCGCTCGTCGCGCTGCTGCTGGTCGCGAACCTGGTGCCCGCCATCGCGCTGCTGGTGCTGTGGGGACGGCGCGTCGCCAAGAAGCGGGCGGCCCAGTCGCCGGTGGGCGGGGGAGGGCGGCTGCACGTCCGCCTCGTTGCCCTGTTTTCCGTGATCGCGGCGGTGCCGACCCTGCTGGTCGTCATCTTCGCGTCCTTGCTGTTCCAATATGGCGTCGAATTCTGGTTCTCGGACCGGGCGCGCGGCATGCTCGAAAATGCCGGCGAACTGGCGCAGGGCTATTATCAGGAAAAGCGCCAGGACGTCGCCGCCGAGACCATCACCATGGCCGGCGACCTGCGCGATTATCTGGCGCAGGCGCGCTCCGACAGCCCCGAGTTCATCGAAGGCTATGGCTGGCAGGTGTTGTCGCGCGAGTTCAGCGAGTCGGCCATCGTGTCGATCGGGCCGGACGGGATCGCCCGTACGCTTGCTATGGTGAACCCCGACGCGCGGCCGGTTGAGCGGCGCGTCTCGCCCGAGATCGTCTCCCGGCTGCTGCGTGGCGAAAGCGTGGTGGTGACCGACAGTGCCGACCGGATCGAGGCGGTCGCGCGCCTGCAGCCCGACACCAACACTTTCCTCTATAATTCACGCATCTCCGATCCGCAGGCGCTGGCGCAGACGGCACGCGCCAAGGCGGTGCTGGCCGATTACGACGCCCTGCTGGAGCGGTCGCGCGTGCTGCAGCTGCGCTTCAATGCCGCTTTGCTGCTGATCTCGCTGCTGATTGTCGGCGCGGCGGTGTGGATTGCGCTGCGGGTGGCCGACCGGCTGGTGCGGCCAGTCGGCGAGCTGGTCGATGCGGCGCGTAAGGTCACCGCCGGCGACCTGGCCGCCCGGGTCGCCACGCCCCGCGAGCGCGACGAGATCGGCACGCTAGCCAACGCGTTCAATCGCATGACGCGGCGGTTGGAGGAGCAGACCCAGCAATTGGTCGGCGCCAACGACCTGCTCGACCGCCGGCGCGCCTTTACAGAGGCGGTGCTGTCGGGCGTGACGGCGGGCGTGATCTCGGTCGACCCGGACCGCAGCATCAGGCTGATCAACAGCTCGGCGGCGGAGCTGCTCAAGTCCGGCGACCACGCAGTCGGCAAGAGGCTCGACGAGATCGCGCCGGAACTCGCCGCGATGCTCGGGGCTGGCGATTGCGAGCAGGTCGTGCAGCTGACCAGCGGCGGCGAGCCGCGGACGCTGGCGGTCAAGATCGTCGTCACCGAACGTGGCTCCGTGCTCACCTTCGACGACATCACCCAGCAATTGCTCGATCAGCGCCGCGCCGCCTGGTCCGACGTGGCGCGGCGGATCGCGCACGAGATCAAGAACCCGCTGACCCCGATCCAGCTTGCCGCGGAGCGGTTGCAGCGCCGTTATGGCAAGGAGATCGAGAATGATCGTCCCACCTTCGATCGCCTGACCGAGACCATCGTCCGCCAGGTGGGCGACCTACGACGGATGGTCGACGAATTCTCCGCCTTTGCCCGCATGCCCAAGCCGCTGTTCCGGGAAGAGCCGATCGTCGATATCGGCCGCCAGGCGCTGTTCCTGCACGAAGTGGCGCACCCCAATGTTCGCTTCACGCTCGACGCGCCCGACCCCTCGCCGTTGCTGGTGTGCGACCGGCGCCAGCTCGGTCAGGCGCTGACGAATATCGTCAAGAACGCCGTCGAAGCGATTGAGCGAAAAGGGGAAGATGGCGGTGCCGTGGCGATGGAGATTGTCGCCGAGGGCCATCGCCTGACCATCCAGGTCGAAGACAGTGGCGCCGGCCTGCCCGCCGAGCGGGGGCGGCTGTTCGAACCGTATATGACGACGCGCGCGCGGGGCACAGGGCTCGGCCTCGCCATCGTCAAGAAGATCGTCGAGGAGCATTTCGGCACAATCGAGCTGAAGGACAGGGAAGGGGGCGGCACTTTGGTCTGCATCAGCCTCGACCGCGAGGCGCTGGCGCCGCTCGCCGACAACAACGTTGAGATCGAAGAAGAACGCGCGCCCATCGCGCTGACACGGAGCTGAACGCGTGGCGCTCGAGATACTCATTGTCGATGACGAGCAGGACATTCGGGATCTCGTCTCCGGGGTGCTGGAGGACGAGGGCTATTCGGCGCGGAGTGCGGCAGACAGCGACGCCGCGCTGGATGCGATCCGCGACCGCCGCCCCTCGCTGGTGCTGCTCGATGTCTGGCTCACCGGATCGAAGCTCGATGGGCTGGAACTGCTCGACGAGATCAAGCGCCGCGACCCGTCGCTGCCGGTGCTGGTCATTTCGGGCCATGGCAATCTCGACACGGCGGTGGCGGCGGTGCGGCGCGGCGCGGCGGATTTTATCGAAAAGCCGTTCGAGGCGGAGCGGCTGCTGATGCTGGTCAGCCGCGCGACCGAGACGGAGCGGCTGCGGCGCGAGAACGCCACTCTGAAGGCGCAGGTCGGCGGCGGCGACGAACTCACCGGCAGTTCGTCGGCGATCAACCAGGTCCGTGCGACCCTCAAGCGCGTTGCCGCCACGGGCAGCCGGGTGCTGATCACCGGCCCGGCCGGCGTGGGCAAGGAAGTGGCCGCTCGGCTGCTGCACATCTGGAGCCCGCGTGCCGAGGCGCCGTTCGTGGTGGTCAGCGCGGCGCGGATGACGCCGGAGCGGGTCGAGGAAGAGCTGTTCGGCGTGGAGGAGGGGGGCGAACTCTCCCGCCCCGGCCTACTCGAACAGGCGCATGGCGGCACCCTGTTCCTCGACGAGATCGCCGATATGCCGGTCACCACCCAGGCCAAGATCCTGCGCGTGTTGACCGACCAGAGCTTCGCGCGCGTCGGCGGGCAGCGCACGGTCAAGGTCGATGTGCGGGTCGTGTCGGCAACCTCGCGGCACTTGCCGGAGGAAATCTCCGCCAGCCGCTTTCGCGAGGACCTTTATTACCGGCTCAACGTGGTGCCCGTGCATCTCGCGCCGCTGGCGGAACGGCGGGAGGACATCCCCTCGCTCGTCGATCATTTCGTCGCGCGCTATGCCTCGGAACGGCGGGTGCCGACGCCCGAAGTGGCGATGGATGCGATGGCAGCGTTGCAGGCCTATGACTGGCCGGGCAATGTCCGCCAGCTGCGCAACATCGTCGAGCGCACCATCATCATGGCGCCGGGCGACCGGATCGGGCGCATCGATATCGACATGCTGCCGCCCGAAGTGCTGAGCGATCAGCCGCAGCTTGCCACCAACGCCGCGACGACGGCGATGATGGGGGCGCCGCTGCGGGAGGCGCGCGAAACCTTCGAACGAGAATATCTGCGCGTGCAGATCAGGCGCTTCTCCGGCAACATCTCGCGCACGGCGAGCTTCATCGGCATGGAGCGGTCGGCGCTGCACCGGAAGCTGAAGCTGCTCGGCCTGGCTGACGCCAAGGACGAGGAATAGTCGCGACTCGACGTTTAGGACCGTTACGGATATGGAGCAGGCGCTTCCACTGGGGGAGCCGAGAAGCCGCCAGCAGAGCGGAGGAGCGACATGGCCGAGAAGGTCAACAATCTTCAGGACATCTTCCTGAATTCATTGCGCAAGTCGAAAACTCCCGTGACCATGTTTCTGGTCAAGGGCGTCAAGCTGCAGGGAATCATCACCTGGTTCGACAATTTCTCGGTGCTGCTGCGCCGGGACGGCAACTCGCAGTTGGTCTACAAGCATGCGATCTCGACGGTGATGCCGGGCGCCCCGGTCGATCTCGCGCCGATCGAAAAGGCCTTCACCGACGGCCAGAAAAAGGCGACGGGATTGCAGGAAGTGTTCCTGAACGCCGTCCGCCGCAGCGAAGAGCCGGTGACGATGTTCCTCGTCAACGGCGTCATGCTGCAGGGCGAGGTCGCTGCCTTCGACCTGTTCTGCCTGCTGCTCCGCCGCGAGAGCCAGACCCAGCTCGTCTACAAGCACGCGATATCGACCGTGCAGCCGGCGCATCCGCTCAACCTGGCGGAAGAGCAGGCGCAGGGGGAATAACGTCTCCTGTCAAGCCAGCCCTTCCGGGCCGCCTGCGGCGTCGCTCTGGATAAACATCGGCTGGCATCCTGTTGCAGAGACCCCAGCCTTCGCTGGGGTGACGAACGAGGGTCGGCTCGCTATTTGCATCCGATGACCGGTTTCCAACGCGACTATGACGAATTCGCCCGCGGCGCGCGGGCGGTGATCGCCTATCCCGACCTGCGCAATGCCGACGGTCGCGACACCGAGGCCCGGCTGGACGAGGCGGCGGGGCTGGCGGAAGCGATCGGCATCCAGGTCATGGAGCGGCTCGCCTTTCGCGTGCGCGCACCCAAGCCGGCGACTCTGTTCGGCAGCGGCCAGGTGGAGGAGATTGCCACGGCGGTGGCGGCGCAGGACGCGCAATTGGTGATCGTCGACGGCGCCATCACGCCCGTCCAGCAGCGCAATCTAGAGGAGGGGACCAAGGCGAAGGTCATCGACCGCACCGGGCTGATCCTGGAGATTTTCGGCGAACGCGCGGCGACCGCCGAGGGCCGGCTGCAGGTGGAACTCGCGCACCTCGATTATCAGGCCGGACGGCTGGTGCGCAGCTGGACTCACCTTGAGCGGCAGCGCGGCGGCTTCGGCTTTCTCGGCGGACCCGGCGAAACCCAGATCGAGGCTGACCGCCGCCTGATCCGCGACCGGATGGCGAAGCTGCGCAAGGAGCTGGAGACGGTCAGCCGCACGCGCACGCTGCATCGCGAACGCCGCAAGCGCGCGCCCTGGCCGGTGATCGCACTGGTCGGCTACACCAATGCCGGCAAGTCGACGCTGTTCAACCGGCTGACCGGCGCCGAGGTGATGGCCGAGAATCTGCTGTTCGCGACGCTCGATCCGACCATGCGTCAGATCTCGCTGCCTGGCCTCGACAAGGCGATCCTGTCCGACACCGTCGGGTTCGTCTCGGACCTGCCGACGCAGTTGGTGGCGGCATTCCGCGCCACGCTCGAGGAAGTGATCTCGGCCGATCTGATCGTCCACGTCCGCGACATCGCGCACCAGGATTCGGATGCACAGCGCGCCGATGTCGAGCGGGTGCTCAAGGAGATCGAGGCCGACGCGCCGAAGATCGAGGCCTGGAACAAGCTCGACAGCCTCGATGAGGAACAGCGGGAGCTGATCGAGACGGAGGCGGCACGACGCGAGGATGTGGTGCTGATCTCGGCGCTGGGCGGCGAGGGCGTGGACCGGCTGACGCGCATGGTTTCCGACCGTTTAACCACGGCCAATCGCGTCCGGCATGTCGAGGTGAAGCTGACCGACGGCGCCGCCGCCGCCTGGCTGCACGAACATGGCGAAGTGATCGGCCAGGAGACGATCGACGGCGACCGCATCGCCTATGATGTGCGGCTGTCCGACGCGGAGTTCAGCCGCTTTCAGGCGCGGGTGTAGGATTCTTCGTCATGCCAGCGAAGGCTGGCATCTCGGGCCGGAGACCCCAGCCTTCGCTGGGGTGACGATCAGCTTGCAGCTTTGGCGCGGACCCAAAGCGCCTCCTTCTCATCCAGCGTCCGTTCGACAAACCCGGAGTCCATCTCCTCCATCGCGCGGAAGCGGCGTTCGAATTTGGCGTTTGCCTTGCGGAGCGCGGCTTCCGGGTCGATCTTCAGATGGCGTGCGAAGTTAACGACGGCGAAGAGCAGGTCGCCCACCTCCTCTTCCAGCGCCTCTGGCGGAGCCGCGGCGATTTCGTCCAGCTCTTCCAGGATTTTCAGGCGGGCACCGCTCGCGTCCGGCCAGTCGAAGCCGGTACGGGCGGCGCGCTTTTGCAGCTTTTCGGCGCGCAGCAGCGCCGGCAGCGCGGCCGCAACGCCTGCCAGCGCACTCGGATCGTCCTTGCCGGCACGCTCGGCCGCCTTGACGGCTTCCCAGCCCGGCGAGGCGCTGTTGCCGAATACATGCGGGTGGCGGCGCTCCATCTTGTCGGCGATGGCCGTGAGCACGTCGGCCAGGTCGAAGGCGCCGAGTTCTTCGGCCATGCGAGCGTGGAAGACGACCTGCAGCGCGAGATCACCGAGTTCGTCCTTCAGGGCATCGAGGTCATTGCGCTCGATTGCATCGGCGACTTCATAGGCTTCTTCGATCGTGTAGGGTGCGATGGTCGCGAAGCTTTGCTGCACATCCCATTCGCAGCCGCGTACCGGATCGCGCAGCCGGGCCATGATGGCGCCGAGCCGTTCAAGCGCGCGGGGGGCTGCTTTCTCGTCCATCTATAATCCCGATAATATACATTATGTAAAGTGAGACATGTTCAGGAGGTTGAGCCCCTGCTGTGCGGCTCGAGCACCAAAGTGCGTCCATCCACGCGCCAGCTCCCCAGCGAAGACAGGAAGTTCATGCCGAGCACATTCACTTCGCCAAAGGCGGGCGAAACCACCGCCGCCATGTCCCGCGTGACGATCGGGCCAAGGCTGAGCGTCTCGATTCGCGCGCGCCGGGCGCGAACCTGACCGTTGGCCGTGTCGATCACGACCGGCAGGCCGCTTTCGCCGATGTTCAGCCCAGCCGCGGCCGCCGTGCGCGCGGACAGCGCCGTCGTGGTGGCGCCGCTGTCGACCAGGAACCGCACCTGCGTGCCGTTGACGCGGCCGCGCACCCAGAAATGGCCGTCTTCCGCCATCGGCACGCGCAGCGTCTCGCCGATGGTCTGCCCGCGTTCGCCCAGCAGATCGCCGGTGACGCGTTGCGCGACGAGCCCGAGCTCGCCGCGATAGCTATAGCCGACCAGCACGACCGCGAAGATCAGCACCCATCCGGCGATCATCCGCGCCGCATCGCCAAGCCGCAGTCGGCGCGAGAGCAGGCTCGATCCGACCAGCACCAGCATCAGCACGGCCGCGGCGAGCTGCGCGGTGTCGTCGCCACTCACAGCGCCCACACCTGATTGTCATAAGCCGGCTCCACGCCGGTCGGAAGTTCAGCCAGCAAACTTCTGTAATCCATTGAATTGTCCATGTGCGTCAGCAGGGTTCGAGCGGGCTTCAGCTCGGCGGCCCAAGCCAGTGCTTCGGCAAGATGCGGATGGGTCGGGTGCGGCCGCCGGCGCAGCGCATCGACGATCCAGAGGTCCACCCCGGCATAGAGCGCGCGCATGGCACCGGTCATCGCATGAAAGTCCGTTGCATAGGCGGCGCTCGCTCCATCGGCGTCGAACCGCAGCCCGGCGGAGGTGATGGAGCCGTGCGGCTGATCGACCGTGGTCACGCCGATGTCGCCGATCGTCAGCCGGTCCGGCAGCTCATTGAGCGTCGCAGTCGCCGGATAGCCGTCCGCGCCTGCGAAGACATAGCCGAAGCGGCGCATCAGTACGGCGATCGTGGCCGGCCGGGCAAAGCCCGCGATCGGCGCCCCCGCCTGATGGTATAGCTGGCGCAAATCGTCGAGGCCATGGACGTGATCGGCATGATCGTGGGTCCAGATCACCGCATCGACATGACCCACCCCCGCATCGAGCAGCTGCATGCGCAGGTCGGGCGAGGTATCGACGAGGATGCGTGTCCGATCGGTCTCGACCAGAATGGAGACACGGCGGCGGGCATTGCGCGGCTCGGCGGGATCGCAGCTGCCCCAGTCATTCCCGATCCGCGGCACGCCCGACGATGTCCCGCAGCCAAGGATCGTGACCTTCACGCAGCCGCCCTTCGACCAGGCTCAGGACAGGCCTTGGTGAACAGCGCTCGGAAATTGGCGGTGGTCGTCTCGGCCAGCACTTCGACGCTGGTGCCGCGCAGATCGGCGAGAAAGCGCGCGGTGTCGGCGACAAAGGCCGGCTCGCAGGTCTTGCCGCGGTGCGGCACCGGGGCGAGGAACGGCGCATCCGTCTCGATCAGCAGCCGATCGGCGGGCACTCGCCGCGCGGTTTCCTGCAGATCCTTCGCGTTCTTGAAGGTGACGATACCCGACAGCGAGATGTAGAGGCCCAGCTCCAGCGCCCGGTCGGCAAAGGCGCCGCTAGCGGTGAAGCAGTGGATCACGCCGCTATAGGCGCCCTTCCCCATCTCGTCCGCCAGAATATCGGCCGTATCCTCCTCCGCATCGCGCGTGTGGACAATCAGCGGCAAGCCGGCCTCGCGGGCGGCGGCGATATGGGCGCGGAAGCTCGCCCGCTGGCAGTCGCGGTCGCTGTGATCGTAATAATAATCGAGCCCGGTCTCGCCAATCGCGATCACTTTCGGATGCGCGGCCTTGGCGACGAGCTTGGCCGTATCGACGTCCGGATGCGCATCGGCTTCGTGCGGGTGGATGCCGATCGACGCCCAGATGTCCGGGTCCGTCTCCGCCGTGCCGACGATCGCATCCCACTCACTCTCCCGCGTCGAGATGTTGAGCATCGTGCCCACCCCCGCCGCCCGCGCCCGCGCGATGGTGCCGGCCTGGTCCTCGACCAGACCCTTATAGTTCAGGTGGCAGTGGCTGTCGGTGAACATCAGGCCGTCAGTTCAAGGCGCGGGAAGATCGGGGCCGGGGGCTGCATCGCAGCGGAGTCGATCCAGCTTCGATCCTCGAGATCGGAATAGTCGCGCCCCTGGGCTCCCAGCATGTCCAGCAGCCGATCGGCGGAAGCAGGAATGACCGGCCGGATCGCGATCGCCAGGTCGCGTATGGCGAGCACCAGCGTGCGGAGCACTGCCTCCATTCGCTCGGGATCGGCCTTGCGCAGCGCCCAGGGGGCCTGCGCATCGACATACTGGTTGCAGGCGAACACGGCCCGCATCCAGGCCTCGCACCCCTGCGCCAGCGCCAATTCGTGGAAGGCTGCGGGCAGCTCTTCACGGCACTTACGCGCGACGGTGTCGAGCAACTCGCCATCAACGGGATCGGCCCTCCCCTGGCCCGGCATCCGTCCCACATTCTTGGCGATGAAGCTCAGCACACGCTGCGCCAGATTGCCGAAGCTGTTGGCGAGATCGGCATTGGCGCGGGTGACGATCGCTTCGTCCGAATAGCTGCCGTCCTGCCCGAAATTCACTTCGCGCAGCAGGAAATAGCGAAGCGCATCGACGCCATAGCGCTCCGCCAGCTCCATCGGATCGACGACATTGCCTGCCGATTTCGACATCTTCTCGCCGCGGTGGAGCAGGAAACCATGCGCGAACACCGCCTTGGGGAGCGGAATGCCCGCCGACATCAGGAAAGCCGGCCAATAGACGGTGTGGAAGCGGGTGATGTCCTTGCCGATGATATGGAAATCGGCGGGCCAGAAGGGCGCCTCGCCCGGATAGCCGACGCCGGTGAGATAGGAGGTCAGGGCATCGACCCAGACATACATGACGTGCCCGTCCGATCCTGGGACCTTCACGCCCCAATCGAAGCTGGTGCGCGATACGGACAGGTCGGAAAGCCCGCCCTCGACGAAGCGCAGCACTTCGTTGCGGCGGCTTTCGGGCCGGATAAAGTCCGGATTGGCGGCGAAGTGATCGAGCAAAGGCTGCTGGTATTTGGACAGCTTGAAGAACCAGGTTTCCTCGACCGTCCATTCGACTGGGGTGCCCTGGGGCGAGAGCTTGCCCCCTTCCCTGTCGATCAGCTCCTTCTCGTCGTAAAAGGCTTCGTCGCGAACGGAATACCAGCCTTCATAGCGGCCGAGATACAGGTCACCCTTCGCCTCCATCGCCTGCCAGATGGCGCGGCTGGCTTCGTGATGCGCGGGCTCGGTGGTGCGGATGAAACGATCGAAGCTGATATCAAGCGTCCGATCCATCTCCTTGAAATAGCCGGACATTTCGTCGGCGAGTGCCTGCGTATCGACGCCACGGTCGCGGGCGGTCTGAGACATTTTCAGGCCATGTTCGTCGGTGCCGGTGAGGAAGAAAACGTCCTTGCCCATCATTCGCTGAAAGCGCGCGATCGCGTCGGTGGCGATCGCTTCATAGGCATGGCCGATGTGCGGGCGGCCGTTCGGATAGGCGATGGCAGTGGTAATGTAGAAGCGTTCGGCCATGCTCAGGCCTTAGAGCCCGTGCGGCGCAAAACCAACCCGCTCGTCCCGAGCGGAGCGCAGCGAAGTCGAGGGGCGTCTGTTCCAGAGCTGAGGCCAGCCCCTCGACTTCGCTCGGGACGAGCGGCGCCCGTTAGGCGGAGCGATGGAGCGCGGCCACATAGCTGCCGAGCTGGAAGACGGTTGCTTGCGGATCGAGCGAAAGGCCGGTTGCGCTGGAGGCGAGCTCTCGGGACTTGCTCCAAAGGGATACCGCGTGGTCCAGCGATGGTCCTTTCCGCGCCTTCGCCTGGGCAGCGATGAAGGCGGGCGCCCGCTCCAGAAACGCCTCGTAGCGTGGCTGTGCGGCCTTGGCGGCGAGCGCCTTGGCCAGGCTCACGCGTCCGGCATTGCTCGGATCGCCAGTGCGGGCGAGTTGCTCCAAGGCGTTGTCGAGCGCCCCGATCTCGAGCCCGGCGAAGCGGAGCGCCTGACCCGGCGCGCCCTCCCCCGCTTTGACCAGCGCCTCGATCTCCGCATCCGAGGTCTCTGGCAGATCCTCCCGCAGCACCGAACGCATCTCAGCCTCGCCAAGCGGTGAGAAGCGGAGCGTGCGGCAGCGGGATCGTATCGTCGGCAGGAGGCGGCCGGGCATGTGGCTAACGAGGAAGAAAACGGTGCCCGCGGGTGGCTCCTCAAGGCTTTTCAAGAGCGCATTGGCCGCATTGCGCTCCATGTCGTCGGCGGCGTCGATGATGATCGCCCTGCGGTTCGACATCGAAGGCGCGACTGCGAGGACGCGATCAAGCCAGCGGACCTGAGCGACGCGAATGCTTCGAGCCGGAACCTCGTCGCCCTTGCGATCGATCTCGGGGAGCAGCTCGTCCGGTTTTTTCCAGATTTCACGCTCTACAACTCGATAATCGGGATGGCTGCGGGCGGCGAACAGCCGGGCGATCCGGTGTTCCGGGTCAACGCTGAGCCCCTCTCCGTCCAGCGCCGGATCGGCGGCTTCGGCGAGCAGCCGAAGGGCCGCCGCCTTGGCGAAGCTCGCCTTGCCGACGCCTTTCGGCCCCACGAGCAGCCACGCATGGTGCAGCCGCTCGCCGCGCATGGCGTTCAGGAAAGCGCCGGCTTGCGCATCATGGCCGCGCAGCATGGTCACAGAAGCAAATCCTCAAGCGCCTCAACAAGCCGCTCCGTTACCTGCTCGGCGTCCCCGGACGCGTCGATCAGGCGCACGCGGCCCGGCTCCTGCTCGGCGAAGGACCGGAACGCGTTGACGACAGCCGAGTGGAAACGTGCATCACGCCCGCCAATCCGATCGGCTTCGCCACCGTCGCGTGCGTGAACGCGCGCCATTGCCTCTTCGTCCGCCAGATCCAGAACCAGGGTGCGCTCGGGGAGAAATCCACTGCTGCCAGTCTGATGAAGCTGCAGGATCGCCTCGTCGCCCATCCCGCCGGCGAGGCCTTGATAGGCCCGCGAGCTATCGAGAAAGCGGTCGCAGATCACCCATTGCCCCGCCTCCAGCGCCGGTCGGATGGTCCTGGAAACATGGTCGGCGCGCGCGGCGGCGAACAGCAGCGCCTCCGAAGGCATCGACCAGCGGTCGCCCTCCCCCTCCAGCAGCAGGGACCGGATCGCCTCCGCCCCTGGGCTGCCGCCGGGCTCGCGGGTCAATACCACCTCAACGCCAAGCGCGCGTAAGGCTTCCGCCAAGCGTTTGGCTTGCGTGGATTTGCCGACCCCCTCGCCCCCCTCCAGGGTGATGAATTTACCGGTCAAGCGAAGAAGGAAGCGAGCGCGGCCCAGATGCGGCCGAAGAAACCAGCTTCGCCGACATCGGCCTCGGCGACCAGCGGCATGGTCTGGGGCGGCGTGTCGGGCGTCGAGACGACCAGATCGGCGACGTGCTGACCCTTTTTGATCGGCGCCTTCAATGGCCCGTTATAGACGACCTTCACCTGGATGTTCGACGCGGCCCCGCCAGGCAAGGTCACCGCCAGATTGCGCGGCGCGACCAGCCCGACCTGATCCTCGTCGCCCAGCTGCACATCGGCGGTCTCGACCCGCGCGCCCTGCTTGAACAAGGGCTTGGCCTGCCACGCCCTGAAACCCCATTCCATGAAGCGCACCGACTCGGCGATGCGCTCGTTGAAGCTCGACAGCCCTGACACGACCATCACCAGCCGGCGGCCATTCTGTTCCGCCGACCCGGTAAAGCCATAGCCGGCCTCTTCGGTATGCCCGGTCTTGAGTCCGTCGGCACCGGCGACGCGGCCGAGCAGCGGGTCGCGGTTGGCCTGGGTGATCGGCGCGCCGCCGCCAAGCGTCTTGCCCCAGGTGAACTCGGTCTTGGTGTAATATTTCTTGTAGAGTTGCGGATGCTCGCGGATCGTCGCGGCGGCAAGCTTGGCGAGGTCGCGCGCGGTCACTTGAGTACAGCCTTCGTCCGGCCAGCCATTCGAATTGCAGAAGCGGCTGTTCGCCATGCCCAGCTTCTTGGCCGCCTGGTTCATCCGATTGGCAAAGGCCTGTTCGGTGCCGGCAATCCCTTCCGCCAGCACCACCGAGGCATCGTTGCCCGACAGCACCACGATGCCGTTCAGCAGATTCTCGATCGAGACCTGCTCATTGGGGCTGAGGAACATGGTGGAGCCGGCGGCGGGACCATGCCAGCGCTGCCACGTCTCCGGGCGCACGGTGAAGCTCTGCCCTTCCTTCAGCTCCCCCTTTTTGAGCATATCGAAGGCGACATAGACCGTCATCATCTTCGCCATCGAGGCGGGCGGCATGCGCCGGTCCGCCTCCTTGGCGTAGAGCTCCGCGCCCGACGACAGGTCGATCATGAAGGCGACCGGCGCCGGCGTCTCGAAAGGCGGCGCAGCAGCGACGGTCGGCGTGGCGAGGGCGAGAAGGGAGAGCGAACCGAAAAGATAGGGCTTCATTCGATACTCACGATGCTTGGGCGACGGCGTCGGCCAGCAGTCCTACCGAAAGCGCGTAGAAATTGGAGCAGTTATAATCGAGGATCGCGCGATAATTGCTCGTCAGCAGATAGGCGGTGGCATTGGGGCCGTCGGGCTCCAGCAGCGTCACCAGCTCGGTATCGCGGAGCCGCTGGCCGCCGGTCTGGACGACGCCGCGGCTGCGCCATTCTGCGACCGTCATCCAGCGGCTGTGGCGCTCGTGCACGCGGGGGCAGCGGGGCGAGGTGATCTTGCCGGCGACGCTGCGGCGGTCGAGATAAGGCGCCACGCTCGCGGTCACGCCCCAGGGGCGGCCCGCCCGCCATCCCGAAGCGACGAAATAATTGGCGATCGAGGCGAGCGCATCGGCTTCGGATGTCCAGATGTCGGCCCGCCCGTCGCCATCGCCGTCCCGCGCAAGGCGCAAATAGACGCTGGGCAGGAATTGCGGATAGCCGGTGGCGCCGGCCCAGCTGCCCTTCAGCCGCTCGCGAGGCACGCCCCGGTCCATCATCTTGAAGGTGGCGATCAGCTCGGTCGTGAACAGCTCCCGCCGCCGCCCTTCATAGGCGAGGCTGGCAAGCGAGCGCGGCAGGTCGAAATCGCCCGTATAGGAGCCATAGTTCGTCTCATGGCCCCAGATCGCGATCATGATCTCTTCCGGCACGCCGGTCCGCGCCTCCACCCGGGCAAGCAGCGGCCGCAGCGCTAGGTACTTCGCACGGCCGCGGTCGATCCGCGCCCGATCGACATGCCGCGCACGGTAAGGGGCGAAGGCGGGGATCGTCGCGGACGGCGGCGCGGCGGGGTTGCCGCCCGGCTGCGCACGGTCGAGCGCCACCACGCGCGGGTTGAAGGTCAGCGTCGGCAGCACCTGGTCCAGCGTGCGCCTGCTGACGCCTTGCGCCAGCGCCTGCTGCCGAATTTGCCCCAGAAAGGCCTGGAAGCCAGCTTCATCCTGTGCCGCGACCGGTGCTCCTACGCTGAGCAACATCGCGGCGGCGGCAACAAATCTACGCATCGCCGTTACCCTCTTCCTGCGCCAAGACTGCCACAAGCCCGCGCCCGAACAACAGAGAAATCTTGCGTCCCGTTCCCGAAGCGATAAGCGGCAGGCGACGGAGAGATGGCCGAGTGGTTTAAGGCAGCGGTCTTGAAAACCGCCGTGGGTGCAAGCCCACCGTGGGTTCGAATCCCACTCTCTCCGCCATCTCCGTGCAGGTTCACACCGGTTTCGCCAGCAAGTTGATCCTAGACCTTCAAGTTGAATATCTCCAACCCTGCTTGGGGAATGCACTCGCTTGAGAGTTTCGGGGGGATGGTGCTGGGGAATACCCGCAGCCGCCGCTTCCCGTAGTAGCTGATATCTACGGATATCCAGACCTTTGCTCCGGCCAGGGTAAAGATTGCCTGGTCGTGCGCGCGCTCCGTGCCCGTGACGCAGGCGCGCCAGCCTTTTCGATGCAGTGGCACCAACACCTGGTATAGCGCCCTCTGGTCGTCATCATGCCACAGGACGACGTGGTCAAAACCCGACTGGCCCTTGCTGCCTCGCAAATCGACCGCTGCCTGGTAGGGGCCCTGACCCAGGAAGAGCACGCGATGATTGCGGCATCGGAGGCGGATTGCATCCATGTTGAAGCAGGATGTGAAGCCTGAGCGGGTCGCAAGCGCCAAGCTTCCGCTGGCGGGAAGCCCTGAGAAGGTGAGAGGTGGCGGAGGCGGCTGATTGGGCGTGCACCCAGTTGCAAGAAGACCCAGCATAGCTGCGCTCCCGGAAACGACCCACCTGATGCGCGTTTCGACCATCTTGTGATCTTGGCTTGGATGTACTGCTGCCGCAACTTACCGCGGGTAGGACGTTAAAACCTCTCTCTGTGGAGCCTGGAGAACGTCTCCGTTAGCTCGGCGAAGCCGACAAGGCGGCATGGAAGCCGGCTCCCGGATGGTGCCGATCTTGATCCCCCCTGGACGCTCGACCCGGATCACTTGGGCGCCGTGATCCGCCAGCATCATCGCGCAGAATGGGCCGGGACCGATCCCCGCCAGCTCCACGATCCTCAGGCCCCCCAAGGGACCATGCCGCGCGTTCCTAAGGCACACCGCATTGCCGCCACTCCAATTCACACCTCCGCCTCCCGAAGACGGAGTGAGCCGCTTCTTATCGCGGAACGCCGGACGGCGCCCGTCCGTTCTGCTCTCCGACCCCAAGGTCATTCCAGGAGAGATGATGATGAACAGCAGTGTCGTGTCCGCCGTGTTCGACTCTTATGATGAGGCCGAACGTGCCCTTTCCGAGCTGCGCCGCGCCGGGGTGCGCGAGAGCGCGCTCTCCGTCATCGCCCAGCGCGACGGCAAGACGACTGAGACCAGCGACGGCAATACGACCGAGCATGACAAGCATGGCAGCATCATTCGCGGCCTGATCGGCGGCGGCGCGCTGGGCGCTGGTCTCGGCGTTGCGGCACTGGCCATTCCGGGTGTCGGCCCCCTGGCGGCGATCGGCGCCATCGCCGCTTCCGCGGTGCCTGAAGCGATCGGCATCGGCGCGGCGGTCGGCGCGGCGGCTGGCGGGCTCAACGAAGCGCTGCACAAACATGGCGTCAGCAAGGAAGACGCCGATTATTATGGCGACCGCATCAAGCAGGGCGGCATCTTCGTGTCGGTCGATCCGCGCGACGCTGGCATCACCCGCGAAGCGGCCGAGGACATCCTCTACCGCTATGGCGGCCACAGCTCGACCCGGGCCCGCACGACCGCGGCAGCCTATTGACGATCTGAAGGGGCGCTCTTCGGGGCGCCCCTTTCCTATTGGCCGCCCCAGGTCACGATCTTGACGCGCTCGCCCGGGCGCAGCCGGTCCTGCGGCCCCTTGCCATTCAGCAGCATGAACAACTCGCGCTGATGCGAACCCGCCATCCGGGCGGCAAGCGTCGCAATACTGTCCTGCGGACCGACCGCCACCGTCCTGATGACGCGTGGGCGCAGCCTTGATGCCTCTTCCGCAGAGAGCCGTCTAAAGGACTGGAATAGCTGGGCGATCAGCTGCGTGCTCGGCTGGGCCGGCGGCGCCAGCACGGCGAAATGATAGGCCTGACCGCCGCCGCCATCATAAGCCGCGATGCTGATCGGGAGCACGCCCTCGCGCGTCGCCAGCTGCACCTCGACGATGACGGCGGGCAAACCGTTCACCACCGCTTGTGACGCGCTGACCTGCGCCTGCCCCTCGCCGATGATCTGCTGCACCAGCTGCTGCGTGTAGAGGTCGATTCGCCCATTCGGCATGGGCCCGCCGCCAAACTGCCCGCGCAGCCCGCCGGGACCCGTCAGCAGGATCGCCTGCGGGCTGTTGGTCAGGGTAAAGCCCGGCGGCGCGGTGAAGGCGATCCGCATCACCGGATGCGCGAAGCTGCGGCCGAGGACGAAGCCCTGCTCCGGGTCGTCGGCATAGAGCAGCCCGTCCACCTCGGTCAGATAGGCCGCCTCATTCTCCGGCAGCGCATCGGGGTCTGCGCTGACCTCGCGCGCCAGCTCCCGCGCCCGCTCCATGCGGTTCTCGGTGAGCGGATGGCTGCGTGCCCATTCCGGAATGGAACTCGCTTCGTCGCGCCCGCTGCTGGAGGTGAGGAACCGGTCGTGCCTGCCGAGCGCCGCCAGCATGTCGGAGGCGGCGTGCGGATCGTATCCGGCTGCTTCGAGATAGCGGATGCCGAGCGCGTCCGATTCATATTCCTGCCCGCGCGAATAGCGGAGCGTGAAATATTGCGCCGCCTGACTCGCCAGCCGCGTGAGCTGCTCCGAACCCGTGAGGCTGACGGCGATCACGCCCAGTGTCCGCCAGATGGAGCGCCGCTCCTGCCGCCGGGAATGGGCGCCGACGATATGGCCGACCTCATGCCCGAGCACCGAGGCGAGCTCGGCCTCGCTAGTGACGATCGCGACCAGGCCGCGGGTGATGTAGATATAGCAGCCGGGCACCGCGAAGGCGTTCACGACATCGGTGTTGACGAGGGTGAAGACGCATTGCCCCTCCAGCCCGGCCGCCTGCGCGATCTTCTCGCCCAGTACGGCGACGTAGCGGCTTTCCGGACCGCCATAGGCGCCACCGAACTCGGCCAGCAATTTGGGGTGCTGCTCCTCGCCATAAGCGCGGTCCGCTTCGGATATGCCGGCGGCGCCGCCGGGAGCGGGCCCGCCACAGGAGCCGAGGAACAGGGCAAGGGCGCTGAGGCCGGTGAGGAAGCGTGACGGGCAGTGCATATCGGCTCAACCGGATATGGCGGCGAAAGCTCCGCCCGTGCAACTCGAACCGGCTGGTTTACCGCGCCGGAGCGGCTATTCTCGCGCGAAAGCCAGGGGAGATGCGATGGGCTATGCCGAGGATAAGAGGCTGCACGACCTGATCGACCTGGTCGGCATGCGTGCTCAGGGGACGACCGTCGGCCTGATCCAGCTTTCGATCGAGCTGAAGCGCGCCGGCGTGCTCGATCAGGCGGCCGTCGATCGGATCAAGGATGCGATCGCCCGTGAAATCTGCCTGACGCGGCCGAAATCGATGCCGCAGGAGCAATTCCGGGCCAATCTCCAATGCCGCCTCGACCGGCTGTTCGCGGGCGAAGAGAGCGTCGGGGAAGCGCGCGCGCTTCAGGACTGACGGCGCGTCAGCCGCTGCACCGCCAGGAGCGAGGCGAAGGCGGCGACCGCCTGTGCGGCGAGTCCGGCAGTCCACCAGCCCGCCAGGCCAAAGGGCAGCATCAGCCAGATCAGCAGGTCCGTTTCGGCGAACCAGAGCGGGCGCGGTGCCGGGCGGCCGATCCAGCGTTGGTGCTCGATCATCGCCAGCATGAAGCCTAGGGTGGCCGCCGCGACGGCAACGCTGCCCCAGCCATATTCCCGCAGGTTCCAGCCGAGTGCGAGCTGGGCAGCGGCAGCAGCTGCGAGGCGGAGCTGACGGGCACGTTCGCGGTCCCGCCGCAGCCGCAAGCTCAGCGCGCCCAGATGCCGGCCGAGCGTGTCCAATGGTCCCGACAGCAGCGCCAGCGCGAGCGCAGGCCAGCGCCAGCCGGCAATCAGCATCACGGCGGCGACCATTAACAGCCCGGCCGAGCCGGTTCGCAGCCAGCCGGGCTCCACCATCGCGTGCATGGCCCGTGGCGCGATCAACCGCGCGAGCGGATCGAACAGATAGCGGTCGAGCAGCCCGGACGATCGGCGCGCGGCACTGCGGCTGATCGCCTGCTCCACCAGCTGCGCGGCCGCGCCGTCCTCGACCCGCGCGAGGATCGCGACGCCCTCGACCGGCGCCCGCGACGCGCCGGCCTGGATCGCGTTGCGCAGCAGCGTCGATTGCAGCTCCCAGTCGCCCAGCATACGCGCGGTGCGGCGGACCAGATCGCCATCGGCGAGCAGCAATCCCGCCCAGCGATTGTTTGCGTCGATCAGCTCCCAGCCGCGCGTCTCCGCCGCATCTGGAAGCGTCAGCACCGCGGGCGCAGGCAAGGATAGCAGCCGTTCGATGGCACCCGGATCGGTGACCACGCCATCGGCCAGCAAGAGCAGCCGCTCCTCCGGGCGAACGCGTTGGGCGAGCTCGTCCACCTGGCGGACCAGTTCGACGGCGATGCCGTCCTGTCGCAGCCGCGTGGCGGCCTGGGCCAGAAGCGGTGTCAGCCGTTCGGCGATGACGATGATGCGCTCGGCCCCAGCCTCGACGAGCAACCGCGCTTGATGTTCGAGCACCGTCTGCCCGGCCACCGGCAATTCGGCGCGCAGGCAGGAACCGTCGGCGGACTCCTCGCCCGCGGCAATCAGTCCGGTCAGCATGATTGGCCCCGCATCAAGCCGGGCTTAAGCGTTAATCGCTGCTCGCAAAAGCAGGATCAGAGCGCGAGGACGGCGACCGCCCCTTGCAGCTCGACGAGCAGCTGCGGATCGCGGCGCGAAGCCGCAGCCCGGCCCGCCTGCTCCATCAGCCCGGCGGCGCCAAAGCTGGCGGCCAGGCCCTTCAGCCGCAGTGCTGCGTCCTGCCATTCGCCATCGTTCTCGGCTTCCGCCATGGCGCGGCAATGCCGTTCGGCGCTTTCGACAAAGGCTCCGCGGAGCTCCAGGACCAGCGCCTGATCGTCGCCGAAAACAGCGGCGAGGCTGGTGTTGAGGGCTTGTTCGAAGGACATTGGCGCAGCTTATCCCCGAAATCCTTAAGGGCCGGTAACCCGCGCTTGTTCTCACCCCGGCGAAAACTGCTATGGTCGGCCGATGACCGGGGGCAATATCGTGGGGCTCAGGCCCGAACAGCAGCAAGACGATCTCATCGAGGACGATGTGGCGGCCGACGTGCCTGAACTGGAATATGAAGAGCCGGTCGAGCGCAGCGGCTGGGACCGGCTGTTGCCGGTCTTGCTCGGCGTAACGGCACTGGCCTGGATCGGGTTCGTGGCCTGGTCGGTAGCGACGCGGCAGGACGCGTTCGCCAATCTTGCCATGATCATCGGTGCCGCCAGTGCACCGCTGGCGCTGCTCGGCATTTTGGGGCTGCTGGCGCTCCGCACCAGCCGACGCGAGGCGCATCGCTTCCTCCTTACGGCGCAGGGGATGCGCGCCGAATCGTCGCGGCTGGAAAGCAAGGTTGCCGAACTGACGGCCCGCATCGACGCCAATCGCGAGGCGCTGTCCGACCAGGCGATCCAGCTGACCCAGATCGGCGAGGAAGCAGCGGCGCGGCTGGCGACGATCGCTTCGGGCTTCCGCACCGACGGCGAGGCGCTGGACCGTCATGCGGACAGCCTGGTCAGCTCCGCGTCCAAGGCGAGCAAGGAACTCGACCTGCTGCTCACCACCTTGCCGAAGGCGCAGGAGCAGACCGACGGCATCGCCACCGGTCTCACCGCCGCCGGCGAAGCGGCGCTCGGCCAGGCCGGCGTGCTCGAGGCGCAACTCTCCGCGCTGCTCGCCCGCGGCCGCGAGGCGGACGAAGTCGCCAGCGGCGCGGCGCAGCGGTTGGCCACGCACCTCGCACGCATCGAGGGCACCACCGAAGCGGCGCGCGCACAGCTCGACGCCACCGCCGAGCAGATGAGCGAAGCCGTCCAGGCATCGCTGGCCCGTGCCGCCGAGGCACTGGAAGAAGCGCGCCGCAGCGTCGAGGCGCAGGGCTCGGCGATGCTGGCGCTGGTCGACCAGTCGCGCGCGGCGCTCGATACTACCGGCACAGACGTGATGACCGCCCTCGCCTCGCGCATCGAGGCGATCGGCACCGAGATCGACGCGATCGGCCGCTCGATCGCCAAGCACGACACCACCGGCACCGCCCTGGTCGACAGACTGTCCAGCGGCGTCGCCGATGTCGAGCAGCGGCTCGCTCGGCTCGACCAGGACGGCGGCACCCGCACCGAGCGGCTGGCGAGCGCCGTGCAGGCGCTGGGCGACCATGCCGAGCGGCTGTCCGGCTCACTCACGGTCGCCGGCGATGCGGCGGACGGGTTCATCGCCCGCAGCGAGGCGCTGCTGACCGCGCTGGACGCGAGCGCCCGCGAAATCGACGAGACGCTTCCCGCCGCGCTCGGCCGGCTCGACGGCTTTGCCGCCGCCAGCCAGGAGCGGCTGCAGTCGATGCGCCCGGCACTGGGTGAGATCGAAGCCGGCGCCACGGCCGCACTTGATCGGCTGGCCCAGACCGAAAAATTGCTCCAGCAGCAGCGGGAAGCGATCGAGATTTTCGGTCAGGCGGCGGACCGTCAGCTGCAATCCGGCCGCCGCACCGCGGCCGAGCTGTCGGAAGCGCTCGATTCCGCCCACGGCCAGATGGCGGTGGTGGCGGACGGCTCCGCTCCCCAGCTGATCGAGATCATGCTCCGCGTCCGCGACGCCGCGTCGCAAGCCGCCGATCAGGCGCGTCAGACGTTCGAGCGGATCGTGCCGCAGGCCGCCGCCTCCATCGCTCATGCAGCCGACCAGGCGCTGGAGAATGTGGTGGCGGAGCGGGTCGAGAAGCAGGTGCGGGCGGTGGCCGAGGCTGCGGAACAGGCAGTCGCTGCGGCCAATGCCGCCGCTGCCATGCTGCAGGACCAGATCGCGCAGGTGTCGGAGGGCACTGCCGCACTAGAGGTGCGCGTCGAGCACGCCCGTGAACAGGCGGACGCCGCCAATCGCGAAAGTTTCTCGCGACGCGCGTCGCTCCTGATGGAAGCACTCAATTCGACCGCCATCGACGTCGCCAAGATCCTGTCCAACGACGTCACCGACAGCGCCTGGGCCGCCTATCTGAAGGGCGATCGCGGCGTCTTCACCCGCCGTGCGGTGCGGCTGCTGGAGGCCGGCGAAAGCCGCGCCGTCCTGTCGCACTATGACAGCGATCCCGAGTTCCGCGAGCAGGTGAACCGCTACATCCACGATTTCGAGGCGATGCTGCGCAACGTGCTCGCCACGCGCGACGGCAGCCAGATCGCAGTGACCCTGCTTTCGTCCGACATGGGCAAGCTCTACGTCGCGCTCGCCCAAGCGATCGAGCGCCTCCGCGCTTGATCCTCCCCTGCAAGGGGAGGGGGACCGCCGCGCAGCGGTGGTGGAGGGGTGTCACGGGGAGTGGGTCTCACTGCCGCTGACACCCCTCCGTCAGCCCTTAAGGCTGCCACCTCCCCTTACAGGGGAGGATCAGCTTTCCGGCGAGAACAGGTCCACATCGGCCGGACCGATCCAGCCATTCACATAATTGGCGTAGTAAAGCGCGAACAAGGCCGCCGAGACCACCGTCGTCCTGATCGCCAACCGCCCCAGGCTGAACTGGTGCGGCGCGCTGTCCGCCTGTCCCGGCACCCGGTCCGCGCCCGCTTCCTCATGCGTGCGCACGCCGAAGGGCAGCACGAGGAACACGGAAAGCGCCCAGAACAGCAGGTAAATGGCGAGCATGGACGTCCAGCGCATCGTCAGACCCTGAGCAGCAGCACGTCCACCACCGGCTTCTTGCCGGTCCACTCGACCGCCTTGCGGCGCACCGCGAGGCGGATCGACTCACGCAGCTTGTCGTCGTCCTTGCCGCCGGCCCGCGCCGCATCGGCTGCGGCCTCGCAAGCGTCGGCGAGGAAGTCGTCCTTGTCTTCTTCGACCGGGATGCCCTGCAGCCGGACTTCGGGCTCACCCTTGAGGCGCCCGCCGCCGTCGAGCGCTACCGCGACCGAAATCTGCCCGTAGGCGGCAAGCCGGCGGCGTTCGTTGATCGTGCCGCCATCGGCCGGCAGGATCACATCGCCGTCGAGCACCAGCCGCCCTGCCCGCTCCTGTCCGAGAACCTTCGGCCCGTCGGGGGAGAGCCGGACGACGGTGCCATTTTCCTGCACGATGCCGCGCGGCACGCCCTGTTCTTCGGCGAAGCGGGCCTGCTCGGCCATGTGGCGGCGCTCGCCATGAACCGGCACGATGATCTCGGGCCTGATCCATTTATACATCAGCGCCAGCTCAGGCCGGCCGGGATGGCCGGACACGTGCACATGCGCCTGGCGGTCGGTGATCATTTTGATGTTCTTGGCGGCCAGCGCATTCTGGATGCGCCCGATCGCCATCTCGTTGCCGGGAATCTGCTTGGACGAGAAGACGACCAGGTCGCCCTCCCCCAGCTTGATCTGGTGCTGGTCGAATGCGATCCGCCCGAGCGCGGCGCGGGCCTCGCCCTGTCCGCCCGTGGCGACGATCATCACGTCCCGCGGCGGCAGCTTCATGGCGGCTTCGAAGTCGATCGGCTCGGGGAAGTCGCGCAGATAGCCGACGCTCTTGGCGACGCGCAGGATGCGGTCGAGCGAACGGCCGGCGACGCAGATCTTGCGGCCGGTGTCCTGCGCCACCTGGCCCAGGGTCGCGAGCCGTGCCGCGTTGGACGCGAAGGTGGTGACCAGCACCCGGCCCGTCGCGGCGGCAATGACGGCGTCCAGCCCTTCGCGCACCGCAGCCTCGGAGCCCGACGCTTCCTCGTTGAACACGTTGGTCGAATCGCAGACCAGCGCAAGAATGCCCTTGTCGCCGATCTCGGTTAGCTCGGCCGCCGTATAGGGCGTGCCAAGCAAAGGCTCGTCATCGAGCTTCCAGTCGCCGGTGTGGAAGATATTGCCATAGGGCGTCTCGATCAGCAGCGCATTGCCCTCGGGAATCGAATGGGCGAGCGGCACATATTCGAAGCCGAACGGGCCCAAATGGAACTGGCCATGCTCGCGGTCGATCACGTGCAGCTTCACCTGCTCGCTGACGCCTTCCTCTTCCAGCTTGCCGCGGATCAAGCCGGCGGTGAACGGCGTCGCGTAGAGCGGCACGCCGAGATCGGCGGCAAGATAGGGCAGCGCGCCAATGTGGTCTTCATGGCCGTGCGTCAGCACGATGCCGAGCAGATCGTCGATGCGCTCCTCGATGAAGCTCAGGTCCGGCAGGATCAGATCAATGCCGGGATAGGCAGGGTCGGCAAAGGTGATGCCGCAATCGACCATCACCCATTTGCCGTCGCACCCGTAGAGGTTGACGTTCATGCCGATCTCGCCCGAACCGCCGAGCGCGAGGAAGAGGAGTTCTTTTCCGGGAGTCATTCTGGTCCTTCTTGATCCTCCCCGGCACGGGGAGGGGGACCGCACGAAGTGCGGTGGAGGAGGTTCTGGGGCCATGCCGGTGGAGGGCCCCCTCCACCATGCTTCGCATGGTCCCCCTCCCCGTCCCGGGGAGGATTTCAGTTCATATGGGCACGCTCCGCCAGCATCGCCAGCCCGCGCAGCGTCAGATCATGCTCCACGGTGTCGAAAACCTGTGTGTGGCGCTCGAACAGCACGGCGAGGCCGCCCGTGGCGACCACCTTGGCGGGGCGGCCGATCTCCGCCTTCATGCGCGCGATCAGTCCTTCGATCAGTGCCACATAGCCCCAGTAAATGCCGATATTCATCTGGTCGACCGTGTTGCGGCCGACGACCGAGTTTGTGGCGGGCGCCTCAATGGCGATACGCGGCAGCTTGGCGGCGGCGTTGACCAGCGCATCCAGCGACAGGTTGATGCCCGGCGCGATGATCCCGCCCTTGTAGGCGCCGCGATAGTCGATCCAGTCGATCGTCGTCGCGGTGCCGAAATCGACCACGATCAAATCGCCTTCGTGCAGCGCGTGCGCTGCAATCGCGTTGACGGCGCGGTCGGCGCCTAGATTCTGCGGTTCCTCGACATCCAGGTCCATGCCCCATTCCACCGGCGCCCGGCCGGCGATCAGCGGCGTCACGCCGAAATATTTGGTCGAGAGCACTTCGAGATTGTGGAGCGCGCGCGGCACGACCGTCGAAATGATCACCCGGTCGATCGCCTTCCGCTCCAGACCTTCGAGAGCGAGCAGCTGAGTGATCCAGACGGCATATTCGTCGCCGGTGCGGCGGGGATCGGTCGCGATCCGCCAGCGCGCGCGAATGCCGCCCCCGTCCACAAGCGCGAAGACGACATTGGTGTTTCCCGCATCGACCGCGAGCAGCATGGGTGACCCTCTAGATTGTGAAGACGTCGCCGGCGTGGATGACCTGCACCGATCCTGAGGGCAAGCGCAAGCGAAGGGCGCCGTCCTCGTCCAGCCCGTCGAACACGCCTTCGATCGGCGGCTGGTCCGGCAAGCGCACCGACAGCGCCGTCCCAATAGGATGCGCCCGCTCCAGCCAGCGCCGCCGCACCTCGTCCAGCGAGCGCCGCCAGGTGGCCATCCAGCGTGCAAACGCCTCGGCCAGATCGGACAGGAACAAGTCCGGATCGGGCGCCGCGAGCCCTGCCGCGGGCAGGCTGGTGACCGGGCGATCCAGCCCGTCCGGATGATGCGCAAGATTGACGCCGATGCCGACCACGACGGCGTCGCCGCTCCGCTCGAGCAATATGCCGGTCAGCTTCGCGTCGCCGATGAACAGGTCGTTCGGCCATTTGATCCAGGGCTCGGCACCATAGGCCCTGAGCGTCTCGTCGAGCCCCACGGCCGCGACCAGCGCCAAAGTCGCGGCGCTCGGATCGGTCGCGCGCAGCCGCACGATCGTGCTGGCGTAGAGATTGCCGGGTGGCGAGACCCAGGCACGCCCCAGCCGCCCCCGCCCCGCCGTCTGCTCGACCGCGCGCAGCCAGCAACCTTCGGCCGCTCCTGCCGCCGCAGCGGCGAGCATGTCGGCGTTGGTCGACGCCGTGCTGGCGACGGTTCGAATGGCAGGAGGATGGCTCAAGACGTGAACAGGCGGGTGGCCGTCCGGTTCGCTGCTCCGGCGCTGGCAAGCTGGAACTGCCCGTCCTTGCCGGCAGTCCAGACATCGACCTTGCCGGACTGTTTCCAGATGCAGATGAACTTGCCGCCTTCCTTGAAGAAATAGCCCCGGTCCTTGCCGTACAGGGACTGCAGCTTGTTGGCCGGCTTGTGGCTGGTCGAATAGGCGGTTCGGCCCTTCACCCTGATGTAGCTGGCGGGCGTCCCGTCCAGCTGCCACCAGCCCGAAAGATCCGTGCCCAGCGGCGGGTCGTCGTCGGAAAAGTGGATCAGCGTATAGGCATAGTGATCCTTGCCGAGATGCCACTCGTCGGTCAGGCTGATGCCGGTCGGCGCCACCGTGTCGCCACCGAACCGGGAGACGGTGTGGCAGGTGATCCGCCCCGCACCCTTCACATGCCCCACGAACATGGTCGTGTGCGTATAGGCGCGCTTGCCGCCATAATCGCCATCGGCCGCAATGTTGAAATAGCCGATCATGTCGCCGGGTTTGAAGACGCCGCTGTCGATGACGGTCTGCGCCTCCCGCTTGGCGATCTTCTCCACCAAAGTGACTGTATCGCGCCGGGCGCGCAGCTCCTGGACGAGCATGCCGGAGGAAAGCGAACCCTTGATATCCGCGCCTCCTCCCTTGATCAGGCAGCGGCTGAGATAATGCGCGCAGTCGGCCAGGCCTGGGTCTTTGCCGACCAATATCTCCGCGCCCTTGTTGACGAACACGGCTCGTTCGCCGTCGACGGTCAGAAGGAAGCGAAACTCCCAGCCGTCCATGCGCGATGCCTTCAGCTCGCGCCTTTTCTGCTCGACATTGACCGAGTGGCTGGTGAACCAGAACAGATTATCGTCGCACACCGTGTTCCAGTGCGTCTTCGCGTAGGCGACGGCCCCGTGTCGATCGAGCTTCACTTCTCAGCCCTCCCCCGCCCGGCCACCAGACGATCCAGGCCGGCGGCGCTCCAAATCTCGGCGAGGATGCGGCGAACTGCTCCCGCGCGCGGATCGTCGCATCCTCTCTGGTCGGTGATAGTCCGTTTGCGGCCATGGTCGATGAAGTGGATCACAGTCATGCCGCGATCGAGCGCCTCGCCCGAGCAGGCGCCCGGAGCGGAAAGCGCCGCCAGCCGCGCCGTCCAGCCTCTCACCTTGCCGGGCGGGACCGCCACCGTGACGCGGCGGTTCACCTGCACATAGTGGCGGCCGTCATAGATGGCAGTGCCGTCACCGCGCAGTTCGAGGCGGAAGACCGGGCAACGGCGCTCGCACCCGCGATTTTCGATGGTGATGACCGGATGGGTGCCGCCCACCATCGCGAGTGCCGCAGCGGCAAGCAACTCGATCATCCCCGGTCAGCCCTCCCCATGTCGAGGAAGGTTATCCGCCGACCGGCCGAAGCAGCAATGTCGCCTAAAACAGCGCCCGCGCCGCGTTGACACTGACGATCCCGAGGGCCGGGATGAGGAAATAGCCGAGCGGCGACATGGCCAAGGCGGAGAGCGCGATCAGCCCCCCTTCGACCTTGCTGTCCATGCGGTGATAGGCGGGCGCCGGATCGTCAAAATACATCGTCTTGACGATCTTCAGATAATAGTATGCGCCGATCACCGAGGCGGCGATGCCGATCGCGGCAAGCGGCCACAGGCCGGCGCGCACCGCGGCGTCGAACACCACGAACTTGGACCAGAAGCCGAGCAAGGGCGGAATGCCGGCTAGCGAGAACATGAAGATGGCCAGCGCCAGCGCCAGGCCCGGGCTGGTCCGCGACAGGCCGGACAGGCTGGCGATCGTCTCGACATTGCGGCCGTCGGCGTCGCGCATCTGCAGCACGACCAGGAACGATCCCAACGTCATGATGATATAGATGGCCATATAGGTCATCACCGCGGCGACGCCGTCGGGCTGACCCGGCTGCACCGCAGCCAGCCCGATCAGCGCGAAGCCGACATTGTTGATCGACGAATAAGCGAGCAGCCGCTTGATGTTGGTCTGGCCGATCGCCGCCACCGCGCCCAGCACGATCGACGCGAGCGCCGAGAAGATGACGATCTGGCGCCAGGCCTCGTACGCCGGGCCCATTGCCTCCACCGTCAGCCGCACCATCAGTGCCACGGCGGCGACTTTCTGCACCGACGCGAACAAAGTCGTCACCGGGGTCGGCGCGCCCTCGTACACGTCGGGCGTCCACATATGGAAGGGCACCGCCGCGATCTTGAACGCCACCCCGGCCAGCGCAAAGACCAGGCCGAAGAGCAGGCCCGTCGAGACCTCACCGCCGAACGCCAATGCAAGCCCATCGAATTGGGTCGTGCCGGTAAAGCCGTAGAGCAGGGTGATGCCGTAGAGCAGGATCCCCGAGGCAAGCGCACCCAGCACGAAATATTTCAGCCCCGCCTCGGCCGAGCGATTGTCCCGCCGCATGAAGCTGGCGAGCACATAGGAGGACAGGCTCTGCAGCTCGAGGCCGACATAGAGAGTGAGCAGGTCGGAGGCCGACACCATCATGCCGGCACCCACGGCCGAAAGCATGATCAGCACCGGATATTCGGCGCGGAGCTTGTCGCCATTCCGTTCGAAATAATCGGGCGCGAGCACCACCGCGACGGCAGCACCCGAGTAGATCAGCACCTTGGCAAAGGCGGAGAAATTATCCGCGCGGTAGAGCCCGCCGAACGCGTCGCCGCCCGGATTGAGCGAGGCGAACACGGCGACGATGAAGAAGATCACCGCCGACCAGCCGATCCAGCGCGACGCCTTGTCGCCGCCATAGGCCGCGCACATCATCAGCACGATCGCGCCCAGCGACAGCAGCACCTCAGGCGCGGCGACGAGGAGATTGTGTCCGTAATCCATTAGAAACTCGCTCGTCCCGAGCGAAGTCGAGGGGCGCTGCTCCACACCAGCGCCCCTCGACTACGCGCTTCGCGCTCCGCTCGGGACGAGCGGAGATGCTCTTGCTTATTGGCCGATTGGTACATCAGTGGTGCGCCTCCGCTTTCGCCGGAGCGCCGTGCGCCGCCTTGCGGGCAGCAAAGGCCGGGTCGAAGCTGGGCTTGGCGCGGTCGATGCGCTCGACCAGCGCGCCGATGTCGTTGCGCATGGGAGCCAGGAAGCTTTCCGGATAGACGCCCATCCACAGCACCACGGCGGCAATCGCGCCCAGGCTGACGATCTCGCGCCCGTTCAGGTCAGGGAGTGTCGCCGCCTCGGGCGTGCGGGCCACACCGAATGCGATCCGCCAATAGAGGTAGAGCGCATAAGCGGCACCAAGGATGATACCCGTCGTGCAGACCGCGGTCGCCCAGGTGGAGACCTGCCAGGCCCCCATCAGCGACAGGAACTCGCCGACAAAGCCGCTCGTCCCCGGCAGGCCGATCGATGCCATGGTGAAGAGCAGGAACAGCAGCGCGTAACGCGGCATGTTGTTGGAGAGGCCGCCATAGGCCGCGATCTCGCGCGTGTGCAGCCGGTCGTAGATCACGCCGACGCATAGGAACAAAGCGCCCGAGACCAGGCCGTGCGAGAGCATGACGATCATCGCGCCTTCGAGACCCTGCCGGTTGAACGCGAACAGGCCGATCGTGACGATCGCCATGTGCGCGACCGACGAATAAGCGATCAGCTTTTTCATATCGGCCTGCACCAGCGCCACCAGCGAGGTGTAGACGACCGCGATGCCCGATAGGATCAGGACCAGCCAGATCAGCTCGGACGACGCTTCGGGAAACATCGGGATCGAGAAGCGGATGAAGCCGTAGCCGCCGAGCTTCAGCAGCACGCCCGCCAGGATCACCGAACCCGCGGTCGGCGCTTGCACATGCGCGTCGGGCAGCCAGGTGTGGACCGGCCACATCGGCACCTTGACGGCAAAGCTGGCGAAGAAGGCGAGCCAGAGCCAGGTCTGCGCCTCGACCGGGAAGTTCGTCGCCATCAGCGTCGGGATGTCGGTGGTGCCGGCGTAATTCGACATCCACAGCATCGCGATCAGCATCAGCACCGAGCCGAGCAAAGTGTAGAGGAAGAATTTGTACGACGCGTAGATGCGGTTCGCGCCGCCCCAGATGCCGATGATCAGATACATCGGGATCAGGCCGGCTTCGAAGAAGATGTAGAACAGGAACAGATCCTGCGCCGCGAAGGTGCCGATCATCAGCAGCTCGACCATCAGGAACGCCGCCATATATTCCGGCACGCGTTTCTCGATCGCGGCCCAGCTCGCCAGGATGCAGATCGGCATCAGGAAGACGCTCAACATGATCAGCATCAGCGCAATGCCGTCGATTCCGAGCGCCCAGGCAAAGCGGTCGCCGAACAGCGGGACGAATTCCTGGAACTGCCATTGCGGCGCACCCTCGCCCTGCTGGAACGTCGCCCACAGCAGCACGCCGAGCGCGAGGTCGACGAGCGTCGCGGCCAGCGCCACGCGCCGGGCATTCTCGGCACTCAGATAGAGGCACGCAATCGCCGCCGCGGTCGGCACCGCCAGCATGATCGACAGGATCGGAAAGCCGAGCTGGTTCACAGCATCGTTCCCGTCACCCCAGCGAAGGCTGGGGTCTCACGAGACGAGATGCCAGCCTTCGCTGGCATGACGAAGCGGGTGTGGTTCACGCCGCGATCGCCCAGGTGGCGAGGCCGGCCAGGCCGATCAGCATGACGAACGCATAGGTATAGACATAACCCGATTGGAGGCGGCCGCTCACCCGGCTGGTGCCCGCGACCAAAGCCGCCGCGCCGTTCGGCCCGAACCGGTCGATCGTGCCTTCGTCGCCGCGCTTCCAGAAGAAGCGGCCGATCGCGAAGGCCGGGCGCACGAAGATCAGATGGTAGAGCTCGTCCCAATACCATTTGTGCAGGAAGAAGTTGTAGAGCCCGCCAAAGGTGCTGGCGAAGCGCTGCGGGACGCTGGTGTCCTTGATATACGCCCACCAGGCGACGAACAGCCCGGCCCCCATCGCGACGGTCGCCGACAGCTTCACCCACAAAGGCACCTCGTGCATCGCGTGCATCAGATGCGCGTCATAGGCGATGCTGCCGGCCCAGAACGTTTCCTCGTCCAGGAAGAAGTGGGTAAACGCCCAGCCGGCAAACACCGCGCCGACCGACAGCAGCACCAGCGGGATCAGCATCGACCAGGGGCTCTCATGCGGATGATAGCCGCCGGTGCCATGCGCCACTTCGTCGTGCGCGGCATGGTGCGATGACGGCGTGTGCCCCGCATCTTCCTGCGCCGGCGGATTGTCGTGGCCGTGATGACCATGCGCATCATGGATGGCGTGCTGGATATGCTCGGATGCGGCCCAGCGCGGCGTGCCGAAAAAGGTCAGGAACACCAGCCGCCAGCTGTAGAAGCTGGTCAGCAGCGCCGCGAACACGCCGACCGCAAAGGCGATCAGGCCAGCATCCGTCCCGTTGGCATAGGCCGCCTCGATGATCGCGTCCTTGGAATGGAATCCGGCGAACCCCGCGTGCAGCCAGTAGACGCCGACGCCGGTGATGGCGAGCGTGCCGGTCGTCATCGTCCAGAAGGTGATCGGGATTTCTTTCCGCAGGCCGCCATAGAAGCGCATGTCCTGCTCATGGTGCATCGCGTGAATGACCGAGCCGGCGCCCAGGAACAGCAAGGCCTTGAAGAAGGCATGGGTGAAGAGGTGGAACATCGCCGCGCCATAGGCGCCGACGCCAGCCGCGAAGAACATATAGCCGAGCTGCGAGCAGGTCGAATAGGCGATCACGCGCTTGATGTCGGTCTGCGTCGTGCCGACGGTCGCCGCGAACAAAGCCGTCGCCGCACCGACCATCGTGACCACTGTCAGCGCCGTATCGCTCGTCTCGAACATCGGCGACATGCGGCAGACCATGAACACGCCGGCCGTCACCATCGTCGCGGCGTGGATCAGGGCGGAGACCGGCGTCGGGCCTTCCATCGCGTCCGGCAGCCAGGTGTGCAGGCCCAGCTGCGCCGATTTGCCCATCGCGCCGATGAACAGCAGCAGGCAGAGCAAGGTCATCACATCGACGCTGCCGCCCAGGAACCCGACCGTCGCGCCGGCCATGCTCGGCGCCCGCTCGAGGATCTCCGGAATCGAGACGGTGCCGAACACCCAGAAGATGCCGAAAATGCCCAGCATGAAGCCGAAATCGCCGACCCGGTTGACGACGAAGGCCTTGATCGCGGCGGCGTTGGCAGAGGGCTTATGATACCAGAAGCCGATCAGCAGATAGGAAGCGAGGCCTACACCTTCCCAGCCGAAGAACATCTGGACCAGATTGTCCGCCGTCACCAGCATCAGCATCGCGAAGGTGAACAGCGACAGATAGGCGAAGAAGCGCGGCTGGCTGTCGTCCTCCGCCATATAGCCCCAGCTATACAGGTGGACGAGCGCGGACACCGTCGTGATCACGACCAGCATCACCGCCGTCAGCGTATCGACCCGCAGTGCCCAATCGACCTGGAACGGGCCGGAGCTGATCCAATGCAGCACCGGCGCGACATGCGCATGCTCGGTATGCGTCAGGAAGCCGATGAAGATCGGCCAGCTGAGCGCGCAGGAAATGAACAGCGCCCCGGTGGTAATCGCCTTGGCAGCCGTGTTGCCGAGCGCACGGTTGCCCAGCCCGGCCACGATCGCCGCCAGCAGCGGCAGGAAGACGATGGCCTGGATCAACGCGTCTCTCCCGTCACCCCAGCGAAGGCTGGGGTCTTGGCAGCGCGGGAGATGCCAGCCTTCGCTGGCATGACGGGATCAAGGCTCATCACCCGTGCATCCTGTTCGCGTCGTCGACCGCGATCGTGCCGCGGTTGCGGAAATAGATGACGAGGATGGCGAGCCCGATGGCCGCTTCGCCAGCCGCAACCGTCAGCACGAACATCGCGAACACCTGGCCGACCAGGTCGCCCAAATAGGCGCTGAACGCGACCAGGTTGATGTTTACCGCGAGCAGGATCAGCTCGATCGCCATCAGGATGACGATCACGTTCTTCCGGTTGAGGAAGATGCCGAGCACGCCCAGCACGAACAGGATCGCCGAGACGGTGAGGTAATGTTCGAGGCCGATCATACGGCCCGCTCCAAATTCCAGAACCGTTCGTCCCGAGTAGCTGTCGAGTAGCTCGCTTGCGAGCGTATCGAGACTGCGTATCGAGGGATGCCTCGATACGGGTTCTCGACAAGCTCGGCCCCTACTCGGCACGAACGGATTTGGGGGGCTGATGACACGATCACAGCTCCACCCCCACCCCGACCGGCTGGTTGACGTTGCGGGTGGCGTCCTCAGGCCGGCGGCGAACCTGGCGGCCGGGCCTTTGCGCCTTATAGTCCTTGCGGTCGCGATGGGTCAGGACGATGGCGCCGATCATCGCCACCAGCAGCACCAGCCCCGCGGCTTCGAAGATGTAAAGATAGCGGGTGTAAAGCAGCTGCCCCAACGCCTGGATGTTCGACATTCCAGCAGGCGTCGCGGAACGGCCGGCAAGCGCGATAGCGCCGGATCCGCGCACGGTCACCGCGATGATGATCTCGGCCAGCAAGGCGATCGCCACAACGCTGCCGAAACCCAGATAGCGCGTGAAGCCGGCCCGCAACTCGGCAAAGTCGATGTCAAGCATCATCACCACGAACAGGAACAGCACCGCGACCGCGCCGACATAGACGATGACCAGCAGCATCGCGATGAACTCGGCGCCCAGCAGCAACATCAGACCGGCCGCGTTGAAAAAGGCCAGGATCAGCCACAGCACGCTGTGCACCGGGTTGCGGGCGGTGATCGTCAGCAGCGCCGACAGGATCATGACGCCGGAAAAAAGGTAAAAGGCGAAGGCCTGGATCATCTTAATCCTCCCCGGCACGGAGAGGGGGACCGCCGGGCGCTAGCCCGGTGGTGGAGGGGGCCCAAGGACGGAGCGAGTGGAGGGCCCCCTCCACCATGCTTCGCATGGTCCCCCTCCCCGTTCCGGGGAGGATCTGATGGGCTGAATCGAGCATGGCGGCGCGCTTAACGGTAGGGCGCATCGGCGGCAAGGTTCGCGGCGATGCTCCGCTCCCACCGGTCGCCATTTTCGAGCAGCTTTTCCTTGGTGTAGATCAGCTCCTCGCGCGTCTCGGTCGAGAATTCCAGGTTCGGCCCCTCGACGATTGCATCGACCGGGCAGGCCTCCTGGCACAGCCCGCAATAGATGCACTTGGTCATGTCGATGTCGTAGCGGGTCGTGCGGCGGCTGCCGTCCTCGCGCGGCTCGGACTCGATGGTGATGCACATCGCCGGGCAAACCGCCTCGCACAGCTTACACGCGATGCACCGCTCCTCGCCGTTCGGGTAACGCCGCAGCGCATGCTCGCCGCGGAAGCGCGGGCTCAAGGGGTTGCGCTCGAACGGATAGTTGATCGTCGCCTTGGGCTTGAAGAAATAACGCAGCGTCAGCGCATGCGCCTTCAAAAACTCCCAAAGCGTGAACGCCTTGATGTGTTGGGCAAGGCTCACAGGACGCCTCCGTTATAGCGGCTCAGCATCAGGAAGCCCGACACGAGGAACACCCACAGGATCGAAAGCGGCAGGAAGATTTTCCAGCCCAGCCGCATGATCTGGTCGTAGCGGTAGCGCGGCACGGTGGCGCGGACCCAGCTGAAGATGAAGAAGAAGAAGAAGATCTTGGCGAACAGCCAGATGATGCCGGGGATGTCGAACCAGGGGATCAGGTCGATGTTGAGCGGGGGCAGCCAGCCGCCCCAGAACAGGATGGCATTCAGCGCGCACATCAGCAGCACATTGGCATATTCGCCGAGCCAGAACAGCGCGAAGGCCATCGACGAATATTCGGTCTGGTAGCCGGCGACGAGTTCCGACTCCGCCTCGGTTACGTCGAACGGCGTGCGTGCGGTCTCCGCCATCGACGAGATCAGGAACACCACCCACATCGGGAACAGCAGCGGGTTGAGCACGAAGCCGTTGAAGATGCCGAAGATATGTCCGCGCTGCGCATCGATGATGCCCTGCAGGTTGAAGGTGCCGGCCCACAGCACGACGCTGATCAGCACAAAGCCGATCGATACCTCGTAAGACACCATCTGAGCAGCAGCACGCAAAGCACTGTAGAACGGGTATTTCGAGTTGGACGCCCAGCCCGAGATGATGACGCCGTAAACGCCCAGCGACGACACGGCGAGGATGTAGAGCAGCCCGACATTGATGTTGGCCAGCACCATGTCCGGCCCGAACGGAATGACCGCCCAGGCGAGCAGTGCTACGGTGAAAGTGATGATCGGCGCGAGCAGGAACAGGCCCTTGTTCGCCGCGGTCGGGATGATGGTTTCCTGCAGGAAGACCTTCAGCCCGTCGGCAAAGCTCTGCAGCAGCCCGAACGGCCCGACGACATTCGGCCCGCGCCGCAACGCCATCGCCGCCCAGACCTTTCGGTCGACATAGATGATCATCGCGACGGCCAGCATCAGCGGCAACGCGATCAGCAGGATGCCGATCAGCGTCGCGACGAACCATCCGCCTTCATAGCCGAGGTAAGAGGCGAAGAATTCAGTCATGGAACGCTCCTGTTCCCCTGCGAAAGCAGGGGCCCAGAGTCACAGGCGCGGCAGTGTGGGCCCCTGCTTTCGCAGGGGAACGAAGAAGAAGGATCACTCCGCCGCCTCCGCAAAGTCTTGGCCGTGCGTGATCTCGGCCGAGCAGCGCTGCATCGTCGGGCTGGCGCGGCAGATGGCGTTGGTCATGTAGAAGTCGGCGATCGGGTAGGCCATCGGCCCGGATGCCTCGGCGGAAAGCGAAGGCGGGTTCCATTCGAACGGCGCGATGGCGCCATCAAGGCCGAGCGCCGGCACTTCAGCGATCATCGCGGCGCGCAGCCCCTCGAGCGTGTCGAATGGCAGCGGCTTCCCCAACACGTCCGACAGCGCCCGGAAGATCTTCCAGTCCTCCCGCGCCTCGCCGGGCGGGAACACCGCCTTTTCGGCGACCTGCACCCGGCCTTCGAGGTTCACATAAGTGCCGCTCTTTTCGACATAGGAGGCGGCCGGCAGGATCACGTCGGCATGGTGGGCGCCCTTGTCGCCGTGATGACCGATATAGACTTTGAAGCTGCCGGCGAGCTGCGCGAAATCCACTTCGTCCGCGCCCAGCAAGAAGGTCAGCTTCGGCCCCGCCGAAAACAGCGTGCCGATGCCGCCCGGCTGCGCATAGCCGAGCATCAGCCCGCCCATCCGCGCCGCCGAGAAGTGCAGCGCGTTATAGCCGTTCCATCCCTCACGGATCAGGTTCAGCGATTTGGCCAGCGCCAGGCTGGCGCCCTGCGCGGCCTTCAATCCCGCGCCGCCGACGATCACGGCCGGACGGCTTGCGGCCGCAAATGCGTCGGTGACTTCGGCCGGCAACTTGCCCACCAGCGCTGCATCATTGCCGAGCCAGGCGACCTTGTAGGTCAGGTCGGCTTCGGGCCCGATTGCGAACACCTTGGCGCCCCGCCGCACCGCCTTGCGGATGCGCGTGTTGACCAGCGGCGCTTCCAGCCGGGGATTGGTGCCGATCAACATGATCGCGTCGGCTTCCTCGATCCCCGCAATCGTGGTGTTGAAGTTCACCGCCGAGAGGCTGCTGGTGTCATAGGCGAGGCCGGTCTGCCGCCCTTCGAGCAGCGAAGACCCGAATGACCGCAGCAATGCCTTCGCCGCATACATGGTCTCGCAATCGACCAGATCGCCCGCAATCGCGGCCATGCCGCCATCGGCGTGATTGGCGATCTCCGCGAAGGCGTCCTGCCAGCTCGCATGCTCCAGCCTGCCGTTCCGCCGTACGAACACCTTGTCCAGGCGGCGGCGGACCATGCCGTCGATCGCGTGACGCGATTTGTCCGACAGCCACTCCTCGTTCACATCCTCGTTGATGCGCGGCAGCACGCGCATCACCTGGCGCCCCCGGCTGTCGAGGCGGATGTTGGAGCCGACCGCGTCATGCACGTCGATCGATGGCGTCTTCTTAAGCTCCCAGGGCCGAATCTCGAAGCTTTGCGGCTTCTGCAGCAGCGCGCCGACCGGGCAGAGATCGGCGACATTTCCGGACAGCTCGCTGGTCAGCGTCTTTTCCAGATAGGTCGTGATCTGCATATTCTCGCCGCGGCCGATCGCGCCGATTTCCTCGACGCCGGCGACCTGCTCGGCAAAGCGCACGCAGCGGGTGCACTGGATGCACCGGTTCATCGACGTCTTGATGATCGGGCCCATATATTTATCGGTGACCGCGCGCTTATTCTCGTCGAAGCGCGAAAAGCCGCGGCCATAGGCCATGGCCTGGTCCTGCAGGTCGCACTCGCCGCCCTGATCGCAGATCGGGCAATCGAGCGGGTGGTTGATGAGCAGAAACTCCATCACGCCTTCCCGCGCCTTCTTGACCATCAGGCTGTCGGTACGGACTTCCTGATTGTCGGCAGCGGGCAAAGCGCAGCTCGCCTGGGGCTTGGGCGGCCCCGGCTTCACCTCGACCAGGCACATGCGGCAATTGCCGGCAATGGCGAGGCGTTCGTGATAGCAGAAACGCGGGATTTCCTTGCCCGCGGCTTCGCAGGCCTGAAGCACGGTCGCGCCCTGGGGGACTTCGACCTCGATCCCGTCGACGGTGAGTTTAGGCATTTGAAATACAGGCTCCGCGCCGAGCCTCTAGACGGGGGTTAGGGACGGAGCAAGGGGCCAACACCCTTCCGTCACCCCAGCGAAAGCTGGGGTCTCGGTGCCGAGATGCCAGCCTTCGCTGGCATGACGGGAGCAGGTGCTTACCGCACGCCCTCCGGCCGAAATGCCGGCCCGGCATAGGTCATCTCGCCGCTCCAATAGCGGGCGGAAACGTGATAGGCGGCCTGGACGATGGCGCTGCGCAGGTCGGTTTTGCCATAGGCCATGCGTGCCGCCCCCTGGCAGGCAGACAGCCAGGGCGACAGCGAGTCGAAGATCTTGTCTTCCTGATCCGAACCCGGCGTCGACTTGATCAGTTTTTCCGCGCCGTTCGGGTTGCTGCGGGCAACGCAGTCCGCGGTCAGGAACAGGGTCTTGGTCGGATCCTCCGTTCCCATCAAATCCTTCTCGACCGGCAGCTTGAAGCTGGCGAGATCATAGGTGGCGCGCTGCGGCTGCACGCCGAACTCGCCGAAATCGCGCTTGAACAGCTCCTGCGCCAAGCCGCCGCGCAGCGCCGAGACGGTAACGGTGCTCGTCGCGGTATCGCGGCACTTCGCGGCCGTTCCTAGCGACACGGACGACCAGTCGACCTGCCCACCGGTCAGCGGAAGGTTGCGCAGCAGGCTGATGGCCGAGCCGCGATCCGCCTTGACGATGCAGCGGCCAAGCTGAACCGCCGCCTCCGACGGGCTGCCCGTATCGGCCAGCGCCGGCGTCGCGCCCGCCGCCGCAGCGGCGATCACGCCGGAAATGAAAAGCTTCCGCATTCGAACCCTCCTACCATCGGCGCCGGAGCGCCGGATGTCATCGCAGCATCATGCGCCGCAGACGGAGTTTTGAAAAGAGGCGTCTATTCGGCCGCCTGTGCCAGTTCGGACAGGCCCCGCTTCGCGATGATGCGCCGCTCGAGCTCGGGGCGGAAGTGGCGGATCAGGCCCTGGATCGGCCAGGCGGCTGCGTCGCCGAGCGCGCAGATCGTATGGCCCTCGACCTGCTTGGTCACTTCGTGCAGCATGTCGATCTCTTCGATCTCGGCATTGCCTTCGCGCAGGCGTTCCATCACGCGCCACATCCAGCCGGTGCCTTCGCGGCACGGCGTGCACTGGCCGCAGGACTCGTGCTTGTAGAAATAGCTGAGCCGGCTGATCGCGCGGACCACGTCGGTGGACTTGTCCATGACGATGATCGCCGCGGTGCCGAGGCCTGATTTCAGATCCTTCAGCGCATCGAAATCCATCGGGCAGTCGATGATCTCGTGCGCAGGCACCAAAGGCACCGACGAGCCGCCGGGAATCACCGCCAGCAGATTGTCCCAGCCGCCGCGGATGCCGCCGCAATGCCTGTCGATCAGCTCGCGGAAGGGGATGCTCATCGCCTCTTCCACCACCGTCGGCTTGTTCACATGGCCGGAGATCTGGAAGAGCTTCGTGCCTTCGTTCTTCGGCCGCCCAATCCCCGCGAACCAGGCCGCGCCGCGCCGCAGGATCGTCGGCACCACCGCGATCGACTCGACATTGTTGACCGTCGTGGGGCAGCCATACAGGCCGGCGCCGGCCGGAAAGGGCGGCTTCAGGCGCGGCTGGCCCTTATGGCCCTCCAGGCTCTCGATCATCGCGGTTTCTTCGCCGCAGATATAGGCGCCGGCGCCCCGGTGCACGAACACGTCGAAATCGAAACCCGATCCGCATGCGTTCTTGCCAAGGAAGCCGCGGTCATAGGCCTCGGCGACGGCGGCAAACAGCGTCTCGGCCTCGCGGATATATTCGCCGCGGATGTAAATATACGCTGCCCGCGCGCGCATCGCGAAGCCGGCGATCAGCGCACCTTCGATCAGCTTGTGCGGATCGTGGCGGATGATCTCGCGGTCCTTGCAGCTGCCCGGCTCGGACTCGTCGGCGTTGATGACGAGGAAGCTCGGTTTGCCGGGCTTCGGCTCCTTGGGCATGAAGCTCCACTTCATGCCGGTCGGGAACCCCGCCCCGCCCCGCCCGCGCAAGCCTGAGGCCTTCACCTCGTCGATGATGCCGTCTTGACCCTTGAGCATCAGACTCTTGGTGTCGTCCCAATCGCCACGAGCCATAGCCGCGTCGATGCGCCAGTCCTGGAACCCGTACAGGTTGGTAAAAATGCGGTCCTTGTCAGCGAGCATTGCTCAAGCCTCAGCTAGTTTGCTGAACCCCAAAACCGGTTGGGGCTGAGCTTGTCGAAGCCCGCCCTTCTTGTTTGGGTGAACAGAAAGGGAAGCCTTCGACAAGCTCAGGCCAAACCGGGTGGAGGGTGCGAGCGAGAACACTAAGCCGCCCACTCCGAACGATAGTCATGATTCTCGCTCACCATCTCGACAAGCGTGGTCGGACCACCCTCAGGCGCGCTCGTCTGCCGCCCGACCTGCGACAGCGTCTTCGGGCTTTCGCCCTTCGCCAGCGCGTCCAGCACCGCGAGCGTGGTCTCGAACGTCAGGTCTTCGTAGTTATCGTCGTTGATCTGCACCATCGGCGCGTTGGCGCAGGCGCCCAGGCACTCGACCTCTGACAAGGTGAACAGCCCGTCCGCCGTGGTCGCGCCCTTCTTTAGCCCGCGCTCGTGGCAGGCGCGGAACACATCGTCGGAGCCGCGCAGCATGCACGGCGTCGTCCCACACACCTGCACATGGAAGCGGCCGACCGGCGCCAGATTGTACAAGGTGTAGAAGGTCGCGACTTCGTAGGCGCGGATGAACGGCATATCGAGCTGCCGGGCGACGAACTCGATCACGGGCATCGGCAGCCAGCCGGCCGTGTTCGTCTCTTCGCCGACCTGCGCCTGGGCCAGGAACAACAACGGCATGATCGCCGATTGCTGCCGCCCTGCCGGATAGCGCCCGACGATCTCGCGCGCTTTCTCCTCATTGGCCGCGGTCCAGCCGAACGCGCCCCAACGCGCGCGGACCTCGGCCTCGTCCGGAATTTGAACTGCGTCAGCCATTAGCGGTCACATTCACCAAAAACGATATCGATCGCGCCCAGCACGGCCGTGACGTCCGCCAGCATGTGGCCCTTGCACATGAAGTCCATCGCCTGGAGATGGCTGAACGCGGTCGGGCGGATCTTGCAGCGCCAGGGTTTGTTCGATCCGTCGGAGACCAGATACACGCCGAACTCGCCCTTGGGGCTTTCGGTCGCGACATAGACTTCGCCGGCGGGCACGTGAAAGCCTTCGGTGTAGAGCTTGAAGTGGTGGATCAGCGCTTCCATCGAGCGCTTCATCTCGCCGCGCTTGGGCGGCACCACCTTGCGGTCGAGGCTGGCGATCGGCCCTTCGGGCATTTCGTTCAGGCACTGCTTCATGATCCGGGCGGATTGATAGACTTCTTCCACCCGCACCATGAACCGGTCGTAGCAATCGCCCTTGGTGCCGACCGGAATCTCAAACTCCATGCGGTCGTACACGTCATAGGGCTGCGACTTGCGCAGGTCCCAGGGAATGCCGGCGCCGCGGATCATCGGCCCCGAAAAGCCCCAGGCGATCGCGTCTTCCTTCGACACGGTCGCTATATCGACATTGCGCTGCTTGAAGATGCGGTTGTCGGCAACCAGGCTGATCGCATCGCCGAACAGGCGCGGCAGGCGGTTGTCGAGCCAATCGCCAATGTCCGCGAGCAGCTTCAGCGGCGCGTCCTGATGCACGCCGCCCGGGCGGAAATAGGCCGCGTGCATGCGCGCGCCCGAAACCCGCTCGTAGAAGTTCATCAGGTCTTCGCGCAGCTCGAACAGCCACAGGTTCGGCGTCATCGCGCCGACGTCCATGATGTGCGAGCCCAGGTTCAGCAGATGGTTCTTGATCCGCGTCAGCTCCGCCCAGAACACGCGCAGATATTGGGCGCGCAGCGGCACTTCGAGGTCGAGCAGTTTCTCGATCGCCAGGACGTAGGAATATTCCTGGCTCATCGGCGAGGCGTAATCGAGCCGGTCGAAATAGGGCACCGACTGGAGATAGGTCTTGTTCTCGATGAACTTTTCGGTGCCGCGGTGGAGGAGCCCCACATGCGGATCGACCCGCTCGATGATCTCGCCGTCCAGCTCCAGCACCAGCCGGAGCACGCCGTGGGCCGCGGGATGCTGCGGGCCGAAATTGATCGTGTAGTTCTGGATCTCGATATCGCCGGCATTCTGGTCGCCGGGCTCGATCTCGCGCGGAAGAGTGTCGAGCGCGTCAGCCATGACCAACCTCTGTGCTCCGGCGAAGGCCGGAGCGTTGGAAGTGATGAACGCCGCGGGAGTTAAGACGCAGGGCTCCGGCCTTCGCCGGAGCACAGTGACGGGCGAGCTCACCCATTCTTGCCCTCCGGCAAATCGGTGGTGCGCGGCGGCACCGGCTCGGCGGTTTCCGGCTGCGCCTTGTCGGCGGGCGGCTCGGCCGGAGCGCCGTCCTTCTGGATCGGCTTTTCTTGCGGCTGATTGCCCGGATGTGGTTGACCGGCGCCCGTTTCTTTAACCGACTCCGTAACCTTCACTTCCTCGACCGGCGGCTTGGCGGCAGTGCTGGTCACGGTGCCCGCCTTCGAAATCTGGTCGGCCGTCAGCGGCGTCGGCGCGCCCTTGGCTTCGGGCACGGCCTTCTCGTCCCCCGGCAGCACATATTCGGCGCCTTCCCAGGGCGAAGTGAAGTCGAACGCGCGAAAATCCTGCGCCAGCTTCACGGGCTCGTAGATGACGCGCTTATGCTCTTCCGAATAGCGCATCTCGACATAGCCCGTCATCGGGAAGTCCTTGCGCAGCGGATGGCCGCGAAAGCCGTAATCGGTGAGGATGCGGCGCAGGTCCGGGTTCCCCTCGAACAAGATGCCGTACATGTCGTACGCCTCCCGCTCGAGCCAGCCGGCGACCGGCCACAGTCCGGTCACGCTCGGCACCGGCGTATCCTCGTCGGTCGAGACCTTGACGCGGATGCGGTGGTTCCTGGTCAGCGACAGCAGGTGATAGACGATTTCGAACCGCTCGGGCCGCGACGGATAGTCGACGCCGGCAATCTCCATCAGCTGCTGATAGGCGAAGTCATCGCGCAGCGTCCGCATCGTCTCGAACAGGCTGTCGCGCGCAACGGTCAGCGTCACTTCGGACACACGCTCGACCGCATCGAGCACCGCCCCGCCCAGGCCGGAGCGCAGTGCGTCGATCACGCCATCGTTGGAAGCGATCCGAGGGGCTGGGCTCAACATTCAAGCGCTCCAGCCTCGCTCGTCCCGAGCGTAGTCGAGGGGCGCACGTACAGCCTTGGGTCAACGCCCCTCGACTTCGCTCGGGACGAGCGGAAAAGCTTGCGCATCCCCATCACCGCTCGATCGTCCCCTCGCGGCGGATTTTCCGCTGCAGCTGCATGATCCCGTACAGCAAAGCCTCCGCGGTCGGCGGGCAGCCGGGCACGTAGATGTCCACCGGCACGATCCGGTCGCAGCCGCGCACCACGGAATAGCTGTAGTGATAATAGCCGCCGCCGTTCGCGCAGGATCCCATCGAGATCACATATTTCGGTTCGGACATCTGGTCGTAGACGCGGCGCAGCGCCGGCGCCATCTTGTTGCACAAGGTGCCGGCGACGATCATCACGTCCGACTGGCGCGGGGATGCGCGCGGTGCTGCGCCGAACCGCTCCAGGTCATAGCGCGGCATGTTCACATGGATCATCTCGACCGCGCAGCAGGCGAGACCGAAGGTCATCCACCACAAAGACCCCGTCCGCGCCCATTGGAACAGATCCTCGGTCGAGGTGACGAGAAACCCCTTGTCCGTCAGTTCGGAGTTCAGGTCGTTGAAATAATTCTGGTCCGGCAGCGTCCCCTCGGGCGGGAAGCGGTTCTCGGCCGGCGAAAGGGTCACTCCCATTCGAGCGCTCCCTTCTTCCACGCATAGATATAGCCGAGCACCAGTTCGCCCAAAAAGATCATCATCGCCCACCAGGCCGCCCAGCCGGTGCCCATCAGCGACACTGCCCAGGGGAACAGGAATGCCGCTTCCAGGTCGAAGATGATGAACAGGATCGCCACGAGGTAGAAGCGCACGTCGAACTGGCTGCGACTGTCTTCGAACGCCGGGAAACCGCACTCATATTCCGACAGCTTCTCCGGATAGGGTTTGTGCGAGCCGGTGAAGCGCGCCGCCACGATTGGCAGGAACACGAACGCGCTGGACAGCAGCAGCGCCACGCCCAGGAACAGCAGGATCGGCAGATAGCCGGCGGCGACGGACGCCATTCACGGAACTCCAACAGGAACTTGGCCGGGCATCTAGGCCGCTGCTTGGTGCGACGCAACAGTTTCGGCCCGCCGGAAAATGGAACCCCGAGTCGCAGCGACCGTTCCAACCCGCACGCCGCCTCCGGGCGGTCGTAAACAGGAGGACCGCCATGAACAAACTCGCACCGGTGCTGCTCGCAGCACTGCTCGTGCCGGGGGCTGCGCTTGCGCAGCAGGCCGCCAACGACACCAGCGTCGCGACGGAGACCCAGGAGCGTTACGCAGAAGGCCAGGACGACGACTTCCCGATCGGCCTGTTGGGCCTGCTCGGCCTCGCCGGCCTGCTCGGCCTGCGCAAGCGCAACGACTCTCACACTCACACCAATCGCTGAAGCAGGAGGTTGCTCATGAACAAGACCATTGCCGCGGCCGTTGTTGCCGCCGCCCTGCTCGCGCCGGGTGCTGCCATTGCCCAGTCCAACGCCGCCGTCGACACGACATATGCCGCGCCGGTTGAAGACGATGACGATGATTTCCCCTGGGGCTTGCTCGGCCTGCTCGGCCTGGCCGGGCTGATCCCGCGCAAGCGCCACGATCATGTCGACATCGACAACCGCACCAACCGCTAGGTGAGGCGGCGGGGCCTTGAGCCCCGCCCCTTAGCGCAGCGAGCCTGCGACCAGTTTGTGTAGGCGCGAGTGGATACCGTCGCTGGCGGCGAGGAACTCGTTGCGCTCCATCGCGCGGTCGCCGCCGCGGAAATCGGTGACATAGCCGCCCGCTTCGCGCACCAGCAGCACGCCGGCGGCCACGTCCCAAGGCTTCAGCCCGCTTTCCCAATAGCCGTCATAGCGCCCCGCCGCGACCCAGGCGAGGTCGAGCGCGGCGGAGCCCAGCCGCCTTATGCCCGCGACTTCGGGCGCGACAGCACCGAAGATGCGGCTCCATTGCGCCAGATCGCCATGACCCTTGAACGGAATGCCCGTCGCGATCAGCGCATCGTCCAACCGGCTGCGCGACGACACCCGCAGGCGCTGATCCTGCAGCCAGGCACCGCGTCCCTTTTCAGCCCAGAAACTCTCATCGGTCAGCGGCTGATAGACGATGCCGCTGGTCACTTCGCCCGACGGTTCCTGCACCGCGATCGAAATCGCGAAATGCGGAATGCCGTGGAGGAAGTTGGAGGTGCCGTCGAGGGGGTCCACCACCCAGCGCGGCTTGGCCGGATCGCCCTCGATCTCGCCGGCCTCTTCCAGCAGAAAGCCCCAATCCGGCCGCGCTTTCTTCAGCTCCTCGTAGAGCGTCCGCTCGGCACGCTGATCCGCCTGGCTGACGAAGTCCGCCGGACCCTTGCGGGAGACCTGCAGGTGCTGGACCTCGTTGAAGTCGCGCCGCAGCCGCGGTGCCGCCTTGCGCGCGGCCCGCTCCATCACGGTCAATAGGCCTGAATGGGATGGCATCAGTATCTCCAAAGCCCCTCCCCTTCAGGGGAGGGGTTGGGGTGGGGCAGTCGGCTAGGGCAGAGCTTGTTGACAGCCCCACCCCCGTCCCCTCCCCTGAAGGGGAGGGGTGAACAGTCAATCCGCCCGCCTCACATAGGTCTTTTCATAAACATCGACCACGATCCGGGTTCCGGCGGCGATGTGCGGCGGCACCATCACGCGCACGCCATTGTCGAGCACGGCCGGCTTATAGCTAGACGAGGCGGTCTGCCCCTTCACCACCGCGTCCGCATCGACGATCGTCGCTTCGATCGTGTCGGGCAGCTGCACCGAGATCGGGCGTTCCTCGTGCAGTTCCAGCACCACGTCCATGCCGTCCTGCAGGAACGCCACTTCGTCGCCCAGCATGTCGGCCGACAGCGTGATCTGGTCGTAAGTCTCCTTGTCCATGAAGGTCAGCATGTCGCCGTCCTTGAACAGGAACTGGAAGTCCTTGGTGTCGAGCCGCACGCGCTCGACGGTCTCGGCCGAACGGAACCGGACGTTGGTCTTGCGCCCGTCGATCAGGTTCTTCATCTCGACCTGCATATAGGCGCCGCCCTTGCCGGGCTGGGTGTGCTGGATTTTCACCGCGCGCCACAGGCCGCCTTCATACTCGATGATGTTGCCGGGACGAATGTCCACGCCGCTGATCTTCATGGGACCGACCTTGAGAAAGACTGGAAAGTGGCGCGGCTCTAGCGGGCGGCGGCTTTTCCGGCAAGCAGCGGATAGGGATTGACCTCCTGCCCCTGGTGCCAGCGTTCGCCGGCCGACATCCGCTTCACCTCGAAATGGAGGTGCGGCCCCGCCTCGCTCGCGCTGCCGGTCGAGCCGACCGTGCCGATCACGTCGCCGGTGCCGACCCGCTGCCCTTCCCTTAGGCCCTCCCGATAGCTGTCGAGATGGGCGTAATAGAAGACGGTGCCGCCATCATTGCTGCGGACATAAACGGTGCGCCCGCCATTGCGGCTGTCGAACAGTTTTTCCACGACCCCGGGCGCCGCCGCGACCACCGGCGTGCCGCGCGGCGCCATGATGTCGATCGCATTGTGCCGCCGCGAACCCCCGCCCCTGCTGTCGCCCCAGGTATCGGCGAGCTGCTCGGGCTTGATCCCGGCGACGGGGATGACGATCCCGGCTTGCGGCGCCCGTGTGACCGTGGGCGCCGGTGCCGGGGCCTCCTCGTCCGCCTGGCCGCCAAAGTTGAGCATCAGGGCGACTGCCGCCCCGATCACAAGAAACAGGAGCAGCAGGAACCAGCCGAGCCTCGTCAATCGCCTACTCCTGGAAGATCGCCGTCGTTCCAGGCTTAATCATCAGCGACAGGCGCGCAACATCCCAATTGGTCAGCCGGATGCAGCCATTCGACTCCGCGCGCCCGATCGTGCTCGGGTCGGCAGTGCCGTGGATGCCGTAATGCTCCTTGGACAAATCGAGCCAGGCGACGCCGACGGGATTGTTCGGCCCCGGCTTGATGATGAGATCGGGGTCGCTCTTGTCCGCGGTCGCAAGCAGCTCGGGCTGATAATGCCAGGGCGGCATATAGGCATGGGTGGTGATCTTCCACTCGCCGATCGGCAGCGGGAATTGTTTTGACCCCATGGTCGCGGGGAACTGGCCGACGATGCGGTCGCCCGCATAGACCCGCAGCACCCCGTCCGACTTGTCGACAACCACGCGGTCGCCCTGCGGCTGCTCGGCATTGACGTTCAGCGACGAGAGCAGCTCACGCGTCTTCGCGTCCTTCACCTTGTAATCGCGCGTATAAGGCAGTGCGCTCGGCACCACGATCGGCTGGCCGGCGCGCAGGGGGGTATCGGGGCTGTTCAGCGCGATCAAAGTCGCCGGCGTGGTGTGGAACCGTTCGGCGATCTTCTCCAGCGCGGTACGGTAGCAAAGGCAGGGCAGCTTGGCCTGCAGCTCCGGATCCTTGGGCAGCGGGTTGGTGAACGGCCCCGCCAGATCGACCGACGAGACGCGCACCAGAGTTGTGGGACGGATGGCGCGATATTGGTGCAGCGCCCGCAGCGTCGGCTGGTCGATCTTGCCGCTGACGGGCAGCCCCCGCGCCTCCTGGAAGCCGCGCAGGGCGAGCTTCAGCGACTCGCCTTCCTTGCCGTCGATCACGCCTGGCGAAAAGCCGATCCGGTCGAGGATGACCTGGACGTGCATGATGGTGCGGTCGATCCCGGGCTCAGTCTGAGCCGTGGGGCTCGGCTGCGCCTTGGGCGGTTGCGCCGCGATCGACGCCGCCAGCGCCGAAACCGCACCCGCCCCGAGTAGAAAGAAGATTTTCTGCACGCCTACGCACCTCCACGACTGATCCAGGTCAAACGCGAGGTGCGGCCAATCTTTCCCAAGCCGCAGCTTTGTCGCCCATCCCGGCGGATTCGTCGCTTCTGTGCAATACGCCGCCAGCGAGTCGGTCTATCGGCGCGGCCACAGGAGTGATGGACGTGCGTGTGATTACCGGTGACAACTGCAATCAGCCCCTGCCCCCGGCAGCGGGCAAGTTCGGCATCGAACATTCTTTGGGGCTTGAGCTGCGCATCTACCGTCCCGCCGGCTGCCCGAGCATGGAGCAGTTCGAAGCGCGCTTTCAGGTCGCCAACGACCGCGACCCGCGCCCTAGCGCGGCCTGATCAGCCGAGCAGCTCAGCAAACCTCTTAACGGCCGCCGCCTCGCCTTCGGGCGCATTCCAGACACTGCTGCACACGGCCAGAAAGTCCGCCCCCGCCTCGATCAGCGGCTGCGCATTGTCCGGCGTGATCCCGCCGATCGCGACGCTGGGAATTTCGAAGATGGTGGACCACCAGCCGAGGATCGCCGGCTCGGGATGGTGGCGCACCTCCTTGGTCGTGGTTGGGTAGAAGGCGCCGAAAGCGACATAATCCGCCCCCGCCTCGCCCGCTTCCATCGCCAGATGCTTGCTGTCGTGGCAGGTGACGCCGATCTGCGCCGCCGGACCGAGCAGCTTGCGCGCCTCCCGCGGATCGCCATCGTCCTGCCCCAAATGCACGCCGTCGGCGCCGATCCGCTTGGCCAGGCTGATCGAGTCGTTGACGATGAAGGCGACCTCATGTCCGGCGCAGATAAGCTGTAGCGGCTCGGCCAGGGCCGCGGCCTGATGCTGGTCGATGCACTTAACCCGGAACTGAAAAGCCGAGACCGGACCGGCGCCCAGCGCCCGCTTCAGCCTCTCCGGAAAGCCGCCGCCCACGTCCAGCGGCGACACCAGATAAAGCTGGCAAGGCGGCCGGCGATTATGCTCCGGAAATAACTCGGCGAACGACTCGTTGACCATCGATGATCCGTATCGGCTGCTCCGGCTGGAACTACCGGCATTGGCGCGGGCCATTCTATCCCGACGGCCTCCCCGTCAAGCGCTGGTTCACCCACTATGCCGCGCATTTCGGCACGGTCGAGGTGAATGCGAGCTTCTACCGCCTGCCGGAGGCCAGCACCTTCGCCAAATGGCGCGACCAGGCGCCGCCCGGCTTTTGCTACGCGATCAAGGCGCCGCGCTTCATCACCCATATGCGCAAGCTCAAGGACTGCGACGCGGGCATGGCCAACTTCCTCGCCCGCGCGCGCCACCTCGAGCACGCCCTCGGTCCGATCCTCTACCAGCTCCCGCCGAGATGGCGGTTCGATCGCGAGCGGCTGGAGCGCTTCCTCGACCTGCTGCCTGGCGATTTCACCCACGTCTTTGAGTTCCGCGAGCCCAGCTGGCTCGAACCCGAAGTCCTGCAGTTGCTCGACCAACGCGGCATCGCCTTCTGCACGCACGACATGCCCGGTCTCGCCACCCAACGCGCCGCCACCGGCCCCGCCGCCTATGTCCGTTTCCACGGCGCCAGCGGCAAATATTGGGGCCGCTACACTGAAGAGTCGCTCGCCGGCTGGGCCGAATGGTTGCGCGCCCAGGAAGGGAGCGGCCGCAGCGTCTGGGCCTATTTCAACAACGACATCCACGCCGACGCCACCGCCGACGCCAAGGCACTGGAAACATTACTGGCGATTGACCTCACATCCCCCTCGTCACCCCGGCCTTGAGCCGGGGTCCCGCTTCTCCTCCGCGCCTCCGCGCCTCCGCGTGAAAGGGAGCCAGGCAAGGTTCACGCGAAGGCGCGGAGAGGCGGAGCAAGAGAGCTGTTCAGTTCCGGCGCTCGCCCACGAACTCCCGAGGAGCGCGTGAGCGTCGGCTAAGGTGGAAGGCGGATATCCCTGATCGAGATCAGCAGAAATCTTCCAGAAAACTGCGCGCCTTAAATGCCGGTCGATCGTTCCTTCGTTAGCCCAGGAGCCACCGCCCGATGGTCAGCGTTTTCAAAGATCGCCTTCTACTCGCCTGCGCCATCATCGGCGTTGGGCTGAGTGGCTTCTTCGACGGAATTCTACTGCATCAAGTGCTGCAGTGGCATCATCTTCTCAGTCTCGTTCCAGGTGAACAGCTTCGAGACATCGGCAACCAGATCTTGGCCGATGGCATGTTCCACGTCCTGATGTACCTTGTCACGGCATTCGGGCTGTACCGGCTCTATCAGGCTCGTGAGGATCTTCGGGTAGACGGCTCCGCTCGACGGGTTCTTGCCGGCGCCCTCCTCGGCTTTGGCATCTGGAACGTCATCGATGTCGCTGGCTTTCACTGGCTGCTTGGGATTCACAGGATCAGGGTAAACGTGCCCAACCCCATGCTGTACGATCTGGGTTGGCTAGGTCTTTTTGGTCTTGTGCCGCTCATTGCCGGTGCGGCGCTTCTGGCCCGGTCCGGGAAGATGAGAGGTTCCGCGGCAGGCGCGATCCTGCCATTGTTGGCCTTGCTCGCGGCCCCGATCGCCTCTCTCCCGACCTCGGGGTCTAGCTCTGCCTTAGTGGTCTTCCCGCCATCGTACAGCGTAGCAACTTCGATGAATTCGGTTCTCAGCAGCCGCTCTGGTATATTGTGGGCCGAGACAAACGGGCGCTTTGTCGCGGTTCGGCTGTACGACGACTCTGCGACGGCACAGCTCTATCGCTCGGGCGCGTTGCTCGTGACGAGATCGCCTGCGCTCGCCGGGTGCGTGGCGTCCGTGATCTGACGTCAGCACTGCTCGGGATTGGGTCTGAGTAACAGCCAGCGCAGTTGATCGACGCGACGGCCTGACTTTCGGCACTTGTCCGGGTTGGAGTGGAGGCGCACACAGTCCGCGATAAGCCGTGGGGGAAAATGCATATGCGCGTGAGTCGCCGGTCGATGATCATCGGAGCCGCCGCGGCGGCCATTGCGCGTCCGGCGCTTGCGCAAGGGGCCAAAGGCGGATGGTATGACCGCGCCATCATCGTCGATGCCCTCGGCAACGTCGGCGATCCCTATGGCCCCGACGGCGTCTCGCGGCTGAGCGACCGCGCCTGGGCCGAGATGAAGGCCACCGGTGTGACGATGCTGCGGGGGACCGTATTCCCGGTCGGCAACGTTGCCGATCCCTGGGGCGACTATCTCAAAGCCATCGACGGCGAGAAGGAATTGTTCTCCGCTAATCCCGATCGCCTGATCCTGGTCCGAACTGCCGCGGACATTCTGAAGGCCAAGCGCGAAGGCAAATGCGGCGTGCTCATCGGCACCCAGGACACCTGCATGGTCGGGCCGGAGCTCGACCGGCTGGCGCAGCTGAAGAAGGACGGCGTCATGTCCGTCCAGCTGACCTACAACAACCGCAATCTGTGCGGCGACGGGTCGCTCGAGCCCGCCAATGCCGGCCTATCGAAGCTCGGCCGCGCCACGATCGAGCGGATCGAGGCGGAGAAGCTGCTGCTCGACCTGAGCCATGGCGGCGCCCGGACGATGGCGGAGGCCGCAGCCCACGCCAAGCGGCCGCTGGTGATCAGCCACACCGGCGCCCGCGCGCTCGCCGACCACCCCCGCAACACCGCCGACGAGACGATCAGGGCGGTGGCGAGCAAGGGCGGCGTGATCGGCGTCTATTTCATGCCCTTCCTGACGCTCGACAGCCAGCCAAAGGGCGCCGACCTGATCCGGCACATCGAGCATATCGCCAAGGTCGCCGGCGAGGATCATATCGGCATCGGCACCGACAATGGCGTGCTCCCTCGGCAAATTACCGAAGAGACGCGCCGGCAAAATCGGGAATGGCATAACATGCGCGCGAAGGCCGGCATCGCGGCACCGGGCGAAGGCCCCGACGTGTTCCCGCTCGTCGCCGACTATAACAGCATCGACCGCTTCCAGCGTCTCGCCGACGCCCTCGCCAAGCGCGGATGGTCCACCGCGCGGCTGGAAAAGCTGTTCGGCGGCAACTTCGTCCGCGTCTGCCGCGAGGCGTGGGGAGCGTGAGAGCCTGGATGGGCGTCAGCCGGTATGGCCGGGGCGGCGCCCAATACGCGTCGCTACTGCCGTATAACGCCGCTCAGGCGGATCTTCCTGGCTCGTCAAAGAAATCAACCCGGCCCGTTGCTAGGCTATAATAAGCGCCGACCACCTTGAGCCTTCCCTGGCGCTGCGGCTCCAGCAGCATCGGTTCGGAGGCCGTCCGCAGCCGCTCGACCGTGCGCGAGACATTGGCACGAGTCGCCGCTTCGAGTTTGTCGCCCCGACGCCCGCGCGCGGCAAGCACGGCGGGAACGATCGGCTCGATCATGCGGCCGATGGAGCCCGGGAACGCGGCATTCTTGTCGACCACGTCAATGGCCGCCTTGACGGCGCCGCAACTCTCGTGACCCATTACGACCACCAGTGGGACGCCGAGCACCGCCACCGCGAATTCGACGGAGCCCATGGCCGCCGTATCGACCGTGTTGCCGGCATTGCGCACGATGAACAGCTCGCCGAGACCGCGGCCGAACAGCAGCTCGGGCGGTACACGGCTGTCCGAACAGCTCACATAGGCTGCAAACGGCGCCTGCCCCGCGGCGAGTTCCAGACGGCGCTGGTTGCCGACGGGGGCGCCGGAGGGAATGTCAGCGAGGAAGTCGCGATTGCCCTGTTTGAGCAGGTCCAGCGCCTGATCGGGTGTCAGCGCGCTCTTGCCGTCGCGCGTCGGCGCGGAGCGGAAAGGCCGGGCGCCCGCTTGGGCTAGCGCGGCCGCTGGCGCCGCAGCCAGGGCGCCCGCGGTGAGAAGGGCGGATCGACGGGAAAACTTGGTCATGTTGGCAGCTCCTCATCTGATGACGAGCCAAGGAGCTGTGGCGGAGGAAACAACCGGACCCGCCGAGCTTATGGCTCGGTGCGGTCCGACATCACAGCAGAGCGCCGTCAGAGGGGCCCGTCCCGCACGCGCCTCACCTAGATGACACAGCAGTATGGATCAAGACTGCAATGGCGCCCGCCTAGCCCACTCCCGCCGCGGGATGTCGCCGCTAAGTCTACGCAGACCTGAGCGAAGCCGAGCCGGCCGCTCCGAGCACCGCCGCGCCGGCCAGCATCCATACACCCGGAAAGCCCCAGCCGACGGCACCGCTGACCAGCAGCGTCGCTCCGGCCGGGATCAGGGCCGCGATCAGGCAAGCCGTCGCCGCTCCCTGCGATGGTCGCACCGCTGTGACGAGCCAGATCAGCGCAACAACCAGCCAGTCGAGCGACGGCAGATACCAGAGCGCGCGCAGCATCTCGCCGCGCTGGCCAGTGAGCCAGCCCGACACCATGCTTCCGCCGCTGCCGTGGAACAGCGCGGTGGCGATCAGCAGGGCCGCCGCAAGTCCCAGCAGCGCCTGCGCCAGCCTCACGCGTCGACCAGCTTCTGCGTCGAGGCCTGGTGAATTTCGTCGATCGCGCTGCCCAGCGAGCTGCCGAACTCGTCGTCGCTCATCTGGTGGCGCAGGTCTTCGAGCAAGGCGCGGCTGAAGCTGGCGATCATGCCGCGGTTTTTCGCCAGCTCGGCACAGGCTTCAGGCCGGGCGAAACCGCCGGACAGCGCCACCACCCGCAACACCCGCGGATGATCGACCAGCGGCTCGAACAGGCCGGCCTCGGCGGGGATCGACAGCTTCAGCATGACCTTGTCGCTGCCGGGCATGGTATCGAGTTCCTTCAGCAGCTCGTCGCGCAGGATGCGGTCCGCCTCGGCCCGCTCCGGGCTCTTGATGTTCACTTCCGGCTCGATGATCGGCACCAGGCCGTGCGCCAGCACCTGGGCGCCGACTTCGAACTGCTGGCGGACGATGGCGGCGATGCCTTCGCGGTTGGCGAGGTTGATCACCGACCGCTCCTTGGTGCCGAACACGCCCAACGCCTTGGCGCGGGAGAGCAGCGCATCCAGCTCCGGCATCGGCTTCATCAGCTGCACGCCATTGGCCTCATCTTCCAGGCCCTTGTCGATCTTGATGAAGGGGACGACGCCCTTCTCGATGAGCGCCTGCGGCACCGGCTTGCCGTCGACCTGCCCGTCCATGGTGCGTTCGAACAGGATGGCGCCGATCACCTTGTCGCCATTGAAGCAGCCCGCCTTGATGATCCGCGAGCGCATGTCGTGGATCAGCGCGAACATCTCCTCGTCGCTGGCCCAGGCGCCTTCCTCGATGCCATAGCCCTTCAGCGCCTTGGGCGTGGACCCGCCGCTCTGGTCCAATGCGGCGATGAAGCCCTGTCCGGCGGCAATCTTGGCAGTCATGTCGGCAGTGTTCATGTGGTCCCCTGACGATTGTCTTGATTTAGCAGCGCGCTAGCTCGCTGCGCCGCGTTGCACAACGTATCGGATGCTTAACGGTTCAGCGCCGCGACGCCCGGCAGTTCCTTGCCTTCCATCCATTCGAGGAAAGCGCCGCCCGCGGTCGAGACGAAGGTGAAATCGTCGGCGACGCCCGCTTGGTTCAATGCCGCGACCGTGTCTCCACCGCCTGCGACCGATACCAGCGAACCTTCGCGGGTGAGCGCCGCCGCGGTCTTGGCGAGGCTGACCGTCGCGGTGTCGAACGGCGGCGTCTCGAATGCGCCGAGCGGACCGTTCCAGACAAGCGTGCGGCAGGTCTTGAGCACATCGGCGAGTGCTTCAGCCGCGGCGGGCCCGATATCGAGGATCATCTCGTCGGCCGCGACTTCGTGCACATTGACAGTGCGCGTGGTCGGGTTCGCCTTGAACTCGGTCGCCACCACGACGTCGTACGGCAGGTGCACCGTGCAGTTCGCCCGATCCGCGGCTTCCAGGATCTGTTCGGCGGTTCCGGTCAGGTCATGCTCGCATAGCGACTTGCCGACATTCACGCCGCGCGCGGCGAGGAAGGTGTTCGCCATGCCGCCGCCGATGATCAGGTGATCGACCTTGGTCACGAGGTGGGTGAGCACGTCGAGCTTGGTCGACACCTTGGCGCCGCCGACGACCGCGGCCACCGGGTGATCGGGATTGCCGAGCGCCTTTTCGAGGGCGGCAAGCTCCGCCTCCATCTGGCGGCCGGCGAAGGAGGGCAGCCGGTGCGCCAGCCCTTCGGTCGAGGCATGGGCGCGGTGGGCGGCGGAGAAGGCGTCGTTCACATAGAGATCGCCCAGCGCGGCAAAGCGCTCGACCACGGCGGGATCGTTCTTCTCCTCGCCGCCGAAGAAACGCGTGTTTTCGAGCAGGCCGATATCGCCCGGCTGCATGGTCGCGATCATCGCCGGCGCGTCTTCCCAATCGACATATTGCACCGGTCGCCCGAGCACCGCTTCGAGCGGCTTGGTGACGAGCGCGGTGGAGAATTCCGGCACCGGCGCTTTCGGCCGCCCGATATGCGCGAGCAGCAGCACGATCGCGCCGCGGTCCGACAGCTCGCTGACCGTCGGCACGGCTGCGCGCAGCCGCGTATCGTCGGTCACCTTGGCTTCGATCAGCGGCACGTTCAGGTCTTCGCGGACGAGCACACGCTTGCCGCGGATATCGCCCATATCGTCGAGCGTTTTGTAGGTCATGCCTCACCTTCGATGATGATCGGGTCGCCGACCCGGATTTCGCCTTCGCTCAAGACCCGCCCGAGCACGCCGCCGCGCCAGTCGGGCAGGAGCGCATTCATCAGACCGGACGCGACCTGTTCCATCCGGATGCAGGGATCGCACTCCATGGTGGTTTCGATCCGGGCGGTGTCGCCGATGCGAAGGATCGCGCCCGCGCGTTGAGGCAGGTCGAGGCCGTCCACCAGCAGGTTGGCGCGCCGCTCCTGCCACGGCACATCCGCGCCGAGCTCCTCCATCGCCGCTTGCCAGTCGCGCAGCTCCATCAGCGACACCTGGCGCTTGTTTTTGCCGTTCCTGACGATGCCGCGCGCGTCACCGGTTACGCCCATCGCCGTGGAGAGGTAGGCGTGTTCGATCACTTCCATCGGCGAGCCGGGATAGGCCTTGCGCGCGATGCCACTAAGCGTTCCAACCAACCTCTCGTCATCCCCGCGAAAGCGGGGACCCAGTTCTTCCTTCATGAGGCGCTGGGTTCCCGCTTTCGCGGGAATGACGAAAGTGAAATCATCACTTAGCCAAGCCGCGCCATCGCGGTCGCCGTGTCGACCATGCGGTTGGAGAAGCCCCATTCATTGTCGTACCAGCTGACCACGCGGACCAGCTTGCCGTCGATCACCGCAGTCTCGAGGCTATCCACCGTCGAAGACGCCGGCGTGTGCATCAGGTCGATCGAGACGAGCGGCTCGTCGGTATAGTCGAGCACGCCCTTGAGCGGCCCGCTCTCCGACGCCGCCTTGAGCAGCTGATTGACCTCTTCCTTGGTCGTGTCGCGCTTGGGCGTGAAGGTCAGGTCCACAAGCGACACGTCCGGCACCGGCACGCGGATGGCGGAGCCGTCGAGCTTGCCCTTCAGCTCCGGCAGCACTTCGCCAACGGCGCGGGCAGCGCCAGTCGTGGTCGGTATCATCGACATGCCGGCGGCACGGGCGCGGCGCAGGTCGGAGTGGATCTGGTCGAGGATCTTCTGGTCGTTGGTATAGGCGTGGACGGTCGTCATCAGGCCGCGTTCGATACCGATCGCGTCGTTCAGAACCTTGGCCACCGGCGCCAAGCAGTTGGTGGTGCAGGATGCGTTCGAGACGATGGTGTGCCCCGCCTCCAGTCTGTCATGGTTGACGCCGTAAACCACGGTCAGATCCACGCCCTTGCCCGGCGCCGAGATCAGCACCTTCTTGGCGCCGGCGGCGATGTGCTTTTCGCAGGCTGCTCGATCAGTGAAGAAGCCGGTGCATTCCAGCACCAGATCGACGCCATTTTCCTTGTGCGGCAGATCGGCCGGGTCCTTCTCGGCGGTGACGCGGATGCGCTTGCCGTCGATCACCAGGTCGTTGCCGTCGGCAGCCACTTCGCCCGGATATCTGCCGTGCACGGAGTCGCGCTTGAACAGCCACGCGTTCGACTTGGCATCGGCCAGGTCATTGATCGTGACCAGTTCCAGCTCGTTCCCGCCGCGCTCCAGCATGGCGCGGGCGACGAGGCGGCCAATGCGGCCAAATCCGTTGATGGCAACTCTGACGGTCATGTTCGCTCCCTATGATTTCAGCGCCGCAAGGATCTTGGGCGCGATCGCGTCGGGGGTGAGCCCGAAATGCTTGTAAAGGTCGGCCGCGGGCGCCGACGCGCCGAAGCTGTCGATGCCGAAGTTCAGGCCGTCCAGGCCGGTGAATCGCTCCCAGCCGAGCGTGGTTCCAGCCTCGATCGAGACCTTGAGCGCATCCGTCGGCAGCAGGTCTGCGCGATACTCCGTAGGCTGGGCCATGAAGAGTTCCCAGCTCGGCACCGACACCACGTCGGCGCCGACGCCCTCTGCTTCGAGCCGCTCGCGCACGCCAACCGCGATTTCGACCTCCGAGCCGCTCGCCATCAGCACCACGCGTCGCGCCTTCCCGGCGTCCTGCAGGCGATAAGCGCCCTTGCCCGACTCCAACCCGCCGCTGGTGCGCAGCTGCGGCAGGTTCTGCCGGCTCAGCGCGAGCACGGTCGGCCCATCCTTGCGGCGCACCGCCAGCGACCAGCATTCCGCCGTCTCGACCGCGTCGCAGGGCCGGTAGACGTGCAGGTTCGGGATCAACCTCAAGCTGGTCAGATGCTCCACCGGCTGGTGCGTCGGGCCGTCCTCGCCCAAGCCGATGGAGTCATGGGTGAGCACATAGACCACCCGCACCTGCTGCAGCGCGGACAGGCGGATGGCGTTGCGCATATAATCGGCGAACACCAGGAACGTGCCGCCATAGGGAATGAGGCCGCCGTGCAGCGCCATGCCGTTCATGGCCGCCGCCATGCCGAACTCGCGAATGCCGTAATAGAGATAACGCCCAGAATAATCGTCGCGGGTCAGCGGCTTGGTCGCTGCCGTCTTGGTGTTGTTGGAGCCGGTCAGGTCCGCCGATCCGCCGACCAGTTCGGGAATAGCGACGGTCATCGCCTCCAGCGCCAGCTCGGAGGCCTTACGCGTCGCCACCTTCTGCGGGTTGGCGAGCAGGCTCTCCAGATAGGCGTCGCGCTTGTCATTCCCCTGGGGAAGATCGCCGCGCATTCGCCGCCGGAACTCTGCTCCTTGAGCGTGACCGGAAAGGCGTGCTTCCCACGCTTCCCGGACCGGCGCTCCCCGCTTGCCGGCCTGCAGCCAGGCGTCGCGGATCGGCTCCGGTACCACGAACGGCTCGTCGGTCCAGCCGAGCGTCTGGCGCGCGGCCGCGACCTCGTCCTTGCCGAGCGGCGAGCCGTGGGTCTTCGACGTACCCTGCTTGTTCGGCGCGCCCTTGCCGATGATGGTGCGGCAGCCGATCAGCGACGGCCGCGGGTCGGCCAACGCCTCGTCGATCGTGCGGCGGATGTCAGCGGGATCATGGCCGTCGCAGGCGACGAAATGCCAGCCGGACGCCTGGTAGCGCGCGCCGATGTCCTCGCTGGTCGAGAGCTCGGTGCCGCCGTCGATGGTGATGCGGTTATCGTCCCAGAAGACGATCAGGCGCCCCAGCCCGAGATGCCCGGCCAACCCCACCGCCTCGTGATTGATGCCTTCCTGCAAACACCCGTCGCCGGCGATCACCCAGGTGCGGTGATCGACCAGATCGTCGCCGAAGGTCGCATTCAGATGCCGCTCGGCAACGGCCATGCCAACCGCCATCGCAAATCCCTGCCCGAGCGGTCCGGTCGTGCACTCCACACCCGGCAGTTCGAAATTCTCCGGATGGCCCGCGCAGGGGCTGCCGAGCTGGCGAAAGTTGCGAATGTCCTCGATTGTCGGCCGCGCATAGCCGGTCAGGTGCAGCAGCGCATAGATCAGCATGGAGCCATGCCCGGCCGACAGCACGAAGCGGTCGCGATCGGCCCAGCCAGGCTTGGCGGGATCGAATTTCAGATACTCCGTGAACAACAATGTCGCCACATCCGCCATGCCCATCGGCATGCCCGGATGGCCGGAGTTCGCCGCCTCGACCGCATCCATGGCCAAGGCGCGGATCGCATTGGCGAGCTGGTCATGCGAAACGGTCATGTGCGGTCCCGGGGACGTGAAGGAACGGACGCTTGAGTCGCATCCAGGCGCCGGTGCTTTGCGTCCTTCGCTGCGGTGCGTCAACCGCTGCGGCGGAAGCCCCGTTTGCGCGGGCGCTTAACCGTGCTAGTTAAGATTTCGTGACAAACGATCGGCTCGCCAAGGCAATCGGACGGCTGGACCAGGCGCTCGCCCGGGTGGAGCGCGCGTCGGAGCGCGTCGCGGCGCGACCCGATCCTGAGTTCGCGAAGCTGATGCAGAAACATGCGCGCTTGCGGGAGCGTGCCCAGGAAGCGATCCGGGCAATCGATCGGCTGACCGGCGCCGCCTGAGCTCGGCACAGACTGACGGGGGGTGAATGGCCGAAGTGACGATCGAGGTTGGCGGGCGCCGCTATGACGTGGCCTGCCGCGACGGCGAGGAGGAACAGCTTCGCCACCTGGCGCGCCTGCTCGACGAAAAGGCCAATCAGGCGCGCGCCAGCGTCGGCGGGGTCAACGAGGCGCGCCAGCTGCTGATCGCAGGCCTGTTGCTTGCCGACGAGCTGCAGGACGTACGCAACGCCGCGCATTCACCCTTGCCTCCCGACGCAGACGCCGCGCTTGCCGATGCGGTCGAACAGCTGGCCAGCCGCGTCGAGACGCTCGCCACACACCTTGAGAGCAAGAGCGCGAACGCCTAGATAGGGCCCGACGGGTACTGCTTGGTGCGAGCCTCAGCATTATCCCTGGGCCGATTACGAATCCTCGGGGGCTGTCCCTGGCCGGACCCTGGTCCGATCCACATGGTCCCCACCTGACGTTTGGGCGTCAGAGGATATTCCTGGCCAACGGCCTATGCGGTCCCGTCACTTCCGCCCTGTGCCCTGCTCTGTTAGGCGTCTCGCGTGTCCGCCGCCCGCCTGTTTCGCAAAATCCATTATTGGGCGTCGCTGCCGCTCTTCCTGACCATCTTCCTGATCGCCACGACGGGGGCGACCCTGGCGCTCAAAAAGGACGTGGCCGCGCTGCAGCCGCCGACGCAGGAAGGGACGCGGCCCGGCGATCTCTCCCGCCCCGTCGCCGACTTGGTTGCCGCCGTCAGAACGGTTCCCCGCTACCGCGAGACAGGCTGGCGCGATGTGGACCGGATCGACATCCGGCCGTCGGACGGCGTGGCCAAGGTGATCCTGCACGACCGCACCGAAGTGCAGGTCGATCTCGCCACCGGCAAGGCGCTGCAGGTCGGCTACCGGACGTCCGACTGGCTGGAGACGATCCACGACTTCAGCTTCCTCGGCGGCTGGGCCAAATATGTCTTCTCGTTCGGATCAGGGCTGGTGCTGCTGCTGATGGCCGGTACCGGCGTCTATCTCTTCCTGCTGCCGATGCTCGCGAAGCGCCGGAAGCGCCGCACCTAGTTTGTCGGGAAAGGACCGCGCTTGGTCGAGGCATGATTGCTCCCTTGCGCGGCGGACCGCAGCTGTCGCCGCAAAGGAGACGCATTCATGTTCCTCACCTTGGCTCTTGCCCTGAACGCCGCCGCGCCGGTCAAGCAGCCCGAAGCGCTTGCCCTGATCGAAGCGGCGCAGCAGGCGCATGGTGCCGAGGCTGCCAAGACGCTCAAGGCCCGGCTGGTCTATGAAGGCACGTCCATTGATCCCGGCCAGTCGCTGGCGGTGACCGGCGGCTTCGAGCCCCACCCCCGTCGGCTCGCCATCGGGATCGACAATAGCACCGGCACCACCGCCTCCGACCTCGACGCGCGCATCTCGGGCGACTTCCGCTTCCACACGCGCGCCGGCAAGACCGCGGACAAGGGCTTTGCCTATGATGAGCGGACCGGCACGGCCGACGACCTGCCCGGCAATGTGCCCGGACTGGAGACTGCACTGCCGCACGAGACACTGTCGCGGGTCGCCCGTACCGCCGCCTCGCTCCAGCTGCTGCCGGAGAAAGACGGGCTTGCCCGCATCGCCTATGCCTATCCGAACGGCAGAGGCGGCGAGCTGCTGTTCGATCCGCGGACCAAGCTCCTCGCCGGATTCGACACCCGCCCCTCTCCAAGCGTCCATGGCGACCGACACGTCAGCGTGCGCTTTGGCGCCTATCGCCGGGTAAGCGGGGTCGCCGTGCCGACGAGTGTGGACGAGCGGCAGGTCACGAAGCTCTTCGGTCCGGTGAGCAGCCGGCTCAGGCTGGCCAGCGTCGAGGAACAAGGGCCGAGCCTCGCAGAACTCTCACCGCCGCCGACCGCGAAAAAGGCCGATTACAGCTGGCGGTCGGCCTTCAACGCCAAGCGGCTGGGCGAGAATGTCTGGCTGCTCCAGAACGTTACCGACACCAAGGGGCAATGGTCGTACAATGTGCTGGCGGTGGGTTTTGCCGATCACGTGCTGGTTGCGGAGGCCCCGATCGACAGTACCCTTTCGACCAAGCTGATCGCGGAGATCGCGAAGCTCGCGCCGGGCAAGCCGGTCCGCTACCTCGTCCAGAGCCACCATCATTCCGATCATCTGGGCGGGATCGCCGGCTATGTGGCGGCCGGCACGACCATCGTCGCCTCAGCCGAGGCCAAGCCGCTGATCGAGCGCATCGCCGGGCTCGCGCCGGGCGGACCTGCGGTCAAAGTCGAAGCCGTACAGGGCTCCCGCGTGTTCGAGGACGTCACAAACCGGGTGGAAGTCTATGACGTCGGCCCCAATCCGCACGCGCGACAGATGCTCGTCGTCTATCTGCCGAGGCAGAAACTCCTCTACCAGGCCGATCTGGTGAACGCGGGCGAATATCCGCTCAACGAGACCTCGCGCAGCTTTCTCGCCTGGCTCAAGGCCAGCAAGCTCCCGGTCGAAACAATGGCAGGCCTGCACGGCCGCGTCTTGGACAAGGCCGAGGTCGCGGAACTGGCCACCGACCAGCGCCTTACGCTGAACTGACCCTCCTTGTAAGGGGAGGTGGCGCGCGCAGCGCGACGGAGGGGTGTCAGCGTTTGAGGGACTCACTAAGCGTGACACCCCTCCACCACCGCTGCGCGGCGGTCCCCCTCCCCTTGCAGGGGAGGATTAGATCATCGCCATGCCGCCATTCACGTGCACGGTTTGGCCGGTGACGTAGCTGGCTTCCTTGCTGGCCAGATAGGCAACAGCGGCGCCAACATCCGCGCCGTCGCCGAGGCGGCCTGCTGGTATGCGGCCGGTCAAGGCTTCCTTCTGCGCCTCGGGCAGCGTGTCGGTCATGGGCGAGGTGATGAAGCCGGGCGCCACGCAATTGACGGTGATGTTACGGCTGGCGAGTTCCTGGGCCAGCGCCTTGGACATGGCCGTCAACGCGCCCTTGGACGCGGCGTAGTTCGCCTGCCCCGGATTGCCGGTCGCGCCCACCACTGAAGTGATCGAGATGATGCGCCCGAACCGCGCCTTCATCATCGGCTTGGCCGCCGCGCGGCACAGGCGGAAGGCGGCTTCCAGATTGACGCGGATGACCTGATCCCATTCCTCGTCCTTCATCCGCAGGATCAGGTTGTCCCGCGTAACGCCGGCATTGTTGACGAGGATATCGAGCTTGCCGCCCAGCGCCTCGACCGCCTGCGGCACGAGCGCGTCCACCGCCGCCGCGTCGGACAGGTTGCACGGCAGGATCACCGCCTCGCGGCCGACCCGCCCCGCCACGTCGCGCAGCGCCTCCTCCCGCGTCCCCGAAAGCGCCACCCGCGCCCCCTGCCCCGCCAGCGCCGCCGCGATGGCAGAGCCGATCCCTCCCGAAGCACCGGTCACGAGTGCAGTCATTCCGGACAAGTCGAACATGGTCACTCCTCAGAGGCTCTTCGTCAGCACTTCGATATCATCCATGCCGACCACGCTCAGCGTCTCCGCGTCGGGTGCGATGCGCTTGATCATGGGGCCGAGGACTTTGCCGCCGAACTCGACGAAATGGTGCACGCCTGCGTCCTGCATGGCGAGCACGCTTTCGCGCCAGCGCACGGTGCCGGTGACCTGGGCGACCAGCAGGCGGCGGATCTGGTCCGGATCAGCCACCGGCGCTGCGGTCAGGTTCGCGAACACCGGCACCAGAGGCGCGCGGAGATTCGCGGTGGCGAGAGACTTCTCCATTGCCTCGGCGGCGGGCTGCATCAGCGGGCAGTGGAAGGGCGCTGACACGGGCAGCGGCATCGCCCGTCCGCCGGCGTTCTTGACCAGGTCAGACGCCCGCTCGATCGCTGCCTTATGCCCGGAGATGACGACCTGGCCTGGCGCATTGTCATTGGCGACGGTGCAGACCTCGCCTTGCGCCGCCTGGCCGGCAATCTCGGCCACCTGGTCGAACTCCAGCTTCAGGATCGCCGCCATCGCGCCTTCGCCGACCGGCACCGCCGCCTGCATCGCCCGACCGCGCAGCTTCAGCAGCCCGGCGGTGGTGGTGAGGTCGATCGCCTCGGCCGCGCACAAGGCGGTATATTCGCCGAGCGAATGGCCGGCGACGAACTCTGCCTTGTCGGCGAGCCGCACGCCACCTTCCCGCTCCAGCACGCGCAGGGTGGCGATGGCATTGGCCATGATCGCCGGCTGCGCATTCTCGGTCAGCGTCAGTTCTTCGGCAGGGCCCTCGCACATCAGGCGGAACAGGTTCTGGCCGAGTGCCTCGTCCACTTCCTGGAACACCTCGCGCGCGGCGGCGCTCGCACCGGCCAACGCCTGTCCCATGCCGACCGCTTGGCTGCCCTGACCCGGAAAGATGAATGCGCGCATGTCTGACCCCTTGTCGAAGGGGGTGCGGGTAGAAAGGTCAGGTCGCCGATGCAAGCGGCGGGCGTTTGCTCCAACCCGGCGCCGGCGCATGCGGCAGCCGCGCCTCCGGGATCAGGTGCCGCAGCTTGCGGGCGAAGCTGCGGAGACAGACCTCGCTCTCGCCAAGCGGCCCGGCGACATAGCTCGGCGAAGCCATGCCGGCCTGCACCCGCGCGATCAGCTTGGTGTCCTCGGCATTGACCTGCCGGTTGATGCGCCAGTTCAGATAGCGCGCCGCCCGCATCTCGCGGCGATCGTCGGTCAGCGCATAGCTGATCTCGCGGATCGTCGTGGTGGTGGCGCTGGTCGGCAGGAACTGCATGAAGTCGACCTGGTCGGGATAGATGTCGAAGGCGACGTTCGGCCACAGCTTGTAGTAGAGCCACAGCCGCTGCTGCGCTTCGGGCAGGTGATCGACGCGCGGCAGCAGCTGCTGGTAGGCCCGCTCGCTGGGATTGGCCGAGGGGCGCTCGACCAGCAGCCCCGACATGCGGTCGACGTGCTCCCGCGCTTCGATCTCGTACGATCGGCCGAACAGCCGGGTCAGCCCCGGATGCCCGACCGGAATGTGCAGCCCGTCGGAGTAATTGTCCGCGATCGTCTTCCAGTTGAGGTCGCGGGGCCGCAGCGTCACCCGGCCGATCGGCTGCAGTTCCTCGAGGCGATAGGGCGCGATCTCATGCTCGTAGGGTGCCATCATCTCGGCGACGCTGGGCGCACCCGACTCCAGCGTCACGAAGACGAAGCCGCGCCACACTTCCATCGAGATCGGCACCAGCCCGAGCCGGCTCTGGTCCAGCCCCGGATATTGGCCCTTCATCGGCACGCCGGAGAGCCGCCCGTCCAGGTCATAGGTCCAGGCATGATAGGGGCAAACCAGCTTCTTCGCGCACCCGGCTTCGCCATCCACCAGGCGCGAGCCGCGATGCCGGCAGACATTGGCAAAGGCCCGCACCGCGCCATCCTCGCCCCGCACGACGATCACGCTCTCGCCGAGATACTCCAGGCTTCGCCACTCGCCGGGACGTGCAAGCTCGTTGAGATGACAGACAATCTGCGGCGCCGCGCGCAGAAAGCGGGCCACCTCCGCCTGGAAGAACTCCGGGTCATGGTAGAGCCAACCGGGCAGCGAGAGGTGGTCGTCTGGGTCGGTCTGCACGGAGGCAAGGCGGGCGGTGTGCGGGCTCATCCTTTTGACCTAGCGGATTTGCAGCCAAAGGTCACTTCAGGTCGCGCCCAGAACCAACAAGAAGGCTGCTCAGTCGCCGGTCACCTCTCCTTCTTCATCCTTCAGTTTCGCCTCAATCCGTTTCGAGCGAACGTCATGAAGGATGTCGTCGATCTCGATCAGAACTTTGAAACCCTGCTCGGTCTTGCCGTTCGTGTCCTCTGGATCGGCCGCGAACAGAGCCTTGGCTTGTGCCCCCAGGCTGACCAGCCGCGCGTAACGCTCTTCGCCCAGCTTAGGCCGGACCAACTCTAAGCTCTGGCTGTACACTTCAAACTCGGTATCGATGGTCTGGAAGTCGAAATAATCATCGACGAAGGTCGGAGCGCCTCCGAACAGCGATGCTAGAAAGTCTTCAAGTTCGCTGAGCGTCTTGGGTATGTGCCGCTTAGATGGATCGAAGTAGATGCTTCTGTAGACCATTTTACTTCTCCGGTCGGCTGATAGCGTAGGTGTGGTTTTCACCGAGTCGGCTCGGCCGAATCATCACCGTCGCAATCGGCTGAAAATCGGTACTAAAGAAACCTCTCACTTGCCGATCTCTGAGAGTTTTGTTGGCCAACGTCACGTCATAGGCCACTCGGTCGATTCTAAAATCGGGACGCCGAAAGACTTGCTCGCTCGGCGACGAGTCGTTCTCCCGCTTGTTCACTCGCACAGGCCCCCTACCCGTCCAATCAATTCCAGCGACGTTTAGCCGTCTGCGGAGGTCTTCTCGCACGCGCCGATCAATGTAGTTTCCAAGCGCTTCCTGCTGCGACAGCCGTATCGGCAGACGTCCCGCCTTCAACAAACGAAGAGCCTCGTCATATCTGAAGTCGGTTCGCGCTTGAACAAAACGCAGAGTTTCGACCTGCAGAGGTCTCAAATCACCGCGAAAGCGATAGTAAGTTGCTGCACGGTCATAGCGCAAGTTGTTCAGTGCGTTGAGTTGCCCATCAAGGGTTTGCGAAGGGCCAAAATCGAACGGAAGGTATTTGGGGTTCAGGGTCTGGATGTCCTTGACGATGGATCGGGAGATGTCCTCGGTAAGCGCAGATGTCAGCGCACGTGCAGGGCCGCTAAGGTCCAGCAAATTGTCTGCAACCGCGACGATGGCGCCACCCGGCGCACTCCGCAAACCCGGGAAGGCCTGCTCCAGCGTGATTGGATCGTCGAACGCCCGACGATTGCCTCCCCGTGGCATTCGAGGTGGATTGCTGGCGGCAGCAAGCTGGACTGTTGGAGCTTCCAAGTCCGAGTCAGGTTCGCTTCGATCTGTGGAACGCTGGCCCGGTGCCATTCCCGTCTCAATAGGAATACTGGGCTGGCCCTCGATCCACGAGCGCTGGCCCTGCCGATCCGAGACGACGATCCGCGACAGCGAGCGCGGACCGCCTGGCGCAAACGTGAACTGACCATTGCGCGGATCGTGATAGGGGTTGAACTTCAGTTCGCGCCCGTCTGTGCCAAAGGGCCGCAGCCATCGGCCCGTCCGCAGCCAGTGCGAATAGGCTCTTCGATACGCGTATGTCGTTGCCGCTGTCATGCCGCCTCCCCCGAAACGGCGAGAACAGATCAGCAACATTTTCCTATTTGTCAAAGCGAATTGTTAAAGGCGCGGGGTTCAGACCGTGTTAGCTTCGGCCAAGACGGTCAGGAGACGCGCCATGCACGATCTGGTGATTCGCGATGGGCTGGTGGTGGACGGGTCGGGCGGCGCGCCGTTCAAGGCAGATGTGGCGATCGATAATGGGCTGATCAGCGCCGTCGGGCAGGTCTCGGCGCGGGGGCAGGAAGAGGTCGATGCCGCCGGCAAGATCGTCATTCCGGGCTTCGTCGACATTCACACCCATTATGACGGCCAGGCGACCTGGGATGCGGAGATGGCGCCTTCCTCCTGGCACGGCGTGACCACGGTGGTGATGGGCAATTGCGGCGTCGGCTTCGCGCCGGCCCGGCCCGAACGCCACCAATGGCTGATCGGCCTGATGGAAGGCGTCGAGGACATCCCCGGCACTGCGCTTGCCGAGGGCATGCGCTGGGATTGGGAGAGCTTCCCCGAATATATGGCGGCGCTGGAGAAGCTGCCGCGCACCATCGATGTCGGCTGCCATGTGCCGCACGGGGCGGTTCGCGCCTATGTGATGGGCGAGCGCGGCGCCCGCAACGAAGTGCCGACCGAGGCCGAGATCGCGGACATGTCGCGGATCGTCGAGGACGGCCTGCGAGCCGGCGCGCTGGGTTTCTCGACCAGCCGCACCGTCATCCACAAGTCGATCGAAGGGGAACTCGTGCCCGGCACCACCGCAACGCCTGAGGAGCTGATCGGCATCGGCCGGGCGATGGCGCGGGTCGGCCATGGCGTGTTCGAAATGGCGTCCGACCTCCAGCCCGACTGGAACGAATTCGGCTGGATGGAGGCGCTGTCGAAGGAGACCGGCCTGCCCGTCACCTTCGCGATGCTGCAATCGCCGCTCAAGGCGATGCACTGGACCGAGCAGATGGCCTCCACCCGCGGCGCCAACGACAATGGCGCAAATGTCGTCGCGCAGATTTCACTGCGCGGCACCGGCATCCTGATGAACTGGCGCGGCACCGTGCACCCGTTCCGCATGCGCCCGAGCTGGCAGGCCATCGCCGACCTGCCCTGGGACGAGCAATATGCCCGCCTGTCCGATCCGGCCTTCAAGGCGCGGCTGCTGGCCGAGGACAATCTGCCGCCCGATCATCCGGACATCGCGCCGCTGCTGATGATCGTGACTGGCGGCTGGGGCATGCAGTTCCCGCTCGGCGACGTGCCCAATTACGAGCCGGCACCCGAAGAAAGCATCGCGGCGCTCTCCGCCGCCCAGGGCCGCGATCCGGCGGAGATCGCCTATGACCTGCTGATGGCGGACGCGGGCAATGGCTTCATCTACCTGCCGTTGCTCAATTATGCCGACGGCAATCTCGATTTCGTCCGCGACCTGCTGCTGAACCGCGACGATATCGTCATCTCGCTTTCGGACGGCGGCGCCCATTGCGGCACGATCTGCGACGCCGCGTCGCCGACCTTCCTGCTCCAGCATTGGGTGCGCGACCGCGAGCGCGGCACCATTCCGCTCGAACTCGCCGTCCGCCGCCAATGCCGCGACACGGCTTTGCTCTACGGCCTGAACGATCGCGGCCTGCTTCGCCCCGGCTATCTCGCCGACCTGAACGTGATCGACTTGGACGCGCTCGCGCTCGAAAAGCCGTATCTGGCGTGGGACCTGCCCGCCGGCGGCCGCCGCCTGCTGCAAAAGGCGCGCGGCTATGTCGCGACGGTGAAATCGGGCGAAGTCATTTTCCGGGAAGGTCAGGTCCAGCCAGCGCGCCCCGGCAAGGTTGTCCGCGGCCCACAATCCGATCCGCTGGCGATAGCAGCAGAATAAACCCTCTCCCGGCGGGAGAGGGCGATTCGCGAAAGCGAGCGGGGTGAGGGCGGGCGAGGATGGGAAGCGCCTCGCCCTCACCCGGTCGGCTCCGCCGACCCGACCTCTCCCGATGGGAGAGGCGCAGGAGCCTTAGGCGAGCGCAGTCTGCCCCGTGCGCCGGCGCATCGCGGCCCCGACGAAACCGAAGCCCGCGATCATCATCGCCCAGCTGGCCGGCTCCGGCACCACGGCCAGGTTGGTCAGCTTGAAGCCGTCGATGCGGCCGTCGGCATTGGTCCAGTCGGACCCGATCATCCAGATATTGCCCCAGTGATTGCCGGGGTTGATGTTGCGCGAACTGTTTCCGGTGGAGGTCGTCAGCGACGAATAGGTGCCGGCGAACATCGCGTTCAGCACCGACACATTCTGGTTGTCGAGCGCGAGGCCACTGTTCCAGGCGATATTGGTCCAGCCATATTTGATCGTCGCATCGCTGTCCCTGGTGCCGCCCAGCACGCTGTAGGTGTTGAAGGTGGCGGTCAGCGTCCGCACCGGCGCGTCGAACTGCAGCAGCACGAAATCCTTGCGGACGCTGTTGTCGATCGTGTGACGGTTGCTGTCGCCATTGCCGTCGTCGCCGGAGATCACGCCCAAGCCGCCGCTATAGACCATCAGCTTGGAATCGCGAACATAAGTGATCTGACCGACCTTCTCGAGGCTCCAGGCGGTCACGCGCACCCTGAACGTGCCGAGGTTCGGCGAGGTCGCGCTGAAGATGCGCGCATTGCCGTCCGAAATGTTATTGTTGTTGCCGGTGGTGAAGTTGAACACCGCCGGGATCGGCGTGAACGCCGAAGCCGCGCTCCCGATCGTCACGGAACCGCAAGCAGCTGCAACGGCAGCCAGAGCAGATATACGCATTTCGAAAACCCCCATTCGCCGAGCTCGCCGCCTTCACCCCGGCAGCGACTCCGCAGAGCGATGTTTACCACGATCCGCTTGCCGAGTCAGGGGCAGGATAAGTGAGTGTCTGTCCCGAGCCGGGACAGGTTTCACTCGGCGGCGAGCGCCATATCGCCTTCATCGACGTCGGGCTCGGCGTCGGCACTCACCCCCTTCTCCAGCGCCGCCTCGTCCGCGAACACCTCCGCCGCATCCTCCGCGCGGATGCCGAACCGCGCCGCTACGTCGGGCGCATAGCGGAGCAGGTCGGGCCGCAGCTTGAGGATCGAGATGTCCTTGGCCTTGCCCTCCATCATCACATCGAAGGTCAGCCCCTCGGCCATGCGCATGAAGGTCGCGAATTCGAACGGATTGGTGAAGTCCGAATGGCCCGTCCAGACCGGCGGCACCAACACCGTCTTCACCCGCGCCGTCGCCTTGACCGGTGCCTTGGTGACCTCGCCCTTCTTCGCCCGCGCCGTGCCCGCCTTTGCGGCCGCGCGCTGCTTGGGCGTGATCGCGCGCTTCACTTCGCGCAGTTCGGTGCGGGGCGAGGAAAAGTGGATCTTCGGCCGCACGCCCACCGGCCAGGTGGCGAGGAAACGCTCCAAGGTCTCGCGCATGTCGAGCCCTTCCGGGTTCAAGCACCAGAAATGCTGATAGTCGAAGATCAGCCGCACGCCCGTGCGCTCGTGAAGCCACAGCACGTCGGCGGCGGAGAAGCGGAGATCGTCATTCTCCAGCACCAGCCGGCGCTTCACATGCTCCGGGCATTGCTCCCAGCCCTCCATCCAGCGGGCGCGGCTCGCTTCCTTGTCGTCATAGACGCCGCCGACATGCGTCACCATCACCGCTTCGTCGCCGCACCCCATCCGGTCGAGCATCTCGGCCTGCGACGCAAAGTCCCAGATGCTCTTCCTGGTCAACGCCGGATCGGGGCTGTTCAGCAGCACATATTGCGAGGGGTGAAAGCTCAGCCGGATGTCGTATTCCCGCGCCTTCGCCCCGAACGCCCGCAGCTCCGCATCGCTCTCCGCGACCATAGCGTGGAATTGCGGCATGTCGGGATGAGTGGCGTAGGGCGCCAGGTCAGAAGACAGCCGGTACATGTCCAGCCGTTCCTTGCGCAGATAATCGAGAATCTCGCTGACATGCTCCAGCGAGCATTTCAGATGCGGCCCCTTCTGCCACCGCCGCGTATCGTTGCTCTTGAGACCGGGCTTTCCCATCACCTTGACGGGGAAACCGAGGCGAAGGGGGCGGTTCGGATCGGTCATGCCGGCACAACGGCCCGGCCCTGCTTGCGCTCCCACCCATTTTCGTGCATTGGCGCCGCCGCGGGGTGGAGGGCCTGGTCTCTCCGCCCTGTTTGCATTGAGACGACAGCCGGAGGGGCGTCCGCACGGGGCGGCGTCAGCGATCGGCCAACACGGACAGGAAGACCATGGCTCTTTACGAGCATGTGTTCCTTGCGCGCCAGGATCTGGCACAGGCGCAAGTGGACGCACTGGCGGAAGCCGCCACCAAGATCATTGAGGATAATCAGGGCAAGGTCGTCAAGACCGAGACCTGGGGCCTGCGCAACCTCGCCTATCGAATCGCCAAGAACCGCAAGGCGCATTACGTGATGCTCGACATCGACGCGCCCGCCGGTGCCGTCGCCGAGCTCGAGCGCCAGACCTCGATAAACGAAGACGTGATCCGCTATATGACCGTCCGCGTCGACGGCCATGAGCAGGGCCCGTCGGTGATGATGCGTAAGAGCGACCGCGATCGCAGCGAGCGCGGCGACCGCGGTGACCGTGGCGAGCGCCGTCCGCGCCGCGACGACCGCGACGAGATGATGGGAGCTTAAAGATAATGGCACGCCCCTTTTTCCGCCGCCGCAAGAGCTGCCCCTTCTCCGCGAAGGACGCTCCCCGGATCGATTATAAGGACGTTCGTCTGCTGCAGGGCTTCGTGTCCGAGCGCGGCAAGATCGTCCCCAGCCGCATCACCGCGGTGTCGGCCAAGAAGCAGCGCGAGCTCGCCCAGGCGATCAAGCGTGCGCGGCACCTTGGCCTCCTGCCCTATATCGTGAAGTAAGGAACCGCCCCCATGGACGTTATTCTGCTTGAACGCGTCGAAAAGCTGGGCGGCATCGGCGACGTCGTCTCCGTAAAGCCGGGCTTTGCCCGCAACTTCCTGCTGCCGCGCAAAAAGGCGCTCCGCGCCAACGAAGCCAACCGCAAGGTCTTCGAAGCCAATCGGGCGCAGATCGAGGCGGACAATGCGAACCGCCGCGCCGAAGCCGAGAAGGACTCCAAGGGCATCGACGGCAAGTCGGTGACCCTGATCCGTCAGGCGTCGAACACCGGCCAGCTCTACGGCTCGGTCTCGGTCCGCGACATCGTCGAGGCGCTGCAGGCCGACGGCGTCAAGGTTCAGAAGAACCATGTCGTGCTCGACAAGCCGATCAAGGCGATCGGCGTCAGCACGGTCAAGGTAGCGCTGCACCCGGAAGTCGTCGTCAACATCACCGTCAATGTCGCCCGCTCGCCGGAAGAGGCCGAGCTGCAGTCCCAGGGCGTCGACGTGATGGCCGAGATGTTCGAAAAGGACGAAGCCGGCTTCGTCGAAGCGTTCGATCCGAACGCGGAGCCGGGCGACATTTCCGCCGCCACCGCTGCTCCGGAGGGCGAACAGGCCGCCGCCTGATCGCTTTTGCGGGTATGAAAAGGGGCTTCGTTCTCACGAGGAACGGAGCCCCTTTTCTATTTGCTTTCGTCATTGCGAGGAGCGGAGCGACGCGGCAATCCAGCTGGAGTTCACCGCTGCACTGGATTGCTTCGCTGCGCTCGCAATGACGAAGCGAGAGCTACGGACAATTCCCCGGCTTCGGCGCTGGATCGCCGGCGCCGCGCACGGCCCAGCCGCCGCCGCTGTTATACGCCTGGCCGACGCCGACCCGCTGCATCGCCTGACACGCAGTCGCGACCGCAATCGCCTCCACCGCCACACCGCGCTGCTGCGCGCGGCTGGTGTAGAGCGCGCGGCGCTTGATGTTGATCTGCTCGACTTCGGCGCGAACGTCGGCGCCAACCGATCCGCGGATGCCGAGATAGCCGTCTGCGCGCTCGCCGACCTGGCCCGAAGCTATCGCTGCGCTCACCGCACCGCTCTGCGCAAGCGCGACGCCGCCCCAGGCGAGCAGCGCCAGTCCGGCCACGCTCATGATGATCTTGCCACGCTTGGTCATTGCGGAAACAACTCCGGGTTTTCCTCGATCAGCTGTTGAGCATCGCGCTGCAGTCTGACGAGCACTTCCTGTTTGACGTTCACGTTCAGGTTGATCTCGATCGGCCGTTCGGGCGCGCTGACTTGCACGCACCCTGCGCCGGCGATCAGGATCGGGAGGAGCATCAGGCCTCGCATGGCCCCACGGCTCGCATCCCCTGCCCACCTCGTCAACATCATGTCCTTCATCGCTTATTCCCGCTGTCGGAGGGCTGAACGGCTTCGAAGCCGGCGCCGAGCCGGTCCTCGATGAGCAAGGATGGGTCGCTGAAGCTGCGCGACATGGCGATCAGCCCGCGGAAAGGCGCCCGGATCTTGATGTTGAAGACGAACGGGATGCGCTGCAGCTCCCGCGCCAGCTGCCCGCCGACGCGCGCGATCAGCCCTGTCGCGACCGGCTGGATCGTCCCGCGGCTCACGCCGGCGAAGCGGATCTGGCTCAGCATCTCGCCGTCGATGCGTCCGTCGAGCCCGATCGTCATGTTCTGATATTGAATGGACTTCAGCGCGTCGAAAGCGATGCTGCCCCAGATGCCGAGGTTGGCGTTCGAGACCTCGCCGATATACGACAAGGTGCCGCCCGGCGGGCGCGAGGTGAGCAGCCCGCCCACGATCCGGCCGCCATCCGCATCGAATATCATCGGCAGCGTGCCATCGAAGGTCCCGGTCGTGTTGATGTTCGAGAATTCGAGCTTGTTGACGAACTTGGCGGCATCCAGCCCGCTTATGTCGAAGGTCAGCTCGCGCGCGGCATCCTGGGAAAAGTCGAGCAGAGTCGGCCGCAGGGTAAGTTCGCCCCCGGCGAAAGGCCAGCGCCCGCTCTCGATCGCCAGCTTGAAGCCCGGGGCGATCCGGTAGCTGACCACGCCCTGCTCGACGAGGATGCCGGGATTGACGGTGGCGACCGTGAGCATCTGGCCCGGCGCCGTTTCGAGGCCCAGCAGGTCGGTGAAGCGGATGTCGGTGACGACGCCCGTGGCCGGACCGAACGGCGCCGCCAGCGACGCTGCCCGGAGTTTGAAATCCCCGGTGCTGGTCACCGCGGCGGGCGTCCAGGCAATGCGCCCTTGGCCCGATATGGTCCCATCCACATCGGCGATGACGCCGAGCGTCAGCCGCGTCAGCTGCTCCGGCTGCAGCCCTTCGGGGGTGAAACGCACCCCCGCGACGTCGAGATCGGCACTGCCGGTGCCCCGCCCCAGATCGTGACGCAGCTGCACGGCGGCTACCTGCGTGCCGCTCGCCGGCTCCAGCAGATTGCCCGAAGCGCGGACACCGCTGCCGCCAATGCGTAGCGCGAAGTCACGCGACACCAGCGGGCGGAAGCGCGCCGGGCTCGGCTCGTCGGAGACGGTCAGCGCCCCGCTTACGTCCAGCACCCTCCTCGCGAACCGCCAACGCCCGGAGGCGTCGCTGACAACCAGCGGCACTTTGCCGATCTGCCCCGAAGCGCCGCTGAACCGACCACCGACGCCATTGCCCGGCGTGCCAGTCAGCGAGGCGACCTCGAGACGGCTGATTTGATCGTCGCGACCAAGGCGTGCGCTTAGGTCCGCGATCTGGAAGTCGGCGCCGTTAAAACGTGCCCGGCTTCCCGCCAGCGTGATCGGGCTCTGCCCGAGCGTGCCCTGCAGCCGGGGCGCCTCGATGCTCCCGGAGACCCGCCCATTTGCGACCAGCGCGGCGCCGGTGGGGCAGAGCCGCAGCGCCGCCGGTTCAAGCGTCAGGCCGGATACGGCGAGGCTGCGGAAGCGGAGCGGCGCGCAGCCGGAGTTGAGCACCAGCCCGCTCGCTCCCATGCGCCCGGTCAGCGACAGCGAAGCGCCTTCCACCCGTCCGCCGAGCAGCGGTCCGCTCGTCTCCAGCACCGTCGAGAACCGGCCGCCAGTGAACCGCACCGGCGCCAGCGCGACCCGCGATCTGCCGGCAGTGAACGGCTCCATCACCGCTAGGCCGGAGACCGGCGCGCCCGGTGCAGCCTGGCTCAGATCGGCGACGATGCGCGGCATCACCGCCCCCGCGAGCGTCAGCCGTCCGTCGATCTGCGGCTGAACGGGGCCGGGCCAGACGAGCCTGATGCCCTCGCGGCCGGCAAAGCGGAGTTCCGCTCCGCCGCCCAGAAGCTCCGCACTCCCGACCCGCACCGAACCTTCGCTGCCCCGCATCGAGGCGCTCAGGCTAGCGCGGAGTTCGCCGGACCGGCTCAGGCCGTCGGTGCCGCGTGCGAGTGCGCGTGCCAGCGGCTCCAGCGGCGTGCCGGCCACGCTTCTGGCAAAGCCATCCAGCCGCGGCGCATCGGCCAGTGCCACGGCGGAGCCCGACAGGCCGCCCTCGAACCGGATGCTCGTTGCCCGGGGCGCGGCGGCCTGATCGAGCCGCTCGGCGCGGGCGGCCTCGATGACATATTGCCCGCCGAGTTCCGCGCGCGACGCTCGGCCCGCAGGGCCTGTCGGCGCGAATGCCGCCAGCCGCAGCGCGCCTGCTGTCCGGCCCGCATTGCCGGCAAAGTCGATCTGCCCGCGCACGCCCTGCGCCGACCAGTCCGCCGCCCGCGCACGCGCTCCCGCCAGCGCCAGATCGCCCCGCCAGCCGTCGAGCCCCGGCTCCAGGGTGGCATCGAGCGAGCCGCTTAAATCCGCAACCGCCACGGTCCCGCACGCGAGACCACCCGCGCGCAGCGGTCCGACGAAGTGCGGCCGCCCCCCTCGTGTGGTCACCTGCCCCTGCAAGGCCGTGCCCCTCAGATCGCACCCGCCAAGGTCGAGCGCAGGCGCCGACGCGGCGTACCGTCCCGCGAAACCGTTCGCGAGATTGCCGCGGCCGTCCACCGCGAGCTGCACCGCACCCGCAGGCGTTGCCAGCGCCAGCCGCGTATCGCTGAGCGCCACCGGCAGGTCCGGCAGCCGGAACTTCGCTCGCGTCGGCGCGGGCAGTAGCCGGTCGACAGCGCCAAGCCGCAGCCGCCCATTCACCAGCCGTCCCCGCAGCCGCACGCCATGGGCCCGGATCGCCCGCACCTCGGGCGCGCCGAAAGTCGGCCGCAGATCGACCTCCACCCATTCGGCGGTGAGGTCCGGCGCGCTCGGGTCGCCGATGCTGAGTCCTTCCAGCCGCTGGGTGCGAAAACCGATCCGATTCACTTCATAGCGCGCCGGCACGCCGCGCCGCGCCAGCTCGCGGTCGATCACGTTCGAAGCGATCGGCTTGCGCGCCAGCCACAGGCTGAGCAGCAGCATGCCAATGACGAGCAGCAGCGCGAGGCCAATCCGCCGCCAGCGCGGGCGGCGCCGCATCAAAGCTTCCGTCTCGACCTCAGCCATGGCTGGCCTTAAGTCTGGCGATCATGGCGGGGGAAGAAGAAGGCGCCGGGCACCGGGCGCGCTTGCGCGAGCGGCTGCTGCGGCAGGGCCCGGATGCGCTGCTCGACCATGAGATCGTCGAATATCTGCTCGCCCTCGTCATTCCGCGCCGCGATACCAAATCGCTCGCGAAACGCTTGCTGAACGAGTTCGGGGGCATCGGCGGGCTGTTCGCAGCCGACGCCGAGGCGATCGAGCGCGCCGGCTTTTCGGAAACGACAGTGGCGGCGCTGAAGATCGTCAATGCCGCAGCCCTGCGCCTGCTCGCCGCCCAGATCAAGACGCGGCCGATCCTGGGCAGCTGGAACGCCCTGCTCGACTATCTGCGCGCCGACATGGCCGCGCTGCCGATCGAGCGGGTCCGGGTGCTGTTCCTAGACGCGAAGAACGGCCTGATCCGCAACGAGGCGTTCAGCGAAGGCACCACCAGCGAAGCGGCGATGTATGCCCGCGAAGTCATCCGCCGCGCGATCGATCTGCACGCCTCTAGTCTGATCCTGGTCCACAACCATCCAAGCGGCGATCCGAGCCCGTCCAAGCAGGACATCGCCGTCACCCGCGACATTGTTGAGGCGGGCAAGCGCCTGGGCATCCAGGTGCACGACCATGTGATCGTCGGCGCCGCGGGCCATTCCAGCATGCGGGCTCTGGGCCTGTTGTAAGCAAGCGCACACCACGTTCGTTTCGGAGGTGAAAAGACCAGTAAAATCAACAAGAAAGCTATTACGCAAACATGGTTAATCTGCTAGGTCTCCGACTCAGCCGAACCACCGCAAGCAGGGGCTCGCGGTTCGGGAGGGGGAGTTCGTCGCATGAAATATCTGCTCGCGGCCGCGGTGGCGGTCGTCGGTGCCGCCGTACCGTCCACGGCCGCCATTCTCACGCTGGAATCGATCACGGCCAACGGGCCCAGCAACTTCACCTTCCGCTATCAGGCAACGCTCGATGCGAACGAAGGTTTGCGCAACGGCGATCGGTTCGTGATCTTCGATTTCGACGGCTATATCAGCGGGTCCGTGACCTCCGCGACGCCGTTGCTCACCGCCTCGTCGGAGATGGTCAGCACCACGCCGGTGTCGCCGCCCGGCTTTGCTGACGACCCGCTCAAGGCCAATCTCGTCTTCACCTATTTCGGCTCGGGTTTCCGGACCACCGGAGGGCCGACGACAACCCTCGATCTCGGCGGCTTGTCCGGCCGATCGATCTTTGGCGGACGCTCCGCCGACGGCTTCTATGCCCGCACGACCAAGAACGATCCCAAGAACGGTGCCGACACTCCGCTTTACACGCTGGGTGCGATCACCATCCCGGCACCCGGTAACGATCCCAACGCGGTTCCCGAGCCGGCAACTTGGGCGATGATGCTCGGCGGCTTCGGCTTGCTGGGGAGCGCCGTGCGGCGCCGGCGCGTGACGGTACGCCGCGCCCTCGCCTGATTGACATCGAGGCGCCCCCGTTCTTCGGACGGGCGGCGCCTCGATCATTTTCGCGCTTGGCCGGCGGCTGTCGGCGCGCAATCAGCCTTTATCGGCGTCGCGCATGGTGTTGCGCTCCGGATAGTCTTCCGGCCTGACGCTGCTCTGGTTTTCGACGGCCTGGTGAATCTGGTTCTCCACGCCGTCATGAGCATCGGCTTCGCTCAAGCGGCCGCCATTGTGTACGGCGGCGTGGTTCTGCCGCTTCTCCTCATCCTCCATGGCCGGAGCGCGGGTCAGGTCGCCGCCGCCTGAGGCCTGCTCGTCATCATAATCCTCGCGCAGATTGCCGCCGCCGGCACCATCACCCGATCCGCGCACTTCGCCATTGCCGGCGATGAAGGGACGCTTGCCGCGGTCGCTGCCCTCGTCCTCGGGCGTACGGTTCTTGTCCAGCGACGCCGAGTCCGGCCGCTTCGCGTCGCCCGGCAGCTGGTGCTCGGTCGACAGATTGCCTTTCAGGTCCATGTCCGCATGTCCTTTCGTCATGCCAGCGAAGGCTGGCATCTCCGCACCGAGACCCCAGCTTCCGCTGGGGTGACGGCAGCGGCGCTCAAGCCAGCTTGAAACCTTCCTTGTTCATCAGCGCCGTCAGCGCCTTGTTCTTTTCAGGGCTCAGCTTCGCCTTGAGCGCAGGGAAGATCGTGTTCTCCTCCTCGCCCATATGTTCCTCGATCGCGGCGCGGAACTCGGCGACCTTGGTCAGGAAGGCCGGCGATTCCTTCGGCATGTTCTCCAAGTCGTAGAGATACTGCTTCACATAGCCGTGATCGTGGTTGAGGTGATCGGCCTGTTCGGTCTGGCCGGCATCCCGCAGCGCCGGATAGATGGCATTTTCCTCCTGCAGCGCGTGCTTGGCCAGCGCATGCTTCAGCTGCATCAGCAGCATCGATCGCTTGGTGGTGTTCTTCTCGGTCGTCGCCTGCAGCGCGTCGAACAGCTTCAGCGTGGCGGCATGCTCGGCGGCCAGAGCCTCGTCCCACTCGCCCGCCAGGAAAGTCGGCGCCTGCACGGCGGTCTTGCGGCCCAGATTGGCCATCAGCCCGACCGCCACACCGGCGGCGGCCGCGCCGATCATCGCGCCGGTCGCGCCGCCGAAAACCCCCTCGCCACGGCCGCCTTCGGCTCGACCGCGCCGATTGCGATTGTCATTCGAGGACCCCTGGTTGGAGCGCGAGCGGTCAGAAGCATCGGTGGCCATATGTGATCTCCCGTTGGATCGAAGCGTTGGCGCAACAACCCCTCGCCCCTGCCAGCCGTTCCCGCCGCACCGGAACAAGCATGAAATCCACGGGTTGACCGCGACAATGCCCACAGGAGGACCCGTGATGAAATCCATGTTAGTTTTCGCTGCTCTTGCAGCCGCCGCTCCGGCCTTGGCCCAGCCAGTGCCCGAAGCCCCTGGGATCCAGGCTCGCACGACGGCGCCCACTTATGTTGCGATGGCGGCTTCGTCGGACACCTATGAAATTCAGTCCAGCAAGCTGGCGCTGGCCCATGCCACCAATCCGGACGTGCGCAGCTTCGCCCAGATGATGACCACCGATCATGCCAACACCAGTGCCGCCGTGATGGCCGCGGCCAAGCAGGCGAGCATCGGCAATCCCGGCGGGCCCAATCCGAAGCACACCGCCATGCTAAAGCAGCTGCGCGAGGCTGGCCACGCCAAGATGGAGCGGGTCTATGTCGACCAGCAGGTGATGGCGCATGAGGAGGCCCTCGCCCTGCACCAGGCCTATGCTGCGCAGGGGGACAATCCCGGGCTTCGCACCGCAGCCGCGTCGGCAGTGCCGATCGTCGAGGCTCACCTGAACGAAATCCGGCGCATCCAGGCGGCGATGGGCGGCCCGACCAACCCGAAGCGCTGATCAAATCCTGTCGATGACGCCTCGCTCGGTGATGTAGCCGGTGACCAGCCGCGCGGGGGTCACGTCGAAAGCGGGATTATAGGCGGGCGAGCCGGTGACCTTGACGGTCGCCAGCTCGCCCGTCTGCGTCGGCCCGGTGAGCCAGGCGAGCTCGTCGCCGCCCCGCTCCTCGATCAGCACTTCGTCGCCTGACGAAAGGCTGCGATCGATCGTGGTGTAGGGCAGCGCCACATAAAAGGGCACGTCATTGTCGTGCGCGGCGAGCGCCTTCAGATAGGTGCCGATCTTGTTGCACACATCGCCATTGGCGGTGACGCGGTCGGTGCCGACGATCACCAGATCCACCTGGCCCCGTTGCATCAGCAGCCCGCCGACATTGTCCGCGATCACGCTGTGGGGCACGCCGTGGCCGGCCAGCTCGAAAGCGGTGAGCAGCGCGCCCTGGTTGCGTGGCCGCGTCTCGTCGACCCAGACGTGTAGCGGCATGCCTTGGTCATGCGCGAGGTAGATGGGTGCTGTCGCCGTTCCATAGTCGACAGTCGCCAGCCAACCGGGATTGCAGTGGGTCAGGATGTTGAGCGGCCGCTCCGGATGACGGGCGTGGAGGTCCTCAAGCAGCTTGAGCCCATGCTCGCCAATCGCTCGATTGAGCGCCACATCCTCGTCGCACAGCTCATCGGCGCGCGCGGATGCTGCCGCCGCCCGCTCGCCAAGCGGAAGGTTGCGCACCGCTTCGCGCACCTGATCCAGTGCCCAGCGCAGATTGACGGCGGTGGGCCGCGCCTCCGCCAACCGGGCATGCGCCGCGTCCAGCGCCAGCGGATCGTCGCGCAGCGCCATGGCAAGGCCATAGGCCGCCACCGCGCCGATCAGCGGCGCCCCCCGGGTCCACATCTCGCTGATGGCACGGTGCGTGTCCTCGGCCGAACGCAGCTCCACCCACTCGACCGCCCAGGGCAGCTTGCGCTGGTCGAGAATGCGAACGCCGTCGGGTGTCCGCGCGACCGACCGCACCCATTCGCCATGCAGCATCAATGGCTGATGCTCTCGAAATCGTCGCCGCGGCTGCGATCGATCAGCTGGGCGCGCAGCCCCGCTTCGCGCGCCGCCTCGATCTCGCGCGGGTTGTCGGACAGGAACAGGATCGCCGAGGGCTCTTCCCCGATCTCCCGCGCGATCCGGACATAGGATGCGCTCTCCAGCTTCGATCCGGTGCCCAGATCGAAATAGCCGGCGAACAGTGGGGTCAGATCACCAGCCTCGCTATGCCCGAAAATCAGCTTCTGCGCCTCCACCGAACCTGAGGAATAGACGAACAGTCGCAGCCCCTGCTCATGCCACTGGCGCAGCGCCTCGGCTACATCGGGATAGATATGCCCCTTCAGCTCGCCACGCTGATAGCCCTGGCGCCAGATGCGCCCCTGAACCGCCTTCAGCACCGGCTCCTTGCGATCTTCGTCGATCCAGCGTTCGATTGTCTCCACGGGCACGCCCTGCGCCTCCTCGGGATGCTCGGCCAGATAGGCCCGCAACCGCTCGCGGGCATAGGGGAACAGCGTGTCCGTCACGAAGGCGATGCTGCTGGTCGTGCCCTCGATATCGGTCAGGACGGCGCGGATCATGCCGGTTCGTGGCGGGGAAAGCGCTCGGCGATCGGGTCGCCGGTGAAGTCCCCCACCCATCCCTCCGGCGTCCGGAAGAAGCGCATGGCGGTGAAGCTAGGCCTTGGCCCCATGTCGAACCAGTGGCGCATGCCCGCGGGCACCGAGATCATGTCGCGCGCCGTGCAGAGCATGGCGAAGATGCGCCCACCCTCGCGCAGGGTGAACAGTCCTTCACCGGCCGTGAAGAAGCGCACTTCATCTTCGGCATGGCGGTGTTCGGACAGAAACTTGGCGCGCATGGCGTCGCGGTCCGGATGGTCGGGCGAGACGGTGACCGTATCCACCGTCGTGTACCCGGCCGCACGAAGTGCCTCGGCGCGCTCATCGCAGGCCGCGAGCGGCCAGCGCTCGAACTGGACCCCGATCTCACGCAGCGCCGCGCCGATCTCCACCGGGTCCGCCGTCTCGCTCACCGGCTCGCCGGCTTCGGTGAAGACGGTCAGTTTCGACATGCCCGCAAGCTCCTCTCGGCCAGTTCCGACTCGGCCAGCCATTCCAGCGCCTCGACCACCCGCTCCGCTTCGCCGATGTCGCGGCCCCAGCCATACAGCCCATGGCCACGGATCAGATAGGCGGGCACGTTGCCGATCCTGGGCATCACCGCGGTCTCGATCTCTGCCATATCCTGGCTGTTCTCGACGATGGGGACCGACACGGTCACATCGTGGCTGGTCACGCCCGGTAGCGCCTTCAGCAGCTCATGCCCCTCGATCACCCACGCATCGCCCAGCACCCGGCCCAGCGCGACGGAGACCGCGCCATGGCTGTGCAGCACGGAGCCAACCTCCGGAAAGGCTCGGTAGATGGCGAGGTGCAAATCCGTCTCAGCCGAAGGCCGGCCAGGGTGGCCGGAGTCCAGCACCATGACGTCGCGAGGCGTGAGCCGCCCCTTGTGCGCGCCCGACGTGGTGATCGCGATCCGGCCATCCTGCAGGCGGGCGGAACAATTACCCGCCGTCGCCGGCGCCCAGCCGCGCGCGTGGAAGGAGCGGCCGACCTCGATCAGCGCGGTTTCGACCTCTTCGATCGTCATCAGTAAGGCGGCGCCCGCCGCTGACGCTGGGCCGAGCCCGCTTCCGCCCACCACTCCAGATCGGCGGCGAAGCGCGGGAACGCGCGAGCCAGCGCCGCGCCGCCATCGCCCGCGGGCTCGCCCTGCTCATCGAGCGCCTGACCGATCTGCCCGACCCCGATCGTGCTCGAGATCACGACCATGCCCATTTCCGACAAAGTGCCGTGCCAGGCCAGGCTTGCCCGCGCGCCGGCGAGCCGCCCCGCCGAATAGCTGAGGATCGCCGCCGGCCGCCAATACCATTCCTCCAGATAATGGTCGGTCAGGTTCTTCAGCCCAGGCTGCACGCCCCAATTATACTCGCCGGTCACGAACACGAACGCATCCGCGGCCCTGATCTTCTCCGCCAGCTCCGCCATGGCCGGCGGTGCTTCGCCGGGGGCATATTCCTTGAACATCCGGTCGAGCATCGGCAGCCCGACGGCCTGCGCGTCGATCAGCTCGACATCATGCCCGCGCGCTTCGAACTGGCTGACCGCATAGCGCGCCAGCCGAATGCCGGCACGGTCGCGGCGGTATGAACCGTAGAAGACAAGCAATCTCACCCTGCCTTCCTATCCGTTCGGGCTGAGCTTGTCGAAGCCCTCCCTTTCTTCTCTAACGCCCCGATGAACCCGCTCTACGCGACCATGCCGGCGACGATCTTCGAGCGCATGTCCGCACGGGCGCGCGAGACGGGCGCGATCAATCTGGGCCAGGGATTTCCGGACTCAAACGGCCCGGCCGACGTAGTCGAAGCCGCGGCCCGCGCGCTGGTGGAGCGGTCGAATCAATATCCGCCGATGGCAGGCCTGCCCGAGCTCCGGGAAGCCGTGGCGGACCATTACGCCCGCCACCAAAGTCTGGACCTGTCGCCCGCCGAAGTCATCGTCACGTCGGGCGCGACCGAAGCCTTGGCCGCGGCCATTCTCGCTCTCGTGTCGCCGGGCGACGAAGTCGTTCTCTTCCAGCCGCTCTACGACGCCTATCTGCCGCTGGTGCGCCAGGCCGGCGGCGTGCCGCGGCTGGTCCGCCTGACGCCGCCCGGCTGGACGATCACGGCAGAGGCGCTGGATGCCGCCTTCAGCGCGCGCACAAAGGTCGTCATCCTCAACACGCCGCTTAACCCCGCCGCGACATTGATCGGCGAAGCGGGACTCGCGCTGATCGCCGAGCGCGTCGTAGCTTCGGGCGCCGTGTTGATCAGCGACGAAGTGTGGGAGCATCTCGTCTTCGACGGCCGCACTCATGTCTCGCCGATGAGCTTGCCCGGCATGCGGGAGCGAACGGTGAAGATCGGATCGGCGGGGAAAATCTTCTCGCTGACCGGCTGGAAGACCGGCTGGATGTGCGCCGCGCCGGATCTGGCGCTGCCGCTCTCCCGCGCCCACCAGTTCCTGACCTTCACCACGCCGCCGAACCTGCAGGCCGCCGCCGCCTATGGCCTGGGTAAGGACGAGAGCCTTTTCGCGGAGATGCGCGCCGGCTATGCCCGCTCTCGCGACCGCCTGACGGAAGGGCTTAAAGCGGCCGGATGGGCCGTGCTGCCCAGCCACAGCACCTATTTCCTCAACATCGACCTCGCTGCCTCAGGGATCGCGCTGGACGATGTGAGTTTCTGCGACCGGCTGGTCGAGGCGTTCGGCGTCGCCGCCATCCCTGTCTCCGCCTTCTACGCCGAAGACCCCGTCACCCACATCGTCCGCCTCTGCTTCGCCAAGCAGGACGCGACACTCGACGCGGCGATCGAGCGGATGGCGAGAGCGCGGGTGGGTTTAAGCGGCTGAGCGCTTCTCTTCCTGCTCAGGTGACGGCCGTTCCGACATCAGCGCCGTGACCAGCGGCTGCATCTTGGCGTCGAACTTGGCGAGCATCACATGGTCGTCGGCATTGTCGAAATGGCTGACCAGCTCGCGCCCGTTCCATTTGTGGAGCGCATAAGCCGGCGGATCGGCGATGATCATCGCGCGGTTGTCGGGGCGGTCAGGATCGATCGGGGCGAGGTCGAGCGCCACTTGCGGCGCGGTCGAGGGGCAGATCGAGATGGTGGTGCCGCGCCAGGCGACGCTGATCGGCCGATGAAGATGGCCGCAGATAATGCCCTTCACCTGGTTATGGCCCGCGATCGTTGCCGCGAACAGCTCGACCCAGGGCTCTTCCGGATGCGTCGCCATCCACTCGATGCCGACATCGACCGGCGGATGGTGCATGACGATGATCGTGTCGCGGTCCTGCTGCTCCGCCAGCCGCGCGCGCAGCCAGGCCGCCCGCATCTCGCAGAACGCGCCGCCGTGCCGCCCTTCCTCCAGCGTATCAAGCACCAGGAAGCGGACCTTCCCGGCGTCGACCTCATATTGGATGAAGCCGTCCACCACCGGAATCTCGGGAAATTCCTCGCAAAAAGTCTCGCGCAGGTCATGATTGCCCATGCACGGCCAGACAGGAAAGGGGCAGACGCTCAGCGCATTGCGCAAGCGCCGATAGCTCGCCAGATCGCCGCGATCGACAAGGTCGCCCGTCGCCAGCAGCAAATCGGGCATGGGCCGCATGCTGGTCAGGATCTTCAAGACCTGGTCCAGCCGCTTCCGATTGAATTCGCTGGGGTTGTCCGGATCGAACCCCAGGTGGATATCCGTGATCTGCGCGATCAGCATGCTACTCGCCTGTCCTGGCCAAACCGCTCCCCTTCACTCAGGCCTGCCCCTAACAGCGCCTAAGCAAACCAGTGGTTAAGCCTACCCCTCAGCGCCAGCGAACCTGCAGCATCGCCACCTGGTCCGCCGGAGCCGCTTTTCTCCCCCCACGCTTGAGCACCCAGGGTGCCCCCTCGTCGGCGTGATAGTCATGGCACATCGCGCAACCCGAAGCTGTGCCGGAACGCACAAGCTTGGCATTGGTCGCACCTTTTTCGCCGGTGTGGCAGCTTTGGCAGTTGGCGAGGCCCGGCAGGAGCAAATCGCTGGCATTGTTCGACTTTTCGGCGGCATGGCAGTCGCGGCAGCCATAACGCCGGCTACCGCTGGTTCCGCGCACATCGAGATTGTCGTGGGCCCGGTGATCGAACCAGCCCTTGTGCAGGTAGCGGACCGGCTGCGCGACCGGGGCGATTCGCACCCCGTCGCCACCCGTGAAGCTGACCTTGTGGCATTCCCCGCAGACGCCGCGGGGCCCGAACGTGGCCCGGATCATCGAATCGCCGCGGCCGCCCATCAGCGCCGCCGCACGGGCCACGTCCATCGAGCGCCGCTCCGCATTGACCTCGCCGGGCCTTGATCGCGTGTAGCGGGCGATCGGCAGGCCTGTCGCGCGGAAACTGCCGCTCGACCCATAGAAGGCCCGGATGTCGGCGATCACTTGCGCCGGCTGGCCATGCGGCAGCTGGCGAACGGTGCCGCCGACCGTCTGCAGGCCCAGGCTATGACATGCCTGGCACGACGTCTCCATCCGCACCGGCTGATAGCGCGTGCCGCTCGGATCGGTCTTGTGGCAATCCTGACAGTCCATCCCCTCGCCCTCGCCCGGCGAGACGCGCCGCCACATCTGGGCGACGCCGTTGGTGGTCGAGATATGCTGGGCGTGAGTGAACTTCAGTCCGTTTTCCATGCGCAGCGGCTTGTCGAGCACCGTCCGCTGCATCTTCCAGCCGAGCAGCGGATTGCCGCCGGCGCGCGCGTCCCGCTTTTCGAACGGCACCGGATTGGCTTCGTCATAGCCGGCCAGGATCGTCGGCCGGAATTGCGGGTGCTTGAGGCCGAAGTCGCTGGCATCGCCGACGCCCGACTTGAAGCCGGCCGACTGCAGCCGCCCGCCCAAGCCATTGTGGCAGTCCGCGCAGAATTGCTGCTGCGTCGCCGGCATCGGCCCGGCGCCTTCATGCTCGGTGTGGCACTCCACGCAGCGCCCTTCCGGCACGTTGAAGGTGCGCTTGAAGAAGCCCTTGATCCGGCCTCGGAAGTCGGCCTCGCCACGCGAAGCCAGCATCTTGTCGAGCGGCGCGTGATCATAGGCGGCAGGTCCCGGCCGGCCCGGTCCGGTCATCGCGACCCGCTGCAGCCCCGTTGCCTTTTGCTGGTGGCTATCGGTGTGGCAGGCGATGCAGGCATTGTCGCGCACCGCCACGAAGGCGTCGGTGTGACAGGCCTGGCAGTCATTCTCCAGCTCGGCATGCGCCTTGCTGAGCTTGCCGGACTCCCAGGTCTTGTCGGCGTGGAAGCCATTCGGCCTGATCTTTTCGCCGCGATAGGTCGCATAGGTATAGACCGGCCAGGCAAGGAAGGCGGCCAGCACCAGCGCGATGAAGGCATAGGCGCTGATCCGCTTGCCCGGCATCAGCCCGCGCAGCGTGAAGACGGTCTGCTGGTCCTTCGCCTCAGACGCGTCGGACAGCGCCTCGACGCGCTCTACGGTGATGGTCACCGCGCCGTCTTCCTGGCCGAGCGTCAGGCGGTGGCTGCCGAAGCGGAGCTCGGCGCCGCTGCCCGCGGGCTCCACTTCCGCGCGCATCACGGTGCGGCCGTCGAAACCGAAGCCGAGGCCCGACACGGACTCGATCGTGACGCGTCCGGGCACTGCCTCCGAGATTACGGCGTGCTTCGGCTCGACCGCGAGGTCGGCCAGATGCACGTCATTCTCGGTCAGGCGCCCGACACTGACCTCCAGCCCCTGCACGGTCGTCGGACGTACGATCTCGCGGCCGTCGGCGGTGCGCGAGACCTGGCGAATAATGAAGCTCATGCCCCCTGGCCGCCCCTTACCAGTAGAAGAAAACGGAAACGATGTGCGCCGACAGCGCCGCGATCAGCGCGAAGGTGACCGGCACATGCACATACAGCCAGACTTCGAGCAGCGACTTGATCTTCAGATGCCGCCGCACCCGCGCGAGGATCGCTTCCTTGCGCGTCAGCAGCGCGTCGATCTTCTCGAGCGGATCGTCGCCGACATTGGGCCGATAAGCCGTCTCCCGCCTGATCTCCGCCTGCGCCGCCCGCGTTGCGCAGTTCGGATAGCGACCGGTCAGCCGCGCCCAGACGCCGCCGCCGAATGCGTCCTGCTCCAGCGACGCCTGCACCAGGTCGGCATAGCGTTGCTCCAGCGGCTGGGCGGCGTCGTGCAGCTGGCGATCCATCGACCGCAACGAGTCGAGCATCTGCCCCTCGGTCATCATGTCGCGGTTGTCGCTGAGCATGCGCGGCAGCGCGGCATACATCGAGATGCCGTAAATGCCGGACAGGATCACGATCATCATCAGCGCATAAGCGAGCGTGTGGACATTCCAGCCGAACTGGAAACCGGTGTGCAGCGTCGCGATCACGATCAGCGACAGGCCGAGATAGACATGAGCCGAGGTCCAGGCCTTCAAGGACCAGCGGCCGCGCGTCATCGCCCGCTTGCGCACGCCCAACAGGGTCAGCCACAGGATCAGCAGCGCCCCGATCGTGCCCAGCACATAGCCATAGGCGCTACCGCCATTGTGCCGCGGCTGCACGTCGATCATCAGATAGGCGACGATGCCGATCAGCGAGACGATCGACGCGATCTTCGCCCAGCGGAAGTTCCGGTAGCGCAGGAACCCGTCATGCGTGGAGCTCCGCTCCCGCCTGCCGCCGGACTTGAGAGCCTGCGTCGCCATCACGCTTGCTCCAGCCGCGCGATCGTCAGGAACTCCTCAGGCGCGACGCGGATCGCGGCCCCCGTCGGGCAGGCGCGCACGCAGGCCGGGCCTCCCTCGATCCCGGAGCACATGTCGCACTTGATCGCCTTTTTAGGCTTCTCGCCCTGCGAATTCCGCTCCGACCATTCATGGCTGGGCTCGCCCGGCCCCGGCCCCCGCCCAAGGAATAGCCAGCTGAGCAGGCCGGGCTTCTTGGGCGGCACCTTGTCCATCCGGATCACGCCATAGGGGCAGTTGCGCTGGCAATTGCCGCAGCCGATGCAGGTGTCGTCGATGAACACCTCGCCGTCGGGCCCGCGGTGGATCGCGTTGGGCGGGCAATCGGCCATGCAATGCGGGTGCTCGCAATGCCGGCACGACGTGGGCACGTGCAGATGGGCATAGGTCTTGCCCGCCTCTCGATCGAGCCGGCTCAAGCCGTCATGGCTGTCGGCGCACGCCTTTTCACAATTGTCGCAGCCGACGCAGAGATTCTCGTCGATCAGCAGCACGTCGGTCGCTTCGCCGATGCCGTTGTCGACCAGGAATTTGGCGGTTGCCGAATACATGTCTACCACGCCCGAGAAGCTGTCCTTCTTCGCCTCGATGAAGGCGTTCAGGTCCTGGCGCGATGCCATGTCGCGCTTCACCCGCTCGGCGAGCGTCGTGTTTCGCGCCATCAGCCGGGCAAAGGCTTCGCCCGGCAGTCGGATCACGTCGGACTTGATCGCTGCACGCACCGTCGCGGTCCGCCGTCCGCCGCCGATCAGCGCCATCTCGCCGACGAACGAACCGGCCGGCAGATAGGAGAGGAAGACCGGCTTTCCGCCGACCGTCTTCTCGACGATCATCGATCCGGAGCGGATGACGAAAATGTCGTTCCCGTCCTCGCCTTCGGTGATGACCGCGTCGCCGGCCTTGATCGTCATCACCTGCGCGCCGGCCGCGACATCGGAGACGTCTTCCTTCTTCAGGCCCGATTTGAACAGCTGCAGCAGCTGCCGCTCGGTCGAGATGCGCGCGATTGCCGCCTTGGCCGCGGGCACCTGGCTCTGCAGGCGCAGCGCAGCGGTGCGGGGGATTTCGACCACGATCGCCGGCTCGGCGGCGCGCACGGTCGCGCCGCGGCGCCGGCCCGAGATCAGGCCGACCTCGCCAAATATCTCGCCGGTGCCGATCGGCACCGTGACGGAGCGATTGGTCGGATCGACCTCCACCAGCACCGATCCTTGCGCGATGCCGAACAGCGACGATCCCGGTTCGTTGCGCTCGAAGATGATCTCGTCTTCGTCATAGGCGCGCACTTCGGAATCGAGCATGAACTCGCGCATCTGGAGCGGCGACATGCCTTCCAGGATGCTGACATTGGTGCGGAGGAACTCGAGCCATTCGGAGACGCTGCGGCCCTTGGGCAGCCCGGCGAACTTCTTCTCCAGGATCGGCTCGTCGGCGGGCTTCAGGTCCATATTGCCGTTGATGAACTCGACGACGTCATGGCCCTGGTTCATGCAGTGCTTGATGAGCGGATAGCCGGCCAGCGCGCCGATCACGAAAATGCCCGGCACCGTCGATTCGAACACCGGCGACAGCTTCGGGTAGGAGACGCGATCGGCGCTGGTGAACTGGACGCCCGTGCCCGCCTTCACGCCCTTCATCATCCTGCCCGGATTGCGCGGGTCTTCCTTGTCCTCGAACTCGGCGCAGCAGCCCTCCACGAACGCGCGCGGCGGAGCCGAGCCCATCCGCGCGATCACCCGGTCGCAGCGGATCTTGAGCTCGCCGTCGCGCGTGTCGAAGACGATGTGCCCCGGCTCGAACCGGTTGGTGGTCGTCTCGGTCAGGATCTGGATGCGGCCCTGGTCGCGCGCCGCCAGCAGCGCCTTGATGTTCGCGTCCTTGGCGGTCGAAAAATCGGCCGAGCGATTGATGATAGTGACGGTGTTGCGCTGCTCCGGGTCCGCAGCGAGCCCGAGCGCATTCTCGATGCCCGCGTCGCCCGCGCCGATGACGGTGATATGCTCGTCCACATATTCGCCCGGATCGTCGAGCGTATATTGGACGTTCGCCTGCTCAACGCCGGGCACGCGCAGCAGGTTCGGATTGCCTTGGGTGCCGATCGCCAGGATGATGTTCTCGGCACGCACCTGCTGACCGTTGGTCAAGGCGATGGTGAAATCGCCCTTGCCCCCAGTGATCGCCCTGACCTCGGCGTTCAGCATCACGTTGACGCCGTGCGCCGCCGTCTGCTCGTCCCAGGTGCCGAGCACTTTTTCGCGCTTGCCCGCCTCGAAATCGAGCGGCGAGCGCAGGACCAGCTGCGATGGCGTCGCCATCACATGTTTGCCCTTTTGGTATTTGTAGATGGTGTCCGACAGATGGTCCGTCTTTTCGAGCAGCACATGGCTCAGGCCCAGCTGCGCGGCACGGCCGGCGGCGCTCAGGCCCGCGGGGCCCGATCCGACGATCGCGATGCGGAAAATGTCCGACACGATATTCCCCCACTCTTACGCGTGACTGCTGCCGCCCGGCTTTCCGCCGATGTCGGGCCAGCATGCGCCCCGGCCCTTCTTACCAAGTCCCTTTCGCCGCGCTAGTGACTGGCTCCACAAAAACGACGGAAGTGCTGATGGTAGAGATCGAAAAGACACGGCGGGTTCCCGCCGCAAGGCTGGCGCTCTTCGGAGCGGCGGCGCTCGCGATCGTCGCGGTCGGCGTTGGCGTCACCCGCAACCGCGCCGCCACACCGGCAGCCAGTCCGAGCCCCACGGCCTCGGCGAGCGCCCAGCCGGACGTGAACGCGATGATCTCGTCGCTGGAGGCGAAGCTCAAGGCCAATCCCAATGATGCCGAGGGGTGGCGGATGCTCGGCTGGTCCTTCTTCGAGACCGGCCGTTTCGCCGAGGCGGCCACCGCCTATCGCAAGGCGACCCAGCTCAAGCCCGACAATGCGGATTACTGGTCGTCGCTCGGCGAGGCTTTGGTGCTGGCCGGCCCCGGCGACGTGCCCAAGGACGCTTCCGTCGCGTTCAAGAAGGCGCTGTCGCTGGACGCCAAGGACCCGCGCTCCCGCTATTTCCTCGGCGTCGAACAGGACATGGCGGGCAAGCATGCCGAGGCAATCGACACCTGGGTCTCGCTCCTGAAAGACACGCCTGCCGGAGCCCCTTGGGAAGCCGATGTCCGCAAAACGATCGAACAGGTCGCGGAGAAGGAGAAGATCGACGTCAAGGCCCGCCTCGCCGCGATCCGCCCCGCTGCGCCGACGGGCCCCGCCGCTGCGCTGAACGGCATCCCCGGCCCCAGCCGCGAGCAGATGGCAGCGGCGTCGAAGCTCCCGCCTGGCGCGCAGGAGGAGATGGTGCGCGGCATGGTTGACGGCCTCGCCACCAAGCTGGAAGCCAACCCCAAGCAGCCCGACCGCTGGATGATGCTGATCCGCAGCCGCATGATGCTGGGCCAGGGCCGCGAGGCCGCCCAAGCCCTGCAACAGGCGATCGCGGCCAACCCCGCCTCGCGCGCGGAACTGGTGCAGGCGGCGAAGACCTTGGGTGTGCCGGGGGCCTGATCCCTCGATACGAGTCCTCGATACGCCCTGCCGGCGCTACTCGGCCTCTACTCGGGAAGAACGGAGTTTTATGGGGTCCGCTCGTCCCGAGTAGCCGTCGAGTAGGTCGCCTTTCGCGACCGTATCGAGACGGTGTATCGAGGGATCGAGGTTGCAATCCCCTGCCCCCTCCCGCAATTGCTTCTCCATCATGGCGCAGAAATGGACTCCCGAAAGCTGGCGCCGGCACGAAGCCCGCCAGCTCCCCAATTACCCCGACCCGGCCGCGTTGGAGGCGGCGGAGGCGGAGCTGCGCAATTATCCGCCGCTCGTCTTTGCGGGCGAAGCGCGCGACCTGAAGCGCGACCTCGCCGAAGTCTCGCGCGGCGAAGCCTTCCTGCTCCAGGGCGGCGACTGTGCCGAAAGCTTTGCCGAATTCCACCCGAACAACATCCGCGACACCTTCCGCGTGATCCTTCAGATGGCGGTGGTCCTGACTTTCGCGTCCAAGCTGCCGGTGGTGAAGGTCGGCCGCATGGCGGGCCAGTTCGCCAAGCCGCGATCGTCCGACCTGGAGGAGCAGGACGGCGTCTCGCTGCCCTCCTATCGCGGCGACAATGTTAACGACATCGCCTTCACGCCCGAAGGCCGCGCGCCCGATCCCAAGCGGATGATCAAGGCCTACAGCCAGTCCGCCGCCACCCAGAACCTGCTCCGCGCCTTTGCGCAGGGCGGCTACGCCAACCTCCACCAGGTGCATCGCTGGACGCACGATTTCATGGGCCGCAGCCCCTGGACCAAGAAGTACACTGATCTCGCCGACCGCATCGGCGAAGCGCTCGACTTCATGGCCGCATGCGGCATCAACCCGGACACGGTGCCGCAACTGAAGGGCACGACCTTCTACACCAGCCACGAGGCGTTGCTGCTCCCCTATGAGCAGGCGCTGACCCGGCAGGATTCGCTGACCGGCGACTGGTACGACACCAGCGCCCACATGCTCTGGATCGGCGACCGCACCCGGTTCGAGGGTTCGGCCCATGTCGAGTTCATGCGCGGCATCGGCAATCCGATCGGCCTGAAATGCGGGCCGAGCCTCGAGCCCGACACGCTCCTCCGCCTGCTCGACACGCTCAATCCCGCGCGCGAGGCGGGGCGGATGACGCTGATCACCCGCTATGGCTATGACAAGGTCGAAGCCGGCCTGCCGAAGCTCGTCCGCGCGGTGCTGCGCGAAGGCCATCCGGTAGTCTGGAGCTGCGACCCGATGCACGGCAACGTGATCAAGGCCGCGACCGGCTACAAGACAAGGCCGTTCGACCGCATCCTCGCCGAAGTCCGGGGCTTCTTCGCCGTCCACCGCGCCGAAGGCAGCTTCGCCGGCGGCATCCATGCCGAGATGACCGGCCAGAACGTCACCGAATGTACCGGTGGCGCCGTCGACGTGACGGAACAGAGCCTCGCCGACCGCTATCACACGCACTGCGACCCGCGATTGAATGCCGCGCAGAGCCTGGAGCTGGCGTTCCTGCTGGCCGAGATGCTGAACCAGGAACTGGCGGAACGGCGCAAGGCGGCCGCCTAACCCTCTCCCCATGGAAGAGATGTCAGTCCTTCCCTCTCCTATGGGGAGAGGGCGACTCGGCGGGAGTCGAGCGGGGTGAGGGGTTTGGACCTATCCGGAGGCGGACAATCCCTCACCCGGACGCGCGCGAGCGCGTCTCGACCTCTCCCTATGGGAGAGGTAAGCAGCAGCATGGCCAGAAAGCGCCTCACCCCGCTCGCTCCGCAGGTCGCCCTCTCCCTATGGGAAAGGGGACGGAAGATTTGAGAGGTGATTTCACCCGCCGAAGCGAGGGACCTGATAGTCCGGCCGCAGCCATCGGACATGGCCCGCTTTCTCCTCGGCCGCGCGCTCGGCATTGAGCGCTACTAGCCGGGCGACGATCTCGGAGGGCGGCAGGTCCGCCGGCCAGCCATAGGCAGCGGCGACTTCGGCATCGATCTGCGCATGCAGCCGATCGACGATCCCCGCCCGCGCCGCCAATGCCCGCGCTTCCCCCGCCTTGTCGAGCGTCCCCGCCTTCAGCCCCTCGCGCAGATTGTAGAGTTCGGTCATGGTAAGCTTCGGCACCTCGGCCAGCACCGCCTTGCGCGTCGCGTCGAGCTCCTCCGCCAGCTCTCCGATCGCCGCCCGCTGCTCGGGCGTGGCGTCGGGGAAGGGGAAAGGGTCGAAGCAGTTGCCCTTGTTATAGCGTGGGCAGCGTCCCACCCTTCAGCCGTGCCCATTGCACATGTGCCGTTGAAGAGAGCACGCCCAAATGGATCGGATCGTCCGTGGCGATTGCGACCAGCATGTTATCAGGAAGAACCTCAGCAAGCAGGAACTGAAAGAGCCGGTGCTTCGCCGTCTCGACCGTCGCAATGTAGCGGGTCAGCCCAGCTAGCGCCGGCCGTAGTTCGCGGCGGGGTTCACCGAAAATCCACCAACTGTCGCGGTAAGTTGCGCGATTATTCTTGTCCCGCTCCGGCTTCACCGTTGCAAGCAGGTGCTGGTAGATTTCCGGAGACCGCTGCCGCACGTCCTTTTCGCTCAGCCCGAACAGGTCGATCACCATCGCGCCCCGTGATCCGCCCATCAGATCGCGGCCATTGCGATAGGGCCGGATGTGCTGCTCCAGCCCCTCACGCCGCCCGAGCCCGAGATGCGCAGCTTCCGATGGCGAGACAATGAACCCCGCGCCGTGCAGCTTCACGCCCGGCGAGGCGATCCCCTCATTCGCCTGCAGTGGCACCGCCGCCGTCACGTCCGCCCCGATCGCCAGATTGGCGTTGATCGGCGCGACGGTCGTGCTCAGCTCCACCACCGGCGCATCGGTGTCGAGCGCCGCCTCGCGCACCACTTCGGCGAAACAGCCGGGCCGGCTCCCCCGCTCCGCCACCGTCATCGCAATCCGCACCGCCGCCGCGTCCTTCCCCGCCTTGGTCCACGGATGATCGGGAATGGCGTAGATGAGGGACAGGCCCCCCTCCCTACCTCTCCCGGAGGGAGAGGTCGAGACGGCGGAGCCGTCCGGGTGAGGGGTTTGCGCCTCTCCGGATAATCCGGGCCCCCTCACCCCGCTCGCCTCCGGCGAGTCGCCCTCTCCCTCTGGGAGAGGGGTTGTGGGGCTCAAATACCGCGCAATCACCCTTCGGCTGAATTCCTGAGTGATGCTGTTAGTGGTCACGAAGCCGAAGCGCCGGAGCGTGGAGCCCGGCGCGGTCAGCAGGTGCGCCGCCCGGTCCCACCATTGCATCACGAAATCGGCAGAGGGCGGCACCCGCGGATTGGCCTTCCATACCGCCTCGGCATAGCCGGGCGGATCGAGGCGCGAGCGCATGTCCTTGCCGCCGATGAAAGGCGGGTTGCCGAGGATGAACTCCGCCTCCGGCCATTCGGCGGGCAGCGGCGTCGCCAGGTGCGCCTCGCCCGCCTCGGTCTGGCGCAGCACCGCGTCATAGCCGCCATGCCGCCCGAAATTGATGTTCGCCCCGCGCGCCAGCACCGGCTCCGGCACGCTGTCGGGATTGTTCTGGATGCGAAAGCGTAGCCAGCCGATCCACAGCACCAGCTCGGCGATTTTGGCGGCCCGGGGGTTCTTCTCCAGGCCGAAGAACTGGTGCGGGCCGACCAAAGGCTCGGCCCGGCCGCCCAATTGCTCGATCGTCTCGATCACCCGCGCTTCGAGCCGCTCGATTGCTTCCATGGCGACGTAGAGGAAGTTGCCGGTCCCGCAGGCGGGGTCGAGGACGGTGACGCGGGCGAGGCGCTGGTGGAAGGCGATGGCCTATTCGAGCTGCTCTTCGTCACCTCTCCCATAGGGAGAGGTCGAGACGGCGGAGCCGTCCGGGTGAGGGGACCCGGAGCCTGAAATCGCGCGAGCAGACCCCTCACCCCGCTCGGCTGCCGCCGAGTCGCCCTCTCCCTCTGGGAGAGGGTGAAAGAGGCGGTCCTGCACCGCATCCCACTCGCCGTTCAGCACCTCCATGATGGTGGCATCGACCAGCCGCTCGACATAGGCGCGCGGCGTATAATGCGCGCCCAGCTTGGCGCGCTCGGTCGGGCTCAGCGCCTGTTCCAGAAGCGTGCCGAAGATGGCGGGCTCGACGTTGCGCCACTGGTGCCGGGCAGCGGCCAGCAGCTCGCCGCGTTCCGACCGGCCGAGCACATAGACCTTGTCGTTCTCGAACAGGCCTCCGTTGAAGTAGCGCACATCCTCGCGCACCACCCATGACCAGCGCGGGCTGTGCGCCTTGTTCATGTTGCGCCACAGATCATGCAATCCGCTTTCGAATGCCGGCTGGTCGTCGATCGTCGCTTCGAGGAACTCCTTGAACCGGCCCTCCGGCAGCAGCCCGATATCCTCGGCGAACATGCAGAATATCAGTCGCATGACGAACAGCGCCGTTTCCTCGACCGCGATGCTCCGCTCATGGGCCGGCAGCGCGGCGACCTTGGCTTTCTGCGTCGCCTCAAGCTAGGCGCTCACATCCGCGAGCCGCTTCGACACTTCGCGCGTCACCTCGGCGGAGATCAGCCGCGGATCGCGGCGGCACGGATCGGTCCAGATGTCCCGGAACAGCGACTGGATTTCGGGATCGCGCAGCTTTGCCAGCGGCACGCGATAGCGCTGTTTGTCCGGGTAGAAGCCATAGCCCCGGCCGTTGCCGGCAAAGTCGAAGAACAATTCGAACGCGCGGCCCACGTCGCAGACGATCAGGAACGGCACGCTCGGATGATCCCCCGGCAGATTGACGGCGTAGTTCTTGGCCTGCGCCTGGGCCCGGATCATCAATTGATCGTAGCGGGCGCCGGCAGGAGTCAGCGGGATGACGTCGGCGGCATCGAACAAACCCGGAGCCTCGGTTTCGCCCGGGCGCAGCTGGCTTTGCTTGGCCTCCATGACAAAGCAGCCGCGCTTGTAGAGGTCGATCCGCCCCTTGCCGCCCAGCGTGCGGTTCGAGCCGCCCGCGACCGGACCTTCGAACTGATAGTCGCCCAGCACGCCGCCTTCGGCGACGCCCGGCCGCTCCAGCTCCAACGCGTCCACCAGGTCGTGAATGAAGACCGCGAAATTAGCCTGCTCGGCCCCGCCGCGCGCGCCTTCCCATTTGGCGATCAGCGCCTCGACTTTACTCTTGTCAGGAATGACCGCCTCCCCTGCCGCCACCTAAGCACAGCCAAGTGGTTCGGGAAACAGGGGCAATCGGCTTGGCAGCGGCCGGCGAGGCGACGCCTTGTTCCCCGGCGGAGGCCGGGGTCCATGAGGGGCGCGGTCCCATGTCCCTGGGCCCCGGCCTTCGCCGGGGATCTGGTGGGGCGCCCCTACGCCGCCTTCTGCAGATGCCGCCGCCCCAGCAGTTCCGCGATCTGGACTGCGTTCAGGGCGGCGCCTTTGCGGAGATTGTCGGAGACGCACCAGAAGGCGAGGCCGTTTTCGACGGTCGGGTCTTCGCGGACGCGGCTGACATAGGTGGCGAACTCGCCGACGCATTCGATGGGGGTGACGTAGCCGCCATCCTCGCGCTTATCGACCAGCATGATGCCGGGCGCCTCGCGCAGCAGGCGCTGGGCGTCCTCGGCGGACAGCTCATTCTCCATTTCGACATAGACGGCTTCGCTATGGCCGACGAAGACGGGCACGCGCACGCAGGTGGCGACCACCTTCACCTTGGGGTCGAGGATCTTCTTGGTCTCCACCACCATCTTCCATTCTTCCTTGGTGGAGCCATCGTCCAGGAAGGCGTCGATGTGCGGGATCACGTTGAACGCGATCTGCTTGGTGAACTTCTTGTTCTCGGTGGCCTGGCCGACGAAGATGTTGCGGCTCTGTTCGAACAGCTCGTCCATGCCCTGTTTGCCGGCGCCGGAGACGGACTGGTAGGTGGCGACGACGACGCGCTTGATCCGGGCGGCGTCGTGCAGCGGCTTCAGCGCGACGACGAGCTGCGCGGTCGAGCAATTCGGGTTCGCGATGATATTCTTGCGGGTGTACATGTTGATCGCGTCCGGGTTCACTTCCGGCACGATCAGCGGCACGTCCGGATCCATGCGGTAGAGCGACGAATTGTCGATCACCGTGCAGCCGGCCGCGGCGAAGCGGGGCGCGTGGAGCTTGGTGCCTTCGGAGCCGATCGCGAACAGGGCGATGTCCCAGCCCGCGGGATCGAAATGCTCGATATTCTGGACCTTGTAGCGGCGGCCGGTTTCGCCATACTCGACCTCTTCGCCCTGGCTGCGCGAGGAGGCGAGCACCGCCAGGTCGTCCAATGGGAATTCGCGCTCGGCGAGGATGTTGAGCATCTCTCGTCCGACATTGCCGCTGCCGCCGGCGACTACCACCCGATAACCCATTTCAGCCTCCCAATGCGTCCGATTGCGGACACTTGATCGTTCGCGAGCGGACACTTCGATTACGCGTGTAGTCGAAAAGCCGCGGAAATCCTTGCCCGAGCGCTTTGGCCCGTCTCTTGCGAGGAAGCGAGATAGATATTCGGAGGATCATATGAAAGTCGCCTTTGCGTTGCCGCTGCTGATGATGCTCAACCCGCCGGCCGAGGTGGCGCCGGTCGCCGCCACCGCACGCGCCGACTACAACATCGCGGTCGAGGCGCCGTGGACGGCGAAGCTGAGCACGTCGGACGCGGGCAAGCTGCAGGTCAATGTGATGGAGCGGCGCGGATCGATGCTCGGCACTGGCGTGATGCTGGCGGACCTGAAGGGACTGAGCCGCGCCGATCTCGACAGCAACAAGCCCGTGACTTTCGTGCTGCGGCGCGAGGCGGGGACGGTCACCTTCACCGGGCGCTTCCGGGATGGCGAAGGCGAAGGGACGCTGCGCTATGACGGCAATCCGGATTACTGGTCGCGGATCGCGGCGATGGGGATCGCCAATGACTGGAGCGAGCGGCGGACCCAGCTGCTCGCCCTCCCCCTGCTCGACGTGCGCACCGACTATATCGCCGCGCTGCGCCGCGAAGGCGCGATGGGAGGCTTGAGCGACTATGTCGGCATGAAGGCGGTCGATGTGCGGCCGGAGATGGTGCGCGAAGTGCGGCCGCTGATCGCGGGCGAGCTGAAGCCGCACGATCTGATGTCCTTCGCGGCTTTGGGCGTGACGGCGGACTATGCGCGCGAGATGCGGGGCGCTTTCTCGAACCTGAAGGGCAGCGACCTGAGTTCGATGAAGGCATTGGGCGTCAAGGGCGCCGACATCGCCGAGCTGAAGGCGCTGGGCCTGGAGGTCACGCCGCAGGGCGCGGCCGGCATGAAGGCGCTGGGCGTCACCCCCGGCTATGTCGCCGAACTGCGCGCGGCCGGCGCGCGGGTGCGGACGGCCAGCGATGCGCAGAGCTTCCGCGCGCTCGGCATTTCGCCCGCCGCGGTGCGCCGCGCCGTCGCCAATGGCCGGCCGAACCCATCCGCTTCGGACGTCATGGAAATGGCCGTCCGCAACTGAACCCCTCCTCCACCGGGAGGGATGGGGGGCGGCTCTGAAGGGGAGAGCCGTCCCCTTCTTTGTCACGCCGGCAGCGCGTCGAACGCGACGGTGAGGCGCGGCTGGTCGCTCTCGAACGGCAAGGTGCCATGCCACATATAGGAGGGGAAGACGACCAGCCGGCCGACCTTGGGCTGCTCCACCCGCCGGGGCGGCAGGTCGAGGCCGAGCGCGGCGTCGGGCACGCCGAACGCCAGCGCGCCGGCGTCCCCCTGCCCCACTTCCGGCGGCAGGCCGACATAGAGCGCCGAGCTCATCCAGCCGGTCTGGTGGATGTGGCTGATATGGAAGCCTTCGCTGCGGAGCCGCACCGACCATGAGGCGGGGAAGCTGATCGCGCTCGCCTTGCGCGCGAGGAACGGGTGGGTGGCATCGCCGGGCAGCTGCCGCAGCCGCTGCTGCACGCCGGCACGGATCAGCGTGACCAGCCGCTGGATCAGCGGGTCCTTGCGGTCGAACAGATTGCCGCGCGTCTGGGTGCCGCCGCGCAGCGACTGTTCGGCCGGATGCTCGCGCATCGTGTGCATCTCGGTCAGCCGCGCCGCCAACTCAGGGAAGAAGCCTTCGGCCGCGTCGAGATCGACCGGCATGACCAGCCGCTCATAATCGGCGAGCCAATGCTCGCGCTCATCGTCGAGCAGGCGCCAGATCACGGTCAGCAAGGCCCAGGGCGCCTGGTCGAAACGGTCGAGTTCGGTGGCGCGCAGAGCATGCGCCTCCGCCTCTTTCGGTTCGCCCGAAGCGACGAGGCAATGGGCCAGATGCTGGTGCGCGGCGGGCAGATCGGGCGATTGCGCGACTACCTGCCGGAGAATGTCGATCGCATCGGGCTGGTTGCCGAGCCGTGACAGGGCGGCGGCGCGGGAAATCCGGAACTCGGGATAGGGCCCGATCGTGCGTTCTGCCTGCAGTGCCCAGTCGGCAAGCTGCGGATAATCGTGGAGATCGAAGGCCGAGCGCAGCGCCGACGCCCAGAGCTGTGGCGAGTCCGGCCGCGCGTTCAGCGCCCAGCGATAGGCGTCGAGCGCCTCCGTGCTGCGACCGAGCTGGGGCAGCAGCTTGGCCAGCGTCTCATGGGCGTCGAGCTGGTCCGGCACGTGCTGGATGATGTCGCGATAGGCCTTCACCGCCTCGTCCGTGCGATCCAGCTGCGCCAGCAGATGGGCGTGGAGCGTGGCCGTCTCCGGCGGGATCGACATGGTGGTGACGGCGATCTCCGTCTCCGCCAGCGCCTGCTCCGGCTCGTCCGCCTCGCGCAGCATGGTCGCGAGATTGTGGCGGCTGCGGACATCCTCCGGATCGATCTCGATCGCGCGCCGGTACAGCTGCGCGGCGGTGTCGGTCTTGCCTCTACGCCGCTCCAGATGGGCGAGCGCCGCCCAGCCGCGGCTGACGCCCGGCGCCGCCCGGATCGCCTTCTGCAGTGCGTTTTCGGCCACGTCGAACCGGCCGGCATTGGTGGCGACGATGCCGAGGTTGATCAGGAAGTCATTATTTTCCGGCGCCAGTTCGGCGGCGCGCTGGAGCGGCCGGACTGCGGCTTCCGCACCCCCCAGGTCATCCAGCAGATTGCCGTAGGTGTTGAGCAGCGCCGTTGAGTCGGGCGCGATTGCCAGCCCTTCTTCCAACGCGGCCCGCGCCTCCGTCAGCTTGTCGAAGGCCTGCAGGATCAGGCCGCGGAGCAGCAGGCCGTTAGGGTGGTTCTGAGCTTGGGGAGACAGCGCTTCATAGGCGTCCAACGCCCCCATGCGGTCGCCCGACTGGAGCAGGGCGTGAACGCGCTGCGTGGCGCGGAGTTCGGTGGCGCTGAGCGGAGCAAGCATGGCGGCTCTGTGCTGGCTGGGCGCCGCGCTTGCAAGCCACGGACTGCCCAGCCAGTTGAGCCGGATACGTCAGACGAAGACGAAATAGTCCGGTGTCAGCGCCGGCGGCGCCGAAGCTCCGGAGACATGGGCGACGAACTCGTCCAGGCTGTTCCAGCGTCCGTCATCGTTGCTGTCGTGGAAGATGCTGATGCCGGCGACGCCGCCCAGCGTCTCCGATTTCATGACATAGTCGGACATCTGACCGCTGAGCTGGATCTTGTCGTCGGCACCGAAATCCCGGATCGACAGGCTGTCGGAGCGGCCTGCGGAGCTGGCGAGATTGTCGTTGTAGAACAGGCCGCGCGGGTCCCCGAGCACGAAAATATCGGCCCCGCCGCCGCCCCGGACGATGTCCCGCGTTCCGGTACCGAGCTTCGCGTCGGCGCTGCCGATGCCGAAGATCTTCTCGCTGGAGGCAGTGCCGTTCAGCGTGTCGTTCGCGGCGGTGCCATAGATGGCCGGGACGGACGGGCTCGGCGTCGGCGTCGGCGTGCCGGCGCCGTCGAACCGCAGATAGTCCTTGGTCAGCGCCCGCGCCGTCGCCGAGCCGGAGACATGGCTGACAAACTCGTCCAGCTTGTCCCATGAGCCGCTGCCATTGGTGTCGCGGAAGATGCTGGTGCCCGCCACCAGATTGAGCGTTTCGGCCTTGAGCACATAGTCCGAGGCCGTGCCGGACAGCTGCACGCGATCGTTCGAATCGAAGTCGCGGATCGAGGCGCTGTCGGTCCGGCCCGAGGAGCCGGCGAGGCCGTCATTGTAGAACAGGCCGCGCGAGTCGCCGAGGACGAACACGTCCGCGCCGCCGCCGCCATAAAGAAAGTCGCGCGTGCCGGTGCCGATCTTCGCATCGCTGGCCGCGATGCCGTAGATCTTCTCGTTTGCCGAGGTGCCGCGCACCGTGTCGTTGCCAGTCGTGCCATAGAGGGTCGACGGTGTTGGCGACGGCGTGGGCGTGGGCGTCGGAGTTGGCGTCGGGGGGGGCGAAGGCGCCGGAGCAACCGAGACGAACTCCGCCACGTCCAGCCGCTTGCCGGTTACCGTCTTGCCAGCGAGCGAGGCGGTCGCGCTGCCCGACGACAGCAATTCGGCCCGAATTTGGGCGGCGGAATAGCCGGGATTGGCGGCCGAAAAGAGTGCGATCGCGCCCGCGACATGCGGGGCGGCCATGGACGTGCCGCTCATATAGCCCCAGCCACCGCCCTTCAGCGTTGAATAGATGCCGACTCCCGGCGCGCCGATGTCCACCGTCACATCGCCATAGTTGGAGAAGCTGGCCAGTGTGCCGTTATTGGCAATCGCCGCCACCGAGATGACCGCGTCGTAACCGGCGGCCGACTTGGTCGTGTAGTTGGCGGGATAATAGCCGCTGACGTCATTGTCATCGCCGATGCCGTCCGAGCCGCCATTACCGGCAGATGCCACGAAGAGAATGTCGGCCTTGGCGGCGCGATTGATCGCGTCCTGCAGGTCCTGGGTATAGCCGCCGCCGCCCCAGCTGTTGTTGGTCGCCGCGAAGTCGATGCCGTAACTGCTGCTCTTGGCGGTGGTGAAATAGTCGACCGCGCGGGCAGCTGCGTCCGAATAGCCGCTGCCGGCGGCGTCCATGAACTTGAGCGCGACGATCTGCGTGTTCCAGGCAACGCCGGCCACGCCGATCCCGTCTCCGCCGCGTGCCCCGACCGTGCCGGCGACGTGCGTGCCGTGACCATTGTCGTCCATCGGATTATTGTCGTTGTTGGCGAAATCCCAGCCGATCAGGTCGTCGGTATAGCCGTTGCCGGCTTCGTCCACGCCGTTCGCCCAACGGATGTCGCTCAGCAGGTCGCCGCCATCGATGCGGCCGTTCGCGTTCAGGTCGGTGACGAAGCCGCCATTCACGACGGAGTTCAGGTCGCGGAAGGTGATGATCTTGTCGCTATCGGTGTCGACCAGCAGCCCGCGCATCGCGAACGGGATTTCACCCTGATTGAGCCAGATGTTCGAATAGAGATCGGAATGGGTATAATCGACGCCGCTGTCGATCACGCCGATCGCGACCTTCATCGATCCGATATGCCCCGCTGCCCAGGCTTCGCCGGCCTGGCTGCCATAGAGGTTCACCGGCGTCGTCTTGTCGCCGTACATGCCCCACATGCGGCCGGCCAGATAATCGGTGTCGTTGCTGATCGCATCGATGGTCACCTGCACGCGGCCGGCGCCGAGGTTCGCGAAGGACGTGTCCTCCACCGTCTCGCGCCACAAACGAGTGCTCAGGACGTCGAACCGCTCTCCGCGGCCCGCGACAAATTTCGACATGCAATGATCCCCGCCCGATTAGAAGCAGGGGCCTCATAGCCAAACGTTCGCCTGCCGAAACCCTAACGCAATTCAGGTCCGTAATGACTTAGCGATCAATGACGCGCCGAGCGGGATGAAGCGACGGAACCGTTCCCCTTTTCGTGAATCAGCGCGTCAGTTTCTTATAGGCCAGACGGGTCGGCCGATCCGCAGCGTCGCCCAAGCGGCGGCGCTTGTCTTCCTCGTAGGATTCGAAGTTTCCTTCGAACCATTCGACATGGCTGTCGCCTTCAAAGGCGAGGATGTGAGTCGCCAGGCGGTCGAGGAAGAAACGGTCGTGGCTGATCACCACCGCGCAGCCGGCGAAATTCTCCAGCGCCTCTTCGAGCGCCCGCAGCGTCTCGACGTCGAGATCGTTGGTCGGCTCGTCGAGCAGGAGGACGTTGCCGCCCTTTTTCAGCATCTTGGCCATGTGCACGCGGTTGCGCTCACCGCCCGAGAGCTGGCCGACCTTCTTCTGCTGGTCCGGACCCTTGAAGTTGAACGCGCCGACATAGGCACGGGTCGACATCTCATGCTTGCCGACGCTCATGATGTCATGGCCGCCCGAGATTTCCTCCCAGACATTCTTGTTCGGAGCGAGCGCGTCGCGGCTTTGATCGACATAGCCCAGACGCACGGTCGGGCCGATATCGACCGAACCTGAATCCGGCTGTTCCTGGCCGGTGATCAGCTTGAACAAGGTCGACTTGCCGGCGCCGTTGGGACCGATCACGCCCACGATCCCGCCCGGCGGCAGGGTGAAGCTCAGATCCTCGAACAGCAATTTGTCGCCATAGGCCTTAGAGACGCCGTTGAGCTCGATGACCTTGCCGCCAAGCCGCTCGGGCACCTGAATGACGATCTGGGCCTTGCCGGGCGCGCGGTTCTCCTGGCGTTGAACGAGATCGTCGAACGCGCGGATACGCGCCTTGGACTTGGACTGGCGCGCCTTGGGGCTTTGCCGAATCCACTCCAGCTCTTCCTTGATCGCCTTTTGCCGACCGGCGTCTTCGCGCTCTTCCTGCTCCAGCCGCTTCGCCTTCTTCTCGAGATAGGTCGAATAATTGCCTTCATACGGGTAGTATCGGCCGCGATCGAGCTCGAGAATCCAGTTCACGACATTGTCGAGGAAATAGCGGTCGTGCGTGATCATCAGCACGTTGCCGGGATATTCGCGCAGATGGTTTTCAAGCCATTGCACGCTTTCCGCGTCGAGGTGGTTGGTCGGCTCGTCGAGCAGCAGGATGCCTGGCTTCTGAATCAGCAGCCGGGTGAGCGCGACGCGGCGCCGCTCGCCGCCCGACAGGTTCTCGACGCCCGCATCGGAGGGCGGGCAGCGGAGTGCTTCCATCGCGATCTCGAGCTGGTTGTCGAGCGTCCAGCCATCGACCGCGTCGATCTTGGTCTGGAGATCGCCCATCTCTTCCATCAGCGCGTCGAAATCGGCGTCCGGCTCCGCCATCAGCGCCGAAATCTGGTTGAACCGGTCGACCATGTCGGCGGTGGCGCGGGCGCCGTCCTTGACGTTCTCCAGCACGGTCTTGGTCGGATCGAGCTGCGGCTCCTGCGCCAGATATCCGACCGTGATGCCCTCGCCCGCCCAGGCTTCGCCTGAAAACTCGGTGTCGATGCCGGCCATGATCTTCATCAGCGTCGACTTGCCGACGCCGTTCGGGCCGACGATGCCGATCTTGGCATCGGGATAGAATTGCAGGTTGATGTTGTTCAGGATCGGCTTGGGAGCGCCCGGGAAACTCTTGGTCATCCCGTTCATGACATAGGAATATTGCGCGGCCATCGGCCTGGTCTCCGGTTCTCAAGCTGCTGTAAGGATTTGGCGCGTGCCCGTAGCCGAGCGGCCGGGGCTTGGCAAACGCCTCCCGCCGCAGATAGGGCTGCGGCCATGCTGAAACAACGCCTCGCCCTGCTCGCCTTCCCCCTCCTCATCGCCGCCGCGCCGCACGACGCGGAGAAGCTGCGCGATGCCGCGCTGAAGGACACCATCGCCTGGGACATTGTCGAGGACCTGACGACCGAGATCGGCCCGCGGCTCGCCGGCACCGAAGCCGAGGCGCGCGCGCGAGCCTGGGCCGTCGCCCGGCTGAAGGCGATGGGCTTCGCCAATGTCCGGGTCGAGGAGTTCGACATGCCGGTCTGGGTGCGCGGCGAGGAGCGCGCGGAGATCACGGGCGTCAATCCGCAGCCGCTGGCGCTGACCGCGCTCGGCAACTCGGGCGCCACGCCGCCGCAGGGGATCGAAGCCGAAGTGATCGCGTTCGACAGCGTCGCCGAGCTGACCGCCGCCCCGGCCGAACGGCTGCGCGGCAGGATCGTGTTCGTCACGCACCGGATGAACAAGGCGCAGGACGGGGCGAGCTATAGCTATTTCGGGCCGGTGCGGCGGCTCGCGCCTTCGATCGCCTCGCAAAAGGGCGCTGCGGCGATCGTGATCCGCTCGCTCGGCACCGACAGCCACCGCTTCCCGCATACCGGCAATCAAAGCTGGACCGACGGCGCGCAGCCGATCCCGGCCGCGGCGCTGTCCAATCCCGATGCCGACCAGCTCGAGCGGCTGGTCAAGCGCGGCAAGCCGGTTCGGATGCGGCTGGTCCTGACGCCACGACAGACCGGCATCGGCAAATCGGGCAATGTCATCGCCGAAGTGCCGGGGACCGATCCCCGCGCCGGCATCGTGCTGATCGGCGGCCATCTCGACAGCTGGGACCTGGGCACCGGCGCGATCGACGACGGCGCCGGCGTGGCCATCACCGCCGCCGCCGCCAAGCGCATCATGGATGCCGGCCGGCCGAAGCGGACCATCCGCCTGGTCTGGTTCGGCGCGGAGGAAGTCGGCGTGCGCGGCGGCGACGCCTATCGCAGCCGCCATTCGGGCGAGCCGCACGCGCTTGCCAGCGAGTCCGACTTCGGCGCCGACCGCATCTGGCGCGTTGACTTCGCGCTGCCCCCCGCCGCCAAGCCCATCGCCGACCGGGTCGAGGCGGCCCTTGCACCGCTCGGCATTGCCCGCAGCTCGGTCCAGGCCCGCGGCGGCCCCGATGTCGGCGCGCTGGTCGCTTCGGGCGTGCCGGCGGTGACGCTGCAGCAGGACGGCACCGATTATTTCGATCTGCACCACACGCACGACGATACGCTCGACAAGATCGACCACAAAAAGCTCGCCCAGAATGTCGCCGCCTGGACGGCGATGCTGGCGGTGGTCGCCAACGCTCCGGAGCCGCTGGTCGGGGAGGCCGCTCAATCTCTACCTAAATAGTTTGACTAAGTCTCTGGACTGGTTAATTACTGGTCTCGCGACGGCATCGGGCCGAGCGCAACTTATTCCCTTGGGGAGCACAGGAATGAAGAAGCTGATCGTTGCTGCCGCTGCCGCCGGCCTGATGTCGCTGGCTGCTTGCGGTGAGAAGTCTGCGACCGAGAACGCCACGGAGAACACCGCCGAAGCGCTCGAGAACCAGGCCGACAACATGGAAGCCATGGCCGACAACGCGACCAACGCGACGGCCGAAAACGCTCTCGACAACGCCGCGCAGAACACTGCCGCTGCCGCCGAGAACGTCGCCGAAGGCGAAGCGACCGCCGCCGACAACGCGATGGCCGCGAACGCGACCGGCAAGTAAGCTTTTCGAGCTTACACGCTTAGGAAGGGCGGTCCCGGCGACGGGGCCGCCCTTTTCTCATCAAGCGAGTTGCGAACGGCGCGACAAGCCGCCATTGAGCACCGCGTCGGGGAGTAGCGCAGCCTGGTAGCGCATCTGCTTTGGGAGCAGAGGGTCGCAGGTTCGAATCCTGTCTCCCCGACCACGGCGCAGCGCGCACGCAAACAACGAAGTTGTTGGCGAGACGCGCCAGCCCGGCCGGCGGGCGCAGCCCGACCGACGACGCGGCTTCGCCGCGGCGCATCTTCTGAAAGAGCTGGGTTCCCGCTTTCGCGGGAAATGACGAAGAGTTGGCAGGGCCGCCGCGGCATAGCCGCGTCGTCGGTCCTCGCCTTAGCGAGGCCGGCCGCGCTTGCCGCTCTCGCGCGTAGCTGCGCTACGGGCGTGGCGGCTGCGCGGTGGGCCCGGAGGGATTCGAACCCCCAACCAAGCCGTTATGAGCGGCCAGCTCTACCGTTGAGCTACAGGCCCCACCGGGCCCGGGCGCGATAGCGGAGCCGGCTTTGCCATTGCAAGCAGCGCTGCGCTGCGCCGGTTCCGGCCAGGCGCCGTCGCCGCCGCGGCCGATGCCATGGCCGCTCGCCACCGTCGGCAGGCGCAGGCGGAAACATTCGGGCGTGAAGGCGAGTTTGCCGCCGCAGCTTTCGGCGACGCTGCGCACCAGCCGCAAGGTGAAGCTCAGGCCCAAGGGCGAAGCCGCCGGCGCGCCGTCGTCATCGCCCTGCGCCGCATCGAGCAGCCGATGCTCGTCATGATCGGCGATGCAGGCGGGCCGGCTGATCGCCACCCAGGTTTCGGGGTGCTCGCCATCCGCCGGGGAGACGTTCACCTGCAGTTCTTCGCCTTTGCCGCCCATGGCGATCAGCGCGCTCAGCAGCCTGGTGGTCATCCGCTCGGCGCTCGCAGGGTCGAGCAGCGCAGACTCGCATCGCGGCGCGATCGCCAGCGCCACCAGCACGCCGCGCTCGTCGGCCAGCGGCTTGAGGGCGCCGGTGACGCGGGCGAGCAGTTGCGCGCAATCGACCGGCTCCGGCGCCGCCTCGCCGGCGCTGCCGACCGCCTGGGCCGCCTCGTCGAGATCGTCGAGCACCTGCTGGATGCGCCGCGTCTCCGCCAGGATGGTCGTGGCGCGGTCTCGATAGGGCGCGGCGGCGGGCCCGAGCAATTGCTGCTCGATCATCTCGGCGAACCCCGCAATCGCATTCAGCGGCGTGCGGACTTCGTGGGCGAGCTGGCGCAGGGAATCGCCGGTCAGCGTCGAGCCCAGCAGCCCCAGCGGCTCCGCCCGCTCGCCGATGCGAGGCCGCCGCGCGGTGCCGCGATAGCCGGTGAAGCGCCCCGAAGGCGGATCGAAGACCGGCACGCCCGCGATCGACCAGTCGCCCCCGATCGGGCCGCCATTAGTCAGCAGCAGCCGGGCGTCGCGGAACGGCGCGCGGCGGCGGAAGGCGCCGGCGGCCTGGCCATCGACCCCGCTCGCGCTTGCCGCGGCGGGGTGAGCGATGGAGATGCCGAGCAGCGCGCCGCGCTCCGGCAAATGGCACCAGCGGATCAGGCCGTCGGCGCTCGTCTCGAAGGCGAACTCGACGGTGACCGGCATCGGCTCCGGCGCCTCGGACGCCGGCACCGCTTCGGGCTCGGGCACATGTCCGGCGGGTGCGCCCAGCACCATGTCGCCGGATTCGAACAGGGCGAGCGCACGGCGCGCCTTTTTCGGCAAATCGCGGCGATGGCGCAGCAGCGCACGCGCGACCGGCGAGAGATTGGGGATGAGTCCGGCCCAATCCTCGCCGCCCATCTCGGCTATGGCCAGGAAAGGTGCGGAAACGATCGTCAGGTCTTCGGCGAAGAATGCGACCAGATCGGCCGCCAATTTGTGCCCGCCGAGCAACAGGCCGGCATGCTGCCGGCTGGCGACGGGGACCTGGACCCGCCATTCACGCAGCCGCTCGAAAGCCTCCGCCCGCAACGGCGAATCGTCCGCGCCGGACTGGCCGAGCAGATCGACCAGTTGCCGCCAGACCGCCTGACGCGCGGCAGGGCTTTCGGCAGGCTGGCCGAGTGCCGTCGCCAATCTGTCGTCGAATCGCACGCCGGCGTCTTCCTGCCCCATGTAAGGCTAATGCGATAGCAACCTTCCAAGTCCTTCGACAGAGGCGAAAATTCACCGTAGCAAAGTGAGACAATTGCGAGCTTCGGCAATTATCTTCTAAGAAGCGGCTCGAACACTCAGGAGTTATTGCGCAATGCCGAACGCGGCACTCGATTCCGTCGATCTGGAAATCCTGGCCGCGCTGCAGGACGACGGCCGCATGACCAATGTCGATCTGGCAGCGAAGGTCGGGCTGACCGCCCCGCCCTGCCTCCGGCGCGTGCGCAGCCTGGAGCAGGCCGGCGTGATCCAGGGCTATCACGCCAAGCTGGAGCCGACGGCGCTCGGCTATGCGATCACGGTGTTCGCGCTGGTCAGCCTCAAGAGCCAGGCGGAGCATGAGCTACGCGCGTTCGAAGAGCATGTCGCGACGCTGCCCCAGGTGCGCGAATGCCATATGCTGAACGGCGAAATCGACTTCATCCTGAAGATCGTCGCCGCCGACCTTCAATCCTTCCAGCGGTTCCTGACCTCGGAACTGACGACCGCGCCCAATGTGGCGAGCGTCAAAACCTCGCTCACGATCCGCACGTCGAAAGACAGCCCCGGGGTGCCGATCCCCGGGGCTGCTTCGGTCTAAAAGGCCACTCTGCTCCCCGGCGAAGGCCGGGGCCCAGGGTTAGTGGTGCCAAGCTCGCGACTGGACCCCGGCTTTCGCCGGGGAACAGTGCCTTACGACGCCGTGCGGGCGCCCTGATCGACCCAGAGGGTCCAGAACTGGGCGATTTCCGCACGCGGTCCCGTCGTCACCGTTGCAAAGGCCTGCTTGGCTTCGGCAGCCTGGCCGGCCTTGGCGAGCGCCATGCCGAGCCGCAGATTGGCGGTGTTCGCGTCGATACCGCCCTTCTGCAGCGCCAGCCGGTACATGGCTGCGGCCTTGGCATAGTCGCCGTAACCGAAATAGGCGTCGCCGGTGCCGAGGGCGGTGCGGCCATTGGCGGCCGTTCCGGCGCTGCGCTCAGCGGCGGCGAGCGACGCGCGGTCGGCGGCCACCTTGGTGCCGGCCAACGTGCCGATCTCGTTGATCGCCTTGCTGCTGGCGTTGTAGGCGCCCTTGGCCTTGCCTTCATCGACGATGGCCTTGGCCTCGCCAGGCAGGCCCACCTTGTCGGCGAGCAGCGCATATTCGTAATAATCGCGCTCGCCCGACAGTGCGCCGGCAAAGCGCTGCAGCCGCATCAGGTCGAGCTGGGTCTGGTCGTCGAAACGATTGGCATCGCCATAGATGACCAGCGCGCTGCGCCAGTTCTCAGGCGTCGGGTAATCGATCACCTGCGCCCGGGTCCATTTCGCGACTTCCGGCATCACCTTGGCCTTATAGGCCATCGAGGCGGCACGGCCGTACCAATCCTGGGGCGGCTTGCGGCCGGCGGCCTTTTCGGCCTGGATCGCGCGCTCCACGGCAGCGAGGCCGGGCGCCACCTGGTTCGCCTTGAAATAGGATTCGGCAAGCAGCAGGTTCAGATCCTGGCTCGGCTGACCATTGGCGTCCTTGGTCGTGTAGCCGGCCTGCTGGGCGGCCGAAAGCGCCTGGATGGCGGCCGGGAAGTTGTTAGCCTTGTAGGCGAACTGGCCCTGATAGAAGAGCAGCTGCCCCTTCATGTCGGCCGGGCCGGAACCCGACGCGATCATCTCGTTGACCGCGGTCTGCTGGCCGGCGACATCGTTGCTGCCGGTGGCGATCTGCAGCTTGAACTGGCCGAGCACGAACTTCTCGTCGGCGGATTCGGCAACGGCTGCCGCTGCCGGCAGCAGCGACGTCGCGGTGGCATAGTCCTTCGCCTGAATGGCCTTTTGCAGCGGCGCGGCGGCGTTGCGGAACGGCTTGCCGAGCTGCGGCGCCCATGGCGCGGGCGCGGCGGCTTCCTGCTTCTTGTTCTTCTGGGCGAGCGACGGGCTCGTCATACCAAAGCCGGCAGCCAGTGCCAGGCCCAGCGCCAGTTTAGAAACCTTCATGTCCAACTCTCTCCTATCGAGACCCTCGGGCGATTGGATCGCTAATCGCTCCCCTAAACCCCGACCATGCGCCAAACAAGCGGCGGCATCGCCCGGCGCGGTGCCCGTTTGCCACTGAACCGGGCTTGAACTAACCGCGCGGGCGATGCTTGCCATATTGTCTTTCCGCAGAACGCCCGGCGCGCCCACTCTGCTCCCTCCGATCGAGCACGGGATTTGACGTTGGCGGTGGTCATCGGCGCCCGCGGCGGGCTCGGCTCGGCGCTGATTGCGGCCTTGGCGGACGAGGATGTTCCGGTCCACGGCTTTGCCCGCCCCGAACTCGACATCCTCGACGAAGCCAGCATCGCCGCCGCGGCTGCGTCACTGTCCTCCCCGCCCACGCTGGTGCTGGTCGCGACGGGGATGCTGCACGAAGACGGCCATGGCCCCGAAAAGAGCCTGGGCGAGCTCGACGGAGCGCGGTTGGCGCACAGCTACGCGGTCAACACCATCGGGCCGGCCTTGATCGCCAAGCATTTCCTGCCGCTGCTGCCGAAAGGCCAGCGGGGCGTTTTCGCCGTTCTTTCGGCCCGCGTCGGCAGCATTTCCGACAATCGGCTCGGCGGCTGGTATGGCTATCGGGCCTCAAAGGCGGCGCTCAACCAGCTGATCCGCACCCTGGCCATCGAGATGAAGCGGATCAACGACCGGGCGATCATCGTCGGGCTGCACCCCGGCACCGTCGACACAAAACTCAGCAAGCCCTTTCAGGCGAATGTCGCGCCGGGGCAGCTGTTCGATCCGGGCCGTGCCGCCGTCCAATTGCTCGACGTGATCGACGGGCTGACGGTGAAGGACAGCGGCAACGTGCTCGCCTGGGACGGCACTACCATCGCCCCTTAATCCACATTTGCCTCGCGCGTACGCGTGCGCGCGGGGTGGCGTTGGCGGAACAGCCTCGCTAGGACGATCTCACCGGCGCCCATGGCGCATCACCAGAAAACACGGATTTAGACTTGGCCACTCTGCCGCCGCCCACTGCCCCGTCCAGTGACACCCAGCCCATCTCCATCGTCGACGAGATGAAGTCGAGCTATCTCGACTATGCCATGTCGGTCATCGTCGCTCGGGCACTGCCCGATGTGCGCGACGGGTTGAAGCCGGTGCATCGCCGCATCCTCTATGCCTGCCAGGAAGCAGGCTATGTCGCCGGCCGCCCCTATCGCAAGTGCAGCCGCATCGTCGGCGACGTGATGGGTAAATATCACCCGCACGGCGACAGCGCGATCTACATGACCCTCGCGCGCATGGCGCAGGACTGGTCGATGCGGGTGATGCTGATCGACGGCCAGGGCAATTTCGGCTCGATGGATCCGGATGATCCGGCGGCCATGCGCTATACCGAGGCGCGGCTCGCCAAGGTCGCGAATTCGCTGCTGGAGGACCTGGACAAGGACACCGTCAACTTCCAGCCCAATTACGACGCGTCGGAGCGCGAGCCGCAGGTGCTGCCGGCGCGCTTCCCGAACTTGCTGGTCAATGGCAGCGGCGGCATCGCGGTGGGCATGGCGACCAACATCCCGCCGCACAATCTCGGCGAAGTCGTCCGCGCCTGCCTGGCTTATATCGACAATCCGGCCATCTCCGCCGAGGAACTGATCGAGTATGTGCCGGGCCCGGACTTCCCGACCGGCGCCATCATCCTTGGCCAGGCCGGCGCCCGCAACGCGTACACCAGCGGCCGCGGCTCGGTGATCGTGCGTTCGCGCCACGTGATCGAGGAAGGAAGGGGCGACCGTCGCTCGATCGTGCTGACCGAAATTCCGTATCAGCAGGGCAAGAACGCGCTGGTCGAGCGCATCGCGGAAGCGGCCAAGGACAAGCGCATCGAAGGCGTGTCCGATATTCGCGACGAGTCGAACCGCTTGGGCGTGCGGATCGTCATGGACCTGCAGCGCAACGCCCAGACCGACGTCGTGCTCAACCAGCTGTGGCGGCACACGCCGGCGCAGCAGAGCTTCTCGGCCAACATGCTTGCCATTCGCGGCGGCCGGCCGGAGCTGCTCAACCTCCGCGACATCGTCGAGAGCTTCGTCAAATTCCGCGAAGAGGTGATCACGCGGCGTTCGAAGTTCGAGCTCGCCAAGGCCCGCGACCGCGCCCACATCTTGCTCGGCCTCGTCATCGCGGTCACCAATCTCGACGAAGTGGTTCGGATCATCCGCGCCTCGTCGAGCCCGGCGGAGGCACGGGCCGCCCTGCTCTCCCGCGACTGGCCGATCGAGGAGATCGCGCCCTATATCCGCCTGGTCGAAGCGATCGAGCATGAAGTCGAGGGCAGCACCTATCGGCTGTCCGACGCCCAGGTGCGCGCCATTCTCGACCTGCGCCTGCACCGCCTGACCGCGCTCGGCCGCGACGAGATTGGCGATGAGCTGCGCGGGCTCGCGACCAGCATCGGTGCGCTGCTCGAAATCCTGGCTGACCGCGCCAAGCTCTACGCCGTCATGCGTACCGAGCTGGAAGCCGTGGTCGCCGAGTTCGACACGCCCCGCAAGACGCAGATCGCCGCCTCGTTCGAAGGCATCGACGACGAGGATTTGATCGAGCGCGAGGACATGGTCGTGACCGTGACTCTCGGCGGCTATATCAAGCGCACGCCGCTGGACGCCTTCCGGGCGCAGAAGCGTGGCGGCAAGGGCCGCGCCGGCATGGCGACCAAGGACGAGGATGCGGTCACCAATTTGTTCGTGACCTCGACCCACTCGCCGGTGCTGTTCTTCTCGAACCTCGGCCGCGTCTATCGGATGAAAGTGTGGCGCCTGCCCGAAGGCGGACCCGCCACCCGCGGCCGGCCGATGGTCAACCTGCTCCCCCTCGCCGCCGACGAGACGATCACCACCGTCCTGCCGCTGCCCGAGGACGAGGAAAGCTGGGGCGATCTCCACGTCATGTTCGCGACTTGCAAGGGCAATGTCCGCCGCAACAGCATGGATGCGTTCGCCAACATTCCGACCGCCGGCAAGATCGCGATGAAGTTCGAAGGCGAGGATGCGGACGACCGGCTGATCGGCGTTGCCCTGCTCAGCGAGAATGACGACGTGCTGCTGGCGACCCGGGACGGCAAGGCGATCCGCTTCCGCGGTGACGATGTCCGCGAATTCCAATCGCGGAATTCGACCGGCGTGCGCGGCATGACGCTGCGGCCCGACGATCAGGTCATCTCGCTGTCCATCCTGCACCGCTCCGGCGCGAACCAGGAGGAGCGTGACGCCTATCTCCGCGCGGCACCCTGGAAGGAAAACGACCGCGAGGCCGATTTGCCCGAGGGGCGTGTCGCCGAGATGGCTGCCAAGGAGCAGTTCATCCTCACCGTCTGCGCCAATGGCTATGGCAAGCGCAGTTCGGCCTATGAATATCGCCGCACCGGGCGCGGCGGCCAGGGCATCACCAATATCGACAATCTCGAGCGGAACGGCCCCGTCGTCGCCAGCTTCCCGGCCGCCAATGGCCAGCAGCTGATGCTGGTCACCGATCAGGCCAAGCTCATCCGCATGACTGTCGGCGACCTGCGCGTGATCGGCCGCGGCAGCGCGGGCGTGCGGCTGTTCAACGTCGCCGAGGACGAGCATGTCGTCGCCGCCGCGCTGATCGACGACAGCGGCGAAGACGAGGTCGAGACGGCGGAGAATGCGACGATTGCTCCGGAGACGGGAGCTACGATCGGCGAGGACCTCGCCGGCGGCGATGACGAGGGCACCTCTTAATCTCTCGTCATCCCCGCGAAAGCGGGGACCCAGAGCCACAAGTTCAGGAACAAGAAAGCTGGGTTCCCGCTTTCGCGGGAATGACGAAAATGATCATGCGCGCCTTCCTCCTTCCCCTCGCCCTCTCCGCATCCCCCGCGCTCGCCGGGCCCAAGATCGCGATCGAGACCAGCGTCGGCACCATCGTCGCCGAGCTCTACGACCGGCAGGCGCCGATCACGGCCAGGAACTTCCTGCGCTATGTCGAGAACCGCAAGTTCGACGGCACGACCTTCTACCGCGCGGCCCGCAACAAGGCGAACCCCAAGGTCGGCTATGTCCAGGGCGGCATCGACAAGGATTATCGCCGCGCCTATTTCTCGATCGACCACGAGCCGACCAGCAAGACGGGCCTGAAGCACACCGACGGCACGCTCTCGATGGCGCGAAACCTGCCCGGCACGGCGATGGGTGAGTTCTTCATCACCGTCGGCCCGGCGCCCTATCTGGACGCGCGGCCCGGCAATGTCGGCTATGCGGCGTTCGGCCGGGTGCTGAAGGGCATGGACGTCGTGAAGAAGATCCTCGCCGCCGAAACCTGGATTGGCCGCGGCTCCGGCGCCTTTCGCGACCAGATCATCAAGCACCGCATCAAGATCATCCGGGCGAGGCGGATCGGGTAATCTGTGCTCCGGCGAAGGCCGGAGCGTTGGCCAGGGCTCCGGCCTGCGCCGGAGCACGGGAAGCTTTAGCTCGGCCGCGTCGCAATCCACGTCCCCGTAACCACCGCCACCCCCAGCGGCACCCAGCGCCACGGTTCCGGCAGCAGCCACAGCCCACCTGCGGCACTCACCCCCAGCGCCAGCACGGCCGCCACCTTGGCCCTTCGCCCGATCGCCCCCCGCTCCCGCCAGGCACGGATCGGCGGGCCGAAATTGGGATGATCCAAAATGCGCCGCTCCCACGCTGGATTGCTACGCGCAAAGAAAAAGGCGGCGAGCAGCATGAACGGCACCGTCGGCAGGATCGGCAGGAAGATGCCGATGATCCCCGCCGCCACCGCCACCAGCCCCAGCACGAGATAGATCGTCCTCACCTCCGCCTCATGTCCGCTTTGCCCGGCGGAGCCAAGCGGCGCGTGCCGCGTTGGCGCGCCATGTTCCTGCTCTTCTCTTCAAAGCTCGGCTGCCTCGGCTCGCTGCTGATCTCCGGCGGCCTTTCGCTCCTCCTTCTCTATCTGCTCGGCTGGCTCTAGACTTGGCGCTCCATTCGCAATGAGGAGCGCACATGCCTTCCAGTCCTTGGGCCCATAGCCGTAACGCCGGCGTGGCCGACGATATTGATTTCGAGATCAAGGGTCAGGAACTCCAGTTCGTCGAGATCGAGCTTGATCCGGGCGAAAGCGCGATCGCCGAAGCCGGCGCCCTGGTCTGGAAAGACGCCACCATCGAGATGACGACCGTGTTCGGCGACGGCAGCGGCGGCCAGGATGGCGGCTTCATGGGCAAGCTGCTCGGCGCCGGCAAAAGGCTGGTCACCGGCGAGAGCCTGTTCACCACCGTCTTCACGCACCACGGCTCCGGCAAGGCGCGCGTCGCCTTCGCCTCGCCCACGCCCGGCGCGATCCTGCCGCTGCGGTTGGGCGAGCTGGGCGGGCAGCTGATCTGCCAGAAGGACAGCTTCCTCGCCGCCGCCAAGGGCGTGTCGATCGGCGTGCACTTTCAGCGCAAGGTGATGACCGGCCTGTTCGGCGGCGAAGGCTTCATCATGCAGAAGCTGGACGGCGATGGCTGGGTGTTCGTGCAGATGGGCGGCACCGTCGTCGAGCGGGAGCTGCGCGCGGGCGAGCAGCTCCATGTCGATACCGGCTGCCTTGCCGCCTACACGCCCGGCGTGGAGTTCGACCTGGTCGCCGCGGGCGGCGTCAAGAGCATGATCTTCGGCGGCGAAGGGGCGTTCTTCGCCCGGCTGACCGGCCCCGGCCGGGTGTGGATCCAGTCCCTCCCCTTCTCCCGCCTCGCCGGCCGCATGCTCGCCGCAGCCGGCAGCCGCGGCGGCCAAAACCGCGGCGAAGGCTCCGTCCTCGGCGGCTTCGGCGACCTGATCAGCGGGAATTAGACTATCCGCGCATCTCTCCTCGCTCGGTGCGGCTTGAAGTTAGAAGAAAAAAGCGCCGCCGGTTCAGGGCCGGCGGCGCTCCTCACCCCCCTGTGGTGAAGTCAGGCGTAAGTGACGTTGCTCAGCTTGCGGCGGCGCAGCGCGCCTCCGACCAGACCGAAGCCGCCGATCATCAGCGCCCAGGTTGCCGGCTCCGGCACGGCCGCGACGGCGAGATTGTCGAACTCGAACGAGTTGCCCGACGCCTTGAACACCGCGCCGGTGAGAAGCGGACCGCTGGTCACGCGATAGGCGACCACGCCATTGGTCTCGCCGCTGATCTGGTTGCCGCTCGGGAAGGACAGGTCGTTGATGATTTGGCCGCCGGCATAAAGCTGCGAGCTGCCATCCTCATATTTGAGCGTCAGGCTGTTATAGGTGTCGAGCGATCCCAGCGCGAAGGCAAAAAGCGAGGTCGGGCCGAAATCGATCGCATAGGTGCCGTTCGTCAGCACGGTGCCGAAATTGCCGGTGCTGCCCCAGTTCGGACGGGCCGACTGGCCGCCGACGCTGCTGCTGTACACAAAGGCGTTGGGACCGATCGCCGCCCCAGGCGAGCCAGCCGCGAAGCCTTCGAAGTCCTGAATGACATCGATACCAAAAGGCAGCGCGCCGGAGCCGCCGCTGAAAGTGACCATGGTTGCTGCCGAAGCAGCCGTCGAACCCGCAAGCAACGCAGCGAACAAAGCAACTGACTTGATCATGTAAATACCCCTTCAAAGCAACCAACTTGAATAGAGGTATACAGCAGCGGTCATTTGCTTGCGAACGGGTTAACCTTCAATCCTTGGGTCGCATCATTGTGGTACGTTAACCATAAGAGCGCACAAGCCAGCTTTGTATTCGCTCTGCTTTGTTCAGGCGAACAGATGTACCGCTTCGTCCTCTGGCATAGCGGCAGCGAGCAGCAGCGAGCGGTGGCACATGGCCGGGTCGCGCTCGAAGCAGAGCAAGGCGGTCGGCGATTCGGCGGCCATGGCCTTCAGCATCTCGGCTTCGGCCTGCGCCTGCGGCAGCTCGAGCTGGCCCGCATAAACCCGTTCCAGTGTCGCCCGGTCCCCCTTCTTGGCCGCGTCCCGCCCTTCCTTGGGCGTGCCGAGCGCGCGGAAATGCCGGTAGCCGATCCCCACGGAAGCAAGGTTCGCCGCCAGCGCCGACTTGGCAAAGCCCGGCCGCCGCGACGCGGCAATGGCCCGGATGTCGGCGACCTGCGCGACGCCCGCCTCGCGCAACGCCGACAGGACTTCGTCGACGGTCGCATTCTCATATCCGATCGTGAACACCCGCATCGTGACCCTCCCGCCGCAGCCGTGCGGCGACATCCCAGGCAATGAGCGCCTGCCCGGCAAAGTAAAGCGGCCACACCAGCAGGTCCGGCACCCAGGAACCCGCCAACGGCCCCAGCCGCGCGAAGATCAGCAGGTCGGACGCGACGAACAGCCAGGCGCCGATCGCTGCCAGGCGGAAGCGGCTGAGGCTCGCCGCCACCGCCATGGCGACGAGGCCGGCGCTGTAGAGTGCGATGCCTGGCGCCGCTGCTCGATCCGCGGGCAAGGCGGCCGCCGTCAGCACGACGAGCGGAATGGCGATGAGCGGCCACAAGCCGGCACCCGGCCTGCGGTGTCTCAGATACAGCGAGATCGCCACGACATGGCCCATGAGGAATGCAACGGCTCCGGTCTCGAGCCCCGCCACTTCCAGCAGCACATCGCCGGCCGCCCCAAAAGCTAGCAGACCCGCCAGCAGCCATCCGTCCAGGCTGCGCGCCTGCAACGCCGCCCAGAACGCGAGCAAGGCGACGCCGGCGCCTTTCCAGGTCACTTCCACTAGCGACGCCAGGTCGAGCTGCGATCCCGGCCAATAGCTCAGCCCCGCCAGCACCGCGGCCCAGAACAGCCCGTTCATCTTGCCTCCCTCCTCTCGCGACCCTAAGCGCCGCCACGCACATGTCCAATCACGACATCCACATCATCGGCGGCGGGCTTGCCGGGTCCGAAGCCGCCTGGCAGCTGGCCGAAACGGGCGTCCGCGTGCGCCTGTCCGAAATGCGCGGCGTCGACACCACGCCCGCTCATCACACCGACGGCCTGGCGGAACTGGTTTGCTCGAACAGCTTCCGCTCGGACGATGCCGACAATAATGCGGTCGGCCTGCTGCACGCCGAAATGCGGGCGATGGGCTCCCTGATCATGCGCGAGGGCGATCGCCACCGGGTTCCCGCCGGGTCCGCGCTGGCCGTCGATCGCATCGGCTTCTCGGATGGCGTAACGGCTGCGCTCGCGGCTCACCCGAATGTCGAGATCGTGCGCGAGCGGGTCGATGCCCTGCCTTCCACTCCGGCGATCATCGCCACCGGTCCGCTCACCGCCGCGCCGCTCGCCTCCTCGATCGCCTCGGCGACGGGCCTCGACAGCCTCGCCTTTTTTGACGCCATCGCCCCGATCGTCCACCGGGACTCGATCGACATGGAGGTGGCCTGGTTCCAGTCGCGCTGGGACAAGGGTGACGGTCATGATTACGTCAACTGCCCGCTGGAGAAGGACCAGTATCTCGCTTTCGTGCAGGGCCTGCTCGACGGCGAGAAAACCGAGTTTCGCGAGTGGGAGAAGGACACGCCTTATTTCGAAGGCTGCATGCCGATCGAAGTGATGGCCTCGCGCGGGCCCGAGACGCTGCGCCACGGCCCGATGAAGCCTTTCGGCCTGCGCAATCCGCGCACGGGCAAGGGCGCCTATGCCGTCGTCCAGCTGCGCCAGGACAACGCACTGGGAACATTGTGGAACATAGTCGGCTTCCAGACCAAGCTGAAGCACGCCGAGCAGGTGCGGCTGTTCCGCACCATTCCGGGACTGGAGAAGGCCGAGTTCGCGCGACTGGGCGGCCTCCACCGCAACACCTTTATCCGTTCGCCCGAACTGCTCGACAATCAGCTGCGGCTGAAGCGGTCACCGCATATCCGCTTCGCCGGCCAGATCACCGGCTGCGAAGGCTATGTCGAAAGCGCCGCCATCGGGCTGATCGCCGGCCGGTTCGCGGCAGCGGAGCTGGCCGGGCAGACGCTCTCCCCGCCCCCTGCCACCACCGCCCTCGGCGCCCTGCTCTCCCACATCACCGGCGGCGCGGAGGCCGACAGCTACCAGCCGATGAACGTCAATTTTGGCCTGTTCCCGCCGCTGGAAGAAAAGGCGAAGAAGGCGCAACGCAAGCTGGCGCTGACTTCGCGGGCGAGGGAAGACTTGGAGGACTGGATACAACAACACCGCTCGGTTCGAGCGCAGTCGAGAAGCGGCTCGCCGGCTGAACAAGGTTTCTCGACTTCGCTCGAAACGAACGGAGCGGTTTAGGTCTCATCCTCTTCTCGCGGCGGAGGACACTTCAGCGGCGCCTTGGTCTTCCGCACCAATTTGGTCGTCGCGAACTCCTCGCGGCTCAGCACCTTGGAGCGATCCGCATCGGCCTTGGCGAATTTGTCCGTCGTCTTCTTCGCCCATTCCTCGAAGCCTAGCCGGCCGTCGCCATTCGCGTCCAGCTTGGCGAAGGCCTTGCGGCGGCTGAGCAGATATTCCTCCGCCGTGATCTTCTGGTCGCGATCCTTGTCGTAACGGTCGAAGCGCTTCTCCTCTCGCGTGCGCTCTTCTGCAGCAGGCGCAGAAGCCGCCTCGCCAGACTCCGTCGCGCCTTGAGGAGGGGGCGTAACAGCCGATAGCAGCGGCTCGTCGGCGCCCTTGTTGGTCCACCACACCATGCCCGCACCGCACAGCAACAACGCCGACGCGACGCCCGCCAGGAACCGCCACATGAGCCACTCTCCCCCTGATCCCGGCGCAGCTTGGAAAAAGCCTAGCGGCCCGTCAATCCGGCGACGAACGCGCGCAGAATCCGGGACGGCGAGCCTTGCCGCCGTGGGTGATCGAGCCCTTCGCTGAGGTCCCGCGATGCAAGCGCCGCCAGAACAGCCAAGGCCGGAGGCAAGCGGCCCCTGGCGGGGGCGGCCAAGGCCAGGGCCCGCTCCGCCGTCGCGCGATCGCTGATGCGGAACGCGACATCGACCAGCGACCAGAGCCGCCCGGCCTCGGCAACCGGAGTCTCATCGGACCTGAGCAGCCGCGCCGCTGCCCTGAACAACGTCCCTCCCCGCGCATCTGCGTGAAGCGCCAGTGCCTCCTCAGATAGCGGCAGCGGTTCGAGCAGGGCTTCCCAGCCGTCGATCAGCGGCAGCAGCGGCTGGGGGTCGGTATCGGAAGACGCCAGTTCCACGAGCAGCGGATCGACCGGTCTTTCGCTGCGAAGGCTCTGCAGCGCATCGTGCCACCAGGTGAGCCGCATCTGCCCAACCGCCGGACTGTCGGTCCGGGCCACGATCGCCCCGAGCTGCTCGTCGAGCCGCCACAGCGCCGAGAGCGCCGGCCGCACCGCGCGCGGCGCATAGGCCAGGCTCAGCGCGCGTTCGGGATCGGCCGGGAGCGTCGGCTCAGCGATAGCAGACCTTCTTGACGGCGGCGACCACACGGCCGGCATCGACCAAAGCCGCCTTCTCCAGATTGGCGGCGTAGGGCAGCGGCACGTCCTCGTTGGTCACGCGCAGCAGCGGTGCGTCGAGATCGTCAAAGCCCTGCTCCATGACCACCGCGGCGAGCTCGGACGCGATCGAGCAGACCGGCCAGCCTTCCTCGACCACGACGATGCGGTTGGTCCTGGCGAGGCTCTCCAGCACCGTTCGCGTGTCGAGCGGGCGCAATGTACGCAGGTCGATCACTTCGGCGTCGATGCCCTCTCCGGCGAGCTGCTCGGCCGCGTCGAGTGCGACACCGACGCCGATCGAATAGCTGACCAGCGTCACGTCTCTGCCCGACCGCATGATCCGCGCCTTGCCGATCGGCAGCACGTAATCGTCGAGCTTGGGCACGTCAAAGCTGCGCCCGTAGAGCAGCTCATTCTCGAGGAACACGACAGGATCTTCACTGCGGATCGCGGCCTTGAGCAGTCCCTTGGCATCGGCCGCGTCATAAGGCGAGATCACGACCAGGCCCGGCACGCTGGCATACCAGGGCCCGTAATTCTGGCTGTGCTGGGCCGCGACGCGGGAGGCGGCGCCATTGGGGCCGCGGAACACGATCGGGCAGCGCATCTGCCCGCCCGACATATAATTGGTCTTGGCGGCCGAGTTGATGATGTGGTCGATCGCCTGCATGGCGAAGTTGAAGGTCATGAACTCGATGACCGGCTTCAGCCCGCCCATCGCCGCGCCGGTGCCGACGCCGGCAAAGCCATATTCGGTGATCGGCGTGTCGATCACGCGCTTGGGACCGAACTCGTCGAGCAGACCTTGGGTAACCTTGTACGCGCCCTGATACTCGGCCACTTCCTCGCCCATCACGAAGATGCGGTCGTCCTTACGCATCTCTTCGGCCATCGCGTCGCGCAACGATTCGCGGACGGTGGTGCGGACCATCTCGGTGCCGGCCGGCACCTCCGGATCGGCGGCGGCGCGCGGCGTCGCGAGCTGTGCGGTGCCGGCCTTGCCTTCTTGCTGTGTGGCTTCGAGCTCTTGCCCCTCTCCCCGCCGGGGAGAGGGAGGGGCCCGCTCCGCGTCAGCGGAGTGGGAGGGTGAGGGACTAGCGGCGGCACTGCCCTCACCCTGGCGAGTTGCGCTCGCCTGTCCCTCTCCCGCTGAAGCGGAAGAGGGTTGTTCGCCCTCACCCGCAAGCCTGGCGATCACGGTGCCGACCTTCACATTGTCGGTGCCTTCGGCAATCAGGATCTCGGCAACGGTGCCTTCATCGACCGCCTCGAACTCCATCGTCGCCTTGTCGGTCTCGATCTCGGCCATGATGTCGCCGGAGCGGACGGTGTCGCCGACCTTGACCAGCCATTTGGCGAGCGTGCCCTCCTCCATGGTCGGGGAGAGCGCCGGCATCTTCAGTTCGATCGCCATCAGTAGGTTTCCACCAGCACGTCGGTATAAAGTTCGCCGGCGTTCGGCTCGGGCGAGGTTTCGGCATAGTCGGCCGACTCCGCGACGATCCGCCTGATCTCCTTGTCCAGCTCCTTCAGCTGCGCCTCGCCGACGCCGAGCTTTTCCAGCTCGCGCGCGGCATGGTCGATCGGATCGGACTTTTCGCGCACCCCCTGGACCTCGTCGCGGCTGCGATACTTGGCCGGGTCGGACATGGAATGGCCGCGGTAGCGATAGGTCTTCATCTCGAGAATGACCGGCCCCTTGCCGGCGCGCACCCATTCGGATGCGGTCTCGGCGGCGCCCCGACAGGCGAGCACGTCCATGCCGTCCACCTGGATACCCGGAATGCGGAAGCTCTCGCCGCGGCGATAGAGCTGGTCTTCCGCCGAGGCGCGGTTGATGCTGGTGCCCATCGCGTAATGGTTATTTTCGATCACGAAGATGATCGGCAGCTTCCAGAGCTCGGCCATGTTGAAGCTCTCATAGACCTGGCCCTGGTTGGCCGCGCCGTCGCCGAAATAAGCCATGCACAGGCCGCCATCCTCGGCATATTTGTGCTTGAAGGCGAGGCCGGTGCCCAGGCTCACCTGCGCGCCGACGATGCCGTGCCCGCCATAGAAGCGGTGCTCGACCGAGAACATGTGCATCGAGCCGCCCTTGCCGCGGCTGATGCCGGCCTCGCGCCCGGTCAGCTCGGCCATGATCACCTTGGGATCGATGCCATAAGCCAGCATGTGGCCGTGGTCGCGATAACCGGTGATGACGCTGTCCAGGCCCGGCTTCAGCGCCGATTGCAGACCGACGGCGACCGCCTCCTGGCCGATATAGAGGTGACAGAAGCCGCCAATCAGGCCGAGGCCGTAAAGCTGACCGGCCTTTTCCTCGAAGCGGCGGATCAGCAGCATCTGCCGGTAGAGCTCCATCAGCTCTTCCTTCGACGCCTCGTAACGCTGCGGCTCGGGCGGGCGTTCGCGGTTCGGGGCGGCGGGCGGCGCGGTAGGCTTAGCGGCTCGGGCCAAGGGATCGTCCCTTCTTGGGTGAGGATTGCGCCCGCCTATAGGCGGGGACTTGGCGAGTTCGCAACCTGGGGTTGCCGTAGCGGCTCAATGCTCCGCGAGGCTCAAGGCGTTGCCGAAGGGATCGTTGAAGAAGGCGACCTTGGCGCGGCCATCGGGCGCGGTCCAGATGCCGAGCTCGTCCTGGCCCATGCCTTCGTAGATGGTGAAGCTGATGCCCTTCGCCTTGAGCTCGGCGGCGGCGGCGCGGATGTCCGGCACGTCCCAGCCCAGCACCGGGTGAGGGATCGGCGTGAAGTCCGGCAGCGGGGTCAGGCGCAGCACGGCGCCGTTCGCGAGCGCATAAAAGTCGCCATAGTCGTCGCTGCTCTGGTGCGGGATACCCAGCACGCCTTCGTAAAAGGCGCGGCCTTGTTCGCGGCTGGTCACGCTGACGAAAGCGACCGGCGTGGCGTTGTTCAATGACATGAGACTCACCCCTCTTGTTGGAGAGCGAGGCTATTGCGCCGGCTGCGCGCCGTCCATCGGGATGATGATCTCGTCTGGGTGGCTATAGCCCAGGCGCTTGCGGATCAGTTCGTCGGCCAGATCGGGGTTGGCCTTGCGCGGATCGAGCAAGGCAACGCGGTTCTCGACCACACCTTTCTGCGCTTCGAGCTGGGCGAGCTGCGCCTCCTTGCTGCTCAGTTCCTTGCGATAATCGCCCCAGGCAAGCACGCCATTGGGGCCGACCAGCGCATAGCCGCCGAAAAAGCCGATGATCATCAGGGCGATGGCGGGTCCCGCCGCCGCCTTGACCAACTCGCCCAAAGACCGTGTCCGCACCATATCTCCCTTGAATCACAAGGGAGTCGCCGGATCAACCCGCTTTGTTCGCGAAGATCGCCTTACCCCCATATTTCGCCTGGGAACCGAGTTGCTCCTCGATCCGGATGAGCTGGTTGTATTTGGCGAGCCGGTCGGAGCGCGCGAGGCTGCCGGTCTTGATCTGCCCGCAATTGGTGGCGACCGCGAGGTCGGCGATGGTCGCGTCCTCCGTCTCGCCGGAGCGGTGCGACATGACCGCGGTATAGCCGGCGCGCTGCGCCGTGGAGACCGCCTCCAGCGTCTCCGTCAGCGTGCCGATCTGGTTGACCTTGACCAGCAGCGAGTTGGCCAGTCCGCCGGCAATCCCGTCCCGCAGGCGCTTCGGATTGGTTACGAACAGATCGTCGCCGACCAGCTGGACCCTGTCGCCCAGCCGCCCGGTGATCAGCTTCCACCCCTCATAATCATCCTCGGCCATGCCGTCTTCGATCGAGCGGATCGGATAGCGGCCGCAGAGGTCGACATAATAATCGACCATCTCGGCGCTGGAGAGCGAGCGCCCTTCCCCTTCGAGCTCATAACGCCCGTTCTTCCAGAACTCGGTGGAGGCGGGATCGAGGGCGATGACCACCTGTTCCCCTGGCGTGTAGCCGGCGGCCTCGATCGACTGCATGATGAAGTCGAGCGCTTCGGTCGCGGTGGCGAGGTTCGGCGCGAAACCGCCTTCGTCGCCGACGGCGGTGGACAGCCCACGATCGTGGAGCCGCTTTTTCAGCGTGTGGAAGATTTCCGCACCCCAGCGCACGCCTTCGGACAGCGTCTCGGCGCCGACCGGCATGACCATGAATTCCTGGAAGTCGATCGGGTTGTCGGCATGGGCGCCGCCATTGACGATGTTCATCATCGGCACCGGCAGCAGATGCGCAGAGACGCCGCCGACATAGCGGTAAAGCGGCAGCCCGCTCGCTTCGGCTGCGGCCTTGGCGGTGGCGAGGCTGACGCCGAGGATCGCATTGGCGCCGAGCCGCGACTTGTTCTCCGTGCCGTCCAGCGCGATCATCTGCGCGTCGAGTTCTGCCTGGTTCTCGGCATCAAGGCCCAGCACAGTCTCAACGATCTCGCCATTGACCGCGCGCACCGCCTGCTCGACGCCCTTGCCCATCCAGCGCGTCTTGTCGCCATCGCGCTTTTCGACCGCCTCGAAGGCACCGGTGGAAGCGCCCGACGGCACCGCCGCGCGGCCGAAGCTGCCATCCTCCAGCTCGACATCGACCTCCACCGTCGGATTGCCGCGGCTGTCGAGAATCTGGCGCGCATGGATGTCGATGATTGCGGTCACGTAACGGTCTTCCTACATCGTTTCGGGATCGGGGCCGCACCTATCGGCGAGAATGCCGGAAGGCAATCGGCGGGCGGACCCGTGGGAACCTCGTTGCCGGAGCGTTTGTTCTGGCGACGAGCAATTCGTCGAAAGGGATGTGCGATGACCGATGTGAGCCAGGCGACCGACAGCAGCACCACGCAGGGCGGCGGCACCACCACCGACAAGTTCAAGAGCCAGATCGCCGGCTTCAAGAGCCAGGCGAGCGACAAGGCCCGCGACTATGCCGGCCAGGGTGTCGAGAAGGCCACCGGCGCATTGGATGAAGCCGCCCGTTTCCTGGAAGACACGGCGCGCACCGTCGAAGAGAAATTGGGCCCCCAATATGGCCGCTATGGCTTCTCGGCGGCCGAGAGCGTGTCGGGTTTTGCCGAGCAGCTGCGCGGCAAGGATGTCGATGAGCTGGTCGACGATGTCCGCGCGTTCGTGCGCAAGAGCCCGGCGGTCGCGATCGGCGCCGCGGTCGGCCTCGGCTTCGTGCTGGCGCGTCTCGCCAAGGCGGGTGCGGGGTATGAGAGCGACACTCTCGGCACCGGCGGGAGCACCGGATCGGCCGGCACCTCCGACTTCGGCTCGAGCGGAACGGCTGGCGCTTCGGGCTTTGCCTCCACGGGAACCGGCACCGGCATGTCAGGCGGCGTAACCGGCAGCAATAGCGGCCCGGTCGGTGCGGCTGCGACCACCCAATCGGCCAATCAGGATTCGCCGATCACTCCGACCTTCCCGGCCTGAGGCGGGCAATGAACGGGGACGTGCCCATCGGGCAATTGTTCAGCCAGCTGGTCGATGACGGCAAGCGCTACGCGCGCGCCGAAGTCGATTTCTATAAGGCGAAGGTGGCCGACAAGGCCGAGCCGGTCAAGATGGCGGCCATCTATGGCGGCGCGGCGGTGACCTTGGCGCTGTCGGCGGTCACGGCCCTGCTCGTCGGATTGATCCTGGCGCTGGAGACGCTGGTCGGGCCACTCGCCGCGACGCTGATCGTGGTGCTGGTAACGCTGGCGGTCGCCGGGCTGCTCGGCTGGATGGCCTATAAGCAGGTGGCGGAGGCGAAGCGATGAGCAAGGCCGATGTCCGCGCCAAGGAAGCAGAGGCCACCGCCGCGCGCGAACGCTTCATGTCCACGCTGCACGAGCTGCAGCACCGGCTTCACCCCAAGACCATCGCCAATGACGTGAAGGAAAAGGCCAAGGAAAAGGCCGACGGGGCGGTCACCGCCGCGAAAGACGGGATGACGCAAGCTGCGACCCATCCGTTCACGGTCGCAGCGATCACCATTCCGATCGCGGTCTATCTCTTCCGCAAGCCGATCGCGCGCGGCCTCAAGGCCTTGTTCGGCAGCAAGGAAGAGCCTGCCCTGGAGCCCTATGAAGCGGCGCGCCACCCGGCGCCGCTGCCGACCGAACCGATCCGCACCAAGACACCAGCAGAACAAGGAGCATGAGCATGGCGACGAACACCGACCAGTCCACCGGCAGCAGCACGGGCCGCTTCGGCAATGCCCTTGGCGGCGTGCGCGGGCGCGCTTCGGGCGCGGGCGACCGCTTGACCGGCAGCGTGGAAGGCTCGCCCCTCGCCGCCGTGGCCGCGGGCGTCGCGCTGGGCGCCATCGCCGGCGCCTTGCTTCCCCGCACCGAGCGCGAGACGGAAGTGCTCGGTCCGCTCGGCAGCAAGATCGGCCAGGCCGCTGCCGATGCCGCCCGAGCCGCACGCGATGCCGGCAAGCAGGAACTCGGGGTGCTGGGAGAGAACAAGTCGCCCATGGAGATGATGGTCGAAAAGGCCGTGGACGCGGTCAGCAAGGCCGGCTCGGCCGCCGGCTCGGCCGCCGCATCGTCGGTCGCGGGCAAGCAGGAAGCGTGATGCTTGCCCTTCATGGGCCGGCGGCTTAGGGGCGCCGCCCATGAGCAAGATGCACCTGGTATTCGGAGGCCGCGTGAAGGATCCACGCGGCCTCGATTTCGTCGACCTGAAGAATATCGACGTGGTCGGGGTCTATCCCGACTATAAGAGCGCCGAAGCCGCCTGGCGCGGCGCGGCGCAACGCACGGTGGACGACGCCGAGATGAAATATGTCGTCGTCCACCTGCACCGGCTGCTGGAGCCGGAATTGCCGGCCGCCTAGTTCGCTGTGCTCCGGCGAAGGCCGGAGCGGTGGCCAGGGCTCCGGCCTTTGCCGGAGCACAGGTCGCGAACTCAAGCCCTTCGATACCGCCACAGCAGCAGCGGCCGCGCGAGCGCCAGGCCGGCGACGAAACCGCCGATATGGGCGAAGATCGCCACCTGCCCGCCGCCGAAAGCCGCAATCCCGATCAGCGACTGGACGAAGATCCAGGCCGAGGCGAGCCACAGCACGCGCACCGCATAGCCGGACAAGGGTCCCCAGCCGCGGGTGCGGTCGCGGCCGAAGAAGATCGCATAGGCACCGAACACCGCCGAGATCGCGCCGCTCGCGCCGACCATCGGCACGGTCTGCAGCGGGTCGATCGCCCAGTGCAGCAAGGCCGCCGCATAGGCGCCGACCACATAGAGCACCGCCACCGCCGGCCCGCCAACCACGCTTTCGACGAAGCGCCCGATATAGACGAACATGACCAGGTTGAACGCGATGTGCAGGAACCCGGCATGGAGCAGGGTCGCGCTCAGCGGCGTGAGCCACCAGGGGATTGCCGGCGCCACGTCCAGCAATCCGCTCGCGCGGGCCGGGATGAAGCCGCCGAGGACCGAGGCGTTCTGCGACCAGCCCGCAACCGCCAGCAGCAGGAAAATTGCCGCCGTGGCGATCGCGATCGCTTGCGTGACCTTGCCGGGATTGAGTTGAACCACTTCTGATCCGTTCGTTTCGAGCGAAGTCGAGAAACGGCCGTCAGCCAACCGTGTCTCGACTTCGCTCGACACGAACGGGTGTTATGAACTTAGATAAACTCGATCTTGTCGACCAGGTAATAGCGGTCGCCCGACGGGACGGTTACTTCGACCTCGTCGCCCTTTTTGCGCCCGATCAGCGCGCGGCCCAGCGGCGAGTTGTACGAGATGCGGCCCGATTTCGCGTCAGCCTCGGTCTCGCCGACGATCTGGTAGCGCACCGGCTTCTCGTCCTCGTCGAGCAAAGTGACGGTCGCGCCGAACACGATCTTGTCGCCCGACAGGTCTTTCGGATCGATGATCTGCGCGCGGCTCAGCCGGTCTTCCAGCTGCGCGATCGACGCTTCGACCTGGCCCTGGCGCTCCTTCGCCGCATGATATTCCGCATTTTCGGACAGGTCGCCATGCGCGCGCGCTTCCTCGATCGCATCGACGATCTGCGGCCGTTCTTCCTTCAGACGCTTCAGGTCTGCCGTGAGCTTTTCATAGCCCTCTTGCAGCATCGGCATCTTATCGACGGTCGCCATCAGTCCACCCTTTGTCAAAACTTCCACGCCCGGCGGCCCAGTTCAGGACCGCCACCCACTCGATCGCGATGTCGGGAGGTCAGGCGTGCGGGGCAGAATAGTAGGATTGGAGCGAGCGCACTGCAAGAGGGCGTTGCTTAACCGCCTTTATGGCCTGCACCACGGCTGCGCTGGCTGCGGCCGTCGTGAAGTAGGGAATCCGGGCGTTGAGCGCCGAAGCCCGGATCGATTGCGAGTCCTTCAGGCTCTGCCAGCCCTCGGTCGTGTTGAAGATGAGCGCGACTTCGCCGTCCTTGATCTTGTCGACGATGTGCGGCCGGCCTTCCGCCACCTTGTTGACCTGCTCGACCGGCACGCCTTCACCCGCCAGGAAGCGCGCCGTGCCGCCGGTGGCGATCACGCGATAGCCGAGCTCGGTCAGCTCGCGGACGGGCTCGAGGATCGCCGCCTTGTCGCTGTCCTTCACCGACACGAACAGCGTTCCACCCTGCGGCAACTGGGTGCCCGCCCCGATCTGCGACTTGGCAAAGGCCGTCGCGAAATCGCGATCGATTCCCATGACTTCGCCAGTGGACTTCATTTCCGGCGAGAGGATCGGGTCGATGCCGGGGAACTTCGCGAAGGGGAACACCGCTTCCTTGACCGCGATGTGATCGACCTTGCGGATGACGGGCGGCAGGTCGGCGAGCTTTTCGCCCGCCATGATGCGCGCGGCAAGCTTGGCGATGGGTGTGCCGACCGCCTTGGCGACGAACGGCACGGTGCGGCTGGCGCGCGGGTTGACCTCGATCAGATAGACCTGACCGTCCTTGACCGCGAACTGCACGTTCATCAGCCCGACGACGCCCAACGCACGGGCAAGGGCTTCGGTCTGCCGCTCGATCTCCGTGACGATCTCGCCGGACAGGCTGTAGGGCGGCAGCGAGCAGGCGCTGTCGCCCGAATGCACGCCCGCTTCCTCGATATGCTGCATCACACCGGTGACGACGACCTGCGTGCCGTCCGCCAGCGCGTCGACATCGACTTCGATCGCGTCGCGCAGATAGCGGTCGATCAGCACCGGCGAGTCGCCCGAGACCTGCACGGCGGTCGCGATATAGGCGTCCAGCTGCTGGGGCCCGTCGACGATCTCCATCGCCCGGCCGCCGAGCACGTATGACGGGCGGATCAGCACCGGATAGCCAATGCGGTTGGCGACAGCGATCGCCTCGTCGCGGCTGCGGGCGATGCCGTTTTCGGGCTGCTTGAGCTTGAGCTTGTTGACCAGCTTGGCGAAGCGTTCGCGATCTTCGGCCAGGTCGATCGCGTCTGGGCTGGTGCCGAGGATCGGAATCCCCGCGTCCGCCAAGGCCTGGGCGAGCTTGAGCGGCGTTTGGCCGCCGAATTGCACGATCACGCCGACCAGCTCACCCCGCGACTGCTCGACATGCAGGATCTCGAGCACGTCCTCTGCCGTCAGCGGCTCGAAATAGAGGCGATCCGACGTGTCGTAATCGGTCGAGACCGTCTCGGGATTGCAGTTGATCATGATCGTCTCGAAGCCGGCCTCGCGCAGCGCGAAACAGGCATGGACGCAGCAATAATCGAACTCGATCCCCTGCCCGATCCGGTTCGGCCCGCCACCCAGGATCACGATCTTGCGCCGGTCCGAGGGCGCAGCCTCATTCTCCGGCTCGCCGAAGCTCGGCGCTTCGTAGGTCGAATACATATACGGCGTCTTCGCCTCGAACTCGGCGGCGCAGGTGTCGATGCGCTTGAACACGGGGCGCACGCCGAGCTTGTGGCGGAGCGCGCGGACATCGTCCTCCGTGGTGCCGCCAGTCATCGCCTTGACCGCTTCGCCGATCAGGCCGGAGCTGCGCCCGAACGCGCGCCGCGTGCCCGGCTGCAGATGCGCCGACTGCAGCGCGAGCCAAGCGAGCCGGCGATCGGAAAAGCCCATTGCTTTCAGGCGACGCATCGCCGCCGCCTCACGCGGCAGCCCTGCGCGCTTTACCTGTTCTTCCGCCGCCACGATCTCCGCCAGCCGCTCCAGGAACCAGGGGTCGTATTTGGCGACCGCATGCACCTCGGCAACGCTCAGTCCCTCGCGCAGCGCCTGGGCCGCCACCAGCAGCCGGTCCGGGGTCGGCCTGGCCAGGGCCGCCAGAATCTCGTCCCTGGGAGCACCGGAGAGGTTCTCGATCTCGTTCAGCCCGGCAAGGCCCGTCTCTAGTCCGCGCAGCGCCTTTTGCAGGCTCTCATGGAAGTTGCGTCCGATCGCCATCACTTCGCCGACCGACTTCATCATCGTCGAGAGCTGATTGTCCGATCCCTTGAACTTCTCGAAGGCGAAGCGCGGGATTTTGGTGACGATATAGTCGATCGTCGGCTCGAAGCTGGCGGGCGTCGCGCCGGTGATGTCGTTGTCGATCTCGTCGAGCGTGTAACCGACCGCCAGCTTCGCCGCGACCTTCGCGATCGGAAAACCGGTCGCCTTGGACGCTAGCGCCGACGACCGCGACACGCGCGGGTTCATCTCGATGACGATCAGCCGCCCGTCTCTCGGATTGACCGCGAACTGGACGTTAGAACCGCCTGTTTCGACACCGATTTCGCGCAGGCAAGCGATGCTTGCGTTGCGCATGATCTGATATTCCTTGTCGGTTAGCGTCAGCGCCGGCGCGACGGTGATCGAGTCGCCGGTGTGGATGCCCATCGGGTCCACATTCTCGATCGAGCAGACGATGATGGCATTGTCGTTCCGGTCCCGGACGACCTCCATCTCATATTCTTTCCAGCCGAGCAGGGATTCCTCGATCAGAACCTCGGTGGTGGGGGAAGCATCCAGCCCCTTGCGCACGATCTCCAGAAACTCGTCGCGATTGTAAGCGATGCCGCCGCCGGTGCCGCCCAAAGTGAAGCTCGGCCGGATGATGGCTGGCAGCCCGGTGACGTCCAGTCCGGCGAGCGCCTCCTCGACCGAATGCGCGATCGTCGAGCGCGCGGACTCCAGCCCGATCTTGTCCATCGCGACCCGAAATTTCTGCCGGTCCTCGGCCTTGTCGATCGCCTCGGCATCGGCGCCGATCATCGTAACGCCGAACTTCTCCAGCGTGCCATCGCGGAACAGCGCGAGCGCGGTGTTCAGCGCCGTCTGCCCGCCCATGGTCGGCAGGACCGCATCGGGCCGCTCCTTCTCGATGATCTTGGCGACGATCTCGGGCGTGATCGGCTCGATATAGGTCGCGTCGGCAAACTCCGGATCGGTCATGATCGAAGCCGGGTTGGAGTTGACCAGAACGATCCGATACCCCTCCGCCTTCAGCGCCTTGGCCGCCTGCGTTCCCGAATAATCGAACTCCGCCGCCTGCCCGATGACGATCGGACCCGCGCCGATGATGAGGATGGAGGAAATGTCGGTGCGCTTGGGCATTACTTTTTCAAATCCGAACAAGCCGGGGGCCTCTGGGCCATGGCGACCCAAGTGACGCCCTTCAGTTGGGCCATGTAGATCATCCCACCAATCTGCCGGTATGGCGTAGTCGCCTTCAGACGAATGACCGCAGTCTGCTCCGGCTGATCGAGCACGCTTGACAACGCCAGATCTAGTTCAGGTTCACGCTTACGGATTTCCGACAGCACCTCGGATAGCTTCTCAGGCTTACCGCTGAGAACTACGTCAATGCTCTGCACACTTTCAGGCGCGACGCACGTAATGGCGGGCGGAAAATCCGCGATCATGCGGCCGAACTCAGCTGACCCACAAACTTCTCGAACAGGTACATGCTATCCATCGGCCCGGGACTCGCCTCCGGGTGATGTTGGACGCTGAACGCCGGGCGGTCGGTGAGTTCGAGGCCGCAGTTCGAGTTGTCGAACAGCGAGACGTGAGTCTCGCGGGCGTTCGGGGGCAGGCTGTCGCGTTCGACGGCGAAGCCGTGGTTCATGCTGGTTATCTCGACGCGGCCGTCCTCCAGCCGCTTGACCGGGTGGTTGGCGCCGCGATGGCCCTGGAACATCTTGGTCGTCTTCGCCCCGATCGCGAGCGCGAGCAGCTGGTGGCCCAGGCAGATGCCGAACAGCGGTTTGTTGGTCTCCAGCATCTGGCGGATGACCGGGACGGCATATTCCGCCGTTGCCGCGGGGTCGCCGGGACCGTTCGAGAGGAAGAAGCCGTCGGGATTGTGCGCCATCACTTCGTCGAAGGTGGCGGTGGCGGGGAGGACGGTGACCTCCGCGCCGGCCTTCACCAGGTTGCGGAAGATATTGTGTTTGGAGCCATAGTCGATGGCGACGATGTGGGGTTTGGAACCACGCCCCTCGACTTCGCTCGGGACGAGCGTGGCGGGTTGGGAGCTACGCCCTTCGACTTCGCTCAGGACAAGCGAGGTATTTTCGGCTAAATCTCCGCTCGTCCCGAGCGAAGTCGAGGGGCGCTGCTCCGCACCTTCATACCCGAACCCCAGCTTCCACACCCCGCCTTCCCACAGATGGTGTGCCTCGCACGACACCTCCCTGGCGAGGTCCATGCCCTCCAGCCCCGGCCAGTCCCGCGCCTTCGCCAGCAGCGCCGCCACGTCGAACTCCCCGGAAGCGGAATGCGCGATCACCCCGTTCGGCGCCCCGCCCTCGCGGATGCGCCGCGTCAGCGCGCGCGTGTCCACGCCCGAAATCCCGATCTTGCCCCGCGCCTTCAGCCACTCCGCAAACCCCTCGGCCGCGCGGAAATTGGACGGTGCGGTCACGTCCTCGCGCACGATGCAGCCGAGCGCATGGGCGTGGTTCGCTTCCACATCCTCATGGTTGGCGCCCACATTGCCGATGTGCGGGAAGGTGAAGGTGATGATCTGCCCTTCGAAGGACGGATCGGTCATGATCTCCTGATAGCCGGTGATGGCGGTGTGGAAGCACACTTCCCCCACCGCCTCGCCTTCCGCGCCGAAGCCCCGGCCCCAGATCACGTCGCCACACGCCAAAACGAGTACCCCCGTCGCTCCTTCGGGTGCGCGCAAGGGTGTGGCGTCGGCCATTGAGGGACGGCTCCTGAGCAGGTTGGCAGCGATGTCGCTAAGGTTCGGGAGCTAGGGGCCGTGACGCGCCCGGTCAACCTGCTAGACGAGCAAAATGATTCGAGACGACATCAAATCCGCCCTCGTGGCCGCCATGAAGTCCGGCGACAAGGAAGCGACCCTCACCATCCGCAACATCCAGGCGGCGCTGAAGAACCGCGACATCGAGGCGCGCACCGGCAAGGCACCGGACGACGACGATGTGCTCGTCTCCGAAGTGCTGCAGAAGATGATCAAGCAGCGCCGCGAGTCGATCGCGCTGTACGAGCAGGGCGGGCGGCCGGAACTCGCCGGGGCCGAGGCGGCCGAAGTGGCGGTGATCGAACGCTTCCTGCCCAGGATGATGGACGAGGCGGAGACAGCGGCGGCGATCGAGGCGATCAAGGCGGAGATCGGGGCTTCGAGCGTCAAGGACATGGGCCGGGTGATGGCCGAGCTGAAGACGCGCCATGCGGGGAAGCTGGACATGAGCAAGGCGAGTGCCGCGGTGAAGGCGGCTTTGGGGTAGGTTCGGGCCACGCCCCTCGCTTCGCTCGGGACGAGCGGTTAGGTATGGTAGGACCAACCTCGCTCGTCCCGAGCGAAGTCGAGGGGCGCGGGCACGGACCTCATGCAGCATTATTGGGTTTACATGCTCCGCTGCTCTGACGGCTCCTACTACACCGGACACACGGACAACCTGGAGGTGCGTCTGTGGCAGCACCAGCAAGGGCTCGCGGCTGATTGGACGCGTAGGCGAAGGCCCGTGGAGCTGGTCTGGTGCATGGCTGGCGGCACGCGGGATGACGTGTTCGCGATGGAACGCCGGATCAAAAACTGGTCGCGCGCTAAGAAGGAGGCTCTGATCGCGGGTGATTGGGCGCTGGTCGGGCACTTCGCCCGACCTCCGTGCGAGCGCCCCTCGACTTCGCTCGGGACGAGCGATGAGGGGAGCCGTCAACCAACTCCGCCCGTCCTGAGCGAAGTCGAAGGGCGCTGCTCCCCACCATGAGCCTCTCCCCCGCCTTTCTCGACGAACTGCGCGCGCGCACGCTGTTGTCTGCGCTCGTCGCCAAGACCCTGAAGCTCACGAAAAAGGGCCGGGAGTTCGCGGCCTGCTGCCCGTTCCACAACGAGAAGACGCCCAGCTTCTACGTTAATGACGAGAAGGGCTTTTACCATTGCTTCGGCTGCGGGGCGCACGGGGATGCGATCCGGTGGATGACGGATCAGCGCGGGCTGCCGTTTATCGAAGCGGTGAAGGAGCTGGCGCAGGCGGCCAATCTGGAGCTGCCGGCGCCGGATGCGCGGGAGGCGGCGCGGGCGGAGCGGGCCAAGTCGCTGCACGATGTCATGGCGGCGGCGGCGGCGTGGTTCGAGGAGCATTATGCCGGCCTCTCAGGCGGCGCGGCGCGCGCCTATGTCGATAAGCGCGGCATCAAGGAGGCGACGCGGAAGGCCTTCGGACTCGGCTATGCGCCTGACGGCAAGAATGGCCTCCGCCGCGCCCTCGCCTCCTTCGGCGATGCCATGCTGGTCGAGGCGGGTCTGCTGATCCACGTCGAGGACAAGGACCCCTATGACCGCTTCCGCGGCCGGCTGATGATCCCGATCCGCGATCCGCGCGGACGGGTGATCGCGTTCGGCGGGCGGATCATCGGCCAGGGCGAGCCCAAATACCTAAACTCACCCGACACCCCGCTCTTCGACAAGGGCCGTACCCTTTACAATCTCGACCGCGCGGCCCCTGCCGCACGCAAGTCAGGGCGGATGATCGTCGTCGAGGGGTATCTCGACGTTATCGCGCTAGCGCAGGTGGGCATAGAGGAAGCCGTCGCCCCGCTCGGCACCGCGCTGACCGAGCATCAGATCGAGCGGCTGTGGCGGCAGGTCGATGCGCCCCTGCTCTGCTTTGACGGGGACAGCGCAGGGCAGAAGGCGGCGTTTCGTGCCGCGACGCGCGCCCTGCCCGGCCTTGCCCCCGGCCGGTCGCTCGCTTTCCTGACGCTGCCGCCGGGGAAGGATCCCGACGATCTCGTCCGTTCGGGGGGCGCCGCCGCGTTTGAAGCGCTGAACGCGGAACCGCTGGTCGATCGCCTGTGGAACCACGAAGTCGCCGCCGAACCGCTCGCCACGCCGGAGCAGAAGGCGGGCCTGCGCAAGCGGCTGAAGGAGCTGGTCGCGACCATCGCAGACCCGCATGTCCGCCAGCAATATCAGGCCGAGTTTCGCGAGCGGTTCGAGACGAACTTCCTCCAGCGCAAGCCGCTTCAGCGCCAACCCTATCAGCCCGGCTCGCGGCCGCCGTTTCGCCCCGGCGCCCGGTGGCAGCCACCACCACCCGCTTCGGCTCAGGCCGAGACCAAGGTGGTGGGGGCATCCGGCATCGACCGTGTCCTGGTGAAGGGAGTAGTCTCCGGCCTGCTCCGTTTCCCGGACATGCTGGCGCGCCACGCGGAGGCGCTGCACACGCTTCAGCTCGGCGATCCCCTCGTCGCGCGGCTGATCGAGTCGCTCGTCGATCTGGCGTTGCACGACCAGGCGCTTGATACAGAGCAACTCACCACCATATTGCGCGCCAGCGAGTTCGACGCGCTCGCCCGAGATTTGTTGCGTGCTGACAGCCTTCCCTTCTCCTTCACGCGGAAGGATGCGGAGCCGGAGCGGGCCCGCGCCGAGCTGGCCGAGGCGATCCAGGTGATGGTCGAGCGGCCGGAATTGGATGCGGCGCTGGCCGCCGCGACGGCGCGGCTTAAGGAGTCGTTCGACGAGACGACTTATGAAGAGCAGCAACGGCTCTTGGAAATGCGGGTCGATATCGATCGGCGGCTTGCAAATCTGATGCAGGACGACGAAGGCGCAAACTGATTTACGTTCGGGCGGTTGAATGGCGAAGCAGATGGAAGAACAGGTCGAAAAGCCGGAGGGCGGCGATGCCCCGCTGATCGACCTCAACGAAGCCTCGGTCAAAAAGCTGATCGCCCGCGCCAAGAAGCGCGGCGTGATCACTTATGACGAGCTGAACGAAGTGGTGGGCGAAATGTCCACCGACCAGATCGAGGACATCACCTCCGCGCTCAATGATATGGGCGTCAACATCGTCGAGAATGACGAAGCGTCCGAAGACGGCGAAGCCGAGAAGGAAGCCGAGGACGACGAGGTCGAGACCTCGGCCGAGGGCGGCGACGGCTTTTCCGCACCGGCGATCGAGAAGAAGAAGGAAACGGTCGATCGCACCGACGATCCGGTGCGCATGTATCTGCGCGAGATGGGCGCGGTCGAACTGCTCTCGCGCGAAGGCGAGATCGCGATCGCCAAGCGGATCGAGGCCGGCCGCGACACGATGATCCTCGGGCTGTGCGAAAGCCCGATCACCTTCAACGCGATCATCGGCTGGTCCAACGCCCTCAACGAAGGCACGATGCAGTTGCGCGAGATCCTGGACCTCGACGCGATGCTGAACAAGGATCCCGCGCCCGAGAACCTCACCGACGAGGAAGAAGGCGCCGACGGGGAAATCTCCGAGAAAACCGCCGGCCCGTCCTTCAAGGAAGAGGAAGAGGTCGAGGAGGTTCAGGCCGTCGACGAGGACGAGGAGTCGCTGACCGAGCGGCGCACGCCCCGCCCGACCGAGGATGAGGAAGAGGACAATACTCTCTCGCTCGCCGCGATGGAGGAGTTGCTCAAGCCGGCCGCGCTCGAGAAATTCGCGAATATCACGTCGCTGTTCAAGAAGTTTTCAAAGCTGCAGGCCGCCCGCCTCGACGCGATGGGCGGCGGCGCCGCTTTCTCGTCCGGCGACGAGAAGAAATATCAAAAGCTGCGCGAAGACCTCACCGCCGAGGTCGAGAGCGTGCAGTTTCACAATGCCAAGATCGAATATCTCGTCGATCAGCTCTACAGCTATAATCGCCGGCTGACTGCGCTGGGCGGGCAGATGCTGCGCCTGGCCGAACGCCACAAGGTGCCGCGCAAGGATTTCCTCGACCGCTATGTGAACCGCGAACTCGACGAGGGCTGGCTGGAGACGGTCAAGGGCGTCGACAAGAAATGGGCGGCCTTCTCCGCCAACGAAGCCGATGCGGTCGAGCGTATCCGCTCCGAGATCGCCGAGATCGCCCAGGCGACCGGCATGTCGCTGCCCGAGTTCCGCCGCATCGTGAACATGGTGCAAAAGGGCGAGCGCGAGGCGCGCATCGCGAAGAAGGAGATGGTCGAGGCAAACTTGCGCCTCGTGATCTCGATCGCCAAGAAATACACCAATCGCGGCCTGCAGTTCCTGGACCTGATCCAGGAAGGCAATATCGGCCTGATGAAGGCGGTCGATAAGTTCGAATATCGCCGCGGCTACAAGTTCAGCACCTATGCGACGTGGTGGATCCGGCAGGCGATCACCCGCTCGATCGCCGATCAGGCACGGACGATCCGCATCCCGGTCCATATGATCGAGACGATCAACAAGCTGGTCCGCACCAGCCGCCAATTCCTGCACGAACAGGGCCGCGAGCCAACGCCGGAGGAAATGGCCGAACGCCTCTCCATGCCTCTGGAGAAGGTCCGCAAGGTGATGAAGATCGCCAAGGAACCGATCTCGCTGGAAACGCCGATCGGCGACGAGGAAGACTCGCACCTGGGCGATTTCATTGAGGACAAGAATGCGGTGATTCCGGTAGACGCCGCCATTCAGGCGAACCTGAAGGAAACGGTGACCCGCGTGCTCGCCTCTCTCACCCCGCGTGAGGAGCGCGTGCTGCGCATGCGCTTCGGCATCGGCATGAACACCGATCACACGCTCGAAGAAGTCGGCCAGCAGTTCTCGGTCACCCGCGAACGCATCCGCCAGATCGAGGCGAAGGCGCTTCGCAAGCTCAAGCACCCGAGTCGCAGCCGTAAGATGCGGAGCTTCCTGGATCAGTAATGGGCGGGCCTGAGTGCCCGCCTTATTGGCTCAGGTAATCGAGCCGATCTTCTCGCCGCCCTGCCACACGTCGCAGACCGGGCAGTCATTTTCCTGCTCGGCGGTGGCGATCGCCTGCTGGTCGTTATTGGCGAGGATGTCCTTCTTTTTGACGACCTGCCCGCCCGGCTTGGCGAGCTTGTTGACCCGGTAATGCTTCATGTACCCCGCTCCCCACTCGCAAGGAGCGTGCCTCAAGCTCGTGACGACCGCAAGCGCCGAAGCTGCGGCCAGAGCAGGTTGAGGGCCAACCCGCCCATCACCAGCGCCCCGGCGAGCAGCTTCCAGTCCTGCAGCGGCTCGCCGAGCAGCAGCGCCGACGCGCTGATACCGAAGACCGGGACCAGCATCGAGAGGGGCGAGACCGTCGAAGCGGGGTGCCGGGAGAGCAGCCAGCCCCAGGCCGAATAGCCGAATAGCGTGTTGCCGACGGACTGCCACAGCACGGCGGCCCAGCTCTGCCAGTCCGCCGCCGCGATGCTGCCGGCAATGCGCTCGGGCCCGTCTACGATCAGCGCGGCGAACAGCAGTGGGGGAATGGAGAAAAGGCTGGCCCAGACGACGAAGCCGAGCATGTCGCGTGTGCCGCTGACCTTGGCGACATGATTGCCGATCCCCCAGCTGAGGGCAGCGGCGAGCACCAGCGCCAGCCCCAAGGGCGTGGTCGTGGCATCGGTATGGAGCAGGATCACTGCCAACCCTGCCGTCGCGAGCGCAAGACCGCCAAGCTGGAATGGCTGCAGCCGCTCGCCCAACAGCCAGACCGACAGGCCGATGGTGAAGAAGATCTGCATCTGGACGACAAGAGAGGCGAGTCCTGGCGAGATCAGCCCGTCCATGGCGATGAACAGCAGCCCGAACTGGCCGAAGCCGATCGCGACGCCGTAGAGCGCCAGGCTGCGCCATGCGACGGGCGGCCGCTTGATGAACAGCACCGCCGGCAGCAGCGCGAAGATGTAACGCAGGGTCGCGAAGGTGAGCGGCGGCAGCGCATCCAGCGCGACCTTGATCACCACGAAGTTGGTGCCCCACACCGCTACCACGGCGAGCGCCAGCAGCGTGTGGCTCAGCGGCAGGTGAGAATCGAGCCTGGGCGGTGCCGCGGCGGCCTCGCTCAGGAAACGAACTCGCCGATGTCCCGGCCGAACACGCTGAAGCTCAGGAAAGTGTTGGTCTCGCGGATATGACCGATCTTGTGCAGTTTGCCCTGCACGATCGGCGCCATCTTCTGCACGTCGGCGAGCTTGGCCTTAACCAGCAGGTCGTAACTGCCGGTCGTCGAATAGACCTCCAGCACCTCGTCGATCTGGTCGACGATCTGCGCCCCGACCTCATCGGCAAAACCGGGCTCGCACTTCACCTGGATGAAAAGACGCGTGTAGCTCATGCCCTGCCTATAGCGGCTTGGGCCCCGATCTCAACTTCGAGAACCGTCCAGTATCCGCCTGACCGCCTCCGCCAGCTCCGTGACGGTGAACGGCTTGCGAATGAGCGTCACATCCTCATCCAACCGCCCGTCATGCACGATGGCGTCGCGCGTATAGCCCGTGGTGAACAGGATAGGCATGCCCGGCCTCTTTGCGACTACCTGCTCCGCCAGCATGCGCCCGTTCATCCCCGGCATCACCACGTCGGTGAAGACGAGGCGCGTTTCCGGGTGCCGTTCCAGCAGGTCCAACGCCGCCTCACCTCCGCTCGCCGCAAGCACCCGGTAGCCGAGTTCGCGCAACGTCTCGATGCTGATCTCCCGCACCTGCTCTTCGTCTTCCACCACCAGGATTGTCTCGCCCGCGCCCTGAGGCGGCGCGTCTGCTCCGCTCTCGTGCTCCGGCGCGCGGTCATCGCCGCTCTGATGCCGCGGCAGGTAGATGCGGATGGTGGTGCCCTGCCCGACAGCGGACTCGATCGTCATTTGCCCGCCCGACTGGCGCACAAAGCCATAGACTTGGCTCAGGCCGAGACCGGTCCCCTTGCCCACCGCCTTGGTCGTGAAAAACGGGTCGAGCGCGCGGGACAGTATCTCAGGCGGCATGCCGTGCCCGGTGTCGGAGATAGCGACCAGCACATGCGGCCCCAACGCGGAGCTTTCCGCCCCGGGAAGATCGCCCTCCCCTAGCGTCATATTGGCCGTCTGAATCCGCAAACTTCCCGCCTCCTCCATCGCATCGCGCGCATTGATGGCGAGGTTGAGGATGGCGCTTTCCAGCTGCGCGGCGTCGGCACAGACCGGCCAAAGCGACGGCATCAGCGAGGTCTCGAGCCGGATCGCTTCGCCAATGGTGCGGCCGAGCATATCGGCCATGCCCGCCACCAGTTCGTTGACGTCCAGCACGCGCGGGCGCAGCGCCTGCTGGCGGCCGAAGGCGAGCAGTCGCTGGGTCAGGTCCGCGGCCTTGCGCGCGCCCTCCGCGGCCTGGGTGATCGCCCGCTCCGCCCGATCAGGCTGGCCGAGCCGCCGCTGGGCGATGTCGAGATTGCCGATCACGACGGTCAGCATGTTGTTGAAATCGTGCGCGATGCCGCCGGTCAGCTGGCCGATCGCCTCCATCTTCTGCATCTGCGCGACCTTGGCTTCGGCGGCCTCGCGCGCCATCGCCTCGGTGAGCAGCAGGTCATTGGCAGCGCGGAGTTCGGCGGTGCGCAGGGTCACCTGCTCTTCGGTTCGCCGGGCGGCCCGGCCCTGGATCAGCAGCACGGCAGCGATCAGCAGGCTGATCAGAATGCCGGCGACCGCCACGCCCAGCGGCGCGGGAAGGACCGTGTCCCGGCTGAAGCGCGGCGACGCTGTGACCCGCACCAGCCAGCGCCGTCCGGCGATCTCCACCGGCGTCACGCTCTGATAACGGGAGCTACGCTCGATCGGCGCACTCCGGTAGAGCAGTTGGTCTTCACCGATCCGTTCGTCGAACACCTCGACTACGATCTCGCTGAGATCGGCTCCATAGAAGATGGCGCCGAACAGGTCGTAAGCGCGCAACGGGCTGTACACCCAGCCCCGAAGTCTGCGGTCGGCATAGACCGGCGTGTAGATGAGGAAGCCGGGCTGTTTGACGGGTTCGATCTCCTGGACCAGTCGGACCCGCCCGCTCAGCTGGCTCCGCCCGCTTTTCGCCGCCGCCCCCATGGCTTCGCGTCGCGTCGCCTCGCTCATCATGTCGAATCCGATCGCCTGCGCGTTCAACCGATTCTGAGGTTCCAGGAACAGGATCACCGAATAGTCGCGCCGCTCTCCGGCTGGCCGCAGCGCGAGGCCAGGCACGCCCACATCGGCAGCGTCACGGAGCACCCGATCGATCGCGCGCCGGTCCGGCGCATAGGCGCTGTAGCCGATGCCCAGCACGCCCGGATAATATTGCTGCAGCCGCAACCGTTCGACATAGGCCTGGAAATCCGCGCGGGTGACTTCGTCCGAGGCGTTGAGGAAGCCGGCTGTGCCGCGCAGCAGCGTCAGCTGCACCAGCATACGGCTCCGGATCGCGCCGACGCTGCTCTCGGCCAACCCAGTAAACCGCGCGCGCCTGCGGTCTTCCTCGGCACCTGCCATCAGCAGGGCGGCGATCAGCGTCCCGATCAGCCCGCCGATCAGCGCGACGAGCGGCAGGGTCAGGCGGCGGAGAGTCGCCTGACCAGGGCCAGTCACTTTGCTCGCGCCGCTCAGCGCAGCACCTTCAGCAGGGGCAGGATGCTGCCATAATCGTCGCTCCAACCGGTGAAGCCCGGATCGTTGCGCAGCGGGCGCCACTTGCCGCCGGGGGGCGGGTCGCTGGTGACGCGGCGGAGCACCTTCGGATCGCGGCTCATCAGCACCCAGCTGGAGCTGTTGATATAGTCGTAGTATTCGGAGTCGCGGGGGATCAGGTCGTCATAGCGTGCCGCATGCCAGCCGCCTTGCTTTGCCACCGCCGCGATCACCGGCTCCAGTTGCAGGAAGCGGTTGGAGATATGGACCAGCAGCATGCCTTTGGGCGCCAACACCCGGCTATAGATGGCGAAGGCTTCGTGCGTAAGCAGGTGCATCGGCACCGCGTCCGACGAGAAGGCGTCGAGCGAGAGGAAATCCAGGCTCTGTGAAGCCTCCCGCGCCAGGCTCAGGCGTGCATCGCCGAGCACGATCTCGGCGCGCGGATTGCAGCGGGCGAGATAGGTGAACTTGCCGGAATCCTTGGCCAGCTCGATCACGGTCGGATCGATCTCGTAGATGCGCCAGCTCTGGCCCGGCCGCGTGTAGCAGGCGAGCGTGCCCGTGCCGAGCCCGACCGAGCCGACGCGGGCGCCCGGCCCGGTCATCTCCGGCAGCTTGAACAGCGCCTGGCCCACGCCCGAAAAGGCGCTGTAATAGCTGGTCAGTTCCCGCTCGCGCCCCTTGGTCAGGATCTGGATGCCGTGCGAGGTGGTGCCGTGCGCCAGCGTGCGCACATCGTCATCGTCGCGGATGGTGTAGACGCCGAAGTAGCTGCGCGAGCGCGCCTCCGGGGTCAGTGACAGGCGCAGCGATTCATAGCCGCCAAAGACCAGCATCATGCCGGCGATGCCGATCAGGAACGGCACGCGGCGGCCGATGCAGAAGAAGGTGAGGAAGCCGATCGCTCCCGCCCCGATCCAGGTCGAGCGGCCCCACATCCACTGCCAGGGCTGTTCGAGCGTGAGCACCACCAGCAAGGCGGTGAGCGCAAGCATCGCGGCGGTCAGCACCAATGCCCGGATGCGGTTGGACCAGAGCCGTTCGATGAAGGAGAGGAGGTAATGCTGCGGGACCAGCATGGCCGCCGCGAGGATCAGCAGCGGATGCTCATAGGTCCAGTCGAACAGCACCGGCGCGAGCAGCCCGGAAAACACGCCGCCCAACGCGCCGCCGATCGACATGCAAAGATAAAAGCTGGTCAGATAGATGGGCGACGGCCGCGTCCGGTACATCTCGGCGTGGAGGGTGACGGCGATGGTGAAGAGCAGCAGCAGCTCGACAGTCGCCATGAAGAAGGGCTGGCTTGGGGCATGACGGATCGCCATGCCGCCGAACGCGAGGATGATCAGCGGTGCCAGACGGCAGAGCGAGACCACCACGCCGCGCTCTTCGGCGAATGCGAGGGTGAAGCTGAGCAGATACAGACCCAGTGGGATCACCCACAGCATCGGCATCGCGACGATGTCGGTGGTGAGATAGGTCGTCGTCGAAAGCATCAGCCCGGAAGGGACTGCCGCCAGCACCACCCACCAGAGCCGCCGCCTGAGCGTCGGCCGCCGCTCGGCCGTATAGCCGGCATCCGACGTATCCACCCCCGCCTTCGGCAGCACCGCCGCGCAGGCGAGCGTCAGCACGAACAGCAGCACATAGCCGATAGTCCAGAGCGTGCTCTGATCGCCGAGGGTCAGCCGCGGCTCGACCAGCAAAGGATAGCTGAGCAGCCCGGTGAAGCTGCCGAGATTGGAAGCAGCGTAAAGCGGATAGGGGTCCTTGCCGCCGCTCGCCGCCGCATACCAGCGCTGGATCATCGGCGCCTGAGCCGACACCGCCAGGAAGAGCGGCCCGATCGAAACGACTAGCAGCCACAGCACCCATAGAGCGGGTGAGGCATCCGGCGGCGGCATCTGCGCGATCAGGCCGATCGGCAGCAGCAGCGCCGCGGAGGCCAGCAGCAGCAGATGGCCGAAGGACTGGTTGCGGACGTTCAGCCGCGACAGCGCATGGGCATAGGCATAGCCGCCGAGCAGCAGCGCCTGATAGACTAGCATCGCGCTGTTCCACACCGCCGGCGCCCCGCCCAACCGTGGCAGCGCCATGCGTGCGATCATCGGCTGGACCAGGAACAGCAGGAACGAGCCGACGAAGATCGTGCCGACGAATAGCGGCCCCAGGTCGCGGCGCCCTTCGCCGATGCTTTCCGCCGGCAGGGCGCCAGCCGCGCTCGCCATCTACTCTGCCTCCAACATGCGGGCGGTACTATCGAGCACGGCGAGCGCCTCTTCGACATGCTCCAGGTGGGTGCGGAACGACAGGATTGCCGCGCGCAAATAGGTGGCTCCGGCAATCCGCGTCGAGCTGAAGAACACGCGCCCGTCTTCCTGCAATCTGCGAGTCAGTCGCTCGTTGAACCTGTCGATATGCCCTTGGCGCGGACGGAAGCGAAAGGCGACCACCGAAAGGTCCGGCGGCGGCCCCACCTCCCAGCTCCGCATGTCGGAGAGGCGGGCATGGACATGGCGGGCGAGCAGGATCTTCTCTGACTGCGCCGCCCGGAACGCGGCGGCCCCGGCCAGCTGCACCGACAGCCACAGGCGCATCGCGCGGAAGTGCCGCGTCAGTTCGGGGGACAGGTCCGCGGGCGACACATCGTCGTGATCGCCAAAGGGCGTGATATAGTCGGCCGACGCCGAAAAGGCGCCACGCAGGCTGCGTCCATCCTTCGCCAGCACCGCGCCGGTGCCATAGGGCAGGAACAAGGTCTTGTGCGGATCGACCGCCAGCGTGTCCGCCTGCTCAATGCCGCGCAGCACCGCCCTTCCCTCTGGGCACATCATGAACAGGCCGCCATAGGCGCCGTCGACGTGCAGCCAGGCGCCGTAGCGCGTGCAGAGCGCGGCGATCTCGTCCAACGGATCGACCGAGCCGGTGTCCACAGTGCCCGCCGAGGCCACGACCAGCCAGGGACGGACGCCCTCCCGCCGATCCTGCTCGAAGGCAGCTTGCAGCGACTCGGCCGAGATGCGGTAGTGCTCGTCCAAGTCGAGCAGGCGCCGCGGCGCGCCGGCACGGCCCGCGATCTTCAGCGCCTTGTCGATGCAGTGATGGACGGTCGGCGCGTGATAAACGGCGCCGCCGCCCTCCGCGTCCCGAGCCTCTCGTGCCGCGACGATCGCCGCCAGATTGGCGATGCTGCCGCCCGATGTCAGCGTCCCGGCGGCACCGGATGGAAAGCCGATGATGTCGGCCAGCCAGCGCACACAGGCGTTCTCCAGCTGAACGGCTCCCGGAGCGGCCGGAGTGAAGCCTGCGTACTTGTTCGAGACGTCGGCCAGGAAGTCGCCCAGCGCTGCATGAAACAGCCCGCCGCCCGGGATATAGCCGAAAAAGCGCCCCGATGCGGTGGTGATGCCGGTGCGCTCGATCCGCTCGCCAACGAAGCGCAGGGCGGCTTCGACGGTGCCAGGCTGTTCGGGGAAGCTGGGGTCGTGGCTCCCGCCTGCTTCGTGATAAGTCCGCCCGTCCGCCAGTTCTTCCAGATAGCGTTCCGCATGCGCCTGGACTGCAGCCATCAGCGCCTGGCGTTCGGACGCATCCGGCTCGAGCGGCCGCGCGGCTGCCTGCAGCCGTTCAAGCTCCGCAGTGTCGATCAACGGGCCAGCAGCCGCGCCGCCAAAGGCGCGTGATAGGTCAGCACGCCGGAACAGCCTGCCCGCTTCAAGGCCGTCAGGCTCTCCAGCACCAGCGCGTCGCGATCGCCGGCACCCGCCGCGGCGGCGGCCTCGATCATCGCATATTCGCCCGACACGGCGTAAGCGAAAACAGGCACTTGGAACCGCTCTTTCACGCGACGGATAATGTCCAGATAGGGCAGACCTGGCTTGACCATCACCGTGTCGGCGCCCTCCGCCAGGTCCATCGCCACTTCGCGCAACGCCTCCTCGGCATTGCCGGGGTCCATCTGATAGGTCTTCTTGTCGCCCTGCAGCCGCCCGCGTGAGCCGACCGCGTCCCGGAAGGGCCCATAAAAGGCGGAGGCGTATTTGGCGGCATAGGCCATGATCTGGACATTGGCGTGACCCTCTGCCTCGAGGACTTCGCGAATGGCGGCGACGCGGCCATCCATCATGTCGGACGGGGCGATGATATCGGCGCCGGCGCGCGCCTGATTGAGCGCCTGCGCAACCAGCACGTCCTTGGTCGCATCGTTCAGCACATAGCCGCGGTCATCGACCAGCCCATCATGGCCGTGCGCAGTATAGGGATCGAGCGCGACGTCGGTCAGCACGCCGATCTCCTGCACCGCATCCTTGATGGCGCGAATGGCGCGGCACATCAGATTGTCGGGATTGAGCGCCTCGCCGCCACCGTCGGTGCGGAGACCTTCGGGCGTGTTGGGGAACAGGGCGAGGCAGGGAATGCCAAGCGACGCCGCCTCCCGCGCGCGCTCGACGATCAGGTCCACCGACCAGCGCGACACGCCGGGCATGGTCGGGATCGGCTGCTCCGTCCCCTCCCCTTCGACGATGAACAGCGGCCAGATCAGGTCGGCCGGGGTCAGGATAGTTTCTGCGTGTAGGGCGCGGCTCCAGGCGGAGGAGCGGGTGCGACGGAGTCGCAGCGCGGGATAAGCGGCGCTATGCATGGGGTCCGACTAGCCCGAAGCCGCGTTAGGACGCCAGTGAAACCACTCCCGAAACGCGCTGCCTTGGTCGTCAATGCGAAGTCCAGGAAGGGTCGCGACCTTTACCAGAAGGCGCAGGCGCTGCTGATCCAGCACGGCATCGAGTTGATCGCGACCGAGGGAGTGCGCGACCCGAAGCAGCTGCGGCCGACGATCCAGCGGCTGCTGGAAAGCGATCCGCCGATGATCATCGTCGGCGGCGGCGATGGGACGCTGTCCTCGACCGTCGACGATTTCGTGCCGCACGATACGGTGTTCGCGCTGTTGCCGCTCGGCACCGCGAACAGCTTTGCCCGCACGCTCGGCATTCCGCTCGATCTGAAGGGCGCCATCAAGGTGATCGCGACGGGAGAGCGCCGTCGAATCGATCTGGGCATGATCGACAAGGATTATTTCGCCAACTGCGCCGCGATCGGCATGTCGCCGCTGATCGCCGAGACCGTGCCGCACAATCTGAAGCGTTACCTGGGACGCGTCGGCTATCTCGGCTGGGCAGCGTGGCAGTTTCTGCGCTTTCGCCCGTTCAAGCTGACCGTCGGCAACGAGACGGTCGATGCGGTCGAGGTCCGGATCGCCAATGGCGCTTATCATGGCGGCACCGAGCTGGTTGAAGACGCCGAAGTCGATAGCGGCGAGATCATCGTTCAGGCGGTGCTGGGCAATGCCAAACACCGGCTGGTCTGGAGCTGGGCTGCCAGTATCCTCAAGCTCAAGGGCCGGGAGCGGAATGTGCGCGAGTTCCACGGTGTCGAGCTGCGCATTTCCACCGACCCGCCGCTGCCGATCTCGATCGACGGCGAAGTGCTCGCGCATACGCCGGTGACGGCCCATGTCGCGCCCGGCATCATCGAGGTGGCGGCGCCTAAGTCGCAGGGTTGAGGCGCCCGGCAGGCTCGGACGTACCCAGCGCTTCCTCGACGCATTCTTCCTGAGGCGGCGGCCCCATGCGGAGCTCCCGCCAGCCGCCATAGCGATAGTAGAGGCCTGCCAGCACCAAAGTGACGATCGAGGCGAGCGGGAAGCTCAGCCACAGGGCGTCGGCGCCCAGCGCGGGACGCGCTGCGGCGATGAAGCCAAGGCGGATCGGGAACATCGCCACGAACAGGATGATCAGCGGCACGAACACGGCGCCGTTCGCGCGCACGATGCCGAAGAACACCATCGTCACGCCGAACAGGACGAAGTTCCAGGTGGCGAGCAGCTGGATATGCTCGGCAATGCTCATCGCCGGGCTGCCATAGCCGAGGAACAGGGCGATGGCGGGGCGATCGGTCAGCATCAGCAGCAGCACGAGCCCGCCGGTCAGCAGCACATTCTGCAGCACGCCCGCGCGCATGATCCGCGACACGCGGTCCCACTTGCCGGCACCGATATTCTGCGCGGCCATGGCGCTGACCGCGGCGCCGATTGCCATCGCCGGCATCTGCACATAGGCCCAGAGCTGCTGGACGACGCCGAAAGCCGCGGCGGTGTCGACCCCTTCGGCATTGACCAGCCCGATCATCACCAGGGCGGCCATCGAGATGACGATCATCTGCAGGCCCATAGGAAAGCCCTTGGCGGTGATGGTCCGCAGCGTCGCCCCGTCCGGGCGCAGATAGCGCAGCTCGGCCCCGCGCAGCCGCAGCGGCAGGTCGCGCGCGTAGATGAAGGCGATCATGGCGATCAGTCCGACGGCATTGGCGATCACCGTCGCCAGGGCCGATCCGGCAATGCCCATGCGGGGGAACGGCCCCATCCCTTCGATGAACAGCGGGTTCAAGCCGGTGTCGAGCACCACGGCGACGATCATGAAATAAAGCGGCGTCATCGCGTCGCCGACACCGCGCAGGCCCATCATCAGCAGCACGATGACCAGCGAGAGCGGAATCGCGATGAAGATGACGCGGAGGTAATCGAGTGCCAGCTGCCAGGCGCCGGGCGGGGTCGCCAGCAGGTTCAGGATCTGCGGCGCGAAGATCCAGCCGAGCACCGCGATCAGGATCGTCATCGGTACGAAGGCACCGACGGCCGTGCCGATCGTGCGCCGCACCGCCACGATGTCGCGCCGGCCATAGCTCTGGCCGATCAGCACCGTCGCCGCCATGCCGAAGCCGAACACGAAGGCATTCATCAGGAACATGATCATGTTGGCGTTGGAGGTGGCGGCCAGCGCCTCCTCGCCGAGATAGTGCCCGACCCAGAAAGTGTTGATGGAGCCGTTCAGCGACTGGAGCACGCTGGACCCGAGCGTCGGCAGCGCGAACAGCAGCAAGGCGCTGCCGATCGGCCCCTGCGTCAGGTCGCGGCGAGGTTGAGTGGCGGCCATAACCGATCTGAACACTCAAAAGTTACAAAAGGCATGCTACCTAGGCGTACGAATGTCCGGCAGCCCCGTTTGACGGGTCTGCAGTGCCATGAGCAACAGCTATAGGACAGCCCCCATCCGTCATGCCGGACATGATCCGGCATCCCGCTTCTTCTGATCTTCCGAAGGGCAGCGGGACCCCGGCTCAAGGCCGGGGTGACGATTACCCTAAACGGCCGAGGGCGGCTGTCAGCCGCTCCGCTTCCGCCGACTTGTCGGCATGGTCGGCCCGCGCCTTTTCAACGGCTTCAGGCTTGGCGCGTTCGACGAAACTCGCGTTGGACAGACGGCCTGCGAGCGAGTCCCGCTCCTTCTCGGCTGCGGCGATTGCCTTGGTGAGACGGTTGCGCTCCGCGTCCAGATCGATGACGTCTTTAAGTGGCAAAAGGTAACTGTCGCCGTCAACAATGAGCGAAGCTGCACCGTTCACGTCAACATGGTGAGTTGTTCGATCGATCGACAGTCCTGTTTCGAGTTCAAATGCTTCCCCGGTGTTGAGCACCTGAACCACACTGCAGCGCGCCAAGCGATAAATCGCACTAGAGAATTTATGTAAGCGCTCCACAGTGGTTGATGGAACGACCGTGGCCACACGCATCATCTCTACAACTTGCGGTGCTTCGAGCCAGAGTTCGGTTCGAGCTGCAGGTGGCACGTTAACATCGTTGCGAACTCGCCGAATTTCACTGACTAGATCGATCAGCCAGCGAACATCCGCTGCCGCCTCCGGATCGATGGCGCGAGCGTCGGCGATCGGCCATTTGGCTACGATCAGGTCGTAGGGACGCTCTCCGAGCGCATGCCAGAGCTCTTCGGTGATGAAGGGCATGAAGGGGTGGAGCATGACCAGGATCTGGTCGAGCACCCAGCCGGCGACTTTTCTGGTCTCCTCCCCGTCCCCATCGTTCCGGCTTGCCTGAGCTTGTCGAAGGCCTCCCTTTTCTTCTGTTGAGGCAGAAGAGGAAGAAGGGAGGGCTTCCACAGGCTCAGCCAAGCCGGTGTTAAGAGCGCTTCCCGACAGGACCGGCTTGATCAGTTCGAGATACCAGTCGCAGAACTGGCTCCAGACGAACTGATAGATGGTGTTCGCCGCTTCGTCGTAGCGCAGGTCGGCGAGCGCCAGGTCGAGCTTCTGGACGGTGCGGATCGTCTCGCCGACGATCCAGCGGTTGACGGGCAGCGTCGCGGCGGGCGGCTCCAGCGTCTGGGAAGCGCCGATGCCGTTCGACTGGGCGAAGCGGGTGGCGTTCCACAGCTTGGTCGCGAAGTTGCGATAGCCCTCGACCCGCCGCTCATCGAGCTTCACGTCGCGGCCCTGGCTCTCCATCGCCGCCAGGGTGAAGCGCAGGGCGTCGGCGCCGTATTTGTCGATCAGGCCCAGCGGATCGACCGTGTTGCCCTTGGATTTGGACATTTTCGAGCCGTCGGCGGCGCGGACAAGTCCGTGGAGATACAGGGTCTTGAACGGCACTTCTTTCATGAAGTGCAAACCCTGCATGATCATCCGCGCATCCCAGAAGAACAGGATGTCGAAGCCGGAGATCAGCACGTCATTGGGGTAATGGCGGGCTAATAGGCCCCTCCCCTTTAGGGGAGGGGTTGGGGTGGGGGAGTGTTTTGGCTCGCAGACGCTCGCCCCCACCCCTTGCCCCTCCCCTGAAGGGGAGGGGTTGGTGCTTTCCGGCCACCCCAGCGTGCCGAACGGCCAGAGCGCCGACGAGAACCAGGTATCCAGCACGTCGTCGTCGCGGCGGAGCGGGATATTGCCGGCTTCGCGCTGCGCTTCTTCCTCGGTTTCGGCGACGAAGATGCGGCCGTCTTCCGCATACCAGGCGGGGATGCGGTGCCCCCACCAGAGCTGGCGCGAGACGCACCAGGGCTGGATGTTTTCCATCCAGTTATAATAGGTCTTGGTCCAGCTTTCGGGGACGACCTTGATGGTGCCGGAGCGCACCGCCTCGATCGCGGGGCCCGCCAGCGTCTTCGCGTCGACATACCATTGGTCGGTCAGCATCGGCTCGATGACGACGTTGGAGCGGTCGCCGAACGGCTGCATGATCTGCTTGTCCTCGACGCGGATCATCAGGCCCTCGGCGTCGATATCCGCAACCACCCGCTTGCGCGCTTCGTAGCGATCGAGGCCCCGATAAGCTTCCGGCACCAGATTGAGCGTGTCGATCTCCTTGGCCGAGGCCAGCGCGCCGGCGGCGATCTCCCGGGCGCGCGCGGCGGCGGCCGCATAGTCGAGCCCATCGACCCGCATCCGCGCTTCCTCGTCCATCAGCCGGTACATCGGGATACCGTTGCGCTGCGCCACGCCATAGTCGTTCTGGTCGTGGGCGCCGGTGATCTTCACCGCGCCGGAGCCGAATGTGGGATCGGGATAGTCGTCAGTGATGATCGGAATGAGGCGCCGTTGCGCCTTGGGGCCGACCGGAATTTCGCAGAGCTGGCCCACGATCGGGCGGTAGCGCTCGTCCGAGGGGTGAACCGCCACCGCGCCGTCGCCGAGCATGGTCTCGGGGCGCGTCGTCGCGATCGAGATATAGTCGCGCTCTTCCTCCAACAGCACGGCGCCGGTCTCGTCGCGCTCGATATGGGTGTAGGTGCGGCCGTCGGCGAGCGGATATTTGAAGTGCCACATATGGCCGCTCACTTCGCGGCTCTCGACTTCGAGATCGCTGATCGCCGTTTTGAAATGCGGGTCCCAATTGACCAAGCGCTTGTCGCGGTAGAGCAGCCCCTGACGGTAAAGCTCGACGAACACCTTCAGCACGGCGCGGCTGAAGCCCTCGTCCATGGTGAAGCGCTCATTGGCCCAGTCGCACGAGGCGCCGAGGCGGCGGAGCTGGCGGGTGATCTGGCCGCCCGACTGCGCCTTCCACTCCCAGACCTTTCCGACGAACTCCTCGCGCGAATAATTGGTGCGCTTGTCCTGCTCAAGCGCCATTTCGCGCTCGACCACCATCTGGGTGGCGATGCCGGCATGATCCATGCCGACCACCCAGAGCGCGTCCCTGCCCTTCAGCCGCGCGTGGCGGACGAGAATGTCCTGCAGCGTGTTGTCGAGCGCATGGCCGATGTGGAGCGAGCCGGTGACGTTGGGCGGCGGAATGACGATGGTGAACGGCTCGGCATCGGGCCGCTCCGGGCGGAACAGGTTGTTCTGCTCCCAATAGGGATACCAGCGCGCCTCGATCGCGCCCGGGTCGAAGGTCTTCGGCAACTCGCTCATGCGGGGCGCCTTAGACGAGGGCGCGGCGATTGGGGAAGAGCGCACCCGTTCCGTCACCCCAGCGAAGGCTGGGGTCTCTTTACCTCAACCCGCGGAGCTGAGATGCCAGCCTGCGCTGGCATGACGAAACTGGAGCTATCGCCCGCTGATGCGCGCGACTTCGCGGTCTACGGTGGCCTGGACGATGCCGGGCAGGTTGGCGTCGAGCCATTCCTTCAGCATCGGGCGGAGCATCTCGCGGACCAGGCCTTCCAGCGTATTGTCCGCGGCGGGGTCCTCCGGCTTGACGATGACGCGCGACAGGGAAGCGAGCGCCTGGCGCGTGGCGTCGGCGGCGGCGGGCGAGACCAGGACTTCGGACGCGGGAGCAGGAGCGGGAGCCCGAGTCGCCGGCGCGACGGGAGCGATGGCGATCGCGGGCGCCTCTTCGGCGCTGACCGGCTCGGGCTCGGCTTCCGGCGCCTGCATCGTTTCCGGCTCGGCGAAGCTGTGGGTCAGCTCCAGCACTTCCGGCTCCTCATCGGGCTCGATGTGCAAGGGGCGCGGCGGTGCCGCCTCGCCCTCCTCGGCGATGATGCGTTTGATGGAGGAGAGGATTTCCTCCATCGACGGCTCTTTGGACACGCGCGATTTCCGTTCGGCTATTTCGGGCCGACGATGTTCTCCGGGTTGAGCGCGGGCGTGTCAACGGTGCGCGTCGCCACCGGTCGCGGCGTCTTGTCGCTGTCCCAATCGACGAAGATGCCGCGCACGCGCCGGTAATTGGCAGTCGGATCGTAAAGCGCCACGCCTTCGAGGTTGAGGTCGCGCGCTTCGGCCTGACCCATCGCCGCGAGCAGGGTGAAGGCGGCGACATAGGCGTTGCGGCGCGCCGTCACGAGCTGGACCTGGGCGTTGAGCAGCTCCTGCTCCGCGTTCAGGATTTCGATGATCGTGCGGTTGCCGACGCTGTTTTCGGCGCGCACACCTTCCAACGAGAGGCGGTTGGCGGCGACGGCGGCCTCGGCCGATCGGATCACGTCCTGGCTCGCGCGCCAGCTGGCAAAGGCGGCGCGGGTCTGCTGGACGACGCTGCGCTCCACCTCGATCTCGCGCTCGAACGCCTGGCTCTGCCGGGCCTGAGCCTGGCGCACCTGCGCCGAGGGTCCGCCGCCCTGATAGAGCGGGAAGCTGGCCTGTAGTCCGATCACGCCCCGGGTCTGCTGGTTCGGCAGATCGATGTCCGTTGGAACCTCAGTCGGCTCCTGACCCGGCAAGGGGGTGGTTCGAACCGACTGCAGCGAGCCCAAGTAATTTACGCTGCTGCCCCGGGCCACGGCCGAGAGACGGGGAAGGCGCGACGCATCCGCGGCGCGAACGGCAAAGCGCGCGGCCTCGCGATTGCGCGCAGCCGCGAGCAGATCGGGATTGTCCTTGATCGCGACTTCTACCGCCTGATCCGGGGTGGCTGGCAGGTTGGGCAAGGGCGGCGGCGGCGCCAGCTCTGCGGGCACGTCGCCGACCAGGGCGATATAGCGTTCGCGGCTGCCGATCAGGTTCGATTCGGCAGTGCGCAGGTCGCCGCGCGCAAGCTGCAGCCGCGCTTCGGACTGGGCGACATCGGTGCGCGTCAGGTCGCCGACCTCGAACCGGTCGCGGGTCGCGGTCAGGTTCACGTCCAGCTGACGGACATTGGCGCGGTTCAGCTCCACGATCGCCTGGTCGCGGATGACATCGTTATAGGCGGCGACGACCTGGCTGAACACGCTGGTCTCGGTGGCGCGGAGGGTCTCCTGCCCGGCGAGCACTCGCTGATTGGCGGCGCGGACATTGTTCTTGACGAGCCCGCCTTGATAGATCGGCACGCTCAGTTGCAACGCGTTGTCGAGCTGACGACCAGCGGAAGTCTGGCCCGGAGGCACCAGGACGTTCTCTCCGAAATTCGACGTAGCCGAAGCGCTGGGCAGACCCTGGGCCCGCTGAATAATGACGTCCTCGTCGGTCGCGCGCTGCTGGGCGCGTGCCGCAGAGATGGTAGGATTTGCATTATAGGCCTTGGCGAGCGCGCCTTGCAGCGTCTCCGCGGCGGACGGCCCGGCAAGCGCCAGGGCGGCAGCGGAAGAGATCAGGACGGAGTAAGTCAGGCGCATGCTCTTGGGTTCACTCTCTGGTTAGAAAACGAAGCTTTTCGGGCGTTCGAAGCCGGGCAGCCGCACCGCCTCGCAATCGGCGAACAGGTCCATGCCGAAGCCGGTGCCCGACTTGCGGCCGACGCCGAGGCGCGTGGCGCCTTTCTCGTGAATGGCTGCGGCGAGCCGGCCGCCTTCCTTCAGCTGGGCGAGCAGCGCGTCGGGCACTTGCTCGATGGCGCCGTCGATGAAGATCAGGTCATAAGGCGCGCCGGCGCCCCAGCCCTCGGCGAGCGGGCCCTGCACGCACTCCACGCCCTCGATCGCGACCGAGAGGCCGGCCAGCTCGGCATTCTCCTCGAGCGCGACCACCGAGCCGGCCAGCTGCGCGAGCAGCGCGGCGGTGTAGCCAGTGGCGGCGCCGACCAGCAGCACGCGATCCGATCGGGTCACGGCGGCGTGGGTGAGCAGCAGCCCGGTCGCTTCCGGCATGTTGAGCTCGCGCCCGAAGCCGATCGGCACCGGCCGGTCCATATAAGCGAGCGTCCGCCATTCCTCGGGCACGAAGCGTTCGCGCGGGGTCGCAGCCATGGCCGCGATCACGCGTGGGTCGTTCACGCCCGTCGTCCGCAGCTGGCTTTCGACCATCGCGCGGCGCATCGCTTCGAAACTTTGCTCGGTCATCGCCCTGCCTCTTCGCATAACTGTCTTAGTTGCGCAATACAGTTGCGCACCAGCTGCGTCTTATCGGCAGGAGGAAGGGACGCCAAGCATGACATGCCCCATCATCAGCAAAGCCCGTGCCAGCGCCGGCTCTCCTCTTGGAATGCTGCAGCGCGACAGCATTGAAGCGTCCGGAAACGGACAGAGCCTGTTCGCAGCCGGACACGCAGGCCTTCTCTCGACTTCGGCACGGATGCGCGCTTAAGGAGCGCGGGAACTCAACCGACAAGCGGGCCCGAAAGCTTCGGGGCCGACATCGTCGTGATCGGCTGAACAGTGTCCAGCGTACAAACCAAGATATGCGGTCTCTCGACGCCCGAGACTCTCGACGCTGCGGTCGCGGGCGGGGCGAGCCATGTCGGCTTCGTCTTTTTCCCGCCGAGCCCGCGCCATCTGAGCCTAGACAAGGCCGCAGGCCTAGCTGCGCGCACGCCGCCGCGCGTCGGTAGTGTCGGCGTCTTCGTCGACCCCGACGATGCGCTGCTGGAAGCCGCAATCGCCGCCGGGCGGCTGCAGGCGCTGCAGCTGCACAAGGTGGCCACCGGCCGCGCCGCCGCGATCCGCGCGCGCTTTCGCCTGCCCTTGTGGGTTGCCGTTCCGATACGGACCCGCGCCGATCTGAACCAGGCGCAATCCTGGCGCGGCCTCGCCGAACGCGTCATCTACGACGCGAAGACGCCCGAGGGCGGGCTACCCGGCGGCATGGGTCTGCGGTTCGACTGGAAGCTGCTCGACGGCTTCGCGCACCGGGCGCCCTGGGCGCTGTCCGGCGGTCTGGGGCCCGACAATGTCGCCGAGGCGGTGAGGACGACGGCCGCGCCGATGGTCGATGTCTCCTCCGGCGTAGAGAGCGCCCCCGGCGTCAAGGATGTGGACAAGATCGCGCGCTTCCTCCAAGCGGTCGCCGCTCTATGACACTGGCGAATTCCCTCCGGACCCAGCCCGACGAGCGCGGGCATTTCGGCCAGTTCGGCGGCCGCTACGTCGCCGAGACCTTGATGCCGCTGATCCTGGAGCTTGAGGCCGCCTATCGCGCCGCCAAGGCGGATCCGGCGTTCAAGGCCGAGTTCGACGACCTGCTCGCCCACTATGTCGGCCGCCCCAGCCCGCTCTATTTCGCCGAGCGGCTGACGGAAGCGCTGCGCGAAAGCGCGCCCGACGGCTGCGGACCGAAAATCTATTTCAAGCGCGACGAGCTCAACCACACCGGCGCGCACAAGATCAACAATTGCGTCGGCCAGATCCTGCTTGCCCGGCGCATGGGCAAGACGCGGATCATCGCCGAGACGGGCGCGGGTCAGCACGGGGTCGCGACCGCCACCGTCGCCGCGCGCTTCGGCCTGCCCTGCACCATCTATATGGGCGCGCGCGACGTGGAGCGGCAAAGCCCCAACGTTTTCCGGATGAAGCTGCTCGGCGCCGAAGTGAAGCCGGTGGAAAGCGGCGCGCACACGCTCAAGGATGCGATGAACGAGGCGATGCGCGACTGGGTCGCGAACGTCGAGGACACTTTCTACATCATCGGCACGGCCGCCGGCCCCCACCCCTATCCTGAGCTGGTGCGCGACTTTCAGTCGGTGATCGGCCGCGAGGCGCGGGCGCAGATGCTGGAGCGTGAGGGCCGGCTGCCGGACCTGCTGGTCGCGGCGATCGGCGGCGGATCGAACGCGATCGGGCTGTTCCACCCGTTCCTTGACGATGCGGATGTGGCGATGCTGGGCATCGAAGCGGCGGGGCACGGCCTCGACACCGACGCCCATGCCGCCAGCCTGGCGGGCGGACGGCCCGGCGTGCTTCACGGCAACAAGACCTATTTGCTGCAGGACGAAGACGGGCAGATCACCGAGGCGCATTCGATCTCGGCTGGCCTCGACTATCCCGGCATCGGCCCCGAACATAGCTGGCTGCACGAGATCGGCCGCGTGGTCTATGAAAGCGCGACCGACCGGGAAGCGCTTGATGCCTTTCAGCTGCTGTGCCGCACCGAAGGCATCATCCCTGCGCTCGAACCTTCCCACGCCATTGCAGCGGTGGTGCGCAAGTCACGCGAAATGCCCGATGACCAGATCATCCTCGTCAATCTCTGCGGCCGCGGCGACAAGGACATCTTCACTGTCGCCGACGCGCTAGGCGTTCAGCTGTGAGCGATCGCGTCGCCGCCACCTTCGCCCGCTGCCGCGAGCAGGGACGTGCCGCTCTGGTCACCTTCGTGACCGGTGGCGATCCCTCGCCTGCCGCGACGCCGGCGATCCTCGATGCGCTGGTCGCAGGCGGCGCCGATATCATCGAGCTGGGCATGCCCTTCACCGATCCGATGGCGGACGGGCCGGCGATCCAGCGCGCCAATCTCCGCTCGCTGAGCGCGGGCACGACGACGCGCGACCTGCTCGACATCGCCCGCCAGTTCCGCGAGCGGCACCCGAGCGTGCCGCTGGTGCTGATGGGCTATGCCAACCCGATGCTCGCGCGCGGCGCCGACTGGTTCGCGAGCGAAGCGGCAGCGGCCGGTGTCGATGGCGTGATCTGCGTCGATATTCCGCCCGAAGAGGGCGACGCGCTCGGCCCCGCCCTGCGCGATGCCGGCCTGCATCTGATCCGCCTCGCCACGCCGACCACCGATCCGGCGCGGCTGCCTGCAGTGCTGAACGGCGCGTCCGGGTTCATCTATTACGTGTCGGTTGCGGGCATCACCGGCAAGCAGCAGGCGGCGCAGCAGTCGATCGAAGCGGCGGTGGCGCGGCTGCGCGCCGGCACCGATCTGCCGATCGCGGTCGGCTTCGGCGTCCGCAGCCCCGATCAGGCGGCGGCGATCGGCCGTGTCGCCGATGGCGTTGTCGTCGGTTCGGCAATCGTCGAGCTGATCGGCACCGAGGGTGCGAACGCGCCGTCCGCCGTCCATCACTTCGTTTCCGCGCTGGCCGAGTCCCTCGCCGGCGCCCGTCAGGAGCAGGCCGCATGAGTTGGCTCAACCGCGTCCGCAACGCAATCGCGTCCGTCACCAAGAACGAGTCGCCGGACAATCTCTGGCACAAATGCCCCGGCTGCGGGCAGATGGTCTTCACCAAGGAATATGAGGAGAATCTATCGGTCTGCCCGAGCTGCGAGCATCATGGCCGCATCGGTGCGCGGACTCGTTTTCGGCAGATCTTCGACGACGGCAAGTTCACCTTGCTGCCGGCGCCCAAGGCACCCGAAGACCCGCTGCGATTTCGCGATTCGAAGAAGTATGTCGACCGGCTGAAGGCCGCGCGTGCGGCCACCAACGAACCGGACGCGCTGCTCAATGCGCGCGGGCCGATCGGGGAGCGTGAGGCCATCGTCGGTGTGCAGGACTTTGCCTTTATGGGCGGGTCGATGGGGGTCGGCGTCGGCGAGGCGTTCATCGCCGGCATCCACGCCGCCATTGCCGAGCGGCTGCCCTATATCATCTTCACCGCCTCGGGCGGCGCGCGGATGCAGGAGGGCATTCTCTCGCTGATGCAGATGCCGCGGATGACCGTGGCCGTTGCCGAGCTGAAAGAAGCCGGCCTGCCCTATATCGTGGTGCTGACCGACCCTACCTCGGGCGGCGTGATGGCATCCTACGCACTGATCGGCGATGTGCACCTGGCCGAGCCCAAGGCGACGCTCGCCTTCACCGGCCGCCGCGTCATCGAGAACACGATCCGCGAGAAGCTGCCGGAAGGATTTCAGACGTCCGAATATCTGCTCGACCACGGCATGCTCGACATGATCGTCGAGCGGAAGGACCTGCCCGCCACGCTGGCGCGGCTGCTGGACTATCTGGCGCCGGTGAAGGAAGCGGCGTGAGTTCTCCCCTCCCGCTTGCGGGAGGGGCCGGGGGTGGGCAGGCCGGCTTTGCGCTTCCTTTTCTGGCTGAGCCCACCCCTAACCCCTCCCGCAAGCGGGAGGGGAACTGATGGACTTCGCGCGTTCGGCGAACCCTGCCGTGCAGCGACAGCTGGACCGGCTCGCCCGGCTCTCGCCCGGCCGCGACATCCTTGGCCTGGAGCGGATCACCGCGCTGCTTGGCCGACTCGGTAATCCGGAGCGGCGCTTGCCGCCGGTCTTCCACGTCGCCGGCACCAACGGCAAGGGTTCGACCTGCGCCTTTCTGCGCGCGGCGATCGAAGCGGCGGGGCTGACCGTGCATGTCTATACCAGCCCCCATCTGGTCCGCTTCAACGAGCGCATCCGGGTCGCCGGCCGGCTGATCGAGGATGACGCACTCGCCCTGCTTCTGGCCGAGGTGCTCGACCGGTCGGAAGACCTGAATGCCAGCTTCTTCGAAGTGACTACCGCAGCCGCGTTCCTGGCGTTCAGCCGAACGCCCGCCGATGCCTGTATCGTCGAGGTGGGTTTGGGCGGCCGACTGGACGCAACCAATGTTATCCCCTCCCCTGCCTGCTGCGCGATCGCCGCACTCGGCATCGATCACCAGAGCTTCCTTGGCGAGAGTCTCAGCGAGATCGCGGGGGAGAAAGCGGGGATCGCGAGACCGGGCGTGCCGATCGTCACGCTGAGCTATCCGCCCGAAGCGGAAGCGAGCATCCAGGCCGCTATCGGCCAAGCCGGCGCGGTGCGGCTGAAGCAGGGCAAGGCCTGGACGCTCGACGGCCGGACCTATCGCGACCGCTACGGGGAGCTCGCTCTACCCAGCCCTGAATTGCCGGGGAGGCACCAGTTGCTGAATGCGGCACTGGCCGTCGCCATGCTGCGCCACCAGCGCCAGGTCGAGGTGCCGGAGCAGGCGATGCTGGACGGCATCCAGGCCGCGCACTGGCCGGCACGATTGCAGCGGCTCGGTACCGGGCCGCTGGCCGGTAACCGCGAAGCCTGGCTCGACGGCGGGCACAATGGCTCCGCGGCGGAGGCGCTTGCCGAGGCTTTGGCCGGGCGCAAGCTGGAGCTCGTCATCGGCATGCTGGCCAACAAGGATGCGGAGGGTTTCCTCGCTTTACTGGCGCCGGTGCTGCGATCGGTCACCGCCGTGCCGATCGAGGATCATGAGCACCATGCGCCCGAGGCGCTAGCCGCCATGGCGAGACGCCTGGGCCTGCCTGCGCGGGGTGCGCCCGATGTCGCCTCGGCACTGGCTGAGGCCGAGGCTCCAATCCTGATCGCCGGCTCGCTCTACCTCGCCGGGCAGGTGCTGGCGCTGAACGGCGAACTGCCTCAGTAGAGTTCGGCGCCGTCTTCGAGCAGTTCGGAATAGCGTTCGAAGCAGCGTTGGGCACAGCGCATCCGGATCAGCGCCCCTTCGGCGATGGCGCGGGCGCGGCGCGGGTCTTCCTCGACCAGCGGCTTCAGCGCGTTTCTGTTCCAGTTGGCGCTGTGCTTGACGTCGATCTTCGAGTGGAGGTCGTAATAGAGCCGCTCGCGCTGGCCATAGCCGAGCCGCTTGAGGCCAGCCGAGACGTGCACGCAGCGCCAGGGTGCGGTCAGCTCCACGACCCCAAGTGCGCCGACGGAAAGCCAGGCATAGCGGCGAGTCGACGCCATCGCCGTCATCGCATTGGCGAGAGCCAGCGACTCCCAGACGGTGGTGTCGATCTCCGGCTCGATGCGCATAGAGGCGACCAGTTCGGTGAGCAGCAGCCCGTGAATGCCGCGATATTGGCCGCGGCCCATTTCGTCCCAGTAATTCTCCGCCAGCTCCAGCTTCGGGCCGAGCGGCAGCTTGACCTGAGTCATCGCGACCAGATCGTCGAAGCCGGCCTCGCCGGCTGCTTCCTGCGTCAGGAACCAGCGCATCTGCCCTTCGGTCGCGGTCTCGGCAAGCCAGGAGAAGAGCGGGTGGTTCTGGCCGGGCCCCTTGTCCTGCAGCGCCTCGAACCAGGCAACGAACGCATCGGCGTCTTCCGGCACCTCGGCGAGATCATCGGCAACCTCGGCGCGCAGTTCGTCGAGGAACGCGCCTTCGAGACGCAGCATCTGCATCTGGCGCTCGAAGCCGCGGCGCCAATCCTCGTCCGGAAAGCCCGGTGCGAGCCGCTCGCGGTTCCATTTGGCAAGCGTCCGCTGAAAGGCATTGTTCAAGAACTGCGGCGTCGAGGCCGCATGGAGTTTTGTTGCCACTTTTGAAGGGCTCCGCGAGGAACGAGATTGTCCCTCCAGAACGGACAGGCAACGATTTGAGTTCCCGTGAGCGCTAGTCGGATTGATCTGGATTAGCAGGTTCGCGCCCCGCGCTGCCGATCGACGCGTCGATCAACCCGGCCCGCATCATCGCCCAGAAAAGCAGGATGCCGGGCAGCGCCGCGACGGTCGTCAGCAGGTAGAAATTCACGTAGCCGAGCGACTCGACGAGGGCACCGGCCGACGTGCCGGTGACGAAGCGGCCGACGATGCTCGTGGCCGCGGATATCAGCGCATATTGCGAGGCGGTGAAGCGGAGATTGCAGAGGGCGGAGAAGTAGGCGACCACCGTCACCCCGCCGACGCCGCTGGCGAAATTCTCGAAGCCGATACAGGCGGCCAGGCCCCAATTACTGTGTCCGGCGCCGGCGAGCAGCGCGAAGCTGAAGTTGGAGACGCCCATCAGGATGAGGCTGAGCAGCACCGAACGCTTAAGGCCCAGGCGCGCGTAGAGAATGCCGCCGACGAAGATACCGATCAGATAGGCCCAGAAGCCGACCCCGACATCGTAGATGGCGATCTCGTCATTCGAATAGCCCATATCGTCGAGCAGCAGCCGCAGCGTGAGCTGACCGAGCGTGTCGCCGATCTTGTGGAGCAGGATGAAGAGCAGGACGAGGAACGCGCCCTCGCGCTGGAAGAAGTCGGTGAAGGGGCCGTAGACCGCCTTCCATGCTTCGCCGAGCCCCTTGCGCACGGTCGCGTCGCGGTGCCGCGCGGGTTCGCCTGCGATCAGTCCGGTGAGCATTGCGGGCAGCGCGAAAGCGGCACAGGCGGCATAGGCCGCCTCCCAGCCGACGCGGCCGGCGAGCACCAGTGCCAGCGCGCCGGCGGCGACCGAGCCAATCCGCCAGCCATATTGCGACATGCCCGAGCCGATACCGAGCTGGCGCGGCTCCAGCAGCTCGATGCGATAGGCGTCGATGACGATGTCGAACGTTGCGCCCGCAGCGCCGACCAGCACTGCCGCATAGGCGGTGTAGAGCAGGCTCGCCGAGGGATCGACCAGCGCGAGGTTGAAGACCGCAGCCATCACCAGCGCACCGGCGAGCAGCAGCCAGGAGACACGCTGGCCGAGACGCCCGATCAGCGGCAGCTTCACGCCGTCGACGACCCAGGCCCAGAGAAACTTCAGATTATAGACGAGAAAGGCGAGACTGAACGCCGTCACGCTCTTCTTGTCGATGCCGTCCTGCGCGAGCCGCGTGGTCAGCGTCGCGCCGATCATCGCGTAGGGGAAGCCCGAAGATACGCCGAGGAAGAAAGCAGCAAGCGGCGCCTTTTCGAAATAAGGGCGGATGGAGGCGAGCAGGCCGGGGCGCGGCTCCGGAGCGCCTTTCGATGCGGTGCCGGTCACGCCGCCCGTCCGAAGTTCACGAACTTCACGAACTTCACATGAAAGATGTAAAGTTGTGGTCTGGCAATGTGGGCTCGGCTCTGTCTCATCAGCTCATGCTGGCACAGGCGCTGCCCGATAGGACAGAGGAAAGTTCAGGCGCGGCGCGACCGGGCCTCGCGTTGTTCCAGCCAGTCATGGAACTCCGCCTCGGCCATGGGCTCGGCGATGGCCGGGCCCTGGATATGGTCGCAGCCGGCGACTTCGAGGATGGTGCGCTGGGCGGACGTCTCCACGCCTTCGGCCCCGACGCTGAAGCCGAGGCCGTGGACGAGGCCGATCACCGACTGGACGATGGTGCGCGCCTGCTCCGAAGTGGCAAGGTCGGTGATCAGCGAACGGGCGATCTTGACCCGGTCGACCGGCAACGCCTGGAGGCGTGAGAGCGACGAATAGCCGCTGCCGAATTCGTCGATGACGAGAGTGGCGCCCTGTTCCCGGAGGCGGGCGATGCCGGCCAGCGCCGTGTCGTCGCAGCGCATCGCGATCGATTCGCTGAGCTCGATCTCGAGCAGGTCGGCCGAGGCGCGGTGGCGGCCGAGCGCGTGCCGCACCTGGGCGAAGAAATCAGGGCGCACGATCTGGCGGGCGCTGACATTGGCGGCGATGCGGGTGGTGAGGCCGAGCCGCTCCCAACGGCCGAGCACCGAGGCGAGTTCGTCCACCGCCCAATAGCCGATCTCGTGCACCAGGCCGGACTTTTCGGCCTGCGGCAGAAAATTCTCCCAGGCGAGCAGCCCCAGTGCAGGATGCTGCCAGCGCAGCACCGCTTCGGCGCCAACGACATTGCCGCTGGTCAGGCAGATTTGCGGCTGGAAGAAGAAGGTGAATTGCTGCGCGTCGACGGCGGTGCGGAGTTCGGTTTCGAGCCGCAGATTGTCCGCCAGCCGCGCCGCCAGGCTGGGCGTGAACAGCTGGCATTGGGCGCGGCCGTTCGCCTTGGCGTGATACATGGCGATATCGGCGGCGCGCATCAGGTCGTGCAGCGAATGGCCCTGGTCCGGGCGGATGGCGACACCGATCGAGGCGCCGACCTCCACATTGGTGCCGAGCAATTCATAGGGCTCACTGAGCGCGTCCAGCAGCGCGTCGCCGATCCGCTCCGCCTCGTCGCGGGACCCGAGCCGGGGTGCCAGCATGGTGAACTCGTCGCCGGCGAGGCGGCCGATCAGCGGCTGGGATTGAAAGACGATGCGGCCATCGCCTTCCGCGACCGCCCGCAGACGGTCGGCGACCTTGACCAGTAGCTGATCGCCCTGGGCATGGCCGAAATTGTCGTTCACGGACTTGAACTTGTCGAGATCGATGAAGAAGAGCGCGGCGAGGTCGGTCGGCGCCAGCGCCTCCAGCAGCTCGGCGGCTTCGCGCCGGAAGTGGGTGCGGTTCGGCAACTGGGTGACGGGATCGTACATTGCCAGCGAGTGGACCCGGTCGAGGCTGGTCCGCACCTGGCTGAGCAGCCCGTCGAGAGAGTTGGCTAGTTCCGGCAGCACCGTCCCGACCCGCGCCGGCGTGGGCGAGGTGAGATCGCCCTGCGCGGCCTGGGCCAGGCGCTCGATCGAATCATCGACGGCTTCGGCATAGCTGGCGATGGCGCGTTCCGCCGAAGCCCAGCTCATCACCGCGCACACGATTGCGATGATGACGGAGCGGGTCAGGTCGCCGCCCTGGATGCCGCTCTGCGCGGTGGCGAAGAGCGCAAGAATGAAGGCGACGGCGCCGGTGCAAAAGGCGAACGCGATCGCCCTGCTCTTCAGCGTCATTCCTTCCATTGCCCTGGCGCCGCGTCCTCGATGAGCGAAGCGGGCACCATGGCTGAGAAGGAGTTAAGAAGTGGCTATGGGCATCGGGCCAAGTTGAGCTTCGTTGTGCTTAGCCCTCCCCCCTCGTGGGGGAGGGTTGGGTGGGGGGCGGCCGGCGTCTGCCGGCCAAAGAGTCTTTTGCGAGCCTGAACGGCTCGCGCCCCCACCCCAACCCCTCCCCACAAGGGGGAGGGGCTAGGCAAGGGTCATCGTGAGCGCTTCAGGATGATGTAGAGCGCGCCGGTGCCACCGTGGCGCGGGTGGGCGCCGCGGACGGCGGCGATGCTGGCGGCGTGGCGGGAGGATGCGAGCCAGTCGCCCACGGCGGCACGAATCGCGCCGCGGCCGGAACCGGATTCGCGCGGCTTGCCCGTTACCAGCAGCAGCACGCGGGCGCCTTGCGCCTTGGCGCGTTCGAGGCCGGCGTCCAGCGTGTGATAGGCAGTGTCGAGCGTGTGGCCGTGCAGGTCCACGGCGAAGTCCGGCTGCACGGTGCCGCGGGTGAGCTTGCGGTCCCAGCTGCCGTCCAGGGTGTTGGTGGAACTCTGCGGCCGCACTTTCTCGCTCGTCCCGAGCGAAGTCGAGGGGCGTGGTTCGGCTGTTCGGGAGATGCGCCCCTCGACTTCGCTCGGGACGAGCGAGTTGGAGGACGGGGACGCCGAAATCACCCTCCCCTCCAGCGGCTCGACGCTGGCGATCACGCGCGCCCAGAGCGCCGATTCCTCAGCGCTGAGCCGGCGCTCCCGCACTGGTGCCCTCCCGGGCGATGCGGTCGAGCGTGCCGAGGGGCAGCAGCAGCCAGGCCTTGCCGCGGCTGAGCAGGCCGCCGGCGATGCGGGCGGCATCCTCGCCGGGACCCCAGAAGGTGTCGAAGCGGTTTGGGCCCTTGATTGCGCCGCCTGTGTCCTGCGCGATCCACAGCCCGTCGGCGACGGCATGCTCGACATCCAGAAAGACGGGCGCACCCAGCGGCACGAAGCGGGGATCGGCGGCGACGCTGCCCTGCGGGGTCACTGGCAGGCCCATGGCGCCCAGCGGTCCGGCGCCGGTCAGCTCGCGGAAGAAGATATAGCTCTTATTCTCGTACATCAGCGCGGTGCCGGCTGCCGGGTTGGCCCGCAGCCAGGCGACCATGCCCTGCATGCTCGTCTGTCCCGGCCCGAGCAGCCCGCGCTGCCGCATCAGCGAGCCGATACCGGTATAGGGATGGCCGTTCTGCCCGGCATAGCCGATGCGCATGACGCTGCCATCGGCGAAGCGCAGCCGGCCCGAGCCCTGGATCTGCAGGAAGAACAGGTCGATCGGATCGGCCCAGGCGATCTCCAGCCCCTGGCCGTTCAGCGCACCGGCCTCGATTTCGGCGCGGTCGTAATAGGGGATGTATTGGCCATCGACGATGCGGCCGCGCTGTTTCTTGAGCGGACAGGCGGCGGGGTTCGGCTGCTGCGTGACCGGATCGATCGCGGGCGGGCAGACCGGCACCTCCGCTTCGACCAGATCGGGCGGCATGCGCAGCACCGGCACCAGGCCGGGCGCGGCCTCGCGGGAGGCGGCGATCTCGGGCTCGTAATAGCCGGTCACCATCGCCGCGCCGTCGCCGACCTGCGCGGTCTCGAATGCCGAGGCGAAGAAAGCCGGCGCGTCGGTCTCCGTCCCGGCCCGCGCGCAAGTGCCGCGCCAATCGGCCGCGATGCCGCTATTGTCGGTACGGCGGACCAGGCTGGAGCAGCTGATCCGGAACGCAGCAAGCGCCCGCTGCGCGGCCTCCGCCGAAACCGGGAGCGAGGCAATGGCAGGCCCGGCACGCAAGCCCAAGCTGCGCGCATTGGCGGGAGGCGTCGGTGTCGGGCTAGGCGCGGGCGTAGGCGTGGGGGTCGGCACCACCACCGGCGGGCGCGAGACGGGCGGGCTGGGCTTGGGAATGCAGGCGCCGAGCAGCAGTGCCAGCGCCAATACCCCCCGGTTGCACGTCATTCGGCGTCGTCGGTTTCGACCAGCAGCCAGTTGGGATCGGATTCGCGCAGGTTGCGGCTGAATGTCCAGCTGTCGTTCGTCGACACCGCGTCCTCCATCGTGCCGGCGACGAGATTGCCCTCGGCGTCGCGGGTGACGGCGGCGATATCGGCATTGAAGTGGACGGTCACGAAGGCCGTGCGATTCTCGAGCCGGGCCGCAACGATCTTGGCGTTCTCGATCGAGATCAGGCGATTTTCGAGGACATGGCCGGCTTCGCGGCGCTCGGCGATGGCGGCGACGAAGGCTTCGCGCACTTCGGGGGCGACCAGCCAGGTCAGCTCGTCCTCGTCGCCGCGCCAAAAGGCTTCGAGGATCATGCGATAGGCTGACTTGGCGCCGTCCATGAAGCGAGCGACGTCGAAGGAGGAGTCGGCGGACAGGATCGCGCGCATGCCCTGCGCCGCATCGGGATCGATGACGCTGTCGCTGGGCGGGGCCTGGTCAATGACCTGTTCGGACGCGGCGCGCGGCGCCTGGATCGGCGTCAACCGCTCCTCGGCGGGCTTGGGCGGCAGCGCCTGTTCATGGCCGCTCCGCTTGCCGAGCACCATGTAGAGCCGCAGGGCCAGAAAGGCCGCGACCATAGCGAGCAGAACGATGCCGACCACCAAACCTCCGAAAATCAGAACACAGGCAACATAGGCGTGCTGCGCGCGTGATTCAAATGCTCGGGAAGCGGGTTCCGATCCGCCGCCAAGCATTGCCCGCCATCGGCCTTGCTGCTAACCGCCCGCACCGAAGGGGCGAAGCCCGGACGGTCTTCAGAAAGGTTCAGGATTCATGGTCGAGGAAACGGGCGCACAGGGCGAGGAAATGTTCGCGAACGGCGCGGACAACATGCCCCAGGTCGGCATCATTTCCCAATATGTGAAGGACCTGTCGTTCGAGAATCCGAACTCGCCGGCGGTGTACCAGTGGCAGGTGCAGCCGCAGATCGACGTGCAGTTCAACATCAGCTCGAACAAGGCGGCGGACGACGTTTACGAAGTCGTGCTGAAGGTGGACGTGAAGGCGCATGGCGACCAGGGCGTCGCCTTTGCGGTCGAGCTTTCCTATGCCGGCCTCTTCGGCATCCGCAACGTGCCGGAAGACCAGATCCAGCCCTTCTGCTACGCCGAAGCGCCGCGCCTGATCTTCCCGTTCGCGCGCCGGGTGCTGGCCGATGCCGTGCGCGACGGCGGCTTCCCGCCGCTGATGCTGGAGCCGATCGATTTCGCCGGCCTCTACATGCAGCAGGCGCAACAGGCGCAGCAGCTGGGCGAAGGCCAGCCGGCGGGCCAGGCTTGAGCCAAGCGTCCGCCCCTTTGGGGGTCTGATCGGTGAAATTGCTCCAGGCGACGGGGACGATCGGCGGCCTGACCCTGGTCAGCCGCGTGTTCGGCTTTGCGCGCGAGATGATCTTCGCGCGGGTGATGGGCGCGGGCATGGCGGCGGACGCCTTCGTGCTCGCCTTCACCATCCCCAATCTATTCCGGCGGCTGTTCGGAGAAGGCGCCTTTTCATCAGGTTTCGTGCCGTTGTTCAGTCAATATCTGAACAAGGAAGACGGCCAGGAAGACGCGCGCGTGTTCGCCGAGGAAGTGTTGTCGGTGTTCATGCCGATCCTTCTCGTCATCACGGCCATATTCATGATCGGGATGCCGGCGTTCGTGTGGCTGCTGGCGGCGGGCTGGCGCGACGATCCGGAGAAATTCGCGCTGGCCGTGCAGCTGTCGCGGATCACCTTCCCCTATCTGGTGCTGATCAGCCTGGTCTCGCTCTTTTCGGGCGTGCTCAACTCGCTGACCAAGTTCGTCGCGGCGGCATTCGCGCCGACCCTGCTGAACGTGGCGCTGATCGGGGCGCTGCTGCTGTCGCCCGAGGGCGGCCCGGCGACGGCGCAGGCGATGGCGATCGGCGTGATCGTCGGCGGCGTGCTGCAGCTTGGCCTGTGCTGGGCGGCGACGCAGCGGGCCGGGCTGAAGATCGGGCTGAAGCTGCCGCGCATGACGCCCAGGGTAAAGGAGCTGCTGATCCTGATCCTGCCGGCGACCCTGGGCGGCGGCATCTATTATTTGAGCCAGTTCTTCTACGCCTATTTCGCGACGCGGCTGCCCGAGGGGTCGCTGGTGTACCTGGGGTTTGCGGACCGGCTGAACCAGCTGCCGCTGGCGATCATCGGCTCGGCGCTCGGCACGGCGATCCTGCCGAGCGTCAGCCGCGCCGTCGATCGCGGCGAAGGCGAGGACGCCGCGCGCATCCAGAGCCAGGCGGTCGAGCTGTCGATGCTGCTGACCCTCCCCGCGGCGATCGCGCTCGCGACCGCTGCCGGGCCGATCGTGGCGGCGCTGTTCCAGGGCGGGCGCTTCACTGCGGAGGACGCGGCAACCACGGCTTTGGTGCTGTCGATCATCGTCGCCGGCCTCCCCGCCTATGTGCTGATCAAGGTGCTCACCCCCGGCTTTTACGCGCGGAAGGACGTGAAGACGCCGGTGTGGATCGCAGTGGCGATGCTGGTGCTGGGCGTGGTGCTGAACTTCGCGCTGATCCCGGTGATGGGTATCGCGGCGCTGGCGACCACGACGGCAATCACCGCCTGGCTGAACATGCTGGCGCTGTACTTCATTCTCGCGCGGCGCGGACATTTCCGCGTGCAGGGCTGGCTCTGGGGCCGGATCGTGCGCCAGCTGATCGCCGGCCTGCTGATGGCGGCCGCGATCTGGGCGGTGGGCGAAGCGCTGCAAGACTGGTTCGCCGGCTCGACCGGGCGTCGGCTGCTGGCGGTGGCCGCCATCACCGGCGCCGGCGCCATCGTCTATTTCACCGTCGCCTGGGTGATCGGGGCGATGAACCGCGAGGACATCCTCGTGCTCCTGCGAAAGAAGAAAGTCGCCTGATGCGCATCGTTTCCGGCATCCAGCCGACCGGCAATCTCCACCTCGGCAATTATCTCGGCGCGATCCGCAACTGGGTGCGCATGCAGGACGAGAATGCGGCCAAGGGTGGCGACACGCTCTTCTTCCTCGCCGACCTGCACGCGATCACCGTCTATAACGACCCCGCCGAGCTGACCGCCAACACCCGCGAGATGGCGGCGGCGCTGCTGGCGGCCGGCGTCGATCCGGACAAGGCGATCCTGTTCAACCAGGCGAGGGTGCCGGCGCATGCCGAGCTCGCCTGGCTGCTCTTCTGCACGGCGCGGATCGGCTGGCTGAACCGGATGACGCAGTTCAAGGAAAAGTCCGGCAAGAACCGCGAGGGCGCGAGCATCGGCCTTTACGCCTATCCGGTGCTGCAGGCGGCGGACGTGCTGCTTTACGGCACCACCCATGTGCCGGTCGGCGAGGACCAGAAGCAGCATCTCGAACTCGCCCGCGACATCGCCGCCAAGTTCAACACGGATTACGCGACCGAGTTGTTCGTGCTGCCCGAGCCGATCATCCCGCCCGCCGCGGCGCGGATCATGTCATTGCGCGACGGCACGGCCAAAATGTCCAAGTCCGATCCCTCGGACATGTCGCGGATCAACATGACCGACGATGACGACATGATCGCGCAGAAGGTGCGGAAGGCGAAGACCGACCCCGAGCCTCTGCCCGCCACTCCGCAAGAGCTGGACGGACGGCCGGAAGCTAAGAACCTGGTCGCCATCCACGCCGCGCTCGGCGACGAGAGCGTGGAGCAGGTGCTGGACCGGTATGCGGGCCAGGGCTTCGGGGCGTTCAAGCCGGTGCTCACCGAGCGGCTGGTCGAAACGCTGCGCCCGATCCGCGCGCGCTTTACCGAGCTGAAGTCGGACAGTCCGGCGCTCGACGCGATCCTGGAACACGGTGCGGAACGTGCACGGGCCCTGGCGCAGCCCCGGCTGGACGGCGCCTATCAAGCGCTGGGGCTCTGCCGTTAGGTTGTTCGCAAAACGTCTTACTGTGTAAGACGGACAAATGAGCGCTAGCACGGTTCTCTCAGCCATAGGTCAGGTCGTCATCCCGGCTGACGTGCGAAGGCGCCTGAGGCTGCGGCCTGGCACACGACTCTCGGTGACCGAGCATGGCGGCGAAATCAGGCTCAAACCGCTTGCGAACCACCGGCCATTCGCAGCCAAGGTGACGGGTGACCTCGATCAGCTTCCGCGCTGGCCCGGACCGCCAAAGTCGACCCGAGAAATCAGCCGATTGTGTGATGGGGCGGTGCCCGACGCCGAGCAAGAGGCGCATGCGTGCGATTGACACCAGCGTCACAGTTCGGGCTCCGCCAGTTCCGCCAGACGCTTGGTCAGCGGCGGCATGCGCGTCGAGACCTTAAGCGTCACGACGAGGTGACGCAGAGACACGTTCAACCGACATTCAGCTGGGCTAGATCATTCAGATTACATACAAAATGCGAGGGGTTCCGCACATGTCGTTGAAGAAGATCCTGGCCGTTGCCGCGGCGCCGCTGGCGCTCGCCGTGCTGGGCGGCTGCATGCAGACTTTCGATGCGCGGGTGAACCGCTTCTCGATGCTGCCGCCGGTGTCGCAGGGCGAGACGTTCGTCATCCAGCCGGTCGATCCGAAGCTGGAAGGCAGCATTGAGTTCCGTTCCTATGCCGGGCTGGTGGCGCAGGAGCTGCAGCGCTTCGGCTATCGGCCGGCTGCGGATGCGCGCTCGGCCAATCTGGTGGTGTCGCTCGACTATTTCGTCGACAATGGCCGGGAGAAAGTGACCACCACGCCCGGCTTCACCGGCTGGGGCTGGGGCGGCTATTGGGGCTATCCTTATCATGGCGGCTGGGGCCGCCGCGGCTATTGGAGCCGCTGGGGCGTGTACGACCCGGTCTGGGGTCCCGATTTCGCGCCCGAAGTGCGCAGCTACACCGTTTACGACAGCCAGCTGCGAATGGAGATCAACCGGACGACGGGCGGCGAGCGCGTGTTCGAAGGCACGGCGCGGGCAACCTCGCGTTCGGACGACCTGCCTTGGCTGGTGCCGAACCTGGTCCAGGCGATGTTCTCGGGCTTTCCGGGGAATTCCGGGCAGACGGTCAGGGTCAGCATTCCGCTGCCGAGCCGGCGGGTGGGTTCTTAACTACCCTCTCCCGCTTGCGGGAGAGGGCGACTCGCGCTCCAGCGCGAGCGGGGTGAGGGCAAAACGGGTCCTGATGATTGCAGGCCCTCACCTTCCCACCGCTTTGCGGTGGGCCCCTCCCTCTCCCGCGAGCGGGAGAGGGGTTTCAGGATCAAGCCTCGAGTTGGCGGATCAGGGTGCGGACGTCGGCGTCGAGGTCGGCGTCTTCACCGCGCAGGCGTTCGATCTGTTTCACCGCGTGGATCACCGTCGTGTGGTCGCGCCCGCCGAAGCGGCGGCCGATTTCCGGCAGCGATCGCGGGGTCAGGCGCTTGGCCAGATACATGGCGATCTGGCGCGGGCGGGCGACGGCGCGGGCGCGGCGGGCGGAGACCATCTCGGCCTGGCGCATGCCGTAATGGGCGGAGACGGCGCGCTGGATCTCGTCGATCGTAATGCGGCGCGTCGATGCGTTCAGCATCTCGCCGAGCACTTCCTGCGCAAAGGCGAGGTCGATTGCGCGGTCGTTGAGCAGCGCATAGGCGGTCAACCGGTTGAGCGCGCCTTCCAGTTCCCGGACGCTGGTCTGGATGCGGGCGGCGAGCAGCTCGGCGACGGCTTCCGGCATCTGCACATCGGCCATGGTGGCGAGCTTCGCCTTCACGATCTTCAGCCGCAGCGTGAAAGTCGCGGGCTTGATGTCGACGACGAGGCCGCTCGACAGGCGCGAGAGAATTCGGCTTTCGACGCCGTCCAGTGCCTGCGGCGCGCGATCGGCGCTGATCACGACCTTCTTGCCTGCGCCGGTCAGCTCGTTGAGCGTGTGGAGGAACTCCTCCTGGGTCGAACCCTTGCCGGAGATGAACTGGACGTCGTCGATCATCAGCAGGTCGGCCGAACGCAGCCGGTGCTTGAAGGTCAGCGTGTCCTTGTCGCGCATTGCCGAGACGAACTCGACCATGAAGCGCTCGGCCGACATGAACAGGATCGTCGCCGACGGCACGCGGGCGCGGTAGGCGGCACCCATCGCGTTCATCAGGTGGGTCTTGCCCTGGCCGGTCGCCGAATGGATGAACAGGGGCGAGAAGCGCAGCTCGCCATTGGCGAGCGCCTTGGCGGCGTTCAGTGCCACGCGATTTTCGTCGCCGCTGACGAAGCGATCGAAGGTCTGGCGCGCATCGAACCCCGGGGCGGGCGGCGCGGTCGGCACGACCTCCGCGTCGTCGGCGGTGTAGATGCGGGTGACGATGTCGTTGGGCGCGACGTCGATGCGGACTTCGCGCACCATCGGCAGCGCGGCGCGCCAGGCGAGCAGCAGCCGGTCGGCATAATGGGCGCGGACCCAATTGGCGTGGAACTCGGTCGGCAGCGTCAGGCGCACCACGTCGCCCTTGTCGCTCATGCCCGCAAGCATGATCGGCTTTAGCCAATGATCGAACAGGCGAGCGCCGCAATCGCGCTTCAGGCCTTCCCGAATAGCCGCCCAGGCGCCGGAGACCTGTTCGCCCCGATCCATATTTTTCTCGCGCACCAGCATTGGACCCATTGCCCCTCCCCTTCGCCCGTTCAGCCCCCCGGCTGCTTGGCAGTCTTTTCGAGACAAGCTTTTCCTCCGCCGGAAACGCAGTTTCCTGACGCCTGATCGCTGTCTCTCAAAACTAAATCCCGGAGCCGTGATTCGAGCGCCGGGAGTTGAGTTGTAGGGCTCGATTCGTGAGTCGATCAAGCGATGCTTTGTCGCAAATTGGAAATAATCCAGGTTGACACGGGGAACCGCCATTTTCCGCGAAAGCAGCTGAAAACTGGCTGATTTCCGGGCAGTTTCACCTCTTGTTCCAACCGGCACCCAGAACGAATCAAGAGGCCGTCACTTGCCCGTAACGGTTGCGTGACGAAAAAAGGGGCCCGCCGGCTGTGCTGCCGACAGGCCCATTTTCGCACGTCCAAGAAGCGTTGGCGGGCGCGCTCAGGCGAGCGCCGAAACCCGCTTGGTCAGCCGCGAGAATTTGCGCGAGGCGGTGTTCTTGTGGAGCACGCCCTTGGCCACGCCGCGCGCCAGTTCCGGCTGCACGGCGGCGATGGCGGCGGTGGCCGCAGCCTTGTCGCCCGCGTCCAACGCCGCTTCGACCTTCTTGACGAAGGTGCGGATGCGGCTGATGCGCGCGTGATTGATGTCCGCGCGGCGATTGTTGCGACGGATGCGCTTTTTGGCTTGCGGCGTATTCGCCATTGAGGTCCTCGAGGTTCAGCTGGAAAGTGAGCGGGGCGCAGCAAAAGCCACGCCCCGGAGCAGGGGCCCATAGCGACCGGCACGATTCGGGTCAACCGGGCGACGAGACGTCTTGCCCGCCCGGGTTTGAATCCATGGATGCTGGTCCCCGGGAGCCTTCGTCACCTTCACCGATGGAGTATCAGTGAGATGGATCGACACACCGCCGGTGCGGCTGAGCGCCGGACGGTCGAGTTTCAGCCATTTGGGCGTGCAGGTGCGGGGCAAGCGGCGGTCGCTGATGACGATGTCGGCGCTGGCGCAGGCGCGGTTCATCGTCGCGATCGGAATCAGATAGGCGCTGCGGGTGGCGAGTATGCGCCAATTGCGGCCGTCGCGCTTCAATGTGGCGAGGCAGGCGTCCGCGGTGCAGGCGGCTTGGGGCACGGCGTCCAGGTCGGTCAGTTCCTCTTGCGACCCCGCCGCCTCGGCCAGCGTGGAGCGGACAAAGTCCTTCGCTTTGGGTCTCAGCAGGGCATAGCCGCCCTCCTCCGTCCTGAGCGCCATGTGCCGGCCGTCGGAGGTGACCAGCAGGTCCGCTGGCGGCGTGGTCAGCGCCCAGATCGCGCCGGCGGCGGACGGCAGCGCGCCCACCCAGCGCAGGCGGCTGCGCCACAGGCAAATCCAGAGGCCGCCCAAGATGATCAGCGCAAAGGCAGCGGCGGGCCAGGTCGGCAGCATCGCCACCGCACCGGGTGCATTGCCGGCCAGATGGGCGATCCAGAGCAGGAAGGCGATGCTCTTGCCCGTGAGCCACCAGAAAGGCGCGCCCAGGCCGAACAGATCGAAGATCAGCGCCAGCAGTTCGAGCGGCATGACCACGAACGTCGTGATCGGAATCGCGAAGATGTTGGCGATGGCGCCGTACAGCCCCTCCTTATGGAAGTGGAACAGGGCGATAGGAGCGAGCGCGAGCTGCACCGCCAGGCCGCTCAGCAGCAGCGCGACGGCGCCGCGGCCAAGGCGGACCAGCGCGCCCTCGTCCCGAGCCGCCATGAAGGCGCGCATGCGGGGGTGCTCGTGCAGCGCGACGATGGCGGTGACGGCGGCGAAGCTCAGCTGAAAGCTGGGGCCGATCAGCGCTTCAGGCCAGATCAGCAGCACGATCAGGGCGCCGGCCGCCACCAGCCGCAACGTCAGCGCCTCGCGCCCGATGGCCATGCCGGCCAGCACCAGCAGCGCCGCGACACAGGCGCGGACGGTCGGTACTTCGGCGCCGCTGAGCAGCGTATAGGCGATGCCGGTGGCAGCGCCCGCGCCGGCGGCGACCAGCATCAAGGGCCAGCGCAGCGCGAGCGTCGGGCTGAGCGCGAGCAAGCGCAGCACCAGGAACATCGCCGCCGCCACTGCGGCACTGATGTGCAAGCCGCTGACCGAGAGCAGATGGGCCAGGCCTGAGCGGCGCATCGCCTCGGCATCGGCTTCGCTGACGCTGCCCTGATCGCCGGTGACGAGGGCGACGGCGATGCCTTCGGTGCCGCTCGGCGCGGCGGTGCGGATATGGGCGCTCACCCGCTCCCGGATCGAGCCGCCGTTCGGCGAGGCGCTGAGCCGCTCGACTCGCCCAAGCGCGCGGCCGGTGGCGCCGAGTTGCTGGAACCAGGCCGCACGGGCAAAGTCATAGCCGCCGGGCAGTGCCGCTCCGGGCGGCGGCATCAGCCGGGCACGAAGCTGGATGCGGTCGCCCCGCGCCAGTCCGGCGGGCGCGTCGCGGTTCGCGATGTTCACGCGCAGCCGCTTTGGCAGGTCCGGCGCGTTCAGCGGCGACAGCACGGCGCGCACGCTGTCCTTGGCCGCGAGCTGCTGCACGCGCTCGACATCGGCGGTGAAGGTGACGACGACCGGCCGCATCAGTATGGGCGCGGCAACGCGCTCCGCCTTCGCCCAGACCAAAGCGCAGCCGGCGGCGATGGCCAGCCCCGCTACCAGCAGCGCCGTGCCTGCCCGCTTCGCCAAGCCGATCGACACGCCGGCGAGCGCCAGCCCCAGTGCCGCAGCGATCACGGCCATCCACGATGCGGCGTCCGGCAGCAGGAACCAGGCGGCGATGCCGAGCCCCAGCATCACCGGCAGCCACAGCGGCAGCTGCTCGCGTTCGCGCTCCAGCCAGCGCTCGACCGCGCCGCCGGTCAGGCCGAGCGGCGACCCTCTTCCGTGCGGGCCGAAGGCCATGCTAGGGGCGCTCGCACCTGAGATCATGTCAGCCGCAGACTAGGGAGCATCAGCGCGTGAGCGCAAGCAGCGTCGTCACCCGTTTCGCCCCTTCGCCGACGGGCTTCCTTCATATCGGCGGCGCGCGCACGGCGCTGTTCAACCTGCTTTTCGCCCGGCATCATGGCGGCAGCTTCCGCCTGCGCATCGAGGATACGGACAAGGCCCGCTCCACCCAGGAGGCGATCGACGCGATCCTGGACGGGATGAGCTGGCTCGACCTGAACTGGGACGACGAGGTCGTCTACCAGTCGCAGCGCGCCGCGCGGCATGTGGAAGTGGCGGAGGCGATGCTGGCGAGCGGCCATGCCTATCGCTGCTATGCGACGCCCGAGGAACTGACCGCCCTGCGCGAGCAGCAGCGCGCCGCGAAGCAGCCGCTGCGCTATGACGGCCGCTGGCGGGATCGGGAGTGCGGGCCGGAGCAGGAGGGCAAGCCGTTCGCGGTGCGGCTTCGCTCCCAGACCGAAGGCGAGACGGCCATCGACGATCTCGTGCAGGGCCGCGTCGTCGTTCAGAACAGCGAGTTGGACGACATGATCCTGCTCCGCTCGGACGGCTCGCCGACCTATATGCTCGCCGTAGTGGTGGACGATCACGACATGGGCGTGACGCACGTGATCCGCGGCGACGATCATCTGAACAACGCCTTCCGCCAGCTCGGCATCATCAAGGCGATGGGCTGGGCCGAGCCCGCCTATGCACACATCCCGCTGATCCACGGTTCGGATGGCGCCAAGTTGTCGAAGCGGCATAGTGCCTTGGGCGTGGACGCCTATCGCGACGAACTCGGCATGCTGCCGGAGGCGGTGAACAATTATCTGCTCCGGCTCGGCTGGGGCCATGGCGACGACGAGATCATCTCCCGCGAGCAGGCGACCAAGTGGTTCGACATCGGTGGCGTCGGCCGTTCCCCGTCCCGCTTCGACCTGAAGAAGCTGGAAAACCTGAACGGCCATTATCTTCGGGAAGCGGATGATGTGCGGCTGGCGCAGCTCGTCGCTTCTCGCGTGGAGCGGTTGACCGGGCGGGCACCCGATCTCGATTTGCTGGCGCGGGCCATGCCTGAATTGAAGCCGCGGGCGAAGACGCTGGACGAGATTGCGGACGGTGCGCTGTTCCTGTTCGCGACCCGGCCGCTGGCTCTCGACGACAAGGCCGCAGCCCTGCTAAATGCCGATGCGCAAACGCTGTTGGGGCAAACCCGCGACGCGCTCGCCGCCACTTCCGAGTGGACGGCCGAGGCGATCGAAGCAGCGGTGCGGCAGGTCGCGGAGAGTGCCGGGATTGGCCTCGGAAAGGTCGCGCAGCCGCTGCGTGCCGCCCTCACCGGGCGGACCACCTCTCCGGGCATATTCGATGTGTTGGTGTTTTTGGGGCGCGAAGAGTCGCTGGCGCGGCTGGACGACCTTCGCAATGAACAGGGCGGCGCCCGCGCGCACGCGATCGAGGAGCAGTGACGATGAGTGACATGGCAAAGCTGGCGCTCGGGGGGGCGGACACGCAGTTCCCGGTAATGAAGGGCTCGGTCGGGCCCGACGTGGTCGATATCCGCAAGCTCTACGCCCAGACCGGCGCCTTCACTTACGATCCTGGCTTCACCTCGACGGCGAGCTGTGAATCCAAGATCACCTATATCGACGGCGACGAAGGTATCCTCCTTCACCGCGGCTATCCGATCAATCAGCTGGCCGAGAATTCCAGCTTCACCGAAGTCTGCTATCTGCTGCTGAACGGCGAGCTGCCTGCCAAGGACGAGCTCGACAAGTTCAACTGGACGATCAGCCGCCACACGATGCTGCATGAGCAGCTGATCCAATTCTATCGCGGCTTCCGGCGCGACGCCCACCCGATGGCGATCATGTGCGGCGTGGTCGGTGCGCTCAGCGCCTTCTACCACGATTCGACCGACATCACCGATCCCAAGCAGCGGATGATCGCCAGCCACCGGCTGATCGCGAAAATGCCGACGATCGCGGCGATGGCGTATAAATATTCGGTCGGGCAGCCGTTCCTCTATCCGAACAACTCGCTGTCCTACGCCGGCAACTTCCTTCGCATGACCTTCGGCGTGCCGGCGGAGCCTTATGAAGTGATACCGGCGGTCGAAAAGGCGATGGACCGGATATTCATCCTCCACGCCGACCATGAGCAGAATGCGTCCACCTCGACCGTGCGCCTCGCCGGGTCGTCGGGCGCCAACCCGTTCGCCTGCATCGCGGCCGGCATCGCCTGCCTCTGGGGCCCGGCGCATGGCGGCGCGAACGAGGCCGCGCTCAACATGCTCCGCGAGATCGGCACGCCCGACAAGATCCCGCATTATATCGAGCGGGCCAAGGACAAGAACGACCCGTTCCGGTTGATGGGCTTCGGCCACCGCGTCTACAAGAATTACGATCCGCGCGCGACGGTGATGCAGAAGACGGTGCGCGAAGTGTTCGACGCGCTGAAGGTCAGTGATCCGCTGTTCGAAACCGCGCTGCGGCTGGAGGAACTGGCGCTCAAGGACGATTATTTCATCGAGAAGAAGCTGTTCCCGAACGTCGATTTCTATTCCGGCGTGATCCTGTCGGCGATCGGCTTCCCGACCTCGATGTTCACCGCCCTGTTTGCGCTGGCCCGGACGGTCGGCTGGATCGCCCAGTGGAACGAGATGATCACCGATCCCGATCAGAAGATCGGCCGCCCGCGCCAGCTCTACACGGGGCCGACCCGGCGCGACTATGTTGCGATCGGCCAGCGCTAAGCCGCGCCTGCTCGCAGCCGCCCTCCTGGTCGGCTGCGGCGGCCCGGCGGCGGCGCAGGCGTTCGATCCGATCGCCTTCTTCGCGGGCCGGACCGCCGGCGGAGGCGAGCTCAAGATCATGCTCAAGGCGGCCCAGCCGCTGCGCGTGCAGGGTCAGGGCCGCCTTGAGGCCGACGGCACCCTGGTGCTGGACCAGCAAGTGCGGCGCGGCGACCGAGCGGTCGAACGCCGGCAATGGCGGATGCGGAGAGTGGGGCCGAACCGCTTTCAGGGCACGCTCACCGATGCGACCGGGCCGGTGGAGCTCGAAACGCGCGGGAAGCTGCTGACGATCCGCTACCCGATGAAGGGCAGCATGGCGGTTCACCAGTCGCTCACCCTCGACGAGTCGGGGAGAACGGCGCTGAACAGGATGACGATCAGCAAGTTCGGCGTGCCGGTCGCGCGGATCACCGAAACGATCCGCAAGCTCGACTAGGGCGCGGCGGGCAGTGCCAGCGTGAAGCGGGCCCCCTCGCCTGGCGCACTGTCGACCAATATCTCGCCGCCCATTGACCGGGCCAGGCGGCGGGCGATGTAGAGGCCGAGGCCGCTGCCGCCGTCCGACTGGTCGAGCCGCGTGAATTTGTCGAAGATGCGTGCCTGATCGGCGGCCGGGATGCCTTGGCCCTGATCGGCGACCAGCACCAGAGTGCGGCCGCCCTGCACTTCGCCGCGGATCCAGATTGCCGCATCCTCAGGCGAGTGGCGAATCGCATTGCCGATCAGGTTGACGAGGATCTGGACGACGCGCCCGGCATCGCCGAGAGCGGGCAGTTGCTCGCTGCCCGGCAAGTCGATGCGGATGCCGCGCGCTGCGGCGCGGACCTTCAGCAGCCCGGCCGCGCGGCGGGCCATGTCGGTCAGGTCGATCTGATCGCGGCGCGGGCGGAAATCCTCGCGCTCGATCGCCTGGAGATCGACCAGGTCGCCGACCACGCCGAGCAAGTGCCGGCCGGCGCTGGCAATATCCTGCGCGTAATCGGCATAGTCGCGGCGGATCGGGCCCTCGGCCTGAGCGCCGATATTCTCCGCCTGTTCGACGATGCGGGACAAGGGTTCGCGCAGTGCCTTTTCGAGCCGGGCGCCAAGCACATCGGTGCCGGTCGAGGCCGCGGCCGGTGCGGCGTTATCCAGCCGGAAGGCGCTGCCGCGATAGCCGGCGAAGCGGCCGCCGCCATCGACCAAAGGCAAGCCGGTCAGGCGCACGCGCTCGCCGCTGGAACGGACCACGGCGTCTTGGCCGTCGAAGCGGGCGCGGCCGGCGATGGCTTCCAGGATCGGCATGCCGTCGCCGGTGTCGAGGAATTGGAAATAGCGGCTGAGTTGCTGCCCGGCTGCGCTTTCCGCATCCTGGGTGCCGACCGAAGTCAGCCGCAGCGCGGGGTCGGTTTCCCAGAGCCAGTCGCCGCGGGCGCGCATGAAGTCGTGAACGCGGTCGCTGCCGCCCTCCCCGCCCCGTGCCGGACGCCGCGCCCAGCCGCCGATCGACAAAGCGACGCCTTCTTCGTCCGGCCGCGCCTCGACCCACAGGTCGAGATCATCCGCGCCTTCGGCTGCGATGACGCAACGGGAGACGAGGATGCCGAGCCGCTGGGCCAGCCGCGCCAACGTTGCGATCTGGGGAACGGCGATCGTCTCGCCCATCGCCGAGCCTGCCGCCTCCTGCAGCCGGGCGAGCGGCGCTTCGGCCTCGACCAGCCGCCCGTCCCGGTCGATGCGACCGTGCGCAAGACCGCTCACCGCGACCGCCGTTCACGGCCGATATCGGCGATGGCGTCCCGAAAGGCGCGGTCTAGCTGCCAGGGGCGGATCGCCTCCCGCGCCGCCTCCACTTCGAGATCGAGAAAGTCGTTAACCCGCTCTTCGAGCTTCTGATCGCTCAGCCCGTTGACCGCCGCCATTTGCAGCAGGATCGGCGCGGCGACCTGGGTCGGCGTCTCAATGGCCCGCAACAGGACTGCCAGCGCGCCGAGGGTCGGATCGGCGGCAAGCAGAAAGGCCGGGCCAAATTCGAGCCGGGCGCGCACCGCCAGCATGGCCACGAACAGGCTGAAACGCCCGCACTGGAAGAGTTCGACCAGCAACAGGTCGTCGGAGGGAACGGCGAGCGCCAGCCGCATCGCCACCGAGGCGAGGCTCCGCCCCTCATTGTGCGCCGCCAGCCGCTCCTGGACCACGGCGGTCAGCGCCTCGTCCCGGGCAGCGGGATCAAGGCTCGATGTGCGGTCCAGATAGTCGTGGAGCGAGGCCGCGCCCCGCCAGAGCAGGCGATGCAGCAGCTCGGCCGGCAGATCGGTGATGGCGAAACGCGGCTCGCCGAGATCGCCGAAGCGGCGCGTCTCCGCCGCCAGCAACGACATTTCCAGTTCGTTCGGCGCGTCGAGCCGCACCGCGGCCGCCTCGCGCGGATTGAGGTCGGCGACCCGGCGGATGGTCTGGCCGATCCGGCATTCCTCGGCCCGCAGGAGGAGGAGCCAGATCAGGTCGCGATCCTTCAGCACCCCGGCACGATCGAAGATCGGGCGCAGGATCGGAATGCGCTCGACTTCCAGCACCGGCGGCGCATCCGCGCCGAGGCGTGCGGCCAGCGCCGTGCGGAGTTCGCGCTCCAACTCCCGCACCAGGCCGTCGAGCATCTGCGCCATGGCGGCGCGCTGGCTGTCGGTGGGGCGAACGAAATCGGGGAGAAACAGGTCGTGCAGCGCTGCCGTCAGCCGCGCATCGGCCTGGCGCGCGACTTGCGCGGCGTCGGCAAGGAGCCGATCCGGTCCGCTGGGCGCAGCCTCGCCCCCTTCAAGCGCGCTCAAGGCCATGATGGATCACATAAAAACCAGAGGTAAAGGACGGATTAAGTGTCTGCTTGGCGAAGCGCGTCATGGGCCATAGAGCGGGTTTGAAAACAAGAGGCGGGGGCGGAATGACGCGTTGGCTGCTTGTCCTGGTGCCGCTGTTCGCGGCCGCGGCCTGCGGGCGGCAGGAAAGCGAAGGTCCGATCCGCGTCAGCGCGATCGGCGGGCCGCCGACGCTCGTCGATCCAAACCGCAAGGCCCCCGATGCGACCCAACAGGCTTTGCTCACCGCGGTGGCCGAGCCGCTCGTAGCCTATGACGAGACCGGGCAGATCGCGCCGGCGTTGGCGCAACGCTGGATCGTCACCAGCGACGGGCTGAGCGCGATTTTCCGCCTCCGCCGCGCCTCATGGGCGGGCGGTGCCCAGGTGACCTCGCAGGAGATTGCCCGCCGGGTGCGCGCCATGCTGGCCCCGGCGAGCCGCAACCCGCTCCGCACTGCCTTCGATTCGATCACGGAGATCAACCCGACGACGCCGGACGTGATCGAGTTCAGGCTGACCACGCCACGCCCGCCGCTGTTCGAACTCCTCGCTCAGCCCGAAGCGTCGATGCTGTCGCGACGGATGCGGGGCACGGGGCCGTTTCGCATCGACCGGCGCGAGGGCGACGTGCTTCACCTGAAACCGCGCGAGACGGAGCCGGATGCGGGCGACGCACCGGTGGCTCAGGATATCGAGCTGCGCGGCGAGCGGGCGGCTCGCGCGGTCCTGCGCTTCACGCGCGGCGAGACCGATCTGGTACTGGGCGGGACGTACAAGGACTGGCCGCTGCTCCGAGTCGCCCAGCCGCGCGAGCAGGCGGTGCGGCTCGATCCTGCCGAAGGCCTGTTTGGGCTGCTGGTTCAGCGAAGTGAAGGGTTCCTCGCCGATCCCGCCAACCGGCAAGCGCTTGCCATGGCGATCGACCGCGACGCGATGCTGGCGATGCTGGACGCGCCCGGCTGGGCCGGCGTGCTGACGGTGCTGCCGCGCCGCTTCCGCTCGGCAGCGGAGCCCGCCTTCCCCGTCTGGGCCGCGCTTGAGATCAACGGGCGAGTCGAGGAAGCGCGCCGCCGGGTAACCGCGTGGAATGCGGCCAATCCGGAGCCGGTCACGATCCGGCTCTGGCTGCCGGATGGCCCCGGCAGCAACCTGCTGTTCGGCCGCCTGGCCGCCGACTGGCGCCGGATCGGCATCGAGACGGTGCGCAGCAGCCCGGCCGAGGCAGACCTGCGCCTGCTCGACCAGGTGGCGCCGGCGGGCAGCGCGCTCTGGTATCTGAGCAGCGTCGCCTGCCCTTCCCGCGCGGCCTGTGCGGTGGAGGCGGTGACGGCGCTGGAGGATGCCCGCAAGTCGCTGTCACTGGCCGAGCGCGGCACTCAGCTCGCCACCGCCGACCGGGCGATCGCCGATGCGGGTTTCTGGGTCCCCCTCGCCCGGCCGCTGCGCTGGTCGCTGGTCAGCCCGCGCCTGAACCTGTTCCGCCCCAACGCGCGGGCACTTCACCCGCTCACAAGGCTGCGTGGAGAGCCTCGCTAGTCAAAAGCTCGCGCCGCCCCCATCTGAGTGCAGAAGGAGATGCTGATGGCCGGCCGATTTCGTGAAGCGGAGCGGATCGCGCGCAGCCTGCCCCTTGCCCCCGGCGCGGCGGGCGTGAGGCGCCGGGTGGAGGCGGTGGAGGGCGTGCTCGAGCGGCTCTTCACCCTGCCCGGCACCAACCGCCAATTCGGCCTGGACGTGATCCTGGACTTCATTCCGGGCCTGGGCAGCATCGCCGCGGGCGGGCTCGGCGCGTGGATGCTGTGGGAAGCGCGCAATCTCGGCATGTCGAAATGGCAGATGACGCGGATGGGCGCGAATATCGGCGTGGACACGCTGCTCGGCATGATCCCGCTCGTCGGCGCGATCCCCGATTTCTTCTTCCGCTCGAACACCCGCAACCTGCGGATCATCAAACGGCATTTGGACCGCCACCATCCGGAGACGGTGACGCTGGACGGGCGGAGAGTGGAAAAAGACTGACGACTGGCCGTTCCCCGGCGAAGGCCGGGGCCCAGGATTTGATGCCCCTGCCGCTGTTGCTGGTGGGCCCCGGCCTGCGCGGGGGAACAGCGGGGGGAACTCAGTCGGAAAGATTCAGCCGCAGCGGACCGCGATGACCTTGCCAGCGGCGTCCACCTCGATGTTCAGCCGCTCGGGCAGATAGTCCATCGTCACCATCTGGCCGGGTCGGACGACGCGCACCGAGCTGGCGCCCGCCGCATCCCTGGCGCGGGCAGTCAGCGTCTCGTCCAGCGTCTTGCCGATGAGGAAGTTGAGGTCCGAAGCTTCGCAGCCTTCCATGGCGGGCGGTGTAGCGAGTTGCGGGCGTGACGTCCCGGTCTTCTCGGCGAGGGTCTGGCCGCCGAGCAGGGCGGCGAACAGCAACAGCTTGATCATAGGCTCGCGAAATCCAGTCCGATATCGGCAGCGGGTGCGGATTGGGTGATCCGGCCGACCGAGATGAAGTTGACGCCGGTCTCGGCGATGGCCCGGATCGTGTCCAGCCGCACGCCGCCCGACGCTTCGGTCGGCACCCGCCCGGCGACCAGGGCCACGGCCTCGCGCAAGATAGGGGCCGGCATGTTGTCGAGCAGCAGCCGGGTGGCACCGGCGGCGATGGCAGGCTCGATCTGATCAACGCGATCCACCTCGACGATGATCTCCGCGATGGCGGCGTCCCGAGCGCGCCGCACCGCCTCGCCGACGCCGCCGGCAACCGCGACATGATTATCCTTGATCATCGCCGCGTCCCAAAGCCCCATGCGGTGATTGGCGGCGCCGCCCATCCGCGTCGCGTATTTCTCCAGCACCCGGAGACCCGGAATGGTCTTGCGCGTGTCGAGCAGGGTGGCCCCGGTGCCCGCGATCGCATCGACATAGTCGCGGGTCAGCGTGGCGATGCCGGACAGATGCTGGACGGTGTTGAGCGCCGAGCGCTCCGCCGTCAGCATCGCCCGCGCCTTGCCGCGCAACCGCATCAGATCGGTGCCACCATCAACCCGCTGACCATCCTCGGCCAGCATCTCGATCTCGACCTCAGGATCGAGCGCCCGGAAGAAGGCCGCGGCGATCGGCAGCCCGGCCACGACGATCGGATCGCGGCTATCCATCACGCCCTCGAACCGCGCGTCGGCTGGGATCACCGCTTCGGACGTGATGTCCCTACCTGGTCCAAGGTCCTCCGCGAGCGTGGCTTGGACAAACACGTCCAGCTCAAATCCGGGAATATCGAGCGGCATGCGATTGGCCTAGCCACGCCCCACCGCCCGCGCAAGCGAGCTTGACCGCCTATCCGCAGCCCTCGGCCAGCTTCTGAAATGCGGCCTTGTTCTCGATGATCGCCTTGCCCTGCGACGGCCGCAGGCCATGGCGATTAAGTGCAGCGAGCGCCTCCGCCCGGCTCTGAGCGTCGCTCAGCCCGCGCCGCTCGAGGCCGAGCATATCCAGATAGAAGTCGCCGTCGCGCGTCGCTGCGAGCTTGCCGACGATGCAAGTGCAAGAGGCCGCAGCGACGCCTCCTGCTTTGCAAATGGAGAGGAACGAGTCGAAATTGGCTTGCGACGCACGCGTCCTCACCGTCTCGGCGGGAGCGCTCGTCGCCATGCCGCCTGCAATGGCGAGCAGAAGAAGATGCCTGATCATGCCGGCCGATATGGCGCTGGCTGGTGAAAGATACGTTTACTCACCGGTAACGCGGACCGGTCCGAGATCGCCCATGCCGACGGTGCCGCTTGCCATCGCCAGCATGCGGTCCAGGCTGGTCTTGGCCTTGAGGCGGAGCTCCTCGTCCAGCTCGATCCGCGGTTCCAGGTCGCGCAGCGCGATGTAGAGCTTCTCCATCGTGTTGAGCGCCATATAGGGGCAGATGTTGCAGTTGCAGTTGCCGTCTGCCCCCGGCGCGCCGATGAAATTCTTGTTCGGTACCGCCTTCTGCATCTGGTGGATGATGTGCGGCTCGGTCGCGACGATCACGGTCTGCGCGTCCGATTCCTTGGCGACCTGCAGGATCGCGCTGGTCGAGCCGACGAAATCGGCGTGATCGAGCAGATGCGGCGGGCATTCCGGATGGGCCAGGATCGGCGCGTCCGGATGCTTGGCCTTGAGTTTCAGCAACTCTGTTTCCGAGAACGCCTCGTGGACGATGCACACCCCTGGCCAGAGCAGCATGTCGCGGCCGGTCTTACGCGCCAGATAGCCGCCCAGATTCCGGTCTGGGCCGAAGATGATCTTCTGCTCCTTCGGGATCTGCATCAGGATCTTTTCGGCGGACGAAGACGTGACGATCACGTCCGACAGCGCTTTCACCGCCGCCGAGCAGTTGATGTAGGTGAGCGCAATGTGGTCCGGATGCTCGGCGCGGAAGGCGGCAAAGCGTTCGGGCGGACAGCTGTCTTCCAGGCTGCAGCCGGCGTCCATGTCGGGCAGCACGACGATCTTTTCCGGCGACAGAATTTTCGCTGTCTCGGCCATGAAGCGCACGCCGCAAAAGGCGATGACGTCCGCATGGGTTTCCTGCGCCTTGCGGCTGAGTTCGAGACTGTCCCCGACGAAATCGGCCAGGTCCTGCAACTCGGGCTTCTGATAATAATGGGCGAGGATGACGGCGTTGCGCTCCTTGCGCAGCCGGTCGATCTCGGCGCGCAGATCGAGTCCGGTGAGCGATCCGCCAAATCCGTTACGTGCGTCCATGACAACTCCTGAGGTCCGAACGGAGATAGGGGCGCGGCCGTTCCACCGCCAGTCAGCGCTTGTCCAGCACTTCGCTGAGCGGTGTCGAACGGTCCATCTGCTCGTCCGAGCGGCGTTCGTCGGCGAAGCGGACCTGGACGCGAGCGTCGAGCCCGGCGGCGCGCATCGGGAGGGCGAAGTTGCGCTCGACCGCTCGCCGGGTCGCGTCGCGGGCAATGCGCATGGGCACCGGTCCCCGCGCCTGCCGCAGCAGCTCGGCCTGGGCCGCCCGGCGATTGGCGGCGTCGAGCCGATCCTCCGCATTGCTCAGCCGCATCAGCAGCCCGCCGCCGTCGAACTCGCGAATGGCGTTCAGGTCGACCGTCGGCCCGACCAGCTCGACGGGCGGCAAAGTGACGGTCAGCAGCTTCGCTTCGGCGTCCCAGCCAATGTCCTTGGGCTGCAGCTTGGCCAGATCGACTTCGTAGCGGACGGTGCCGGGCATGATCAGCGTCTTGCGCGCCTTCAGACCCAGCCGCGTCTGTTCGGACGTGACCACCGCGACATAGCTGGCGACGAAGGCGGAGAGCCGGTTCTGCTCCTGCATGCCGGTCAGCGTGGCGGCGGCGATGCTGGTCGGGTCTGGCGCGAACCTGCTGCCGAGATAGCTGCGGAGGAGGAAGAAACCCGCGAGCAGCACGAGTAGAGCGACTGCGCCGCCGATCAGCGCGCTGCGAAGGCTTCGCGTCACGCCGCCAGCCTCCAGCCATCGCCTTCCTGCCGCACCAACTCACGATCGCGCAGGTCGATCAGGTGCGCGAGCACCGAGCGGCCGGCGGCGCCGTGCAGGCGCGGGTCGAGGCCGACATACATGCGTTCGACCATCGCGGGGATTAGCCCCACGCCGTCGCCGAGCAGGCGTAAAATCTGCCCCTCGCGCTGCTTGCGGTGCCCGGCCAGGCCGCGGACGAGGCGCTGCGGATTGTCGATCGGGTCGCCATGGGCCGCATAGTAGATGCGGTCCTGGCGCTGCATCAGCCGGTCGAGGCTCGCCATATAGGCCGCCATGTCGCCGTCGGGCGGCGACACGACGCTGGTCGACCAGCCCATCACATGATCGCCGGTGAACAGCGCGCCGCTCTCGGCCAGCGCGAAGCAGAGATGGTTGGAGGTATGGCCGGGCGTCGCCACCGCCTCCAGAGTCCAGCCGGGACCCCTCACCTGCTCACCATCGGCCAGCACCCGGTCGGGCGCATAGGTCTCGTCAAAGGCCGCGTCGGCGCGGGGGCCGCTGTCGCTCAGCACCAAAGGTGCGCAACCGATCACCGGCGCCCCCGTCGCTTCCTTGAGCGCAACCGCCGCCGGACTGTGATCGCGGTGCGTGTGGGTGCACATGATCGCAGTCACACGCTCCTGCCCCACGGCTGCGACCAGCGCCGCGACATGATCCGCGTCGTTCGGGCCCGGATCGATCACGGCGACCTCGCCGCGCCCGACGATATAGGTCTGGGTGCCCGTATAGGTGAAAGGGCTGGGGTTGCCGGCCAGCACCCGCCTGACCAGCGGCTCCAGCTCAACGGCGCGTCCGACGGGCGGCGTGTCCATGAACGGGAGCGATGAAGCCGCCCCCGCCCCTTGGCAAGCGGTTAGTTCGACTCGCGCAGCCGCTCGATCTGGCGATCGATCGACTCCAGCGCCTGCTCACGCGCCTGCGGCGGCATGTGCCGGGCATCCATGCTCGCGATGCTGGCGCGGGCGCTTTGCAGGCCGCTCAGCATGGAGCGGCGGAACTCGGCCTTTTCCTTGTCGCTCCAGCCGAAGCAGCGCACCTGCGTGTGGCTGCCATTGGTTTGCACCGAGAGTTTGTGACCCTTCGGGCAGGTCCTGGACGCGACCTGCACATGTTCACGGGCGCGCGCTGCCTGTTCGCGGGCACGCTGCGCCTGTTCCCGCGCACGCTGGCCCTGCTCGCGCGCACGCTGGCCTTGCTCCCGTGCATGAACGGCTTGCTCACGGGCACGCGCGGCCTGTTCCCGCGCCCGCTCACCGGCGCGGAGCCCCTGTTGCGCTTCCCGCAGAGCCTCGCGGCGAGCCTCGGCCGCGTCGCGCAGAGCCTCGCGGCGATCTTCCTCGGCCTCGCGGCGCGCCTCTTCCACTTCCTCGCGGACTTCGCGGCCGATCTCGTCATGGTCGATATACATTGGCGGCATCGGCGGCATCGGCGGAATCGCAGCGCGCGGCGGCAGTGGCGCGGGATGCGGGTGCAACAGCGCGAGCTCGACCCTGGCGGGCAGGTCAGGAGCCGCGACCGGAGCGGCCGGTGCCACGGGCGCGGCCGGCGCCACAGGCGACGGCGGCGCGAGCGGCGCAATGGCCGGCATGACCGGGGCAAGCACTTCGCGCACCTGCTCTTCGACCTGCTTCGACGTCTCGGCGGCGATGCCGTTCGAGGCGGTCAGCATCAGCCCGCCGCCGACCAGAGTGGCCGCGATCAGGCTGCCGGCGCGGGCACGGGCCGGGCTCCAGCGATAGGTCTTCATCATCTTCAGTCTCCTCTTGAGGTCATCCCCGGCCCCAAGAGCGCAAGCGGCCACCGGCAGGCGGTCGCAGGCGGATTTCAACAGCGCCGAACCATAAGCATGGCGTTCGTCCGGCGTGGCGCGCGCCAGCACCATCGCGTCACAGGCAAGTTCCTGATCCTGGCGAAAGGCGCGGTGCGCGAAATAGGCGATCGGATTCCACCAGTGCAGCGCCAGCACGACCAGCGCGAAGAAGTTGGCGGACATGTCGCAGCGGCGATGGTGCTGCACCTCATGCTCGATGGCTAGGCGCAGTTCGTCGCGGCCATAGCGGCGGCGATAATCTTCCGGCAGCACGATCGTCTTCAGGAAGATGCCCGCCGCGAACGGACCGGGCGCCGCCGGGCTGGCACAGACCTCGACCCCGTCGCGATCGAAGCGCGGCAATTGGGTCGCGTCGGCCATCGCGTTGTCGACGAAGCGGCGATAGCTGAAAATGTGCCAGGCGAGGAAAGCGAGGCCACCAGCAGCCCAGAGGGCGCCGATCAGCAGCGGCCATTCGATCAGCGGCGCGCTGACTCGGTCGGCCGGCGCCGCCTCCGCCATCAGCAGGAACTCGATGTCGAGCGGCGACGGCAGCATATGCAGCGGCGTCGGCGTCACTTCCTCCGGCAGCGGCGGCAACAGCATGCGCAGGGCCGGCAGCAGCCACAGGCCGTAGGCGATGTGCGGCCCGAAGAACCTGGCCACTGGCCCGCGTATGGCCAGCACTACCAGCATCAAAATGGACGAAGCGATAAGCGTCTCAATGGCCCAGCTGATCATGGCTTCAGCTCCCTGAGCAAAGCTTCCAGTTCGGCAATATCTTCAGGCGAAAGCGCGCGCCGCTCGGCCAGTTGCGCGATCAGCGGCGTCACCCGCCCGCCGAACAGCCGGTCGACCAGCTTTTCCGACTCGCCCCCGACATAGGAGTCGCGTTCGATTGCCGGGCTGTAGAGGAAGCGCCGCCCCTCGGCCTCGTGCGTGATCGCGCCCTTGGCCATCAGCCGGGACAAGAGGGTCTTGACGGTGTGCACGCTCCAGCCCCGTTTGGGGCCCGCGCGCTCGGCCACTTCGGCGGCGGTCAAGGGCTGCTCTTCCCAGAGCACCTCCATCACCGCATGCTCGGCCTCGCTGATCCGTTCAGCCATTCCCTCACCCTTTTCGTCTTCTTACGACTACAGGTGTCATCGTTTAGCTGAACGCGAAATGAATTGGAAGTGTTCTCCGCATGAAGCGGAGCGATGTGGCCGGGAATGGAAGCTGGTGACCCCTACGGGACTCGAACCCGTGTTTTCGCCGTGAGAGGGCGACGTCCTAGACCGCTAGACGAAGGGGCCGTGCGGAGGGCGCGAACTATGGGCGGGGGGCAGCGGAGTCAAGCGGGCGCACTGGAATGGCTGAGCCAAATGGCTATGCGCGCGTTGATGCGGAAATGGGGCGCCTGATGTTTTCGGCCGAGGTGACGGACAGCGGCGAACTCGTCGTCACAGGACCGGCGATCGGCGGCGGCGAAACGAGGCGTGCTGTCCCGCTCGGCGACCGGCAGCATGGCGCCTGGCCCGATGCGTTTCGAGCGCTTGCCGAAGGGTTCGGCACCCGGCTGCCGCGCAACCGGGAGAGCTGGCAGCCGGAGGGGCATTGCCCCGCCACCGAACCTTTGCTCACGCGCAACATCGCGGCTGGCATCCGTGACGGCTATGGCGATCCAGCCGTGATCCGGACGGAGCATGGCTATCATCTGGTCGCGACGTCCAATGATGCCGCCGATGCCTTTCCGATCCTGCGCTCGCCGGACCTGCGGCAATGGGAGCATGCCGGCTTCGTGTTTCCTGCGGGCGCCGCGCCGCCTTGGGCGATCACCGGCGAGAATGTCGCGGACTTCTGGGCGCCGGAGCTGCACCGCGTGGGCGATGGCTATCTGCTTTGCTTCACGGCGCGCGATGGGGCGCGGGAGCTGTGCATCGGGCTTGCGCGTGCCGAGCACCCTGAGGGTCCATTCACCCCCGACCCGGAACCGCTGCTCACCGGCGGCGTGATCGACCCGCATTTGCTGGTGTGCGACAGCCGCACCCTCCTGTTCTGGAAGGAAGACACCAACGCGGTCTGGCCGCGCTTGCTGGCCGCGTTGCTCAACGAACAGCCGGCGCTGGCCGACCGGCTGTTCGATGACGAGAGGGACCGCCGCACCGCGCATCTGTGCGCCGCGCTGTGGCGCTGGGCGCGCACCGCGTCGCCGATGGAGCAATTCTTCGCGCTGCAGCCGCTGATCGAGGCGGGCGTCGCGCATTATACCGAGCTCCGGACGCGATTGGGCGAGCATTCGCAGATCGTCGAGGCGATGCGGACGCCAGTCTTTGGGCAGGAGCTGGCGGCGGACGGGCGTTCGCTGCTCGGCGAACGGCGGGTCGTGCTGGTCAACGACCTCGCCTGGGAAGGGCATCTGATCGAAGGCAATTGGGTGACGTGGCAGCAGGGCCGCTACTACCTCTTCTATTCCGGCAACGATTTCTCGACGCCGGATTACGGCATCGGCGTGGCGATCTCCGACGATCCCTTCGGACCCTACATCAAGATGCCCGAGCCCCTGCTGCGCACCACGAGGGATTGGTGGGGGCCGGGCCATCCGTCGGTGGCGACAGGGCCGGACGGCGTACCGCGCCTCTTCTTCCACGCCTTTCCGCCGGGAACGGGCGGCTACAAGCAGTTCCGGGCTTTGCTGAGCGCCCGGCTGGCGTTCCACGAAGATCGGGTTGAGCTGCTCCCCTGCCCTCAATAGGCCGGCGTGAGCAGGCCCTCGATGGTGTGGTGCTGCACGATCGGCTCGAGCCGGTCGGCGACGCGATAGGTGAGATGATCGCGCACGCGCGGCGGCAGCGAGTCCAGATAGGCGCGCGTCACCTGCAGGTCGTGATGCTGGGCGTTGGTCGCATCGGGCGCATCGACCCCAACCACCAGCACCGGCCGCGGCTCGTCCGAATGATTGGCCGTCCCGCGATGCACGGTCAGTGCCGAGCGAGCGGAAATATCGCCCATTTGCGGCATCTTCTGCTCGGCGCGGGCGATATAGCGTGGCCAGAGCTCGCGGGGCGGGAACATGCCCTTGGCGCAGCCTTCGAACTGGTCCCATTGCGTGCCCGGCGCGACTTCGAAGGGGCCATGCTCCGGCTTGGTGTCCACTGCCGTCATATTGAAGGCGAGCGAGTTGAGCCGCCGTCCTTTGGTCGTCGCTTCCGGCACGGCGAAGTCGCGGTGCCAAGGCTGGTCGGCCGCGCCCGGAAAGGGAATGTCGAAGCCCACCTCTACGATCCTGTAGTCGGGGCCGAGCACCGCCTCGCAGACCGCCACGAACCACGGGTGGGTGGCGATGTCGACGAAGCCGCGGATGCGCTCTGGATGGACCTCCACATACCAGCGCTGCGGCCCGCGCGGCAGGGCGCCGCCGGGCACGTCCTTCACTTCATTCCAGACGGCCCAGATGTCCTCGCCCATGTTTTGCGTCCATTCGCGCGAGAAGGCGCCCTTCAGCCCGGTGATGCCCGGCCCGTAGAGCGCCCCCATGATCTCCGCGACGTCGTACGGCTGGTCCATGCCGCTATAACTTTCGAGTCAGCGCGGCGGCTCCGTCAGCTTTTCACGCGGTGCAGTGCGCAGAGCTTGTTGTTGTCCGGGTCGCGCAGATAGGCGAGGTAGAGCTTGCCGAAGCCACCCTCGCGCATGCCCGGCGGGTCCTCGCAGGTCGTGCCGCCGGCCGCACAGCCCGCCTTGTGCCACGCGTCCGCCTGCTCCGGCTCCATCGCAAAGCCCACCGTGCCGCCATTGGCATGGGTCGCCGGCTCGCCGTTGATCGGTTTGGTGACGAGGAACAACCCGCCATTGTGCATGTAGATCAGCCGGCCCTTATCGTCCTGGATGCCGGGCTTGCCCCCGATCGCGGTGAAGATCGCATCGTAGAATTTCTTCGACCGGTCGATGTCGTTCGACCCGACCATCATGTGACTGTACATCAGCTTCTCCCTTTCATTCGGCGGCTTCGCGCAGCGGCTCGGCGAGCTCGTCCGCCGTGGCGCGGAACACCCAGACCCGCGCCGGCGGCAGGTTGCGCCACACCTTATCGGCCAGCGCGATCGCTACGTCATGCGATCGCGGCAGCGGCGGACGGACGCCATAGGAATATTGGACGAACGGCGCGCCGGGGGGCAGCAGCCGCAGCAGGGCGAGCACCAGCCCGACCCGGTCATGAGCCGGAAAGTTCAGCAAGGGCAGGCTGGAGATGATGCCGTTGAACGGACCGAGGGACTCGATCCGCGCCGCGTCGGTCGCGTCTCCCTCGATCACTTCCAATCGGGGGAAGCGCGCGCGCAGCATCCGTGCGAAAGTATGATCCGCCTCCACGGCCAGCACGCGCTCAGGGCCCAGCCCGCGCCGGATCAGGGCCTTGGTGATGGCACCGGTGCCCGGACCTAATTCCAGCACTCGGCCGGGCGCGGAAAAGTCGATCTGCGCCGCCATCGCCTCGGCGAGCGCGGGGCTGGCCGGACTGATTGCGCCGATTGCCCGCGGGTTGCGGGCCATGCGCTCGACGAAGCTCAGCCAATCCTTCAGGGGTCCAGGCACCGGCGTGCAATGGCGGTTCGCATGGCCGAGCGCAACCGTCAGAAATCATGCGCTTGTGCCGCTTTACGCGCCGTTTACTCCTTCGCTGGCACTATGGCCCGTCGAACGTGTGAGGGATTTGGGGCGATGGATGCCAGCTACGGCTTCGAGCGCGACGAGGAACCGGCCGAGGAAGTCATCATCGAAGCGCCGCCGCCCGTGATCGGCGGTGCCGAGCGCCGCCTGCATGTCCGCGCCTTCGAGCATTGGGCCTCCCTGCTTTGCGGCCGCGCCTTTCCCAGCATCGAGGATCTCGATTTCGACGCGCTCGCCGACTTCGAGCCGCGCTCGGTGCTGATCGACTATACCGGCGACGTGACCGTGCCGCGCATCGCGCGCATCGGCACCACGCTGCGCGACGAATGCGGCGCCGCGGCTGGGATCACGTCGATCGACGACGTGCCGCGCGGATCCTTGCTGTCGCGCCTGACCGACCATTACCTCGAAATCATCGGCACCCGCGCGCCGATCGGCTTCGAGGCAGAGTTCACCAACCATCAGGGCCTGCCGACGCTCTATCGCGGCATCTTGATGCCCTTCTCATCAGATGGCGAGACGATCGACCATGTGCTGGGCGTGATCAATTGGAAGCACGCGCTGTCGCCTGATCTCACCGACGCCCTGCAGCGCGAGATTGCTAAGCTAGGCGGCGCAACGAACCCGACTCGCCACTGATCGCGAGCCTCGCGGGGTTGAGATCGGATCGCGCCCGGCGCATAGCGCCCGCTTGAGAGCCCGCGCTCGACGGGCGACAACCGCAGGCGGAGTTTCATGGCGACGGCCACGCGCAACCGGCAGAACACGCCGGATCAGCAGCTTATCACCGACCTTTCACAGGCGCTCATAAAGGGTGCGCTGCCGGGCGAGCTGGACGATTTCGACGAGCAGGCGCGCGCCGAGGCGGCCGCTTTCATCGCCGAGGCAGCCGCCAGCCGCACGCCCGGCAAGCCGTCGCTGAAGCTGGAGTCGGTCGCGCATGGCCGACGCTATATGCGGGTCGCCATCGTCAACGACGACATGCCGTTCCTGGTCGACTCCGTCGCCGGGACGATCAGCGCGCATGACCTGTCGGTCGACCGTGTGCTGCACCCGGTGATGTGCGTGCGCCGCGACGAGGACGGCAATCTGCTCGGGCTGCTCCCGGCCGGCGAGAGCGGCGCGCGGCGCGAATCGATGATCTATATGGAGGTCGAACGCGCCGATGCGCGCGAACGCCGTGCCTTGCTCGCCGATCTCGAATCCGCGCTCGACGATGTCCGGGGGGCGGTGGAGGACTGGCCGCTGATGCAGCGGTCTCTGAAGGCCGATGCGGACCGGCTGCCGGATGGCGAAGGCGCCGCCCTGCTGCGCTGGTTCCTGGACGCGAACTTCACTCAGCTCGGCCACGAGGTCCGCAACCGCGACAATGAACGGCATGATCCGCTCGGCATGTCGCGCGCCAGCGGCCATGAATATCTCGCCCGCCCCTCGCTGATGCGCGCCTTCGAATGGTTCGACAATGGCGGCGACGCGCCGTTGCTGATCAAGTCCAACCTGATCGCCACCGTCCATCGCCGCGCCCCGCTGGACCTGATCGTCTTGCCGGTGCGCAAGGGCGCCGCGATCTCGGCGCTCTCGATCCATGCGGGCCTCTGGACCAGCAGCGCGTTGAGCACGCCGCCCAACAAGATCCCGATCCTGCGCGCGCGCCTTTCCGCCTTGCAGGAGCGCTATGGCTTCGATCCCGCCGGGCATGCCGGCAAGGCGCTGACCCATGCGCTGGCGGCGCTGCCGCACGACCTGCTGATCGCCTTTGCGCCGGCCGATCTGGAAAAGCTGGCGCTGACCTTCATGTCGCTGGCGGACAGGCCGCGGCCGAAGCTGGTGACCGTCACCGGAGCGCTCGGCCGCCATGTCTTCGCCTTCGTCTGGCTGCCGCGCGACGAACTCACCACGGCACGGCGGGTGACGATCGGGCGGCTGCTGGCGGAGTCCGCGGAGGCCAAGATCCTGAACTGGAGCGTCGCGCTGGAAAGCGGCGACCTCGCGCTGATCCGCTACACGCTCGACATCCGCGAAGGCCGCGCACCGGACACCGAGGCGCTGGACCGCCGCATTGCCGAGATGGTCCGCGGCTGGGCGCCCGGCATCGAAGCGACGCTTGGCGAGCATGTCGATCCGGGCCGCGCCGCCCGCCTGCGGCTGCGCTACGCCCAGTGCTTCCCGGCCTATTATCGCGGGCGGTACACGCCAGCCGAAGCGGCGCTCGACGTGCTACGCCTGTCCGAGTTGGACGACGCGCGGGCGCGTGACGTTCGCCTGCACCGCTTCGCCCGTGACGCCGAGCGGCAGCTGCGGCTGAAGATCTTCAACGTCGGCGGCACCGTGCCGCTGTCGGCTGCCGTGCCGGCGCTCGAGAATTTCGGCTTCCGCGTGATCGAGGAAGTGCCGGCGACGCTCGAGGACGGTCTCGGCAGCATCCACGACTTCCTGCTCGAAGTGGAAGATGGTCAACAGGCCGAAGCGTTGCTCGGCCGCGCCGACGTCATCGAGCCGGCGATTGCCGCCGTCCTGTCCGGCACGGCCGAAAATGACGCGTTCAATCGCCTGATCGTCACCAATGCGATGCAGCCGCGCGAAGTGGTGCTGTTCCGCGCGTGGTTCCGCTATCTGCGCCAGACTGGCCTGTCCTATGGCCTGATGACGGTGGTCGAGGCCCTGCGCCGCGCCCCGGCCGTGGCGCGCGGCATCATCGACCTGTTCGATGCGCGGCATGATCCGGCGCTCGCCTCCGAAGCCGAGGCCGAGAAGGCCTTGCGCGCGATCGAGGCCGGCCTCGGCCGCGTCCAGGCAGCGGATGACGACCGCATTCTGCGCATGATCCGCGCGGTCGTGGCCGCGACGCTGCGCACCAACGCCTTTTCGCCTGCTGCCGCCGAGGCACTGGCATTCAAGCTCGACAGCGCCGCTATCCCAGGCCTCCCCGCGCCGCTGCCATGGCGGGAAATCTGGGTGTACAGCCCGCGTGTCGAGGGCATTCACTTGCGCGCCGGCCCCGTCGCCCGCGGCGGCCTGCGCTGGTCCGACCGGCGCGACGATTTCCGCACCGAAATTCTGGGCCTGATGAAGGCGCAGCGGGTCAAGAACGCCGTAATCGTGCCGACCGGCGCCAAGGGCGGCTTCTTCCCGAAACAGCTGCCGCCGGCCGCCAATCGCGACGCGTGGCTGGCCGAAGGAACGGAATCCTACCGCGTCTTCATCCGATCGCTGCTGTCGGTCACCGACAACATCGTTGCGGGCAAGGTCGTGCATCCGGACGCGGTCGTCGCGCGCGATGGCGACGACCCGTATTTCGTGGTCGCGGCCGACAAGGGCACCGCCACCTTCTCCGACGTCGCCAATGCAATCGCACTGGAGCGGGGCTTCTGGCTCGGCGATGCCTTCGCATCCGGCGGCAGCCAGGGCTATGACCACAAGGCCATGGGCATCACCGCCAAGGGTGCCTGGGTTTCGGTCCAGCGCCACTTTGCCGAGCAGGGCATCGACGTCCAGACGCAGACCATTCGCGTGGTCGGCTGCGGCGACATGTCCGGCGACGTGTTCGGCAACGGCCTGCTGCTGTCCAAGGCGGTCAAGCTGGTCGCGGCCTTCGATCACCGCCACATCTTCATCGATCCCGATCCCGACCCGGCGGCGAGCTGGGCCGAGCGCGAGCGCATGTTCAACCTGCCGCGGTCGAGCTGGGAAGATTATGACAAGAAGCTGATCTCAGCCGGGGGCGGCGTCTTTGCGCGCACGGCCAAGACGATCACCCTCTCGCCCGAAGCGCAGGCGGCGATCGGCGTCACCGAGGCCGAGATGGAGCCGGCGGCAATCATCTCCGCGATCCTGAAGAGCCCCGCCGACCTGATCTGGTTCGGCGGCATCGGCACCTATGTGAAATCGCGGACGGAATCGAACGGCGAAGTCGGCGACCCGGCCAATGACGCGCTGCGCGTGAACGCCGAAGAACTGCGCGCGCGGGCGATCGGCGAAGGCGCCAATCTCGGCGTCACCCAGGCGGCCCGCATCGCCTTTTCGCAGCTGGGCGGGCGCATCAATACCGACTTCATCGACAATTCGGCAGGCGTCGATTGCTCGGACAATGAGGTCAATATCAAGATCGCGCTCAACCGCGAAATGAACGACGGCCGGCTCTCGTTCGAAGACCGCAATGCCTTGCTTGCGCGGATGACCGACGATGTGTCCGAGCTGGTGCTGGACGACAATCGTCACCAGACGCTGGCGCTTTCGGTCGCGGAATCCGGCGCACCGGCAGGGCTGCGTTCCTATGTGCGGCTGATCGAGACGTTTGAGGCGTCCGGCCGGCTCGACCGGGCCGTCGAGGGTATTGCCGGCAATGACGAGCTGCTCCGCCGTGCGCAGGAGCATCGCGGCCTCACCCGGCCAGAGCTGTCGGTGCTGCTCTCGACCGCCAAGCTGGCCCTCCAGGATGCCGTCGAAGCGAGCCGGATCGGCGAGGATGAAAGCCTGGTCCCCGACCTGCTCTCCGCCTTCCCGACTGAGATGCGCGAGCGATTCTCGACCGCCATCGAGCAGCATCAGCTGCGGCGCGAGATCCTGGCGACCAAGATCGCCAACAGGATCGTCAACCGGCTAGGCATGATCCACCCCTATGAGCTGGCCGAGGAGGAAGGCGCCGCGCTGGGCGACATCGCTTCGATGTTCGTGGCGGCGGAGCGGCTGTTCAACCTGCGCCAGCTCTGGGAGTCGATCGACGCGTCGACGATGAGCGAAGCGGCGCGGATCGCGCTGCTCGACGCGCTCGCGGTCGGCGCGCGCGCACAAATGGCCGACCTGTTGCGAGCGACGGACCCCGGCAGCCTGCCCGGCGCACTGGTGGCGCGCCTTGGGCCCGGCATCGCCCGGCTCGACGCGCAACTGGAAGGGCTGCTTGAGGAAGAGGCGCAGGCGTCGTCGGCTACGCTGTCCCGGAAATTGCTCGACTTCGGGGCGCCGGCGGAATGCGTGCGACGCGTGGCGCGCCTCTACGAGATGGATGGTGCCGTCGGCCTGGCGACACTCGGCGTGGAGACCGGCACCGACGAAGTGGTGCTCACGCGCGCCTTTACCGGGCTCGGCGAGGCGCTCGGCCTCGACTGGGCGCAGGCGACCGCCGCACGGCTGACCCCAACCGATCCCTGGGAGCGGCTGCTCGCGGCGGGTCTGGCGCGGGACTATCAGCAGATGCGGCTGGATTTCCTCGCTCGTGCCGGCGGCAAGGACCCGCAGGCGTTTACTGCCGACTGGCTCGACCGTCAGGGCAATCGCGTGGCGCAGTTCCGCGACCTGATCCACCGCGCGCGAGCGACGACCGCACCCAATGCGGCGATGCTGGCGCAGATTGCGGGCCAGGCCCGGGTGCTGCTCGGGAGATAGTCGCTTTGTCGTCCGATCCAAACACCGTCTCCTTCCTGCTCGACCAGCTGAGTGCGGGCGGCATGGAGGCGACGACCAAGAAGATGTTCGGCGAATATGGGCTTTATCTGGACGGCAAGATGGTCGCCCTGGTGTGCGACGACCAGCTGTTCGTGAAACGCACCGCCGGTGGCGCGGCCTTCACCGGCCCGATCGAGGAAGCACCGCCCTATCCGGGCGCCAAGCCGCACCCGTTGATCGATGCGGAGCGGTGGGACGACGCGGACTGGCTGGCCGAGCTGTTCCGGGTCACGGCGGCCGAACTGCCGGCGCCGAAGCCGAAGAAGGCTAAAGCAGCTCGCTCGTCCCGAGCGTAGTCGAGGGGCGCTTTTCCGGACTCTGCCCAACCGCCCCTCGACTTCGCTCGAGACGAGCGGAGAGTCAGCGGTCGTCAGGGGGAAGGTCATGCACCTCCCAGATATGATTTTGCACGATGGTCGCGGGCGCCGGCCTGCCCTGCGGATCGCGTGACGGCTCGTAGCGGAAGCGTTCCTGGATCAGCCGGCAGGTGGTGTCGTCGAGGATCGGGCTGCCGCTGGAACGGGTGATGTCGCAACGCGCGACGCGGCCGGTCGGGTCGACGACGAACCGCACCCCGACCGTGCCGCCAATGCCTTCCTCGCCTGCCCCGCGCGGATAGTCGGAGTCGCGGATGCGCCCCTTGCGCAGGCGCGGGGGAGTCCAGACGCCGCCGCCGCCATCACCGTCGCCATAGCCTCCGGCGCCGCGGCCATCGCCCCAGCCGCCGGCGCCATAGCCGGGGCCGGGGATATCCGCGGAGCCCGCAGATGGCGCATTCCCCACTCCGGCGATCGGGGCGACCACCACCGGATTTGGGGAGGGCACAGGAATCTTGGGCGGCGGCAGCACGATCTGGGTCGGCTCGGCGCGGAGGTTTGGCGGCGACGCCTCGCCTTCGGGCCGCTTCGACTTCACCTTGTGCGGGACCTTGGTCTCCGGCTTGGGCGGGTCGGCCGGGGGCAGCACGTCGATGAGCTTCAACTCATCGGTGACGCGTTGCGGCAGCTCGAACTTCAGGCCCGTAATTAGGGCATAGCCGAGCAGCGCGTGGATCAAAGCCACGCCGGCCGCCGATACGGCCCTGTCCCTGCTCCAGCCTCGATCCGCGTACATGACAGCCTCGCGTTTAGAACGCATCAGGCTGCGATTGTGCCGCAGCCGTGCTGAACGGACGCGGAGTCCGGTGTTCGTCAGCGGTTCAGATAATGGAGCGCGAGGCCCGGCCGCGGCCATTCCATGCTGACCAGCCGGCCCGTGCCGGACAGGGTGATGTAAGCGGTCCGCAGGTCCTCCCCGCCCCAGCAGATGTTGGTGGTGAAAGGGTCGCGAGTCGGCACGAAGTCGACCAGCTCGCCGGCAGGAGAGATGACGGAAATGCCGCCATTGCCGATCGTCGCCACGCAGATGTTGCCGTCGCTGTCCACGCCCAGGCTGTCGAACCAGCTATAGCCCCCCGCGCCATAGACGAACTGGCCGCCCGATCCGGTCAGGCTCTCGCCCTTGGCAAGCTGCCCCGGCGCCTCGATGTCAAAGGCCCAGAGCTTGGCGGTGAAGGTCTCCGCCACGTACAGCCGCTTGCCGTCGGGCGAGAGGCCGATGCCGTTCGGGTTCTCGAGCGGAAAGATCGCTTCCTCGATCTGGCTGCCGTCTGCCTTGGCGTAGAAGACGCCGACCACGTCGCGCGAGCGTTCGAACGTCTTGCCGTGATCGGTGAACCAGAAGCCGCCGGCATCGTCGAACACGATGTCGTTGGGCCCGCGCAGCTGAACCTCGCCGGCATGGGTGTAGAGCGTCTCGATGCGGCCGTTGCTTGGGTCGATGCGCTGGATCGACCCGCCACTCCAGCTCTTCGCCGCTCCGTGCGGGATCAAAAGGCCTTGTGCTTCAATATATTCGAAGCCGCCATTGTTACAGAGATAGAGCATGCCATCCGGCCCGAGCGCGAGCCCGTTGGGCCCGCCGCCCGGCACCGCGATCGTCTCCGACTTGCCCTCTCCCCAGCAGCGGGTGATGCGCCCAGCCTCGATCTCGACCAGGATCACGCTGCCGTCCGGCATCGCGACCGGTCCTTCGGGGAAGCGGAGCCCTGCTGCGATCTCCTTCGTGTTTGGCAAGACAACCCTCCCGGTTTGGGCTGAGCCTGTCGAAGCCCTCCCTTGTTCTCGGCACAGTAAGAAGAAAGGGAGGGCTTCGACAAGCTCAGCCCGAACCGGCTATGGGGCGTCGAACCACGGAGTTAGGATGATGAGCACCGCAACCTACGATGCCGACCTGAAGCTGTTCGTGAACGGCGCCTGGCGGGCGAGCGAGGAGCGGCAGGCGGTGCTGAACCCCGCCACCGGTCAGGCCCAGGCGGAAGTCCCCCTCGCCAGCGCGGCCGATCTCGACGAGGCGTTGGCCGCGGCCGATCGGGGCTTCAAGCTGTGGAAGGCGACCGACGTAGAAGCGCGCGCCGTGATCCTCCACAAGGCGGCCGAGTTAATCCGGCAACGCGTGGACCAGATCGCCACGCTGATGACGCTGGAGCAAGGCAAGCCGCTTGGCGAGGCGAAGGGCGAAGTGATCGGCGCGGCGCAGCTGTTCGACTATTATGCCGAGGAGGCGAAGCGCGCTTATGGCCGGGTGCTGGTGCGGCCGGCGGGGCAGCGCTCGATCGTGATCAAGCAGCCGGTTGGGCCGATCGCGTCGTTCACGCCGTGGAACTTCCCCGTCTATCTCATGGCGAAGAAGCTCGCCGCGGCGCTCGCCGCCGGCTGCTCGGTGATCGCCAAGCCGCCGGAGGAAACGCCGGGCTGCACGTCTGCGGTGATGCGCGCGCTCGCCGATGCGGGGCTGCCGGCGGAAGTGGCGCAGCTCGTCTTCGGCGTACCGGACACGGTCAGCCGCCACCTGCTCGGCTCGTCCGTGATCCGCAAGGTGAGCTTCACCGGCTCGGTACCGGTCGGCAAACATCTGATGCGCCTCGCCGCCGATGGCCTCAAGCGCGTGACGATGGAGCTGGGCGGCCACGCGCCGGTGCTGATCTTCGACGATTGCCACCTCGAGCGCACACTGGACATGCTGGTGCCGCAGAAGTTCCGCAACGCCGGTCAGGTCTGTGTCTCCCCGACCCGCTTCTATGTGCAGCAGGGCGTTTACGACCGCTTCGTCGAGGGCTTTGCGGCGCGCACCGCGGGGTATCAGGTCGGGAACGGCATGGACCCGGTTAGCAAGATGGGTCCGCTCGCCAATGGCCGCCGTCCCGATGCGATCGCGGCGCTGGTGGACGATGCCGTCGCCAAGGGGGCGAAGCTCGCCGCCGGGGGCGAGCGGTTCGGGGACGGCTTTTTCTACCAGCCGACCCTGCTCGCCGATGTGCCGCTCGAAGCACGGATCATGAACGAAGAGCCGTTCGGGCCGGTTGGCGTCGCGCGGCCCTTCGCGACCGAGGAAGAGGCGATCGAACAGGCCAACCGCCTGCCCTTCGGCCTCGCCGCCTTTGCCTTCACCGAGAATGGCCGCCGCGCCAACCGGCTGGGCGACCTCATCGAGGCTGGGATGGTGGGCATCAACACCTTCGCGATCTCCGGCGCCGACACGCCATTCGGCGGGGTGAAGGACTCCGGCTTCGGTAGCGAGGGCGGGCCCGAGGGGTTGGATAGCTACATGGTCGTGAAGGCGATCCATCAGGCGTGACAAATCTCGTCATTCCCGCGAAAGCGGGAACCTAGCGGCCGCCGCGCGGCCCAACAAAGAAGAACTGGGTTCCCGCTTTCGCGGGAATGACGAAGGTGGGGAATGGGCGAACTTAGAACCGGCGGGCGCATCCTAGTCGACAATCTCGTCGCGCAAGGGACGGACCGCATCTTCACCGTGCCGGGGGAGAGTTTTCTGGCCGTGCTCGACGCGCTGCACGACACGCCGTCGATCGAAGTGGTGGTCTGCCGGCAGGAAGGCGGCGTCGGCTTCATGGCGTGCGCGGACGGCAAGCTGACCGGCCGACCCGGCATCGCCTTCGTCACCCGCGGGCCGGGCGCGACAAATGCCTCGATCGGCGTGCATGTCGCGATGCAGGATTCGCTGCCGATGATCCTGTTCGTCGGCGACGTCGCCCGCGGCGACCGCGACCGAGAGGCGTTCCAGGAAGTCGATTTCGGCCAGATGTTCGGGCCTTTGTGCAAGAAGGTCCTTCGCATCGACCGGGCGGACCGCATCCCGGAATACACGGCGCGGGCTTATGCGACAGCAATGTCGGGACGGCCAGGACCGGTGGTCGTTGTGCTGCCCGAGGACATGCTGCTCGACGAAGTTGAGGCCGTCGATCGGCCGCGCCTCGAAGCACCTCTTCAGGCGCCTGACCTGGGCGACATTGCACTCTTGCAAGACCTCCTGCGCGGAGCAAAGGCGCCGGTCGCGATCGTCGGCGGAGCGGATTGGAGCCCCGACTCAAGCGCCGCATTCGCGGCCTGGGCTGAACGGGCCGGCGTGCCGGTCACCGCTGGGTTCCGGCGCCAGGATTCGATCCCGAACAGCTCGCCTGCCTGGGCCGGCAATCTCGGCTACGGTCCCAATCCGAAGCTGGTGCAACGAGTGAAGGATGCCGACCTGTTGCTTGTGCTGGGTGCGCGATTGGGAGAGGCGACGACCGACGGTTACACGCTGATCACGCCCGACCATCCGCGCCAGATACTCGTCCATGTCCATCCTGACCCGGAAGAGCTGAACAGCATCTATCGCGCGGATCTCGCCATCTGCGCCAGCATGACACCGTTTGCGGAGATGCTGGAAGCCGTCGAGGCAACTGTCGCCACAGAAGCCCATGAAGAATGGCTCGATTGGTCCACGCCCAAGCCGCGCGAAGGTGCGCGCCTCGATCTCGGCCAGTGCGTGCTGGCGATGCGGGAGGCGATGCCGGCGGATACGATCATCTGTAATGGCGCGGGGAATTTCTCCGGCTGGTGGCATCGATACTGGCGCTACTGGGGCTATGGTACCCAGCTTGCGCCTACGGCTGGAGCGATGGGCTTTGGCGTGCCTGCCGCCGTTGCGGCGTGCCTCCGGCGGCCGGAGCAGAAGGTGGTCGCGGTCGCGGGAGACGGCGATTTCCTGATGAACGGGCAGGAGCTGGCGACGGCCGTCGCTTATGGCTGTGACCTGCTGGTGATCGTCGTCGACAATGGCTGGTACGGCACGATCCGCATGCACCAGGAGCGCGAATACCCCGGCCGCGTGTCCGGCACGCAGCTCCACAATCCCGACTTTGCGGCGCTGGCGCGGGCCTTTGGCGGCTGGGCGGAGACGGTCGAGAACACGGAGCAATTCGCCCCTGCCCTCGGCCGCGCACTGGAGCAGAAGGGCGTCAAGCTGCTGCACCTCAAAACCGATGTCGAACAGCTCACGCCGGCGCTCAGCCTGAGTCAGCTTCAGAAGAGATAATCCCGTTCGTCTCGAGCGAAGTCGAGATACGCTTCTCGACTTCGCTCGAAGCGAACTGCTCTGGGAGAACGAGATGAGACTTCAATTCTCCGTTTTGCTCCTCGCCCTCGCCGCCTGTTCGAAGCCGGCCGCGCCCGAGCAGCAGGCAAGCGGCGCCGACACGCCGGCCGCCGCCCCCAAGGCGTTCGCGGAGCTGAAGGGCGATCCCGCCGCCGGTGAGAAGGCCTATGTTCAGTGCCGCGTCTGCCATGCGGTCGAAGCCGACAAGGGCGGGGTCGGTCCCACCATGCATCAGGTCGCCGGCCGCGCCGCGGGGTCGCTGCCCGGCTATGCCTATTCAACCGCGATGAAGCAGAGCGGCCTGACCTGGGACGGCGAGACGCTTTACCGCTTCCTCGAAGCGCCGATGGCGGTCGTGCCCGGAACCAAGATGGCCTATGCCGGCATGAAGGACCCGCAGAAGCGCGCCGATGTGATCGCCTATCTGGAGACGCTGAAATGATCCGTGCACTGCTGCTCGGCGTGCTGCTGTCCGCCGCGGCGGTCGCCGCCCCGGCGCCCCAGCGCGACCTCAACCCGGCCCCGGCCCGCAGCGAAGGCCGGGGACCGTTTCCAAAACTCGTCATTCGCGGCGTGACGCTGATCGACGGCACCGGCTCGCCGCCCTACGGCCCGGTCGATATCGTCATCGAGAACAACCGGATCGCCGATATCCTGGTCGCCGGCACACCCGGCCTGAAGCTCAAGACGGGACGGCCGCCCGAAGGAGCCGAGGAGCTGGATGCGACCGGCATGTATGTGCTGCCGGGCTTTGTCGATACGCATGCCCATGGTGGCGACCCGACCAAGGCGCCTGACCTGGAATATGTGTACAAGCTTTGGCTTGCGCATGGCGTGACCACGGTGCGCGGCGTGTCGCTCGCCGGCCAGCAGGTCGCCGTGTCCGAAAAGGCCCGCTCCGCGCGCAACGAGATCACCGCGCCACGCATCTGGAACTATCAGACGCTGGGCAGCGGCTGGAACCGCGTCGATACGCCGGCCAAGGCGCGCGAATGGGTGCGCTGGGCGGCCAGGAACAACATCGACGGGATCAAATTCTTCAACTGGGGCGACGAGACGCCTGAGATCATCGGCGCCGCCATCGACGAAGCGAAGAAGAACGGTCTCGGCACCGTTGCGCATTTGTCGCAGCGCGGCGTGGCGCAGTTCAACGGCATCGAGGCGGGACGGCTGGGCCTCGGCACCATCACCCATTTCTATGGCCATCTCGAAAGCCTGATGACGAACGGCAGGATCCAGTCCTTTCCGCCCGACTACAACTTTCAGAACGAATATGACCGATTTTCCCAGGTGGCGGCGCTGGCCGCACAGTCGGCCGAACCCGGCAGTCCGGAATGGGTCGCCTATCTGGAGGAGCAGAAGAAGAACGGCGTCGTCTTCGATCCCACCTTCAACATCTATTCGGCCAACCGCGACCTGATGCGCGCACGCAACGCTGACTGGCACAAGCCCTATACGCTGCCGGCGCTATGGAACTTCCTCCAGGCCAGCCGCGAAAACCATGGCTCGTACTTCTTCGACTGGACCACGGCAGACGAGGTGCGCTGGCGGCAGTTCTACGCCAAATTCCTGCGGCTGGTCGGCGACTATCACCGCATGGGCGGCCGGGTGACGGCGGGATCGGACTCGGGCTTCATCTACCAGCTTTACGGCTTCGGTTACGTTCTGGAACTCGAGCATCTGCAGGAAGCCGGCTTGACCCCGCTCGAGGTCGTGCGGGCCGCGACGCTCAATGGCGCGCGCACGCTTGCTGAGCCGAAAGGGCAAGCGCCGGAGTTCGGCAGCGTCCGGCGGGGCATGCTTGCCGATCTGGTGATCGTGCCGGAAAATCCGCTTGCCAACTTCAAGGTGCTCTACGGCACCGGCCGTCTGCGCCTCAATCCGCAGACGGGAAAACAGGAACGTGCCGGCGGGGTGCGCTGGACGGTCAAGGACGGCATCATCTACGACGCCCCCGCCCTGCTCGCCCGCGTCCGCGAGATGGTCGCGGAAGCGGAGAAGACGAACCCGAAGGTCGTGCAGTAGTTCGTTCCCCGGCGTAGGCCGGGGCCCGGGATTTCGACGCCTGACCGTGCCTCCCTGGGCCCCGGCCTTCGCCGGGGAGCAGCTTAGCGCACCACGAAGGTGTAGGTCAGCGACAGGCCGCCGGAGAACTGGTCCTTCGACCCGAAGCTGCGCACGATCGGCGAGTCCGCCGCGTCGCCGACCAGCCGGTCGTAGCGCGCATAGGCGCCGACGCCCCAGCTTTGGGTGAACTGATAGAGCAGGCCGGTCGTCGCGCCGAACGACTGGACGCCGCCATCGGGCGTGTAGGCCGCGAGGCCAGTGGCGACGGATTGCGCCGGCGTCACGCCGAAATAGGCGCGCTGGTAACCCTTGTCGGTCAGGGTGAGGCGCGGGCCGATCGAGAAGACATAGTTGTCGCCGTCGCGCATGATGAAGTCGCCGCTGAGTTCGCCGATCAGCCCGTCATGGCCGCCCAGCCCCTTGCGCAGCTCCGCGCGGACCCGAAACCGGTCGCGAAACTCGTAATGGACGAAGCCACCCGCCTCGATCGTGGTCTTCACCTTGCCGATCGGGACGCCGACATCCTTGTCCTTGCGGCTGCCCTGCAGGCTGACGGCAGGACCGATCTCAAAGCCATTCAGATCGACCACGGAGAAGCCGAAGCTCTCGTCCGGCGCCTCGAACGAGAAGGTGTTTCCGATGCGCGCAATAGAAAAGCTGCCATAGGGGCCGACGCTCACGCCATCCGCCCCCGGATAGTCGGGCGTCACTTGCGCCCCGAGGCCGATCCGGACCCGCCGCCCTCCCTCTTCCTGGGCGAGTGCCGGAGCGGCGACGAGGGCGAAGGCGGCGGCCGCCACGGGGAGGATGCGCATCATGGGCGCAACGGTCGTCCTCCCCGTCGGTTGCGTCAAGCCCGGCGTGCGGCCACGTGGCGATCGACCACGCCCTCCAGCACCGTCATCGGCACGTTCCCGCCCAGCACCAGCGCATCGTTGAAGCCGCGAAAGTCGAACCGCTCGCCTAGCTCCCGCTTTGCCTTGTCGCGCAGGCGATTCACATAGCTATGACCGACCTTGTAGCCGCAGGCTTGGCCGGGCCAGGAGCAATAGCGGTCGACCTCGCCCGCGACTTCCTCGACCGACGAGCCGTTGGTGGTCGCGAACCAGTCGATCGCCTGTTGGCGGGTCCAGCGCTTGGCATGGAGGCCGGTGTCCACCACCAGCCGGCAGGCGCGGAAGGCGAGACTCTGCAGATAGCCGAGCCGTTCGACTGGATTGTCGCGATAGACGCCGAGTTCGTCCGCCAGCTGCTCCGAATAGAGGGCCCAGCCTTCCGAATAGGCGTTGAACGCCAGGAGCGACCGGATCAGCGGCAGCTTAAACGCATATTCGCCCTGCCAGCCATGGCCGGGGATCGCTTCGTGATAGGCGAGCGTCGGCAGCGAGAAGCGGTTGTGCAGCCTGGTCGTGCGCAGGTTGATCCAGAACCGGCTCGGGATCGTGCCGTCGATCGATCCGGCACCGCCAAAGGCACCAGGCGCGCCGGGCTCCTCCGCCAGTGGCAGCCGCTTCACCTCGACATTGCCGCGCACAAGCGTGTGGAAGGCCTGCGGCATCATCGCCTTGATCGCGGCGATGCGCGTGTTCAGCAGCTCCATGATCTGCGCCCGGCCGGCGTCATTGTCCGGGAACTGGAAGCGCGGGTCCTCGCCCAGCGCGGTCATGCGCGCGCCAACCGTTCCCTGAGTATAGCCGAGGCTTTGCAGGATCGGGTCCATCTGGCGCTGCAGATCGGCCAGTTCGTCCAGGCCCATCTGGTGCACTTCGTCAGGCGTGAGCCGCGTCGTCGTCGCGGCCCGCAGCGTCCAGGCATAATAATCGTCGCCGCGCGGCAGCTTCCAGACACCGGCACGGCTGTCCGCCTGCGCCCGGTGGCGGCGTAGCTCGGCGATCTGGGCGGCCAAAGCGGGTGCGACCCTGGCACGGCTGATCGCGGCGGCGCGGCCGGCAAAGTCGCCGCCCAGCTTCTCGGTGCGCTTGGCGATCGAGGTGACGAGCAGCCAGTCCTCGATTTTGCCGCTCTGCGCGACGTCCAGCTGCTTCAACGCCTTGTCGAGCAGGAAATCGGGCGCAATCACGCCCTGCTCCCGCGCCAGCTTCAGCCGCTCGGTCTCGCCGTTCAGCTGGTCGGCATAGGCGTTGAGGCGGAGCAGATAGGCCTCGGCATCGGCCGTGTTGTTGATCAGGTGATCATTGTCGAGCAGCTTGGGCGTGTCGAGGAACGCGCCGACATTCTGGATGACCACATAGGGCGAGTTGCGATAGCCGCCGACCGCGACGTCGCCATAGGGAAAGGCAAAGCCGTCCAGCGCGATCTCGAACGCGGTGCGCACCACTTCGACATTGGTGCGCATGACCGGGCTCAGCCGGTCAAGCGGCAATGGCTTCAGCTGATCGAGACCGGTGCGCAGGTGCGCCGCCAGCTGCCGTTTGCCTGCGGCAGAACTGTCGGTGAGCCGCGCCTTAAGCCCCGCTCGCGCGCCCTTGTCGATGCCGAGGCCTGTGGCGCTTTCCGGAAAGTCGCGCAGCCATTGCTCGGTGATGCCATCCAGCACGCGCGAGGCTTGTGCGTCGGCGGGAGCGTCGGCTGCCAGTGCCTTGACCGGCAAAGCGGAGACTGTCGCTGCCGCCGCCGTCTGGGCCAGCAATGTGCGCCGGGTGATCGTCATTCCGGCATGCTCAACCGCTCGAAGCGGGCGAGGTGGTGATCGACCGAGCCGAACTGGCCCTCGATCATCGTCGCGCGCTTGAAATAATGGCCGATTGCGAGTTCGTCGGTGATGCCGATGCCGCCATGGATTTGGACGGCGCATTGGCCGGTAAACTTCAGGCCCTTGCCGACCTTGGCCTTGGCCTGGCTCACCGCCGCCATGCGCTCCACATCGGGAAGGTCGAGCTTCAGCGTCGCCATCAAAGTCATCGAGGCCGACTGTTCGACCTCCATGAACATGTCGACCATCCGGTGCTGCAGCACCTGGAAGTCGGAGATCGGCCGGCCGAATTGCTTACGCTGCCGGGCATAGTCCTGGGTGCCGGCGTGGAGCCGGCGCGCGACGCCGACGCCTTCGGCGCACACCGCCGCAGTCGCTTCGTCGACGATCCGCTCGATCAGCGGCAAGGCGGCGCCTTCATCGCCGATCAGCGCGTCGCCGGGTACGGACGCATTCTCGAAATAGATTTCGGACGCGCGGAAGCCGTCCACGGTCGGGTAATCGCGGCGGACGATGCCCGGCCGGTTTGCTTCGATCAGGAACAGCGACACGCCGGAGGTTTCGCGCTGGCTCCCGCCGGTGCGCGCGGTCACCAGCAAGTGCGTCGCCCAGGGCGCGGCATAGACGACCGCCTTATGCCCGTTCAGCACCCAGCCCTCGCCCTCGCGGCGTGCGCTGGTACGGAGATTCTGGAGCTCATAGCGTCCCTGCGGCTCGGCATAGGCGAAAGCGATGACCGCCTCGCCGCCGATGATCCGCGGGATCAGCGCATCGGCCTGGGCGCCGCCCGCGGCCTTGAGCGCACCGCCGCCGATCACCACCGTCTGGAGGTAAGGCTCGATCGCGATCGCCTCGCCCAGTTGCTCCATGACGATCATATTCTCGACCGCATTGCCGCCGAGGCCGCCCTGCTCTTCGCTGAAGGGCGCGCCGAGGATGCCGAGCTCTGTCGCGAGCGCGCGCCAGATGCCGGGATCGCGGCCAGCGTCGGAGGCGATCATCTTGCGGCGGGTCTCGAAGTCATAGGTATCGGCAAGGAAGCGCGCGAGCGTGTCGCGCAGCATTTCCTGGGTCTCGTTGTAGCTGAAGTTCATTCTTCCTCCCTATCCCCTCTCCCGCCTGCGGGAGAGGGTGCCGAGCAAAGCGTGGCGGGTGAGGGCCTGTCGACGATCTGCCCTCACCCTCGCCGCGCCTGCGGCGCGTCTTTCCCTCTCCCGCAAGCGGGAGAGGGATGCTGATTATAATCCCAGCACCATTTTCGCGATGATGTTGCGCTGGATCTCGTTCGAGCCGCCATAGATGCTGGTCTTGCGGCCGTTGAAATAGGTCGGCGCGGCGCGGTGGGCGTAATCAGGCCCAATCGGGTGCTCGTTATCGCCCTCGCCGAAGCCACGGAAATAGGGCGCGCCATAATGGCCGACCGCTTCCAGCGCGAGTTCGGTGATGCGCTGCTGGATTTCCGTACCCTTGATCTTGAGCAGCGACGATTCCGGCCCCGGCCCCTTGCCGGACGCCTCGGATGCGAGCGTGCGCAACTCGGTATATTCGAGCGCCGTCAGGTCGATCTCCAGCTCGGCGATCTTGCGCTTAAAGAAGGGGTTCGCGATCAGCGGCCGGTCGCCGTCCTGCTCGGTCCGGGCGATGTTCTTGATCCGCTCGACGCCGCGCTTTGAGCGCGCCACGCCGGCGATGCCGGTCCGCTCATGGGCGAGCAGGAATTTGGCGCAGGTCCAGCCCTTATTCTCTTCATAAATGCGCTGGTCGACAGGCACCCGCACGTCCTCGAGCCACACTTCGTTGACCTCGTGCTCGCCGCCAAGCGTGATGATCGGGCGGACGGTCACGCCCGGCGACTTCATGTCGATCAGCAGGAAGGAAATGCCCTCCTGCATCTTAGCGTCCGGATCGGTGCGGACGAGGAAAAAGCCCCAATCGGCATGCTGGGCGAGCGTCGTCCAGGTCTTCTGACCGTTGACGACATAATGATCCCCATCGCGCACGGCCTTGGTGCGCAGCGAAGCGAGGTCGGAGCCGGCGCCCGGTTCGGAATAGCCCTGACACCACCAATCCTCGCCGGAGAGGATGCGCGGCAGGAAGCGCGCTTTCTGCTCGGGCGTGCCGAAGGTGTAGATGACCGGGCCGACCATGTTGATACCGAACGGCAGGATCGGCAGCGTGTCGGCGCGGGCGAGTTCCTCCGACCAGATAAAACGCTGGGTGGTGGTCCAGCCGGGGCCGCCATATTCCTTCGGCCAGGCCGGCGCGACCCAGCCCTGCTTCGCCAGCACGCGGTGCCAGCTGAGGAAATCTTCCTTGGCAAGCTCCTCGCCTTCGTCCTGCTTGCCGCGCAACTGGGTGGGATAATTCTCGGCGATGAAGCGGCGCGCTTCCTCACGGAACGCGATGTCTTCGGGGCTGAACTCCAGGTCCATCTCACCTCTCCTTGGTTGGACAGGTGTTAGGAGCGGTTTACGTTAACGGCAAGCGCCAGCGCGCTGCCGCTACGGCAAGCTTCAGCGCTCGTCTTCGGGCCCGACCGGCTCCAGCTCCGGCGGCAGCGCGCGTGATTCGGGTGGCGGCGGCAGCGGCTCGTCGTCGGACGGTTCGGCGGACACGGACAGGCCGTCCTCGTCAACCGAAATGCCGAGCTGGACCGGGCCCAGATCGGCGGTGCCCGACAGGCTGTCCTCGTCGATCACCACCGGTTCGGGATCGGCCGGTGCCGGGACCGGCACGGCGGCTCCAGGGATGGCCCGGCTCATGAAATCGCGCCAAATCCGAGCTGGCGCTCCGCCGCCCGCGAGGCCGGGGATCGGTTTGTTGTCGTCACGCCCGACCCAAACGCCGACCACCAGATCGCCCGCAAAGCCGACAAAGATCGCGTCGCGCGCATTCTGGGTGGTGCCGGTCTTGCCGAAGCTTTCGACCGAGAGCCGCGCCGCCCGTCCGGTCCCCCGCTCGACCACGCCCGAGAGCAGGTCGAGCAGCATTTCCCGATCGCGCCCCCTCAGCCGCTTGGGCCGGTTCCAAAGCGAGGCGATGAAGCCCTGCGGCTCCTTGGGCAGCCCATAGGCGCGCACCGGCAGGTTATTGCCCGCGACCGCCGCATAGGCCGACGTCAACTCGAGCAGGGTCGTTCCTGACGTGCCGAGCGCCAGGCTCGGGTGATCGGCAAGCGGGCTGACCACGCCCAGATCGCGCGCCGCCTGGATCACTGCCTTTCGGCCGACCTGATCGGCCAGTCGCGCCGCCGCCACGTTGCTCGACAGGGCAAAGGCTTGGCGCAGGGTGATCCGGCCGCGATAACGCCCGTCATTATTGGTCGGCGACCAGCCGTCGATCGTCACCGGCCGGTCCTCGACAAAGCTGTCCGGCGTCATGCCCGACCGGAGCGCGGCCAGGTAAACGAACAGCTTGAAGGTGGAGCCCGGCTGACGCCGCGCCTGCGTCGCGCGGTTGAACGGGCTGTCCTTGTAATCGCGGCCGCCGACCATCGCGACGACACGCCCGTCGGGCCGCATCGCCACCAATGCGATCTGCGCGCCCTTGATCGCACCGCGACCGGTGGCTGCGATAGCGATCTTCTGCAGGCGCGTGTCGAGCGTGGTCTGGATTTCCTGTCGCTCATAGACTGCGCCCGCCTGGTCGCGGGCCTTGGGCATGACCCAGTCGGCGAAATAGGTGCCGGTCGGCATCGTGCGTTCGCGCTGCACCTTTAGCCGCACGACCGGCTGCGCCTTTGCCTTGGCCTGCGAGATGAAGCCGGCGTCCGCCATCGCCTGCAGGACCAGCCGGCCGCGCTGCCGCGCACCCGACAGGTTCCTGGTCGGCGCCAGCCGCGACGGCGCCTTGACCAGACCGGCGAGCATCGCCGCCTGCCCCATCGTCAGCTCGCTCGGATCACGGCTGAAATAATGTCGCGCGGCGGCGCGGATGCCGTAGACATTGTCGCCGAAATAGACGTTCGACAGATAGCGTTCCAGGATCTCGTCCTTGGTCAGCCAGGCCTCCAGCCAGAAGGCGATCAGCAGCTCCTGCCCTTTGCGGCCAAAGGTACGGCGGTCGTTCAGGAACGCATTCTTGGCGAGCTGCTGGGTTAGCGTGCTGCCGCCCTGCGACACGCCGCCTCCGACCAGGTTCCGCCATGCCGCCCGGCCGATGCCGCGGATCGAAATGCCGATATGGGTCCGGAAGCTGCGGTCCTCGATCGCAATGAACGCCTGCGGCACATGCGCCGGCAGTTCGCTCATCTTGACCGGCTGGGCGAAGATCGCACCCTTGCGCGCAATCGGCGTACCGTCGCTGGCGAGCAGCGTGATGCTGGGCGCCGCGATCGGCTGCAGCGACCGGCTGAGCGGCGCGGTGATCGCGAGCCAGGCAATGGTCAGCATGAAGAGCAGGACGATGCCCGCGGCGATATAGCGCTTGCGCAGCCAGCGCCGCCGTGGCGGCGGCGGCTCGAAATCGTCGGGAAGCGGATCGAACGGCGGCAGCGGCTCCAGCGCGTCCAGCCGCTCGTCCCAATCCCGGTCGTAGCGCATGCGATCGTCCACAGGTCGTCCCGGCGTGTCTTATCGCGCTACTACAGTGAATGCCGGCTGACGGAAACCATCTTCGTCATGCCAAATTTGATCCGGCATCCCGCTTCTTCTGCTCTAGGGAAAGAAGCGGGACCCCGGCCCAAGGCCGGGGTGAAGGGGAGGCAAGTCAGCCGACGATTTCTTCGTCCTTGAAGAAATAGGCGATTTCGATCGCCGCATTCTCGTCCGAATCCGAACCGTGGACCGAGTTGGCCTCGATCGATTCCGCCAGTTCCTTGCGGATCGTGCCCGGTTCGGCATTGGCCGGGTTGGTGGCGCCCATGATGTCGCGGTTGCGCTGCACGGCGTTCTCGCCCTCGAGCACCTGCACCACGACCGGGCCCGAGGTCATGAACTCGACCAGATCGTTGAAGAAGGGGCGCTCGCGGTGAACGCCGTAAAAGCCTTCGGCCTGCTCGCGAGTCATCTGGATGCGTTTGGACGCAACGACGCGCAGCCCCGCTTCCTCCAGCATCTTGGTGACCGCACCGGTCAGGTTGCGGCGGGTGGCATCGGGCTTGATGATCGAAAAAGTGCGGTTCGCGGCCATCGCCGTGCTGCTCCGTCTGTCTGAATGTGGGAAGTGGCGCTCCCCTAGTCAGGCCGCCCCGCTTATGCAAGCTTGGCGCCGGGGGATGCATTATGCGCAAATGGCTGGTGAGGATCCTGGTTGCGCTGGTGATCCTAGCGGGTGCGGGCATTTACTGGCTCTTCTACGACAACCGTTTTCCATCGGACGGGCGCTTCGCGATCGATCTCGCGGCCGTGCGCCAAGAGGCGGCGCGGCTGCCCGGACCGGGCCCAGTGCGCATCGAGACCGAGACGCTCGCCCAGCGCAGCGTGCCGAAGATCGCGATGGCCGGGGGCAGCGGCTGGGGCAAGGTCGGCATCGTCCAGCTCAGCCACCGGCTGGTCTATCCCGACCGCGCGATCCTGATCGACACCGGCTTCGATGCCGCGACGGCGGCGCGGTTCGAGGTCGAGCGGTACGATCGGGCGTCCTGGGACCGACTGGTCCGCGCAATGAATGACGCCAGCGCTATCGTCATAACCCACGAGCATTCCGATCATATCGGCGGCCTGATCAGCGGCCCGAATTTGCGCCGCGTGCTGCCCAAGGCGCTGCTCAATCCCGAGCAGTTCGCCCAAGGCCCGCACATTCGCCCGCTGGCCTGGCCCGCCGAAGCGCGCCGCGGGTACAAGCCCTTTGCCTATTCCGGCATGCGCGCGATCGCACCCGGCGTGGTGCTGATCCGGACGCCCGGCCACACACCGGGATCGCAGATGATCTATGTGCGCCGGGCAGACGGGCGCGAATATCTGTTCATGGGCGACACGGCCTCGCTGGCGGCCAATGTCAGCGAACAGCGCATCCGCTCGCGCTACATCACCGACTTCATCACCCACGAAGACCGCCGCACCGTGATGCTGCAGACGCGCGAACTGGCCCGGCTGGCGGGCGAGAACCCGCAGCTGGTGCTGGTGCCGGGGCACGATGCGGAGGCGGTCGCCGCGTTTGTCAGGGAGGGTCTGCTTACCCCAAGGTTCCGATGAACGCGCAAACCCTCTCCCAAGGGGAGAGGGCGACTCGCGCCAGCGAGCGGGGTGAGGGGACCCGCGCCCTTGATGACGCCAAACCCCTCACCCGGACGGCTGCGCCGTCTCGACCTCTCCCGATGGGAGAGGTGAAGGCGATCAGCTCTCGAAATTGTCCGCGACGAAGCGGTCGAGCAGGCGGACGCCATAGCCGGTGGCGCCCTTGTCCCAGGTGCTGGACGGTTTTGACGCCCAGACCATGCCCGCAATGTCGAGATGGGCCCAGCGGACACCTTCGTCGACGAAGCGCTGGATGAACTGGGCGGCGGTGATCGAACCCGCCTCGCGGGGGCCGACATTCTTCATGTCCGCGATCGGGCTGTCGATCAGCTTGTTGTACGCGTCTCCGAGCGGGAAGCGCCACAGCGTGTCGCCGCTCGCCTTGCCCGCCGCGATCAGCTGGTCGGCAAGCGAGTCGTCATTGGCGAACAGGCCGCCATGTTCGTTGCCCAGGCTGATGATCATCGCGCCAGTGAGGGTCGCCAGATCGACGATGGTCTTGGGCTTGTGATGCTTCTGCACCCAGGTAATCGCGTCGCAGAGGACGAGGCGCCCTTCCGCATCGGTGTTGATCACTTCGATGGTCTGGCCGGACATGGAGGTGACCACGTCGCCGGGCCGCTGCGCCTTGCCGTCGGGCATGTTCTCGACCAGGCCACAGACGCCGACGACATGCGCCTTGGCCTTGCGCAAAGCGAGCGCCTTCATCGCTCCGGCGACGGCACCGGCGCCGCCCATGTCCCACTTCATGTCTTCCATGCCGGCGGCGGGCTTGATCGAGATGCCGCCGGTGTCGAAGGTCACGCCCTTGCCGACCAGCGCCAGCGGCTCCTTGACCGCACCGCCGGTGCCGTCCCAGCGCAGGACGAGCAGCTGCGCTTCCTTCTCGGAACCCAGGCTGACGCCGAGCAGCGCGCCCATGCCCATTGCCCGCATCCGCTCTTCGCCGATAACGGTGATCTCCACGCCCAGCTCGGCCAGGTGCCGGCAGCGTTCGACGAAGCTTTCCGGGTAGATGATGTTGGCCGGCTCGCTGACCAGCTCGCGGGTGAGGGAAACGCCCTCGACCACTGCGCGCTGACGATCCCAGCCGCTGCCGTCGGCGCCGACGATGACCAGTTCCTTGAGCGTGGGCCGCTGCTTGGCTGGAAGTTTCGTGCGGTAGCGGTCGTGACGCCAGCCGCGCAGGCTCGCGGCAGCAGCGAAGGTCGCAGCCGCGTCCGCGGCAACGCCGTTCAGCTCGATAACGAGGGTTTCGGTGCCTGAGGTCAGCAGCCGCGCCACCAAGGCACCCGCCGCCTTTTGCAGATCGGTCGCTTCGCCCTTGCCGGTGCCGACCACGATCAGACGCCGGGTAATGCCCTGGTCCGCCACGAACAGCTCGACCAGCGATCCCGCCTCGCCCTCAAACCGCGAAGCCTTCAGCGCGTCGGTGACCAGCTGCCCGGCGCCTTCGGGCACGCCGGCGGGCGCACCTCCGGGAGCGGCGACGAGCGCCAGATCATGGGCACCCTCTGGACGAGTGTCGGCGAAACGGACCTGCATTGAGACTTCCTGTTGCAAAACGCTACTGGCCAAGGCCTGTAAGCCTCCGCGCGCCGCTCGCAAGCCCGTCGGAACGATTTGCAGCCCGCCCGCTTGAGTGCGATAGGCGCCGCGCGACAGTCGTAAGGTTCGGGGTAGGCGTGAAAGCAAAGCGGGCGATCTGGCTGTTGAGCGCGGCATGGAGCTGGTCTGCGGCCGCGCAGGACCTGCAGGACCGGCCGGCAGACCCGCCCCCGCCCCTCGTCAACGCGGCACCTGCCGACGCAAACACCGTCGATTTCAGCGCCGACCAGCTCGAATATTCGAACGAGAGCGAGACCGTGGTTGCCGCGGGCGATGTGCGCATGTTCCGCGAAGGCAATCGCCTGCGCGCCGACCGCGTCGTCTGGAACCGCACCACGGGCGAAGTCCGCGCCGAAGGCAATGTCGCGGTCACCAACCCGCAGGGCGATGTCGCATACGGCGATTCGGTGAACCTGACCGACACGCTGCGCGACGGCGTCGTCGACAATCTGCTGGTGGTGCTGGAAGGCGGCGGCCGGCTCGCGGCGGCGCGGGGCACCCGCCAGGGAAATCTCTACAGCCTTGAGAACGCCGCCTATACCGGCTGCCCGGTCGAGGAGCAGACCGACTGCCGCCCCAAGGAGCCGAGCTGGAAGATCACCGCCGTCCGCGTCACCTATGACACCGTCCGCAAGCGCGTCTTCTACCAGGGCGCGCGGATGCACCTGTTCGGCGTGCCCCTGATCCCGCTGCCGTTGCTCTCGCACCCGACCGGTGGCGAAGGCGGCAGCGGCGTGCTGGTGCCGGAGGTGCGGTTCAGCCGCGTCAACGGCTTCGAACTGGCCCTGCCTTATTATTTCCAGCTCGCGCCCAACCGCGACCTGACGCTCACTCCGCACATCTATTCGAACGTGCTGCCCGCGCTGGAGGCAAAGTACCGCGCGCTCACCGGCAACGGCGCCTACCAGATTGGCGGCACGGTAACGTATAGCCGCCGCCAGCCCGCCGATCTGCCGACCGGCACCACGTCCGAACGCGACGTTCGCGGCTATTTCGATGCGAGCGGGCGCTTTCAGCTCGATCCCTATTGGAACGTCAGCGGCTCGATTCGCCTCACATCCGATCGCACCTTTCTGCGCCGCTACGATATTTCCCGCGACGACCGGCTGCGGTCGATGATCCGCGCCGAGCGGATCGACCCCGACAGCTATTTCTCGCTGACCGGCTGGGCGACGCAGACGCTGCGCATCAACGATCCGCAAGGTCAGCAGCCGATCGCGCTCCCTGAGCTGGACTTCCGCCAGCGGCTGACCGACCCGTTCGCCGGCGGCCGGGTCGAGCTGCAGGTCAACACGCTCGCCATCGGCCGCACCGACGGGCAGGATACGCAGCGCGCCTTTGCCAGCGCCCGCTGGGATCTGCGCCGGCTGACTCCCTGGGGCCAGGAAGTGACTTTCACCGCCTATGCGCGGGGCGACGTCTATCACTCCGACGAGAACAACCTGACTCCGACGCTGATCTATCGCGGTGATCCGGGCTGGGAAACGCGGGCCATCGGCGCGCTGGCGCTGGACGTGCGCTGGCCGCTGGTGGGGCCGGTCGGCGAAGGCACCCAGCGCATCACGCCGCGCATCCAGCTCGTCGCCACGCCGCCGATCCGCAACATGGACATTCCCAACGAGGACGCCCGCGCGATCGAGCTGGAGGATTCCAACCTGTTCGCGCTGAACCGCTTCCCCGGCTATGACCGGTTTGAGGACGGCGCGCGCGTCACCTATGGCGTCGATTATGCGCTGACCCTGCCCGGCATCGCGATCGACGCCAATATCGGCCAGAGCTACCGGCTGTCCGACCGGCCCGAGCTGTTCCCGAACGGCGTCGGCCTGCGGGGCAATCTGTCCGATATCGTCGGCCGCACGACGGTCCGCTTCCGCGATTTCGTCGCGCTTACGCACCGCTACCGGCTCGACAAGGACAGCCTGGCGGTGCGCCGCAACGAGATCGACGCGACGATCGGCACCCGCTCCACCTACGTCCTGCTGGGCTATCTGCGCCTCAACCGCGACATCGACACCGCGATCGAAGATCTGCGCGACCGCGAGGAAGTGCGCGTCGGCGGGCGGGTGCAGATCGGCCGCTATTGGTCCGCCTTCGGCTCCGCGATCGTCGATCTGAGCGACCGGCAGGAGGACCCGCTGCTCACCGCCGACGGATTTCAGCCCGTCCGCCACCGGCTCGGCATCGCCTATGAAGACGACTGCCTGGAGCTGGGCGTCACCTGGCGCCGCGATTACCAGAACACCGGCGATGCGCGGCGCGGCGACACTTTCCTGCTAAGGCTTTCTTTCAGGAACCTGGGCCGCTAAGCCAAGGTTCAGCCGCTCCAGCCTAGCCGGGGTGCATTGCTTCCTTGCGATGGGAATGATTTCGAACGTGACTGTGCTGTCCTTTCGCCCGCTCCGCCGGGTGCTGCTTGCCGCCGCCGCGATCGGATGTGCCGCGATCGCTCAAACCAACGACGCCGGCACCACTGCGGCCGGGGGGCTCAACATCCCCGCCGACGTGATCGTGTTCGGGCGGAACGATCCCGCCGTCCGCAAGCCGACCGCGATCGTCAACGGCGACATCATCACCCGCACCGATGTCGAGCATCGCCTCGCGCTGATCCTGGCCGCCAACGCTAACACCCAGCTGCCCCCTGAAGAGGTCGAGCGGCTGCGCACCCAGATCCTGCGCAACCTGATCGACGAAGTGCTGCAGATCCAGGAAGCCAAGGGCAACAAGATCGACGTCACACGCCAGGAAGTGAATGAAAGCTACGAGCGCGTCGCCCGCAACTTCAAGCGGACGCCCGAGCAAATGGCGGCCTATCTGAAGCAGATCGGCTCGTCCGAAGCGACGCTGAAGCGCCAGATCGAGGGCGAGCTCGCCTGGAACCGCCTGCTCCGCCGCCGCATCCAGCCCTTCGTCAATGTCGGCCAGGAAGAAGTGCAGGGCATTGTCGCGCGGCTGAACGCGGCCAAGGGCGCGACCGAAGTCCGGGTCGGCGAAATCTTCCTCTCTGCCTCGCCTGAAACGGCGGCGCAGGTCAGCAACAATCTGCGCGGCATCATGCAGCAGGTGCAGCAGGGCGGCTCCTTCACTGCCTATGCGCGCCAGTTTTCGGAAGCGTCGACGGCGGCCGTGGGCGGCGATCTCGGCTGGGTGCGGCCGGAGCAGCTGCCCGAGACCCTGGCCGCGACGGCGCGCGATCTCGGCGTCGGCCAGCTCGCCGGCCCCATCCAGGTGCCCGGCGGCTTTTCCGTCCTCTACATGATCGACAAGCGCCAGGTGCTGACCGCCGATCCGCGCGACGCGGTGCTGGCTTTGCGCCAGCTCTCGCTCGCCTTTCCGGCCGGCACCACGCGCGAAGCCGCCAGTGCCAAGGCCGCCGAATTCGCGGCCGCCACGCGCAGCATGGCCGGCTGCGGCGCGGCACAAAAGGTCGCCGAGCAGCTTGGTGCCGAGATGGTCGACAATGACCAGGTGCGGATCCGCGATCTCCCGGCCCAGCTGCAGGAGATGATGATCTCGCTTCAGGTCGGCCAGGCCAGCCCGCCTTTCGGGTCGCCGACAGAAGGCGTGCGCGTGCTCGTCGTCTGCGGCCGCGACGATCCGCAGGTGGCGGAGGGGCCAAACCCCGAGACCATCATGGCGCAGCTGGAAGAGCAGCGCGTGAACATGCGGGCGCGGCGCTATCTGCGCGACCTGCGCCGGGACGCGGTGGTTGACTATCGCTGAACCCTGGACCGAAGCGCCGCTGGCGGTCGCGCTCGGCGACCCGGCGGGTATCGGCCCGGAGATCGCGGTCAAGGCCTGGCTCGCCAAGGATCGGGAAGGCCTCGCGCCCTTTTTCGCGGTCGGTGACGAAAGGTCGATCGCCTCGGTCTGGAGCGGTCCCGTCGTGCGGATCGACAATCCCGACGAGGCAGCCGCAATCTTCGGCCGCGCCCTGCCCCTCATCTCGGTCGAGGATGGCGGCGAGATCGTGCCGGGTCAGCCAAATCTCGAAGGCGCGCGCTGTTCGCTCGACTCGCTCGAAGTCGCGACCGGGCTGACGCGGTCGGGCGCGGCGGCGGCGCTCGTTACCGGGCCCGTCGCCAAGGCGCAGCTCTATGCGATCGGCTTCACTCATCCGGGCCAGACCGAGTTCGTCGCCGAACGCTGCGGCATTGCGCCCGAAAATGTGGTGATGATGCTGGCCGGGCCCGATCTCCGCGTCGTGCCGGTCACCACCCACATGCCGCTCAGCCAGGTTGCGCTCAGCCTCTCCGCGGACGTGATCGTCGCCAAGGCGCGGACGACCGTGCGCGGCCTGCAGCGCAATTTCGGCATCGCCGAGCCGCGCCTCGCCTTTGCCGGCCTGAACCCGCATGCCGGCGAAAATGGCGCACTCGGCACGGAAGAGATCGACATCATCGAACCCGCCATCGCCGAGCTGCGCGCAGACGGCGTGGACGTGACCGGGCCGCTCGCCGCGGACACCATGTTCCACGCCCGCGCCCGCGCCGGCTATGACGCGGCGATCTGCCTCTATCATGACCAGGCGCTGATCCCGCTGAAGACGCTCTACTTCGACGTCGGCGTGAACATGACTTTGGGACTGCCGATCGTGCGGACCGCGCCCGATCACGGCACCGCCTTCGCCATTGCCGGCAAGGGCCAGGCGCATGCCGGTGCGATGATCGCCGCGCTCCGCCTCGCCGCCGAGGCGGTCTCCCGCCGCAAGCTGGAATGCTGCCCGGCTTGAGCCCGTTGCCGCCGCTGCGGGACGTGATCGCGCGCTATGGTCTTAGCGCCAGCAAGGCGCTGGGCCAGAACTTCCTGTTCGACGAACAATTGCTCGACCGCATCGCGCGGGTGCCGGGCGATCTTAATGGCCAGCACGTGCTGGAGGTGGGCCCCGGCCCCGGCGGCCTCACCCGCGCCCTACTCCGCGCGGGTGCGGAAGTGGTCGCGGTCGAGCGCGACTCCCGCTGCATGCCGGCGCTGGCGGAGCTGAGCGACTGGGCCCCTGGCCAGCTGCGCGTGATCGAAGGCGACGCGCTCAGGATCGACGCCGAGCAGGAGCTTGGCGGCGCGGGTCACATCGTCGCCAACCTGCCGTACAATGTCGGCACCGCGCTTCTGGTCGGCTGGCTGACGCTGGAGGACTGGCCGCCCTGGTGGCGATCCCTCACGCTGATGTTCCAGAAAGAAGTCGCCGAACGCATCGTCGCCGCCCCCGGCAGCGACGCCTATGGTCGCCTCGCCGTGCTCACCCAGTGGCGCGCGACCGCACGCATCGCGATGACCGTCCACCGCTCCGCCTTCACCCCGCCGCCCAAGGTGATGAGCGCCGTCGTCCACATCGTGCCGGCCGATGCGCCCGCTGGAGTGAAGGTGAAAACCCTCGAACGCCTCACCGCCGCCGCCTTCGGCCAACGCCGCAAGATGCTCCGCCAGAGCCTCAAGGCCATGCCCGGCGCCCTCGAAGCCGCCGACCGCCTCGCCATCGACACCACCCGCCGCGCGGAGACGGTGAGCGTCGCGGAGTTTGTTGCTTTGACGCGCGAGATCAGGTGAGGCGCTGGACGAAAGGCTAGTTTGGCGCACTCTGAGCCCAGCATCTTCTGGATTGCGCCGATCTCCTCATCCACGCGCCCGATGCGCTTGCCCAAACTTTCAAAGTCACGCCAACGGCAAATACGATGATCAGCATCCAGATCAGCGAAGCGCCGCTCTCGACGAAGTTCATTTCGCCGCCCTTGCTCCTTTCGGCTTGTGCGCCCGGAGCGGAGTCGCCAGCATCCGCTTTGAAGCCCTGTCGCGGCGAGCCTGCTTCGCCACGTTGAACGTCAGCTCATCCTCGCCCCCGTCTGCCATCGCGGCACTCCATGGAGATAAGATGAACACCCTGTTCCCAGAGTTCGACTACACCCTTTTTACCGCCTGAGGAGCGGCCTGCTGCTCGCCACATCCAAAGGGCCGGCGCGCGCCTTGTTAGTTACTGTCACAACTTGGGTGCCGCCATCGATCTCCTAAGGGTGGCAGAGCTGGCTTATGAGCACGCTCGTGTGGCGAACGTCGATCGTATAGCTCGGCCAACTCGAAACTGGTTGTTTGTCGCGTGTCGGGATGGCGCTATGACCATCTATCACTTCGGCCGAACGCTAGAAGGTATCCGGGAGGCGTTCAAAGACGCTCCTGCACTTCGCTCATACGTGAACCATCCAGAGCTGCGAGCGGCCTACAAGCAGTTCACTTCAGACTTTCCGTCCTTCATCGCCCTACGACACGCGATTTCACACTCCGCCGAGTTGATCGCGACTCTCGATGATTTCCGCTCATCCTCCGCTAAGGGCGAAGACCTGCAGGTGCCAGGGATTAGCATTCAGGGCAGCGGTCACGTGCATATCTCGGATATGCTAGCTGGCGACGTTTTCACTGCCTCGCTCGATGGACAGGCCTACTCTTACTCTCTGAGCGAGGAGAGCCTCAACAAGTTGCTGCATACGGCCATCCGGTTCGGATGGGCGTTCAACCAAATCGCAGTGCAGTTAAAAGAGCCTGCTGCAGACCGAACCACCATCCAAAAGCGCCCGATCCCGCGTCCCTGTGACTACGTCCGGTCGAGTTACTCTTCAGGAAAATTGGCGCGCCCGGAACGATTCGAACGTCCGACCCTCAGATTCGTAGTCTGATGCTCTATCCAGCTGAGCTACGGGCGCGTGGGAAGCGGCGACATAGGCGGGTCGCTTGCGCGATGCAAGACCATTGCGAGGCCTTGTTGCCCGGCCTAGTTGGGCGGCGATGAAAAGCCTCTTGCCGCTCGCCCTGCTGCTCGCCGCCGCCTGCGCGGACACGGGCAATGCGCCCTCGCTCGCCCGCCGCCCGATCGAGAGCCGCGACCTGAACGCACCAGTGCCCGAAGCCGCTCCGCCTGCCGTAGCGGACGCTGCGCTCCAGCAGGAGATCGCGACCGTCATCGAGCGCGCGGAATCAGGACAGCGCGCCTTCGCCGCGCTCCTGCCGCCTGCTCAGTCGACAGCGGCCGCCGCGGGCGCGGAGGCGAGCGAGAGCTGGATCGCGGCTCAGCAACTACTCACCGCGCTTGAAAGTTCGCGCACCGACACGACTGCGGCGCTGGCCCGGGTGGACGCACTGATCTCCGAACGCGTGCTCGCGAAGAGCGACGCGGGATTGGCCGAACTTCAGGCAGCGGCAGCGCGGATCGGCGCGCTTGCCGACGCGCAGCAATCGTCGATCGACGCTTTGAAAGCGCGGATCAGCCGCTGAGCGCGGCGCGGTGGACGCGGCCATTCTCGACATAATGGGCGACGCCCATCGCGTTGCCGGCCACTTCCAAGTCGCTGAGTTCGCGCATCAGCTTGGCCGGCCGCCCGCCCCATAATTCCCGCGCGCCGATCCGCCTGCCCGGCGTCAGCATCGCCCCCGCCGCCAGCATGCCTTCGCTGTCGATCGCGCAGCCGTCCATCATGATGGCGCCGAGCCCGACAAAAGCGCGGTCTGCCAGCACGCAGCCATGGACCATCGCCAGGTGCCCGATCAGCACATCCTCGCCGATGATCAGCGGGTGGCCCTCCGGCGCGCCCGGCCGCGGCGAATCGACATGGCAGACGCTGCCGTCCTGGATGTTGGTGCGGGCACCGATCTTCATGAAGTTCACGTCCGCGCGCAGCACGCAATTATACCAGATGCTGACGTCCGGCCCGATCTCGATATCGCCGATCAGCCGGCAGCCCGGCGCCACAAAGGCGCTGTCATGGATGCGCGGGCGCTTCCCGTGGATTTCGATCAGGCTCACTCCGTCCACTGCTCTCTCCCGATGCGATAAACCCCGTGCCGGCCGTAGCGCGGCATGTCGAAGTCGAGCTCCGGCAGCGCAGTCATGCCGAGCCGCCGCATCAGCCCCCAGGACGCCGCATCGCCCTCCAGCGTCATGGCATAAACCTGATCCATGCCGAAGCGGGTGAAGGCGAGGCGCAGCGAAGCGAGCGCCGCCTCCCGCGCATAGCCCTGCCCCCAAACACCCTCGCGCAGGCGCCAGCCAATCTCCGGTTGGCCGAGGATGGTCGGGGAGGCACCATCGCCAGTGAGTGCTTTCAAGCCGCAAAAGCCGAGGAACTCCCCGTCGCTCCGGCGGTCCATCGCCCAGAAGCAATAGCCATGCTCTTCCTCGCCCGCGGGAATGCGTGCGACGGCCGCCGCGATCTCCTCCCGCGTCTGCAGCCCGCCCAGAAAGCGCGTGACCTCCGGCGTGTTGCATGCGGCCTCGAAGGCATCCACATCCTCGTCACGCCAGCTGCGCAGCACCAGCCGCTCGGTGTCGTGACGAAACGGCACGATCAGATTTCAACGGCGATGGTGGCGGTCGCCGTATCGCCCGTGTTCGGCAGGTCGCACGGATCGATCAGCAGCAATTTCGCTTCGCCCGAGCGGGCGCAGGGACGATGCTCGACGCCGCGCGGCACCACGAACAGCTCGCCGGGCGAGAGCGTCACGGTCCGGTCGCGCAGCTCGATATCGAGCACGCCCTCCAGCACCAGGAACAGCTCGTCGGTCTCCTCGTGCCGGTGCCAGATGAACTCGCCCGCGACCTTCACCAGCCGCACTTCATGGTCATTGTAGCGCGCGACGATCCGCGGCGCCCAATGGTCCGAGAAGCTGGCAAGCTTGTCCGCGAGATTGACCTTGTCCGGCATCAGCCCCTCCCCTTCTGCCTTCCTGAGGCTATCAGGCGCCGGCGGCCGCCTCAATGATGGGCACGAAGTCGGCCGCAGTCAGGCTCGCGCCACCGACCAGCGCGCCGTCCACATTCGCAACGGCCATCAGTTCGGCCGCGTTCGAGGCCTTGACCGAGCCGCCGTAGAGAATGCGCACCTGGTCGGCGGGATTACCCAGCAACGTGCGCAGCTTCGCGCGAATGGCCGCGTGCATCTCGGCGACATCTTCGGCCGTGGGAGTGCGGCCGGTGCCGATCGCCCAGACCGGCTCATAGGCGATGACGAGATTGGCAGCATCGGCGCCAGACGGAAGCGATCCGGACAGCTGCTCCTCCACCACCTCGACCGCGCGGCCCGCCAGCCGCTCGCCTTCGGTCTCGCCGATGCAGAGGATGGCGGTGAGGCCAACGCCGATCACTGCCTCGGCCTTGGCGCGCACCAGCGCGCTACTCTCGCCATGATCGGTGCGCCGCTCGCTATGGCCGACGATGACAAGGGCGGCGCCCGCTTCCCTCAGCATCGCCGCGGACACGTCGCCGGTATGCGCGCCCTTCTCATTCGGGTGCGTGTCCTGCGCGCCGATCGTCACGTCTCCACGCGCGGCAGCGGCCGCGATCAAGGTGAAAGGCGGGCAGATGGCGACATCGACCTGGGGGTTGGCGCGCGCGGCCTCTGCGATTGCATCGAGCTCCGCCAGTTGCGCGAGGCTGCCATGCATTTTCCAATTCCCCGCCACCAGCTTGCGTCGCGACATTACGTCCTCCGTTGAACCTGCGACGCCGGTTAGGTGACATCGGCCGGCCCGCGCAAGCACCCCGCTTGTCCGCTTGGCAGCCGCGCCCTAAAGCACGGCTTTCCCCGCTCATCTGGACTTTCGATGCTCAATCTCTTCCGGCGCCTGTCCAAATCCAAAATCGGCATCATCGTCTTCGCCCTCTTTCTGGTCGCGCTCGTCTTCGGTTTCGCGGCGGCGGACATCCAGAATGTCGGCTTCGGCGGCGGCACGGCGAGCGGGGACAATGTCGCCAAGATCGGCTCCCGGAGCATCAGCTATGCCGAGCTGCAGGACCGGGTGCAGCGCGCCTATGAAAATGCGCGGCAGGAAAAGCCGGAGCTGACGATCCAGCAATTCGTCCGCCAGGGCGGCGTCGATCAGGTCGTCGCGCAGATGACGGACAGCCTTGCCGTCGAGCAATTCGCGCGGTCGCAGGGCATTGGCGTCAGCCGCAAGATGGAAGACGCGCAGATCGCGGCGGCGCCCGCGTTCAGGGGGCTGAACGGCCAGTTCGACCAGAGCGCCTATGAGGCCTTCCTGGCGCGCCAGAACGTGTCCGAGAAGCAGCTGCGGTCCGACCTCGCCCGCGATCTTTACCTAAGCCAGGTGTTGGTGCCCTCGACCGGCGCGGCGATGGTCCCGACGACACTCTCTCTGCCCTATGCCTCGATGCTGCTGGAGCAGCGCAGCGGGCGCGCCCAGTTCGTCCCGGCTGCTGCCTTCCGGGGCGGCGCGCCGACCGATGCGGAGATCGCCGATTTCTACCGCCGCAATGCCGGGCGCTACACCATTCCGGAGCGGCGCGTGGTCCGCTATGCCCTGATCGACCGCGCCGCATTCGAAGCCGCTGCCCAGCCGAGCGAACAGGAAGTGGCGGCTGCCTATAAGGCGAACCAGGCGCAATATGCGGGCAAGGAAACGCGGACGATCAGCCAGGTGATCGTGCAGAGTGAGGCGCAGGCGCGCGAGCTGGCGGCGAAGATCGCCGGCGGCATGGCCATTGCCGAAGCAGCCCGTGCGATCGGCCTCGAGTCTGTGACGTTGAACGATCAGAGCCGCGACGATTATGCCAAGGCCAGCTCGCCTGCGGTCGCGGCGGCGGTGTTCGGCACCGCGCAGGGCCAGGTCGCCGCGCCGGCCCGGTCCGGCCTCGGCTGGCATGTGGTGCGCGTTGACAGCGTCACCAACACCGCCGGCCGGACGCTCGACCAGGTCCGTCCGGAACTCCTCGCGCAGCTCAAGTCCAAAAAGGCGGCCGATGCCTGGGCCGCGGCGATCGCCAAGGTCGAGGATGAAGTGAATGGCGGCGCGACCTTCGACGAAGCGGTTGCCGCGAGCAAGCTGCAGCCGGTCACCACGCCGCCCTTGCTCGCGAGCGGCCGCAGCGCTGATGGCGCCGACACCCCGCCGACGCCGGAACTGGCTGGCGTGATCAAGTCCGGCTTCTCGATGGAAGCGGAGGACGACCCGGTCGTCGAACAGATCGTCCCCGATCGCGTCGCCGCACTGGTCAAGACCCAGCAGGTGATCGCGCCCGCACCCAAGCCGCTCGCCCAGATTCGCGAGCAGGTCGTCGCCGATCTGCTGAACGAGCGCGGGCTGGCCGGCGCGCAGCGGGCGGCAACGGCCATCGCAACCCGGGTCAATAGCGGCACGCCGCTGGCCCAGGCGGCGGCCGCAGCCGGTGCTCCCCTGCCCGCGCCTGCCCCGCTCAGCGGCCGGCGCGGCGAGACGCTGCAGCAGGCGCGCCCTGCCACGCCGCAGCTCGCCGCCATGTTCGCCACGCGCCGCGGCAAGGCGAGGATCGTCGCCGCGCCCGATCGCAGCGGCTGGTATGTCGTGACGGTCGAAAATGTGGTGCCCGGCGACGCGCGCGGTCAGCCGCAGCTCGTCGAGGCGACGCGCGCCCAGTTCGCGCCGGTGCTCGGCCAGGAATATACCGCCCAGCTCGCCGCTGCCGCCCGCCGCGCGGTCGAGGTGGATATCAACGCTGCCGCGATCGCGCGCCTGAAGAGCGAGTTGACGGGCGCCGCTGCCCAGTGACGCGCGACCGCAGCGACGACGCTGACTGCGCCGCCGCACTAAAGGCGGGAAAGCCCGCCTTCGTCTGGCGCCGGCAGATCGCTGACACGGACACGCCGGTCTCCGCCGCACTGGCGCTGGTGGAGCCCGGCCGCGGCGACTTTCTGCTGGAGTCGGTGGAAGGCGGCCAGACCCGCGGCCGGCACAGCCTGATCGGCCTCGCCCCCGACCTCACCTTTCGGGCGCAGGGCTCCAAGGCGGAGGTGAATGGCGTCGAGGTGCCCGGCAGCCCGATCGACGTGCTGCGCGGCCTGGTGGCCGACTGCCGCGCGAATGTGCCGCCGGAGCTGCCCCGTGCCCTCGCCTGCCTGGTCGGCTATTTCGCCTATGAGACGATCGGCCTGATCGAACGCCTGCCCCGCCCGCCGGCGAACCCGCTCGAGCTGCCGGACATGCTGTTCGTGCGGCCGACGCTGATCCTGCTGTTCGACCGGCTCGCCGACGAGCTGTTCCTGATCGCGCCGCTCTGGCCCGGAGCGGGCGAGGCGGAGGCGCGGGTGGCGGATGCCTGGGAGCGCATCGATGCGGCGGCTGCCAAACTCGCTCGTCCCGAGCGTAGTCGGGGGGCGTTGGTGGAGAGTTCTGGAGGTGCGCCCCTCGACTTCGCTCGGGACGAGCGGAAAATCTCCGTGCTCCCCCCCAACCGCTACCGTGAGATGGTCGCCCGCGCGCAGGACTATATCCGGGCCGGCGACATCTTCCAGGTCGTGCTCGCGCAACGTTTCACCGCGCCCTTTCCGCTGCCGCCGTTCGACCTCTACCGCGCGCTTCGGCGGATCAATCCCTCACCTTTCCTCTACTTCCTCGACCTGCCCGGCTTCGCGCTGATCGGCTCCAGCCCCGAGATCCTGGTGCGCGCGCGCGATGGCGAGGTGACGATCCGCCCAATCGCCGGCACACGGCCCCGCGGCAAGACGGCAGCGGAGGATGCGGAGAACCGCGACAGCCTCCTTGCCGACCCCAAGGAGCGGGCCGAGCATCTGATGCTGCTCGATCTCGGCCGCAACGATGTCGGGCGGGTGGCCGAAGCCGGCAGCGTCCGTGTCACCGACAGCTATACTGTCGAACTCTACAGTCATGTGATGCACATCGTGTCGAACGTCGTCGGGCGGCTGCAAGCGGGCAAGGACGCGCTCGAGGCCCTGTTCGCTGGCTTTCCCGCCGGCACCGTCTCCGGCGCCCCCAAGGTGCGCGCCTGTCAGATCATCGCCGAACTGGAGCCGGAAACGCGCGGCGCCTATGCCGGCGGCGTCGGCTATTTTTCGCCGGACGGTTCGATGGACAGCTGCATCGTGCTGCGCACCGCGGTGGTGAAAGACGGCACCATGCACGTCCAGGCGGGTGCCGGCATCGTCGCCGACAGCGACCCGGCCTCCGAACAGCGCGAATGCGAGGCCAAGGCCGGCGCGCTTTTCGCCGCTGCCCGCGAGGCGCTCAAGCGGGCATCCGAACCCGGTTTCGGCCAATAAGAAAAGGCCCGGCGAGTTTCCCCGCCGGGCCCGATCCTTGCTCTCAGGTCAGTCGCTCAGTCGCGGCTGCCCATGAAGTTCAGCAGGAAGGTGAACATGTTGACGAAGTCGAGATAGAGCGACAGCGCGCCCATGATGACGGTCTTGCCCATCATGTCCGTTCCCGCGACGTACGAATACATGCTCTTGATCCGCTGCGTGTCATAGGCGGTCAGGCCCGCGAACAGCAGCACGCCGATCACCGAGATAGCGAAGGCCATCGCGCTCGACTGCAGGAAGATGTTGATGATCATCGCGACCAGCAGCCCGACCACGCCCATCACCAGGAAGGTGCCAAAGCCCGACAGATCCTTCTTGGTCGTGTAGCCCCAAAGGCTGAGGCCGGCGAAGGCCGCGGCCGTCGCGAAGAAGGTCTGCGCGATGGAGGTGCCGGTATAGACCAGGAAAATGGACGCCATCGACAGGCCCATCACCACGGCGAAGGCCCAGAACAGCATCTGCGCGGTGCTGGTCTTCAGCCGGTTGATGCCGAAGCTCAGCACCATGATGAACGCCAAAGGTGCCAGCATGATCAGCCAGCGCAGCGGCGTGGCGAGCACCTGCTCGGCCATGCCGGAGCTGGCAAAGGCCAAGGCGACGATGCCGGTTAGCAGCACGCCCGACGCCATGTAGTTGTAGACGGACAGCATGTAGCTCCGCAGCCCGGCGTCATACGCCGCCGCATCGCGGGTCCCGACCGACGACGGCGCCGAAACGGTCGCCCGGGGGTCAGTCCAGTTTGCCATCGAAGTAACTCTCCTTTGCCCGGCACAGTGCCGGATGGACGGAATATCGTTTTTCGAGCGTATTCTTTCAAGCAAAACCGGTCTGCCGAGACATTTTGATACAAAGAGGCGTTTTGAGCCGATGCACCGCCTGTTCGTCGCTGTCCGTCCGCCTGCCTCCATCCGAGAGCGAATGCTCGATCTGATGGAGGGGGTGCCGGGCGCGCGGTGGCAGGACGACGAGCAGCTGCACATCACTCTCCGCTTCATCGGCGAGGTTGATGCGCGGGTCGCGGACGATGTCGCGGCAGCACTCGGCACCGTACGGCATCCAGGCTTCGAGATCACGCTGGATGGGATCGGCAAGTTCGGCAGCCGCGGCCGGGTCAACGCGATCTGGGCCGGCGTGCGCCCGCACGATCAGCTCGCCCATCTGCACCGCAAGATCGACCATGCGCTGGTGCGCGCGGGGCTGGCGCCGGAGCGGCGCGCCTATCTGCCGCACCTCACTTTGGCCCGGTTCGGGCGTGAAGCAGGCGGGCTGGAGGGCTTTCTCGCCCGTCACGCCGGCCTCTCCAGTCCAGCTTTCCGAGTGACGAGTTTCGAGCTGTACGAGAGCCATCTTCCCAAGGCCGGCGCCACATATGAAATGGTGGAGCGCTATTCGCTCGACAGCGATTTGGCCTGACGCGCCCGACCCGCTTTGCTAGCAGAGTGGCATGACCGTCAGCACTGCCTCCTCGGCCCGCGAGATCCTGACGCGGCTCCACGACGTGATGGCGTCGCGCGCCAATGCGCAGGCCAAGCTCAACCAGGTCGTCAATATCATCGGCGAGACCACCTCCAGCGAAGTCTGTTCGCTCTATCTGCTGCGGGACGGGGCGCTGGAACTGTTCGCCACCCGCGGCCTCAGCCAGGAAGCGGTGCACGTCACCAAGCTGGCGCTGGGCGAAGGGTTGGTCGGCTCGATCGCCGAGCGGATCGAGATACTGAACCTGGACGAAGCCGCCGCCCATCCCGACTTCGCCTATAAGCCCGAAACGGGCGAAGAGCGCTTCCACAGCTTTGCCGGCGTGCCGATCATCCGGCGGGAGCGGGCGGTCGGCGTGCTCTGCGTCCAGCATACCGATCCGCGCCGCTATGACGATGTCGAGATCGAGGCGTTGCAGACCGTGGCCATGGTGATCTCCGAACTGATCGCCAATGCCGGGCTCGTCGACGGTCCGGCTTCGGCCGAGAGCCGCCCCGCACTCACCAATGCGCTACGGCTGACGGGACAGAAATTGGTCGACGGCATGGCGCGCGGTGTCGCCGTCTTCCACCAGCCGCGGATCAACATCGAGCACACCGTCGCCGAGGATACCGAGGCCGAGCGGCGGCGGGTCTATTCAGCCTTCGCAAAGATGCGCGAACAGATCGACACCATGGCCGCCCAGGCCGAGTTCGGCGTAGGCGGTGAGCATGACGAAGTGCTGCAGACCTACAAGATGTTCGCCTATGACGAGGGCTGGTCGCGGCGGATCAACGAGGCGATCGACAGCGGTCTGACCGCGGAAGCGGCGATCGAGCGGGTGCAGCAGCGCACCCGCATGCGGATGCGGCAGATCGACGATCCGCTGCTCGCCGACCGTATGCACGACCTGGAGGACCTGGCGAACCGGCTGCTGCGCATCGTCTCCGGTCAGCTCGGCACGGCGGCGCAGATGGGTCTCCGCCATGATGCCATCCTGATCGCACGCAACCTTGGACCAGCAGAACTGCTCGAATATGACCGGCGGCGGCTGAAGGGCGTGATCCTGGAGGAAGGGTCGCTCACCGCCCATGTCACCATCGTCGCGCGGGCGATGGGCGTGCCGGTGCTGGGCCGCGTGAAGGATATTCGCCGGCTGATCGCCGAAGGCGATCTGCTGCTGCTCGACGCCAATCAGAGTGCTGTATTCGTGCGCCCGAGCGGCTCAATGGAGGAAGCGTTCGAGGCCAAGCTGGCGCTGAGCCAGAAGCGCCGCGCTTCCTATGCGGCGCTGCGCGCGCTGCCGCCGGTGACCAAGGACGGCCAGCGCGTCACGGTGATGGTGAATGCCGGGCTGCGCGACGATGCCGCCGCGCTCGACCTGACCGGCGCCGACGGCATCGGCCTGTTCCGCACCGAGTTCCAGTTTCTCGTGTCCGCAACCCTGCCCCAGCGCGAGCGCCAGCAGCGGCTCTACCGCGACATCCTAGATGCCGCCCGCGACCGGCCGGTCGTGTTCCGCACCGTCGACATCGGCGGCGACAAGGCTTTGCCCTATATGCGCGTCGACGAGCTGCGCGAGGAGAACCCGGCCATGGGCTGGCGGGCGCTCCGGGTCGCGCTCGAACGCGACGGTCTGATGAAGGCGCAGGCCCGCGCGTTGCTGGAGGCATCCGCCGGGCGCACGCTCAACGTCATGTTCCCGATGATCTCCGAGCCTTGGGAATATGAGCAGGCGCGGGCGATCTTCGAGAAGCAACGCAAATGGGTCGCCTCCCGCAACCGCGCCTTGCCGACACAGATTCGATATGGGGCGATGCTGGAGGTGCCGGCGCTCGCCGAATGGCTGGACGTGCTGTTGCCGCAGATCGACTTTCTTTCGATCGGCACCAACGACCTCACCCAGTTCCTGTTCGCGGCGGATCGCGCCCACCCCAAGCTCGCAGAGCGTTACGATTGGCTGTCGCCCGCGATCCTGCGCTTTCTCCGCCGCGTCGCCGAACCGGCGCGCGCGCACAATGTGCCGGTCACCGTCTGCGGCGAAATGGGGGGCCGCACGCTGGAGGCGATGGCGCTGCTGGGGCTCGGCATCGACCGGCTGTCGATCACGCCGATTGCGGTCGGCCCGATCAAGGCGATGGTGCGCTCGCTCGATCTATCGGTGCTCCGCCCTGCCATGGCCGAGTGGCTGGCCAAGCCGCCCGCCGACATGCGCCTCACCCTGACCGAATGGGCGGAGGCACATGCGGTCGAACTGGCATGAGTTGACAAGCCCGCCGCGCTCTTGTGACAAGCGCGGCAGGGCGCACCCCGCGGAGAGGGTCAATGGACGGAACTGAGCCGATGGAAGCCGGCGCCCACAGCGCGGGCGTGCAGCTGCGCGATGCGCGGGAGAAGGCCGGCCTCAGCGTCGCCGAGGTCGCCGCCCGCACCCGCATCCCTCAGCGCCATCTGGAGGCGATCGAACGGGACGATTTTGTCGCCCTGCCGTCAACCACCTACAGCGTCGGCTTTGCCCGCGCCTTTGCCCGGACCGTGGGTGCAGACGAGGTGGCGATCGCCGCCGCTGTCCGCGCGCAGCTGGAGCAGAGCGGGCGCGAGCGCCACGCCTATCAGGCTTTCGAGCCCGCCGACCCGGCCCGGGTCCCGCCCCGCTCGCTCGCCTGGACGGCGGCGATCGTCGCGCTGCTGATCCTGGCCGGCTACGGAATCTGGCGCGCCAGCTGGAGCGGCAGCGATGACGCTCTGCCGCCGGTCGCCGCGGCTCCGACTGCCACCCCGCAACCGACGCGCGGCCCCACGCCCGCAGCCGCGCCGGCCAGCGGCACGGTGGTGCTCACCGCCACCGACGAAGTGTGGATCAAGGTCACCGACGCAAGCGGCAAGTCGCTGGTGCAAAAGGCCTTGAAGGCCGGTGAAAGCTACCAGGTGCCTGGCGATGCGCAGGAGCCGAAACTCACGTTCAGCCGGCCCGAAGTGCTGACAGTGACGGTCGGCGGCACTGCCGTCCCGCCGCTCGGTCCGCCGGCCAAGCTGGTCAAGAACGCGCTGCTGACGCCGGAAGGCCTGCGCGCAAGGGCAAGCGCGCCGACGCCCACGCCCTGACTTCGTGCATGGCTGGATCATTCTCGATAAGCCGCTGGGGCTCGGCTCGACCCAGGCGGTAAGCGCGGTCAAGCGGGCGCTGCGCACCGGCGGCTATCCCAAGCTCAAGGTCGGCCATGGCGGCACGCTCGATCCGCTGGCAAGCGGCGTGCTGCCGGTAGCAGTCGGCGAGGCGACCAAGCTGGCAGGCCGACTGCTCGACAGCGACAAGGTCTATGAGTTCGCCATCCGCTTCGGCGAGGAGACGGACACGCTTGATGCCGAGGGTGCGGTGGTTGCAAGGTCCGGCGGGCGGCCGACGCTTGCGGAAGTCGAGGCGGTGCTGCCGCGGTTCACGGGCCCGATCGAGCAGGTACCTCCGGCCTACTCCGCGCTCAAGGTTGATGGACAGCGTGCCTATGATCTGGCGCGGGCGGGTGAGGAAGTGGCATTGGCCTCCCGCTCCGTCACGATTCACGATCTGAAGGTAGAAGGGAGGGCTTCGACAAGCTCAGCCACGCCGGAGATTGGTGAGGAGGTCACAAATTCCTCCACCGGCTTGGCTGAGCTCGTCGAAGCCCTCCCTTCTTCTTCTCTCGGCCAGATCACCCTCACCGCCCACGTCTCCAAGGGCACTTACATACGCTCCCTCGCCCGCGACATCGCCCGGGCGCTTGGAACGGTAGGTCACGTCACCTATCTCAGGCGGACCCAGGCCGGGCCCTTCGCCCTGGCCCAGGCGATTTCGCTGGACAAATTGGACGCGCTCGGTAAGGAGCGCGCGCTTGAAGACATACTCCTGCCGTTGAGGGCGGGGCTGGACGACATCCCGGCTCTACCCCTCACCCCCGACCAGGCAGGGCTGCTCCGACAGGGGCGGGAGTTGGTCGGGATCGCCGCTTCCGATGGCCAATGCTTTGCGATGCTGGGGGAAATTCCGGTCGCGCTGGCAGAGGTTCAATCCGGCATCGTCCGGGTGGTTCGCGGCTTCAACCTCTAATCGAAAGGACCATGATGTCGGTAACCGCAGAGCGCAAGCAGGCGCTGATCCAGGACAATGCCCGTGCGTCGGGCGACACCGGTTCCCCCGAAGTGCAGGTCGCGATCCTGACCGAGCGTATCCAGAACCTTACCGAGCACTTCAAGACCCATGCGAAGGACAACCATTCGCGCCGCGGTCTGCTGATGCTGGTCAACAAGCGCCGCAGCCTTCTGGACTATCTCCGGAAGACGGATGCGGGACGCTACACCGCTCTCATCGCGAAGCTCGGGCTTCGGAAGTGACGCAATCGTTCGGCCCGCTTCGGCGGGCCGTTTACGTATTGCGTCATCCCGGCGCAGGCCGGGATCCAGCATAGACGGACGCGGAAGCGTCCCTCTGGGCCCCGGCCTTCGCCGGGGAACATGAGAGGAAGACAATAAGGTCGACCTCTCCGAGCCCATAGAGGCTCACACACAGGCCCCGCGGGAAGGTCCCGCGGATGAAGGAAATCAAATGTTCGATGCTAAGAAAGTGACGATCGAGTGGGGCGGAAAGACCCTTTCACTCGAAACGGGCAAGGTTGCCCGCCAGGCCGACGGCGCGGTGATCGCGACCCTCGGTGAAACTGTGGTGCTCTGCGCGGTGACCGCCGCCAGAACGGTGAAGGAGGGTCAGGATTTCTTCCCGCTGACCGTTCACTATCAGGAAAAATTCTCCGCCGCCGGCCGTATTCCGGGCGGCTTCTTCAAGCGCGAGCGTGGCGCCACCGAGCGCGAGACACTGATCAGCCGCTTGACCGACCGCCCCATCCGCCCGCTCTTCCCTGAGGGCTTTTACAACGAGATCAACGTCATCGCGCAGGTGATGTCGTATGATGGCGAGAACGAGCCGGATGTGCTGGCGATGATCGCCGCGTCCGCTGCCCTGACCCTGTCGGGCGTGCCGTTCATGGGCCCGATCGGTGCCGCGCGTGTCGGCTATGACGGCGAGAATTACATCCTGAACCCGTCCGACGCGCAAGTCGCGGAAGGCCAGCTCGACCTGATCGTCGCCGCCACCCAAGACGCGGTGATGATGGTCGAGTCCGAAGCCAAGGAGCTGTCGGAAGACGTGATGCTCGGCGCGGTTATGTTCGCGCACCGTGAGAGCCAGAAGGTGATCGACGCGATCATCGACCTGGCCGAACAGGCGGCAAAGGACCCGTGGGAGCTCGCCCCCGTCGAAGACAAGGCAGCGACGCTCGCCAAGCTCAACGACGTGATCGGCAAGGACATTGCGGCGGCCTATAAGCTGACCAACAAGTCCGAGCGCCAGAACGCGCTGAACGAGGCTCGCACCAAGGCCCGTGACGCCTTCGCCGACCTGAAGGAAAGCGATCCCGCCCAGTATCTCGGCACGCTCAAGCTCGTCAAAAAGCTGGAAGCCAAGATCGTCCGCGACGCCATCCTGAAGGAAGGCCGCCGCATTGACGGCCGCGATACGAAGACTGTGCGTCCGATCGAATCGGAAGTGCACTTCCTGCCGCGCGCGCACGGCTCGGCGCTGTTCACCCGCGGCGAGACCCAGACCATCGCCACCTGCACGCTCGGCACCAAGGACGCCGAGCAGATGATCGATGGCCTGAACGGGCTCAGCTACCAGCATTTCATGCTGCACTATAACTTTCCGCCCTATTCGGTCGGCGAAGTGGGCCGCTTCGGGGCGCCGAGCCGTCGCGACATCGGCCATGGCAAGCTCGCCTGGCGGGCGCTGCACGCGGTGCTGCCGACCAAGGACGAGTTCCCCTATACGATCCGCGTCACCTCCGACATCACCGAGAGCAACGGCTCCTCGTCGATGGCGACGGTGTGCGGCGGCAGCCTCGCGCTGATGGACGCTGGCGTGCCGATCAAGCGGCCGGTTTCCGGCATCGCGATGGGCCTGATCCTGGAAGGCAAGGATTTCGCCGTCCTGTCCGACATCCTGGGCGACGAGGATCACCTCGGCGACATGGACTTCAAGGTGGCCGGCACGTCCGAGGGCATCACGTCCCTGCAGATGGACATCAAGATCGCCGGCATCACCGAGGAGATCATGCGCGTCGCCCTGGCCCAGGCCAATGAAGGCCGCGCGCACATCCTCGCCGAAATGTCGAAGGCGCTGGGCGAGACCCGCTCCGAGCTTTCGGCCCATGCCCCGCGCATCGAGACGCTGCAGATCGACAAGTCGAAGATCCGCGACGTGATCGGCACCGGCGGCAAGGTGATCCGCGAGATCGTCGCCACCACGGGCGCCAAGGTCGACATCGACGATGAGGGCCTGATCAAGATCAGCTCGTCCGACCTCAGCCAGATCGAGGCGGCCCGCCAGTGGATCCGCGGCATCGTCGAGGAAGCCGAAGTCGGCAAGATCTACAACGGCAAGGTCGTCAACATCGTCGATTTCGGCGCGTTCGTGAACTTCATGGGCGGCAAGGACGGCCTGGTCCACGTCTCGGAAATCAAGAACGAGCGCGTCGCCAATGTCGGCGAGGTCCTGTCCGAAGGCCAGGAAGTGAAGGTCAAGGTGCTGGAAGTCGATCAGCGCGGCAAGGTCCGCCTGTCGATGCGCGTCGTCGACCAGGAAACCGGCGCTGAGCTGGAAGACACGCGCCCCGCGCGTGAGCCCCGCGAAGGCGGTGATCGTGGCCCCCGTGGCGACCGCGGTCCGCGCCGTGACGGCGACCGCGACCGCGGCCCCCGTCGCGATGGCGGCGGTGGCGGCCGTGGCGGCGACCGCGACCGTGGTCCCCGCCGTGAAGGCGGCGGCGAGCGAAGCGGCGGCGGCGACCGCCCCCGCCGCGACCATGATGGCGCCAAGGACGACGGCCCCGAGCCCGAGTTCGCCCCGGCCTTCCTGAAGGGGAATGACGACTAAGGCTCGAGCGTCAGCTCAAAGCGAAACGGAAAGGCCCCGCAGCAATGCGGGGCCTTTTTTCAGGCTTCGGTCGGCAGCACCGCGCCCAAACTGGCGGCGAGTTCGGCCTTGCGGAACGGTTTGGTGAGGCGGGCGAGATCGGGGGCCACGCCTCCCGATTCCACATAGCCCGAGACGAGCAGCACCGGCAGTTCCGGCGTGCGCTCGCGCAAATGCCGGGCGAGGTCGGTGCCGTTCATACCGGGCATCAGGTGATCGGTGACGAGGATGGTGGGGGCGAGGCCATCGGCTATGAGGCGCAGCGCCTCCTCGGCCGAGCCGGCCTCGACCACATGATAGCCAAGATCGAGCAGCATGTCGGCGGTGCTCATCCGGACCAACTCCTCATCATCGACCAGTAAGGCAGTGCCGATCGCCTGGGCGGCGGGCTGGGGCTCGGCGGCACGGGTGCTGCCGTCCTGCGCGGCTTCGCTGACCGGGAGCCAGAGCTCGACGATCGTGCCTCGGCTTGGCGTGCTCTGGATGGTGAGGGCGCCGCCCAACTGCGCGGCGAGGCCGTGAACCATCGACAGGCCGAGGCCGGTTCCCTTGCCGATGCCCTTGGTCGAGAAGAACGGTTCGACCGCACGGCGCAACGTGTCTGCGTCCATGCCGATGCCGGAGTCCGCAACGGAAAGGCGGACATAGTCGCCGGCGGGGAGCCGGGAGCGGTGACCGCCGGTTATGGCTTCGGGTGCAGCGGCGATGGCGAGGCGGCCGCCCTCCGGCATGGCGTCGCGGGCGTTCACCGCCAGGTTGAGCAGCGCCATTTCCAGCTGGTTGGGATCGACGCGCGCGGCGGGGAGATCGGCAGCCAGCTCGGTCCGCACATCGATGCTGGGGCCGAGCGTGGAGTCGATCAGGCCGACCATGTTCTCGACCAACTGCGCGATATCAACTGCGCTGGTCTGCAGCGGCTGGCGGCGGGCAAAGGCGAGCAGCCGCTGGACGAGAGTCTTGGCGCGCTCGGCCGATTGCAGCGCGCCGTCGATCAGCCGCCGCTCGCGGTCGTTGCCGACGCCGCGGCGGAACAGCATGTCCAGCGAGCCGATGATGGGGGTGAGCAGGTTGTTGAAGTCGTGCGCGACGCCGCCGGTGAGGCTGCCCATCGCTTCCATCTTCTGGCTTTGGCGGAGTTGCTCGTGCGCATTTTCGAGTTCGGCGGTGCGCTCGGCGACGCGCTGCTCGAGTGCGGTCTCCAGCTGTTTCTGGTCCGTGATGTCGACCTGGATGCCGTCCCAGATCAGCGAGCCGTCCGGCTGATTGCGCGCGGCGGAGAGGATGCGGGACCAGCGCACGTCGCCGCTGGCGTGGCGGAAGCGCGCCTCCACGTCGAACGAAGTGCAGTTGCGGATCGCCTCGGCCTCCGCGGCGGCGAGCAGCGGGCGGTCTTCGGGGAGGATCAGCTGATAGCGAATAGTCGGGTCGGCGAGCACGGCTTCTGCCGGCACACCAGTCAGCTTTTCATGGCTTTGCGAGACATAGAGGAAGCGCCGTTCGCTGCCGTCGGCGCCGGTCGCGATCTGGTAGACCATCCCGGAGGGAAGGTTGTCGGTGAGCGCCCACACACGCGCCTCGCTCTCACGCAATGCCGCTTCGATCGCCTTCTTGTCGGTGATGTCAATGGCTGTGCCGACGACGCGGACGCAGCGCCCGCTCTCGTCGAAAATGCCGCGCCCCCGCGCCGCCACCCAACGGACGACGCCATCTTCCTTGCCGACGGTGCGATACTCGACGTCATAGAGCGCGCGCTGCTGCGGGTCGGAGGCGGCCTCGAAAGCCGCGCCGGTGCGGTCTCTGTCGTCTGGGTGGAGGCCAGCGAAGAAGTCGGCCAAGCTAACGGGCACCGCGGGCGAGATGCCGAACATGCCTTTGACGCGGGGCGGCCAGAACAGCTGATCGTTGACGACATCGACGTCCCAAAAGCCGATATCGGCAGCGTCGGTGGCAAGCCGCAGCCGCTCCTCGCTCAGCGCGAGCCGTTGTTCGGACTCGCGCCGCTCGTCAATGTCGATGACCGATCCAACATAGCCGAGATATTCGCCATCCGGCCCGAAGCGGGGACTCGCTGCATCGATCGCCCAGCGGTATGCGCCATCGCGGCGACGCAGGCGGTATTCGACACGGAACGGCGCCTGGGCCGCATTGGCCTCTAGGAAGACCCGCTCCGCCTCCGCCTTGTCGTCAGGATGGGTCGCATCCAGCCAGCCGAACCCTTGCGCTTCCGGCTCCGTCTGACCGGTGAACTCGTACCAGGAGCGATTGAGATAGGTGCAGAAGCCGTCTGGATCGGTCACCCACATCATTACTGGTGCGTGATCGGCCATGTTGCGGAAGCGGGTCTCGCTTTCCGCGCGTGCAGCTTCGGCTTCATGGGCGAGTGTCACGTCATAGCCTTCGCAGAAGATGCCCGTGACGCGGCCCGCCTCGTCGGTGACCGGCTCGTAGATGAAGTTCACATAATGCAGCTTGGCGCCGCCGCCCGGGCCATCAGTCAGAGTGATCGGAATATCGTTGGCAACATAGCGCTCACCGGTGGCGTAAACTCGGTCGAGCCAGCCGAAAAACGCCTGTCCCTCCAATACTGGAAATGCCGATCGCGCTGCTTGGCCGATATAATCCCGATCGCCGAAGATGCGGCGGTAGCTTGCATTGGCGAATTCGAAGACATGATCAGGGCCGCTCATGACAGCGATGAACCCGGGCGCCTGCTCGAACATCCGCCGCTGCCGCTCGCGCTCTTCGACCTCACGGCGCGCCGCAAGGACCTGCGCCGTGGTCTCGGTGCAGGCGCAGAACATGCCGGAGATGGCGCCGCTCTCGTCGCGCACCGGTGAGTAGGAAAAGCTGTACCAGGTATCCTCGGGAAAGCCGTTCCGTTCCATGACGAGATGTAGATTCTCGTTGAAGGTCGGCTCCCCCGCGAGCGCGCGATCGACCAGCGGCTTGATATCCTCCCAGATCTCGGACCAGACCTGCTGGAACGGCAGACCCAGCGTGTGGGGATGCTTTCTGCCGAAGATTGGGATGTAGCCGTCATTATACAGGAAGGCGAGTTCCTGGCCCCAGGCGACGAACATCGGATAGCGCGAGTTGATCATCAGCGCGACGACTGCGCGCAGCGATTGCGGCCAGCCTTCCGGCGAACCGAGGGGCGAGTTAGACCAGTCATGCGCGCGCATCAGCGCACCCATTTCACCGCCGCCAATCAGAAAGTCACGGTCACTCGGGCGAGCGGTATCGTCCTGCAAAAGCATCAGACTTCATTATCCCGCCGGAGCCGGACCCCCGTCCCGCGCCCGGCCACCGCCCGCTCCGACCATAAGCAAGCTCCCGCGCCACAAGCAAGCCGACATGAATCGGCCGGCGCTTCCTTTGAGGAAACGCCGGCCGGTGCGACCCGATTGTTTCGGGATTTCGTTACGTGCCGTCGAGTGACGTTGATTCAACGCGCATTTTTGGCGGGTGTTCCCTGATCGCCAGCAACGAGCTTGTTCTTTTGCGCGTCGGTGAGCGCGCCGGCATCGAGTTCCGACTCGCGAATGGCCTCGGCGCGCTCCTTGCCGGCCTCACGCACCGTGCGCGCCTGCTGCTCGACGACATTCTGCTGGAGCGCGTTTGTCATCGACCGCCCGGCCTCTTCCATCGCGTCGGCGCGCTTGTCGGCGCGTTCCTCGACCTTTTCGGCGATTTGTTCTTTCTCGTTGCACGCGCCGAGGAGCGCGAGTGCGAGGGCGGCGATCTCAAGTCGCATGATGGGCCTCCGCTATGCTGCTGATCTGGATCAGTCAAAGCGCGCGGCCGCGGCCAGTGTTCCGACGTGCTCGACGAAAGCGGAGGATAAAACGATGAAAGTGGGGAGCTTCTGTTGCCCGGTGCTCCCCGTACCGCTGGAATCCGCTTCTGTTGCCCGGTGCGGCCCGAACCGCGCTTTTGGCCTACTTAATCTTACCCGTGAGGGTTGGGATTAAGCAGCAATCGCGAGCGCCTCGTTATCGTTGGCACTTGTGTATGGGCCGTCACGGTGGTCCCATTCCGGGCGAAATGCTGCGCTTTTCAACACACGTCGATCCTGGTTCGGCCCCATCGGGAACACTCTTGCGAGCGCTTCTGGTGGAGCCGCCGGGTACTGCCCCCGGGTCCGCTGCGTCTATGACACGCCGCACTTTATCGCCATAGCCGGGCGAACCCGGCACCGAGATATATAGGCGCTAAGGGCTTCGACGCCAAGCCCGCTTGCTGCTAAGGGCGCCGCGACCATGCTCAATCTGAACAACATTACCGTGCGCCTGGGCGGCGCGACGATCCTGAACGGCGCCACCGCCGCCCTGCCGCCGCGCGCGCGGGTGGGGCTGATCGGCCGCAATGGCGCCGGCAAGACCACGCTGGTGCGGGTCGTCGCGGGCATGCTGGAGCCGGACGAAGGCGCGGCGGAAATGCCGCGCGGCACCCGGCTCGGCTATATCGCGCAGGAAGCGCCGGGCGGCAGCGCGACGCCGCTGGAGACGGTGCTCGCCGCCGATGTGGAGCGCGCCGCGCTACTGGCGGAGGCGGAGGCTGCGGGCGGAGACAGGCTCGCCGAGATCCATGAGCGGCTGCAGGCGATTTCGGCTCATTCGGCCCCGGCCCGCGCCGCGCGCATCCTGGTCGGGCTCGGTTTCGACGAAGCGGCGCAGCACCAGCCGCTGGAGAGCTTCTCGGGCGGCTGGCGAATGCGGGTGGCGCTGGCGTCGTTGCTCTTCTCGGCGCCCGACGTGCTGCTGCTCGACGAGCCGTCCAACCACCTCGATCTCGAAGCGGTGCTGTGGCTGGAGGATTTCCTGCAAAGCTATCCGGCGACGATCCTGGTCGTCAGCCATGAGCGCGATTTCCTGAACAAGATCGTGACGCACATCCTGCATCTCGATCGCGGCAAGCTGACGCTGTATCCGGGCGGCTATGACGCCTTCGAGCGGCAGCGCGCCGAGCGCCAGGCGCAGCTCGCCTCGGCGCGGCAGCGGCAGCAGGCCGAGCGCGAGAAACTGCAGGACTATATCGCGCGCAACAGCGCCCGCGCGTCGACCGCCAAACAGGCCCAATCGCGCGCCAAGGCGCTGACCCGGATGCAGCCGATCGCCGAGATGCTCGACGATCCGACGCTCTGCTTCGATTTCCCGAGCCCCGATGCGCTGCGGCCGCCGCTGATCACGCTCGACATGGCCGAGGTCGGCTATGCGGCGACGCCGGTGCTCAGGCGGCTGAACCTGCGCATCGATCCCGACGACCGCATCGCGCTGCTCGGCCGCAACGGCAACGGCAAGACGACGCTGGCCCGGCTCCTCGCTGCCCAGCTGGCGCCGATGGCAGGGGCGATGAACGCGTCGGGCAAGATGCGGGTCGGCTATTTCACCCAATATCAGGTGGAGGAATTGGACCGGGCCGACACGCCGCTGGAGCATATGACGCGGTCGATGAAGGGCGCCACCCCCTCCGCCGTGCGGGCGCAGCTCGGCCGGTTCGGCTTTTCCGGCAGCAAGGCAACGACGCAAGTCGGCAAGCTGTCGGGCGGCGAGCGTGCGCGGCTGGCGCTGGCCCTGATCACGCGCGAGGCGCCGCATCTGCTGATCCTCGACGAGCCGACCAACCACCTTGACGTCGATGCCCGCGAGGCTCTGATTCAGGCGCTGAACGGCTATGCGGGCGCCGTGCTGATCGTCAGCCACGACCGGCATATGGTCGAGACGACGGCCGACCGGCTGGTGCTGGTCGATCAGGGCACCGCGCGCGAGTTCGACGGGACGCTCGACGATTATGTTAAGCTGATCCTGGCCGGCGAAGGCGGTGCCGAGCCGAAACAGGACAAGTCGGCGCGCAAGGACCAAAGGCGCGCAGCGGCCGAGGCACGCGAGCAGTCGAAGCAGCTGCGTGTGCGGGTTCGTGCGATCGAGACCGAGCTGGCCAAGCTGACGGCGGAGCGCAGCGCCATCGACCGCGCCCTGTTCGATCCCAAGGCGTCGGAGCCGGCGCTCGCCAAGCTGTCGATGACCGAACTGATGCAGCGCCGTTCGCGGCTGGAACAGGCAATCGCCGAACGCGAAGCGACCTGGCTGGAGATAAGCGAGGCAGCCGAGGCGATCGCGGCCTGAATATCTTACTTCGTCATTCCCGCGAAAGCGGGAACCTAGAGTGGCGGAGTGAAGAAAGAAGAAGCTGGGTCCCCGCTTTCGCGGGGATGACGAAATTAGTTGGCGCGCAGCGCCTTCAGCGCGTCCCTGATCTCGCGCAGCAGTATCACTTCCTCAGCCGTCGCGGCGGGCTCTTCGTCGCGGCGGCGCTGCACGCGAGTGGCGGCGCTGACCAGCTGATAGATGATGAAGGCCAGAATCAGGAAGTTGATCAGGACGGTGAGGAACTGGCCCCAGCCGATCATCAGCGCACCGGCCTTCTTCAGCGCCGCATAGTCGGTGGGGGAGCCGGCATAGCCTTCCGGCACCGGCCCCAGCAGTGTGAAATAGCTGGAGAAATCCAGACCGCCGAACAACGCGCCGATCAGCGGCATGATGACGTCTTCGGTCAGCGACGTGGTGATGGTCGCAAAGGCCGCGCCGATGATCACGGCGACGGCGAGGTCGAGGACATTGCCCCTGGCGATGAACGCACGAAAACCGGTCAGCATGATCCCTCCCCCGCTGGAACGCGAGGCAAGCCTCTCTCGTTACAGGCGCGAAAGCAACTTCGATTGCGCGGGGGCACGTCGCGGTGTATTCCCCCCGCAACACACCTTTGAGGGAGATCGCATGTCTTCACGTCTGTTTGCCGCCATCGCGGCGCCGGCCATGGTCCTGTCCGTCTCCGCTTGCGGCATCAACACCGTCCCGACGGCCGAGGAAGCGGCCAAGGCGCGCTGGGCCGATGTGCAGGCCGCCTATCAGCGCCGCGCGAGCCTGATCCCCAACCTCGTCGCGACGGTGAAGGGCGCTGCCGCGTCGGAGGAGGGCATCCTCACCAACGTTACGGAAGCGCGCGCGAATGCGACCCGCATCAACGTGTCCGCGGAGCAGCTGAGCGACCCAGCCGCGATGGCGCGGTATAACGAGGCCCAGGCCCGGCTTTCGGCCTCGCTGATCCCGCTTACCCGCCTGCAGGAAGCCTATCCGCAGCTGCAGAGCCAGGGCAATTTCGCGACGCTGATGAGCCAGCTGGAAGGGACCGAAAACCGGATCAACATCACCATTCGCGACTATAACGAGGCGGTGCGCGAATATAACACCCGCATCCGCACCTTCCCGGACCTGATCGGCGCGAAGCTGGTCCATGGCGCCAAGCCGCTGGTGCCGTTCCAGGCGACCACGCCGAATGCGGACCAGGCGCCCAGCGTTGATTTCAGCAAGTAAGCGAACAGAGCACTGTTCATGTCCCGCACCTGGTTTGGCCTGAGCTTGTCGAAGGCCTCCCTTCTGTTCTTCGCGGAAGAGAAAAGAAAGGGAGGGCTTCGACAAGCTCAGCCCGAACCGTGGTGGGTTGTGGTGGCGCTGGTGCTAAGCCTCCTTGCCACCCCAGCCGCCGCCCAGACCTTCCCGCCCCTTTCCGGCCGCGTCGTCGATGCGGCCAATCTGCTCACGCCGGAGCAAGAGGCGGCGATTGCGGCGAAGGCGGAATCGCTGGAGGCATCCACCAAGCGCCAGCTGGTCGTCGCCACCATTCCGGACCTGGGGGGCTATCCGATCGAGGATTATGGCTATCGCCTCGGCCGCGAGTGGAAGATCGGGCAGCAGGGCGAGAATAACGGCGTGCTGCTGATCGTCGCGCCCAATGACCGCAAGATGCGGATCGAAGTCGGCTATGGTCTGGAGCCGTACCTGACCGACGCGCTGTCTTCGGTGATCATCCGCGAGCAGATGCGGCCGCGCTTTCAGCAGAACGATTATTCCGGCGGCATCTCGGCCGGCGTCGACGCGATCGTCGCTCAGCTGCAGCTGCCGCAGGACCAGGCCCAGGCGCGCCAGGACCAGATATTGTCGCAGGAGCGAGCGCAGACCAGCCAGCGCTCCGAGGGCGGCGGGTTGCCGATCGGGCTGATCTTCTGGCTGATGGTGGTCGGCTTCGTGTTCCTGTCGATGCGTCGCGGGCGCAAGAAGCGGGGAATGTTCGGCTCGCGCCGCTATTCGCGCGGCGGCGGCAATTGGCCGATCTGGCTATGGGCGGCGAGCGAGATCGCCGGCAGCGCTGCCCGAAGCAGCGGCGGCGGCATCTTCGGAGGCGGCGGTGGCGGCGGCTGGGGTGACGGCGGTGGCGGCTTCAGCGGCGGCGGCGGCTCGTTCGGGGGCGGTGGCGCCTCGGGGGATTGGTGATGCTGAGGCCGCAGGATCATGAGCTCGTCGCCAGCGCGATCGGCGAGGCCGAGACGCGGACCGATGGCGAGATCTCGGTCGTCGTCGCGCCGGAGTCGGACAGCTATGCGGATGCCGTGCTGCATTGGTCGCTGCTGGTGGCGCTGCTGCCGCTCGTCCTGTTCGCGACCTTCCCCGACCTGCTGCACTGGGCGACCGCGTGGGTCCATCAGCCTTGGGGCGACGAAGCGCCGCCGCTGCGGCTGATCGTGCTGTTCCTGCTGTTCAAGACGATCGGCGCGTTTCTGGTCGCCTGGGCGATCTTCCGCTTGCCCCGCGTGCGCGTGGCGATCACGCCGCACGAGACGCGCGTGCGCCGCTGCCGCCGCCGCGCGATCATGATCTTCCAGGTCGGTACCGAACGCCGCACCGCGACCCGCAGTGGCGTGCTCCTTTATCTCAGCCTGGTCGAACACCATGCGGAGATCGTTGCTGACGAGCTCATCCAGTCCAAGATCGGCGGCGAGGAGTGGGGCGAGGCGATGGCCGCGCTGCTGGAGGGCATTCGCGCGGGGCAGCCGGGCCAGGGCATTGCCGACGCCGTTAAGCGCATCGGCGACGTGCTCGCCGCGCATTTCCCCTATACCGGCACGGACCCGAACGAGATGCCCGATCGTCTGATCCAGCTATGAGCCAGGATGAAGTCGAGACCGTCTGGGCGGGCAAATATATCGAAGCGCGCCGCAAGGGACGCTGGGAGTTCGTTGGCCGCGCCAATGACATTCACGCGGCCGTGATCCTGGCAATCGACGACGGCCATGTGCTGCTGGTCGAACAGCTGCGCGTGCCGCTCGGCGGTCCCTGCCTAGAGCTGCCCGCGGGCTTGGTCGGCGACAAGGACAAGGGAGAGGCGGTCGAGGAGTCGGCCGCCCGCGAGCTGGAGGAAGAAACCGGCTACCGGCCCGAGCGGATCGAAGTGATCGGCCGCTTCGCCTCATCCCCCGGCATGGTCTCGGAAACGTTCACCTTGGTGAAGGCGCATGGCCTGACCAAGGTCGGCGAAGGCGGCGGCGAGGCAAGCGAAGGCATCACCGTGCACCGGGTCCCGCTTGCCGACGTGCCGGCGTTCGTGGCCGCCAGGCGCGCGGAGGGTATGTTCATCGACGTGAAGATGTTGCTGGTGCTGGCGAACAGCATCCTCGATTGACCGTCATGCCAGCGCAGGCTGGCATCTCTGCCAACTGCCGGACCCCAGCCTTCGCTGGGGTGACGAGCAAAGTAGAGTTACCGAAAGTTATCCGCGTACGCCTGCAGCTTCAGCTTGGCCTGAGGTGCGGGCACGACATGATAGGCAATGCCTTTCCGATCGGCATAAGCCTTGGCCGCCTCCAGCGTCGGAAAAGTCAGCCGCACCTGCGCCTGGGTGTCGGCAAGGCCGTTCCAGCCGGTCAGCGGATCGACCGGCGTCGCCTCGCGTGAGAGATGCTCCAGCACCCAGAGATCGGTGCCGGCACGGCCGGACTGGGTGGAGTTTTTCGGGCGCTGGAAGATACGGGCATCAGGCATGGGGCTGGTTTAGCGGGTCCTGCTGCTGCTTTGAACCCCAATCCCGCTCGTCCCGAGCGTAGTCGAGGGGCGCCGTTGGAGAGCTCGGGCACGCGCCCCTCGATTACGCTCGAAACGAACGGATCAAGGAGAACGCCGCGCGTCCGCCGCCTTGGTGCGGAGCGTGGGCGCGGCGCTCGCGGGATCGTCGGGCCAGGGGTGTCTGGGGTAGCGGCCGCGCATTTCCTTGGCGACCGCCGCCCAGCTGCCGCGCCAGAAGCCGGGCAGATCGCGCGTGGTCTGGATCGGGCGGCCGGCGGGCGAGGTCAGGCTCAGCACCAAAGGCACGCGGTCGCGGCCAACCGTCGGATGCTCGGCCAGGCCGAACAGCGCCTGCACTCGCAGCTCGACCGCCGGGGCCGCCTCGGCGCCATAGTCGATCGCATGGGTGCTGCCGGCGGGCGAGGTGAAGTGCGGCGGCGCCAGCTGGTCGATCCGGCGCTTGCCATCCCAGCCGATCAGCTCCTCCATGGCCTGGACCAGCGCGCCGGGAACGATCGCATCCAGGCGGCGCTTGCCTGTCAGCAGCGGCGGCAGCCAATCGTCAAGCTGGTCGAGCAAGGCCGCGTCGCTCAGGTCAATGCCGGCAAAGCCCGCGCGGGTGCGGAGCGTCTCGGCCGCCGAGGGCCAGGGCAGGAGTTGAACGCCATGGGTGCGCACGCCCTCGAGCAAGGCGGCTTCGATCAGCTCCGGTGCGGCATCCGAGTCCGGGCCGCTCGACAGCCGGACGGCGCCGAGGCGGCGCTCGCGCGTGGCGCTGACGGCGCCGGTGGCTCGGTCGAAGCGAACCTGGCGCACGCTGTCGATGCGACCGGCGAAGAGTTGTTCGACTTCGTCGCCGGTGAGCGGAGCGGCCGACAGGACGCGCGCGCCCGCGGCGCTGCCCTGCACTTCGGCCACCGCCAGCCACTCGGCGCGGGCGAGCGGGGACGCGGGGTCGAGACGGAACCCGCGCCCGCCCGCGCTAATCCAGTCGGCGCCGTCGGCGGAACGGCGCTTCGAGAGGCGATCGGGGAAGGCGAGAGCGACGCCAACCCCCACTCCGCTCGTCCCGAGCGTAGTCGAGGGGCGGTTCCCGGCGTTTGCACCGCGCCCCTCGACTTCAGCCCTGGGCTGAAGTTCATCCTGAGCGACGCCGACAGGCGGCGTCGAAGGGCTCGGGACGAGCGAGGTGGTGCTGGTACGCACGAGGGCAGCCCACCGCCGCGCCAATCCCCTGCCCGCCTCGGCGCGCTTGCCGCGCTCGCTGCGCCAGCGCGTCAGGCGCAGGTCGAGATCGGCATCGTTGCCGCCCAGGCCCCGCTCCTGCAGCAGCACCGCGACCTCCGCGGCGGTGTCGAGCAGGCCGAGCGGCTCGGCTGCAACCAGCATGTGCGCGAGACGCGGTGGCAGCGGCAGCTCGGCGATGCGGCGGCCGTGCGGCGTCGGCCGGCTCTCGGCATCGATCGCACCCAAGGAGGTGAGCCGGGCCCGCGCCTCGGCAATGGCGGCCTCGGGCGGCGGATCGAGCCAGCGCAAGGTGCGCGGATCGGCGACGCCCCAAATGGCGCAGGCGAGGAGCAACGGCGACAGGTCGGCTTCCACGATTTCGGGTGGATCGAAGCGCGGGAGGCCCGCCGTCGCCGCTTCTTCCCACAAGCGGTAGGCGACACCCGCGGTCTGGCGCGCGGCGCGGCCGGCGCGCTGGGTAACGGCAGCCTGGCTCGCCCGTTCGGTCACCAGCCGCGTCATGCCGGCCTGGCGGTCATAGCGCGGGCGGCGCGCAAGGCCGGAGTCGATGACGATGCGCACCCCGTCCAGCGTCAGGCTGGTCTCCGCGATCGAGGTGGCGAGCACGAGCTTGCGCTGGCACGGCCCGGCGGGCGCGATGGCGAGGCGCTGCGCGGCGGGGTCGATCTGGCCGTGCAGCCTGTGCAGCACCACGCTCTCGGGCAGCGGCCCGATCCGCTCCGCCGTGCGCTCGATCTCGGCGACGCCCGGCAGGAAGGCGAGGACGCCGCCATCCTCCTCCCGCAGCGCGCGGCGGATGGCGGAGGCCGTCGCGTCCTCGATCCTCAGTTCGGCATCGCGGCCGAGATGGCGCAGGTCCAGCGGATGAGCGCGGCCGGCGCTTTCGATCACCGGCGCATCACCCAGCAGAGAGGCATAGCGGCCGCCGTCGAGAGTGGCGGACATGGCGACGATGCGGAGGTCGTGCCTGAGCGCTTCCTGCGCGTCCAGCGCCAGCGCCAGGCCGAAATCGCTATCGAGGCTGCGCTCATGCACTTCGTCGAACAGCACCGCCGCGACGCCGGCGAGCTCGGGATCGGCCTGGATGCGGTTGAGGAAAATGCCTTCGGTGAGGACGGTCACGCGCGTTGCCGCCGACCGCCTGCTGTCCATCCGCGTCGCATAGCCGAAGGTGCGGCCGACGGGTTCGCGGGCGAGTTCCGCCATGCGCTCCGCCGCGGCGCGGGCGGCGATGCGGCGGGGCGACAGGAGCAGGACTTCGCCGTTGCACCAGGGTTCGGCGATTAGCGCGGGCGCGATCGCCGTGGTCTTGCCGGCACCCGGCGGGGCGATGACAACGGCGTTCGGCCGCTCGCTGAGCGCAGCGAGCAGGTCCGGCAGGACGGCGTGGATGGGCAGGTCATGCACCCGGCTCCCCCTACTCATCTCGTCATCCCCGCGAAAGCGGGGACACAGCTGAGCTTCCTGCCAGCGTGCAGCTGGGTTCCCGCTTTCGCGGGAATGACGACGGAGAAGAAAAAGGGCGGAGCCTTTCGGCCCCGCCCTTTTTGGAACCAATGCTGAGAACCGGTCAGAACGCGCGATATTGCTCGTTGCCGACAAAGCCCATCTTGGTCACGCCGGAGCGCTTGATGATCGCCAGCACCTGATCGACCACGACATAGCGGGCCTGCGGGTCGGGTTGCACGTGCAGTTCCGGCTCGGGGCTCATCGCCTTGGTGCGGTCGAGGTAAAGGCGCAGCGTCACCAGATCGATCGCCGAGCCGTTCCAGGTCACGGTGCCGGCCGGATCGACCGAGACCTTGTTCTTGATCGGGTCGACCGGCGGCGGCGGCTGATCCGGCGGCGCGTTGACCGGCAAATCGATCTTCACCGCATGGGTCTGGATGGGAATGGTGATGATGAACATGATGAGGAGCACGAGCATGACGTCGATCAACGGCGTCGTGTTCATCTCGCCCATTGGCTCGCCGTCTTCGCGGCCACCTGAAATTGCCATGGGAGCTCCTCCTTACAGGCGCTGGACGGCGCCGCCCGGGGGCGGCTCGGAAATGAAGCCGACGCGGCTGAAGCCGGCCAACTGCATGGTGTAGATGGTGCCGCCGATGCAGCGATACGGCGTGTTCACGTCGCCCCGGATATGGGCTTCGGGAAGCTCGAGCCCCGGCGCATTGGGCCCGCCCTGCCGTTCGATCTCGCGCCGCAGCTTGGCGACCGCACGATCGAGCAGCTCCTGCGCGCCGACCTTGGTCACGCCCCAATAGACGCCGCACGAACCATCGGTTTCGGCGCGGACGGTCAGCGAGACGTTTTCCGGCTTGGTCGTGGTCGGGTCGAACCGGACGGCGGGAAGCTTCACTTCCACCGTCTGGATCACGACCGGCACGGCGATCAGGAAGATGATCAGGAGCACCAGCATGACGTCGACGAGCGGCGTCGTATTGATGTCCGACATGGGGGTATCGTCGTCACCCCCGAGTGCAACTGCCATAGGATCCTATCCTGTCTTGGCCGCCGGCGTGAGACCGGCGGTGACGGTGGCGGGCGCCCGGTCGAGCGCCCGCCGGCATTTCATTTAGGCCTTGGGCTGGACGCCGCCGACCTGACCGGCCGTCGTCGTCGTGGTCGGCTTGGTCGTGCTGACGGCAGGCTTGTTCGAAGCAGTCGAACCGGCCGTGGCGGCAGTCCCTGCACGGACGGCCGCCGGCTTCACCGTGCCGCCCGACATCATGTAGCCGAGCACGTCGTTCGAGAAGGCCGACAGGTCTTCCGCGATTGCCTTGTTGCGGCGTTGCAGCCAGTTATAGGCAAGCACCGCCGGCACGGCCACGGCCAGACCGAGCGCGGTCATGATCAGCGCCTCGCCGACCGGACCCGCGACGGCGTCGATGGACGCCTGGCCGGCCAGGCCGATCTTGATCAGCGCGCGGTAGATGCCGATCACGGTGCCGAACAGCCCGATGAACGGCGCGGTCGCACCCACGGTCGCCAGGAAGGCGAGACCGCCGCCCAGCTTCGAGTTGATCAGGCCCTGCGAACGGTTGATCGAACCGTGCATCCAGTCATGCGCCTCGACCGGATCGGTCAGCTTGCCATGCTGTTCCTGGGCCACCAGCGCGTCGTCGACGATCTGGCGATAGGCCGAGTTCTTCTCCAGCTTGTTGGCGCCTTCGCGCAGGCTGGTCATGTTCCAGAAGCCCTGGCGGATGCGCTTGCCCTGGTTGATGATCTTCTGCTGCTCGAACAGCTTGGTGAACAGGATGTAGAAGGAGAAGACCGACATCGCCACCAGGATGACGAAGGTCGAGATGGCGATGATGCCCCCCTGTTCCAGCGCGGCGCGCAGGCCATAGGGGTTCTCGCCGGCTGCGGCGGCTTCCGCCAGGAAAGCGATTTGAGTGATCATGCTTGGTATCCTCTGAATTGGTTCGAACGTTCAACGCGCGGCGGCACCGCCATTACTTCGGAATCTGCCATCGGACGGCTCGCGACGAAGAGGTCTTCATCGGATTTCCGTTCTGATCGAGCGCAGGCGAGTATCGGGCCTTGCGGATCAGAATCCGGCACGATGCCTCGTCCAGGTCGGAGTTTCCGCTCGACTGAGTCACGCGGCAATTTTCCACCCGGCCCTGCGGATTGATGTCCCAGGCGATCCGGACGGTACCCTCTGCCTGCTCTCTGAGAGCCCGCGGCGGATAGTCGTCGGACGTGAACCATCGACCCGGATCGCCCTTGGCAGCAGCCGCCTTGTTGACGACTGGGGCCGGTGGCGGCGGCGGCGGCGGCGGGGCCGGCGGAGCGGGTGCCGGCTGCACGAAGACGGGCGCCTGTTGCAGCACGGGAGCCTGGACCGGCGCCTGCGATTGCACGATCGGCGGCGGCGTCACCACGGGCGGCGGCTCGACCTTCTGGTCGGGCGGCGGCGGGGGCGGCGGCTCTTCGGGGGGCGGCGGCTCTTCCTCGACGTCGAACGTCTTGAGGTCCGTTGCGACCTTCTTGATGACGTTGAACGCGAGACCGGTCACGAACGCATAGCCAAGCAGCGCATGGATCAGGATCACGATGACGATCGATGCGAGCTTGCTACCGCTCAAGCCTCTTTGGTCAGCGTAGGCCATTCAGTAACGAGACTCCCTCTCTCGGCTTCAGACCGGAGCGAAGGGAGCGCCGGAGCTGTGCCGCTACTTAAGTCAATCCGCCCGGCTTTGGTTCTGTTCTAGGCAGAAGTCCGGTTCTCTATATCCGCGCATTAACCGACGCAAACGCTTTGTCGGACCCAGCAAACCTACGGTCCCGCTATGACACTTTTGTGCTAGGCGAAGGCCGTACTAAGGTCTTAACGCATGGGGAATGATGCGTATCCCGTGCCTGATTGCCGCTACGGCAGCCATGTTTCTGACAGCGGTGGACAGTTCCGCGCAAAGCTCGGCTGCTAAACCCGAGTTCAGCTATGCCGATCTGGCCGACCGGGCGCTTGCCGCCCCGGTCGCGGTCGTCGTGACCGTTACGCGGGCGATTCGGCTGGAACCCGAGCAGGCGCCGCGGCTCGCTCCGGGCCATGCGCGGCTGTTCGTCGAAGCCACCGCGACCCGCCTGATTCGCGGTGCCGGCGAGGTCCCGCCCCAGCTCCGCTATCTGGTGGACGTGCCGCTGGACGGGAAAGGCAAGGTGCCGAAGCTGAAGAAAGCGACCATGCTCGTACTGGCCCGCCCAGTTGCAGGGCGGCCCGGCGAGCTGCAGCTGGTCGCGCGCGACGCGCAGATCGCGCTCACCCCCGCCATCGAGCAGCGGGTGCGGGCGATCCTGACCGAAGCCGTCCGCTCCGATGCGCCGCCGCCGGTGACCGGCATCGTCAGTGCCTTCCATGTGCCGGGCGCGATCCCGGGCGAAGGCGAGACCCAGATTTTCCTCTCCACCCGCGACAACCGGCCGATCTCGCTGAGCGTGCTGCGCCGACCGGGCGCCGGACGGAGCTGGTCGGTGGCGCTGAGCGAAGTGGTCGACGAAGCCGCCCAGACGCCCACGCGCGACACTTTGCTCTGGTACCGCCTCGCCTGCGGCCTGCCCCGCACCCTGCCGGACACGGCGACAGCCGAACTGGAGGCGAGCGCCGCCGAAGCCGCGCGAGAGGACTATGCGTTCGTGCTGGAAGGGCTGGGCGCCTGCACCCGCAGCGCCGCGGTCAAAAGGAGCTGATCTCGACGCCGACGCCGGCGCAGTCGGGATAGACGTCGGGCTTGCGGGCGGAAACCTTGAGGCCCTGCACGCCTTGGCGGGCGGCGATCAGGTCGTAGATTTCGCGGACCAGGGTTTCCTGCAGGTTGAAGCGGCGGCCGGTGGTCACCCGGCGGATTTCGGTGCGCAGGAAATCATAGTTCCACGCGGCCGCCTGCGTATCCTCGCTGGCAAAGGCGGTGGCCTCGACCAGAACTTCGATGCTGACCAGCAGGCGCTGGGGCGTGCCGACCTCGAAATCATGAAAGCCGATGTCCACCGGCAGATCGAAGTCGGCGAGGAAGATTTTGAAACTCTTCGGCGCGAGCGCGGGCGGCACCAGTCCATCGATGGGCGGTGGCGTCGTCACTTTGCGTCCTTCACTTGCCGGTTCAGGAACGCCTCGATCGTCCGCCACAGATGCACGCTGACGCCGGGTCCGGCGACGCGGTGGCCGAAGCCGGGATAGACCATCGCCTCGAATGGAATGGCCGCGGCCTGCAGCTTCGCCATCAGCGCGGTCGAATTGTCGAACACGACATTGTCGTCCGACATGCCGTGGATGAGGAGCAGCGGGTCCTTGATTGCCGTCGCGTTCGGCAGCGCATCCGAGCTTTGATAAGGCGCTGGGTCGGTCGCGGGATTGCCGAGATACCGCTCGGTATAATGGGTATCGTACAGGTCCCAGCGCGTGACCGGGGCACCGGAGACGCCGGCGGCGTAAGCGCCCGGCGCGGCCTCCAGCAGCTTCAGCGTCATATAGCCGCCATAGGACCAGCCATAGACGGCCACCCGCTTCGGATCGACGAGGGGCTGCTGCTTCAGCCAGGCAAGGCCGGCCAGCTGGTCCTCGACTTCGACGCCGCCCATGGCGCGGTGGATCGGGTCTTCGAACGCCTTGCCGCGATCAGGAGTGCCGCGATTGTCGATCGAGAAGACGGTCCAGCCCTTGTCGAGCAGATACTGCACGACGAGCGAGTCCCACTGGTTCATCACCTGCCGGCCGGCGCCGGGTCCGCCATAGACGATCTGCAGCGCCGGGCCGCGCTTGGCCGCTCCCTTGGGCCGGTAAAGCTTGTAATGGAGCGTCTGGCCGTCCGCGGCTTTCATCGTGCCGAACTCGGGCGCGACATGGCCGCGCAGGAACGGGGCATAAGGGTGATCGCCCGCGACCTTGTTCTCGACGATCCAGAGCAGACGCTTGCCCTCGGCGTCGGCGAGATAGTCCTGCGGGGGCTGAGTGGTGCTGGAGCGGCCGACAATCAGCCGCGTTGCCGCTTCATCCATCTTGGCGTTGTGCGAAAAGCCCGTCTCGGTGAGCCGGCGCGGCTCGGCGGCCGCGTTGATTGAGGTCGCATAGACCTGCCATTCCAGCGGCGTGTCCCTGTTGCCGAGGAACCAGGCCAGGCCCCTGCCCTCGTCCACACCGATGAGCGACTTGACCTGCCAGGGGCCGCGGGTCAGCTGCATCCACTCGCCGTCGCGCCAGCGATAGAGGTGGCTATAGCCGTCGCGCTCGGACGACCAGATCAGGCTGCCGTCCGACAGCGGCTTGAGATTGTCATGGAGGTTCAGCCAGGTCTTGGCCGTTTCGCTGAACAGAATGGTGGATTTACCTGTGGCGGGATCGACGCGGAGCAGGTCGAGGCGCTTCTGGTCCCGGCTCTGGCGCTGGACCAGCAGCGCCGAGCCATCCTTGGTCCAATTGACGCGGGCCAGATAGATGTCAGCATCGGGTCCGAGATCTACCTTGACCGGCTTCCCGCCGGCGACCTCAAAGACAAAGAGATCGGCGCGCGCGTTGGGCGTGCCGGCCTTGGGATAGCGTTGCGAATAGACGCGCGTGCCGTCGGCGCCGATCGCGGCGCGGGTGACGATCGCGACCGGGCTTTCGTCGACGCGCGCAACGGCAATGCGCTTGTCGTCCGGCGACCACCAATGGCCGCGATGCCGGTCCATTTCCTCCTGCGCGACGAACTCGGCCACGCCCCAGCTGATCGTGCCCTTGCCGTCGCGGGTCAGCGCCCGTTCCTTGCCGGTTGCGAGGTCGATCAGCACGAGATTCTGGTCGCGGACGAAGGACACGAACTTGCCTTGCGGGCTGACGGTGCCGTCGAGTTCGCTGGTCTCGGTCTGGGTCAGGCGGCGGACCTGGCCGTCGAGCGTGGCGAGATAGAGGTCGCCGTCCAGCGGCACGAGCAGCCGCTGCGCGTCGGAGCTCCAGTCGTAGGCGACGATGCCCTTCTGGTCGGCGATGCGCGCGCGCTCGCGCTGCATCCGCTCGTCTTCGGACAGCTCCGCACCGGTGCCGATCTTCTTGGAATCGACCAGCATCCGCTCGGCGCCCGACGCAGTGTCCACGGCCCAGAGATCGAACCGCTCCTTCTCGTCCGGGCGGTTGCGCAGCGAGGTCAGCCAACGGCCGTCCGGCGACAGCTTGACCAGCCGCGGCACGGGACCGGAGATCGGCGGATTGCCGAAAATGCGTTCGAGAGTGAGGGTCTGGGCCATGGCGGGAACGGTAAGAGCGAGCGCCGCGGCAGCGGCCAGGATACGGATCATGCCCCGCGCTAGCACGGCCAGCGTCGCGGGCAAGCCCCTCCCCTTTAGGGGAGGGGTTGGGGTGGGGCAGTCAGTTCCCGATCATGAGTCTCAAAGGCGCGCAGACGCACGCCCCCACCCCCATCCCCTCCCCTAAAGGGAAGGGGCTAACTCTAAAACCGATAGCCCGCCCTGAACCCGATCGTGCGCGGGCGCTGGACGACGGTGTAGGAACGGCCAAAGCCCCCAAACCCACCGCGGGCGGGATAGCAGGACCCGCACTGCACGAACCGCGTGGTCTGGGCGCGTTCGTCGAACAGGTTCTGAGCAAAGAGTTCGGCCGTGAACCGACTCCAGTTCGTGCCTACCGCCAAATCGACCGTCGTCCAGGACGGCAGCTTGCCGAGTTGAACGCGCGGGTTGAACACCGCCCCGGCGGCGCCGACCGTCCGCTCACGCAGGTCCGACTGGGCCGAGCTGGAGTGTGTCACCGCGGCCTGAAGGAACGGCTTCCAATCGCCCATGTCGAACTCGTAGCGCGCCGAGCCGCTAGCCTTGAATTTGGGCGTGATCGGCAGGCGGATCCCCTTGCGCGATGTGACATCCTCCTCCGCGGTGCAATTGGTGACCCCCGCGGTTGCGCACAGCACCTGCTCCGTCTTGGCGTCGGTGTAGGCGGCGCTCGCGTTGAGCGTCAGGCCGGGCGTGGGCGTCCAGGTCACGTCCGATTCCACGCCAAAGATGCGCGCGTCGGGACCGTTTTGGATGACGGTGAAGCTGTTTTCGCCAAGAAAGGAGAATTGGAAGTCCTTCCACTGCTGGTAATAGACGGCACCATTCCAGCGGAATGTCCGCCCCCAGGTCGTCTTCCAGCCGAGCTCATAGTTTTTCAGGAAGTCGGGAGCGTATTCCGGCACGCCCGCGCGCCGGTTGATGCCGCCTGGGCGGAAGCCCTTTGAAACCGTCGCGTAGAGAAGCTTGTCCTCGATCGGCTTCCAGGTGACGTTCGCCCGATAGAGGACACCGTCATCCTTGGTCCGCTTCGGCTTCAGCTCGCCGCCGACGACGTTGGCGAGATTGGTGCAGAACGTGCCCGGCACGACGCCTGGCAGCAGCTGCGGCGTCTGTCCTGCCGCGACGACCTCGCGCAGCGTGCGGCCGTCGCCGACGAAACAGCCGGCAACACCGGTGCGGGAACTGCCCGCCGCGTTGAACGGCGTGGCGGTAAAGCCCGATCCCGGATTACGGCCGAATCCGAAAAAGCCGATCAGCGTGTTGTCGAACCTATAGCCGCGCAGGCCGCCGGTGACGGTCAGCTGATCGGTGATATCGAAACTAGCCTCGCCGAAAATCGCATAGTCGCGATCGACGCGCTCCTGCTTGGTCAGCCACAGCGTTCCCGGCCGACCGTTGACCGAGACATTGGCGCCCAGATTGGCGACTTGGTAATCCTGAAAGATGTCGTTGGACTGGCGCATGTAGAACAGCCCGCCTACCACCCGGAATCGTTCGTCCGCCGGCGAAGAGATGCGCAGCTCCTGGCTGTGGCGCTTGAAATTGTCGCTGCCGTCGATGATCTGCTGCGGCAGCACCGTGTTGCCGGCATTGTCCTGATAGTAGAAATAGCCGGCAAGGCCACCATAATCGGCATAGAGCTGATCATAGGCTTCGGCATAGTCGATATAGTCGCTCGAGCTATTGCGCTTCCGGTGCATATAGGCGCCGGCATAGGTCAGGTCCCAATTTCCAATCTTGCCCTGGATCGTCAGCGCGGTCTGGATGAAGCGATCCCGGTTGCGATCGTCGTTGAAGCGCTGAACCTTCAGATCGCCGAGGCTCTCGTCATAGCCGAACGAGCCGCGGCTCTTCTGCTCCTGTCCGATCGCGGACAGCGTGGCCGTCCAGTCGTCGCTGAGATCGATGCCCAGCGCCAGGCGGCCGCCATAGGTGTCGACCGAGTTGAAGTCCTTCTCGACGAATGCGGCATTCGTCGTCGTCAGCCCCCCGACGAAGCTGCGCGTGCCGAGCACATTGTCGATATAGCCAGCGTTGCGGCGATAGAAGCCGACGGCCCGCAGTGCGACGCGCTCATTGAACGGAATGTTGAGAAATCCTTCGATCTTGCCGCCGACATCGCCCTTGCGGACGGTGTTGATCTCGGCGTTCACCCCGCCTTCGAACTGCGACGGATCGGGCTTGTTGGTGATGATCCGGATCGTGCCTGCCTGCGACGACGCGCCGTAAAGCGTGCCCTGCGGGCCTGCGAGCGCCTCGATGCGGGCGATGTCGTAGATGTGCACGTCGAGCGTGCCGCCGATCGTCGTGATCGGCTGTTCGTCGAGATAGAAGCCGACCGAGGGCAGCGAGCCCGAATGGTTGCCGTCGCCGCCGCTCGCCACCCCGCGGAAGTAGACGGTGGTGTTGCCGGGCGAGGACGACTGGAAGGCGACGCTGGGCAGCAGCCGCGTATAATCGTTGAAATCAGTAACGTTCAGCTGCTCGAGCTTCTGCGTGCCCAGCGCCTGAATGCTGATCGGCACATTCTGCAGGCTCTCCTCGCGCCGCTGCGCGGTGACGACGATGTCGCCGAGACCGCTCTCTGCAGCCGTCTGCGACTGTTCCACTTGAGCCAAGGCGGGCGCGGCCAGCACGGTGCTGCCGAGCAGCGCCACCATCAACGGAGTCCAAGTCTTCCGGCGCACTATCTCTTCTCCCCAACCGATCCCGGTCCCACCCGACAGGCTCGACTGGTTTCACGAATCCGTCAAAGGGGAATGGCGGAAATCCGCCGCTTTCCGGGCTAACTGTTGCGCTTATGCAACGGTAAGGCGGGCCGGCACCGCGGGATAGGCGGCCAGCACGTCGCCGAGCGCATCCTTCAGCTCGCCCAGCCAGGGGTCGAACGGCTTCCATGGCTCCAACCCCTCGCGGTTGATCGGCCGCCGCACCTGTTCGGAACTTGCCGTCCGCACCGCGCGGTCGGTCTCCCAGAAGCGCAGGCAGCTTTCTTCGAACGGCAGCCGCATCGCTGCGAGCAGCGTCCTGATCTCCGCCTCCGTATCCTCGACCAGCCGCTCATAGATGATGCGCTGGATATGGCCGGGCAGCACCCGGTCGAAATGCGCCATCAGCGCGACATAGCTGACGTAATAAAGCCCCACGTCGCGCAGCCCGTAGGTGAAGCTCTGGCCGCGCGCGAAATGCTGCTTGAAGTTGGAAAAGCAGCTGGCGAGCGGATGCCGCCGTGCGTCGACGATCCTGGCGTTGGGCAGGATCAGGCGGATCAGCCCGACATGCGCCCAATTGTTGGGCAATTTGTCGATGAAGAAAGGGCGGTCCCTCTTCCGCTGCACCCGCGTGCGCTCCAGATACTCCTCGCCCAGTTCGCGCACCTGATCGGCGGTCAGCCGGTCGACCGGCGTGTCGCCGGAGCCGATCCGCGCCGCGAGGGCGGGAATATCGGGCAGCTCCATCGTGCCTTCGACCTGGCTGTGGCTGGCGAGGATCTGTTCGATCAGCGTCGAGCCGGCGCGCGGCATGCCGAGGATGAAGATCGGATCGGGCGCAGGGCAGCCCCAGCCTTCGCGCGCCGCATAGAAAGCGGGCGTGTAGATGGATGCGGCGCGCCGGACCTGCTCGTCCGTATCCGCCGGCTCATAGGGAAGCTGTTCGCGGCGAATGGCGTTCCCCTCGACATAATGGACGAACGAGGCTTCGGCCGCGCCGCCATCCTCCAGCGCCTTGCCGAGCGCGAAGTGGAGATGCAGCCGGTCGTCGTCGCTCAGGCCGGAACTTTCCAGCGCAGCCGTCATGGCGGCAACATCGTCGTCGGCGAACTTGACCGTCTTCAGATTGGCGAGGCTCCACCACACCTCGCCGAGGCCGGGCCGGATGGCGATGGCGCGGCGATAGGCGGCCACCGCATCGGCCTGGCGGCCGACCGTCTTCAGCACATGGCCATAGCTCATCCAGATTTTCGGATGGTCGGGCGCCTTGGCGAGCACCGCTTCGTACAGCGCAATCGCCTCATCGAACTCGCCCAATCGCGCCGAGGCTGCCGCCTTCAGATTGGCGTGAGTAGGATTGTCCGGTTCCTCGGCGAGCAACCGGTCCAACTCGACCAGCGCCTCATCGGACCGGTTCTGCCGGTGGAGGACGGTCGCCAGGTTGGACCGTGCCGGCCGAAACCCCGGCGCCAGCTCCAGCGCCCGCCGCAACAGCGCCTCGGCATCCCGATACCGCCCAAGCCGCCCCGCCAGCTCCGCCATCATCCGGATGGCCGCCACGTCGAACGGATCGTCGCGCAGCCGCGGCCGCAGCGCCTGCTCCGCTCGCCGCAGGTCGCCCTCGACCAGCGCCGTCGCCGCATCGATCAGGACAGGATCGCTGACCGAGGAGTCGATCGCGGCGAGCTCCAGCCGCTCCGCCTCGTCGACGTCACCCGCCGCACGGCGCTGGGCGGCAGCGCGGCGCAAGGCATTGGGCCGGGCAGGAACGGGGCTCAACATGAGCGCCTGTCTGCCCAAGCCGGGTCCGTTCCGCAATGCCACGACGCGGAGGACAAAGTATCAGGCTCCGGCTTGCCGGTTGCGCCGCTTTGCCGCAATGTCGAACGGGGGACGGGGATGGTAATCATATGAGGTATAAGGCTTTCGCCGTCGGCGCCGCCTTAATGGCCACGCCTGCGGTAGCGGAGCCCGGCTTTTATTTCCACAAGCCGGGCGTGGAGCGCGGTACCTTTGAGGCAGACTTGAGCGGATGCGTGGCCTTGGCCGGCGGAGTATCGGTCGAGCGGCAGTCAGTGTCGAGTTCCAACCCCTATGCCGCAGCCGTCGGCGGCTTCCTCTCAGGCCTGCTCGCCGCGCGCGAGCGGCGGGCGATGGTGACCAACATCATGCGCACCTGCATGGCCAACCGAGGCTATCGGCGCGTCGCCGCCCCTAAGGCGGCGCTCAAGCAGGTCGCGGCGCTCGCTGAAGGAGCACGCATGACACGACTCTATGATCTGGCAGCTCAAGCCGAACCACTTGGGGAAGTGCTTCCACGATGAAGATTGATCTTCGCCACGCGCTTCTCGCGTCCGCGCTCCTGTACCCTGCCGCCGCGCATGCGGTGGCGTTGAAGACGGCACCGGCCACGCTCAATCCGGCGAAGGCCTACATCCTGGTCGAATACAAGCGGGTGCCCAATCCGTTCGCCGCCACGCCACTGGCGCCTAAATATCTGCCACAGATGGGCGGTCTTTCGCTCGCGCGCTATGATGTAGATTTCGGCGACGTGCGTGGACTGGGCAAAGCCGCGTCGCGTCCGCTGCCCGGCAAGCGCGGCCCGATCGAGGCCTTCCAGAACCGCCCCATCCTCAAGACGGATGCGGGCCTGTTGTTCTTGCACGAGGTAGAACCGGACACCTATGTCGTGCTCGGCTGGGCGAATACGTCCTTCTCGCTCGGATCGTATCGCTTCGAAGCGAAAGCAGGAACCGTCACCGATCTCGGCGTCGTCATCCCCGCGACCGACTGGCCGGAAGGCGAAGCGCCCCAACCGCAGAAGCTAACCGCGGGCAAGCTGCTCGGCGCCGTGGTCGCCGGCCCCTTCGCCAAGGCGCCGCCGATTGCGCCGGCCAGGCTCAGCTTCCGTCCCAGGAGCGACGCCGACCTCACTCCCAGCGGCATTCCCGCAGATCGGATCACGCGGGTCTCATTCGAGAGCGGCGCCACCTTCGGCAACTATCTGAGTGGCCTCGTCGCTCGCATCGAGGGCGTGAACGCGCCGGCAACATCGTCAACGACCGAGGCTCCGGCAGAGGCACGGCCCTGACAAGCAAAGGGCCGGCAGCTTTCGCCGCCGGCTTGGTTCTTCGATGCTTCGCGTCCCCTTATTCGGCCGCGGCGGTTTCCTTGGCCGGACGCGGGTCGCGGCGCTCGGCGATACGGGCCGACTTGCCGGTGCGGCCGCGCAGATAATAGAGCTTGGCGCGGCGGACGACGCCCTTGCGGACCACGTCGATCGACTCGATGTTCGGCGAATAAAGCGGGAAGACGCGCTCCACGCCTTCGCCGAAGCTGATCTTGCGGACGGTGAAGCTGGAGCCCATGCCCTTGTTGGCGCGGGCGATGCAGACGCCTTCATAGGCCTGGACGCGGGTGCGTTCGCCTTCGACGACCTTCACGCCCACGCGTAGCGTGTCGCCGGGACGGAATTCGGGGATCTTCTTCGCTTCGTTGAACTTGGCGATCTGCTCGGCTTCGAGCGTCTGGATCAGGTTCATGTCTCGTCGTTCCTAGTTCGTTGCCGCGCGCCAGAGGGCGACCCGACCCGAGCGCCCTCGTGGCGCTCCCAAAGGTCCGGCCGCCTTAGCCGTGTATCGGTCTCCGCCTGAAGCTTGCGCCAGGCGGCGATCCTCGCATGATCCCCCGATCGCAGCACCTCGGGGATCGTGCGCCCTTCCCAGTCGACTGGTCGGGTATAATGCGGATATTCGAGCAAGCCGCTTTCGAAGCTTTCCTCGACACCGCTGGAAGGGGCGCCCATTACGCCGGGAAGCAGCCGAATGCAAGCATCGAGCAGCACCATCGCCCCCAGTTCGCCGCCCGACAGGACATAGTCGCCGATCGAGACGGGTTCGACATCCCGCCCCTCGAAGATGCGCTCGTCGAAGCCCTCAAACCGGCCGCACAGGATGGTGACACCGGGACCTGCTGCCAACTCCCGCACCCGCGCCTGGGTGAGCGGACGCCCGCGCGGACTCATTGCGATCACGGGCGCCTCTGGTGACCTGGCACGAGCTTGATCGATCGCCGCTGCCAGCACGTCCGCTCGCAGCACCATGCCCGCGCCACCGCCGGCGGGCGTGTCGTCGACTGTGCGATGTTTGTCGGTGGCGAACTCGCGGGTGTGCATGGTGTCGAGCGACCACACACCCTCACCCAGCGCCCGCCCTGCAAGGCTCGCCCCGAGCGGGCCGGGGAACATGTCGGGATAGAGAGTCAGAACGGTAGCAGCGAAGGTCACGCCTGCTTGGTCCAATTCTCCAGTCGCAAGCCGGGTACTCCGGCGAAGTCGGCTTCGTTTCGCGTGATCAAGGTAAGGCCGAGAGTGACCGCATGTGCGGCGATAAGCCTGTCGAAACTATTGCGGCGCAAGCCGATCTCGCGCGCCATCCGACCATAGGCTTCGGCGGCCGCTGCGTTGAAGTCATGGACCTTCAGGACCGCCATCAGGCGGTCGAGCCGCTTGTCGTCCTCCGGATCGGCATCCTTGTGCCGCGCACCGACCTTCAGTTCGGCAAGAGTGACGGCCGAGATCGCCAATCCACGCTCGTAATTGTCGTGAATGCGATCCCTCAGCGCCTCACTTCTTGCGAGTGCGAAATCGATGCAGACGTTGGTGTCCAGCAGATACAAGGATCAAGCCGCCTGCTCGGTCGCCGAGCCAAAGCTCCAGTCGCGGGGGTCCTGCTCTATATCGCCTCGGCCTTCCGACATGAAGCCGGGAGAGAAGGCACCATAAAGACTCATCAGAACCCTGAGGCCTTCGCTTTCCTTCCAAAAGGAGAAGCTACCATCGGCGTGCTGGACGATTTTCACCTCCTCGCCGTCTTTGAACCCCAACGCCTTCGGCAACCGCATTGCTGCCGAGTTTCCCGACTTGAAAATGCGCGTTTCATACTCTTTCGGCATGGCGAGCTCCGTATACTGCAGCAGTATATACATACTTGCTTGCGTCGGCGCTAGCTACGGCGTTGCCACAGAATAGCTCAGCGCCTGGATCGTAACCTCGCGCGTCGGTGCGCGCTGGACGCGGCCGCGGAGGCGGCCCTTCTCGCAGACCCAGGTGAATGTACCTTCCATCGCTGAGATTGGCTGGATATCCTCGGTGCCGGCGCATTGGCCGACATCGCGCTTGACCCGCGCAATCTCGTCCTTCCAGCGCTCGGCGTCGCGGTCGAGGAGGAAGTTGTTGGCGAGCGGTGCGCCCGTCACTTCGCCGCGATTCCAGATGGCGCGCGCCACGTCATAGGCTTGGGCCAAACCCGGTGAGACCGGCTCGTCGCGTCCGGGCAGCGCACCAGCGGAGTTCAGCGCCATCAGCGCGCGCCACGCAGCAGCAGCCGGCGCGCTATAGGTGCGATTCGAAAAGGCGAAGATGCCGACACCCTTGTCCGGCAGCAGATAGACGATCGAGCCATAGCCCGGATAGCCGCCGCTGTGCGTGACCACCCGGCCGAGATCGCAATCGTCGATGACGATCCAGCCCATGGCGTAGGTGGAGGCCTGGCGGCAGGGCGCGCCGCCATAGCTCGCCGCGCGCATGCGCCCGGCGGGCATGTTCGTGCCCTCGACGATCTCGCGCACCGTGCCGCGCTTGACCGGACCCGTGTCCGGATCGTCGCGCGCGGGCCAGGCGGAGAGGATGAAGCTCACCCACTTGGCGTAGTCGCTGGCGCTAGTCTCGACGCCGCCCATCGCCCCGAAGGTACCGTCCGCCATGTCCGGCTCGCGCACCCAGGCGCCGTCCTGCCAGCGATAGCCGATCGCGCGGCGTTCCGTGGGCGACTTGAAGATGTCGTAGGTGGTGGAGGCCATGCCGAGCGGCTGGAAGATGGAGCGGCCGATATAGGACTGGTAGCTCTGGCCCGAGACGTTCTTCACGATGCGGCCGAGCGTCGCATAGCCGAGGTTCGAATATTCCATCGCCAGCCCCGGCCCGCGCGACCAGGGCACGCCCGCCTTCAGCACCGCGCTGAACTCCGCCTCGCTCATCGGCTGCTGCCGGTCGCCCCAGGGATTGTCCTCGACGAAGCCGGCGGTGTGGGTGATCAGGTCGCGCACCGTGATCCTGGGGCTGTCGGCGGTCGGGTAGCGCCAGCCCTTCATCTCCGGCACGTGGCGCTCGGCCGGATCGTCGAGCTGCAGCCTGCCCTCGTCGCGCAGCTTCAGGACGGCAAGCGCGGTGAAGGCCTTCGACATCGACGCGATCCGGAACAGGCTGTCGGCGTTCACTGGCGCGCGTGTCGCCGGGTCCTGCACGCCGAAGCCGCGGACATGCACCAGCCGCCCGTCCTTGACGATGCCATAGACCATGCCCGGTTGCGGCGCCGTCTGCTGATAATCGCCCATGATCTTGTCGAGCGCGGGGATCATTTCTTCGATCGTGGCGGCCGGTGCGGGTGCAGCGATCAGTGCGAGAACCAGCCAGCTTTTCATGCAACCTCCATCAGCTGCCGCGAGTGATGGTGGAACTTCGGGGCCCACGCAACTTTGAGTGGCGATGAGCGACTTCGACTATGACTGCCTGATCGTCGGCGGCGGCCCGGCGGGCCTGACCGCCGCCATCTACCTCACCCGCTTCCACCTCCGCATCCGCGTGATCGACGCCGGCAACAGCCGGGCGAGCTGGATTCCGTGCTCGCACAATCATGCCGGCTATCCTGACGGCATCAACGGCAAGGAGCTGATCCGGCTGATGACCGAACAGGCGCAGAAATACGGCGCCAAGATCGAATGCGCCCGAGTCACCCGGCTGGAGCGGATCGAGAGCGGCTTTGAAGCCGAATGGGGGTCGGGGCGGGAGACAGCGCGCGCCGTGCTGCTAGCGACCGGCGTCACCAACCGGCGCCCGCCGATGGACGAGACACTGCACGACGAAGCGCTCGCTCGCGGCCTGATCCGCTATTGCCCGGTCTGCGACGGCTATGAAGTGACCGACAAGCGCGTCGGCATCATCGGCGACGACAGCCATGGCGTGGCCGAAGCCATGTTCCTGCGCAGTTATACGCCGGACGTGACGCTGATCGCGCCGCACAGCGACCACCGCAAGCTGGAGGCGCAGGATTGGGCCAAACTCGAAGGCTGCGGCATCGCCGCGGTCGACGGCCCCGTCACCGACATCCGGGTCGAGGGTGACGAAATCCTGCTGGTCACCGCCGGCGGCGAACACCGGTTCGACAGCGTTTATCCGGCGCTCGGCTCGGACATTCACTCATCGCTCGCCGCCATGGTCGATGTAGACCTGGCGAAGGACGGTTGCATCAAGGTCGACGACCACCAGCGCACGTCCGTGCCCGGCCTCTACGCGGCGGGCGACGTGGTGAAGGGCCTCGACCAGATCAGCCACGCCATGGGCGAAGGTGGCGTCGCCGCGACCACCATCCGCAACGATCTGGCGAAGATCAGTCCGTTGCTGCGCTAGCTGTGCTCCGGCGCAGGCCGGAGCCTTGGCCACCGCTCCGGCCTTCGCCGGAGCACGCGCCGTCAGTGCGTACCGTTGAGCGCCGCGACCTCGCGTCCGGCGGCGAGCACGCGCCGCGCTGTCTCGATCGGTGCGGCAAAGGAGGTGCCAGTGCCGGTCACTTCCAGTCCCGCGGCGGAGACGGTCGGCACATCGACGCCGCGGCGCCAGACATAGAGATAATCGTCCGCATCGGGCCGGTTGGTGCCGCGCCACGGCCGGCCCGCCGGATCGGTCGCCCCGACCAGCACGGCGCGTGGAAAGCCGGCCCGGGCCATGGCGATATTGTCGGGATGGTCGCGGCCTTCATTGCCCGCCGCCATCACCACGATGATGCCCTTGGCGGAGGCGCGGCGGACGGCTTCGGTGATCGCCGGATCGTTGGCGAGCGCGAGCGACAGGTTGATCGCCGTCACGCCGAGATCGACCGCCTTGTCGATGGCGGCCACGATCGGGCGCGACGAAGGCTGGCAGGGTGGCGCGCGGTCGGCCGGGCATCCGGCAGGATCGTCGATCCGGATCGAGACGATATCCACCGCACCCTTGGCTTCGCGGTCGATGATCGTCGCGACCATGGTGCCATGATCGTAGCGCGGGCTGAAGGCCGGGCGCTTGCCTGCCAAGTCATATTCCCCGACCAGCACGGAGGCGAGCTGCGGCGTGCGCGCGACGCCGCTATCGACGACGGCGACCAGCGGCCGGGCGCTAGCGGAGACGGAGGCCATCAGGCCGATCAGAAAAAGCAACAAACGCAAAGCAATCGGCCCCCGGACCGAGTTCAACTTCACGAATCCCCCCGGACTCGCGACATCAATATGTGCATCCCTGCTACTTCACGGAAGTGAAAATCACGCTAATCGCGACGAACGGTTCGGCGCAGGGAGTTCGGGATGACTGACATGGAAGCGATCATGCGCCTGGCGCCCGTCATTCCGGTCCTCGTGCTGGATGATCCGGACCAGGCGGTGGCGATCGGCACGGCCCTGGTGAAGGGCGGGTTGCCCGTCCTCGAAGTCACGCTGCGCACGCCGCGTGCGCTCGAGGTGCTGGCCGCAATGGCCTCGATCGAAGGCGCGGTGGTCGGTGCCGGCACCGTTCTCGACCCGGCCCAGCTCGACCACGCGCTCGACGCGGGCGCAAAGTTCATCGTCAGCCCCGGCTTGACCGAAAAGCTCGCCAAGGCGGCCGCCGCACGGCGCGCCTGTTTCCTGCCCGGGGTCGCCAACGCCTCAGACATCATGCGCGGGCTCGACCTAGGGCTGAACCGGTTCAAGTTCTTTCCAGCCGAGGCGAGCGGCGGACTGAAGGCGCTGAAGGCTCTTGCGGGACCGTTCGGTGACGTCCGCTTCTGCCCCACCGGCGGCATCACCCTCCAGTCCGCGCCCGATTGGCTGGCGGAGGAGGCGGTGCTCTGCGTCGGCGGCAGCTGGCTGGTGAAGCCTGGGGTGAGCGAGGCGGATGTCGAAGCGGCGGCGCGGGAGGCGGCCCGGCTCAACTCCTAAGTGCCCCCAAAATCCGACTTGGCTGAGCTTGTCGAAGCCCTCCCTTGTTCTTCCTGAAGCGGTAAAGACAAACCTTCGACAAGCTCAGGCAAGCCGGAGTTTATAGGCTGGCCGACGTCCAAAGCCACAAAGGCCAGGCCGCCACCGCCAGCAAAGCTCCGAATGGCAGCCGCGTCGCCGCGCTGACCGCCTCTCCCCGCGCCTTCCCCAGCAGCACCGAACCCAAGCCCGTCAGCGCCGCCAGCAGCAGCACGTAAGGCAAGGCCGCCCAACCCAGCCACGCGCCGATCGCACCCAACAGCTTCGGGTCGCCGCCGCCAAGCCCCTCCCGGTGACGCACCAGACGATAGGCGCGGCCGATCAGCCACAGGCTGAGAAACCCGACCGCCATCCCGATCAGCCGGTCATTCGGAAACGGCGTGGCGCCCGCAGCCCCAAAGGCAATGCCGAGCAGCGCCAGCAACCCAGTCGCTCTGTCAGGCAACCAGAAATGCTCCACGTCGAGCACCGCCAGCAGCAGCAGCCCCCATCCGAACACCGCTCCCCCTAGCCCGTCCAAACCCGGTGCAAGGTCAAACGACACAGCACCGATCAGCGCCGCCGCCAGCTCGATCAGCAGATGCTTCCGGTCGATCGCTCCCCCGCACGAAGCGCATCGCCCGCGCCGGGTCAGGAACGAGACGATCGGGATCAACTCGAGCGGCCCCAGCACCCGCTTGCACCCATCACATCGGGAACGGCCGGTCGCCGCCTGCTCCCCCGCCGGCCAGCGGATCGCGGCGGTTGCCAGAAAGCTGCCGACGATTGCGCCGAAGATGAAACCCGCGCCTGCCCACCCCATCTCCATGCCTCTCCGCTACTCGCTCGTCCCGAGCGAAGTCGAGGGGCGCTTATTCGGGCGTGGTCCCTCCGCCCCTCGACTTCGCTCGGGACGAGCGGCAAAGGGGCGCCGAGGTTCAAGTCTTGAGGTGCCCATGACCGCCGATCCGATCGTCATCCTGTCCTATGCCCGCACCCCGATGGGCGGCTTTCAGGGCGCGCTGTCCGGCGCCTCCGCGACCGACCTTGGGGCCACCGCCGTCGGCGCCGCCGTCGATCGTGCCGGCGTCGCCACGGAGACGATCGAGCGCATCTATATGGGCTGTGTGCTTCCGGCGGGGCTCGGCCAGGCGCCGGCGCGCCAGGCGGCGCTCAAGGCCGGACTGCCCGACTCGGTCGAGGCGACCACGGTCAACAAGATGTGCGGCTCCGGCATGCAGGCGGCGATCATGGGTGCCGAGGCGCTGGCAGCGGGCTCCGTCGAGCTGCTCGTCGCCGGCGGCATGGAGAGCATGACCAACGCGCCTTACCTGATGACCAAGCATCGCGGCGGCGCGCGCATCGGCCATGACCGCATGTTCGATAGCATGTATCTTGACGGGCTCGAGGACGCCTATGAGCCCGGCAAGCTGATGGGCGCCTTCGCCGAGGACACGGCGCGCGACTATCAGTTCACCCGCGAACAGCAGGATCATTACGCAGTCGCCTCGCTCACCCGTGCGCAAAAGGCACAGCAGGATGGCAGCTTCCAGCGCGAGATCGTTCCGGTCACCGTGTCGGGCCGCAAGGGCGACGTCACCGTCAGCGAGGACGAGCAGCCGGCGAAAGGCGACGCCTCCAAGATCCCCACGCTCCGCCCGGCCTTCTCGAAGGACGGCACCATCACCGCCGCCAACGCCTCGTCCATCTCCGACGGTGCCGCGGCCCTGGTGATGACGCGCGCGAGCATCGCCGACCGACTCGGCATCAAGCCGGTGGCGCGGATCGTCAGCCACGGCGCCCACGCGCATTTGCCCGCCAAGTTCACCACTGCGCCGGTGTTCGCGATGCAAAAGGCGCTTGAGCGCGCCGGCTGGTCGATCGGCGATGTCGACCTGTTCGAAGTCAACGAAGCCTTTGCCGTCGTCGCCATGATCGCGATGCGCGACCTGTCCATCCCGCACGAGGTGCTCAACGTCCATGGCGGCGCCACCGCGCTGGGCCACCCGATCGGCGCCAGCGGCGCCCGCGTCATGGCGACCTTGCTGTCCGCGCTGGAGAAGACCGGCCAGCAGCGCGGCCTCGCCTCCCTCTGCATCGGCGGCGGCGAAGCGACAGCCGTCGCCGTGGAGATGATGAACTAGCATCCTCCTCGTCATGCCAGCGAAGGCTGGCATCTCCTTGATCGGCCAGAGACCCCAGCCTCCGCTGGGGTGACGATCTTAATCCTCCACCACCTCCCCCGGCGCGACACCCCATAGGCTTCTTGCCTCGATCCAGCCGCGCCGCCCCTTCACGTCGAAGTCGCACCAGCCCTGGCGGCAGGCGCGGAGCTTGCCGACAACCCCAGGCGCCGCGCGCCAGACGATCTGGGCGCCGGCCTCGGGCCGCGCTCGCATCGGCGCGATGTCGCCGCGAACCATGCCGGTGCGGGCTTCGGACAGCATGTTCGCCTGCATCCAGCCCTGGGCGCCGTCCGGGTCCTCGACTTTGCGCCAGGCGGGAAAGGTCGCGATCACCTTCACCGGCAGGCCGGCGCGGCGGAACTGCCAGATGGCCGGAAAGTTGCGGCCCGGGCCAGTGCGGATATTCGCTTCGTTCGGCACCACCGACGCCCAATAAGGCGGCTTGCGGTCCTGCGCCGCAGCGGGCGCAGACAGGCTGGCGAGCACAAGGACGGTAGCAAAAGCAGGTCTGAGCATCGCCGCTGCTTGCCCGAGCGCCGCCGCGGCATCAACCCGCGCTTGACGCGGCTTTGCGCCGCCGCCTAGCCCTGTGGCGATGTCGATGATCGCCCGACCCACTTTGCTGGTGACCCGCAAGCTGCCGGACGCGGTCGAGGCGCGGATGCGCGAGCTGTTCGACTTCACGGGCGACCTCACCGAGGCCGACGTGCTGGTGCCCACCATCGTCGACAGCGTCGATGCCGCGCTGATCGCCAGTGCCGGCGAGCGGCTGAAGCTGATCGCCAATTACGGCAACGGCATCGACCATATCGACCTGAAGGCAGCGCGAGCGCGCGGCATCCTCGTCACCAACACGCCGGGCGTGCTGACCGACGATGCCGCGGATATGGCGATGGCGCTGATCCTCGCCGTGCCGCGCCGGCTGTCGGAGGGCGAGCGGCTGGTCCGTTCCGGCGGCTGGAGCGGCTGGGGCCCCACGACGATGCTCGGCCGCCGCGTCAACGGCAAGGCGTTGGGCATTCTCGGCATGGGGCGCATCGGTCAGGCGATCGCAATGCGCGCAAGGGCGTTTGGCCTCAGCATCCATTATCACAATCGCCGGCGCCTGCCCGATGTGGTGGAGCGTGCGGTCGGCGCCGTATGGCATCCCGAGCTGGACGACATGCTGACTGAGATCGACTTTCTCTCGATCAACTGCCCGCACAATGAATCGACCCATCACCTGATCGATGCCGGGCGGCTGGAGCTGCTCGGCCGTGCCGGCTACCTCATCAACATCGCGCGCGGCGAGATCGTCGACCAACCCGCACTGATCGACGCGCTGGAAAACGGCCGCATCGCCGGCGCCGGGCTGGACGTGTTCGAGCACGAGCCGGCCATGGACCCCCGCCTCATCGCCCTCGATAATGTGGTGCTGCTCCCACACATGGCCTCAGCCACGGTCGAGGCGCGCCAGGCGACCGGCGAGAAGGTCATCACCAACATCCGCATGTGGGCCGACGGCCACCGCCCGCCCGACCAGGTGCTGGAAGGCTGGGTCTGAGCCTTTGGACGAAGCGCTGCTCGACGCCGCGCTCAAGCGGATTTTGGGGCCGGGCGGCGCGCCCGAGCGGCTCACCCGCCTGACCGGCGGCGCCAATATGGAGAGCTGGTCCTTCGACTGCGACGGCGGGGGCTATGTGCTCCGCCGTGCCCCCAGCGCCGAACTGATGGCGGGCCGCAGCTACGGCCATGACGTGGAAGCCGCGCTGATCCGCCTCGCCCACTCCTGCGGTGTCATGGCGCCAGAGGTGCTGGGCGAGCTGGTGCCGGAGGATGGGCTGGGCAGCGGCTATCTGATGCGGCGGGTCACAGGCAGTGCCGATCCGCGCACCGTGCTCGCCGACCCCGCGCCTGGGCTGCTCGACCAGCTCGCGCGGGAACTGGCGCTGATCCATGCCATTCCACGGGACGATACTCCGGCCGGCCTGCCGCAAACCGGCGCCGGCGAGCTGGTCGAAACACTGGCCGTGCGGTTCGAGAGTCACGGCGGCGATCGGCCGGTGATGGCGCTCGCTCTGCGCTGGCTGCGCGACCACCTCCCCGCCCCCACCGAGCCGGTGCTGCTGCACGGCGATTTCCGCATTGGCAATCTGATGACGGACGAACACGGCCTGACTGCAGTGCTCGACTGGGAGCTCGCCCATATCGGCGACGGGCACCAGGACCTGGCCTATGGCTGCATCAACAGCTGGCGCTTCGGACAGATCGACCGCCCGGCGTTCGGCATCGGGCAGCTCGGCGACCTGTTCGCCGCCTATGAGCGCGAGAGCGGCGTCGCTGTCGAGCCGGAGCGCTTCGGCTTCTGGCTCGTCTATTCGACCCTCTGGTGGGGCCTCACCTGCCTGGAAATGGCGGAAATCTGGCGCTCCGGACGCGACCGCAGCCTCGAGCGCGCCGTGGTCGGTCGGCGCGCGTCCGAGACCGAGGTCGACCTGCTCTTGCTGCTGGAGGAAGACGCACCCGAAGCGGAGCGCGGGCCGATCGGCGTTCCCGTGATGACGCCGCCGTGTCGCTGCGGCGAGCCGAGTCGCGTGGAACTCCTCGAAGCACTCTCCGAATGGATCGAGCACGACCTGAAGCCCCAGCTGACCGGCCGCGACCGCTTCCAGGCCAATGTCGCCCTGAACGCACTAGGCATGCTGCAGCGCGCGGGCCCCGAACCTTTCGATCGGACGCTCAGCGAAAAGCTGCTGGCCGGGCGCGACGGTCTCGCCACCCCCGGGCTGCTCGCCAGGCTTCGCCGCGACGCGCTGGCGAAGCTCGCCGCGGACCAGCCGAAATACAGCGCGCTCGTCAAAGCGCGGCAGCTCTGGAGCGCCTGACATGCTGTTCGAAATTCCGCATGAGATCACCGCCTATCTCGCCGAGCTCGACGCCTTCATCGAACGCGAGATCAAGCCGCTCGAGCACGCGGACGATAATATCCGCTTCTTCGATCACCGGCGCGAGCATGCACGAACGGATTGGGATCGGGGTGGCCTGCCGCGGCATGACTGGGAGGCGCTGCTGGGCGAGATGCGGCGGCGCGCCGATGCGGCGGGCCATTACCGCTTCGCCATTCCGAAGGATTATGGCGGCAAGGACGGCTCCAACCTCGCCATGGCCGTGATCCGGCACCATCTCGCCGCCAAGGGGCTGGGGCTGCACAACGACCTGCAGAATGAATCCAGCATCGTCGGCAATCTTGTCCAGGTGCTGATGCTGCGCGACTTCGGCACGCCGGAGCAGCAGGCAGCCTTCATCCCGCCGATGCTGGCGGGGGAGATGCGCTGGGCTTTCGGGCTAACCGAAGAAGCGCATGGCTCCGACGCGACGCATATGGACACGCGCGCCGTGCCGGAGGTGCGAGACTGCGTCCCTGGCTACCGCATCGACGGCGAAAAGATGTGGATCACCGGCGTCCATGTCGCGACGCACGTGATGACTTTCGCCCGCACCTCGGGCGAGGCCGGCAAGGCCCGCGGCATCACCTGCTTCGTCGTGCCCACCGACACGAAGGGGTTCCAGGTCGGCGAATATCTCTGGACCTTCAACATGCCGACCGATCACCCGCGGCTGCGCTATGACGGCGTGTGGGTTCCGGAGAGCGCCATCCTCGGCCAGCCGGACCAGGGCCTCGCCGTCGCCCAGCATTTCGTCCACGAAAACCGCATCCGCCAGGCGGCAAGCTCGGTCGGCGCCGCGCAATATTGCATCGACGAGTCGGTCGCCTATGCCAAGGCGCGCAAGCCATTCGGCAAGCCGCTCGCCGTCAACCAGGCAATCCAGTTCCCGCTGGTCGAACTCGCCACCGAGGCCGAAATGCTGCGCCTGCTGATCTACAAGACAGCGGCCGAGATGGACACCATGTCCAAGCCCGAAGTCGCGCTCCGCCTCTCCGACAAGGTCAGCATGTGCAATTATCGCGCGAACCGGCTCGTCTGCCAGGCCGCGGACTTCGCGATGCAGGTCCATGGCGGCATCGGCTATTCACGCCACAAGCCGTTCGAGCACATCTATCGCCACCACCGCCGCTACCGCATCACGGAAGGGTCGGAGGAGATCCAGATGCGCAAAGTGGCAGGGCATTTGTTCGGGTTCATGGGCGGCTGATCCGTCGTCTCCGCCACAGCATGGCCGACGCCCGCTACCGGCTAGAACATACTCAGTTCGAAAATGTCGAGCAGTTCGCAGAACAGGATGGCGGCGCAGGAGCCGTCATAGCCGCATATGAATGCGTTCTTGACCACCTCTGGTCCGAACACGACCTTCAAAGGCTGGTTTCGCTGCATACCAGCCAGTCCCTCGACCCTGCAGCTTTGCAGCGTCAGCTCGCGCAACTTACCCGAAAGGCGCTTGTCGTTGACGATGACCTGGATGGAGCATCGACATGAAGCGTGAGGCCGCGGCCCTCTGTGCGGCGGTTCGACCGCGTTGCCACACTCAAGATCAGCCGGCAGTCGATCTTCTCATCGAGAACGACGCCACAGTCTTTGCCGCGGCTCCAGGCGACTCTGCCGGTGAGGACGATATCATCCGCCAGGCGAATGCTCAGACTTGCCTTGTTCGGGAACTTACCCGCGACGGTCAGCCCCACGCCGCCATCGGAGATGTTGTTCACTCTCGCCAGGCCCTGCATCCGGCCGTCTGAGATCACCGCCAGCCGACGTATGGTGGGAAAGCGCGGCCAGCGGCGGCGGCCAATACCAGTGTCAGAGAGCGCAAATGCGTTGCCGCTGTGCAACTGATTAGCCATTGGCAGAGCCCCCGATTGGCTTCTCGTGCGCGACACGGACTTCTCGAAGATCGAGAGGTTTCACAGCCTCGGCTGGACGCCGCTGACTGGAGGCTTGGCCAAACCGCATTATCTATCCCTCTGCTGCTCCGTCGGACGCTGTTCCAAATCCCGCAGTAAGCAGCTCGTCCTCCCACAAGCTAAGTTTCAAGTGCGGTTTCTACGGTCGAGAAAATACCTCAAGTCAGTGACTTAGCCGCCGTTGATGCTGGAGGGTGCCCAGGCGCACCGCAGGGCGGCCCGCTTCGTCTCTCCGTGGGGAGGGTCGCCCTGCCTAGGCGCCTCGCGCCTTGCCCGGCGCCCTACCTGGCAGCTCTGCAAGTGGACGGCAGTTCAGGGAGTTCAGCGCAGCTTGGCGATTGTCAGTCCGTCCTGCTTGGCGCGGTCCTTCACCGACTCCTCGCTGCGGGTGAGCGCCTTGGCGATCGCCTTCAGCGCCATGCCTTTCTTCGCCAGTGTGTGCAGCTTCTGGATTTCGTCCTGCCGCCACGGCTGGCGGTGACGTTCGAACTTTTCGGCCATGTCGCTCCGCCCGCTTCTCAACTCCTCGTCATTGCGAGGAGCGGAGCGACGAAGCAATCCATTCCGCGCAGGCTGGATTGCTTCGCTACGCTCGCAATGACGAACTAAGCGTTCCCCCAGGACATGGCCGATCCGCCGCCGGCATTGTCCCGGCTATGGGCGCTGTAGCGGCTCATTTCTTCCATGTAGCGGCTGCGCAGCACGCCCTGGCGGTCCGACAGCATCTCCCGTTCCAGCGTGATCAGCCAGCTGCTTTCTTCCTGATACATGTGATGCAGCACCGCGCCGCGGATATGTTCCAGCTTGTCGAGATAGTCCTGGCTCATCGGCTCGAGCTTGTTGAGCAGGCCCAGCTGGACCTTGGTCATGGCCTGTTCCTCATAGCCCATCATCGCATGGCCCTTCTGGTCGGTGTCGGCCATCTCGGGATAGACGAGGGCCTCCTCGGCCGCGGCATGGCCGTTGAGCAGGGTGGAAAGCGCCAGCTCCGCCGCGCGTTGCGCCGTTGCGTCAGGCGCTACCCGGACCGCCTCGAAGGCCCGCTCGATCCGCTCATGATCGTCAAGGATCAGCTGCACCCAGCCATCAGGAGCGGCCTGGGCGCGGGCATTGTGCCTGGCCTCCATGCGGGTCTCGTCGCTCTCCGGCGGAGCGACCTTGGCGACGAATTTGTCCAGCAGCGACATGCGGCATCTCCTTGTCCAGTCCCTCAACAAGCGCGGAAGGCGGCTTAGGTTCCGGCAGCCCTTTCATGACTTTGCGCGTTGCCCGCTCAATGGAAGACGAAGCGCAGATCCTCGAACGTACCAGCTGGGCACTGATCGGGGCAATGCTGGCGCTGTTTATGGCGCTGCAACTGCACGCTTCCTTTGCGCTGGCACCGCTCGGGCTGGCCGCGGCAGCGCTCGTGCTCGGCGGGCTGGGGCTGGGCTGGCGCCGGGCGTCGCGACTTGGGCAGACGAATGCGGCCGCCGGTGCCGTCGCATTGATCCAGATGACGCTCTTCACCCTGCTCGGCGTCGCCATCTCCTATGCTTTGGCGGCAAGGGCGGGGCCGCTCTGGGATGGAGCATTCGCCGACGCGGATCGTGCGCTGGGTTTCGACTGGCCGGCGATACGGGCATTGCTGGACCAATGGCCGCTGCTCGTGGCGGCGTTGGGCGTCAGCTATCACAGCCTTTCCCTGCAGATGGTGGTGGTGATCTGCGCGCTGAGCGCCGCACGTCGGCTGGATGTGCTCCGCATCACCGTCTGCGCGGCGATCGGGTCGGGCTTTGTCACCGTGCTGCTGTCAGGCCTGTTCCCGGCCGACGGCAATGTCTTCGATCCCGCCGCCTATCGCCACCTCTGGCCCTCCGTGCCCTGGCAGCAGATGGAGCTGCTTCACGGCCTGCGCAGCGGCGCGATGCGCACGATCGATTTTCTGCAGCTGGAAGGCATCGTCACCTTTCCCTCCTACCACGCGACCCTGGCGGTTCTGTTCGCCTGGAGCTTTCGCTCGGTGCCCGGCATGCGGACGGCCGGACCCGCCTGGGCAGGGCTGACGCTCATCGCCACGCCCGTCTTCGGCGGCCATTACATGGTCGACGTGCTTGCCGGTGCCTTGCTGGCGGCGATCAGCGTCATCCTCGCCCGACGCCTCGCGGCCGGCGTGCCGAAACTCGCATTGCTTCCGACGTCACGCACCGCGCTTCAGCGCAACTAGCGTTTCGTCGAGCCGGGACAGGAAGCGCGAACGGTTGGCGTTGGTGAAGGGCTTGGGGCCGCCGATCACGTCGCCGCCGGCGCGCAGATCGGCCATGATCGCGCGCATCGCGACGGCCGAGCCGATCGACGCCGACGTGAACGGCTCTCCCGTGGGCGACAGCACGCGCGCGCCAGCCTTCAGGCAGCGGTCGGCGAGCAGTATGTCTCCGGTGACCACCACCGACGAGGCATTGGACTCACCCGCGATCCAGTCGTCGGCGGCATCAAAAGCGTCGCTCACCACCTGGCGCGAGACGAGCGGATGCTCGGGGACGCGCAACCGGCTGTTGCTGACGATCACCACCGGCACCTCGTGCCGAAAGGCGACGCGATAGACCTCGTCCTTGACCGGACAGGCGTCGGCATCGACCAGGATGCGGACGCTCACCGCGGCCGGCCGGGCCTTTTGCCATGCGCCGGCGGCTTGCCATGCGCGCGCGGCGAATAGACCTTGCGCGGCGCCTCGCGGGCAGGGCCGCCCTGCATCGCCTGCAGCGCGATGTTGCTTTCCGGATCGCCCTTGTCGGCGCTGCGCGCCCAGGCCGCCGTGAACCGCGGCGCGACATTGCCCGCGACCTCGAACTGGGTCTCGGTCGGCTGGATGCGGATCGCGCCGACTTCCGCCTTGGTGATGTGGCCGCGGCGGCAAAGCAAAGGCAGGATCCAGCGCGGATCGGCATTGTGGCGGCGGCCGACATCGATCCTGAACCAGGCGCTGCCCTCGAAGCCGCCGCGCTGCTGAGGCCGCTCCTGCGCCGAGCCCTGGCCGACCAGCTCTTCCGGCTGCGGCAAGGACCCACGGTGCGCACGCACCAAAGCCGCGGCGATGTCCTCGGGGCTGCGTTCGGCCAGCAGCCGAGCCGCGATCTCGCGATCCTCCTCGTCGATCTCGGCCGGCTGAAGCAGCGTTTCGAGCAGCCGCTCGCGATCCTGCAGCCTGATCTGTTCGGGCGTGGGCGGATCGATCCACTGCGCCTGAATGCGGGCGCCGCGCAGCATCATCTCGACCCGGCGGCGGCGCTGGAACGGCACCACCAGCACGGCCGTGCCCTTCTTGCCGGCGCGCCCGGTCCGGCCGGACCGGTGCTGCAGCGTCTCGGCGTCCCGCGGCAGCTCGACATGGATGACGAGGCTCAGCGACGGCAGATCGATGCCGCGTGCGGCGACGTCGGTCGCGACGCACACCCGCGCGCGGCGGTCGCGCAAGGCCTGGAGCGCCGCGTTGCGTTCGTTCTGGCTGTGCTCGCCGGAGAGAGCGACGGCGCCGAAGCCGCGCTCGACCAGCGCTGCGTGGAGGTGGCGCACATTCTCGCGGGTTGCGCAGAACAGCATCGCCGTTTCTGCCTCGTGCAGGCGCAGCAGGTTGATGACCGCATGCTCGATATCGGGCGGCGCGACGGCGAGCGCCTGATAGCTGATATCGCCATGGCCGCGATCCTCGCCGACCGTCGAGATGCGCAACGCATCGCGCTGGTAGCGCTTGGCGAGCGCCACGATCGGCTTGGGCATGGTGGCGGAGAAAAGGAGGGTGCGGCGGTCCTGCGGCGACGAGTCGAGGATCTGCTCCAGATCCTCGCGAAAGCCCATGTCGAGCATCTCGTCGGCTTCGTCGAGCACCGCCACCCGCAGCGCCGACAGGTCGAGCGCCCCGCGTTCGAGATGGTCGCGCAGCCGGCCCGGCGTGCCGACCACAATGTGCGCGCCATGGGTCAGCGCGCGCCGCTCCTTGGACGGGTCCATGCCGCCGACACAGGTCGCGATGCGGCCGCCGATCTTCTCGTACAGCCACACCAGCTCGCGGCTGACCTGCAGCGCCAGTTCGCGCGTCGGCGCGATCACCAGCGCCAGCGGCGCGCCGCCGCGGGGAAGCATGTCGCCATCGAGCAATTGCTCGGCCATGGCGAGGCCGAACGCGACCGTCTTGCCGGAACCGGTCTGCGCGGAAACGACCAGGTCGCGCCCGCGTGCATTGGCTTCGAGGACGGCCGCCTGAACCGGTGTAGGCGCTTCATAACCGCGCGCGACGAGAGCCTCGGCAAGAGGCTGGGGGAGATCTGAAAAGGACATGAAGCGCCTTAGATGGGGTGGCGGGATGAGATTACACCTCTCCCATAGGGAGAGGTCGAGTCAGGCGAAAGCCTGACCGGGTGAGGGGTTGGGCCATTCGGTATCAAGCGCAGGTCCCCTCACCCGGCTCGCTTCGCGAGTCGCCGTCTCCCCTTGGGAGAGGGTAGAAAGCCTCAATCCCCCGTCAGAATCCGGTCGACCAGCTGCTTGACGCTGGGCACGAACCCGTTCGAGTAAAACGGGTCCTTCTTGAAATTATACGCATTATGCCCGGCGAACATGAGGTTCTGCTCGACCGGGCCGCCATGGGCGATGTCCTGCAGCGTCTTCTGGATGCAGAAGCTGCGCGGATCGGCGAGGCGGCCGGTCGAGTTGGTCTCGTTATCGGCCCAGGACGAGAAGGCGCATTGGCTCAGACAGCCCATGCAGTCCGCCTGGTCCTTGCGGATAATCGCCTTTTCTGCCGGCGTGACGAAGATCAGCGTGTTGTCGGGCGTCTTCAGCGCATCGGTATAGCCCAGGCCGTACCATTCGCGCGCGCGGAGCAGGTCGCCGCGCGTGACCCAGAAATTCTTGCCCTTCACGCCCACGTCGAGCTGGTGGGTGTGGTCGCCCGCCATCTCGCCCGAAAAGGCGATCTGCCGCTCCGACCGCATCACCAGTTCGCGCAGGAAGGGGTTCATCACAGCCGAGGAGTAGAATCCGGTCGGCGAGAAGCGGTGGAGCAGCACGTCGCCCGGCTCCAGCGTCATCAGCGCCTGCTTCCAGCCTTCGGGGATCGGGCTTTCGCGCGTGAGCAGCGGGCGCGTGCCGAACTGGAAGGCGATCGAGCCGAGTTCGGGATTGTCGATCCAGTGGTTCCAGTCGCGTAGATACCAGACGCCGCCCGCCATCACGATCGGCACGTCGTCCGAAATACCGCCGGCGCGCATCGTCTCGCGCAACGCCTTGACGCGGGGATAGGGGTCCTGCGGCTGCAGCGGGTCCTCGGCATTGGACAGGCCATTATGCCCGCCGGCGAGCCAGGGGTCCTCATACACCACCGCCGCGAGCCATTCCGCGGCCTTGGAATAGGCGCGCTTCCACAAGGCACTAAAGGCGCGTGCGGAGCTGATGATCGGCAGGTAGTTGACGCCGTACGACGCGGTGATCTCCGACAACTTGTACGGCATGCCGGCGCCGCAGGTGACGCCCGCGACCAGGCCGCGCGTCCGCTCCAATACGCCGTGCAGGATGTGCTGGGCGCCGCCCATTTCCCACAGCACGTTGATGTTGATGGCACCTTTGCCGCCGGCCAGGTCATAGGCGCGCTTCACCTGCTCGGTCGCTCCGGCGATGGCGAACTCGATCAGCTCTTCGTGCCGCTCCCGGCGCGTGCGGGCCTGATAGACCTGGGGCACGATCTTGCCGGTCGGGTCATAGCTGTCGGCATTGACGGCCGAGACGGTGCCGATGCCGCCCGCCGCCGCCCAGGCGCCGGAACTTTGGTGGTTGGTGGCGGACACGCCCTTGCCGCCTTCGATCAGCGGCCAGACCTCGCGTCCGGCGTAGAGGATCGGCTTCAGGCCCTTGAAACCCATGGTCGCAGCGTTCATCGGCGCGCCTATAGCAGCGGTTTTTCAGGTCGGGCAAAGAAACTTGGGCTCACGGCAAACGCTCAAGCCGCCGAGCCGCTCCCGCACTCCTGTCCCATTTTGAGACGAACGGAGGAACTTCAATCATTATCGCAAGTTAGGGTCGCACTCAGGCCGAAGCGAGCTTCGCCCGCCGGGGGCCCACCCCCTTCCCCCGGCGGGCATTTTTCAGCCCCTGGCAGACCTCACCCGCTCGAGCAGCCGGTCGATCGCCGCGACGGCCTCCGGCTCGTCCAGCGTCGGCGCATGGCCGACGCGCGGCACGGTTACCGTCTCCGCCTGCTTCAGCAGCTTCGCCATCCGCTCCACCGTCGCCGGCGCCAGCACGTCGGACAGTTCGCCGCGCAGCACCAGCGCCGGCGTGTCCCGGAGCGCATCGAGCGCCGGCCACATGTCCGCGGCCGGCTGGTCCCCCGCCGTCTTCATCGGCTCGGCAATGCGCGTGTCGTAATCGAGCACGATCCGGCCGTTCGACGACAGCCGGTAGAGCCGCTTGGCCATGCGCAGCCAGTCCTCGATCCCGTAATCCGGATAGGCCGCCCGCTGCGTCTCGGAGAGCGCGCGGGCGGCGTGCAGCCAGGTCGGCCAGTTGGCGCTGCGCCCGACATAGCCGCGGATGCGGTCGATGCCGGCCGGGTTCAACTCCGGCCCGACATCGTTCAGCACCACGCCCCTGATCCGCTCCCGCTCCCCTTCCGCCATCAACATGGTGACGAGGCCGCCCAGCGACGTGCCGATCGCGACAAAGCTGGTCAGCCCCAGTTCCCGGATCAGCGCCTGCACGTCGAGCACATAGATGAGCGGCGTGTAGGAGGTCGGGTTCTTGCTGTACGCGCTCTCGCCCCGGCCGCGAAACTCAACGGCGATCACCCGCCAGTCGGGCGCGAGCCGCTCCGCCAGCCCTTCGAAGTCGCGCGCATTTCGGGTGAGACCGGGCAGGCACAGCACCGGCGGACGCCCGTCGGCGCCGCCCGCATAATCGCGATAATGGAGGCGCAGGCCGTCATTCCACCAAGTGCCGTCGGTGTAATGGGCCAAATCACGCTCCCCTCGATCGGCAGCCATATTGCGAGATCGGCTTCCGCTGGCAACTCACTCTCTCCATAGCCGTTCGTCCCGAGTAGAGACCGAGTAGCGGCGCAGCCGCGTAGCGAGGGCTCGAATCGCGGGATCCCTCGATACGCCGTCTCGGCAAGCTCGACGGCACTCGGGACGAACGGAGATTTTGTGACGCAACCCATCCTCGAAGTCGCCGACTTCCTCGCCGATCCCGTGGCGGCGGCGGACTTTCCCAGGACCATCCTCCGCTTCCGCAACGATCGCGCCGCAGCGGAGATCGGCCTCGACAGCCTCTCCGACGCCGAGTGGCTCCGCCATTTCGGCCGCTTCGAGCCCCTACCCGGCAACCTGCCTCAGCCGCTCGCGCTGCGCTATCACGGCCATCAATTCCGCGTGTACAATCCCGATATCGGCGATGGCCGCGGCTTTCTCTTCGCGCAGCTGCAGGACCAGCAAGGCCGCTGGCTGGACCTCGGCACCAAGGGCTCCGGCCAGACGCCCTATAGCCGCTTCGGCGACGGGCGGCTGACGCTGAAGGGCGGCGTGCGCGAGATCCTCGCCACCGAGATGCTGGAGGCGTTGGGCGTCAACACCTCGCGCACCTTCTCGCTGGTCGAGACCGGCGAGGAACTGCACCGCGGCGACGAGCCCTCCCCCACCCGCTCGGCGGTGATGGTGCGGATGAGCCACGGCCATATCCGCATCGGCAGCTTCCAGCGCCTCGCCTATCTGCGCCTCGAAGACGAGCTGAAGCGGCTGACCGACTATGCCCTGCGCACCTATTTCGCCTCGGCGAGCGGCGACCCCGTCGAACTGATCCGCCGTGTGGTCGAGGGCACCGCCCGCCTCGCCGCCAGCTATATGGCGGCCGGCTTCGTCCATGGCGTGCTCAACTCCGACAATATCAACGTCACGGCCGAGAGCTTCGATTACGGCCCGTGGCGGTTCGCGCCCACCTTCGACCCGAACTTCACCGCCGCCTATTTCGACCATGCCGGGCTGTATGCGTTCGGCCGCCAGGCAGAGGCGATCCAATGGGACGTGGTCCAGCTCGCCGGCGCCTTGCGTAGCATCGCCGATGTCGATGCGCTCATCCAGGAACTCGACCGCTTCCCCGAACTCTACCGCGGAGCGTTGGTGGAGCGGTTCCTGTGGCGTCTCAGCGTGCAGCCGCTGGGCCTGGAGCAGGATTTGCCGCTCGTCGCCGCCATCGAACAGGGCCTGATGACAAGCCAGCTGCCGATCGACCATTTCTTCTTCGACTGGGCCGGCGGGAGTCTCCGCGGCGACGATGCGCCCTATGCACACGAAGCCTTAACCGACTTCCGCACCCGCATCGCCAGCTATCAGCCCGCCCGCACCCTCGATCACCCCTATTGGCAGGGCGATCCCTGCTCGATGCACATCGAGGAAGTGGAAGCCATCTGGGCGCCCATTGCGGAGAAGGACGACTGGTCCGCGCTGCACGCCAAGGTGGCGCGGATCAGGGAAATGGGTGCTGCCCTCCGCTCCCCTCTCCCATCGGGAGAGGGCGACTCGCGGTAGCGAGCGGGGTTAGGGGTCCGGGACTGTCGATGGCGCCAAACCCCTCACCCGGACGGCTCCGCCGTCTCGACCTCTCCCGGCGGGAGAGCTAGGGGGGCGGCATGACCCTCATCTCCCACGAACCCGCCACCGGCCGCGAACTCTGGCGAGCGCCGACCGGTGACGCCAACGCCGAAGTCGCCGCCGCCCGCGCCGCCTTCCCGGACTGGGCCCGCCGCCCGCTCGACGAGCGCATCGCGATCATGCGCCGCTTCGCCGAACTGGCGAAGGAACGCCGCGCCGATTTCGCCGACCTGATCGCGCGCGAGACCGGCAAGCCGCTCTGGGAAGCCGGCACCGAAGTCGACACCGTCGTCAACAAGGTCGACATCTCGATCCGCGCCCTTGAGGAGCGCACCGGCACCCGCGAACTCGGCGCGGGCGCGGCGCTGCGCCACAAGCCGCACGGCGTGCTTGCCGTGCTCGGCCCCTATAACTTCCCCGCCCACCTGGCGAACGGCCACATGGTCCCGGCGCTGCTCGCGGGCAATGCGGTGGTGTTCAAGCCCTCCGAAAAGACACCCGCCAGTGGCGAGATGCTGATCCGCCTCTACCATGAAGCGGGCGTGCCCGAAGGCGCGGCGCGGCTGCTGATCGGCGGGCCGGATCAGGGCCGCACCCTCTCCGCACACCCCGACATCGACGGCCTGCTCTTCACCGGCTCGGCTCGCACCGGCCTCGCCCTCAACCGCCAGTTCGCCGACACGCCGGAGAAAATCCTCGCGCTGGAAATGGGCGGCAACAATCCGCTCGTCGTGTGGGAGGCGGACGATCTCGACGCCGCCGCCGCGATCATCGCCCAATCCGCCTATCTAAGCGCCGGCCAGCGCTGCACCGCCGCGCGCCGGCTGATCGTCCGCGAGGGCGCTCACATTGCCCTCATCAACAAGCTGAACAAGCTGACCGACCGGCTGATCGTCGGCGCACCGTACGACGAGCCGCAGCCATTCTTGGGGCCGGTCATCGACAATGACGCGGCCGATGCGCTCACCGAAGCCTTCCTCTCGCTCGTGGAACGCGGCGGTGAAGTGATCCGCCCGCTCGAACGTCTGGAGCCGGACCTGCCCTTCGTCTCCCCGGCGCTGATCGACGTCACCGAAGTGCGCGACCGCCCGGACGCCGAACTGTTCGGCCCGGTTCTCCAGCTCATCCGCGTGCCCGATTTCGACGCCGCCATCGCCGAGGTAAACGCCACCCGCTACGGCCTCTCCGCCTCGCTCATTGGCGGCGACCAGGCGCTGTTCGACCGCTTCTGGACCGGCGCCCGCGCGGGCATCGTCAACTGGAACAAGCCCACCAACGGCGCCTCCTCCGCTGCGCCGTTCGGCGGTGTCGGCCTGTCCGGCAACCACCGGCCGAGCGCCTATTATGCGGCGGATTATGTGGCGTATCCGGTAGTGAGCACGATGGCGGAGAAGGTGGAAGCCACGATCCCGGTCGGGCTTCGCTATTAAGCCCCTCCCCCTTGTGGGGAGGGGTTGGGGTGGGGGCGCGAGATCGGCGCAAGCCGAACTCGCCAACAAAGAGTCTTCTCGGCTCGCAGACGCGAGCCGGCCCCCACCCTACCCTTCCCACAAGGGGGAGGGTGAAGAAGGACTAAACCCGCCCCAAGCATCCCTGCTTTGTGAGCGCGCACCCACAAGCCCATCTGCACAGCCATGAGCATGGGACATGTCTATCTCGTCGGCGCCGGCCCCGGCGATCCGGAACTCCTCACATTGAAGGCCGCGCGGCTGCTGCGCGATGCGGACCTGATCGTGCATGACGGTCTGGTCGATCCGCGCATCCTTGAGCTGAGCGACGCGCCGCGCACCTCGGTCGCCAAGCAGCGCAGCCGCCACACGCTCGCGCAGCACGCGATCAACCTGCTGCTGGTCGAGGAAGCGCTGTCCGGCAGCAAGGTCGTGCGGCTGAAGGGCGGCGATCCCTTCATCTTCGGCCGCGGCGGCGAGGAAGCGGAAGCCTGCCGCAAGGCCGGCGTGCCGGTCGAAGTCGTGCCGGGCGTCAGCGCCGCGCTGGGTTGTGCCGCCGAGGCGATGCTGCCCCTCACCCACCGCGAAGTCTCCAGCGCGGTCAGCTTCGTCGCCGGCCAGTGCAAGGGCCTGACCGATCAGGACTGGTCCGGCCTCGCCGGCAAGGGCCGCACGCTCGTCATCTATATGGGCCTTGCGACCGGCTCCGATATTGCCGAGAAGCTGATCGCCGACGGCGTCTCGCCCGACATGCCGGTGGCGGTGCTGGAAAACGGCACCCGCCCCGGCGCCCGCGCACTCCGCTCGCTGTTGGCCGATCTGGGCGGCCTGATCGAGCGCGAAGTGGTGAAGAGCCCGGCGATCATCGTCGTCGGAGAAGTGGTCGAGCGTTCGGATGCGCAGGACATGCTCCGCGCCTGGTCCCGCTCCGGAGTAGAGGCATGAAGATCCTCACCGGCAACGATCTCACCACCGGCGTCGTCACCTGGTGGGCGGGCAGCTATTGGTCCCTGCACGTCGAGGACGCCGTCGATGTCGGCGAAAGCGGCGAGGCGATCCTCACCCGCGAGGAAGGCGCCCGCCGCGTCAACAACCCCTATATCATCGAAGCGGTGGAAACGCCCGAAGGCCCCCGCCCCGCCCATATCAAGGACCGCATCCGCGCGCTCGGCCCGACCGTCCGCCCCGACCTGACCCTCAAACCCGCCGACCCGAATGCGGGGAGTTGGGTGATATGATGTTTGCTCACGCGAAGCCGCGAAGGCGCGAAGCAGCTTTTGTTAACGCGGAAGCGCGGAGACGCGGAGAGCCCGTATGTGTCGCCGCCCGCCGCGCTAGCGGCCCAAACATCGGCACGCTCAAGATTGACATGCAGCGGCTGCACCCCGCCGATCCCTCCGCGCCTCCGCGCCTCCGCGTGAACCCTGATCTTCTCTTCTTCGCGCCTTCTCGGCTTTGCGCGAATCATGTGAGGCTCGCTCATGTATAAGTACGACCAATATGACCAGGCGATCGTCGATGCGCGCGTCGATGAGTTCCGCGACCAGGTCCGCCGCCGCATCGCCGGCGACCTCACCGAGGACCAGTTCAAGCCGCTGCGGCTGAAGAACGGCCTCTATCTCCAGCTTCACGCGTACATGCTGCGCGTGGCCATTCCCTATGGCACGCTCGACAGCCGGCAGATGCGGATGCTTGGGGCTATCGCCCGCAAATATGACCGCGGCTATGGCCATTTCACCACCCGCCAGAACATCCAGTATAACTGGATCAAGCTGGAAGAAGCGCCCGACATCCTGGCCGATCTCGCCACCGTAGAGATGCACGCGATCCAGACCTCCGGCGAAAGCTTCCGCAACACCTCGTCGGACCAATATGCCGGCGCTTGCCGCGACGAAGTCGCCGATCCGCGCCCCTGGGCGGAGCTGATCCGCCAGGCGACGACCTTCCATCCCGAGTTCAGCTACTTCCCGCGCAAGTTCAAGATCGCGGTAACGGCCTCGGACGAGGACCGCGCCGCGATCCGCCTGCACGATCTCGGCCTCAAGCTGGTCAGGAACGAGGCCGGCGAGCTTGGCTTCGAGGTCTATATCGGCGGCGGCATGGGGCGGACGCCCTTCGTTGCGCCGCTGATCCGGCCGTTCCTGCCCGCCGACCATCTGATGAGCTATATCGAGGCGGCGGCACGCGTCTGGAACCGCTGGGCGCGCCGCGACAATATCCACAAGCAGCGCATCAAGATCCTCGTCCACGATCTCGGCGCCGAGGAGTTCACGCGCCAGGTCGAAGAAGAGTGGCAGGAGCTGGTCAAGCTCGGCATCGACGTGCCGCGCGTCGAGGTCGACCGCATCGCCAGCTACTTCGCGCCGCCGCCTTTCGAGACCGGCCTGAGCGAAGAGATCGACCGTTCCGACCCCGATTTCGCCGTGTGGCTCGACCAGAACGTCAAGCCGCACAAGGCGCCCGGCTATGCCATCGTCAACATCTCGCTGAAGCCCATTGGCGGCATTCCCGGTGACGCCTCGGCGGACCAGATCGACCTGATGGCAGACCTGGCCGACCGCTACAGCTTCGACGAACTGCGCGTCACCCACGCCCAGAACATCGTGCTCCCCCATGTCCGCAAGGCCGACCTCTACGCGGTGTGGCAGGCGCTCGACGCGGCCGGTCTCGCCAATGCCAATCTCGACCTGATCAGCGATATCATCGCCTGCCCCGGTCTCGATTATTGCAGCCTCGCCAATGCCCGCTCGATCCCCGTCGCGCAGAAGATCGCCGAACGTTTCGCCGGCCGCCAGCGCGAGCTTGGCGAGCTGAAGCTCAAGATCAGCGGCTGCATCAACGCCTGCGGCCACCACCATGCCGGCCATATCGGCATCCTCGGCGTCGACCGGAAAGGCACGGAGAATTACCAGCTCCTCCTCGGCGGCTCGGGCGCGGAGGATGCGAGCCTCGGCAAGATCACCGGCCCCGGCTTCAACGAAGATGGCGTGGTCGACGCAATCGAGCGCGTCACCGACCGCTATGTGTCGCTACGCGAACCCGGCGAACGCTTCCTCGACACCTATCGCCGCGTCGGCTTCGACCCGTTCAAGGAGGCCATTTATGGGTGAGTGTAAATCTAAGCCCCTCCCCTTCAGGGGAGGGGTGAGGGGTGGGGGCGAGCGTCTGCTCGCCCAAAAGACTCTGCCCCACCCCAACCCCTCCCCTGAAGGGGAGGGGCTATGACCCTCCGCTTCCGCACCGACGAAGCGCTCGAGGAACCCGCCGTCACCCTCGACGCCTTCCTCACCCAGGAAGACGCCCATGCCGTGCGCGTCGAAGCGGGCGAGGATGTGCGCAAGCTGATCCCGCATTTCGGCCGGCTGAAGCTGGTCGAGATCGCCTTTCCGCGCTTCCGCGACGGCCGCGGCTATTCCGCCGCCCGCATCCTGCGCGAGAACGGCTATCAGGGCGAACTGCGTGCCGAGGGCGATGTGCTGGTCGACCAGATCCTGTTCATGCGGCGCTGCGGCTTTGACAGCTTCGCGCCCCACCAGCCGCTCGACCCGAAGCTGGTAGAGGAAGCGCTGAACCGCTTCCCGCACGTTTATCAGAAGGCCGCCGAGGGCGCGGTGCCGGTGTGGAAGCTGCGCCATGGCTAATGCGGTGCGCCGCCTCGACTTGATCGACACCGCGCCCGCCTTTGTGGAGGCGGATGCGGACGCCTTGAATGCGCGCTTCGAAGGCGTCGGCACGCCCGAGATGCTGCGCGCGCTGCTGACGACGCAGCTCAAGGGCCGCGTCGCCGTGGTTTCTTCCTTCGGTGCGGAATCGGCCGTCCTGCTCCACCTGATCGCGGAGATCGACAAGGACATTCCGCTGATTTTCGTGAACACGCAGAAGATCTTCGGCGAGACTCTTGCCTATCGGGATGAGCTGTCGGAGCGGCTCGGCTACACCGATCTGCGTGTGTTCCGGCCCGACCCCTATGACCTCGCCGCGCGCGACAAGACCGGGCTGCGCTGGTCCTATGATCCGGATGGCTGCTGCGACGTCCGCAAGGTGGCACCGCTCCGCCGCGCGCTGGCCCCGTTCGACGCCTGGATTTCGGGCCGCAAGGGCTTTCAGGCGAAGACGCGCGCGGCCTTGCCCCGCTTCGAGATCGACGAAGGAAAGCTGAAGCTTAACCCGCTCGCCGACTGGCCGAAGGACAGGCTCGACGCCTATTTCGCCGAGCACAGGCTGCCCCGTCACCCGCTCGAGGCGCAGGGTTATCCCTCGATCGGCTGCTCGCCCTGCACCAGCAAGGTGCTGCCCGGCGAAGACCCGCGCGCCGGCCGCTGGCGCGGCTGGGACAAGGTCGAGTGCGGCATCCACACCCCCGGCGACGATCCGGTGTTCTGATAAAGAGAACCCTCTCCCGCTTGCGGGAGAGGAACAGGCTGCGCAGCAGCCAGGGTGAGGGCCTGAGCCCTGCGGCTGCCCTCACCCCGCTCAGCTTCGCTGAGTCGCCCTCTCCCGCGAGCGGGAGAGGGAAGCATCTCAGGCGAACACAACCTTGGTCGAGCGACGGCGAGCCGCCGCGCCGATGAAGCCGAAGCCGCCGATCATCATCGCCCAGGTGGCCGGTTCCGGCACCGCTTCGAAGTTGAGCACGAAGTTGTTGCCGTTCGGCGAGCGCACCGAAACATTGTCGACGAAGCCGACAAAGTTGCTGCCGAAGCCGCTGCCCGCGCCGAAGCTCAGGCCGGTCACATAGGCATTGGCCGAGAAGTACGACTGCCAGCCGCCGATGGTGCGGTTCACCTGCGAACCATTCTCGGTATAGACGCCGATCGACGGGCCGCTGCGCAGGTTCAGGTAGAAGAGCGAGTCCGCACCGGCATTCTGCCAGCCGGACGCCGGAAGCTGACCAGCAGCACCGTCGTTGTAGACGCCTTCCCAGATCATCTCGGAACGGATGTTGCCGTCGATGATGTGGACGCGAACGGCGGGCGTATTGTGCGCGCCGGAGCCGTTGCTCGGCGTGGCAACCTGCCAGTCGAAAGTCAGGCTGGTCAGCGTGCTGAAGTTGAACAGGTTCTGCGAAGCGGCCGGCGCGCCATAATAGGGATCGGTCACGCCATAAATGTTGCCGACCACATAACGCGAACGGTCGCCATGGATTTCGAGCGAGCCGTTGCCGTTGCGGGGAGCCGCCTTGGAAACGAACGCCGAGCCCGTGCCATTGCCGCGCTCACCCAGATCGTCATAGGCGAGGATCTTACCGTTCGGCCCCTGGACCGGCAGGGTGTAGACGCCTTCGCGGATTACGACTTCGGTGTCGGCGGCCTGAGCGGTCGACGCAGCAAGAACGGCGGCAGAAGCCGCCAGCAGGTAATGCAGTTTCATGTAACCCCCTGAGGAAGAGAACAAACCATTTTATGTTTTACGGGCGAACCCGCGACAATGGTTAACAGGGGTGTAAATAGTTACAAGCGAAAACATTGCGGGAGCCTGTTTCGTTACGGAACGGCGTTCCACCACCAGACGCCGTCGCGCACCTCCGGCCGGGCACGGCCGCGCCGTTCCAGCCAGCGGAGATGGGCGAGCGTCTCGCCGGTCGCCATGCCGAGCAGCCGGTCGTCGATCGCGCGCGCGAACATCACCCCAAAGCAATCCACCGCCCGCCGCGGCGCCTCGCGTAGCCGTTCCTCCAGCCGCTCCAGCTGCTTCATATGGCCGTCGATCAACGCATCGAGCCGCGCGTGCAGGCCGGTAAAGGGCGAGCCATGCGCCGGCAGCACCAGCAGGTCGCCGGGCAGCTCGGCCCGCAGCCGCGCCAGGCTGCCCAGCCATTCGCCGAGCGGATCGCCTTCCGGCTCCAGCATCGTCAGCGACACGTTGGAGCTGATCCGCGGCAGCACTTGGTCGCCCGCGATCATCACCCGCTTTTCGTCGTCGACGAGGCAAAGATGCTCGGGGCTGTGCCCGTTCACGATCACCGTCCGCCACGGGCCGAGCCGTTCGCCCGCCTGCACCCGCACATAGCCGTCCGGCAGCCGGTGCACGGCGCGCGCGAAATAGCCCCACCCTTTCGCCGTCGCGTCGGCGATTTGTGCGTCCGACCAGCCCGAGCCGCGCCACATCGCGGCCACCTCGGCCGGCGGCTCCGGCCGCGCATCGGCGACGAGGAGCCGGGCGGTGAGATACTCGCCCCGCGTCATCCACAGGCGCACGCCGAATTTGGTGGTCAGCCAGCCGGCGAGACCCAGATGATCGGGATGCATGTGCGTGACGATCACGCGGGTGACCTGGCGCCCCTCGAGCACCGTCCGCCACGCCTCCTTGCAGGCATCGAGCGGCAGGCCGGTATCGACGATCGCGACCCCTCCTTCCTCTTCGACCAGCCAGACATTGATGTGCTTGAGCGGCCCCGGCACCGGCAGCCGCACCCATTCGACGCCCGGCGCAATCGCGATCGTCTCGCCCGGCTCCGGCACCCGGTCGCCAAGCGGATAGTCCAGCCCGCGATGGCTGGTGGGCGCCGCGTGATGGTCGGTCGGGGCGAGATCAGGCTTCATGATCTGACCCATGCCCGGCTTGCCTGAGCTTGTCGAAGGCTTCCCTTCCTTTTTCGGGAGTGCAGAAGGAAGGGCTTCGACAAGCTCAGCCAAGCCGGTGAATGGTTGGCCGGTCCGCGAATTAGTTCCGCTTGAACGGATCGGCAAAAGCCGGCTGCTCGCGCGCCGGCAGCTCGCCGGCGGCGATTGCATCCGCATCGCGCACGGCCTGGTCCCGCTGGGCGCGCAGTTCCTCGATCAGTGCGGAGCGGTCGCCCTCGAACCGCGTGTCGGTCGGCGCTTCCAGGCCGGCTGCCTTCGCCGCCTTCGCCACCGCCGCGTCGAGCTCGCGCTGCGTCGTCAGCCCCAAAGTCACCGGATCCTTGGGCTGGATGTTCGAGATGTTCCAATGGCTGCGGTCGCGGATCGCGGCGATGGTGGTGCGGGTGGTGCCGATCAGCTTGGAGATCGCGCCGTCGGTGACTTCCGGGTGATTGCGGATGATCCAGGCGATGCCGTCCGGCTTGTCCTGCCGCTTGGAAACCGGCGTGTAGCGCGGCCCCTTGGTGCGGCGGATCTGGTCCGGACCTTTCAGGATCACGAGCCGGTGATTGGGGTCGTTCTGGCCCTTTTCGATCTCTTCCATCGTCAGTTCGTGCGCGCGCACGGGATCGCGGCCGGTCAGCTTGGTCGCGGCGGTGTCGTCGGCAATCGCCTGCACTTCGAGCACATGGAGGCCGCAGAAATCGGCGATCTGCTGAAATGCGAGCGACGTGTTGTCGACCAGCCACGAAGCGGTCGCGTGCGGCATGAGCGGATAAGCCTGCGACATCGGGGAAACCTCCAGAAATAAATAGGGCCGCCCCTTGCGGAGCGGCCGAGCCTTGGGCGCCGATGTAGTCCGGGCACGGGCAGGAGGCAAGGTCGATCGAGCAAGCCGGAACAATCCAGCCGCAAAGGAAAACCGTCACCCCGGGCTTGACCCGGGGTCCCGCTTCTGACGTGCGTGGTTACTGTCGTACTGACCCCGATAACAAGGCGAAGCAGCGGGACCCCGGCTCAAGGCCGGGGTGACGAAGTAAATGTCACAGCCGCTCGATCTTGCGCGCGGCCTCGTCGATGATCTCGGCAAAGCCGTGCAGCGTGTCGTCGGTGATGTCGCCGCGCATCGCCCGGTGCGAAATGGCGGTGAACAGATTGGCCATGGCCCGCTTGACCGGCGCCCGGTCGACCCGCCCCCGCTCCTCGCCGAGCGCGTCGAGCCGAGCGATCAGATCGGCGACCTGCTTCTCGCGCTCCGCCAGATGCGCGCGGCCGGCGTCGGTCGCGGCATATTGCCGGCGCGATCCTTCGGACACCGCCTCGATCAGCCCCATCTCGTCAAGCATCGTCAGCGTCGGATAAACGACGCCCGCGCTCGGCGCATAGGCGCCGCCGGTGCGCTCCTCGATGTCGCGGATCAGGTCATAGCCGTGGCGCGGCTGGTCGGCGATCAGCTTCAACAGCAGCAGCCGCAGCTCGTCGCCGTCGAACATGCGCCGCCGCCGCCCGCCGCCCGGCCCGCGCCCACGCTCGCTGCCCATGTCCCAGTTGAACTCGAACGGCCCCCGCCGCCACGATCCATGCTTCGGCCCGCAACCACCCGGCCGGCCACCATAATAGAAGAACATTGCAGACACTTCTGAACGACTCGAGTGCGTTCAAGATATATCTTGATGAAGCTTGACGCAAGAGGAAGAAGGAGCGGGACCCCGGCTCAAGGCCGGGGTGACGTGGAGGGTGGCCGCACAAAACCCTCGTCACCCCGGCCCTGAGCCGGGGTCCCGCTTCTTTCTCCTGTCCTATTCACCCGAGGATGTGCCAGCGTGCGCGGCATGGTCCCGCACCCGGTTCGCTCACGCCCGCACCTTCCCGACGCAACCTGCACAACCTGCACAAACTGCACACGCAACGCCCCGTTACCTTTGTTACCCTTGTGCATTTCGTTCACGTCCCATGGCTGACCTGTTCGCCCCCGATCCCGCCGAATCCGCACCCCTGGCCGACCGGCTCCGGCCGCAGCGGCTGGAGGATGTGATCGGACAGGATCATCTGACCGGACCGGAAGGCGCGATCGGGCGGATGGTGGCGGCAGGCCGGCTTTCGTCGATGATCCTCTGGGGTCCGCCCGGCACCGGCAAGACGACCATAGCCCGATTGCTCGCCGACGCCGTGGGGCTGCGCTTCGAGGCGATCTCCGCGGTGTTTTCGGGCGTCGCCGATCTGCGCAAGGTCTTCGCCGCCGCGCGCGACCATGCCGGCAGCGGTCAGCGCACCTTGTTGTTCGTGGACGAAATCCACCGCTTCAACCGCGCCCAGCAGGACGGCTTCCTGCCTTATGTCGAGGACGGCACCGTGACGCTGGTCGGCGCCACGACGGAGAACCCCAGCTTCGAGCTGAACGCCGCCTTGCTCAGCCGCGCACAGGTGCTGATCCTGCACCGGCTCGACGCTGCCGCGCTCAACACCTTGATCGATCGCGCCGAGGCCGTCGAAGGCCGCCCCCTCCCCCTGACGCCGGACGCACGCGAGGCGCTGGTCGCCAGCGCCGACGGCGACGGCCGCTTCCTGCTCAACCAGGCCGAGACGCTCTTCTCCGTCCAGCTTGACGAGCCGCTGGACCCCGCCGGCCTCTCGGCGCTGCTGCACCGCCGCGTCGCCGTCTACGACAAGGATCGCGACGGGCACTATAACCTCATCTCCGCCCTGCATAAGTCGATCCGCGGCTCGGACCCGCAGGCGGCGCTCTATTATCTGGCGCGGATGCTGACCGCCGGCGAAGAGCCGCTCTATCTGCTGCGCCGCCTGACCCGCGCCGCGGTCGAGGATATCGGCCTCGCCGATCCGAACGCCCTCACCCAGTGCATCGCCGCCAAGGATACCTATGATTTCCTCGGCTCGCCGGAAGGCGAACTCGCCATCGCCCAGGCCTGCCTCTACCTCGCGACCGCACCCAAATCGAACGCGGTCTATTCAGCGCAAAAGGCGGCGTGGAAAAGCGCGCGGGAAACCGGCTCGCTGCAGCCGCCGATGAACATCCTCAACACGCCCACCAAGCTCATGAAGCAGCTCGGCTACGGCAAAGGCTATACCTATGATCACGACACCGATGAGGGTTTCTCGGGCGACAATTACTGGCCCGACAGCCTAGAGCCCCAGACATTCTACCAGCCCAGCGACCGCGGCTTCGAAAAGCGCGTGGCGGAGCGGCTGGCTTATTGGGAGGAGTTGCGGCGTGCGAAGAAGTGAGGCGATGAAGAAGGAAGTGGCCACCCCCAGCCCCTCCACGAAGACGTGGAGGGGAGCGGCTCCGAGATCCTCTTCTCCCCTCCAGCCCTTGCTGGAGGGGCTGGGGGTGGCTCTTCTTGTTCTTCTCGCAACCTCCCCCGCCCAAGCCGCCGAACCCACCACCTACCAGCGCGCCCTCGCCGCCGGCTACAAGGCGGCGTTCCTCTGCTCCGGCATGTTCAACGCCGGCCGCACCCGCGAGCAGGTCGAGACGCTGGAACTGACCGGCATCTACCCCGATTACCAGCCGCTCGTTGCTACGTTGCCCGCGCAAATCGACAGCGCCAGGCGTCAAGTCAGTGTCAACTTCGACGCCAATCTTCCACCCCGCATCTCGCATTGGCGCGCGGGCCTCGGCTGCTCGACCCTCCCGATCGGCGCGACGGCGGCGCTAGCCAACACGACAGCCGGAACCCCGTCAGGACCGGACCGGCGCCCATGGCCGATCGGCGATCGCGGCATCCAGGCCAAGACCGACGCGGCGCTCGCCCCGCCCCTCGCCGCCGCCTTCGCCGGCAGCTACGGCGAAAAGGCGCGCACCGTTGGCGTCGTGATCGTCAAGGACGGCCGCATCCTGGCGGAGCGCTACGCCGAGGGCTTCGGCCCCTTCACCTCCAACCGCACCTGGTCGGTCGCGAAGAGCATCACGGGCACACTCGCCGGCATCGCGGTGCAGAACCGCCTGTTGCGCACAGACGCCCCAGCCCCAATTCCCGAATGGCGCACGCCGGGCGATCCCCGTGCCGCCATCACGCTCGACCAGCTGCTGCGCATGTCGAGCGGCCTGCACAGCGACACCGCCGGCAACCGCACCGACGCGCTCTACACCGGCGCGACGACCGTCGCGCAGGAGGCGACGCATTGGCCGATCGAGGCGGCGCCCGGCACCCGCTTCCGCTACGCCAACAACGACACCGTTCTTGCCGTCCGCGCGATCCGAGCCGCGATCGGCGACGACCGCACCTATCTCGACTTCCCGCGCACCAAGCTGTTCGAGAAAATCGGCATGCGCCACACCGTCGCCGAGACCGACTGGCAGGATAATTTCATCCTCTCCTCCCAAGTCTGGTCGACCGCCCGCGATCTGGCGCGGCTCGGCCTGCTGTGGCTGAACGACGGCGTCTGGCAGGGCGAGCGGCTGCTGCCGGAAGGCTGGGTCAAGTATATGACCACGCCCTCCGGACCGCAGCCGGCGCAAGGCGAAGGCTATGGCGCGACGCTGTGGCTGTTCGGCCCCAAACAGGGCCTGCCCGAAGGCAGCTACGCCGCCCAGGGCAATCGTGGCCAGTATATCATGGTCATCCCCGCCAAACACCTCGTCATCGTCCGCCGCGGCGAAGACCCGGCCGGCGGCGGCTTCGACATCGAAAAGTTCAGCGCGGATGTGGTGAAGGCCCTCCCGTGAGGTTCACCGATTTCGTCTGTATCGACTGGTCGGGGGAAGCAGTCGAGCGGCCGAAAGGCCTTGCAGTCGCGCATGCGCGCGCTGGTCGCTCGGCCCCCGTCTTGCTGTCACCATCAAAGCGTTGGTCACGGCCAGATTTGCTCGATTGGCTGATCGAGCATGGCAAAGCCGGAACCAACATGCTGGTCGGACTCGATCTCTCGCCTGCTCTACCCTTTGCCGACTGCGGCGCCTATTTCCCCGGCTGGGACCTTTCGCCGCCTCATGCCAAGTCGCTCTGGCAACTGGTGGATCAATTCTCGGGTCCCGATCCTCACCTCTCCGCCTCCAGCTTCGTCCACCATCGAGAGGCGAGCCGCTATTTTCGTCGGCAAGGGCTTCCGCTGGGCGACCGGTTCGGAGACGAGCGGCGCGGGCGACTGCGGCTCGTCGAGCACCGGCAGCGCGAGCAGCAGCTGTCGCCGACCAGCTGCTTCAACCTTGTCGGCGCCGCGCAGGTGGGCAAGTCGAGCCTCACCGGCATGCGGCTGTTGCACCAGCTCGACGGGCGGGTGCCGGTCTGGCCGTTCGACCCCATCCCACCGCGCGGTCCCCTGATCGTCGAAATCTACACGAGCATAGCAGCACGCGCGGCCGGTATCCGCGCCGGCCTTAGCAAAATCAGGGACGCCGCCTCGCTCGATATGGCCCTAGCCGCACTTGAGAGTGAGCCGCACCGTCCGCTCGCTGCCTACACGGATCATGCGACCGACGCGATGATCACCGCGGCTTGGCTCAGGATGGTGGTTGATGATCATGCCCTGTGGAACCCGCCCGGTCTCGAGAGCGTCGCCGCCACCGAAGGCTGGACGTTTGGCGTCCGCTAGATGGTGCCCGCCTCGCGCATCCGGATCAGCTCGTCCACGGAGCGTCGCGCGCCGGCCTCGCTCGCGCGCCGGATCGAGGAGATGCTGACGCCATGATCGCGCAGCCGGATCATCTCGTCCGCGGTGAGGCCGCCATAGCCGAGCGACTTCAGCTCGGCGACGAAGCCGGCGCTCAGGCCATGGTCCCGCATGCGGACCACCTCATCGACCGTGAAGCGCCCGCTCTCCCTCAGCTCGCGCACGAAGCCGGTGCTGACGCCATGGTCGCGCATCGCGATCAGCTCCCGCACGCCGGCATTGCCGAAGCCGTGGCGGCGCATCTCGGCGACATAGGCCGGCGTCACGCCATGGTCGCGCAGGTCGATCAGCTCCTGCGGGCTGAGCTTGCCGAGCCCGTTCGCCATCACCTGACGGATATAGTCGGGCGTCACGCCATGATCGCGCATGTCGGCGAGCGCACCGAGGCTGGGCAGCTTATAGCCGAGCGCCGACACTTCGCGCAGCATGTCGATCCCCACGCCATGTTCCCGCAGCCGGATTACATCGGCCAGGGTGGCGTCGCGATAGCCCTGCCGCCGCACCTCGTCGAAGAACTGCGGGCGGATATCCATCATCGCCATGGACATGAGCTGCCGGTCGGTCGCGCGGCCGAACCCGTCCTGCTCCAGCTTCGCCATCAGCGCCGCGTCGGGCGTGAAGCGGCAATTGCCGTCGCCGCGCTCCCGCCCGGCAGTGCCGTCGCACTCCAGCCGCCCGGTGCCGCGATCGAGCGCGAAGCGAACGGGGGCGCGGCTGCCCTTGATCTGCGCCTGGCTCAGGCCCAGCGCTGCCGGGTCGACCGGATAGCTATGGATATTCTGGCTCCGCCCCTCGCGGTGCATCAGCGTGACTGCACTTTGCCGTCGCTGCGGTCGCGCTCCGCGCTCATCGCCCACTCGATCACCGGCGCAGAGGGCTGCGAAGCGGCGGGGCCGCAGGCGGCAAGCGCGGCGGCAAGGCTGATGGACAGGCGCAGATTCATGATGGCTCTCCCGGTTTGCAGAAGGCCATGCAACAAGCGTGCAGATTGTCAGTCCATTGATTCTCTTGGAGACTTCCTTGTCGCTTTCGCTCTCGTCGCGTCCGCCAGCGAACAGCCTGACCGGATGCGGACAGCATCGGCGGGCTGGACGCGCGGCCCGCGCTGAAGCATGGGCGAATCAGCGCCGGGTTAGCTCAGCTGGTAGAGCAGCGGTTTTGTAAACCGAAGGTCGCGGGTTCGAATCCTGCACTCGGCACCACCTCGCTAACTCAAGGCCTGGCCGCTCCCGCTCTCGCCATTGCCGCTGGTGATGGCTCGTGAGGTGTTCAGCCGCTGCTCCGCTTCGCCGATCAGGCGATCGCTTTCCGCGATATGGTCCCGAAGCTGCTGATGCCCGCGCTCCGTTTCGCCGAGCGCTTCGCCTTCGCCGTCCATCGTCCGTCCAACCCAGTCGCCGTCTGATCCTTGGGGTTTCCTATGTGCGGTCGCCGAGATATTCGCCCAAGTGCCCGTTTGTGAAGCCAAAACGGGACAGGACCCCCTCAAAAATTTGTGCGGCATCTCCCATTTTATTTGCTATCACCGCCATGGGCCGGGGGGCCCGTACAGCTTTTGACATGGGGCGGGGGGAAGCCAGGAGCCGTCCTTGAACATCCAGACTTCGCGCGAGTTCACCGATCGTCGCCAGCTTGTCAGCGCTTTGCGTGCCCTGCGGCGCGGCGATTTCTCCATCCGGCTGCCAGAGGATGATCCGGACTTCGATCCGGAAGTCGCGGCCCTGTTCAACGAGGTCGTCTCCCTCAACCAGGAGATGACCCAGGAATTCTCGCGCCTGTCGATGGTGGTCGGCAAGGAAGGCAAGATCACCCAGCGCGGCCGGTTGAAGAACGCCACGGGCGACTGGGACTCGGCCATCCGCTCGGTCAACGAACTGATCGACGACATGGTGCAGCCGACCGCCGAAGTCAGCCGCGTCATCGGTGCGGTGGCGAAGGGCGACCTGTCGCAGACCATGGCGGTCGAGATCGACGGGCGCCCGTTGCGCGGCGAGTTCCTGCGCATCGGTAAGGTCGTGAACACGATGGTGGAGCAGCTCGCCAGCTTCGCCTCCGAGGTGACGCGCGTGGCGCGCGAAGTCGGCACCGAGGGTAAGCTCGGCGGCCAGGCGCAGGTGCGCGGCGTCGCCGGCACCTGGAAGGACTTGACCGACAACGTGAACGCGATGGCGACCAACCTGACGGGTCAGGTCCGCAACATCGCCGAAGTGACG